>Ga0210050_1000028_pt1 | contig 201963 bp, 178 predicted proteins | sample CryGey132114_all_FD_185463 | JGI IMG/M metagenome (GOLD analysis project Ga0210050, IMG submission 185463) | Groundwater microbial communities from aquifer - Crystal Geyser CG22_combo_CG10-13_8/21/14_all (SPAdes) (version 2) | ecosystem: Environmental > Aquatic > Deep subsurface > Groundwater ... | reverse complement strand
TAGGGTTGTCCGGATCTTTTTCCGTCGGAGTTGGCGTTGAGGGAACGGTGTCCCGAAGAGGGCAGGCAGGGGAGGAGTTGGGTCGATTACGCCTTAAGTGAAAAAGTTATTTATGCGGGAATACTTAGCGTGTTCCATGTCCTTGTGATTTGTGAAGTCCATCGAGAATAAACATTCTCATCAAAACCTGATACGGAACTCCACGCCATTCCGCGAGTTCTTTTAATTCTTTAATCGTCTCCTCGCCTAATGCCACACTGGTTGGGATCTTCCGTTTCTTTTTTAGTCGTTTCGCCGCCTCAAGAATTTTCTTTTTCTCGAAGTTGGATGCGGACTTATATTCACTTTGAGATTTCGCGTTTGAATGCTTCATAAACCTCTTTCTCCTTCTTGTGGGCAGGTCTTGCGCTGATCGGGCGAACCTTGCCATCTCGCATCGTAAAAACCACATGCAGAACTCGTCCGGACAATGTCTCTCCGACTATGGCTAAGCGTTCTTCTGGGACTTCCGGAGCGATTTGAACGCCCAATGGTGCTGCCTGTCCCAGTAAAAAAATCTCCTCTGTTTCAATTGTTGAAACGCTGTGTTTCGATGAGCTCTTGGTGCTATTGCCGGTATCCCAATCGAAATCGAAATGAGCCGTTTCCTGCAGCCACAGGAGGATCCATTCAACGAACTTGAACTTGGCCATTTATTAGTATAGTGTAGGACACTATTATAAGAATTTCAAGAGGTTTTTGTTTTCGTCGGATGCGCTCATGGCGCGAACGCCGTTCGAATCACGCTAACGCTCCGGTTCAGCGGCGGGCCGCGCAGCGAACCGTCCGCTGCAACCGGTTGTTAGGCGATTCCACGCTCATTCTGAGTCGCCAGATTCTGATAGCGCGCCATGATCAATGGCCTCCTGAAGGCGGCGTACCTCCTCGAGGATCCGCATGAAGCGCCGGCCGAACGGGGTCAGCAGATACTCTACCTCGACAGGAGGCTTCTCACCGAAGACCGTTCGCTCCAGAATTCCGAAGCGGGTCATCTTACGGAGCCGCTCGTTCATCACCTTCGAGGACAGGCCGCGGCAAGATCGTAGAAACGCGCTGGGACGGCGGTGATCTTCGGCGCACAGTTGAAGCAGTCGAACCGACCATTTGCACCCGATGATGCTCTCGACCATCGAAGCGACGGGGATGGAGCTACCGTCCTTCGATTCGCGTGGTGTGCTACCTGACTGATCGTTCTGAACCATTTTGTAACCACCTTACCGAAAAGTGCCTTCTTTACAAGGTGTTACGCTCTTGGTATTTTGTAAAAAGATAGGCACCCAAAAACAACAAAACGTAAAAGGAGACTCTCTATGAAAGAAACAACGAACATTCCCGGATACACCTATGGAACCGACGCGGTTACCCGCTCCCCCGTGACACTCGCCGACTTGGAGCTGATGAAGAAAAGTGTCCTGTTCGGCGACGAAGACGTCAAGTACCTGCGCCTTTCCCACGACGTCGTCAAGGACCAGGTCGAGGCCATCCTCGATGTCTGGTACGGGTTCGTCGGCTCGACCCCGCACCTGCTCGCGTCGTTTACCGGCAAGAGCGACGGCAAACCGCTCGGCGACTACCTCGGCGCTGTCCGCAAACGTTTCGGCCAGTGGATCCTCGACACGGCCCGGGCCGAGTACGATCAGAAGTGGCTCGACTACCAGCACGAGATCGGCCTCCGCCACCACCGCACGAAGAAGAACCGCACCGACGGTGTAGCATCGACCGGGATCGTACCGTTCCGGGACCTGTTCCTTCTGGTCTTCCCGGTGACGTTCACGCTCAAGCCGTTCCTCGCGAAGAAGGGCCACCCCGCCGAGGATGTCGAGAAGATGTACGCGGCGTGGGTCAAGTCGTGCCTCTTGCAGATGACCTTGTGGAGCCACCCGTACGTGAAGGACGGGGACTTCTGATGGAGCCGAGACCCGCCCCCGAGTGGCTGACCACGACGTGGTTCAACACTCCGGACGCCCTCAATCTGGAACGCCTTCGGGGGCAGGTCGTGGTTCTGCACGCCTTCCAGATGCTCTGCCCCGGATGCGTGGCGCAGGGCATTCCACAGGCACAGCGTGTCGCGGAGATCTTCAAGAGCGAATCGCTGACGGTGATAGGACTGCACACGGTATTCGAGCACCACGAGGCGATGGGGCTCGAGTCGTTGCGCGCGTTCCTGCACGAGTACCGCGTGCGGTTCCCAGTCGGCGTCGACGCTCCGGGGCCAGAGGGCGACCCGATGCCCCGCACGATGCGCGCGTACGCGATGCAGGGCACTCCCACGACACTTCTGATTGACGCCCGAGGCCGGCTGCGCCGACAGGTCTTCGGCGTCCATGACGACCTGCTACTCGGAGCAGAGATTGGAACGTTGCTCGTCGAAGCGCACCGAAGGTCCGACGGCACGGCAACGACGGTACTCCCGGCGACGGACCGGTGCGCCGACGGTCGTCGCGGTGTCGAGTAGGGCGAGGATGCTTGGGTTTGTTCACCCATCGGGGACTCCCTTGATCGCCTAACGCCCTTGCTCGGCTGCCGCCACTATTGGATTCCTTGAGGTGGCGTGCCAGTCGTAGCGGTTGTTAGACCTGCCCCAATTCGTTTTAGAAAAAGACATTCGGAGAGACGTCGAACCGTTTGCACAGCTTTTCAATTTGTGAAGTCGTTAAATTTTTTTTCCCCTTTTCGATGTCAGAAACATAAGGCTGCTCTCCGATCTCTTTCTTCAAGTCTTTTTGCGTTAGCCCTTGCTGCTTTCTTAGGAACTCAAGCATCTCTCCACCTGTTACTTTTTTGGCAGGCCATTTTTCGGTTTCAAATTCTTCAAGCCGAGGAGCTAGAAATGAAAGATAGTGACGAATGCCTTCTTTCCCCTTTAAATCCATGTCCGTTGCCAGTTGTTTCATCAACTCTTTAGAAAGATTCAGATAGTAATCATGATCCTTTTGCGTTTTAATTGGTCGAAGTCCATATTCTTGGACTAGAAAAACAAACGCTAGATTTGATTTCCCAACAGGTTTGATGTGGATTTTCTTTTTAAGAGTAGCTGTAGTCATGAGCATTCCCACCTATCGTATTCTTTGTGATTCATAATCTTCTCAATAGCGACTGTTTTGCCTTGAAAATCGATAACTGCCACGAGCCGATGGTTTCCTCCGACGATGTCAAAAACATGGCAGTGAGGGCGTACGAAATCATGTGTCTTACGAAATGCATTGTGTAAATCCCGGCCACTAGAAAAACTTGCTTTTTGCATCACTTTCCGCCATCGCTCCAGCTCTTTCCGCGTTTCGGAGTGCTTGGCCTGATAGGCGACAAGCATATTGGCTCCGAGTAGAATCACGTTGGAATATAACTAATAGACATAATTTTAGTCATGCAATAATATAACTCACAGTTATATATGCGTCAAGGGCTAACTCCCTGGATTCGTCACAAAAAATGCCGTTCGGGTCGGTCTAACGCCTCGGCGCTCGGCCGCCGGCACTATCAGATCCCGTACCAGTGCCGTGACGGCCGGAGCGGGTGTTAGACCTCAAAAGGAGATTTGATCCCATCATCAATCCGTCCTCCACAAGACGGACAAAACCACAAGGCGAATTGGTATCGCTTAGGGTCGGTCGATCTTCCGAATTCCAGCAGCATGAAAAGTCCGTCTTTCGTCCTTCCTATCCGTTCAGGGTGTTCCCTTTGCCAACGTTGGACGATCCCGCATTCGCAGAGCTTCAAACTCTTTTCTACCGGAGAACCTTGGCCTCCACACGCAGGACACTTGGCATTTCGAACGACCGTGCCGTCTTGAAAGCGCAACGAGTACTCACCGGTTTCGGCGTCATAATGGAGCGGACTCCCTTCTCCAGAATCCGGCGCTGTCATTCCGCAAACACATGCACTCATGGAGGTCTAACGCAGTGGATCTGCCGCCGCGGCTACATGAGTCCAACCAAACGAGGCCGCGGTCGGCAGAATCCGATGGTTAGATGGCACCGTTTTCTTCTCGCCGCAAGACCTTTCCGTATCCAACAATATGTCCGCCTTCACGAAGCGTAAAAGTTGCACCCGGGATTAAGTTTTCATACTGAAGGTTGGGAAAATACATCAGGTCCATCTTCACTTTGGCGCTTTGACCAGGCGCAAGATTCGGTCCAGCGCGAAACTGGACTCCAAGATATTCTTCAGCGATTACTCCGTCCTTGAGAATCACTTGCCGTTGTTGTTGGTTGCCGACAACAACATGCGGCCTATAATGCTCATCCGTAAGTTCTAGCCGTAACAAAGCGGATCGCCCACCGGCTTCGGTGCTGAGTAGAGTTACTTCGGCTTCGATTGCAGGTGTCACTGTTTTGGCCATCTAACAATAATTGTACCGCCCCCGTATAACTTGTTGAAATCCGTCTCAACAACTAGGAAAAGTATAGGCAGGCATTAGGCTTCCTGCCATAGAAAATCCCCTAAAAATGCCAAGTTATGCCGCTTTCCATTTCCGTATAACTTGATTCCCATACCTGCATATCCGTCACTTGAAATTTCCTCCTCGGGGGACAGCGAGAAGGCTCTCAGCATCTCCGAGGGATGTTTCAGGTAGCGGATATGCAGGTTCCCATATCAAGAATCAAAGTCCAAATCCTCCATCGGACTCTTCACCCCCCTCGCGCCGCGATTGAGCACATGCAGATAAATCATCGTCGTGTTCACATGGCTGTGCCCATCAACTCCTGGATCGTCCGGATGTCGTAGCCGTCCTCCAGCAGATGAGTCGCGAACGAATGGCGCAGCGAATGGGGCGTCGCCGGCTTTGTGAGGCCGGCGGCGCGCCGGGCTTTGCCGAAAGCCTTTTGGAAAACCGATTCGTGCAGATGGTGCCGGCGTTGAATGCCCGTTTCCCGCTCACGGTACAGGCTGCGCGCGGGGAAAACCCACTGCCATCCCCAGTCGGTGGACGCGCTGGGACATTTTCGGTCGAAGGCGTTGGGGAGGGCCACGGAGCCGCGACCGGCGGCCAAATCCTCCTGGTGAAGCGCGCGGACGCGCTCCAAGTGGCGGCGAAGCGGTTCCTGTAGGTTGGCCGGGAGAGTGGTGATTCTGTCCTTTTTCCCCTTGCCCGACCTCATGACGATCCGGTTCATGTCGAAATCCAGGTCCTTGACGCGCATCGTGAGGCCCTCCAACAGGCGCAGGCCGGTTCCGTAGAGAACGGCGCAAATGAGTTTCGGCACGCCGGTCATTTTTTGGAGGACGCGGCGGACTTCGTCCCGGGACAGGACGAGCGGGGCTTTGATGGGGCGCTTGGCGCGCACGAGGTCGGGAGCGTCGCCGAGGTCCTTCCCGAGCACCTGCTTAAAGAAGAAGGTGAGCGCGTGCAGCGCTTGGTTCTGCGTCGACGCGCTGACCCGGCTCTGGTCCGCCAGGGCGGAGAGGAACCGGACGGCGTCGTCCTTTCCCGCCGTCAGCGGATCTTGCCCGAAGAAGCGGATGAAGCGCCGCGTCCACGACGCGTAGGCGTCGGCGGTGCGGGGGCTGTACTGGCGGGCCTTGACCGCTGCGCGCAGTTCGTCGATGAGGCCGCGGGCGCCGGGGACGAACGGCGGATCGCGCCGGAGCGAGAGTTCCTCTCCGAAAAGCTTGCGCAGGCGGCCGCGCGCGGTCTCGGTGTCAGGTACGAACGAGGGTTTGGAAAGGTTCCCTGCTACCAGTACCGCACGCGGCCCGCGTCGACGTGGACCCAATCACCGGGGTAGTAGCCGACGCCGCCCATCTTCAGCGAGCGGGCGTACGCGTTTAATTCCTTTATGCTGACGCCTTCGACGACGATGTCGGCCGCGTCGGCGTGCATGTGGCGGCTGTTTTTCGCGACGCCGCTCTTGCCGCCGTTGCGCTTCATGCTTGCGCGGCGCAGCGCAGCGTTGTATTCCGGACTGCGGAAGCCGGAAACGATTGAAATGGTTTTGCCCGGATAACGCGCTTGAATCTTCGCGAGGATATTGAGCAGCGCCGGGGACATGTTCGTCGAGCGTCCCGATTTGTCGCGCAATATCCGGTTGAACGCCTTCCGATCGTTCGCGTTCAGCGAGCTTCCATTGTAGGAGATCGCGATCCGCTCCCCGGTCGCGAGGTTGCGCAGATTCAATTTCCCCGCCGCGCCGCGGATCGTCGTGCGGGGCAAGCGCGGCTCCGGCTTGACGATGACGGGTTTCTGCTTGTGCACCACCGGTTTAGGATCGGCGCCCTGTTTTACGGGGGTCAGACCCCGGGTCAACGCGGCTTTCGGCGCGGGTTCGACCTTTCGGGCAGGGCGGCGCACGGGAATCGGGATTTTCTTCGTTTCCGCCGCCGGTTCCGGGGCGATGGAGCGGGTGATCGCGCCTTTGACGGCTGAGAACTTGCGCATGTAGCTGTCGGCGAATCGCGCGGCCTCTTTCGGCAGGCTCAGCGTCGCGCCCTTGGCCCATTTCAAGACGCGGCCGGGGCCGAAACGATAAGCCAGCGCGACGAGGAGAGCCGCCTCTCCCTTGTCCTTGTACGTGTCGAACAGATCGCCGTTGCGGCGTTCGAGCGTGGATCGGTAGTCCTTCCAGAGCCGGGCGCCGATGCGGATGCTGTCTTCGGGTCCCTTGACCTTTCCGTGCAGGCGGGAAATTCCCGCGGGGTTGCGCCGGCCGTAGTCGCGCGCCTGCAGCGTCACCATCGCGCCGAGGCCGTCGCGCAGGTCCGAGTCGCCGCCGGCGTACTTCGCGATCACCGCGCCGTGGGGCGGCGCGATCTTTCCCTTGCCCGCCGCCTCGACGGCCTTGCGCTGGCGCTGCTTCTCTTTCGGGTCGGTGCTGCGGACGCCGTCGCTGAAGCTCAGGGTCCAGTTCTTCGCGAACGCGGCGGTGAGCTTCTTCTTAAGGGGTGCGCGCTTGGCGGGGTCTTTTTCCTTCCAGCCCTCGGCGCTGCGGCACAGCTTCCACCCGGGGGCGGGCTTGGCCCCGCCGGCGGGGTTGAAATCGCGGCATTCGGCCTTCTTGCCGAGCATCGCCTTGATCGCGGCGAGCAGCTCCGCGTTGGAGCCCTTGTTCTCCCCCCGCGGGCCGACCGAGATCCAGGCGGGCTCGGGCTTGGTCTTGGGTTCGGCCGGGGCATGGGCTTGGGCGCCGAGGGCGATGAAGAGCAGCGAAGCGATCATGCCTTCAGTGTGCTGGGCCCTTGGACCCTCCGCAACAACCGGGAGGCCCAATCCAATATGGGTCTTTAGGGCAAAAGCTCGGAGGATTCCGTCGAGGCGCCGAGTCCGTCCTTGAGAGTCGGGCGAACGACCGCCCAGAGCAGACCCAAAGAGACGAGGAGTCCGAACGCGCGGATGGCGAACCATGCGATCGCCCCCGGGAGGAGTAGGAGGGGAAGGATCTTGACCAGCGCGACCCCGCCGAGCAAGGCCAAAAAGACTCCGGCGAGACGCGGGAAATCATACGGAATCGGGTAAACCCTTCGCCCCATCCAGAACAGCGCGCCGGCCATGGCGCCATAGGCCATAAAGGTCGCCCAGGCCGCCCCGATCATGCCGAGTCGCGGGATCAACAGCAGGTTCGCGGCGACATTGACGACCGCGCCCAGGCCGGTGACCCACACGAGAAGGTCGGTGCGCTTGGCGATCGTGACCGAGGCGAGGAAGTTGATGTACATCCCGTGAAGGACGTAGGCGGCCAAAATAACCGGAATGACTCCCATGCCTCCCCAATATCGGGGATCGATAAGCGCCTTCCCGTTTATCGAGAAACGAATCAGATCGGGAAGAAATAGAGCCAACGCGAGCGCGGTCCAGCCGGCCAGCGCGACGAACAGCGTCAGTACTTTCGCGAAGAGCGTTGACGAGCCCTTTTCCTCCGCGCGTTCCAGGAAGAACGGCCGCCAGGCCTGATCGAACATGTTGACGACCAGAAGCATGAAAATGCCGAGGCGGTAATTGGCCTGGTAGACTCCGACCGTCGCTTCGTCGGTCAGCCGCAGCATCAGCGGGCGATCGATCACCTGCACCATCATCGCGCCGACTCCGGCCGGCACCAGAGGAAGGGAGAAGCGCAGCATCAACTTCAGCCGTTCGACGCAGAGGCGGGCCTGGAACCAGCGCGAGACTTCGGGCGCGACAAGGAAAAAGGACACGGCCGCGGCGAATAGGGAGGCGCCGAAAACGCCGCGGACGCCGAGTCCGAAGCCGGCGATCAGGACGATGTTGAGCGCGACATTGGAGACGATGTTCAGACTTTTGACGCCGACATAAGTCCATGCGCGGTGATGCAGGCGCAGCGAGGCGAAGGGCACGATCGCCATCGCGTCCAGCGCCAGAATCCACGCCGAGTAGCGCAAGAGCGGGGCGTGTTCGGGGCGCAGGCCGAGCGGACCGGCCAGCGCGTCGGCGAATAGATGCAAGGTCCCCCCGAGGGCCAGCGAGGTCGCGGCGAGCGCGATGAGGGCGGTCGAAAATACAACGGACTTTTCCTCTTCGTCGCGGCCCGCCGCGAATCGCAGGTAGGCCTGGTCGATGCCGTATTGGAATACGATATTGAGGAAAGCGATGTAGGCGAAGATCGTGGCGACGACTCCGAGTTCCGCAGGGGCCAAGAAATGCGTGTAGAACGGAAGCAGCAGGAAATTCAACAGGCGCGCGACGATCGTTGAGAGCCCATAGATCACGGTCTCCCGACCCAAGGATTTGAGCTCCGCTTTCATCGGCATGACTTTACCAATTGCTACACTATGCTTACGATGAAAAACCTTCCTCTTTTCCTCATGGGGGTCGTTGCATTTTCCGCTTGCGGCGGCGATGACATCCAGGTCTATCGCATCGCCAAAGGCGAAGCGGGACCCGTGGCCAGAGCCCCTGCCGCTACCGAGCCGGATTTTGCCCCGAAGATGGGCGAGGGTCAGATGCCTGAAGGGCACCCGCCGATCGGCGGCGGCGCGGGCGCGGGGATGGGCGGGATGCAGGCGCCGCCCAAGTCGTCGGAGCCGGTGCCGGTCGACGGCGTTCCGGGGATGGGTTGGAAGATCCCCAAGGGCTGGACCGGCGAAGGCGCGGCTGGGATGCGTCTTGCCACCTTCCGGTACGCGGGCACCGAGACGACGGTCATCGCGTTGAGCGGAACGGCGGGCGGCGACCTGGCCAACGCGAATCGCTGGCGCGGCCAGATCGGCCTTCCTCCGTTGGGCGAAGCCGAGTTTGAGAAGACCAGCGAATTCGTCCAGTCCGGCGTCGGGCGAGTCCGGGTGCTCGATTACAAGGGCGTGGAGAAAAGTCTTCTCGGAGGGTTCGTGCTCGTCGACGGTCAGACCTGGTTCTTCAAGATGGTCGGTTCCGCCGAAGGGACGAAGAAGGCCAAGCCGGGTTTCCTCGAACTGCTGAAGAGTCTTAAGCCCAAGGCCTAAGCATTCGTGAAGAAGGCGTTTAAGTCCCTGGCGTCGCTCGACTTTACGCTCGCCTGCCTGGGCGGGTTGATGCTGCTGGTCGTGCTCTGCACGCTCGCCCAGGTCGAGATCGGCACCTTCAACGCGATCGACGTCTACTTCCGCCGCTTCTTCCTCTATAAGGCCGTCGCGGGAGTTCGCGTGCCCGTGTTCCCCGCGGGAGGCGCGATCGGCATGCTGCTGTTCGTCAACCTGAGCGCCGCGCTCGCGTTTCGCATGCAATGGACGAAGAAGAAATCCGGCATCCTGCTCGTTCATCTCGGCTTGATCCTGTTCGTGGTCGGGGAATTCGCGACCGGGATGCTGGCCGAAGAAACCCAGATGCCGATCGAAGAAGGCCAGTCGCTCAACTGGACGCAGGCGCCGCGCGGAGACGAACTGGTGGTCGTCGACATTTCCGATCCGGCGTTCGAGACCGTCTATTCGATCCGGGACTCCGCACTCGAAAATGGGCGCTCCCTCTCGCATCCCGACTGGCCGTTCTCGATCAAGATCGGGCGTTTTCTCCCGAATGCGAGCGTCGGGCCGCGCCCCCCCGCTTTGTCGAAGACGATTCCCACCCCCGCCGACCGTGGGGTCGGCCGGAACATGGTGATCCGGCCGCTCCCGCCGGTCGCGCAGGACGACCGGAGAAACATGAGGGCGGCCTTCCTGGAGGTGCACGAAGGCGGGACGCGGACGGGAACCTGGCTGGTTTCCAGCCTCATAGACGCACACCAGGATTTCGTCTCCGGAGGACGACGGTGGGCGCTCGCGATGCGCCCGAAACGGACCTATTTGCCGTTTACGCTGACGCTTAAAGATTTCACGCACGATCGCTACGCCGGCACCGATATTCCCAAGAATTTCTCGAGTCTCGTGCGGCTCCGCGATCCAAGTGCGGGACAGGATCGCGACGTGCTGATCTACATGAACAACCCCTTGCGCTACGGGGGCTATACTTTTTATCAGGCCAGTTTCGGGAAGGACGACACGCTGTCCGTTCTTCAAGTCGTGCGCAATCCGGGCTGGCTGCTTCCGTACTTCTCATTTGCGATCGTCACCATCGGACTGCTGTGGGTCTTCGGTTCCCACCTTCTCGGGATGAAGGCCAAGGGCGCCGCCGCGGGCGCCGCGCCGGCCGGCGCGTCGAGGCTCTCGTGGGCCGCGGCCGCCGTGTCTGCGGCGATTCTGCTCACGGCGTTTCGACCCGCCCCCTCGGGAAAGCTGGACGCATCCGGCTTCGGGCGGCTTCCGGTGCTTCACAACGGGCGGATCAAACCCTTGGATTCGATCGCCCGGACCTCGATGCTGGTCCTGTCGGGAAAGCAGACGCTGAAGGACGGCGGCGAGTCGCTCTCCGCGTCCGCGTGGATGCTCGAGCTTTTGTCCGATCCCGACTCCGCGGCGAAGCGCCGGGTGTTTTCGATCCACGATCCCGACCTGTTGGGACTTCTCGGTTTCCGCCAGGAAAAGCGCAGCGTCTACTCCTACGAGGAAATTTCCCCCCGGGTCGAGGAGATTTCCGCGCAGGCGGAGCGCGTTTCCGGCAAGAATCCCCAGGAGCGGACCCGGTTCGAGCGCGCGGTTTATTCGCTGCATCAGCGGATGCTGCTTTTCCGGCGTTTGCAGAGCAGTCTTGGCGTACCCGGCGCCGAGAGTTTCGAACGCGAACTCGCCGAATACGAGATTGCCGCGACTATGGGCTTGGAGGCTTTCAGCCGGACCGGGACGAAAGGCGGCGCTGCGCTCGACAGTTCCGAGGCGCTCGCGCGTCTCGCCTCGTTTTTTGCGCGCTACCGACGGCTTGCCGACGCGGCGTACTATAAGGCGGTCCCGCCGACTCCGGGCGCCTCCGCCGATCAGTGGAGCAGCGTCGGGGAGTCGTTGATCGAATCGATGCGGGCGGGGGCGGTCCGTCTTGAGGTTCGTTCCTACGCGGCGATGGCCGACGCCGCGGCCGCCGGCGACTCAAGCGCGTTCACCCGCGCTCTGGCCGCCTACCGATCGACGCTCCAGGAGCGTTTCCCGAAGCAGTTCCGGAAGGCGCGCTATGAGGCGTGGTTCAATCACGCGGAGCCGTTTTACCGCGGGATGGTTCTCTACATCCTCACCGCGCTGCTGGTCGCGGCGGGGTGGCTGCTGAAAAAACCCTCCCTCCTGCGCGCCGCCCTCTGGACGCTCGGTTTCGGGTTGTTCGCGCATACCTTCGGTCTCGTCAGCCGGATGGTGCTCGAGGCGCGGCCACCGGTGACGAATCTGTACTCCTCGGCGGTGTTCGTCGGATGGGTGGGAGTTCTGGGCGGCCTCCTGCTCGAACGGGTGCATCGGCGCGGCGTCGCCGCGTTTTCAGCGGCCGCGCTCGGGTTCGCGACTTTGATCATCGCGCACCATCTGTCGATGTCCGGAGACACGCTGGAGATGATGCAGGCGGTGCTCGATTCCAATTTCTGGCTCGGCACGCACGTCGTGACCATCACCGTCGGCTACGGGGGGTCGTTTCTCGCCGGCGCGATCGCGCACGTTTATCTTTTCAAGCGGCTCTCGGGTTCGCTCGATAAGGATTCCAAGCAGTCGCTTTACCAGATGACCTACGGCGTCGTGTGCTTCGCGCTTTTCTTCAGTTTTATCGGAACGATTCTCGGAGGGATTTGGGCCGACCAAAGCTGGGGGCGGTTCTGGGGCTGGGACCCTAAAGAGAACGGAGCCTTTTTGATCGTCGTCTGGAACGCGATGATCCTGCACGCGCGAATGGCCGGCCGAGTCCGGGAAACGGGCTTCATGGGAATGGCCGTCTTCGGGAACATCGTTACGGCGTTTTCCTGGTTCGGCGTGAATATGCTCGGCATCGGCCTGCACTCGTACGGCTTCATGGACAAAGCCTTTTGGTGGTTGGTCGGCTTCGCGATGGTGGAGACCGTCGTCCTGGCGACGGTTTCCCTGCGCGAGGGCGCGCTGCGCGCACCGAAGGCGGCCTGATGGGCCGGCGCAAGCGGCGTTCCCGCTCGGCGCCCCCCTCCCTCGACGCCGAGCGCCCGTTATGGACTCGCCCCGAGACGATTCTGTTCGCGGCGGCCTTCGCCTTGCGCGCGCTGCACTGGTGGGCCTACCGCGGCGATTTTTGGTTCGAGACCCCCCTGCTCGACGACAACATCTTCGTTTCCTGGGCGGACGTCATCGTCAAAGAAGGCCCGCTTACGCGCAGCCTCGGCGCGTTCGACTTCAATCCCGCCTATCCGTATCTGCTGGTCGTTCTCCGTTTCCTCAGCGCTCCCTTGGGCGGCTCCGGCGTGTTTCTGCTGCAGCATGCCGCGTGCGCCTTGGTCCCGGTGCTCTTGTACCGCGTTTCGGCGCGCGTGTTCGACGCCCCCACGGGCTGGACGGCGGGCGTCTTGGCCGCTCTCTACGGCCCCGCGTTCTTTTATGAGTCCCGGTTCTTGGGCGAATGTTGGATTTTTTTATTCAACGCGGCCTGTCTCTGGGCTCTGCTTGAGGGAGCGCGAACCGCGCGCACGCGCTGGTGGGCTCTGGCGGGACTGACTCTCGGATTTTCGAACCTGTTCCGGCCGAATGTGCTGGTCTTCGTCCCGTTCGCGCTCGCGTGGCTTGTCCGCTCCCATCTTCCGTTGCGGGAGCGTTGGAGGGAAGCAGCGTCTTCGGCTGCGTTTTTTCTGCTGTGCGTCTGGCTGCCGCTGCTGCCGTTTCAACTGCGCAACCGGGCTGTGGTTCCCGGTGCGGGCTGGGGCCTGACGACGGCCAGCGGCGGCGTCAACCTCTACCTCGGCAACAATCCCGAAGCCGACGGGCTCAACCAAGCGCCGTCCTTCGTTCGCTACGGACCGGGACACGAATACCAGGACTTCAAGGAGGAGGCCGAGCGCCGCGCCGGAAAAGCGCTGACGAAGGCCGAGGTGTCGTCGTTCTGGACGGCGCGAACGCTCGATTGGTTCCGCGAACGGCCGGGCGCGGCGTTGGGGCTGATGGCGCGAAAGGCGGGTTTCTTCTGGAACTTCCGGGAGCCGCCGGACAACTTCTTTCTGTCGCTGTTCGAACGCTTTACGAAAATCGGCGGTTGGCCGCTGCTCGCGTGGGGATTCATCGCTCCGCTGGGACTCGCGGGCCTCCTGTGGAGCGTTGCGCTCGGGGACGGCCGACGGTTTTGGATTCTGCACGCGTACGTCGCCGTCTATTTCGGCGTGAACGTGATGTTCTATATCCTGTCCCGCTACCGCTTCCCCGCGGCGGCCGGCTTGATTCCCTTCGCGGCGTTCGCGCTGGTCGCGGCGAAGCGCGCCGTGTCCTCGCTCGCGGGATTTAAGACGCTCGCGCTGGGCGTGTTGACGGCCGTTTGCGTCGGCTTCTCCCGGTTGAATCTCATCGGAGAGGAAGACAAGGCCGTTTCCCACTACAGCATGGCGGTGATTTACGCCAATCAGGGATGGAAGGATCAGGCCGCCGTCGAATACGGGAAGTCCATCGAGGCGAACCCGTCGTTTAAACCCGCGTACGTGAATCTGGGGATTCTGGAGGGCAATCGCGGCAACTACGCGCAGAGCCTGAAGGCGCTCGAGGGCGCTTTGCCTCTGGAGACGGACCCAAGACGGCGCCGGGCGCTGAGTTCGAACATCGAGGCGCTCAAGGCCCGCCTCGCCGCCCATTGACGCGCGCGAAAGTCGCGGCTACATCGAGAGCATGGACCGCTACCGGCGCCTGAAAGCCGAGAGCATCGTGGAAACCTGCGCGGAGTTGAGCCGGCGCGTCGCGGAGCGCTTCCCCGAGACGGGCCTGGCGCGGGTCGCCGACGAACTGCTGGCGGTGTCCCGCCGCGCGGCGGAGCGCGCCGAAGAGATCGGCCGTCCCCATTGGCCGTTGCGGCTGCTCGCCGGGCTCGTCGTCGTGCTCGTGCTGACCGCGGCCGGCACGATGCTCGCGGGCGTCGAACTCACGCTGAAGATCGGCAGCTTCGTCGAACTCGTCCAGGTGATTGAGTCCTCGATCAACGACGCGATCTTGATCGGCGCGGCGCTGTTTTTCATCTTCTCGGCCGAAACGCGCATCAAGCGCCATCGCGCGCTCGAAGCGCTGCGGGAGCTTCGCTCCCTCGCCCACGTCATCGACATGCACCAACTCACGAAGGATCCGGAGTCTCTTTTGAACGCGGATCGCGCGACGCTCTCGTCGCCCAAGCGGGCGATGACCGAGCATGAACTCAACCGCTACCTCGATTACTGCAGCGAGATACTCTCGCCGCTCTCGAAGCTCGCGGCTCTGTACGGCCAGAAATTCGACGACGGGATCGCGCTGTCGGCCGTCGATCAGATCGAGTCGCTGACCACCGGCCTGTCCCGGAAGATCTGGCAGAAGATCATGATCCTCGAAGGCTCGCCCCCCTAAACCGCGGGTTTCCCGAATTCTCGCCTTACCATTCCCGGCACCAGTCCTGATAGCGGCAGGTCGGGACTTCGGGACGCGACGGCGCCGGTCCGCTGCCGCCGTTAGGCGGACCGTACACGGGCGGAAGCGCATTTCGGTATTCCCTTGCCGCCCGGCGCAAGGACTCCACATCGAGGGCGGCACGCGCGGAGTTCCGGTACTCCGGAAGGCGTTCGATGAGGCTTCGGACGCAATCGGGCCGGTTCGTCGCGCCGGCTCGTCGGCGAAGATCCTCTTTCAAGCGGCTCTCGTCGCGCGCAAAGAGCCGCAACGCCTCCAACGCGTTCGAAGCCCGCAGCGAACGCTCAGGCTCGGCGCAGAGCTCGGCGAACATGCCGACGATCTCTTTAAGCCAATAGTCTCCGTACGGATAACGCGCCGGTGAGGGCGCGGGCGCGGCTCGCACTGCGGGCGATGGCGAAACCGGTGCCCGCGGCACGGGGGCCGGGGCGACCGGTGCGGCGTCAAACAGACCGTCGGGCAGGCACGGCATAGGGAGAGAGCCGCTCATGCTGCCGCCCAAGGACGACCCCGAAGAGCAGTCGCGCGACCTCCGCGGCGGCGCGCGTTTTGCCGGCGAATCGAGGGCTTGACGCCGCTGCTCCTCTCGCCTTTTCCGCTCTTCGGCTTCCCTCCGGCTTCGCTCGATCTCCTCAAGAATCCGTTTTGTGTCTCGGCGCCAGGCATCGAGGAACTCCGTTTCCCCCGCTTCCTTGAGGGTTTCCATCGCCGAGGGGAAGATCGAACCGCTCTCGTATCCGCCGTCGTCGAGGAATTCGCGGCGCTGCAGGCGCTTCGGAAGGTCCGCTTCGTGCTGCGAGTTAGGATAATGTTTCTCGATGTCGCGGGCTGATTTGAGGTAATTGTCGGCGCGTGTTTTAAAGAAGTCGACCTGCGCTTGCGAAATCTTCGGCCTCGGGTCGCCGGGGAAACTGTCCTTCATGAGCGCGCGCGCGAAGTCCTCTTCGGCGCGGTTGGCGCGGTATTCCAGCATCCTTCTTGCGTGCGGTGTACGGCGAGCACCGGCAGGCGCGCCGTGTTCGTGGTCGTCGGCTTGTTCCGCCCAGTGGATGCTCTCGTGCAGGATCGTCAGCGCTAGGCGGTCCGGGCCGCCGGATATTCTATCGCTTTTAATGTTTCCCGGAGGATTCATGAAGGATAAAAGCCGGATTCTAATATCACCGTCTCGGGTCCTTCCGTAATCATGTTGCAGGTTGAGTTCTTGAAGGTGAATCCGGCGGCGCTTCATGGTGGCCTGATCCGTAACCATGTCAAATTCGATTTTCGGGCTCCATTTATGGAACGGGCTTCCATCGTAGAAGGACGAGGCCCCCATCCGAGTAGGACGAAGGTCATAGGCGCTGATCGTGATTTCGATGGCACTGTCGAATTCCGCTTCGGCTTTCGCTTCTTCGATCCGAGCGAGTTTCTTGTGAGTGCTGCGCTTCGCGATTGCCCCGCGGCATTTATCGTACCAACGCTCCTTTGCCCAGCGGAACAACCCCGGCTCGCCGCAATTGGACTCCACGGTTGGGCCGACCGCCAGGGCTTCCATTTCCTTTTTCTCAGCCTTTTCCAAGTGCTCGATAGCCGTCTTAATTTTTCCTTCGATCGCCGCGTATTGCGCCGGTGTCGCTCGGCGCGGCGTCCCTGCATAAAAGTCCGGGTTTGCCGAGGCGGGAGTCGCCCCAAGAAGAACCGCGAGGATGGCTGCGTCTAAGGGCGCCACGGCTCGACCTCAAACTCCAAGATCTTAGATTCCGCTTTCAGCAAGACGAATTCGGGAAAGGGGTATGTCGTAGTGCCGTGAAAATCCAGGATGATGCCGGCAGCCATGTCCAAAGGGAAAGGAAGGATCCAGTGCCAGGGATCAGGCGGAGTAACATGTTGGCTGTTCTCATAGACGGCTTGGATCTTGTACCGCCCCGGTTTGTCGAAGGTGTAGTTCCGCAAAACGCGGTAGCCGGGATATCCTTCGCTCAAAGGCTGGATGCGTTTGAGTTCTTTCACGAAACTCTCGTCCTGCATCTTCTGGAGTCCCTCGCGCAGTGCCCGGAACTTCTCGCCGGGGAATTCCTCATCCAGGGGCGGCTCCGGACCATGCTCCCCGGTCGGAATGCTGTGCGGATGGAGGATGGAATAATTCGTGAACGCCCACTCGCCTGGCGCAAGTTTGGGCTCGCTTTCTTGGACGATCGGCGTGTCGGTTTCGTAAGCGCCCACACCGAAAGCGACGGGGGCGTCGCCTTCATGGGGCCGGACAAGCTTCCCGTCTGGCCCCCATATGCGGAAACTGAAGCCGAAGCCGGGGTTCCACTCCGTTCTTAGATCCCTCCCCACACCGGAGATACTCCCGCAGCAGACATTCTTGATCCCGATCCGATACCAAAGCGTGTACCAGGTCCCGATCCGGGTTTTGGGCTCGGCCAGTTTGAAGGAAAGCTCGATCGGCTTGCATGCGGGACGAATCACCTCGAATCCCCTGGCAAGACGTTCAAGATCAAGTTCATTCCCGATATTCCGGCAGGGTTGCGTGCAAGACGGTTCCGTGTGCCGAAGCACATAAACATAGAAACCAGCGAAACCCACTATCCCCGTAGCGAGGAGTAGCGCCGCGATGCGAAGTAAAATCCGTTTTTTCCCTTGCGCCATGCTTGAAAATACAACGAGGAAGTTCGGTTCAAAACTACAAAGAGCGGAGCTTCCCCTGGTCTCATCCCGTTCCGGCCGGATCGTGGATGCCTCGGGACCGATCCAGGCTACAGAGTCGCTGCATCCATTGTGCCTCCCCGTCGTGGGTGCGCCCAGGGTCGAAGTACCCGCGTACTTCACGCCGAACGGCCTTGCGCGAAACGGGACCTTCGGGTTCGGGGAATTTGAGAATGTCGCGATCTCGTTTGGGAACGGCCTTGACCGTTTTTATAATTAGAGGCATACTATAGGACATGAAATCAGATATCGTCCTCCGTCAAGACGCAGAGGGCGCATTGTGGATCGAGGAAGCCCCGCGCCCGCCCCGACGGGTGGTGACCGTCGCCGCGGCCTGCCGGCGCCTGCGCCGCAGCCGGAGGCAGGTCTACCGACTCATGAAGGCGGGACGCCTGGGCCCGTCCGAGAAGATGCTGGGCGAATGGCTGCTGGACCAGGCGGCCGTCGAGCGCCTGGCGCGCGCGCCGCTTTCGGCGCAGCCGCTGCCGGGACGGCTGAAGCCGCTGTTCCCGGAATACGAATTGAAGGCGCTCAACGCGGGCCGGGACGGCGTGCTGATCATTTCGCGTGTGTTGGAGGACGGCGGTCTCGAGGACCTGCGCTGGCTGCTGAAGCGCTACCCGAGCCGGGAGATCCGGCGCGTCATCGAGGAGGAGGGAAGCCGCCTCCTGTCGCCGCGCTCGAGAAGGCTTTGGTCTCGGGTATTCAAGTCGACGCCCCAGCCGGTCCCGACCTTTGTTAAGCGGCGTTTGAAGCGATGAAAGAGCCATCATTGGGTGTGCCGACTTTGGCGGGCCTGCTGGGGCTGCTGACGGTGTTCTGCGCGGCGGCGAAAGGCGCCTACGATTTGTGGGCGTCCTTGGCGTTCGTGTTGGCGACGCTGGCGCTGTTCGCGGGCTCGGCGATCCGCGCGGCGTGGAAGGACGAGGGCTGGCGCCTTTGCGCGTGGGCGCCGACCGCGGCGGCGGCGGCCGGCTTCGCCGCCTCGCTGATTTCCCCGCTCAACCCCGCCGAATCATGGACCGTGGTTCCCTCGTGGATCGCCGCCGCCTTGGTCTTTCCCCTCGCCTGCCGGGCCTTTCAGACGGAGGCGGATTTCGACCGCTTTCTGCGCCTCTTGGTTCCGTTTTTTTCCCTCCAGGCGGCGCTTGTGGCGCGCGAACAGTTGAGCAGCGTCCCGCTGTTCTTCGATCAAAGCGCGGGCCTGCTCTTCGACGCGAACGCCTCGGCCGCCTTTTGCGTCGCGTGGATTCCCCCGCTCGCCGCACGCGCGCTGCGCGGCCGCGGCGAAACCGGCCGCTGGCCCGGCTACTGGTCCGCCGGCTTGATCGCCGCCCTGATCGCTTTCGCCGGGGCGAAAAGCGTGTGGGGCTTCATCGCCCTGGCGGCCCCGCTGCCGTGGCTGCTCGGGCCGCGCTTCGGTCGCCGGGAGAAGTCGTTCGTCGTCGTCGCGGCGGCGGCGGCCGCCGTTTGGAAGTTCGGCGGTTCCTCCGACCGCTTGGGGTGGTGGGCGACCGGGCTGCGGATGTTTGCCGACGCGCCTTGGACCGGAGTCGGTCTGGGCGGCTACGCGAGCGCGTTTTTGGCCTACCGCGTCGGTGGAGGCGTGCAGACGGTTTCGGCGCACGGGGCTCCGGTGCAATTGCTCGCCGAGACGGGAATGCTCGGGACGGGGGCGCTCGCGTGGGCGCTGCTCGCGGCGGGTCGCGGGCGCCTGCGCGCGGCGATCGCCGGTCGGCGCGGCGCGGCGTTCGGCCTGCTCGCGCTGGGCGTCTTCAGTTTGGCGAGCGTGTGCTTCGAGTTTCCGGTGAACCTGCTGTCGTTCTCCCTTTTGGCCGGCGCGGCGTTCGGCGCCGTCCCCGAGCCGACGCGTCCGCTGCCCAAGGCCGCGGCCGTCATGATCGCCGCGGCCTGTTTGGCGGTGAGTCCGTTTCTCATCGCGCCGTGGCAGGCGAGTCGCGCGGTCGTTTCCGGGCAGGAGGCGCTGATCCGCAACGATCACGGCGAAGCCGAACGCTATTTTTCGGCGGCGGGGGCGATGGACCGGCGCTCGTTTGAGGCGCGCCGTGGTTTGGCGCGGGTCTTGTTCCGGCGCGGCGACGCCGGGGCGGCGGTTCGCGTCCAGCGGGAAGCGATCGCGCGCAATCCCCTCAACGGGGTGTTGTGGCTGGAGTTGGGCGCCTATCTGAGCGCCTTAGGCCGCGAGAGCGAGTCCGCCAAGGCGCTCGGTCGGGCCGAGGTTCTCTCGGCCGGGCTGCTTCAGCGGAACATGTCTTCGATGCCGAAGTCGCCGTAGTACGGCTGTTCGACCTGCGGCTCTGCGCGCGGCGCGTGCGTGAAGGCGTAATAAAGCCCGCCGTACTCGAGGGCGACAAGACCGACCAGCCCCAACCAGATCAGAAATCCCGCGGCCGCCTTCTTCCAATTAATCGGAGCGTATTCGACTTCACGGCGCGTTTGCGGCGCCGCGACGGTCTTCTCTTCTTTAGGAGCGTCGGCGAAATTGGAACGGCTCAGTCCCGAGCTCCGAATCGCGAGACGACCTGCGGCTGACACCGCGGGGGCGTCGATGCCGGCCCCCAGTTCCCCTCCGGAGCGTTTTCCGCTTCCATCATAGGCGCGGGCGATCGGGGCGGCGGCGCCGTTTCCGTTCTTTTGCGCCTTTTGAACCGCGGTCTGCAGGGATTGAACCGAGGCGAGCGCCGCGGCGGGGGCCTTCGCCTGCGGGGCGGACGCGGCGGCGGCCGGAGACCGGGTCTCCACGAGGGCCGTCGGCAGAGCGTCGGGAAGCAGGGAAACGTTTAGGGACGGCGCGGCGAGGGAGCCTTCGAGCGACAGGGCTCCGGCCGGTGCGGCGAACGACGCCGGTCCGGCGATCGTGGAAAGGGGCGCGGCCTTGACCTTGACGGAGACGGGAGCGGAGAAGGCGTTGGGCGCGGCGATTACGAGGAGGCAGAGGAATCGAATCATGCCCCTAGAATACCAGGAGACCCGCCCTCCCCGATAGAGACCTAAGGCCGGGGAGGGCGGGGCTCGTTGGGCCCACCGTTTCTAGGACTTCAGTCTCTAGTAGCGGTAGTTCTCCGGCTTGAACGGTCCTTCGACCGGGATGCCGAGGTATTCGCTCTGCGCCTTCGTCAGCTTGGTCAGCTTCACGCCGATCTTGCCGAGGTGGAGCATCGCGACCTTCTCGTCGAGTTCCTTCGGGAGCACGTAGACCTTGTTCTCGTACTTGCCCTTTCCGCGGTTCTCCCAGAGTTCGATCTGCGCGAGGACCTGGTTGGTGAAGGAGTTGGACATCACGAAGCTCGGGTGGCCGGTGGCGCAGCCGAGGTTGAGCAGGCGGCCTTCGGCGAGCAAAGTGATCGCCTTGCCGTCGGGCCACACGTACTGGTCGACCTGGGGCTTGATGTTGACCTTCTTGATCGTTTTGTCCGCGTGCAGCGACGCGACGTCGATCTCCAGGTCGAAGTGGCCGATGTTGCCGACGATCGCCTGGTGCTTCATGACGTCCAGATGCTCCTTGCGGATGATGTCGCGGCAGCCGGTGGTCGTGATGAAGAGATCCGCGATCGGCGCGGCGTCTTCCATCGTGACGACTTGGTAGCCTTCCATCGCGGCCTGCAGCGCGCAGATCGGATCGATCTCGGTGATCAGGACGCGGGCGCCCTGGCCGCGCAGCGACTGCGCGCAGCCCTTGCCGACGTCGCCGTAGCCGGCGACGACGCAGACCTTGCCCGCGATCATGGTGTCGGTCGCGCGCTTGATCCCGTCGAGCAGGGACTCGCGGCAGCCGTAGAGGTTGTCGAATTTCGACTTCGTGCAGGAGTCGTTGACGTTGATCGCGGGAATCGGAAGGGTGCCCTTCTTCTCGCGCTCGTAGAGGCGGTGCACGCCGGTCGTCGTCTCTTCGGAGAGACCGCAGATTTCCTTCACGAGGTCCGCGTTCTTGTCGAGGACGATGTTGGTCAGGTCTCCTCCGTCGTCGAGGAGAATCGTCGGGCCGGAGCCGTCGGGCCAGCGCAGAGTCTGCTCCACGCACCAGTCGTACTCCGCTTCGGTCTCGCCTTTCCAGGCGAACACCGGCGTGCGGCCCGCTTTGGCGATCGCGGCCGCTGCGTGATCCTGGGTCGAGAAGATGTTGCAGCTGGACCAGCGCACCGAGGCGCCGAGGGCTTCGAGGGTCTCGATGAGCACCGCGGTCTGAATCGTCATGTGAAGGCAGCCGGCGATGCGGGCGCCCTTCAGGGGCTGCTTCGCGCCGTATTCCTCGCGCAGGGCCATCAGCCCGGGCATTTCGGTTTCGGCGATCTCGATTTCCTTGCGTCCCCAATCGGCGAGCGACAGGTCCTTCACTTTGAAGTCGTCTTTCTTTTCGGCCATCGTAGCGGTGGTCATCCTTGGTTTAATCTCCTCTGTCTTCTGAAATATCGCGGTATTATAGCTTTTTTCGACGGAGACGGGTCGGGTCAGCGTCCCAAAAGGGACCGGAGCGCGTAGACGGCGCCGAGAGCCGCGACGGCGGCTGAGGCGAAGCGACCGTTTTGCGCCAAAAGCCGAGCGGCCATTTGTTCGCTTTCTCGCTTTAAATACAGCCGATATCCCGCATAGAGGCCCCCCGCCGCCGCCGCCGCCGGGACGGCTGCGGCCAAAGAGCCGAGGAGGAACCCGGCCTTCGCCTGGGCCGTCCCCATGGGGATACGAGCCAAGGTTTGGGCCGCCGCGCCCCAGCCCAAACCGAAGCCCACGCCTCCCAGGACGCCGACGACCCCCAGCCAAGCGCTTCGGGGGACGGCGCGCTTGAGCGAAAACGCGGCGGCGGCGCAAAGTCCCGCCCAGGGGGCCGCGCGCGCGAAGGGTTCCGCGACGCCCGCCCCCAAAGAGAAGACGAGAGACGCGCAGACGACCGCCGCGAACGGCGCCGCAGGCGGGGCGGCGGAGAGGATGAGAACGAGCGCGAGCAGGCCGTAGAGCACAGGCCACGGCAATGCGATGCCGTGGGCGGCGGCTTCCAGTAGGCGTTGGGTCCCCGTCCTCGTCGCCGCATCCAGCGGAACCGAGAACGACGGCGAGGTGATCGTGATCTCGAGAGAGATCCGCTCGCGTCCGGGAATCGCCACGTAGGTCATGAAGTTTTTTTCGAACATCGGCTTAACGCCGCTTTCGAGAATCTTCTCGAGGGCCTCCCATTCCTCCGCGTAGAACGAGGCGCGCCCGGAGAGGGTTTCGGCGCCTTCGGGCAGGTCGTAGGCGAGATCGAATAGGAACATCCCGTCCCAGCCGACGGTCCCGACATCCGCGATTTTTTTCCAAGCGTCGATCCGGTAGGAGGCGTCGATCAGGCGGCCTTCGAGAGGGCGCCCGTCGGCCGCCAGCGAAAATTCTTCGTCGATCCAGGCCTTCGCGTCCCGGAGTTTGTCCTCCGGCCACCCGGACACGGGCAGATCGAGTCCGAGCCGTTCGTTGGCCAGGATCGCGCCGTCGGTCACGATCCGAACGCGGATGAGACCTGGATCGACCCAAAGGCGCGCATGAACCGGATGCACCGGCATGTCGTGCGTCCCCGCGGCCCTCGCCGAGGAGATCAGGCTCGCGGCGGCAAGCACGAGGAACGCCGGGCTCACTTTCCCCTCAGCGCGGCGCGCAGGCGGACGATTTCCCCCGCCGCGCGCTCGTGGTATTCGGGGGCGCGTTCGTCTCGGATCAGTCCTTCCCATATCCGCAGCGCGTCGGCGTAGCGCTTTTCGGTCTTGTAGAAGTTCGCGAGGATGGACTTGATCATCGCGGGGCAATCGGGGTTGCGCAGCGCCTCTTCAAGGATGCCGGCCATCTTCGCGAACTGATCGCGTTCCCGATAGGCGATGGCGGCCAGGAAGGTCTTGTACATCCAATAGTCCGGATCGTAGCGGATTCCTTCCTCGAGCAGCGCGATCGCGTTCTCCGGGCTTTTCGTCGCTTCGGACCAGGCGAAGATGGACGCTCCGTAGAGGTACGCTTGGCGGAACCACGGGTCCAGACGGACGATGCGCAGCGTGCGCCGCATCAGGCCGGGGTACATCACGCCGCCGGCGAGTTCTTCCGGAGTCGCGTAACCGCCCCGCCCGAACTCGCGGACGCCGAGGAATTGGAGGTATTGGATCCAAGCCGCGTCCGCCGCGAGCCGGCGAAATCCCGCGCTGAGAAAAGCGATGTCCTGGAGACGGTCGTTTCCGAAAATGAGTTGGGAGTGGCCGGGAAACGGCGCGGTGAACGAACGGTAGGCGGCGTCGCGGGCGAACGCCGCGAGGAGCAAGGACGCCAGACCCAACGCGAGCAGCTTCGGGTGGCGCATATTCGCGGAGTTCCTAGAACTCCCTCTGGGAGAAAATCCAGCTCGAGAGGAACAAGGTCGCCGCCGTGTAGCCGAGCGTGTAGACCGCGAGCCAGGCGTACCATTCGGGTCCCGGCATCGTCGCGGCGTCCATGAAATCGCGGATGTTGAAGAACGCAAAATCGGGCGCGGCGGCGCCGACCCCCCAGCCGAGCGCCGTCACGAACGGGTTCGTCGATTTTTCGACGAGAAAGCGGATCTCTCCGGAGAAATGACCGAGGATCCAAAGAAACAGCGTGAACGCCGTCGCCGACGGGGTGGAGGTGGTCGCCAAAGACAGAAACAGCGCGAGCCCCCCCATCACGGCGATTTTTCCGAACGCACAGAGCAGGGCGGCGGCGTACAGCGCGTCGGGACGCCAGCCGAAAAAGAGCAAAGACGCGGCGTGCACGAGCGTCATCAGGACGATTCCCGCCCCGACCGCCGAGAGGGTTCCGAGATAACGGCCGACGATGTATTGCCAGCGTTCGATCGGGCGGCTGAGCAGCAGATAAATGCTTCGGGACTCGCTTTCCTCGCGCACGAGATTGACGGTGACGAAGAGTATTCCGATCAGCGCGATCAACTCCATGCCGGCCAGTCCCGCGTCCATCATCATGCGCAGGCGCTGATCCTGGGCGAGCGCGGAGACGACGAGCGCCCCGGCGACAAGCACGGCCATGAACAAATAGACGAGTTGGAACACGCGGTTGCGCACATGCTCTTTGACCGTGTAGCCGGCGATGGCGAGGATCGGGGCCGTCATCCGAACGAGAGCGCCCCCACGCGCTGCGTCCCCCGGACGGTTTCCTCGAAAATCTCTTCGAGACGGTCCGGATTCTCGCGGAAGTCGGAGGCCTCCGCCGTCCGCGCGAGCTTTCCGGCGCAGAGGATCGCGATCCGGTCGCAGACCCGCGCCACTTCGGAGATGTCGTGGGACGAGAGGAAGACGGTTTTCCCCTGAGACTTGAGCCAAAGAATCAGGTTCCGAATCTCGTTGATCGCCAGCGGATCGAGCCCCGTGATCGGTTCGTCGAGAATAAGAAGATCGGGATCGTGGACCAGCGCCTGCCCGATGCAGATGCGCTGAACCATGCCTTTCGAGTACTCCTCGATGCGTTTGTCGGCCCATTCGCTCATGCCGACCTTCTCGACCATCGCGTTCACCCGGTCTTCGCGATCGCCGGCCGCAATCCCCCCGAGCGTCGCGAACAGGCGGATGGTTTCCCGGCCCGTCAGGTAGCGGTTGAGATAGGCGGCCTCGGGCAAATAACCGACGCGCGCGAGGGCTTCGGGGTCGGGCATCGTTTTCCCGAACAGCGTCACCTCCCCGCGCGTCGCGTACAAAAGGCCCATCAGCATCTTGATGGTGGTCGTCTTTCCGGATCCGTTGAGCCCGAGCAGGCCGAACACCTGGCCCCGCGGAACTTCGATCGAGACGCCGTCGACCCCGACGCTTTCGGTCGTCTTGCCGAGGTGCGAGCGGCGGTAGATTTTCGTCGCAGCGCTAAGTCGAATGACGGCCTTATTCATGGCCTCGATTTTATCAATAATACCGCGCGTGATACCTATTCGAGACTCGATCCCGTCCCGCTCGATCCCCTTTTTCACCTACGCGCTGATCGCGGTGAACGCGGCGGTGTTCGTCCACGAAGTGAAGCTCGGCGCGGCCGGCGGTCCGTTCCTGGAACGCTACGCGCTCATCCCCGCCCGGTGGAGCTACGAGTCGATGGTGACCTCGATGTTTCTTCACGGCGGATGGATGCACGTACTCGGAAATCTCTGGACCCTGTGGATCTTTGGAGACAACGTCGAGGAACGCCTCGGGCATTTCCGCTATTTGGCGTTCTATTTTTTTTGCGGCGTGATGGCCGGCTTCGGGCATACGTTGTTTAACGCAGGCTCGGCGATTGCGACGATCGGGGCCAGCGGCGCGATCGCGGGCGTGATGGGGGCCTATTTCGTGCTGTTTCCGCGCGCCCGGGTGCTGACGCTCTTTCCGATCTTCATCATCCCGCTCTGGTTCGAGATCCCCGCGGTGCTCTATCTCGGCTTCTGGTTTTTGACCCAAATCCTCAGCGGCGTCGTCGGCCTCGGTCCGCGCTTCGAAGCGGTGGCTTGGTGGGCCCATATCGGGGGTTTTCTCGCCGGCGTCTACTTCGTCCTCCGCTTCGTCAAGCGCCGCCGGTAAGCGTCAACAACCCGGGTCTTTGGGACCTAGTCTAAAGAGGGGCACCTGCGATACAATGGTGTCCGCGCTCCGGACTCGGGGCGGGAGGTGGAGATGCTCCGACGCGTCCTGTCGGTCCTATTAGCCCTAATCGTCGCGGTCCCCCCCGCGGGCGCGGCATCCGCAATTTCCCAACTCCGCTCGTTGGCCGGGTCGGCCCCGGTCGGTCTCGTTTACGACGGGGCGAAACCCCGTTACGGCGCGCTCGCCTCCTCGGCGTCCCTGCGCGAAGCGAAGGACCTGCTGGCCTACGGGACCCCGAGTCTTGACGGCGGGGAGATCTGGCCGTTCCACTTCAAGTTCAAAGACGGCGGCGAACAGATCGCTCAGGGAGCGGGTCTCGAGGGTTTCGTTTACGCCGAACGCGAGATCGCGAGGACGAAGGGGACGGATCAGGTGATCCATCACGTACAGGATTATGTCCGCTACCTGGACACGCTGTTGGCTTCCGTGTCCTGGGCGGAGGACGCTCGGGAATACATCCGCCGTTTGGACGATTCCATTTCCGATCCCCGGCAAAAATACGACGCCTTGATGGCCTTCGTCCGGGACTATACCGAGCAACTGCAAAAGAGCGTCAAGAAAGCCGATCGAGCGGCATGGGTGAGATCGGCCCGCATCTACGAGTTTTTCCCCCGAGCCTATAACCTGGAGGGGAAGCGCGCTTCCCGCGGTTCGTGGGACGCGCTTTCCGAAAAGGATTTCTTTCGCGACTTCCGCGACCAGGATCTTCTCGACATCCAAAAGCGGGGTTTCAACACGCTTTGGGTGATGGGAATATTCCCGATCGGACAGCGGGGGCAGGGCGGCAGCGCAGGCGGGTCTCCCTATTCCATCTCCGACCACGAAGGAATTCATAAGGATCTCGGGTCGCCCGAGTCTTTTCGAGATTTCGTCGCGCGCGCTCACCGTCTCGGCTTGCGCGTGGTCATCGATTTCGTCCCCAATCACACGTCGATGGATTCGAAAATGCTCAACGAGCATCCGGATTTCTTCGTTCACCGCCGGGCCGGCCAAGGCGAACCGCCGAAGGGGTATTTCGAACACACGGATCCCGGGACGGGCTTAAAGCTGTGGGTCCGGCACGGGGGCTACGACTCCTACGGAGAGCGGGCGTACTGGGAGGATACCACTCAGGTGGACTACTCCAATCCCGCGCTGCGCCGCCACATGGTCGGAGTCGTTTCCCGCTGGGTGGAGCGCTACGGCGTGGACGGGTTCCGCGTCGACATGGCCTATCAGGTAACCAACGCCTACTTCAACCGCAATTGGGGCGGCGAGATGGGCGGCGTGCCGCCGCGCCGGGAGTTCCTTGAGGAACTGATCACCGAAGTGAAGGCTCGGTACCCGGGGACCGCGTTTTTGGCGGAGGGTTACGACCGTTTCGACGATCTCTCGAAGGCGGGCTTCGACCTCATCTACAGCAAAAACAACATCGGGCGCGCGGGCGGACATACGGGCTGGTACGACGCGATGACCAGCCGCGATCCGGGCTGGATTCGCGAGTCGATCCGGCGGCAGTCGTTTTTGGACTGGCAGAGCGGCGGCATGTCCCAGGTGACCTTCATCGGCAATCACGACGAGCCGGCCCCGGCAAGGGCGTTGGGTCCGTGGATGGCGGGATCGACCTTTCTGACGTTGATGATGAAGGGCGCGCTGTTGTTTTACGGATCCCAGGAAATCGGCTTCGACGCGGCCGTGCCCAACGAGCACAAATCCATCCCGTTCAGCGTCCCCGTCTCGGTCGATTGGAAGAACGCCGACCCGGAGATCACCCGCTTTCATAACGAGACCTTTCGCTACGCGACCGCCGCCCATGCGGCGCTTGGAGAAACGGAGACGATCCCGCTCCCGCTCGACGGCTGGCCGCGCTGGACCGGGTATCTCCTGAAGGCGAAGTCGCCGCGCTCCGGCGGACTGAGGGGACTCGCGGTGCTGGCCAATCCCAACGACCATTCGGTGGACTACGCGTTCGAATACCCCGAATTGGGAGTTCGCCGATCGGGGACGCTCGACGCATTCGGCTATACCGCGATTCCCTTCGAGTAGGCCTCATTTTCCGAGGGTCGCCGCGAAAAAGGCTATTGAAATCGCCTAACCGGCGCCTATACTATTCCAGCCCCCCTATCCAGGAAGCGGGAATGCCCTTATTCGTCTACGAGGCGACCAACGCGGACTTGAAGGAACGGTTCGTCGGTGTGTCGCATGTGCCTCCTCGTCGGCTGGAAGGCTTAAACCGATCGGAACGACCGGAGTTCGGTCTCTCCTGGGACTTCGCGCGCCACACGATCCGCTACCATATGCTCATGGAAACGACGTCCAAGAGCCAAGCGGATGCGTTCGCGTGGGAGTTCCGGAGGGCCACTCCGATGCCGGGCTGGAAGCTGCTCTGAGTTTCACATCGACGGTTTCCGGCGCGGTCCGTCTCGTCCCCTTGTTCATCGGGCGCGGCTACGGCCGCGTCACGACGGTCTACGACCTCATCTCCTCGAAAAACGCGTTGGGCGACAAATCCCTGTTTCTCAATCTCGGGTACTGGGAAGGCGGCGAATCCTACGACGAGGCCTGCGAGAAGCTCGCCCGCGTATTGGCGAACGCGGTTCAGATGTCCCGAGGAGACCGCGTCCTGGATTGCGGCTTCGGTTTCGGCGATCAGGATATATTCTGGGCCGAAACCTTCAGTCCGGACAAAATCGTCGGGTTGAACATCACCGAGTCCCAGGTCCGCCGGGCGCGCGAGCGCGTTCGCGAGCGAGGACTGTCGGACAAAATCGAACTGCTCAACGGCTCGGCGACCGCGATGCCGCTGGAAGACGCGGCCTTCGACCGGGTGACCGCGTTGGAGACCGCGTTTCACTACCACACGCGGGAGACCTTCTTTCACGAGGCGTTTCGCGTTCTCAAGCCGGGAGGCGTTCTCGCAACGGCGGACATAACCCCTTTGGAGGGCCGCCGCCGCGGGATTCTATCGGCTTTAGGCTGGAGCCTCGGGAGATCGTTTTGGCAGATTCCCCCCGAGAACTTCTACGAGTGGCCGGAATACAAGAAGAAGCTCGAGGCCGCGGGCTTCGTCAATGTGATCGGGAGATCCATCCGAGATCGGGTCTATTCTCCCTTCGTCGAATTCGCACGCGGCAGATTGTCCGATCCGGAATACGCCGCGAAGTTCGATCCGTTGTTTAGGTGGATATGGAAAGCCGCCGTCGCCGGCGGCGACGCCTATTCCCACCTGGACTACCTGATCGTGACCGCCGAAAAGCCGATTTCGGCGGAACCGATTACGCGCGCTTGATGACTTCCGCCGCGAGAGCGCCCGGCGCGCAGGTGATGCCGCCCCCGGGATGGGACCCGGCGCCGCAGAGGAACAGCCCCTTGATCGGCGTGAAGTATCCCGAGGTGTCCACGCTCGGGCGCAGCGTGTGCAGTTGGTCGAGCGAGTGTTCCCCGTGGAAGACGTGTCCCTCTGTGATTCCGTAGCGGTCCTCGAGGTCGGTCGGCGTGAGCACTTCCTTGCCGAGAATCGAGGCTTCGGTTCCAGGCGCGTAGGTTTCCAGAACGGACAGGGCGCGCCGTCCTAATTCGTCGCGAGCCGCGTCGTTCCAGCCGCCCTTGAGTTTATAGGGCGCGAAATGAATCAGGATTTCGGCGACGTGTTTGCCCTCGGGCGCGATGTCGCGTTCCGAAAGGGTAGGAACCTTGATCGCCAGATGGGGAATCTCGGACATTTCTCCGTATTTCACCGCGTCGTAGGCCTTTTCCAAGCCGTCGATGTTCTTGCCGGTCAAGATTTCCTCGGCCTGATAGTCCGGCCGTCCCGGGAACTCAAGCGGTTTTTCGAGCGCCAGGCGCAGCGCCGCCGTCGTGCCCCGCATCTTGATGATGCGGATCTGTTCGGCGACCGAGTCCGGGACGTCGGCGGCGTCGAGCAGAGAGAGGAAGGTGCGCTTGGGGTCGCAGGACGAGGCGACGCCCCCCGCGTCGATGTTCTCCCCGTTTTCCAGCGAGACCCCGGTGACCGTTCCGGTGGAGACGCGGATGGCGCGGACCGGGGCGTTCATGCGGAGTTCTACGCCGGATTCGCTCGCGGCCGCGAGCAGCGCGCGGGACAGGGCCGCCGGGCCCCCGGCGACGGATTTGTCGACGACGGCTTCCCGCAGCAAAAACGACGCGACGCTTCCCGCCGACCACGGGCCGAGCATCGAACCGTGAAGGGCCGGAGCGGCGAGTCCGACCTTCAGCGCGTCGCTCTTGAACCGCTCGTTGAGCCAGTCGGCCGCGCACATGGGCCCGACGCGCAAAAGCTCGTGCAGGTCGTCGCGGCCGAGGGCACGCAAGGCCATCCCGGTGCGCAGCAGCGTCCACAACCCTTCGGTTCCTTTATCGGTGATCGGCGGCGGGGTCTGTTCGAGGACGCGGCGGACGAACGGAAGAACGCGGCCGAGGAAGGCTCGGAACTCGCGATACGCCTTTCGCTCTTCTTCGGGCAGGTTCGGGTTTTCCCGGTCGAATCGGTCGGCGTCGCGGTGAATCAAAACGCCCGGACCGTTGGATTCCGGAATGAAGACGCCCGGTTCGGCGTCGCGGAATTTCAGTCCCCGGCGCTTGAGTCCCAAAGATTCGACGACCGAAGCCCGCACTCCGACGGTTTCCTGCAGAAGTCCTTGGGTGCGGAAATTCGGGTGAAACTCTTCCGACGCGGCCAAGCCGCCGGCGATCGCTCTTTTCTCGAGGACCAGGACCTTGCGCCCGGTTTGGGCCAAGGCCGTCGCGGTCGTCAAACCGTTGTGTCCGGCTCCGATCACGATGACGTCGTATCGCATCAGTTCGTCTCCCCGGAACTCAAAATCGCCCGAGCCGCGAGTTCTCCCGGACCGCCCATCAAGCCGCCGCCCGGGTGCGCCCCGGAGCCGCACAACCACAGGTTTCTCACCGGGGTCTTGTAGTGCGACCAGCGCGCGGCGGGACGCAGGAACGCGAGCTGTTCGAAGCTCAATTCCCCGTGGAAAATATTTCCTTCGGTCAGACCCAATTGCTGCTCCATGTCCCAGGGCGTCAGGACCTGGCGGTGCAGGATGATGTCTTTGAGGCCCGGAATGTATTCGGCGAGCGTGTCGACGACGGTGTCGCCGAACGCTTCGCGTTTTTCAGGCCAAGCGGAGGCGCCCTCTTTGAGATGGTACGGCGCGTACTGCACGAAGCAGGAAAGCACGTGTTTCCCGGGAGGCGCGACGGTCGGATCGACCAAGGACGGGATCACCGCGTTGATGTAAGGCCGCCGCGAGAACTCGCCGTATTTCGCCTGGTCGTAGGCGCGTTCGAGGTATTCGACCGACGGCGCGATCGCGATGTCTCCGCGCAGATGCTCATCGCCGGGTCTGGATTTGAATTCCGGAAGGCGGTCCAGCGCCAGGTTGACCTTTCCGGAACTTCCGCGGAGCTTGTACCGGGAAATCTGCCGTCGGAATTCGGGGTCGAGATGCTCCTCTCCGACGAAGCCGAAGAAAGTCCGTCGGGGATCGACGCCCGATGCGACGACCTTCGCGCGGATCTCGTCTCCGTTTTCGAGCACGACGCCCTGCGCTCGGCCGTCTTTCATTAAAATTTTCGAGACGGGAGCCTCGGTGCGGATCTCCGCGCCGAAATGCTTCGCGGCTCCCGCGCAGGCCATCGAGACCATGCCGGTGCCGCCGCGGGAGAATCCCCAAGAGCGGAACGCCCCGTCGATCTCCCCCATGTAGTGGTGAAGCAGTACGTAGGCGGTTCCCGGGGAGCGGACCCCGAGAAAGGTGCCGATGATGCCGCTGACCGACATCGGGGCCTTGAGCACGTCGGATTCAAACCACTCGTCGAGGAAATCCGACGCGCTCATGGTCATCATCTTCATGAAGCGGACCATGTTGTCCTTGCCCAAGCCGCGGAAACGGCGGCCGAGCTTGAGCAGGCGCCAGAGTTCTTCGGGGCCGACGGAGGCCGGATCGATCGCCGGTCCGTCGATGATCGGTTTGACGAAGCGTGAAATCCGGGCCATCGCCCGGGAAAACTCGGGAGCGACTTCGGCGTCCCGCGGGGAGAATCGGGCGATTTCGCGGCGCGTGCGCGCCGCGTCATCCCAGCGGCAGAGCGAGTTCCCGTCCGGAAGCGGAGAAAACGACGCGTCGAGCGGAATGATGTCGAGCCCGAATTTTGGAAGCATCAAATCCCGGATGATATGCGGGCGAAGCAGGCTTACCACGTAGGAGGCGACGGAGTAGGTGAACCCCGGATAAATCTCCTCGCTGACGGCTGCGCCGCCGAGGACATGACGGCGCTCGAGCACCAGTACTTTCCGTCCGGCCTTCGCCAAATAGGCGGCGGTGATAAGGCCGTTGTGTCCCCCGCCCACGATGATCGCGTCGTAAACCGTGCTCATTTCTTTTTTCGCTCCGGATCGAAGAACGGCGTTTTAACGACGCGCGCGGTGATCGTGTGCCGCTCGTATTCGACCGTGTACTCGAGTTGAACTTCGGTCCCGAGTTCCGCGTATTCGGAGCGGAGCGAGGCGAGGGCGATGTATTTTTTGAGGATCGGAGAGAAAGTCGAACTCGTGACCTTTCCCACCTGCTCCCCCCCCGAGTAGATCGGCAGACCGGCGCGCGACGCGCCTGAGCCGAGTTGGGGAGGCAGATTGTAGCGTTCGCAGAGGGATTCCAGTTCCTCCCAGTCCATTTCGAGTCCCACCAAGGACCACCGGGAGCCCTCTTCTTTCTCGCGCGCGAGCGCGGCCTGGCCGATGAACGGGCCCCGCTCAAGCTGCACCGTCCAGCCGAGCCCGATCTCGTACGGGCTGGATTTTCGGGATTCGATCAGGCAGTCCTTCGCGCAGAAATAATCGATCTCGGCGAGAATGAATCCCGCCTCGATGCGCGCGATGTCGAGCGCGTCGAGCCCGGCCGGCCGGATCCCGTAATCCCGCCCCCCGCCGTAGACGGCGTCGTAGAGTTTCAGGGCGTGCTCGTTTTTCGTCCAGATCTCGTAGCCGAGGTCTCCGGTGTAGCCGGTGCGCGTGATCGTAACCGGAACTCCGTCGATTTTTCCGGCGGTCGCGCGGAAGAATTTCAGCGCGTCGATGTCCGCGTCCGAGACGGCTTTGAGGATGTTCTTCGATTGCGGACCCTGAACCGCGAGCGCGCAGATTTTCGCGGTGACGTCCTCGACCGTGACGGCCGCTCCACGCACGTGACGCGCGAGCCAGTCGTATGTCGGGGCGGCCGCCGTGACCCGGTAGAAGTCTTCGTCCAGGTGCATCACCGTTCCATCGTCGAGGATCTTCCCCTCTCCGTCGGTCCAGCAGGAATAGGAAACCTGGTTCGGCTTGATCTTATGAACGTTCCGCGCCATGATGCGCGAGAGGAAGGCTGCCGCGTCCTTGCCGCGGACGTCGTATTTGAACAGCGGGGTTACGTCCAGCAATCCGGCGGAGTGGCGGAACGCCATGTACTCCGTCGAATGGCAGACGTCGTAGAAGCTGACCGCATGGTAGCCGGCCCACTCCTTCCAGCGGTAGCTTTTGCAGAGCGCGGCCGTGCGCTCGTGAAACGGTGTCGGTTCGGGCATCGACCGTCCGCTCAGCGCTTGCCGATCGGCGTGTATGTGGCCAGCGTCGGACCCGTATAGATCTGCCGCGGGCGTCCGATCTTAAACGGGGCGTCGACCAGTTCCTTGAACTGGGCGATCCACCCGGGGAGGCGTCCCAGCGCGAACATGACGGTGAACATGTTCGTCGGAATCCCGAGCGCCTTATAGATGATTCCGCTGTAGAAGTCGACGTTCGGATAGAGTTTCCGCTCAACGAAATACGAGTCCTTGAGCGCGGCCTCTTCGAGTTCCATCGCGATGTCGAGAAGCGGATCTTCGACGCCGAGTTTCTTCAGGACGTTGTCGGCGTGCTTCTTGATGATGCGCGCCCGCGGATCGAAATTCTTGTAGACCCGGTGGCCGAAGCCCATCAGACGGAAGCCGTCCTTGCCGTCCTTGGCCTTGGCGACCCATTTCTTGACGTCGCCGCCGTCCTTGTGGATCTGCTCCAGCATCTCGAGGACGCTCTGGTTCGCGCCGCCGTGGAGCGGTCCCCACAGCGCGGAGATGCCGGCCGCGATCGCGGTGTACAGGTTGGCTTTCGAGCTTCCGACCAGCCGGACCGTTGACGCGCTGCAGTTTTGTTCGTGATCGGCGTGCAGGATGAACAGAAGATCGAGCGCCTTCGCGATCTCCCGGTCGATTTTGAACGCCTCGGCCGGGACGCCGAACATCATCCACATGAAGTTCTCGGCGTAGTTGAACTTGTTCCGGGGGTAGACGTGCGGTTGTCCGATGGACTTCTTGTACGCCAGCGCGGCGATCGTCGGCAGCTTGGCGATCAGCCGGATATAGTCGAGGTCCGTGCGCCGGCCGTTGCCGCCCTGACCGTAGAAGGTCGAGAGCGTGTTGACCGCGGAGGACAGAATCGCCATCGGATGGGCGTCGCGCGGGAAGCCGTCGTACAAGCGCTTCATGTCCTCGTGGATCATCGAATGGCGGGTGATCTCGTTGCGGAAGGCGTCGAGCTCCGGTTTCTTGGGAAGCCGGCCGTAGATGAGTAGGTAGCAGATTTCGACGAAGTCGGATTTCGCGCAAAGGTCTTCGATGGGGATGCCGCGGTAGCGCAGAATCCCCTTTCCGCCGTCGATGAAGGTGATGCTGCTCAGGCACGATCCCGTATTCATGTATCCGGGGTCGAGGGTGATCAGTCCGGTATCCGAGCGGAGGTTCGCGATGTCGATCGCGCGCTCCCCTTCGCTCCCTTCGACGATAGGAAAACGAAACTCCTTGCCGTCGACGCTCAGGAGAACTTCCTTGGATTTCGTCGGGGCTTCGGATTTTTTCGGGCTTGCTTTAAGCGTTCGGGTCATGGTGGCCACCTTGCGTTTTCCCCTAAGATTTTACGGGCAACAGCCGATCCCCGGTCAGTTCGCGGATCGCCGTTTGCAGTTTGTTCATCGTTGTGGGTTTATGGAGCAGGCGGACGTGTGGGTCGTGTTTAGGGACCATGCGCTGGGCTTGCTCGGGCTTGAGCCCCGTTAGAAAAATAATCGGAAGCTCCTTCGATAAATTACGGTTATTGCGGATGTTGTTGTATGCATCGATGCCTGAACCGAATGCCGGCATCATTATGTCCAAAATCAATAATCCGATCTTCATCCCCTCGGCTTGGATCACAGCCTGTGCCGCATCTGTGCAGAAGCTCACGCGATATCCCTTGGTTTCCAGGGACTCGGTAACCAAGGTCGCAATGTTCGGATCGTCATCAACGACGAGAATAAAGGGCCGCATACAGCAACATAATCCTATCAATCCCTAAGGCGTGCGACAAGGGCGTCGACGTCGTTTTCGTCGTGATAGAGGCCGAAACCGAAGCGGAGGCGGTCGCCTCGGAAATCGGTCATAACCTTATTTTTCTTAAGTTTTTCGCAGACTTCGGCCGCATCCGGCAGGACGTATGTGAGAAAATGGCCGATTCTGTCCAAATCAGAACAGAACAGGGCGGACTTGGGCAGCAGCGGAATGTCGGAGGCGAGAAACCGGCGCTGCAGATTTCGGACGAAGGCGTCACCCGCTTCAATCGACAGTCCGGTCTCGCGCCGCCACGCCATCACCGCGTTGAAGCGGTAGAGGCCGCTGGGGTCGAAGGTCGAGCCCATGAACCGGAATCCTTCGGGACCGTAGTCGACCGGGCTGCGCGCTCCCGTTTCGAGACTCGAAAAATCGGCGAACCAACCGGTCGCGGCGGGCCGCAGCCGCTCTGCGGACGCAGGAACGTGCATCAGACAGACTCCTTCGCCGGCCTGAGCGTATTTGTAGCCGCCGGCGAGGTAGAAAGCCCTATTTTGGATCGCGGAGAGGTCGACCGGGAAGGCGCAAAACGCGTGATAGCCGTCGACGGCGACAAGGGTCGCCGGGTCGGGAACCGAGGAGACGAGTCGGTCGAGTCCCAGAACCCGGAGACCGGAGTTGAAAAAGACGTGACTGAAAAAGACGAGCGCGTGTCCCCCTTTCGCCGCAGCCGCCGAGAACCGGTCTTCGAACGAGTCGATCGGATCGACACAAACGCGTTCGATGGAGACTCCCGGGAATTCCTCCAAACGGGCGGCCTGCCGGGCGAAGCTGTGAAATTCCGAATCCGTCGTGAGAATCCGGACGGGGCGGGAGAAATCCAGGCAGGAGAGAAGCCGAACGACGAACTCGTGCGTGTTCGGCGCGAACGCGATGGATTCGGGACGCGGCAGCCCAAGCGCGTCCGCGGCGTTGCGGCGCGCCTCCGGCAGGACTTCCCCGAAGATCTTTCCCCACTTCTCATCGGCGAGCCGGGCGGCGTCGTCGAAGCACGCGATATGAGCGTCGCGCGCCGGATCGGGCCAGCAGTGGTGGCTGTGCGCGGCGAAATGAAGGCGTCCCGGCGCCGCTTCGAGAAAACGCGAATAGAACTTCTTGTACATCCTACCCCCCGTGCACGAAGCCCAACGCGCGTTCGACTTCGCGCGGGAGTTCCGGCCGGGCGGAACGCGGAATGAGGAAGGTCGAGAGCTGGAAGAAGTCCATGAAAACGCGATGCGTCTCGGCGGTGCGCTTCAAGTACTGGTGACCGGAAGAGCCCCCCGTCCCGATTTTAGTTCCGATCATCCGGTGCACCATGATCGCGTGCCGATAGCGCCAGATCGAGAAATTCTCGTCGATTTCGACGAGGGCTTCCAAGAGGCGAAAGGGCAAATGCAGAATCGGTTGGTCCCGGTAGAGGTGTACGAAAAGCGCTGCGAGCAGGGCTTTTTGCGACATCCGCCAGACGCCTTCCGTCCGCAGGGTCTCGAACTTTCTCGCGTCTAAGAGAGAATCGAAGCTTTCGCGGGTCTTCCCGAGTTCCTGCAGCTCTTGCTCCCGTTCGGCCTCGCCGAGCGTCGGATTTTCGCGGATGATGGCTTCATCCCCGGAAAGCATCGCGTCGACCGCTCCCGCGTACGCTTTCCAGAAATCGAAATCCCCGAGGCCGACGAACGGGGTGCGCTCAAGCCATGCTTCGACCAAGGAGAACAAAGACGGGCGTTCGTGTCCGGCTTTGATTAAATCCTGATGTTCCTTCGAGAGACGCGAATAGTACGGGGTCTCGTCCAGGCGGACCCGGCGTGCTTGCGCCAGTCCGAGGGCGTCCTCGATCAAACGGAACTGGAAGCTCTGGAATCCGGACGCCGGGGTTAGATAGTCCCGAAAATCGAGGAAATCGAGCGGGGTCATCGTCTCGAGAACGGAGAGTTGGGCGATGAGGATCTTTTGGATCTCGCCGACGCGTCCGAGGCGGGCGACGGCGACCCCGACGGCGCGTTCGTCCACGACGGGACCCGCGAAATCGGCGAGGACCGAGCCCAATTCATGCAGGATCTGCTTGAACCAGAGCTCGTAGACTTGATGGACGACGATAAAAAGCATTTCATCGTGGGCGGCCTTTCCCGAAACGGCGCTTTTCGGTCGCTGGGCGCCGAGGAGGGAGTCGAGTCCGAGGTAGTCGGCGTAATAGACGGGTTCGTGTTTTCGCGGGGGCATGGGGGCCGAGCATAACAAATTCGGGTGCGCGTGCCAGGGCTTCTTGACCTTGGGAATGAAAGCGACTATAACTACCAGAACGAATCTCGGAGGACTCATCCATGCGCACCCTTTCTTTGCTTCTCGTTTCCCTACTCGCCTGCGGACTTTCCGCGCCGAGACTCTCGGCGCAGGAGATCAGCGAGTCCGAAAAGACCCCGGCGGGGAAGCCGGATCCGCTCAAGGCGGAAAAGGAAGCGCTCGAGAAGATCACGATCGAGAACCGGATACGCAAGGCGAAGGATGAAGCCGAGGATCACGGGAAAGGCCGCGTTCTGGACGGGTTGCGCTACGGTCCCGCGCTGGAGAAGGCGAAATTCGACGACAAGATGAAGTCGCTGATGGCCGAGAAGGAGGAACTCTCCCTTAAGTACGCGCTCGAGCTGGAGAAGTTGAAGCTCGAGTTGGCGGCCATGGAGCTCGAACAGAAGCGCCTGGAGGCCAAGGATAAGCTCGATGCCGCGAAGTTTCAGGTCGAACTCGCGGACGTCCGGCGCGAGCGCGATAAGCTGCTGCTCGAGAGCCAGCTCAAGGCCGAGAAGGACAAGAAGGCGATGGAGGCGCTCAAAGACCAGAAGGAGAAAGCGGCGTTGGAGCTTGAAGTGAAGCTGATCCAGCTTCGCGACGAGAAGGCGACGCTCCAGGCTGAAAACGACAAGAAGACGGAAGAGATGCGCCGGGTTTCCCTCGAGTCACAGACCGAGCGGGAACAGATCGACATGGAACTTAAGCGGATCATGCTTGAAGGAACGAAATTGAAGCTGAAGACCGACGAGCGGCAAAATGAGTTGGCCCTGCTGCGCTCGGAAATCGACATCCGGGAAAAGAAGCACGATTGGAAGGACGAGACGAACCGGGAGCCGATCGTGCTGAAGGAGCCGTTTCAGAAAGGCGTATTGACGATTTCGGACCGCCGCATCGATCTCAACGGTCCCATTTACGACGCGGTGGGAGTGTACATCACCGATCGAATCGACTACTACAACAACGTTTCGAACGACCCGATCTTTCTTGTGATCGGGACAAGCCCCGGGGGCTCAGTGTGGGCCGGCGCCCGTATCCTTAAATCCATCCAAGAAAGCAAGGCTCCCGTCCATGTTGTTTTGAAAACAGCGGCGGCTTCGATGGCGGCGGTGATCATCTCCTTGGCGCCTCATTCTTACGCATACCCTAACGCATTCCTGCTCCATCACCAGATGTACCGTTTCACGGTCGCCAATACGCGGGAACTGCGAGAGGAACTGGAATGGCGGAAAAAATGGGAAGACCGTTTGTTCGAGCCTTTGGCTAAAAAATTCGGGTTTCCGTCAATGGAGAAGTTCCGCGACGCGATGTACACGCACGATGCCAATGGGAATTGGAAGGAGTTCGCGGACGACGCCAAGAAGATGAAATGGGTTGATAACATCGCCTACGCGATACGGGAAACGGGAATCATCCGTGACCCGGACGCCAAAGAAAAGGCGACGGCGGCGAAGGCGCGGTTCCTGCTTGAAGAGAAGGTTGACGATCAGGGAAAGCGGTTCGTTCAGCTCCCGCGCATCGATCCGATGGACTTTTATTATCTCCACAACCCGGACAACTACTACCGCTGACGCCGGGTGCTCATTCGATCCCGACCCACCGCAGCGCGGGAACGGCGTCGTTGCCGTTGATCTGCGATAGGTCCGCGCCGCCTTTCGTCCAGAGCCCGTTCCGCACGTGGCCGAGCGGCCATACCAGGGCGTCCTCCCAAATGACGTCGTTGACGGCGCTGAGGTCGACAGGCTCCCGCTCGAGGTAGGCCCGGATGCGGCCCGTCGGATCCGGCAGCCGCGTACTTTCCCTGCTGAGGAACATCGAGCGTACCGATTCGACGGGGTCTTCCGGGTCGAGGGCGCCGGTGAAGTACATCAGATCCAGCCGGTATTCCCCCAGCCCCGGCGTGAGTTCCCGGAAAAAATCCCCGTATTCGACGCCTCTTGGCTCCAGGCGGAAGCCAAGTTCCACCGCGGTTTTTGCAAGCGCGTCGTGTACGGGATCCGGACGATCCGCCGTTGCCGCGCTTTTCGGCACGCGGAAAGTTCCGCGCGGGGCGGCGTCGGAGGGGCGCGGGTCGGCGGTTCCCTCGCGGATCCCGGGGATCGACAGCGGAAAAAAGGAGTTTGGAAATTCCCTCCCGGCCTTTCGCAGCTCTGCGTAGAAGCGCGCGCGCATCGTCCTCCGGGAGCCTGCGTCGCGGCAAGGACTTTTCGGGTGCGTCCAGGAATTGCAGTAAGCGTAGCCGATGGCCGATTCCATCCCGCCTAAAAACCGGAACGCCGGGTCGTCCAGCGGAGACTTCGAGTCTTGGAAACGGACTTCGACGGAGTTCGTCCCGGAGCGAGCGTCGTCGAATCGGATGACGTCCGGCGCTCGGGGATGGCGGTCCCGCGCGGGGAAGTCCCTCCTCAAGCGCAGTTCGAGGCCGTCCTTGTCCCATCGGACGATGCGGTAAGGGCCGGAGGAGACGGCCTTGCGCGCGCAGATCCAGGCGCCCGTGTCGGGCTCGCGGCAACTCGCATGGGTAAGGGCGTAGGCGACGTCTCCCGCGTGCGCGAGCAGCCTGGGAAAGCCCGTCCGGAAGCGCAGCGTCAGAGAGTGTTCGTCGAAGGAGAGACCGGAGATCGATCCGTCGGGTTCGGGAGACGCGAACCCTTCTAGTTTCGACAAAAGCGCGTCGTCGGAGCCGCGCCGGCGGAGTTCGGCGGCGAACTGAGTCCACGCCGCGGCGAAATGCGCCGGGCGTATGATTTCTCCGGTTTCGAAGGCCAGGTCGTCGCGGAATTCGAAGCGCCACTCTCGAAAATCGGCGGAAGCCTTCCACCGGCTCGCCAGAACGCCGCGGATTTCCCCGCGCTTTCCCGTGGAGACCAAGGGTGCGCGAACAGGGATCAACGCCATTGCGTTGGACGCCGCCTCGAGATCGAGGGGATTCGAGGAGGTCGGGACGAATCCGCGCCGGAGATGAAGTTCGGTCGGCGCGCGGCTTCGACCGCAGCCGAAAAACACCGCCGCCGCGGCCGCGGCGGCCAGCAAGATCAAGATAGGGAAGCGTCGGTCCATGGACGATCTCCGGAAGGAAGCTTATGATATCCGGCGATGCGCAACGCGTCTGCCTTCTGGCTGGGTCTGCTTCCGGCCGCGGTGGTGATCCTCTCGATCGCGGCCGCGTCGCTGTTCTTCCGGTTCTACCTTCGCGAGACCTCCTGGCAGTTCGCTTCGTTCTTCGAAAAGCAAAACCTCGGCGCGATCGAAACCGGAGACGTATTCGCGCTCTCCTCCCGTCTCAACGCGCTCGGCGCGTCGATGCGCGCGACCTGCGTCACGGCCCGCCGCGGCGGGCATGTGTTCTTCGAGCAGAAAACGGGTCCGTGCGCCCGCGGGTTTCTGCGCGAACGCGTTTGGGTCGAGACCGGGAACCAAGAGGGGATTCGAGTCGAATTTACGCTCCGTCTCCCCCGCACGGTGGAGTTGGCCGGCACGGCGTTCCTGACGCTTCAACTGCTGCTGCTCGGGCTGTTGTTTCTTGGAGTCCGACAGCTTGAATGGGTGCGCTCCGAAGGAGCCCGGCGGCTGGCCGCGCTCGCCGCGCAGGTCGCGCACGACATCCGCAGTCCGGTGGCCGCGTTGGAGGCCCTGCTGCCGGGACGGGAGGAACGCTCGGAGGACTCGGCGATGATGCGCGGGGCGATCGATCGCATTCGCGCGATCGCGGAGGATTTGCTCGAGAAGAACCGGGCGGGGACTTCGGCCGCGCCGGAGTCGACGGATCTCGGGATCGCGGCGGCGGCTTCGGTGGCCGAGAAACGTCTGAAGCATCCGGGAACGAATCTTTCGGCGATCGTTGCCGAGGGGATTTTCGTCCGGGTGGAACGAAAGGAGCTGTCGCGTGTTCTTTCCAACCTGATTGAGAACGCCATCGAAGCCGCGGCCCGCGGCGTGGTCGAGGTCCGCGTCGAGCGGCGCGCCGGCGAGGCGCTGCTGCGGGTTGTCGATGACGGTCCGGGAATTCCCCGGGAACGCTTGGCCCGGCTCGGAGAGCGCGGGGCGACCTTCGGCAAGGCCGGAGGCTCCGGTCTCGGCTTGCATCACGCCTTCGAGGCGGCACGGCGGTGGGGCGGCCGGGTGGTCGTCGAATCGGAGGAAGGGCGCGGTACCGAGGTGCGCTTGGAGCTTCCGCTTCAATCGCCGCGGGCCGCCTGCGCGCTGATCGACGACGACCCCCTCGTTCGCGCGACGTGGAGCGCCGCCGCCCGGCGCGCCGGCGTCGCGCTCAGCGTCTATCCGGACCTGGCCGCCTTTGACGCCGCCGCGCCTGCGGCCGGTACTCGCGTGTATCTGGATTTGAACCTGAGCGACGGGCGCTCGGGGCTGGAGGCCGCGCGCGTCCTGTCCGAACGCGGTTACCGCGAAATCCATATCGCAACCGGAGAATCGTTGGAACCGGATCAGCGTCCGGCGTTTATCGCCGGAGTTTGCGGCAAGGAACCCCCGTGGGGTTTCGGCTAGATCAGGGCGCGACGGTCGTTTTCAGCTTCGCGGCGGCTTCTTCGGCCTGTTTCTTGCGGGCTTCGAATTCCTGCTTCCACTGGTCGTGTGATTCCCCCACATGCTGGAGGCAGGACGAGACGGCTGAGGCGCTGCGGCAGGATTCCCGGTCCGCCTTCAACTTCTCGTATTGCGCCCGGCGCTCTTCGGCGAATTTCTGCGCGCCGTCGGCCGCCCCGATCGCGGCCCCCGCTCCCTTTTCAAGCGCTTGATTGACGCGCGATTCGAGCGATTCCCCGGATTCGCCGGGGCCGAAGAATTTCGCGACGGTGTCGCCCCCCAGGAGTTGGTCCTTGATCCCTTTCGCCTTTTCCGAAAAATCATCTTTGACCTTCGTCCACATCGAGTCTTCCTGCATTTGGGTCCCGGCGAAATCCGCCTTGAGCTTCTCGATTCTGTCGAGGTATTCGGCTTTCTTTTCGTCGTGTTTTTTCTTCCACTCCGATAGTTTTTTCGCCGTTTCAACGCGGCACTTCATCCGTTCCATGCCGTCGAGTTTTCCGCAATCGAGTTTTTGCTCCTTGAGCATCGCCTCACCGCGGGCTTTCGCTTGGGTCCAGCGCTCGAGCCAGACGGCTTTCTGCTCTTCGATCTGGTCGTGGAAGCGGGCGCTTTCACGCTGCTGCAGGCATTCGAAGTCGGTTTCGGCGCAGGGCGGGGCCTCGGGTTCGGCGGCGCGGACGGAAATCGCCGTCAGCAGCAGCGCGAGCGTCGCGATGGATCGGATCATAAAAACCCCCGTGTTCAGTCCTTGACCTTTAACAATTATGCGTATCGGCCAGTTGACGGTAACCCGCAAGTGCTGGACCGAATGTGCAATATAGGCTATTTCCGGCGACCGGTGCTCCGCAAATCTCGCACTGAATGCATCTATTGTCCGTTTTGCCGCTGAAGCGTCAACTGGCCGATACGCATATTAACGATAGACGCATTCGGCGTCTGACGCAAGGGCCCGATTTGCGAAACCTGGCCGGCTAAAACCGTGTTTTTTCCGGAAGAATTTTCCGGGGATTCACCGGTCCTTTTGAGCCGCGAATTTCGAAATGGATGTGGGGTCCGGTCGAGCGTCCCGTCGATCCGACCCGCGCGATCGTTTGTCCCGTGCGGACCTTCTGGCCTTTGCGCACGAGAAGCGCCGAGTTGTGGGCGTAAAGCGTCGTTGTCCTTTGATCGTGGCGCACTATGACGACATTCCCGTATCCGCGCAGGGTGTCGCTCGCGAACAAGACCTCTCCGTTCGCCGAAGCGTACACCGGATCGCCGGTGTCGGCCGCGATGTCGATCCCCTGGTGCTTGCGGCCCCAGCGTTGGCCGAACTCGGAACTGACCACGCCGTAGCGCAGGGGCCACAGCCAGAGTCCCTTGTAGGTCCGGACCTTGAACGCCCGAAACCCCGAGGCGAAGGAGGCGTGCCCTCCGTCCTGTCCTACCGAGGGAATCGGTTCGAACACCCCCGCCTCGCGGAGGACCTTCAAGACGTCCTGCTCCCTGTGCGCGCCGCGATCCTGGAACTTTTTGAGTTCGGCCGATCGTTCGAGGTACCGGTCCCAGGCAGACGTCCCCTTCGCCGCCGCGAAGACGGCGAGCGCGAAGAGAAAAACGGCCAAGGGAATGGACTGGGGGCGCATTTCTCCAATAGAGTAAGGGGTCGCGACGCGACCGTCAAGATGTCCTATAATCGAGCGATGACCGAGCGCCTCGACTGCCGCGCCCTCGCGAAGCGCTACCGCGATTGGATTCTCGAACGCGCGGCGCTGTTGCCGTTCACCCCGTCGTTGGCGACGGTGCTGGTGAAGAACCGGGTCGACGCGGGATCTTTGCAGTATCGCGACATGATCGTGAAAGACGCCGCGAAGCTCGGTTTCGACTGCCGCAGCGTCGAGGCCTCCGGCGAGGCGGAACTCATCGAGCGCATCGAGGCGCTTAACGCGGACGTTTCGGTCCACGGTATCGTCGTGCTCTATCCGCTGGGTCTCATGCGTTCCGATGAGGACATCATGGACCTGGTGACGCCTCGAAAAGACGTCGAGGGTCTGCATTCCATCAATCTCGGGTATCTGATCAAGTACCGCCGGTATCTGGACCGGGACGCGGGACTCAAATGCGTCGTCCCGGCGACCGCGAAGGCCGTCGTCAAAGGCCTTCAAGCCCATCCGGTGATCGGAATCGACGGCGCCTTCGTCACGATCGTGAACAACTCGATGCGCGTCGGCAAGCCGTTGGGTCTGATGCTGGAAAATCTCGGCGCGACCGTGATTAAATGCTACGATCGCACCCGTCCGGAGATTCTGGAATCGAGCGTCCGCAGGTCCGACATCGTCGTGACGGCGGTTCCCGATCCGAGTTTCCGGCTGAATCCCGAATGGATCCGGGACGGGGCGGCCGTGGTGGACGTCTCGTATCAGGGGAATGTCGACGTAAGAGCCCTCGACGGGCGCGCGGGACTGGTGACGATGCCGGACAACCGCATCGGCCGCGTGACGCGCGCGATGATGTTCGTGAATTTGATGTACAGCTGCGGTCCGCAGCCTTCGTTCGACCCTCGGGCCGCCGCGGTGCGGTGATCATGCCGGCGAAGAAAAAAGCGAAATCGTCCCCCAAGCCGTCCTCAACGAAGCGAGCGAAGCTTCGCGTGTTGTTGGCCGACGACGAGATCCTCTTTCGGGACGTCATTAAGGACCGGTTGACGATGGAACGCGACATCGAGATCGTCGGCGAAGCCGATGACGGGGCCGCCGCGATCAAGCTGGCGCGTCAATTGAAGCCGGACGTCATTCTGATGGACATCAACATGACCGGCGGAATGGGCGGCGTTGAGGCGACCCGGGAAATCAGGAAGTCTCTTCCTAAAGTGAAAGTCCTGATGCTATCCTCGTTCACCGACGAAGTCCACGTCATGGAGGCGGTGCAGGCCGGCGCTCTCGGCTACATTTCCAAGCGCCTTCCCACGCACGAGCTTGTGCGGGCGTTGAAGACTTTCGCGGAGGCCGGCACGATGCTGCCGCAGCCCGTGATGCACCGGGCCGTCAATCGCCTCAACGCCGCCAGTCGGCTCGGTGAAACCGGCCTCGGAGAATTGACCCAGACTCAAATGCGCGTTCTGGCGCTGCTCGGCGAAGGAAAGAGCAACAAGGAAATCGCCGAAGAGCTCGGCTGCAACGTGAAGACGGTCAAGAACCACCTCAACATCCTCTTTCAGAAATTCGACGTGAAGAACCGGACCGAGGCCGTCGTGCGCGGCATCAAGGCCGGCCTCATCGCCGGCCGCTGATCGATTTAGGGACCTGGTCCGTATGCGACTTTTCGTTTACACTGGGGGGGCATGGTCCCCGACCTATTCCGCCATGTCCGAGAGCGCGCCGACGGAGCGTCACGCGCGCTTCGCTTGGACGTTCCGATGACCCTCGCCGAACGCTGGGGGCTTCCTTCCGAAAAGGAATTGTCTTTTTCCATCCGAAAAAAACGGGCCGAGACGCGTCTGCTCGAACGCCTTGCGGCTCCTTGGAAGCATTCCCGTCAACTCGACGCGATCGCCGCGGCGGGAAGGCGTCCGGGGGATTCCTTTTCATTCGCCGTGCTCGGAGACGCGGAACCGGGACGATTTTGGATTTTTCGCAAACTGTTCAATCAAAAGGGCGTGTTCGAGACCCAGCTTCGGCGTCTGCAGGGCGAGCCGTTCGATTTCAGCATGCAGCTCGGCGACATGGTCAGTCGCGGCATCCGGCGGAACTATCTGAAGTTTTTCCGTCAATTGGGCCGCAACGGAGTTCGGGTTCCCTACCTCACCACGATCGGCAACCACGACCGCCGATTCCCCCACGGCCGCTGCGACGCGGATCTCTATCGCGAGTTCTTCGGCCGAACCAACTACGCGTTTACGCACGCGGGGGTGCGCTTTGTCTCTCTCGATACGAGTCTGCAGCGGGTGACCCGCCGTCAATTGGCGTGGCTGGACCGGGTTCTGGACGGCGACGGGATCAAGATCGTTTTCACGCACGTCCCCCCCGCGTATTTGGGAGAGTGGACGCGCTTCGCCGGAGCCCAAGGCGTGGGCGGCTTCAAACACGGCGCCCGCGCGATGATGGATTTATTCTCTCGAAAGCGCGTCGATCGGGTCTACATGGGACATATTCACGCATTCGGGGTTCAGGATGTCGGCGGCGTGCGCTACGTCCTGACCGGCGGCGGCGGTTCTCCCTTGTTCCCGGTGGGCAAGACCGACGTGTTCCACCATTTTCTATCGGTTCGCGTCGGCCCCGACGGGGTGGAGGAGACGCTGCATCCGCTGCGCGGCCGTCCGCTTCGGGTTCCCCGGGCGAAGGTCATTCTCTCCCGCTGATCAGAGGGGGAGCACTTCTTTTTTCCTTCCCCCGCGGAGGGTGAGTTTGCTGAGTTCTCCCAAAATCATCCCCCCGATAATCAGTCCCCCCCCGCTCGCGCGCCGCGAGGAAAACTCCTCTCCGCCGAGCGTCCAGGCGAAGAGCGCCGCGAAGACGGGCTCGAGCGAGAAAATCAGTCCCACCTTAATCGGAGACGTATGCCGTTGGGCGGCGATTTGAATGAAGAAGGCGGAGAGGTTCGGAAAAATCGCAAGGAAGAAAATCCAGCCCCAAGAGGCGGCCGACGGGACCGCGAACGACGCCCCGGTCGCGCCGCACAGGACGAGGCTGGCGGCTCCGCAAAACCAGAATTGATGGAAGGCCAGGAGTACGGTGTCGTCCTGCCCGCGTACGTACCGGTCGGTCGCAAGGAGATGCCCGGCATAGGCCATCGCGGCGAAAACGGTCAAGGCGTCCCCTCGATTGAACCCGGAAATCCCGCCGGTCAGAAGCCAGAGTCCCCCTCCCGCCAGCGAGACCGCCGTCCACTGGCCGATCGTCGGTTTTTGTCCGAGAAAGATGAGCAGGAAAAGCGGGATAAAGAAGATGAAGGTTCCGGTGATGAACGCCGAGTTTGAAGCCGTGGTGTGAAGCAGACCGGCGGTTTGCGTTGCGTACAGAAGCAGGAGCAGCGAGCCGAGAACCATGCCTTCGCGAAGGAGGTTCCCGGGCCGGCGCCGCGTCAGCGCCCAGGGAGCGAGCGCGAGCGCGGAAAGCAGAAATCGGTAGCCCACGAGCGCGAGCGGGTCCACCGCGGAGACGATGTCTTTGACGATGAAGAAGGTCGAACCCCAGATCAGCGCGCAGTAGAAGAGGCCGGTATCGAGAACCCACTGCGGAGGCCGGCGATTCATGAAAGCCTCAGGAGGGGCCCATCGCGACGGAAGCTCCCCGCGGGGCCGCCCGCGAGCAGGTGATCGGAGTCGAGATCAACGAAGCGGAACCAGCCCGTTCCCGCGGCCAGCGCGAAGCTCGCGTCGAGCCCGGCGGCCGATTCCTGCATGCAGCCGATCATCAATGGAAATCCGGCGGCCTTCGCGAGCGACGCGATGAGAAGGCTTCGCTCCATGCCGGTTTTGGCGACCTTGACGTTGAACGCGACCTTCACGCCGGCGTCGGCGAAGCGGCGGGCGTCTTCTACCGATCGGAGACTTTCATCGGCGGCGACCGGAATCGGGCAGCGGCGGGCGCAGGCGATCAGGCCCGAGAAGTCGTCGGCCGGCACCGGCTGCTCCAGCAAGACGGCGCGAATGCCGCGGGACAGACAGCGGTCGACGAGGCGGAGGGCTCCCGTGACGCCCAGTTTCTGGTTGCCGTCCAGCAGCAGGCGTGGGGCGCCGCCGGCGCGATGCGCGGCCGTGACGCGCGCGAAGTCGGCGGCGGGTCCGCCCGTTCCCACCTTCACTTTCAGCGTCCGAAACCCCTCCCGCCGGGCCGCGCGCGCGGCTTCACGCGCCTCACGGGAGCCTTGCGCGGAAAGGGTTAAATCCGTGCGCAGGCGGATGCGCGCCCCGCCGAAACGGGACCACATCGAAATTCCCTCGGCACGCGCGGTCGCCTCCGCGAGCGCGCACTCGAAGGCCGAGGCCGCCGGTGCCGCGTGCCGAACGGCGGCGAACGCTTCCTCCGAGAGACCCCGCGCGTCGCGGCCGTGAAATCGCCGCCCGAGCGTACGCAGCGCAGCGGCGAGTCGGGAGGGCGTCAGCGCGGCCCATACGACGGAGGAAGAGGCTTCCCCCCGGCCTCGGGCTCCGGAGGCAAGGCGGACCTGAACGACCGCGTTTACGGTTTGCGTTTTCGTCCCCAGCGCCGTCGTGAACGGACGCTTGAGCGGCAGTCTTAAAAGAGAAACCCTGGACTCGACCAGGGAAAATGGATTCACCGCGGGAAATATACTATAAATGTCCCGATGAGGAAGAATTCCCGGAAAACGACCGCTTTTCTACTCTCGGTCCTGGCGATCTCAGGGGCTTCCGTATGGGCACGCGGCAAAAAAAGCGTTTATAAGTTGGCAGATATTCAGATCTACGGCACCCAGCAGATCAGCGACGAGGAGGTCAAAGAGAAGTTCGAACCGAAGATTCGTGCCTGGTTCGAATCCCGTTCGCGGGGGACGAAAAAGGACGACGCACGCGCGGCCGATCTTCGCGCCAAGCTGGTCGCCGATGTGAAGAAATTCGGGGATTTCGGCTGGGCCCGTTTGACGGAATCGGAAGTCGCCTCCGAGAGAAACGTCAAAATGATTTTGCTGATGTTCGACGTGATCGAAAAGCAGCATATGGCGACGCGCTTCCCGTTCCGGTCGCCTCCGTCCGGGTCGGTCAAGGACGGGACCGGCCTGCTCGAGGATTGGAATCGCTTCTACGCTCTCGGCTGGAAGCGGGTCCGCAGCGGGGAGGTCCCCGCAGAACGCGGCGATTGTCCGGCGTATTTCTGTCCTGAGGGAGTGGGAAGCGGAAATTCCGAGATCGATGCGCTGAAGGATAAGATCGAAAATCGAGTTCCCTCGAACGAAGACCATCTCTCTCAAATCCTGGAGACCGATCGTGATCCGAAACGTCGGGCCGCGGCTCTTTTTCTCTTGGCCTTCCTTGACGACGGCTCAAAGGTTTCCGAATACGCGGCCCGCGCCATGTTCGACGCGGAGCCGTCGGTACGGGAGGCGGCCACGTCCATTTTCAGCGACATCGCCGTGTACCACAAGGACGTTCCTATTCCCGTTCAGAGGATCCTCAAGCTCATCGACTCCCCCTACCCCGAGGACCGCGGGCGCGCGTTGGCTCTCGCCCTTTCGCTTTCGGATAATCCGGATTACGAGTCCTATTTGATCAGCACGGTCGCGACCGATATCGTGAAGCTTCTGCGCTCGAAAAACCTCGCCAATCATGAGATGGCCCACACCGTTTTGACGCTGCTATCCGGCGAAGACTTCCCGGCCAAGGACTTCGATGCTTGGGAGAATTGGCTCTGGAAGGCTCGCAAAGAGCGGATGGAAGGCGTTAAGTCGGATTGATCCGTTAGACGGATCCCATGCCCCCTACGCGTGAAGAGCGATTCGCGGGCTCTCTCTTCGGGCTCGCCCTCGGAGACGCCATCGGCGCGCCCTATGAAGGCGGTCCCCTCTCGGGTTTTTTGTGGCAGTTGATCGGAGCCGGCGAGCGCGGCAAACTGCGCTGGACCGACGATACTCAAATGACGATGGTGCTGACGGAGCATTTAGGCGCGCGAAGCGTGCCCGATCCCGATGTACTGGCCCGGGAGTGGGCGAACGCGATGGAGTCTCGCCGCGGTTACGGTCCGGGTTCCCGCAGACTGCTCACGCGCATCGCTTCCGGGGAAGATTGGCGGGACGTGAATCGGTCTATTTGGCCGGAAGGTTCGATGGGCAACGGCGCCGCGATGCGCGCCGCGCCTTTCGGGCTGCGGTGGTCCGAGGACCGCGAAGCGAGAAGCCGCTGGGTGTATGAGACCAGCCGCATCACGCATGCGCATCCGCTCGGCATCGACGGGGCGCATTTGATCGCGGACGCGGTTTCTCGCGCGCTTCATGCCGAGGAGTCCGCTCCCGATTTTCTTGAGGCGCTCGCGGAGGAAACGCAATCCCGCCCGTTCGTCGAAAAGCTGCGGCAGGCGGTTCGCTGGGGCGCCGATCCCGTGACTCCTGCGCGTGCCGCGGCCGAACTGGGTTGCAGCGTATTGGCGCTTGAATCCGTTCCGGCGGCGCTCTACGCGGGCGCCCGCTTCGCCGAGCGCCGGGATTTCGACGGGATGATGCGGTTCATCATCGCGATGGGAGGCGATGTCGATACAATCGGCGCCATGGCGGGTTCGGTGTTCGGAGCGCGCTGCGGCGTGGGCGCCCTTCCCCCCGAACGGCTCGTCGAGCTTGAAGCGAAGACCCGCCTTGAAGCCGCGGCGATCGCGTTGTATAAGCGCTCGGCGCAGTAGTTACCTTCCCTTTACCTCCCCGAAACATGCAGTTTAACGCCGCCGGCTATGCTTTCGGCATGGGCAAGGTCGCGATCGCCGCTTTAGTCCTGAGTTTTTCCTCCCCCGTTTGCGCGGGCCGATACAAGGTCCGCGCCGCCAAATCGGGTGAAACCATTTCGGCGCGTCGGGTGGCCGTCCGCGGCGCGCTTGCCCCTATTTCGAAAGTCGAGGGGGCCCCGGTCGCCTCGCGCGCGCCCGGTCCGGCTCCGGCGAACCTGCCGCACAATTTAGGACTCAGGGGGTCGTATCACTCGCGACGGCCGGTCGCCCCGCCTCCGGCGTCCGAGCTTCGTCCGTTGCCGTCGATTCAGCAGGAGTTCTTGGAGCGCATCGCGCTCGAACACGCGGCCGAAAAAACCAAAGCGGTCCGGGTGAAGGCGGCCAAGGCCGGGACGGTCGGAAACTTCGACCCCGACCGGGACACCGAGGTGATCGTCCTCGGCGGCGAGGCGCCCCCGCCGGTCGAATCCGCGGGAACGCACAACCGCGACCAAGGCGGCAAGCCCGTCAAATCCAAAAAAGATTGACCTCGAGGATCGCCGCGGTGATCAGGGACCGTTTGTTTCTGCGCGCGGCAGGATGCTGTCGGCGTGTTCCTCGAAGATCGGCCACCGCAAATCCTCTCCCAGCAGCTGCAATTTCGCCTGGAACGACCCGAAGTATGAGGAGTGCCAACTGAACGGGTTCTTCAGCCGCTTCAGGTCCTCGCCGACCGCAGCGGGATCCGCGCCCGCGTCGAGGAGTTCGGTGAGGCGTTGTTCGTAGGCGTCGACGCGGGAATCGACCCGGATGTTTTTGTCGGCGGCGGAGACGGTGCCGGCGTACGGATCATGAATCGAATAGAGGTTGATCCAGCGCGCGACTCCCATCGGCTTGGCCACCCGCTTCTGGAGAGCTTCCTCGATCGAGCCGCCGCGGCCGAAAACGCGCGTCACCAGATTCACCGGGACCAGCGGCGAACCCATCGTCACCATCCGCTCGATGGCGACCGGGCGTCCCTCGCGCGCGAGTTGAAGCAGCGCGTCATGAGCGAGCAAAGTCCCCCAGCTGTGAGCGACGAGATAAATCGGCCGGCCTTGCGCGCGCGCGCCGAGCGCGCTGAGGGTTCCCCTCAATCGGTTTCCCGAATCGCGAGAGTCGCCGGGATCGCGGGACCAGGAGAACCCCTCGACATCGACGGAGAGCCGACGGCGGGTCGCCGCTTCCCGCATCGACTCTTCGATGTAATTCCTTCCCGGATCGCCGACGGAGCCGTCGGGCCGGAGGGCGTCCATCTCCATGCGCAGGAGGTCGAGTTCGGCGTGAAGCCGCTTCTCGTCGGGCTCCTCGTCCGGAAAAAGCCATTTCCACATCGCGAGCAGGTGGCGGAACTCCAAACCCACGCCCAATTCGCCGGGATGCACGCCGCTGATCGCCAACACGATCGGTCTGAGGACGGTGTTCGCCGGGACGGAGGGCGGCTCCGGAGGCCGGGTCGCGCTCTCCCGAAGCGTTTGCAGCGTCGCGGCAAGCGGGCGTCCCGGCGCGTCGAAGCTCGCCGAGGCGGCTTGCGCGGCGCACGGCAAAAGGAAGACGGCTCCTGCCAAGAACAAAATTCGCGGCATCGTTCCTCCGAAGTCCAGAGCGCGAATCTAGCAAGTTGGATCGCGGTGGGGGTCGGGAAAGCGGGCGAAATCGCCGCGGCAATGGACCCCCGATTGTGTCGGGTCAGCGGGAGGGCGGTAGCGGAAAGCGTCCGTCCCGCAGAAACGCCGCGCAGTACTCGAAGGCGTCGCGGGAGTTCACGCCGAATTCCCCCTCAGGAACCGGCAAAGCGGCGAACGCGAAGGTTTGAAGCAAGCGTCTCATGAAAGGTTGCCCCCACCAGGAATCGAACCTGGATCCCAAGCTTAGAAGGCTCGTGCTCTGATCCGTTGAGCTATGGGGGCGCAAATCACCCTGCGGCTTTCCGGGAAGCGGGTACACATGCGTGTGCTCGCCCTCGACCGGAAACGAGAAGGTCAACTCGACTTTCTCGTTGAACAGCCGCGCCTTGGAGACCAAGGGGTCCACGAGCGCCCGGAGGCCCTGCGCGTCCATCCTCGACAAATCTGCCTGGAAGCGGCTGAGACGCTTCTCCAGCGTCGCCAGGTCTAAGTCGAGCCCCTGGCGGGCCAGCTCCACATCGATCTCAATTATACCCTTTCGCAGCTCATTGATGCGGGTCTTGTGCTCCTCGTTCCTGGCCTTGAGCTGGTCCAGAGAGATGACTCCCTCTTCGTAGGCGCTGAGAATCTTCTGGCTGGCGGAAATGGCCTGCTGGAGCTGCTTCTCCAGACGCTGCTTGCGCTTCGGGACCTCGCCGTGCCGCTTGGCCAGGAATTCGCGGATGCCGTCCACGATCTCCTTCCGGTTTCGGCCGATCCGTCCGAGCAGCGCGATGACCAGGCCATCGAGTTCCCTTTGTGCCAGTTTGGACTTACGGATGTAGATGCCGGCTCGGGTCATCGTCTCTCGGATTAAACTCCCTCGTAATGGCGAACAATGTCGCGCATCGCGTCCGCGTACCACTTCTCAAGCGCCTTCACATCATCTTTCACACTCGCATAGAGAGAATCCATGATCTCGGGCGTTACCTGTGACGCTCCGTTCTCCTCGATCCACTTCTGTAGCTTCGTGTGAAAAGGCTCAGTGAGGATTGAAAGTTGAAAGTCAAAGTAATCGCGCAACCGTTTGAGAGCCGCCAATTTATCGGCTTCGTTCTGCCAGTCTTCAAAAAGCTCCGTCCAGCTATTAATGCGTTTCATGAATCGATCTCCGGAAAACTCATGGCGTTCCGTGCTTCACTATCCACTTACGTTCGAGGGTGTCCGGAAGTTCCACTTTCCCGTCGTCCCATTCGATCTTTCGGAACGCGATCCAAGGGCTGTGCGTGCCGTAGGCGATGGCTCCAAGCAGCCAAAGCGGATCGCCTTGGGGGACCTTTCGCTTCTTGAGCAGCGCCCGGTAGGGATGCTCGGGCGGGATCACGCAATGGCGGATTATCCCGTCGCTCCACTCCTTGAAGCTCTTCCCCTGGTTCTCGCAGGCCCGGCGAACGCGTTCGGCGGCATGCGCCGGGCTAACCCCGTTGAGCGGCTCGGGGGCGTCCGCCTTGCCGGTGTGGTACAGGATGAGGTTGAGAATATCGACTTTCGGCATCAGCGCGCGCGGACCGTAATGTGGTCGAAGTAGTCCTCTCCTTGAGCCCTGACCTGCTGCGCGGCCATGAGCGGGATGACATTTTCCGGCACGATCTCCACCCGCGCCCCAAGCCCTTTGGCCATCCGCTCCAGCGTCCGCGCCTTGGGATTGGCGTCCGCGCGCTCGATGCGCGCAACCTCGGGCTGCACGATCCGGGTCTTCTTGGAGAGCGCCGCCTGGGACAGCCCCCTAAAGTTCCGAAGCACACGGAGCTGCGTCGAAATGGGAAGCTGTTTGACCTGCGCCAGGAACAAGGACTTAAACTCCTCGTCCTCCTCCATGCTCTCCCGCAGGAACTTATCCAGGCCGCTTTCTTTTCGCTTTCTCATGACAGTGCCTCCTTCGACCGCTTCCGAATGATCTCTAGGTCGCCGCGCGGAATCTTCCGCGTCTTCTTCTCAAGATGATGCAGCAGCCACACCTTGCCGCGCTTCACGCAGAAATACAGCCGATACTGAATCCCTTCGATCAGCCGGCGCAACTCCCACACCGAGCCGGGTACATCGACCACCCGCTTGATGTCGATCTTGCGCGAAGACAAGCCCTCAAGCTGAAGCACATGCAGGTCGAGGCCGAGCTGCGTTGCTACCGCCTTTCGGTAAGGGTCATGCTTCAACTCCCGCAGGTACTCCAGAACCGGACCGTCATCGCCGTCAGGATAAAATTCGACGCGCAGCATCTCGGTATCCTCCATATTATAGCGTACAGCCTATATAAGTCAAGACCTATCAGACCGGGCCGCGGCCCCGGCGGCCGTAGGTCTATGGCCGTTGCCGTCCTCCAGCAGCCGCGCGAGGATTGCGCCGCAGAAGCGCCTGAAGTTGCGCAGGTCGTCGTCGCTGAAACGCTCGACGCTCGGCTGGGCGCAGCGCTTCCCGTGAGCAAGACAGGCGTCGGACGCGACCGGAATCGAGGCCAGGGCCGTGTTGCCCAACCTCCCGAGGTTCGCGCCTGTTCCAGGACCATAAAAAGGATTACTTCCGCTTCTTTTTTCGCCTTCTCGTAGCAGTTACAGGCGCTCTATCCATTGAGCTATGGGGGCGCTTACTGATTGTAGCAATAGGAGATGGGAATCTCAGAGAATCGGCACAACCTGGATGGATTTGACGGACATCAGGTCTTCCTCTTTTTCCGCTTCGCGGCGGCTTTGCGCGTCAACTCTTTTGCCTTCTTTGTCGATTGCGCCAAGTCAAGATAGTTCTCGCGGGTAACGACCTTCCGACCGCTTTTCTTCTCGAGCTCAAGACGGGCATGGCCGGCGACCGTCCCCCCGGCGCGGGCGGCTCTCTCGTTTTGCGGGAAGCCTTGAGCATCGCGGTTGCGGGCGATCTCGGTCGTGGCGGCTTCGCCCAGCATCGAGAAGATCAGCTCGAGATCGGTCATGTGGTCGCGGAGGTTTTCGCGCTTGAGGCGCTTGAACTCGGCGTACTGGCTGGGCGTCAGACCGAAGGTGGCTTTTGATATTTCGGCTGTCAGGATAGCGAATTCTCGTTGCTCTCTCACGCCGCGCTTCTTCCACTCATCGGTCAATTCATCCCGGATGGCGATGGAGCGCATTCGCTTCTCGATCCAGTCGTCAGAGTAGCCTTTGGCTTTATAGATCGCGCGGGTGCGCTTGGTTGCAAGTTCGGGGTCCTCGATTTCTTGAATCCGCTCGTAACCGACCTTGGCCAGCCAACGCTTAAACGGCTCGGCTTTCGGGCTGGGGATGGACTGGATCAGGCGGAAGACGCCCTCGGTATTGGCGCAGAGCATCGCCTGCGGGCCCCCTTCGGTGGGAATGGGAAGGGTATGTACAATCTGTACCCACCCTTTCCGGAGTTCGGGGTCGCGTTGTTTCATCCGTTGAATGTATTGCTTCGCGTCGCGGGAATCGATCAGCGCGAGTACGACATCTTCCACGACAAACCACCACTCGTTATCGTGGATGGCGCGGCGGACTTCCTTGCGCTGGAACAAGGCGATGCGAGTCTCGGGATTTTGGTCGGATGCGCTCATGGTTTGTTCCGTTCTGATGAAAATTATCTATTTTTATTGCGTTTCTTTCCGCTCGCAGCAGTTGCAGGCGCTTTATCCATTGAGCTATGGGGGCGATGTCCGATGGAAATAGTTTAGCAGAACCATGCGCGCCTTCTAAGCGTCGCGGCTCCGCGGGGACCGGGCTATTCCCGCGAGAGCCGTTCGCCGGTCGGCGTCCGCCAGTAGTCCCGCTGACGCTTAAAGGGAATCGCGAGCAACTCGAGAAGGGCGTTGTCTTTTCCCTTGGCATAGGCGGGGACGCCGATGATCACCGCGTCTTGAGGCACGCCGAGGCGGAGGCTTCCATGCACGCGGTCCCAGACGGAGAAGACGACCGAGTAGTTGGAGTCCGCCTCGTCGCGGTAGTTCGAATGGTGGATGCCGTGCATCCGGGGAGTCACGATCGCCCAGTTCAAAACGCGCTCGACGCCCATCGGCAGCCTGAGATTCGAATGATGGAAGAAGGTGGCCAGCTGGAAGACGAACTCGTAAGCCAGATAGACGCGCGGCGTGATGCCCAGCGCCGCGACCTGGAGCACCCGGAAGAAGGCCGAAATCGCCACCTCCCCCGGGTGAAAGCGAAAGCCGGTCGATAGGTCGAGATCCGGGTCGGCGTGGTGGATGTTGTGAAAACGCCATAGAAGAGGAACCCTATGGTTGGCGGTGTGCCAATAGTAGAAGCTCAAGTCCATGAGCAGGAAGCCGGCCGCGAGTTCGGCAGGGCCGGTCAGGCCCACGAGTGGGATGAGGCCGAAGCGATGCGTGCAGTCCCAGGCCATCGCCGCGTGAGTCGAAGGGCTTACAAGCGTGAAGGCGACGAGCAGCGTCAATAAGGAAACCGCGCCGTTGACCAGGAGTCTCGGCATGCTCCGCCGCGTTCGTACCCGGAGCGGAGAGAGCCGTTCGGCGGCGAAGAGGAAGGCCGCCGCGGCGGCGGGCAGCCAAGGGGTTGCTTCCATGTTTCGGATTGTATATTATAGTTTCGAAAGTAAGCAACTATGATGCGACGCTCCATTCCGAAATCGACGACTAAGCGGCTTTACGAGATGCACGCCCAGGTCTGCAAGGTTCTGGCGAACGCCAAGCGCATCGAGGTCATCGATCTCCTTCGCGAGGGCGAGAAGACTGCGGGCGAGCTGATCGAAAAGATGGGCATCTCCAAGGCCAACCTCTCTCAGCAGCTGGCCGTCATGCTGGGAAAGGGCGTGCTGACGGCGCGCCGACGGGGGCGCTCCGTGTCTTACCGCCTGGCGTATCCGGGCATGCTGAAGGCGTACGACATGCTTCGCCTTGTCCTGCTCGATCGGCTGGAGGATCAAGCCGCGCTCGCCGAGCGTTGGCGCGGCGCCCAACGACGTACGGGAGGAGTCCGATGAAAGTCCTGTGCATGGATGCGCGCGCGCTTCATCGCGCGCCCGAGAGCGCGAACCAAACGAGAAACAGTCCGAAGCAGACGCGGTAAACGGCGAACGCGGTGAAGCTCGCCCGTTTGAGGAAATTCATCAGAAAACCGATCGCGGCCAGCCCGCTGAAAAAGGAAACGGCCACCCCGATGAAAAACGCGCCGTCGATCATTCCGCCGGCGAGCATGTCCTTGGCCTTCAGTATCCCCGCGCCCGCCACCACCGGAACCGCCATGAGAAAGGAGAAGCGGGCTGCGGCGACGCGATCCAAATCAAGAGCGAGGGCCGCCGTCATCGTGCTTCCCGAGCGCGAGACGCCGGGAACGATCGCCAACGCCTGCGCCAGACCGATGAGCGCGAAGTCCTTCATCGTCATCGCGCCCGTGCCGCGGTTTTTCGCGCCGAAGCGATCCGCGACGCCGAGCAGGATTCCAAACAGCGCGAGAGCGATCCCGATGCGGTCCGGAGAGCGAAAATAGGATTCCGCGGCGTTTTCCAGCGCGAGCCCGGCGACGACCGCGGGGATCGTCGCGACGATCAGGCCGTCGAAGAGACGGGTGTTTTCCGTTGGGGCGCGGGTGAGGCCGTCCTGGGCGATCGCGAGCAGGTCCCTCCAGAAATAGAGAACGACCGCGAACAGCGTGCCCCAATGCAGCGCGACGTCGTAGGCGAGGCCTTGGTCGGGCCAGCCCGTGAGCGGATGCACGACCGCCAGATGCGCCGAACTGGAAATCGGAAGGAACTCCCCCAGCCCCTGGATCAGGCCGAGCACGGCGGCGTGGAGCGGACTCATGGACGGGCCTCTTCCAGACGGGATTTGAGTTCGAGAATTCGGCGGTTGGCTTCGTCGATGCGCGCTTCGCTCAGGCGGCCTTCCCGAACGGCCGCGATCAGCGCCGCGTGGACGGTTTTTGCCGAGCCGCGCGAGGCGTTCGCTCGGCTGAAGGACAGCGTCAGCATGTCCACTCCGGCGAGCACCGCTTCGACGGCGGCCTCTCCGAGGGACATCGCCGATTTGACGGCCCCCATCTGCAGATCGTCGGACAAAACGAGTCCGGTGTAGCCGAGTCGTTCCCGCAGCAGGCCGCGGATCGCGGCGGTGGAAACGGTCATCATCCTCTCCGAGTCCACCTGCCGGTTGTATAGATGGCCCGGCATCACGCAGTCGACGAGACCGGCTTTGATCAGTGATTGGTAGGGCGCGAGTTCCACCCGCAGATTCGCCGTGACGCTGACGTCCACCGCGCCTTTATGGGAGTCGCGGTCACTGGATCCGTGACCCGGGAAATGCTTTACGCAGGAAAGAACGCCTCGATCCCGGTGGGAACGGATGAAGGCGTCGGCATGCGCGGCGACCGAATCCGGATCCGTGGAGAAAGAACGTCCGAGTTTTCCGATGACGGGGTTCTCGGGATTCAGGTTCACGTCGATGACCGGGGCGAGATTCCAGTTGATTCCCGTGGCGCGCATCGTGTCGGCGATGCGCAATCCCTCGTCGTAGGTCCTGCGGGGAGGGCGGCGGCCGAGCCACGCGGCGCTCTTGAGGCGTTCGAGGCCTTCGACGGGCGCGAGTCGGTTGACCTTTCCCCCTTCGACGTCCGCCGCGATCAACAGCGGCGCGTCACCGCAGCGGCGGGCGAGTTCCTGGAGTTCCGCGGTCAAAGTCTTCAACTGCGCGCGATCGCGGATGTTGTGCGAAGCGCCGGCCCCCGAGGGGTCCCGGTCGAAGAGCAGCACGCCTCCGATCCCCATGCCGCAAACGAAGCGTTCGAAGTCCCCGCCGGGCACGACTTCGAAGCCCCTCGTCCCGACCAAAAGCATTCGGGCGACGCGGCGCTCGAGGGGTTCTCGGGAGGATTCCTCCGCGCGGGCAAGTCCCCCGCAAAGGGACAAGAACAGCAGCGCCGCCAGGCCGGCGTTCACCGAGCGCGGGCCGAAAGGGCTTCGAGTTCTGCGTTGAGGCGCGGCATCGCCGCCCGGACCGCTTCGTCGAAACGCGCGCGCTGTTCTTTCGGGATCGGGCGGGCTTTGGGCAAAGCGAGCGTAAGGAAGTTCACCCACTTGCCGTATTTGGAGATTTGAAAATGAAGATGCGGGCCCGATGCCAGTCCGGTGGATCCGACGAAGCCGATGACCTCTCCCTGGCGGATGTGTTGTCCGACGCGCAGGCCGCTCTTGTAGGCGTTGAGATGTCCGTACAGGGTCCCGTAGACCGGGCTGTGTTTGATCTCGATCCGCTTGCCGTATCCGCCGCTGCGTCCGATCGACTTCACTCGGCCTCCGCCGATCGCGACGACCGGAGTTCCGCGGGGGGCCGCGTAATCGATGCCGTTATGCGGGCGGCGTTTGCGCAGGATCGGATGCCAGCGTCCGCGGTTGAAATGCGAGGAAATCCGGCGGTAGTTGAGCGGAGCGCGCAAAAACATACGTTCGAGGGATTCCCCCTTCTCGTCGTAATACTCGTCTCCGAAAAGAACGGCGGTCTGGCGTCCGGTGCGTTTCCCGTCGTACAAGCCGGCGATGACTTCCCTTCCCCAAACGCGGCCATCGGGAGTCGTTCGTTCTTCCCAGGTGAGCGCGAAGCGGTCATCCTCCCGCGGCTCGGTTAAAAAGTCGATCGTCCACTGAAAGGTATCGGCGAACTCCTGGATGATCTCCGCCGAAACACCCTGACCTGCGAGCGAGAGCCAGAGGCTTCCTTTAATGACGCCGCCCGCGCTTTTGCGGATTCCGCGCATCGGGGTTTGGGATACGGCCGTCTTGAAACCGTCCCCGTCCCGTGCGACGACGATGTTCTTTCGGGCCCGGTTGAGGGTGACGTGCTGCAGCACGCCGTCTGCGGACCGGACGATGCGGAAACGGTCGCCAAGTTCGATGCGGCCGGCGCCGCCCGTGGGGCGCAGGGAACGGATGACGGCGTCCGCTTCGGTCTCGGGGGATCCGGAGTCCAGCAACGCGTCGCGAAGCCGGTCTCCCCCGAGTTTCCCCTGTATAACCTGCGGAGAGGACGGCGCGGCGTCCCAATCGGCGGCCGAGGCGGAGAGATGGCGATAGTACCGGCCTCCGGTGAATAACAGCACCGCCAACGAGGAGTAAATAGCGACCCGCAGCAGCATCCGTTCGAACGTGAACGCGTCGGTTTTGAATCGCGGGGGGATTCGTCGCCGTTCCGCTTTGATCCGCGGTTTCCGCCTTCTCACGGAGGGTATTATATTTATTTCTTCACTCCGAGGAGGACGCCGTCGCGGACGGTGAGCATCGCGCAGTCGACGCGGACATCCGAGGCGGCCTTCGCGTTGAAAGCGACGATCGCTTTGTCGGACGGCTCCTTCGGGTCAAGTACGCGTCCGCTCCACAACACGTTGTCGACCGCGAGCAGTCCGCCGGGACGGACTTTGGGAACGCAGGCGTCCCAATACCGGGAGTAGTTCTCCTTGTCCGCGTCGATGAAGACCATGTCGAAGGGGCCTTCCAGGGATTCAAGCGACTTGAGCGCAGGCCCGAGTTTCGCCTCGATTTTATTGCCGTGCGGGCTTTTGTCCCAGGCCGCTCGGGCGATCGCGTTCGTCTTTTCGTTCACATCCAAGGTAATCAGGCGTCCGTTTTCCGGCAGGCCTTCGGCCATCGCAAGCGCGCTGTAGCCGGTGAAGGTTCCGATTTCGAGCACGCGTTTAGCCCCGGAAAGACGGACAAGGACGCGGAGCAGGGCGCCTTCGAGGCGGCCGACCTGCATCTGCGGCATGTCGGTTTCGCTTCGGGTCACGGCGACCAGGTCCCGGAAAACCGGACCTTCGGGAATCGAATGCTTCGCGGCGTAGGCTTCCAGTTCGGGGGCGATGAGGGCTTCCATAGAGACTCCTTAAATCGAGATACGCCGCTCCGTTATAGAAAATTTCGGCTCAGAGCCGAACCCTCTTTGAATTCGGCGCCCGGGGAAATGCCGTGGGCGGCGGTGAAGGCCGATGGGACCGAGAGTATTTGACGTGATCTAGCCGACGAGCGCGACGACCAGCGCGTTGAGACGCTTGAATGCGCCTATGAGCAGTCCGTGGTACTGGACGGGCTGCGGGTAGACCTTTACCGGTTTCGCGGTTTGGCCCGCGGAGATGGGCAAAGTGAAGAAGAATTCGGCGCCGAGGCCTTTCCAGCTTTCCGCCCAGATGCGGCCGCCGAGGGCTTCGATCATGGCCTTCGCCAGCGTCAGGCCGAGGCCGGTGCCCTGGGACGCCTTCACGCCTTGGGCGCTTTGTTCGAAGCAGGCGAAGATGCGTTCGAGATCCGCGTGCGGGATGCCGGGACCTTGATCCTTGACCCGGAACTGGATTGTTCCGAAATGCTGGTGTTTCCCCAGGCGGGCGGAGAGTTCGATCTTGCGGCCGGCCGGCGTGAATTTGATCGCGTTCGACAGGAGGTTCGTCAGAACTTGCACGGTACGGCGCCGATCGGCGCTTACCAGCGGAAGCGGTTCGTCGTTTTCGATGCGGACGACCCGGACCCCCTTTTGGAGCGCCCAGGAGCGCAGGCTGTCGACGGCCTCCTGCATGAGTCCCTCAGGACGGCACGGCGCCGCACTCATGCGCATCTTGCCGTCGCGCAGCTTCGTGTAATCCATGATGTCGTCGATCAGGCCGTTGAGGCGTTCCGCGTTGCGAACCGCGAGCGCGAGGGTTTGCGCCTCTTGGGGAGCGAGGCGACCGGCGAGTCCATCGTGGAGCAGGCCGAGCGCCGAGCGGACCGAGGTGAGCGGTGCGCGCAACTCGTGAGTCATGTAGGACGAGAGCTTCTCCTCGCGTTCTCGATTTCCCAACGCCCGTTCGACCGGGGACGGGGAATTCGGCTTCGCGTCCTCTTGAATGACAAGATCCTCGATGACGGTAAGAGCGGAAAGAACCCGGAGGTCTCTGCAGAGCGGATGCGCGTAGCCGTCGGAGGCGAGATTCTTATCCATACGTTAACAGTGTGCGCGGAAGCCGTTAATTCGGTATTACGACGGTGTTAACGGAATGTTACGGAAACGATCGTTTCTGCTAGGATTTCACGGTGAATTCAGCCGCAGTCGCCCTCATCGGCCTCGCCGCGTTCGCCGCGGCTTACAGGATGTACGCGCGGTTTCTTTCGGAGCGGGTGTTCGACGGGGAGACCGATTTCCCCACTCCCGCGCACGAGAAGGCCGATGGGATCGACTTTGTGGCCTCTCCCAAGCATGTGCTGTTCGGACACCACTTCACTTCGGTGGCCGGCGCCGCGCCGATCGTCGGCCCGGCGATCGCGGTGATTTGGGGGTGGGCACCGGCGTTTCTCTGGGTCGTGTTCGGAACGATATTCATCGGGGCGGTCCACGATTACGGGTGCCTGGTCGTTTCCGCGAAGAACGGAGGACGCTCCATCGGAGATTTGGCCGCCCCGATCCTCTCGTCCCGGGCCCGGCTGTTGTTCCTCTCTCTTGTATTGTTTCTCGCGTGGATCGTTCTCGCCGTCTTCGCCTACGTGATCGCGCTGTTGTTTACGCAGTATCCGGCGACGGTGCTCCCGATAAATTTTGAGATACTCGTGGCTCCGCTCATCGGCTGGCTCGCCTACCGCAAGCGGGTGGACCTGCTGATTCCGTCCATCGTCGTTCTCATCCTGCTCGTCGGGATGGTTTGGCTGGGAACGAAGTTCCCCCTGGTGATGCCGGACTGGGGAAGCGTTTCGGGGCTTCATGTTTGGATCGGCCTTCTACTCTCCTACGCGTTCGCCGCATCCGTCCTGCCCGTCTGGACGCTTCTGCAGCCGCGGGATCTCATCAACTCGCACAAGCTGTTCCTGGGACTCGGACTGATGTACGCGGGACTGCTGGTCGTTCACCCTCCGATGGCCGCTCCCGCGTTCAACGCGTCCGTTCCCGACGGTCCTCCTTGGTTCCCCTTCCTGTTCATCACGATCGCTTGCGGGGCGGTCTCCGGCTTCCACGGACTGGTCAGTTCCGGAACGACCTCCAAGCAACTCAACTCGTTTCGAGACGCCCGCGCGATCGGGTACGGGGCGATGCTCGGGGAAGGCGCCTTGGCGTTGATGTCCGTGCTCGCCTGCACGGCGGGCTTCAAGACGCTTTCCGCCTGGCGGGTGCACTATCAATCCTGGTCCCACGCCGAGGGATTGGGCGCGAAGATCGGCGCGTTCGTCGAGGGCGGGTCGCGATTCCTCCATGACGGCGTCGGAGTCGAAGAGGGGTTCGCGCGTGCGGCGATCGCGGTCATCGTCATCAGTTTCGCCGCGACCACCCTCGATACCGCCACGCGGATCCAGCGCTACATCATCTCGGAACTCGCGGAGGCCTATCGGATTCCGGCCCTGCAGAATCGTTATGCGGCCTCGGCTCTCGCGGCCTTTTCCCCGATGCTGCTCGTGTACGGCGGAAATTGGAAGGCCTTGTGGCCGATGTTCGGAGCGACCAATCAGATGCTCGCAGGGTTTTGCTTGATCGTCTTGAGCGTGTACCTCGCGGTGAAAAAGAAACCCTACGCGTTCGCTCTCGTCCCGATGCTGTTTCTCGTGGCGATGACGGGCGTGTCGATGGTGATCGGGCTCGCCGGGTTTCTGCGCTCGGGAGAAGGACTTCTTGCGGGTCTGAGCGTCGTCCTGTTGGGGCTTTCCGCGGCTTTGCTGTTTGAGGCGTGGATCGTGTTCCGGTCGCTTGCCGCATCCCCTACAAAAGTTGAGGCCGCCCCTTTCGGGGCGGCCGTTCGATAACGCGCTCGAGAGGCGCGTTTTAGCGGAGTCCGAGCTCTTCTTCGAGTTCGCGTTCGGGAAGCACCACCGTTCCGGGTCGGTCCTTCTCCGCCTCGTCGGCGCGTCCGTCGAAAGCGCTCTCGAGGTCCTCCAGCGTCGTTTCATCGTCGAGTTCGAGCGTGTCTCGCACGAACTCAACGAGCCGTCGCGTCCGAAGGCGGTTTTCCACCGTGTCGCGGCGGGAACCGATTCGGGCATCGGCGTCTACGAGCGGAACCGCGACCGCGTGAACGGTGGCGAATCCGTCGTTGAAAGTGCGGGAGGCGCTGGGCGCCGGGGCGGCTTCGGCGAGCCGGGACACCGGCGCGGCGGCCGCGGGAGCGAGCGCGGATTGAAAGGGAAGCGTGGGGAGCGGGAGCACCGGCAACGGAAGTTCGCCGATGGTCGGGACGATGTTGGGAACGTTGATGCTGGGAATCCGGGACGTCGGCAGGTTGATGCCGGGGTTGCCGATCATTGGGGAAACCGGGAGGATTCCCGGGGTCCGGATTCCGATGACGACTCCGGCATCCGCCGTGGCGGCGAATCCGATTAGGGCTGCGGCGACTAAAAGGGTGTAGGGGCGATTCATGGTCTTTCTCCTGTCCTGCACAACCAGTATAGGCTTCCGTTGAAACCGATTTGATGACAACGGTCATCATCCGGAGTTGAGGGCGCTCAATGGGTCTAAAGAGAAGAACGCCTATGGGTCTTTTGGGTTTTGGGGGAAACGGGTGGTTGTAGACGCGGCGGGGTGGTATTTGGCTGAATATGCCCGCAGGGTTTCGATTTTAAGGAGGTCCGACCGATGTCCAACGCGATTTTCCGGGTTCCGCAACCGACCAACGAGCCGATCAAGAGCTACGCTCCGGGAACACCCGAGCGAGAGGCGCTTAAGGCGAAGTTCAAGGAACTGGCCTCCCTCCAGCCCGACATCCCGATGGTGATCGACGGCAAGGCGGTGCGCACCGGCAAGGTCGAGGAATGCCGGTCCCCCCACGATCACTCCAAGAAACTCGGGCGGTTCCATGTCGGGACGAAGAAGCACGCCCTGGACGCGATTAAGGCCGCGCTGAAGGCGCGCAAGTCCTGGGCGGCGACCCCGTTTCATGATCGAGCCGCGGTGTTCCTTCGCGCGGCCGAACTGCTCGCGGGTCCGTGGCGTCAGGTGTTCAATGCGGCGGCGATGCACACGCTTTCCAAGAACGCCTATCAGGCCGAGATCGACGCGGTGTGCGAGTTGGTCGATTTCTGGCGCTTCAACGTCAAGTACGCGCAGGACATTTACGAGAACCAGCCGGGCTCCTTACCGGGCATGTGGAACCGCGTCGAATACCGCCCGCTCGAGGGATTCGTGTTCGCGGTTTCGCCGTTCAATTTTACGTCGATTTCGGGAAACCTGCCGACGGCGCCCGCGCTGATGGGCAATGCGGTGGTTTGGAAGCCGTGCCGGACGACGATGTTCGCGGCGCATTTCATTATGGAACTGCTCCACGCGGCGGGCCTTCCGGACGGCGTGATCAACATGGTCACCGGAAACTCTTCCGAGATCGGCACGGCCGTCATCGATCATCCCGACCTCGCCGGCGTTCACTTCACCGGTTCGACCGGGGTCTTCCAATGGATGTGGAAGCGTATCGGGGAAAATATCGCGAAGTATAAAACCTACCCGCGCCTGGTGGGCGAGACCGGCGGCAAGGATTTCGTGTTCATGCACGCGTCCGCCGATCTCGATTGCGCCGCGACGGCGCTGACGCGCGGCGCGTTCGAGTATCAGGGACAGAAATGCTCGGCGGCCTCCCGCGCCTATATCCCGCAATCGCAGTGGCCGAAGCTCAAGAAGAAGATGGAAGAGCAACTCGGGCGCGTGAAGATGGGATCTCCGGAGGATTTTCGTAATTTCATGAACGCGGTGATCGACAAGGCGGCCTACGACAGCATCACGGGTTATTTCCCGCACGTGAAGCCACGAAACGGGGCGTCGTTCGTGTTCGGCGGCAAGGCGTCGGACAAGAAGGGCTGGTTCATCGAGCCCACTGTGATCAAGGCTTCGAAACCGGACTTCATCACGATGCGCGAGGAGTTGTTCGGCCCGGTGCTTACCCTTTACATCTATCCGGAGAAGAAATTCGCGGAAACGTTGAAGATCTGTGATAAGACCTCCCCCTACGCGCTGACCGGGGCGGTGCTTGCGCGCGATCGCGCGGCGATCCGCCAGGCAAGCGACGCGTTGATTCACGCGGCCGGGAATTTCTACATCAACGACAAGCCGACCGGCGCCGTCGTCGGTCAGCAGCCGTTCGGCGGTTCGCGCGCGTCGGGAACCAACGACAAGGCCGGCAGCTTCTTGAACCTGATCCGCTGGGTTTCGACGCGGACGACGAAGGAACTGTTCGTGCCTCCGGCCGACTTCCCGTATCCGTTCATGAACGGGAATTGAAGATTCTGTTCACCGGAGCCGGCGGGTTCTTAGGGCGCTACGCCGCCCCCCGCCTGGCTCGGGAACACGAAGTCGTCGGAACGTATCTGAACAACGACGTCCCGCTAGATGGCGTTCGACTCGTCCGTCTCGATCTAGAGGATGCCGCGGCGCGGGCCCGCTTGCTCGAGCGAGAGCGGCCCGACTGCGTCGTCCACGCCGCGGCGATGTCGCGTCCTTCGGACTGCGAGGCTGATCCTGAACGCGCCGAGCGCGTCAACGCCGGCGCAACGCAGTGGTTGTGCGCGTCGGCGCTCCGTCTGATCTTCTTCTCGACCGATCTCGTATTCGATGGAAAGCACCCGCCGTATCGGGAAGAGGATCCTCCGGCACCCTCTTGCGTGTATTCTCGCCTGAAGGTGGACGGGGAGCGCGCCGTTCTCGCCCGGACGGCCCCCGCGATGACGCTGCGGTTGGCGCTCGGCTACGGATGGAAGCCGACGGGCCACTCGATGTTCTGCGATTCGCTGTATCGGAGTTTGCGCCGGGGAGAACCGATGACGCTCTTTTCCGATCAGTTCCGCTCCGCCCTGTACATGAAGGACGCCGCCGAGATTTTGGCGCGGTTGCTCGCGCTGCGCGAGTGGCCGGAGGCCGGCGGGCGGCTGCTGCATTGCGGGGGCCCCGAGAGCGTCAGCCGGGTGCGCTTCGGTCGGGAGTTTTGTTCTGCGCTGGGTCTCGATGATTCTTTGGTCGAGGCGAAAACAATGGCCGAGGCGGGCGTGCGCGCAGCGCCGGACTGCACGCTCAAGAGCGAGCGGCTCTATTCTCTGATCGGATTCCGCCCGCGCACGATCGAGGCGGGCGTCGCCGATATGGCGCTTGAAAACCCTTATAAATAAAGGGATCCGAATTCTCTCCGGGCCCTTGAATTTATCCAGCCGCGGCCTACACTATAAGCGTCCCGCACCGGGACGCTTATGAGCGAACCGCAGCTCCAAATTCCGCTTCCACCCGGCCGCGACGATGAGGATGAACGCCGAGGCGGTGGTTTTTTTCTCTGGTTCGATCGCGTCGTCGGCTCCCTGCCGTTTCGCGTCGCGTTCGTCACGGCGGTTGTCATGCTCGTCTTTCTGCTCGCGAGGGACTTCCTGCGTCGCCCCGCCCTCGGGGATCCGCGCCTCGACGTGACGCGCGACGAAATGGCGGGCGGACGCGTTGCGTCTTCGCCGTCCGGCCAGCCGGAGGTCGATCCGGACGATCCCTTCGGGCTCGGGGAACGTCCCCCTCCCTCCCTTCCCCCAGAATCCTCCGGCGTCGTCGGCATGGCAAGCACCGAAAAACTTAAGCACGGTGCGAAGGCGTGGGGCGGTCTGAAGTCCGACGACCGTCCCGCTGAGCGGTCTTCCGCCCGTCTATCCGCCGGGAATTCTCAGGGCGATGAGGGCGACCCGACGGCGCCCGGGATCGTCGGACGCGAGGTGGAAGAAGCCTCGGGCGCGGCGAGACGGCGATCCGGCGCGGGCGGTTCGGGCGACGGCCTCGGAATCGGAGGAATGAACGCGCGCGAACACGGGACGAAATCGATTATGCGGGGGTGGGGCTGGAAGAATGGAAAGGGAGGGACGAAGGTCGAGATCGCTCAGAGCGGCGCGCTCGACTCTCTGAAGGCGATGGACCTTGCGATGAAGGGCGCCGCCGGCCGACGCGCGGAGTCCGCCGGTTCGGTGCACAAGAAGATGTGGGAAGCCGCCAGCTACACCAATTGGAAGTTGGCGACGAAAACTTCCGTCGGGGAGAGTTCCGTTCGCGATTATAAGATCGGACGCAGAACCCGTCCCGATCCGATCGTCGACGAGGGCGAGGGCGGACCCCTCGCGACGGCCGCCGCCGTGAAGCGGGAAAAGGAATTGAAGGGTTCGGGGCGAACCTTCACGACCGACGAGACGCCCGAGGAAGAGTACGCCCCCGAAACCTCCGGCGGCCTGCTGCCGCTCGCCTCTTCCGTGCTTCTTAATTCGACCGGGCTGAACGCGTCGGATCTTCCTCCGGACGCCGCCGGCGCCGCCGCGCTGGGCAACGCGCAGGCCGGAAATCTTCTGGGCCTTTCAGGAGTCGGGATGATGGCCACCGGGCAGACGGTGCAGGGGGCGTCGTTGGCCGGACTCGGCGCGCTGCTCGCGACCCAAGGGGGAGGAGAGTAAGCGATGAACGACGACTCTCGCGAGGAGGACCGGGGCCGGGCCGCCGCGATCGCGGCCGGTGCTCCCCGCGCGGCGGCCTCGAAGTCGGGGTTCGCGCTCTTTCAAGGATTTATGACTTCCACTCCCGTGGTCGCGTCGACTTTGACCGCGGCGATGGTGATCTCGGCGATCGGATGGTCGGATATCTCCCGCCGGGAGAAGGAAAGCGACGCCGCCCTCGCGAAGTCGACGGTCGAGGCGAAGGTTCGCACGGGCCGCGGTTCGTATAATCCGAAGTTGATCGAGGGGCTTCCGGGCGCCTCCGCGAGCGGTCCGAACGCGCTGGAGATGTTTCGCCTGCGCAATCGAGCGCCTGCAATCCCCGATGCAGCGGACGCGCCGTCGGCGGGGCCCGAGGCGGGCGCTTACGAAGAAACCCCCGAAGAGCGCGCGGAACGAGCCGGCAAGGCATCCGCTTCTCCCGGCAGGACCGACGTGTTGAAGGCGGTGGAGCCCTTCGCCGGCCCGGCGGATAAAGACGACTCCGCGGACGAAGGCGGCAAGAAGACCGCGAAGAAATCGGCGAAAGCCCTCGATCGCCCCTCTTTGGGCGGCGCCGGCGGCCTTTCGGGAGGATTCAATCGCGGTTTCGACGTCCCCCTTCAGAAGCCCCGGGCCGCCCCCTCCCCCGCCCCGCAGGATCGTCTACGCGCGGCTCGAACGACGGGCGGCCGGCGCGCGGACGGTCGGGCGATGTCCGGTTCTCGCTCGACTCGCAAGGGAGGCGTTCAGGGCGCCGCGAAACAACTCCGGTCGATGAATAAGGCGATGAAGGCCGCCGGCACGGCGGGATCCGCCACGACGGCGGCGACGCACAATTCCCAATGGGATGGCGCGGGTTCCGTCGGACAGGGCCTTTCGGGATCCGGCGCTTCCGGCAACGCGATCGAGGGCGGAGGCCAGGTTTACGATGATGGCGGCCTCGGCGAGGGGGGTCCGCTGAACGCCGCCGGGGCGAACGCCTCCGCGCCTTCGGAGGGAGCGGAGGCCCCTTCCGTTGGAAAGGGCCGCAATGCGACTCCGAATCAAGACATGATCGACGCCGCGATGATATTGCTTCCGATCGCCTCGCTGCTTCTTCTCGGCGCGTTCCTGACCGGGCAGAATCCCGCGACCAAAGGCGCGGCGAAGATGCTGGCCTACGGCGCGCTCGCGGTTTCCGGCGTCGTCGCCGGCATCGGGGCGATGATTCTCACCAAGGGGCAGGCGATGCAGGGAGGTCTGCTCGCGGCGGTCGGCGGCGCACTCGCGGTCATTTCCTACACGGCGGCCGAGGGAAACGCCGCAGCGGCGAAGGGCGACGAGGTCGCGAAGGACACGGCCGTTCAGTGGGCCGGACCCGACGGACCGACGGGACCGCCGGTCGCGTAATTAGTAAACTGCGGGTGTGGAACGGCTTACGGACGAATCCCTTCTCGCGGACCCGATCGCCCAGTTCGACCGGTGGATGAAGGACGCCGAGGAACACGCCAAGCAGCGGGTTCCGGAGTCCTGTTGTCTCTCCACGCTCGGCGCGGACGGTTATCCCGATGGACGCATCGTTCTCTTGAAATTCTACGACGCGCGCGGGTTCGTTTTCTATACGAATTACCGGTCTCCGAAGGGCCGCGCGCTGGACGCCGCACCGAGAGCGGGATTGACCTTCCATTGGCCCGCGCTCGGGCGTCAGGTGCGCGTCGTCGGCGACGTCGTCAAGGTTTCCTCGGAAGAGTCCGACGCCTATTTTTCGACGCGCCCGCGGGGCTCGAAGATCTCGGCATGGGCGTCGGAGCAAAGTGCTCCGGTCGAAGACCGTCCCGCCTTGGAGCGAAAGCACGCCGAGATGGAAGCGAAATTCCAGGACCCCGTTCCGAGGCCTCCGCATTGGGGCGGCTACCGGATCTTTCCGATCCGCATCGAATTTTGGCAGGATTGCGAGTTCCGCCTCCACGACCGTTTCGAGTTCGTGCGGGACGGCGCGGACTGGAACTGCTCCCGCCTCAGTCCCTAGCGGGGCGCAAGCCCCGCTGTGCCGGCCTTCACCGGGGTTAAAAGGGGGCCGGCCTAGCGGGGCGCAAGCCCCGCTGTGCCGGCCTTCACCGGGGTTAAAAGGGGGCCGGCCTAGCGGGGCGCAAGCCCCGCTGTGCCGGCCTTCACCGGGGTTAAAGGGGGGCCGGCCTAGCTTCAGTAACCCAGCGATTCCACCTCGGTGCCCGCGTAATAATGGCCGAGGATTTCCTTGTATGTTTGGCCCTCAAGCGCGCGGCCTAAGGCGCCGTATTGGCATAGCCCGACGTTGTGACCCCATCCTCCTCCGTAGAGGTAGACTTCGGTCGGGACGCCCTTGCGGTTTCGCTCGATTTCGAAGGTGAACATCGTGTCGCGGATCGAGGAGAGGCCGAAGATCCCGCGCATTCGCGTTTCTTTGTCTACGACGTGGCTCGAGCGGGTTCCCTGTACCTTAAGTTTGTTCACGTTTCCGGATTTTGCGCGCTTGAGGACGCGCAATTTTCGCCAGAGTCCGAGTTCGTCATCGCGAAAGCGGACCCGGTCTCCGAACTCGTTGGCCGAGACCACGCGGGACCACCGAAATTGCGCGGGGTGCAAATAGCCGGGGAGGTTGCAGTAGACCTTTGGCCGGCTTTTGAGCCAGCGCTCGAGTTCCCACGGACTTTTACGTTCGACCGAGCCTTCCTTGTCGTCTTTGCGCCCGAGCAGGTAGGGGGCTGCATGCCAGCCGCCGCCGACCTCGCCGGAATCCTGCGTGTGTCCCCCGCAGTTCGACGAGTACGGCGTTTGAGCGAGACGCCCCCGGTAGCGCAGCACCTCTCCGCGCGTCGCGTCGACCGCCCGGCGGCCTTTCTCGGATTCCCCCCCGATGCCGCTGAAGACCTGGCAGTGCTGCCCGTCGCAGAGATCGTAATCGTGGCGCCGGTGATAGCGGTATTGCATCTTGGAGATCAGCGCGTGATTGCGGGCGATGACGGCTTGCGCTTTCAACGCCTCGAGATCGAATTTGACCGGCATTTCCTCGTTGATGACTCCGTAAACATAGTCTTCGAGCGGAACCTGGTTGACCAAATACAGACCCGCGCGCCCACGGGCGCGGATTTCGATGACGCCTTTCAACTGGCGATCGCCCTGCGCGGCCCAACCCGTTCCTTGGGAGAGGTCGAGGCGCTGCACGATGATCGAGTGTCGTTTCGGATCCTTCGCAGACAGCGCGATCACGCGCCAAAAGCTCAGAACGCGTTTGCCCGCGTCGTCGATCAATTCGTATTCGCCGCGTCGATGGGCGCGCCGGGCCTGCCAGACCTTATTCGCCGGGGCGCTCGCCAGAATCTTTCCCGTTTCAGGATCCAAGACGTCGAACGGGCCGTCGGAAACGAACGCGACGGCCTCCTTAACAGCCGGATTTCCCCCCGCCGTCGTGCCGATTCCCACGCGGATCACCGGCATCGTCTCCGCGGGTTCGGCGCGGACGACGGGAAGATAGCGCTTCATGCGTCGCTCCGGGATGAGTTCAGACGGCTTTTTCGTCAGCCGGGGACGGAGTTCTTTGGCCCGGAGTTTGGCCTCCTCGTGCCGACTGTCGACGGCGAGAATGCGGGCGTACTGGGTCCACGCGGCGTCGACATTCCCCGCCTGCCGGTACAGGCGCCCGAGATGCAGACGCGCTTCCGTGTAAGTCGGGTCGCTTTTGTAGGCGTCTTGGTACGCCGCGATGGCCCCTTTCGGGTCACCGAGCGCTTCCTTCGCGCGCGCGCGGAAAACCTGGGCGATGGTGTTTTCCGGATGCACATCGAGGAGATGTTCGAGGGTGGTCAGCGCGGATTTCGGCCTCCCCATGTCCAAATTGAGACGCGAAAGACCGAGCAGCGCCTGTTCGTTGTCCGCTTGAAGCTTCAGCGCGGCGTAAAACGCGCCGCGTGCGCTGTTGCGGTTTCCGGCGCGCATCGACGCCCAGCCGCGCGCGGCTTGGATATGCGGATTATCCGGGTCGAGAGCGGCCGCCTCTTCGAAGAGTTCCTGGGATCGATGATGTTCTTCGAGATCGCGCCGCACAATCGCGGCGTCAAGCGTCGACAGTAGATCGTCGGAATTCTCACGGATCGCCGCGTCGAACGCCCGGGCGGCGTCTTCAAGCTTCCCGCTGTAAAACAAGGCGACGCCCTGTTCGGAGGTCTTTACGCGCGCGGGCGCGGCCGCCGGCGCCGTCGGCGCGGCCGCGAACAGGAGGATGAAAAAGAACCGGGGAGCCCGAGTACGAATCTCGGGCCCCCCGGCCTTCGATCCCGCGTCGATCATGCGGGACATTTTATTTTTTTAGAGAAGGAAGAGCATCTCCCGGTAGTTCGGGAACGGCCACTCCCCTTCTTCAACGACGGTTTCTGCCCGGTCGCAGGCGGCGCGCAGCGCCAGAGCCGTTTCAACGCCTTGACCCGCGAGGAAATGGGCCTGCTTGAGCGTTCCCCCCTCCTTCTCGAGGCGCGTCAACACCGCAGTCACTCTATCGACGCCGGCATAGAGGTCGTCGACGATGCCCCCGTAACTCTTCAATCGGCCTTTGAGCGTCTTGCTCGCCGCACCGAGGGCTTCGACCGCGTCTCCGACGGTGCTCGTGTGGCGCAGCATCGCGGGAATAACGCCGGTGAGGGACATTTCCTTGAGCAAGGTCAGTTCGATGACCTTCGTCTTGATGTAGGCCTCGAGGCGGATCTCCTGCTTCGCGTGCAGTTCCTCCTCGGTCAGAATGCCGTACCTCTTGTACAAAGCGACGACTTCCTCGCTCGTCAATACTTCAAGCGCCTCGGGAGTGTTCCGGAGGTTCGGAAGCTTCCGCTTGGCGGCTTCCTTTTGCCAATCGGAGGAATACCCGTTCCCCTCGAACCGCACGCGCCCGGTCTCTTTGGCGATCTGCTTGACGGCTTCCACGGCCTTCGCCGTGATGTCCTCGCCTTTGGCTTTATCGATCTTCTCGAGGACGGTGTCGATTCCGTAGGCCAGAATCAAGGCGGTCACGGCTGCGGGCTCCGATGTGCTTTGGGAGGCCCCGACGGCGCGGAACTCGAACTTGTTTCCGGTGAAGGCGATCGGCGAGGTGCGATTCCGGTCCGAATTGTCGGCCAGAACGGTTGGAAGACGCTTCAAGCCGTGATCGATTTCCTCGCGAACCGACTTTGAGATGGAGGTTCCCTTCTCGAGTTCGTTGAACAGATTCGCGAGATAATCCCCCAGGTAGAGCGACATGATCGCCGGAGGCGCTTCGTTGGCTCCGAGCCGGTAATCGTTGCCCGCATCGGCGACGGAACTGCGCAGCAGCGCCCCGAATTTATCGACTCCGGCGAGAATCGCGCCGACGAAGGTCAGGAACTGGATGTTCCGCTTCGGCGCCGCTCCCGGTTCGAGCAGGTTGTTGCCTTCGGAGTCCATCAGCGACCAGTTGAGATGCTTCCCGCTTCCGTTGATCCCCGCGAAGGGTTTTTCGTGGAGCAGGAGGGCGAAGCCGTGATCGTCTGCGATCTTTCGCATGATCTCCATCGCTTGGAGGTTATGGTCCACGGCGATGTTCGCTTCCTCGAAAAGAGGCGCGATTTCGAACTGGTTCGGTGCAACCTCGTTATGACGGGTTTTTGCCGGAATTCCGCGTTCGAACAGCGCCGCGTCGACATCGGCCATGAAGTCGAGCACCTTCGGCTTGATCGCGCCGAAATAGTGGTCTTCCATCTGCTGATCCTTGGCCGAGGATTTTCCAAACAGCGTCCGGCCCGTGATCATGAGATCGGGACGCGCCTCGTAGAAGTCCTTCGAGACGAGGAAGTATTCCTGTTCGGCGCCGACGGTCATGCGCACGAACTTCGCGCTTCGGTTTCCGAAGAGCTTGAGCAGCTTGAACGCGCGGTCCTCAACGGTGTTGAGCGCGCGCAGTAGGGGCATCTTCATGTCGAGGACGTTCCCGGTCCACGACAGGAACACCGAGGGAACTACGAGGGTCGACGCCTTTTTGGTTTTAAAGATGAAGGCGGCGGAGGTCGGATCCCACGCCGTGTATCCCCGCGCTTCGAAGGTGGAGCGTGTTCCTCCGGACGGAAACGACGAGGCGTCGGGTTCGCCCTGGATCAACTGGCGGCCCGAAAAGCGGGCGATCGGCAGGCCTTGGTCATCAAAGGAAAGAAACGCGTCGTGCTTTTCGGCGGTGACGCCGCGCATCGGCTGGAACCAGTGGCAGAAATGGGTAACGCCTTGGTCGAGCGCCCATTCCTTCATTCCGTGAGCGACTTCATCGGCGATCTCGGCGTCTAGTCTTTCGTTGTTCTCGATGACCGCGATGAGTTTTCGGCAGACGGCTTTGCTCAAGTTCCGCGCCATCGCCTTCTTGTCGAACGTCAGCGTCCCGTAATTTTCCATGGTCGACTTCCCCTCCAAAGCGCGTCCGTTCCCGGCGAACGCTCCGCTTCGCAGCGTGGAAAGCGTTTCGTCAATAAACTTCGTCTCGGCGATTCCCATTCAAATCCTCTTTCAACTTCAGATTGACCGTCCCTTCCTCTGCTAAAATATCACAATATTTTGATCTTAGCAATGTACATCCCTTGAGAATGCAAAAATTTTTAAAAAATGGGTGCGAAATTTGCCCTGATGTCGGATTTTTGCCTCAAATCCGCTTGCGACAGGAGTGTTTCCGCACGGGACAGGGAGGGGATTGGCGGGAAATACCGTTGCTAACGCGATTTATTGACATTATGGCCGCGATTTTTTTACTATTTACGCGAATGAACCGGCTCCGTCTCGCTGCGCTGCTTATCTTCGCCGGCACCCTCTCCGCTTGTCAGCTCGGCCACGACTCCCCAGTCGAGCGCGGCCGTGCTTCCTTTCAAGCCTATAAATGCACGAAGTGCCACACCGTGAACGGCGAAGGGGGCGTGCTCGGCCCGGACCTCACGTTCGTGGGTTTCCGGAAGTCGTCCGATTTCCTTGAACGCTGGCTGATCAATCCGCAGGCGTGGAAGCCGCATGTCTCGATGCCGAACTTCTACCTGCGGGAAGCGGTGCGCAAGGACATCGTGGCCTACCTCGCCACGCTTCAGGGCGATTTCTATATAAGGGAAGGGCGCCCGTGGGATGCTCCGCAGTTCGCCGGCGATTCGGTCAAACGCGGCGGTGAAATTTACAGCCGCGTGGGCTGCATTACGTGTCACGGGAAGGGCGGCGTTGGGGGCTATCCGAACAATAACGTCGTCGGCGGCGAGATCCCGAAGATTTCAACGGTTAAAGATACCTACTCGCGCGATGAGTTGATCGCCCGGATTGCCAAAGGCGTTCGGCACTCGGTGAAGGCCGACCCAGCCGGGCCCGATCCCCTGCTCTACATGCCCCGCTGGGAAGCGAAGCTGAAGCAGGAAGAAATCGAGGCCGTCGCCGCCTACCTTTTATCTCTGGACGATCACGGCGTCGAAGAAAAGGCGGAGGAGTGGTGATGGGCAATTACTCCTGGCTCCTCCCGGTGCAGGCCTCCAGTTTCGCGGCGAGAATCGACCTGGGTCTTTGGATCATCCACGCCGCGATGATCTTGATCTTCGTGCTCTGGACGATTTTCTTCGCCTATCTCTTGGTGGCCTACCGCCAGCGGGACGGCCATAAGGCCGAGCGCATCCACATTGACCATTGGAAATCACTCGCCCCCGACGCCGCCGTGCTGTTCTTTGAGCTTTCCGTGGTGGCGCTGTACGTGATCCCGACGTGGAGCAGTTTGAAGATGAGCCTTCCCGATGAAAAAGACTCGATCGTTGTCAACATCGTCGCGGAACAGTTCAACTGGAACGTTCATTACCCTGGGCCCGACGGGAAATTCGGTAAGCGCAGCGCGGCGCTTATTGACTTCTCCAATCCGCTGGGCATCGATCCGACCGATCCCGCCGGCGCCGACGATTTCGTGACGGTCAACGACATGCATTTCCCGGTCGGGAAGCCCGTCCTCGCGCGCCTGAGCTCCAAGGACGTTATCCACAGCTTCTTTATCCCCGCCTTCCGCATCAAGCAGGACGCGGTTCCGGGAATGGTCGTCCCTCTGTGGTTCGAGCCGACGCTCGAGGGGGATTATGAAGTCACCTGTGCGCAGTTGTGCGGCGTCGGACACGCGATCATGCGCGCCGACGTGAAGGTGCAAAGCCGGACCGACTACGATCGGTGGTTTGCCTCAATGGCTCCTGTCAAAAAGGCGGGACCCAGCGGCGCAACGGAAGAGTGGTAGACCCCATGAGCGAGCACGGACACGAACTTTCCTTCACCGAGAAGTACATTTTCTCAGTCGACCACAAGGTGATCGGCCTCCAGTACATGATCACCTCGTTTATTTTCCTTTTGATCGGGTTCACGATGATCCTGATCATGCGCTGGCAGCTCGCCTTTCCGGGAACCGTGATCCCGATTTTCGGGAAGTTGCTTCCGGCGACGTTCGCCCCGGGCGGAATCCTCGGACCTACCGGTTACAACCAGATGGGCGCGATGCACGGGACGATCATGGTCTTCTTGGGCATCGTCCCCTTGGCCGTCGGGGCGTTCGGCAACTATGTGATGCCGATTCAGATCGGCGCGCCGGATATGGCCTTTCCCCGTATGAACATGCTGTCCTATTGGGTCTACCTGCCCGGCGGGATTTTGATGCTCTCGTCGTTTCTGATGCCCGGCGGAGCGGCCCAATCCGGCTGGACCTCCTACCCCCCTTTGTCGGTCATCAATCCGGGGCAGACGGTATGGCTGCTGTCGATGGTGTTTCTGATCACCTCCTCGCTTTTAGGGTCGATGAACTTCATCGTGACCGTGCTGAACCTGCGCGCGCCGGGCATGACGCTATGGCGCATGCCGCTGTTTTGCTGGTCCCAGTTTGTGACGGCGTTCATTCTGTTATTGGCGTTCCCTCCGCTCGAGGCGGCGGCGATCCTTCAGTTGTCCGACCGCGTTCTGCACACGAGTTTCTTTATGCCCGACGGTCTCGTCGTGGCGGGCCAGGCCGCCCAATACGCCGGCGGCGGCGCGGTGCTGCTCTACCAGCATCTCTTCTGGTTCCTGGCGCATCCCGAGGTGTATGTGCTGATTCTCCCCCCGTTCGGGATCATCAGTGAAATCATCGCGACCAACACGCGCAAGCCCCTGTTCGGCTACAAGGAAATGGTGTACGCGATGATGTCCATCGCCGCAATGAGCTTCCTCGTCTGGGCGCATCACATGTTCCTCAGCGGCATGTCTCCGGCGCTATCGAATTTCTTCCTGATCACGACGATGATCATCTCGGTCCCTTCGGTGGCGCTGTTGACCTGCCTGATTCTGAGCTTGAAGGGCGCGTCGATCCGGTTTACCACGCCGATGCTCTTTGCGTTGTCCTTCCTTCCTATGTTCGGCATCGGCGGGTTGACCGGGCTTCCCCTGGGGTTGACGGTGACCGATATCTATCTGCACGACACCTACTACGTGATCGGGCATTTCCATTACGTCGTTGTGACCGGCTCGCTGATGGGCCTGTTCGGGGGCGTGTATCATTGGTTCCCGAAGATGTTCGGAAGGAAGATGGACGACTGCCTCGGCAAGATTCATTTCTGGGGTTCGGTGATCGCGATGAACGGGATCTTGATGCCGATGCTCGTGATCGGTCTGCAGGGCCAGTCTCGGCGGCTCTTCGATCCGACTGCCCAGCTTCACAACCTGATTGGGCAGCCGATGCATGTGCTCAGCACCATTTCGGCGATCGCACTGATGCTGTTCCAGATCCCGTTCATATACAACTTCTTCAATAGCATGTTCCGCGGAGAACTCGTCGATTCCAACCCGTGGAAGGCGACGACGCTCGACTGGGACTGTCCCTCTCCGCCGCCCCACGGCAACTTCGCGAAGGTTCCCCGTGTTTATCGCGGACCCTACGAATACTCGCATCCGGATCATAACGAAGACTGGCTCCCCCAGAGCCGCGAACATGCGGAGGCGGCCCGATGAGCACGGAAACCGTTGCGTACGAGAACGTCGGAATCCCGGACGGGAAGCTCGCCCTATGGCTGTTTTTGGCTTCCGAGATCATGCTCTTCGGGACCTTGTTCACCTCCTACATCATTCTGCGGACGGCCGCGCCTGCGTGGCCCGTCGGTTGGGAAGTGCTCAACGTTCCGTTGGCGACCCTCAACACCTTTATCCTGATCGCCTCTTCGGTCACGATCGTGACGGCGCATTCCCGGGTGCAGAAGCGCGACCAGAAGGGCTTCTCCGCCTTCATGGCGCTGACCGTGCTGCTGTCGTTCGGCTTCCTTATCGTGAAGGCGGTCGAATACGGCGTCAAATTTTCCCACGGGATTTTCCCTTCGACGAATATCTTCTACTCGATCTACTTTGTGATGACCGGGCTTCACGGCCTGCACGTGATCGTAGGCATCGCGTGGAACCTGGGCCTGATGTGGTGGGCCAAGAACGGCGGCTGGGACGACAAGCTCTTCGAGGGACGGGTCGAATACGCGGGGTTGTATTGGCACTTCGTCGACGTCGTGTGGATTTTCCTCTTCCCGGCGCTTTATCTGCTTTGATCATGAACGAAACGACCCCTTCCGAAACCGCTTCGGCGGCGCATCACGAGGATCACGAAGCCCTTTACCTGAAGGTGTTCGGCATGCTGTGCGTGCTGACCGCTTTGACCGTCGGGGTCTCGTATTTCCATTTCCCGAAGCCGTTCGGTCTCTTGATCGGCTTGGCGATCGCGGTAGGCAAGGCCGCGCTCGTCGTCTCCTTTTTTATGCATCTCAAGTGGGAGAAGGCCCTGATTTACTACGTGTTGGGGTTGACCGCGTTTTTCGCGGTGTTCCTGTTCGTTCTTCCGATCGCCGATTTCGCGCTGATCACCGACCGGAATGTGCATGACGCGCACCCCGCGATTTTGGATACCGGTAAGACCGCGCACTCCGAAGAAAAGGGCGGCGCGTCTCACTAAACGGTGTTATAATAGAGGCGTACGATGTCCCTTCGGTCCTTTCATATCTTCTTCATCATCGTCTCGCTCGGACTCTTGTCCTTCCTGGGCGCGTGGTCGGTTCAGCGCGCGCTGGAGGGCTCGGGCGGGTTCAACTTCGCGCTTGCTTTCTGCTCGGTGATCGGTTTGGCCGCGGGACTGCCGTATCTCCAGTGGTTTTTGCGAAAGGGTGCGGATGCGAATTCTTAATTTCCTCTATTTATCTTTAATTTTTCTTCCCGGTGAGGCCTGGTCCTGCGCGACCTGTTTCGGCACCGGAGACAACAAGGACCTTGCCAAGGCCTTCTATATCGGCGGCGGGATGATGCTCGTCTCGGTGTTCGCGATTCTCGGATCTTTGGTCTGCTACATCCGACGTTCCGAGCGCGAGAAGGCCAAGCTGTACGCCAAGATGGGTTTAATGAAAGAAGGCGAGGGGTCTCAGGAGCGGTGGCCGCTATGAAAGAGAGCGAATCGCCGTTTCACCGCTTCGCCGCCGTGTCGGCGTTCTACGCGTTTTTTGTCCTGTTTGCCGGCGGGATGGTGACCTCGACGGGTTCCGGGCTTGCCGTGCCGGATTGGCCGATGTCCTACGGTCGATTCATGCCCGCGATGGTCGGCGGGGTGTATTTCGAGCACGGCCACCGGATGATCGCGGGAATGGTCGGCGCGCTGACCTGGATTCTCGCCGTTTGGATTCATTTCACGGACGAGCGGCGCTGGATGCGGCGGTTGTCCTTGGCCGCCGCCGTGGGGATCGTTCTCCAGGGCGTGCTGGGCGGAGTCACGGTTCTTTTCGGCCTTCCTCCGCAGATTTCGGCGAGCCACGCGGTTTTGGGGCAAGGGTTGTTCGCCTGTTTGATCGCGATCGCCCAAGGAAGCTCTTCCTGGTACCGGGAGGCGTCCGAGACGCCCGGCGGAACTCTTTGGAAGGCGGGAGCCCTCGCGATCGGTCTTCTTTTCGTCCAACTCGCCTTAGGGGCGTATTTGCGGCATACGGGGGCGGGTCTTGTTCCCCACTTAATCGGGGCCGCGGCGGCTTTCTGGGCCGTTTCCCGGGCTGCCTATTTGGGGCAAAGCGACGGCGGGCCCGCTGTTCGCGGCGTTTCGATCGTCATGATGGTGATGGCGCTTCTGCAGGTTTTTCTCGGTCTGGGCGCCTTGCTCGGGCGCGACGCGCGGGCGATCGGCGTCCTTGCTTTGCTTCCGACGGCGCATCAGGCGATGGGGGCGTTGATTTTAGCGGCGACGGTGTTATGGACGATGCGCGCGTACCGTGTCGGAGCGGTGAAGCGGGCGTGAAGGACTATCTCATCCTCGCGAAGCCGCGCATCGCCTCTTTGGTGGCGCTGACGGCCGCCGTCGGCTATCGCCTCGCGGGCGGCATCGACGGATCCGTCCTTTTGTGGTGCGTGCTCGGAACGGTTCTCGCCTCTTCTTCCTGCGGGGCGCTAAACCAGTACCTCGAGCGGGACGCGGACGCGCTGATGAAGCGCACGAAGAATCGTCCTCTGCCGGCAGGACGCATGGAGCCGGGGACGGCTTTGGTTTTCGGGTTTGCCTGCGGGGCCTGGGGCGTCGCGTTGTTGGCGATGTTCGTCAATTCCCTATCCGCCGTGCTCGCCGCGGCGACGATCACCTTGTATATCGCCTTCTATACCCCCCTCAAGCGCCTTACCCCGCAAAGCACCTGGTTCGGCGCGGTCAGCGGCGCGATTGCGCCCATGATCGGATGGTCCGCCGCCACCGGTGGACTCGAACTCGGGGCCTGGCTTTTGTTCGCGATTCAGCTGCTGTGGCAGATCCCCCATTTCCTCGCGCTGTTTTGGCTGTACCGCGAGGACTACGCGCGGGCGGGCTTTAAAGTCGCGCCGGTACTCGACCCGGAGGGCGGCTCGACGCGCGTTCAAATCGCGATTCATTCTTTCTCGCTCTTGGTCGCCTCGATGCTTCCCACCTATTTCGGAATCTCCGGATTGGCCTACGGCTACGGCGCCCTGCTCTTCGGAGCGGCCTTTTTGGCGGTAGGCCTTCGCGCGAGCTGGACGCTCGGCGAGACCGATACCCGGCGGCTGTTTCGCGCGAGCCTGCTCTACCTACCCGCCGTCTTTACTCTGATCCTGGCCGTATGATCGATCTCCTCAAGAAGAACGCGGTCGTTTTCTCGGCGCTTCTTGCGATCACGGGCGGGCTTGGGCTATTTGTCGTCGTGCGGAGGAGACCGTCGACTCCGGTTCCCGGCGCGACGCTGCTTGCCCAACCCGTTGCGATCCCCTCGTTTTCGCTGACCGACGACTCCGGCAAGCCTTTCTCCTCGTCGGACCTCAAGGGCGCCTGGCTCGGAGCGTTCGTCTTCACCAATTGCGGGACGCAATGCCCGATGATGGCGGCGAAGATGAAGCGAATCCGGCGGAAAATTCCCGCGCTCGGCCTCGTTTCCTTCAGCGTCGACCCGGGCGACACGCCCGAGCGCTTGGCGAAGTACAAGCGCGGCCTCGGCGCGGATTGGATTTTTCTGACCGGAGGCCCCGGCGTGGTGCGCACGCTCTGCATCGAGGGGTTCAAGCTTCCCGTCGCCGACGGGACAAGCGCCGACGAGATGATCCTGCACTCGAAGAACCTGGTCCTGGTTGACGGAAAAAACCGGATCGTCGGGTATTTCGACTCCGACGATCCGGTCTCGATCAAGGCGCTGCTGAAGACGGCGAAAGGGCTTCTCTAAATTCTAGTTTCCGTACAGCAGCGTGTAGCGCTTCGGGTGCTTCTTCTTGAAGTCCGCGAGCAGCTTCTTGCGCCGCGCCTTCCAGGCGGCGGCGTTCGCCCCCGTCTTGCGGACCTTCGAGTCGTGCACGAGAAACGCGACGATGCCGCCGGCCTCTTCGGGCGTCACCGCGCAGCCGGGTTTGGCCATCATGCGCTTGACGAATCGCTTCCAGACCCCGCTCTCATGATGGGAGACCCACTTGTCCGTGGTCGCGGCGTTGTCGTCGATATACTGGGCGTTCAGCGGTCGGGCGGCGGAGTGACACTGCGTGCATTTGGCAAGGAAGTTCTTATAGCCTTCCTGTTCCTTCGCGGGGTAGCCGGCGATGCTGACGGATTCCGGCCCGAAGTCGTTGGCGTAGGGTTCCTTGAGAGACTGTTCGAGGGCGGCCTTGACCGGGTCGACCGCGGCGCCGGCGGCCGCCGAGGTTTCCTTTTGGGCGTAGGGAAGCGTTCCGTTCTTGGCCATTTGCGCGAGTTCGAGCGGGAGCTTTTTCCCTTCCGACGCGCGGTTGGCGCAGCCGACGGCGACGGCGCAAAGGGCGGCGATGATCAGGGACTTAGTGCGCATAGAGTTCTTTATATCGGCCGGGGTGGTTTTTCTTGAATTCCGAGAGAAGCTTTTCGCGGTGCGCGGTCCATTCCTTCTGTTTTTCCAGTTTACGTTCGCGGGAATCTTCCGACAGGAACTTCCAGATGACCTTGCCGTCTTCCTTCGTGACTTCGCAGCCGGGCTTGTTCATCATCCGCTTCACGTAGCGCTGCCAGATCGCGCCTTCGATCTGCCAAAGGTTCTTATGTTCCTTGTCGAAGAGTTCCGGGTGGGATTTCTGCAGTTTTGCCGCGGCCGCTTCGCGCGCGGCCTTGTCCTTGCCGCCGGTCTCGACGAACTGGGAGTTCAGCGGACGGGCGGCCGAGTGGCATTGGGCGCACTTAACACGCAGCGCCTTATAGCCCTTCTGCGCGTCGGCCGAGAGCGTTTTCAGATACTTTTCCGGGAGCGTTTCCGGGCCGAAATCGTTGGCGAAGGGTTCCTTCATCGCCTTTTCTTTCTCGAGCTCGGCGGCGGATTTCCCCACGGAGTCGGCCGCAAGCGCCGGTCCGACGAGGCAGAGCGTTAAAAGAAGCAAGAGTGATTGTTTCATGGTTACCATTCCTCCCCTGATTTCTCGGCGATCGAGAACAGGTAGTCCAGCAAGGCCTCCATTTCTTGGCCCTTGATCTTCGTCTTCCACGAGGGCATAAACAGAGGCGGCGTCGGGCCGTCGGGGTTAAACTTGACGATCGACGACGGGGCGACCCCGTCGTGGAGCTTTTTGCGGAGTTCGTCGCGGCTGTAGGTCCCGACCACCTTCGTCAGCGTCGGTTCCCTGCCTTTCGCCATCTCGGAAACCTCATGGATGCGAGTCTTGTCCTGTCCCTCTCCGAGAGCGTTGAAATTCCGACGCCCTGACGCTCCGCCTTCGCCGTGGCAGCCGGCGCATCCGAATTTCGTGAAGACGGCCTTGCCGTGTTCGATCGAATCGGCATAGCGCGGCTCCGGTTTGGCGGAAGCGGGAACCTTGAATTCCTTGGGAAGTTTCTTGTCGGTCATCCCCAGCATGTAGGTGGTCAGAGCCTGAGCGTCCTCGTAGGAGAGCTCCTCATAGAACGGGGGCATGCCGGACGGGGCGACGGGTTCGCACTCGGCGAGATGGGCGCACGAGTGTCCGTGGGGATCCCCTGGGATGAGCTCGATCGTGTCCTTGGTCAGGTGCATTTCGATCCAGTTGAGGATGTTGCGTTGGTGCGGGGGCAAAGGCCCCGTGTTGGACCAATCGATGCGGGACGCCGGTTTGTCGGCGATGTCGCCCAAATCGACGGAAACCTCCCCGCCGGAGCCTTTCATGGAATGGCAGCCGATGCATCCGATTTTGGCAAATAGAGCCTTGCCGCGCTTGGCTTGTTCAGTGCCTCGGATTTCTTCGAAGTTGCCGTGGCAGCGGACGCAGCTCCCCTGGATGTACGGGTCGCGGAGCAAGGGCTCTTCCCAGTGCTTCACGAGACCGTGCGCGTCCTCCATCGTGGTCGCGAGTCCCTGGCCTTGATGGCACGAGGTGCAGGCGAATTTATTCGCCGGGTGGGCTTTGTGTTCGGGAATGTCGCCCGCTTTGAACGGATGCTCCGCGTAGGCGTTGACCTGGGCGGGGTTGGTTTCGGGATCTATGCCCAGATGGCAGGAAACGCAGCGGTCGTAGCGGTTTAAATCCGGCGACATCGCTTGGCGAAGCCGGATGGGCATCGCCTTCGCCGTTTTCAGCGCGAGTTCCAAACTCGGCTTTTGCTCCGCATCGGCCGAGGCGAGTTCGCCCTCGAGGCGCGAGATCTCCATTCGCTTGTACTGCTTCTGATAGCCTTTCCACTCGCGGTGGTTATCGACGACCCCGGCGGCGACGAAGAGTCCCAGCACCAGGAAGTTGAAGAGGTAGAAGAGTTTTCGATGCATGATCTTATATGTTCAGGTTAAACTGAGGCAGTTCGAGGATGTATTTCACATCGAGCCCGAGCCGCAGTCCCATTTTGACAAGTACGCCCATTTGCATAAGCACCAAGGCTTGGGTGATCGTGTAACGGGGCAGATCGAGGTCGCGGATATAGCGCTGCGGGTAGAGGAACCCGAAGAGGAAGGTCAAATACAAAAGTACCCCGACCGTGACGACGCGCCAGGTCGAGATATCCCCCCCGAATTTCATCCATAATCCGACCAGCGCAAAGAGGCCGAGGAACGCGCCCGACGCCTTCCGCCAGCAAATTTCGGATTTGATGAGGCGGGGCAGCGTCATCCCGAGCGCGCCGTAGGCGGCGAGCAAGGTGACGCCGACGGGCAGTGAAAAACTCCAGGTCGGAGCCGACACGGGTTTGTGCACCAACCAGCTTTCCCACGGCCAGTACCAGAAATAATTCGGCCCGCGGAAGAAGTATCCGATCGTGATAAGGATGAACCAGAAAGCGATGCCGAACATGAACTGGGCGTTGGCGAACGGACGCTCGGACCAGGTGTAGTAGCCGATGCCCTTTTTGCTCGTGTCGAGGTACGGGATCGCGCAGAGCCCGCCGATGATGATGCCGGGCAGCAGGACGCCCGCGATCCAAGGATCGAAGTAGACGAGCAGTTCCTGGAGGCCGACGAAGTACCAAGGGGCCTTCGACGGGTTGGGCGTCACGTTCGGGTTTGCGATTTCCTCCAAAGGCGCGTTGGCGTAAACACTGAGGAAGAAGATAAAGGCGGTTACCGCGGCCGCGGCGATGTATTCGCGTACGACGAGGTTGGGCCACACGTCCGCCTTTTCTTCGTTCTTCGCCAACGGGGCGGCCGAGAAGGTGTCCTTGCGGATGCGCCAGAAGTGCAGGATGATCAGGGCGCCGGTAATGAGCGGCACGGCGACGCAGTGCATCACGTAGAAGCGCAGCAAGGTGTTCGCCCCGACCGTCGTCCCTCCGAGCAGGACGAAGCGCACGTCGTTGGAGATCGTCATGCCGAGCAGATTCGCGAACGGCCCCTCGTTTCCGAGCACCGGCGTGGCCCCGGCCATATTCGTGCCGACCGTCACGGCCCAGATCGCCAACTGGTCCCAGGGCAGCAGGTACCCGGTGAAGGACAAAAACAGCGTCAGCTTTAACAGGATGACTCCGACGGCCCAGTTGAATTCACGGGGCTTCTTATAGGAACCGGTGAGAAACACCCGGATCATGTGCAGCATCACGACCGTCACCATTGCGTGCGCGCACCAGCGATGCATGTTGCGCAGGAAGATGCCGAAACTGACCGCGAACTCGAGATCCTTCATGTCCTGGTAGGCGAGTTCCACCGTCGGGCGGTAGTAGAACATGAGCAGAACGCCGGAGATCGTCAGGATGAGGAACAGCAGGAAGGATATTCCGCCGAGTCCCCAGGTGAAGGTCCAGCGGAGGGCGCGGGGCTGGATCTTCGCCGGATGCAGGTGCAGCCAGACGTTGTCGACGATGTGGCGGGCCCGGTGACGGGCGGTATCCTGCCACGGCCAGTTTCGGAACATCGACTTCCAAATCTGGGAGTTCGTGACCTCTTTTTCGATTTTATCGAGTGAGATTTCGGGAAGTGCCATAAAATTTCCGGTTACGCGTATTCCGCGAAGAACGGAGCCTTCTCGCGGACGCCGGCGCGGTTTTCGAGGATAGCCTTATCGATCACAAGATCGCCCGTCGCGGTGATCTCGACGCGGCAGCGCCACAACGGCTTCGGAGCCGGTCCGGCGAGCACGTCGCCGGCCGGGTTGTAGTTCGACCCGTGACAGGGGCATTTGAAGCGCATTTCCGAGATGAACCAGTTGGGCGTGCACCCTAAGTGGGTGCAGCGCGCCCAGAGCGCGTAGATCCCTTGGGCGCTGCGCACGATCCACACGCGCTGCTGTTTGAACCACAGGGTCGAGACGCCGATCGGGAAATCTTCGGCCTTTCCCGCGTTGAATTTCTGAGACGGTTCGTAAAGGATGTTGGGCACGAAGAATCGGGTCGTCGCGGCGCCGGCGCCGCCGAGGAACGCCGCGAAGGCGCCCCAGCCCATCCAGAGGAAATCTTTGCGTTTAACGGGATTTGCCATTGATTAGGGGAGGTATGAAGAGATTTTTTGAGTGTTGGAATTCTATCCTGCAAGGAAGCGGAGCTAATTTATCATTTCGCTCCAAAAGTGTCAATAAATCAGGTCAAATCCAATATAAATCGCCCCCGGATCCTTAGACCCGAGGGCGATCTAGGTCGAAAATTCCCAGCTAATTCTAGAAAGGCGCGCGAACCTCGAGTTTTTCAAGTTTCTTATGAACATTCTTGCCATCTTTCGATTTCGCGAAGCTCGACCGAGCGCCGATGTCCGAGAACTGTCCGTCGCCTCGAACGAAGTAAACGCCGGAGCCTTGCGATTCCTTAATGACGGTTTTGATCGTCCATCCGAGCTTGACCGTCATCGCCGCGATCGGGTCTTCGGAGCTTCCGACGTTGACGACGCTGGGGATCGTCGCGTTCATGTTCAGCGTGTAGCCCCAGAGCACGTCGACTTTCAGCGGCTCGACGGTCACGCCGTGAAGGAATTTCCCCTTTCCTTTGTAGGACCCGCCCCAGGTACGGATGACAGCGAAGGTGACTCCGACGGTTTCGATGCCGTAGGCGTTTTTCGCCGCGAGACGGTACAGAGTCGTTTTCGGAGCGTTCCAGCGCTCGAGCTGGGACCAGTGCGTGATCCCTTCCGGCACCGCGGTCGCGTAGTCGTTTTTCAGGTCGACGACAGGTTTGTTCTTCTCGATGATCTCCCAGATCTTCTTGCCGATGTTGATGATCTGGTCGATCGTGCGCAGCGTGTCGTCTCCGCCGCCGCCGGGGAACGGCGTGGTCGGTCCCGTGCCGGGTCCCGTCCCGGTCGGCGGTTTCGGAATGCCGACGAAGTCGGTAGGTTTATACTGCTTCGCTTCCTCTTCGGAAAGTTTCACGATCTCGACGGATCCTTCATCGAGCGTAAACTGCTTCGGATTCTTCATCGCCGCTTCGAACATCGCGGGAGTGAAGGTCGCGTCGGGTTTTTGCTGCGCGTGAACGGACGGTGCGAGCAAAGACGTCGTTAGGACGGCGAGAGAGAGAAAGGAAACCACGGAACCACCTCCAAATTCGGGACCGTCCTCTGCGAATCCACCATTCGCCTCGCTCGGCTGGGGCGGTGCCCGTGTTTAGATACTACCCCAACCGGGTAAAAGTGAAAATAGGCCCAAAGGGAACACCTCCCTTCCCCAAAAGACCTAGATTGTTGTTATGGGTGTCAGGGCGTCACTTTGTCACTTTTGAAAATTGTAGAGGGAACCTTTCCGATCCTGAATCGTACGAAGCGGCATGGCACGCAAGCCGAGATGGGACGCGCCGGGGACCATCCACCACGTCATGGCGCGCGGAAACGACGGTCAGCCGATCTTCTTGGATGACGCCGACCGGTGGCTGTTCCTCAAGATTTACGGCGAGGTGGCCGGCCGCTTCAATTTCGAGGGCGCGTCGCTGTGTCTGATGGGCAACCACTTTCACCTGCTGCTTCGGTTGGGCGAAGTTTCGATGGCCCGGATCATGCGGGTGCTGTTGAGCCGCTACTCGAAGGCGTTCAACAAAAAGTACGGCAGGCGCGGACATCTGTTTCAGGATCGCTATAAGTCGATCCTCTGCGGAGGAGACGACTACTTCATGGAACTGCTGCGCTACAACGATTTGAATCCGCTTCGCGCCGGGCTTGTGGAGGACCCCGCCGATTGGCCTTGGTCGAGCCACGGCGTGTATCTGGGACGGCGCGTCATCGCCGGAATCAATCCGAAATTCGGCTTAAGTTTCTTCGGTAAAACTCCGGCTGCGGCTCGGGACGCGTATCGACGATACGTTCTCGCGGGAATCAAAAATCCGGAAATTGTCGTCGATCCCTTCAAGGCGGAGGACACGGCGGACGAACCGGACGAAGTGAAGCAGGCCCGGGTCATCGCCGAGGCCGGGCCGCGGTTGCGGGTTAGGGAGCCGCTCGAGGAGAGGGCGCTGCGGTTCAGTCGCCGGTATGGGGTCGGTGTCAAAGACCTACGGGGCCGGGGAAAGAATCGGTTTCTTTCGTCGGTGCGGCGCCGCTTCGTGCTGGAGGCGCTTAATGACGGCGAGAGAACGGTCGATCTTGCGCGCTATCTGAACCGGTGTCATTCGGCGATTGTGAAGATGGGGCAGGTGGCGTTGCGGGAACTTGGGGAGGCGGAAGGCGGGATTTTTCAGGCCGCCGACGGCGGGTGCGATTCGCCGACGCCCCCTGCTCGTCCTTCATGAAGATGCTGACGCGCAGGTTGGTGAAGGCCTGGTCGGCGACGTTGTTGTCGATGACGAGGCGCGCGTCGAAGGCCTCGCGCTCGAGCGTCGCCTCCTGGACGATTTCGAGCTTGACCTCCGCGCAGTACGGGCCCGATAGCTGGGCCTCCGGCTCGACCGGGAACGCGGCGACCAGGGCCAGCGCCACTCCCAGCCGTTCGAGCTTCACCTTATTCGACCTCCATCGGATACTTCTTCGCGGCCCAACCGGCGATTCCGCCGGAGAGCTCGGTCACGGCATAGCCCGCCTGTCTCAGCGTCTTCGCGGCCTCCCTGGCGCGCGCACCGACCCGCCCGTACACGAGCAGAGTCTTTCCCTCTGGAAACGCAGGTACGGCGAGACGGATGCGCTCCAGCGGTTCGTGCACCGCGCCCGGCAGGCGTCCCATTCTGTACTCGGCCTCGGGTCGTACGTCGACCGGGAGTAAGGAACCGTCCTCGACCTTGGGTTTCGCGCGTTTCGCGTCGATGCGCTCCAGCGGCGGGTCCTTCCCCCCGACCCCGCGGCCGTAGCGGACGACGGGGTAGCCGGCGTTCTTCCACGCGGCGAACCGGCCTTCGAGCACCGTCGTGTTGGTGAACCCGCGTTCTATCAGGATGGCGGCGGCTTCTTCGTCTTTGGGGCAGACGCAGTAGACGACGATGGGGGCGTTCGACGGCGGCTGCCAGGTGCGGAGGGTTTCCAGGGGGACGCTTAGGGCACCTTGGATGTGCTCCTTCTTGTAGGCGTCGGGGGGGCGGATGTCGATGAGGGTGAGCGGGGTTTTTGTGAGTTGACGGGTGCGGAAGGTTTTGGGGGATATGAATGAAGGGGCTGCTAGCGCCTGGAGGGGCGTTAGGAGGGCGGCGGTGATTAATAAACGGCTTACGGCTTTTTCAAACGCTCGATTGACGAGGGGTATCGTCGGGATCGAACGGGCGCTTGATGGGGTTTGGTAAGACATGGGGCCTCCACCAAGATTTCACAATCTTAAGTTACTTCAAGATCAACCTCTTAACCATCATCCTCTTCCCGATTTGAATTAGCTGGGATCAATCGTAACTTCCCTCGGATCAGATGTCTCATCGTCGCCTAAAACTCCGAAACCAATTTTTACCTGACCCCATGTGCTCCGCTTGTTCCTATAGATCTTAACCTTGGTTCCGTAGTAGTCGTACTCATATTCAATGGGATAACGTAAGCGAATTTGAAGGTGATTTTCATCGAGCCAAGTAATGCCATATGGAAGAACGTGGCCGTACAAGACAAGGACGTCCGAACCGAAAATTCTTGCACCCCCTGGTATCCAGTCAACGTACCATCGCCTCTTGTCCAAATGGAAGTAGCTTAATCCATCACCCCCGTATCCTAAGAATCCGATCCGCGGAGACTCGTGAATTATCGTCACGACGTAGGTTCTGGCGGGAGAATAAACTTCCCCCCATCGTTCTCTTCTCTGAAGAATCTGCTCGGCTCCGATAATTAGAAATGCTGAAATCAAGATGCAGAATCCAATGAATGAGAAAAGGGTTCGCCATATTGGTTTCTGTGTCAATTTTGGAGCACCCAATCTCTTTTTCATCGGATACACCGTTGGTAAAAATCGTATCCGCTTTGGATGTCCTTAGCGGGCCCCGGGATGTTTCCAAAGGGATACTTGGCTTTGATCCCAAATGGGATACCAGTACTTCCCTCGCCTCTCTCAGGGTTTCTTCCCTTCACTTGACGCACAAACCCTGCGATCCATAAGGCCTCTTGTTCGGGGAAGCCGGAGGCAGCCATCATGACTCCGAAATTGAAGTTCCCAAAACGGTGCGCATTAATGGCCCCCTGGTGTTGCTCGAGTTCAGGGTCCTTAACCCCGGGATACCACGCTTCCCCATAATCAAACAAGCCCCCATCCCTAAAAAACTGGGCGTAAATCGGGAATGTCGCAGGGTTCCATTTTGGCAACAGCTTGGCAAAATTTGCGTTTTCATAGATGTCAACCCCATTGAAGTCAATTCCATCAAATTGATTCGGATCGCAGCCACATGTTCCACTGAAGTTGGTTCCCCGATTAATTGGTTCAAGACCAAGGGGGTCTGTGAAGAGAACCGGATTGTTTAGAGAGAACGCGTACAAATTTGACCGCAATTACTGGATCCTCCGAGTAAAACCTCCCAATCTCCGCGTCGTAATACCGTTGCCGCATGTAGTACAGCCCCGTCTCCGCATCCAACTCCCTCGACGCAAAAAGGAACGGATTCCCCACCGTCGAGGCCGCATGCATATTCCCCATCGCGTCCTTGACCACCGCCCGCCCATACGCCTGGTACTGCACCGTCTCGACAATCTGCCCTTGGCTATCGGTCAACGCCTTAACATTCCCGAGCGCATCCTGGTGATAGAAGTAGTCATTCCCGCCGCGACGCATAATCAGCGGCTCATCGGTTCCCGGCCCGTTCGTAAACAAGGCCAACAGATTATTAGAGGCGTCCAAGATCGCCAACACGCGGCGCCCGTCATACACAAAGCGCGTCGTCGCCCCGCCCACGATCTTCTCAACACGGTCGCCCGTAAGACCGTACTGATAGGACGCAATCGTATAAGTCGAAGCCTCGACCCGTATCAGCCGGTTCCCGCTGTCGTAAACGAAGGTCGTCCTCTCGCCGGTCGTTCTATCGGTCTTCGAAGTCACATTCCCGTCGTCGTCGCTCGTATAAGTATACGCCGAATCAGACTGGATGCGGTTCGCGTCGTCGTAGGCGTAGCCCGTACGCACCGCGTCCGAAAGCCGGTTGCCCACCTTATCGTGGGTAAAGCTTTCTGAATTGCGCGGCAGCCCCGCCGCGGGCGGGTGGTTAGCCGTCTCGAGCCGGTCGAGATCGTCGTAGGTGAAGGTATGCGCCCCTGCCGTGTCGGTGATCGCCGTCGGGTTGCCCGAGGGGTCGTAGTCGTAGTTCTTAAACGCGAAGGCCGTCTGTTCGCCCGTCTTCATATGCACGATTTGCGCTATCTGCCCCACGGGGTCGTAAGAGTAATTCGTCTTCGTCCCGTTGGGGTAGCTCATCTGCGTCCGGCGCCCCAAGGCGTCGTACTGGAATTGGATAATCTGCCCGAAAGGATTTGAAATGGAAGTCACGCGATCCAGCACGTCGTAGGTGTAGCTGAAGCTCCCCCACGGCGTGCTCATGCTCGTACGGTTGCCGTTCGCGTCGAATGTGTAGGAAAGCGTCGCCGTAAACCCACCCGGCAGCTTCTGCGTCGCCTGCGTCACGCGGTCCAGAGCGTCGTAGACCAAATCGACCGACGACCCGTCGTACTTGGCCATGCGGGTCACATCGCCGACCGCGTCGTAAACGAAGGTCGTGTCGCCCTCGGGCGCCGTGATCTTGATGGGCCGGTCCAATGCGTCGTAGGTGATCGAAATCGAATGGCCGCGCCGCGTCGTGATCGTCGTGGGCCGGCTCTTGAGGTCGTACTGTACCGTCAGGGTCTTGCCCACCGCGTTCGTGACCGAGGTAGGCCGGCCTATCTCGTCGTAGCCGAAGGTCGTCCCGATCGCCGTGCCTTCGTGCCGCGCGTCGACGACCCTTTCCAAAAGCCTCCCCTCCCGTCCCGGGATGTAGGTCATCGCCGTCACGCCCATCATCGCGTCGATCACCTTCGTGACGTTCCCCTGGTTGTCGTACTCGAACGAGGCGACCTGCCCTTCCGGTCCGATTTGCTTCCTCACTCGCGAGAGCGCGTCCCGCTCCAGTGTCACCGTGCGCCCGAGCGCGTCGGTGACCGTCGCCAATTCGCCGCGGCCGTCGTAGGTAAACGAAGTCTCACGGCCCAGCGGGTCTTTTGCCGCCGCCACCCTGCCGTCGCTCAGATTTCTCGCTTGTACAGCGTTGTTGAGCGGGTCGCGCACCTCCACCGCGTTGCCTTTTGCGTCAAGCGTGACCGTCGTCCGATTCCAGCGGGGGTCGGTAAACGCCGTGACCTGGCTCAGGGTCCCATATTCGATTTGAGTGACATTCCCTAAGGGGTCGACGACGGCCGTGACGTTCCCTTTGTCGTCGTAGCTGAAGGCCGTCTTCCGACCCAATTCGTCCGTCTGCGACTTCAGGTTGATGTCGGCGTCGTACTCGAATGCTTGCGAGTTCCCGGCGGCATTCGTGACCTTCGTAATTCTTCTAAGACCGCTTTTCCCGAGGGTCTCGTAAATTTGTGAGTGTCCCAACGCGTCCGTCTCGGTAATCCGCTCGCCTACATTGATTTGATTCACCAACTGAGGCAACCCGGTTCCACCGCCGTTCAACTCAGGATCGGTTTCCGATCCGGCGTCAGGCCGGCACTTTGTCACTTTTCAAATCCAGCGCCTATCAACTGAACTTCCCAAAAGTGACAAAGTGACGCCCTGACACCCATTTTCGCATTACGGACCCTTCAGCGCGTAAACGGCGGCGTAGCGGTCGAGGTAAACCGGCTGCCAGCCCGACGGCTGCAGCTGCGGATAGAAGCGCGCGCTCGGCGCGCGCAAAGCCAAAACGCGCGCCCCGAAGGTTTCGGCGATCCAGTCGGGATCCAAGGGCGCGCGTCCGGTTCGCATCAATTCCAGCTTCAGCGCCTTTTCCTTATCCCAGCGGAGCATGAAGGTCGGATCGAGTCCGACCAAAAAGGTCTGTCGCGGAGCGCTGTAGTAGAGCTCGGGGAAATCGTCCCACCATAAATTCGCGACGGTCTCCCCCTCTTCCAAATTGTCGGCCATCCATTTCGCGGCTCCGGCGAATCGGGGAGGATCGTTCCCCTCCGACATTTCCACGACATAGGCGAGACTGTGGACGTGGAGGCCGAAAAGGATAAGGAAGAGTCCGGGCTTCACGAACCCGGGCCAACGATTTTCCTTCTTGAACCAAGCCAGCATGCGCGAGACGGTCTCCTCGTCGAGCGCGTCGCGGGCGGCGAATAGCGCGGCGGCGGCGGTCAGGGGCGCGGCGTACTCGATCGCCCGGGAGAACGCGAGCGTCAGCACACAGCTCGCGGCCGCGGCGATGATCAGTCCGAGGGTTTCGGCGGAGGCCCTTTTCGCCGAAAGCCACCCTCCGGCGCAGAGTCCGGCGCCCGCCAGCAGCAAGCCGGGATAGGCGAGAATAAAGTCCCGGGTTCCGTACGGGGCGAATTCGCGAGCCACCTCGACGGCGGCCATGCTTCTTTGGCCGATCGCGATCCAAAGAATCTGGAGATGCGTCCAGAGCGTTCCGAGCGTGAGCGGCGTGTACGGATGGATCGCCAGGCCGAGCAGGACTCCGACGAGCGCCGCTGCGGCAAGGCCCCACTCGGCGTCTTTGCCCGTCAAAAAGCGTCCAAGGCAATAGAGTCCCGCGAACGCCGGCAGGACGAGCGGAAAGGAATAGGACCAGGCGAGCGCGAAGCCGACGACGGCCAGTTCTCGTTTCCGTCTTCGGACGAGATAGTGCAGGGCGACGACGAACAGAAGCACCGCGAGCACGTGCGCCCGCACAAACGAAAGTCTTAATAGGAACGGACCGCCGATGGATGCGAGCAAAGCGGTGCCCAACAGCGGCCACGGCACGCGGTTGGCTCTTAAGAAAATGAAAAAGGCCGCAAACACCGCGGCGGCGAGCACGCCGCTCGCGGCGGCGGCCCCTCGAATCGGGGCGTCCCCCCGCGAGAACGGGGCGAGCCAGACATGATAGAGAAACTCCTTATCGTGGAAGGAGTCTTTCCACACGCTCGCCTGAGTCCACGGGAATTTGCGGGAGAGACCCCGTGAGAGCAAGGTTTGCGATGCGCGTGCGTGGAAGTATCCGTCGCGTTCTACTTGTCCTCCGGGACGGGTATGGACGAACGCGAAAAGTGCCAAAAAATAAAGGAAGACCGCCGTCGGCGCGATCCAGGAAAGGCGTTCGTTGGAGGTGTGCACGCGGGGGTATGTTAGAATACGCCCCTATGGATATCAAGAACGTAACCGTGGTGGGCGGTGGTCAAATGGGAAACGGCATCGCCCATGTCTTCGCTCAGGCCGGCTTCGAGGCGACGCTCGTCGACGTCGACGCGGGGCGCCTGGCGCTTGCGGTCGCTACGATCGGCAAGAATCTGGACCGCCAGGTACAGAAGGGAGCCTTGAGCGAGGCGAATAAAGCCGCGACCCTCGCCCGACTGAGAACGGAGCCCGATCTCGAGACCGCGGCGAGGCACGCCGATCTCGTCATCGAGGCGGTTCCCGAGATTCTGGAGTTGAAGACGAAGATCTTCCAGACGGCCGATCGAGTCTGTTCTCCGGCCGCGATTCTCGCGTCGAACACCTCGTCTCTTCCGATCACGAAAATCGCCTCGGCGACCGGACGCCCCGCCAAGGTCATCGGGATGCATTTCATGAACCCGGTTCCGGTGATGAAGCTCGTGGAGATCATTCGCGGCGTCGATACCTCCGACGAAACCTACGGCGCGATTCATGCGCTGACGGGCGCTTTGGGCAAGACGCCCGCCTGCTCCGAGGATTTTCCCGGCTTTATCTCCAACCGCATCCTGATGCCGATGATCAACGAGGCCTGCTTCGCGCTCATGGAAGGCGTCGCGAAAAAGGAAGACATCGACACCGTCATGAAGCTCGGGATGAATCATCCGATGGGTCCGCTGACGCTCGCGGACTTTATCGGCCTCGATACCTGCCTGTACATTCTGGAGGTACTCCACGACGGGCTGGGCGATCCGAAATACCGCCCCTGCCCTCTGCTTCGCAAGATGGTCGAAGCGGGCCGTCTCGGCCGCAAGGCCGGGCGCGGTTTCTACGATTGGAAGGACAAATAGGCTTATGGATTTCTCGCTCACCGAAGATCAGCAGATGGCCATGGAAACCGCGCGTGAGTTCGCTCAAAAGCGGCTGAAGCCCGCCGCGGAGCGCTTCGACGAGGAAGAGACGATCCCGATGGAATTCTACCGGGAGGCCGGGGAGTTGGGGCTCTTCGGGCTGATGGTCCCCGAGGAATTCGGGGGGCTCGCGCTCGACCAGGTCGGGTATGTCTGCGTGATGGAAGAGATCGCCCGGACCTGCGCGGCGTTTCAAATCTGTCTTACGGTTCACAACTCGCTGGTTTGCGGCGCTCTGCTCAAGAACGGCACCGACGCTCAGAAGAAGAAGTATCTTCCCAAACTCGCCTCCGGCGAATGGATCGGCGCCTACAGTCTCTCCGAGCAGGGATCGGGCACGGACGCGGGAAGTCTCGTTTGCGAGGCCAAGCGCGACGGCGATTTCTTCGTGCTCAACGGCACGAAGGCCTGGGTTTCTTCGGCCAATATCGCCCAGGTCTTCACCGTTTACGTGTCCACCGACCGGGAGAAGAAGAGCCATGGAATTTCCTGCCTGATCGTCGAGAAGGGTACCCCCGGTTTCGAGGTCGGAAAGAAGGAAAAGAAGATGGGCGTCCGGGGTTCGGAAACCTGTGAATTGATTTTTCGCGGCTGCCGCGTCCCGGCTGAAAACCTGATCGGAGCGGAGAATATGGGGTTTAAGGTCGCGCTCGGCGCGCTCGACAGCGGGCGCATCGGGATCGCCGCCCAGTCGGTCGGCATCGCCCAGGGAGCGTTCGACGAGGCCCTCGCGTACGCGAAGGAGCGCCGGCAGTTCGGCAAGGCGCTCTCGGAATTCCAGGCCACGCAGTTCAAACTCGCCGACATGTCGACGGCCATCGAGGCCGCGCGGTTGCTGACCCGGCGCGCCGCGGCGAAGATGACGGCCGACGGCCGGGCGACGCTCGAGGCCTCGCGCGCGAAGCTCTTCGCTTCCACGACGGCGAATAAAGTCGTTTTTGACGCCGTTCAGATTCACGGCGGCAACGGGTATGTCCGGGAATTCCCCGTCGAACGGTATTTCCGGGACGCGCGGGTGACGGAAATTTACGAGGGAACGAGCGAGGTTCAGCGCCTCGTCATCGCCCGCGCTTTGCTCAAAGACTGAGCGGCCGCTACCGGCGTTCGGCTTTTTGCAGGATTTCGAAGGCCTCGGAGTCGATCACTTCCGCGGTTCCGACGAGCGCCCCCGACATCGCCTCGCGCAGCGCTCCGCCTACGCCCCACTGCAGGCACTTCTTCTTGTAGCGCGGATCCGTGCAGTAGTCGAGGCACTCATCGAGATTTTCGTGGCTGCGGCAGTAGGCCGCGCAGGCTTTCCCCTGGCAGTTCCCGGGGGTGTTGAAGTCGGCTTCGGCGATCCGAGGCGGGGCGGGCATCGGCATCGCCGCCGCATCGACGGATTCCTGCTTCTTGCGTTTCTTTTCCGCGTCTCCTTGCGTCCACGCGAGACACTCCTTCTCGTTTTCGGGCTTCAGGCAGTAGGTTTCGCAGTCCTCCATCGTTTCGCAGCCGCCGGGCGAGATCCCGGGGCCGAAAAGGCTCATCCCGTATCCCGAGTTCATACGGCTCGGCGCCGATTCGGATCGGAACCCCGCCGAAACGGGTTCGGGCGCCGGCCGGGTTTCCGGAGGCGCGGCCGGAGTCATCTCGACGGGCGTCGGGGCCGGCTCCTTTTTTTGCTTGTGGCGCCACCAGAGTCCCATCGCGGCGAGGTCGACCACGACGAGCACCGCGAGAATCGCGACGAAATTCTTTTTCATGGGAAGGTCCTCACTTCCATTTGATGGAGCAGCCCATCGAAGGTTTTTGGTCCGCGGTGATTTTCTCTCCCGACACGAGGGCCTCGACGGCTTCCGCGAGTTCCCGGCGGGAGACCTTTTTTTCGTCCTGCCAATCGTCGTCGATGCGGCCATGGTACGCGAGGGTCCCCTGCGCGTCGAAGAGGTACAGGTCCGGCGTGCACTGCGCTTTGAACGCCTTCGCGGTTTCCTGCGTTTCATCCACCAAGTAGGGGAAGGGAATTCCCCACTCGGAGATTTTCCCGATCATCGCCGCCGGGGCGTCCTCGGGATATCCGGGATGAATGTTCGGGTTGATCGCGACGGTTTCGACGCCGAGCGTCTTGAAGTCGCGGGCGTGGGCGATCAAGCGGGGCCAAACGGCGATCGCGTAAGGACAATGATTGCAGGTGAAAGCGACGAGCAGGCCTTTCTGTCCTGAAAGGCGCGTGGAATCGAAGCGCTTCCCGGAAGGGTCGGAAAGCGAGAATGGGGGCATCGGGGTTCCGAGCGGAATCGAAACGGATTCGACAAGGGCCATCGGCGGATTCTCCTTGAATAGCGTGCGGCGTTAGACTATTGTGGCTGATTTAGGCGTAAATCGCCACAGCGGATAGTCGTCGGCGAGCCCTTTGAGGCCGGCCCGAAACCGCGCCAAAGTTCCCCCGTCCCGTTCCAGAAGTTCGCGGACCCCCGGACTTTCGAGGACCGTCCCGGTCAAGACGATGTCTCCGCCCTCGCTGGTGCTTTGCACCCGGGCCGCGGTATTGACGGTGGTTCCGAAGTAGTCGAGTAGATCGTTCATCGTGACCGCGATCGCCGGTCCCGCGTGCAGGCCGAGTTTGACGACGATCTCGGGTTCCCCGGGGGGGCGTTCGGCGTTGTGGGCGGCGATCGCTGCCTGGATGGCCACCGCCGCCGAGGCCGCGTCGTCCGCAACGCTAAACGCCGCCATCACCGCGTCCCCGATCGTCTTGACGACGCCTCCGTTGTGGGCCCGCAGCGCTCCGATGAGAATCTCAAAATGCCGCCGCACCAGCGAGTAGGCTTTGGCGTCGCCGATGCGGGTGTAGGTCGCGGTGGAATCTTTGAGGTCGGTGAAGAGAATCGCCATGTTTTGGATCGCGACGCTTTGACCCGGGGCGAGGACCTCGGAAGAAAACAGATCCCTGAAATCCTGCTGCGTCGTGACGAACGCCGCGGTCGCGCCGAGATCCGACCAGTGTTCACGGTCGACGACGGCCCAGACGGGCTCCTCGGACGGGTTTACGAGCGTTAGCGAAACCGGGCCGGGCTTGAAGCGAAATTCAAAATCGAGGGGTTCCGCGCGAAGCTCGAAAGAGGCGGAGGCGTCCGGATGCGGCAGCAGCGCGCGTCGGCTCGAGCCCTTCAGCGTCCGGAAGTAGTATCGACGGTTTTCAAGCGTCGCTTCGACGGTCCGGGTTTCCCGGGGTCCGAGCGGGATTTGCAGCGCCCGGTGCGAGGCCTTCGCGGGACTTCCGATGCAGAAATCCGCGTGAACGGCCTTGCGCACGGACGGGTGCACCGAGAAGCGGACCTCGACGTTGCGGTCGAATTCCCCGTCGAAGGTGATCTCACAGGTTCCGCAATGGGCCTTCGCGTCGAGATCCGCGAGGGCGGAGAAGCCGGCTTTGGGGACCCGGCAGTTCGGGCAGAGAATCTCCCAGCGCAGATCGAAGAGGCCTTCGCGGCTTCCATGCAGGAACGCGCGAAGCACGGCGACGCGGTCGAGTTTCCATGCGTCGGCCAGCGCGAAAGGGCGCATCCCCAGGACGTCCGGGTCTGCCGCCGAAACGAGAAAGGATCGGATGCTTTCGAGCACGGCGGGTTCCGTGCGTTCCGCCATTCTGGCGAGGACTTTCGAGAGATGCGTGCGGTTCACGCGAGGGGCTTTGCGCGCGGACGGGAACACGGCGCGGCTCCCGGCCGCGACGGAGTCGGCGAAGCCCCCGAGGCCGACGGCGATTTTCTCGAGCTGCGCCGGAGCCGCTTTGCCCGCGAGCCAGCCGAAGAACGCGTTCCGGGGTTCGATCTCGAGCGCGAGCGCGACGCGCGTCCCCCCCGCTTCGGGAGACAGATCGACGCCGAACGAATACCGCAGGAACGGTCCCCCGTGCATCGCGCGGCGGATCCTGTAATAGCGCCCGGCGACGAATTCGTACGGGGGCTCATTCCAGGAGGACGGGAGAAAACCGAGCATCTTGGAGTGCGCGACGCGCGTCACCGCGCCTTCCGGCGGATCGTCGTACACGACGGGATCGAAGTTGATCGCGCGGTTCATTCTGTCGGTGTCGGAAAACACCGGCCACAGCGCGTCCGGCGGCGGCGCGACGAGGAACTCCTTGACGGCGCGAACGGGGTTCACGCTTCCAGTATAGGGTGCGGGAGTCAGAATGTCGAGAACGAAGTGCCGCAGTTGCAGGAAGCGGTCGCGTTGGGGTTCTTGACGCGGAATCCCGCCTCCATCAAGGTCTGATGCCAATCGACGGTCGAGCCCTTGATGAAGAACGCGGCTTTCGCGTCGACGGCCGCCTTCACTCCTCCGCTCTCGACGATTTGATCGGTGAGTTGAGGCGACTTCGCGAATTCGAATTCATAGTTCATCCCGGAGCAGCCGCCCGCGGACACCTTGATCCGCAGGCAGCCGTCCGGAATGCCGTCTCTCTCCAACTGAGCGCGGATTTTCTTGGCCGCTTTCTCGGTCAGAGAAATGACTTCCGTTTTAGAATTGGTTTGACTGGCCACAGCCGCAGGAACCTTTCACGTTCGGATTCTTGATCTTGAAGCCGGCGCTGGTCGGGGACTCGTCGTAGTCGATCTCGGAGCCCTTGAGAAACGGCGCGCTCTGGGGGTCGATGAGGACGGTGAACTTCGGCATATCGATGGCGGTATCGCCGTCCTTCTTCTCGTCGAACGTGAAGGCGTACTCGTAGCCGGAGCAGCCGCCGGGCGTGACGCCGACGCGCAGGGACTTTCCCTTCGCCTCTTCCTCGGCTTCGAAAAATTCTTCGACTTTTTTAACCGCGTTTTCGGTGAGCGTGACCATGGGATTCTCCAAATGGTGAGTAATTTAGTCAGCTATAGTATACCCCTTCAGGTTCGCGGGGTCAAGATGTTCTTCCCTGGATTGATTTTTTCCCGCTTCTGATTTACCCTCTGGTCAAGCGTTCCAGAGACTTATCCCTCCATGGTAGAAGTGATCGGTACCCAGATTCTTGAGATCGCCTTGAAGGTGAATGCTTTTTTCACGCTCCGGCACGTCATGATGTTTGGTACCGCGACGGCCGTCCTCCAGATAGTTCTTCCCTGGATTATGATTCTGATCGACGTCATCGTAGGAGAGGAACGCTCCCCCTCCGTTTTCGTCGCGGTCAATCCGAAATCGTCGAATCCTGAGGCCCTTTTGGCGTCCGTCCGGACCGCACGGTATCCGGGGCGGCTCGAGGCGCGGGTCCTGAATTGGTTCGAGTCCCCCTCGGATTTCGATATTCTTGCGATCGCGGATGGGACGGAACTCCCCGAGAATTGGGTGGAGCGTCTGGGGTCTCGTCTTCCCGACTTTCTCGCTTTGCCTTGCGGCGAAGTGAGTCCGGTGGGCGAGGGTTTGCGCGGACTGCGCACGCTCTGGCTTTCGGGCGGCGGCGGGGCGGTCGCTTTATGGTGCATCGGCTCGGGCACCCCTCCGGTTCCAGCGCCGGATGGGGCGGCCCGGCGGCTGGCTGAACCGGCGACCCGTTTGGCTGTTCTCATAGGGTTTTTTCTCCAAACCGTCGCCTTATTCGTGTTGTGCGGCGTCCCGGTTCACGCTCATGCCATGCTCTGGGGCTGGCGTTCGGGCCATTATGAGCTGACGGTTCGCGCGTTGCTGTTGGTGATCCTGTCGGCCGGGTCCGCGGGCGGCGCGGTCCGACTTGCGTCGTCGTGGGCACCCCGCAGAGGGGTGCTCGGATTCGGACGCGTTTGGGTTGCGCCGTCAAAGCGCTGGATCGCGCGCAGATTTTTTCGGATGCTGCAGGATTGGTTGCCCGGCAGCGGAACGATCGTCGATTTCGGGGCGGGACACGGTCTGCTCGCGGAGCGTGTACAGGAGAATTTGTCGTCGGCCTCCGTTCTCGCCTTCGATTACGCCCCATGGACGATGGGGAGTGTTCGCGTGACGCCGAATTCCACGACTGATATTCCGTTGGACGACGATTACGCCGACCTCGTCCTTTCCGTCTTCGTTTTGCACCATTGCCCGGATCCCATGGCGATCCTTAAGGAATTCCGAAGGATCTGCAAGGGCCGGGTGTGCATCATCGAAGACGTTTACGAGAATTCCTGGGACCGATTCCGCTCGGGACTTATTCACGAGTACATGGATTCTGCACTGGGGATGCCGTACAACCCCGCGGGATTCGCATCGGTATCGGGGTGGACGCGCCGCCTCACGGAGGCGGGATTCGAGGTTCTTGAGTTCCGGCGGCGAACGATGTTTCCGTTCCCCTCCGTTGCAATGTTCCTCGCGAAATCCCGGGACTGAGATATCCTTGTTTGGATTGATTTTATCTGGGAATCGGCTTATCCTTCCGCTATCGGGATCTGCGAATTTCCTCGACATCCGCTTCTATGCACCCTATCAATGAACTGAGTTTAACGGCGGCCTGCTTGTGTACCGGGCTGATTCAGGCTTCCGTTTCCGCGGCGTTCGCCCTCAAGATTCGCACCCGTGTCCGGCAATGGAATCGCCGCGCGCCAGGACCTGCCCTGCCCTGCGCGTCGGTGCTGGTTCCCTGCAAAGGGCCCCTTTCAACGATGAAGGACAATTTGAGGTCCCTTCTTGACCAGCGATACTGTGGAACCGTCCAATTTCTCTTCGTTACGCCGACTGAAAACGACCCCGCCACGGGGGTCGTTCGGGAGTTGCTCCGCGAGGTCGGGCGTCCTGGGGCGCGGCTGCTGATAACGGATTTAAAGCCGCGGACTTCTTCCGCGAAAATCGTGTCGCTTTTGTACGGCGTCGACGCGGCCGATCCGAATACAGAAGTGTTCGCGTTCGCCGATGCCGATATCCGCGTTCCTCCTCACTGGCTTGAAGCGCTCGTCTTGGGATTATGGCGGAACCCGGGGGTCGCGGCGACCACAACGCACGCGTTGTACGTTCCGCGTTCCGGACGCCTCTCGGAATTCGCGAAGCTTTCACTATCGGCGCTTTCTATGACGGGGATGACGTTCGAACGCCTGCTCGTCGGATGGTCCTGGGCGATCCGCAAGCGCGATTTTGAAGCGTTTGGGATCCGTGAAATATGGGCGCGTTCGTATTTCGACGATGTTGTGTTGAACCGAGTATTCGCTTGCAACCGGGGGAGCCTGCGCTGGGTCCCGGAAGCGGGAGTCGGGTTTTGGGATGATTCCGGGTGGGACCGGGTTTTCGAGGAGGCTAAGCGCGCATTTTTCAACCTGCGCGTGTGCGACGCAGGGGTCTGGCTGCTGGCGACGCTGGCCGTCGGCTGGGTCGTCTATCTTATCTATTGGGCGTTGGTCCCTCCGCTGAACTGGCGACTGCTCCTCGTCACCCTCTTGGTGTTTTCCACGAACCCGCTGATCGCCGTCGGGGCGGTCGCCTGGTGGCTTCCGCATACCTTCGGGTCATGGCGTGTCGGTTGCCTGAACGCGCTCGCCTCCGTGGCGGCGTTTCCTGCGGTGCTCGGGGTGCTGGCTTACGCCGCCGCGCTTTCACCGTGGTCTCGCGAAGTCGTTTGGTCGGGAACTCGGTATCGGGTCCTGGGACCGGAACGCGTCGAAGTCGTGTCCACCGAAGAGGACGCGTGATGCCGCGGCCGTCGCTGTTCGAACTGACGATGCTTTGCTGTGTGGTCGGGGTTGTTCAACTGATCGTCGCCGTGCGATTTTCTCTGCGAACCCTATTCGTCGGCGGAAACGAGGCGCCGGACGCGGAATTTTCCGCGACGGTGTTCGTCCCTTGCGCGGGAGACTCGCGCGCCTTGGCCGAGAACGCGGCCTCGCTGCTCGATCAGGATTTCGCCGGCCGCCTCCGTTTCGTGTTCGTGACCCCGGCAAAACAAGATCCGGCGTTCGGAGTGCTTCGGGCGGTCGTCGGAGATCGGGAGGACGCGTGCGTGCTGGCTTCGGAGCTTGTCCCGACGCGTTCCAGCGGAAAAATCACCGATCTGCTGTTCGCGCTCGAGTCCGATCGGTTCGACTCCGGAGCGTGGGTTTTTGCCGATTGCGATCAACGCTTCCGAATCGATTGGCTGCGTCGGCTCTGCGCCCCGATCGCGGACGCGAGCGCGGAGGTCGCGACGGCCGCGACTTATTTCGCGCCGTCCGCGCCGTCTGCCGGCGCGCTCCTTCGTTCCGTTTGGATGACCTGGGGACTTCCGTATTTCGAGTGGGCGAATAACGTGACCGGACAATCGTTCGCGATCTCCCCGAAGGCGTTCCGCGACGCCGAGGTGTCCGCGGTATGGTCCCATTCGCTCTATGAGGATTTGGCGCTGACGCGTATCGCGCGAAGCCGCGGACTCCGTGTCCGCTTCGTGCATGGCGCGATGCCGTACGAAATCGGGTCCGCTCGGTTCGGGGAAACACTCGCCCTTTTCAACAAGTGGATGACCGCCTACCGCCTCTTCGAGCCCCGCGTCTGGTGGATGGGTCTTCTCCTGACTGCGTTCAAGCTTTACGCGGCGTTTCGAGCGGCCGCGGGAGGATCGCTGGAACTCGCGGCGGCGTTGGTGGCGGCGGACGCCGCTGCTCTCTTGGCGACGACGGCCGCATTGGAGGCGTCCTTTTATCCACGGCTTGGGAGTGTCGCAGCGGCGTTGGCGCGTACAGCCGCCGCGTCGGCGGCGGTTCCGGCGTTGTGGCTGCTCCTCTTCGTCAATTATTTCGCGTCGCTTCGCCGCACGATCGATTGGGGTCCCTACCGGTACGAAGTGCGCGGGGTCGAGGACGTTCGGGTGGAGAAGCGGTGACGGTCGTACCGGCGGTGATTTTGGGCGGCGGTCTCGCCGGTCTGCAGTTGCGGCGGCTGTTGCACGAGCGGGGCGTCGAAACCGTCGTTTTAGAATCGCGCGAAATGACGGGCGGGCTTTGCCGGACGATTTCGAAAGGCGATTGGAGTTGGGACGTCGGCCCGCATGCGTTTTACAGCCGCGATCCCGCAATCATGTCGGAGTACCGCGCGCTGCCCATCGAGTATCGCGCGCACGCGCGGCGCGTCCGGGTCCACCATCGCGGGCGGGCGGTCAACTATCCGTTCGAGAACGGTCTGGCGGACCTTCCGTTCGGGGACCGCTGGGAGTGCGTGTCGGGGTATCTGCGCGCCTCCATGTTCGGCGAGCGGCCGTTTCGCAACTTGCACCATTGGATCGAGCACGGCCTCGGCGACGGAATCGCGCGGCATTTCATGCTTCCCTACAACCGGAAGATTTGGAGCGTCCCGCTCCAGGAAATTTCGATGGGGCTCGTTAAAAACAAGATCGAACCCGAGCCGCCCTGGAAAATCGTACGCAACGCGCTGATCCCCGGAACCGTCGGGCGCGGCTATCAATCGCGCTTCATTTACCCCAGGACGAACGGAGCCGGCGCGATTCCCGACGCGGTGGCGAAGGCGTCTGGAGGCGAGATTGCGACGGGCGTTCCGGTTCGCTCCCTCGAAAAAACGGAGCGCGGTTGGCGCGTGTGCTGCGAGCGCGGGCGGCGCTTGGAAGCCGAGCGCGTCGTTTCGACGATCCCGATCCCGTCGTTGATCGACGCCCTTCCGCCGGGCCCTTGGAAGGCGTCGCGAGACCGTTTTAAGTTCAACGACACGATCTTCGTCGCCGTCGGTTTGAAGGAAGGACGCAGATTCCGGAGATTCGGCGACTGCCATTGGGTGTTCTTCGCGGGGCCGGAGAGCTTCTATCGCCTGACCTTCATGAACGCGTTGGATCCGGCGCGGTTGGACACCGTGGTCGCGGAAATTACCGTGAAGGGCGAAGAGGCCGACGCGCAAGGGCGTGTGATCCGTGATTTGCTCGCGGCCGGGATTCTCGGTTCGGAGGATGACATCGGGCTTGTTGCCGCTCATAGGGAACACTGCACCTATCCGATCCAAACGCTCGATCTCGACCGGGACCGGGCGGCGTTGGAAAGGGAACTCGAACCGCTGGGCGTGTTCCTGCTCGGACGCAGCGGCCGTTGGGATTACGTCAACACCGACGGGATCTTCGCCCGGGTCCGGGCCTTCGCAGAGGCGTTCGCGTGATCGGGACGCTCGTCGGGGCGGCCGCCGGCGGCGCGGGGTTTTGGGGCGGGGCGTGGGGCGTTTTGATTTTGATTTCGTTTGTCCCCCTCTATCATGCGGCGGCGACGCGAACGCCGCGCGCGGCATTCCTGCTCGGCTGGACCTTTGGAGCGGTGTATTGGGGGGTCGGAGCGTATTGGACTTACGCCCCTGCGGCTTTGCTGATGAAGATAAGCACTCCGGCGGCGGTGCTCGCTTCTGCGCCGCTGGTTTTGTTTTGGGGACTTCCCTGGGGCTTGGCCGCCGGAACGGCCGCGTGGACGGGGCTCCCGTGGCTCATTGTGCCCGCCGGAGTTGCCGCCGAGGCGTTTTGGCCTCAGATTTATCCTTCGTATTTGGCGGTCGCGCTCAGCGATCATCTCCCGGCGATTCAGAGCTTATCGCTGTTGGGGATGGGCGGCGTCTCTTGGCTGGTACACGGTTTAAATGCGGGGATCTTCTATGCCGTTTCCTATCGCCGATTCCGACCTCTGCTGATCGCGCTTGTTTTTCTTGGGGCGAACGAGGTATTCGGGATATGGAGCGTGAGGCGGATCGCCGTGGAAGACGCGCAGAGCCGGATGCGCCTGCGCGTAGCCGTCCTTCAGGGCTCGGTGCCCGATGCGGAGCGCTGGATCCCCGAACGCTACGGCCAAAATTTGGCGGTGTACCGTCAGTTGGCGGATTCGGTACTCGCGGAATTCCCGGAATTGATTCTTTTCCCCCAAAACACCTACGAACGAGTCTGGACCTACGGCAAGGAGCGGTCGCCGTGGGAAACCGATTTCCCGGCGGCAATGCGGGTGGAGTTCCCGTTCCGAGTCCCGATCATCCTGGGAACCCGAACGAAGGAAATCGTCGGGTACCGGGGAACGACCGCGATCGTTCGTCGCCATCACGCGGCCGTTCTGGTCAGGGTCGACGGTGGATATGGCGGACATTCTGAAAAGCTGAATCCGACGCCGTTCTCCGAGTGGATGCCGGGCGCGAATTGGTTTCCCGTCCTGAAGGACATCGTGCCGGCGATGGATCCGATACACCGCGGACACGGCCGCCTGCTGACCCTACCGAACGGGACGCGGTTGGGTGCCTTGATTTGCTACGACGCGGTGAAGCCGTGGCTCACGCGGCGGTTGGCCGCTTCCGAGCCCGCTCCGGACGCGTTCGTGCTGCAAACAAGCGATTCTTGGGCGGACAATAATCAGATGCCGGAGCAGAACCTTCGTATCGCTGTTTTGCGCGCGGTGGAAACCCGAACCCCCGTGTTCCGCGCGGCGACTTCGGGCATCAGCGTCGGCATCGACCGCTCCGGAAAAATTCGCAAGCGGCTTTCCTTCGGGGAGAGAGGAGCGTTTGTGGTGGAGCTTGCCCCTGCTTCCGGAAGGTCGTTGTACGCGAAAACCGGGAACGCGGCGTATTTTCTCGCAGCGGCGTTGTTTCTCCTGTGTCTCGCCGGGACTGCGGTCGCGCGGACTCAAGAGACTGCTTGACACCCCTTCAGGGTGCTGTTAAACTTCGAAAAGACTATGGATACGCCTGAAGCGCCGCCCCCCCCCAACCCGAGATCGTCGTCGAACGGATTATTCTTCGCGCTGATTCCGATCGTTCTCGTCAGCATCGGGATTTTCTTCTTTTTATCGCGGAAGGGCCCTCCCCCCTCGTCGGAGGAGGCGAGCGCGTTCAATTTGGACGAAATTCCCACCGATGACGGATCGGCGACGCATTACGTTTCCAAATTCGAACAGCAGGCGGCCCGGCGAAACGCCGGCGCGGGCCCGGGGTTGGCCGGGTTCGTTCCCGAACAGGACAAGGCGTTCGCTAAAGGCGGCGCCCCCGGGGCCTCGGGAAGCGCTCCCGGCGATGAGAAGGCCGCTCGGCTGAAGGAAGAGGAGTTCATCAAGAAGTGGGACAAGCACATCCAGGCGGAATTGAACCGTTACGGAAAAATCTCGAGCCGCTATAGGAAGAGCGACCCGATCGTCAAAGAAGTGGACCTCGCGTTCGGAAAACTGCCCCGCTACATGGCGCTTCGCGCGCAGTACGCAAAAGACCGCAACGCGTTCGCGTTCGTGCGCAACGCGATCAAACTGCCCGAGGTTCGCGGAGTGGTGCGCAAGTACGCACTCAAACCCGAAACCTGGCGCGCCGCCATCGGGATGTCCAACGAAGCCCTTCAGAAGAAACCTCCGCAGCCGATCTACGATCAAGCCGTGCACTTCATGACGCACGATAAAACCATGACGAAATTCGTCACCGATACGACGACCTGGCTCGCCCCGCAGATGGGCAATGTGATGATGAACGGGATTCCGCCCGGAACCGATCTCAGCGCCCTCGAGGTCGTGGCATCGGACATCGGCGTGAAAGACCTCGCCGATACGAAAGGAGCGTCGGCCGGCGGCCGACGCTCCTCGAGCAAAAGACGCTGACGTTTAGAGCGTTAAGCCCCTCCGCCGCCTCCGCACAGCCTCCCTTTTCCTCCTCTTCCTCCTCGGGAGCTTTGTCGTCTTCGTAGGCTTTGGCGCCGGCGTTGTAGCCTTCGTTGTAGGCTTGACTGGCCGACGTGGCCTGAAGCGGTTCAGGCGAGGAACTCATCAGGGCGAAAGCCAGCAACGCGCCCCCGATTAAGAAGCCCTTAACGCAAACCCTTCATCTTAACTTCCTCCGCAGCAACCGCCCTCTTCCTCGTCTTCACCCTCTTCGGCGGCTTGCTTGGCGGCCTGCGCCTGATCCCAGCCTTGCTGGTAGGCATCGGAAACGGTCTTGTTCGTGTTGTAGAGGTTGTCTGCGTTCTTTTGGACCTGATCCGGAGTCGGTTCGGAGGCGTCGATTTTTGGAGCGGCGGACATCAGTCCGAGCGCGGCGATCGCGAATGCGATCACGAAGCCTTTGACTAGATTAAGTTTCATGGGCGTTTCTCCGTTTCTTCGGTCTTACGCTATTAAAGATGCCGTTTGCGGCCGAACTCGTCAAGGGCCTTTTTTAGGCCCTATTAGGTCCTTTGGCCCTTGGGGCCCAGATCGCTTTCCCCAACCTGAGACAGAGAAAAACGACCGCGGTGTCGAATACCATCCCAAAGCCGATCCCCGCGCCCAGGCGCGGGAGCGTGTTGGGATGTTGGAGGTGGTAGCGCCAGCAATGATTGGTCGTCCCCCAGAGATCAGCGAAGAAGACGCACACGAATCCGGTGAGCAGGACGGGAACGGCGGCTTTCGGATCGGGCTTAATCGCAAAGCCCGCGAGGAGCGCGGCCGCCAGGGCCACGGTCGCCGGGTGTGTGAGAACGGGACGGCTGAACGCAGCGAAAACGACCACGGTCAAGACGACGAGCCCCCCGTACAGGAGCGCCGCGCCGCGAGTGTCCAGCCGGGGGGCCAGCAGGCGGCTCGCATGATCGGACATTCGGTCGATCACCAAGGCTCCCAGCGGCCAGGCCGGCACGATCCAGAGCGGCGGAGTTTCCCGCGTGTAGTAGGTCCACAGTCCGAGCCGCGTCCCCCAAGCCTCGGCGCACCAGCCCGCGACGGCGGCCAGCGCGAGAACCGTCAAGTCCACGCGGGGATCGACGCGCAGCGGGACGACGCGCAAAGTGAAACCGAGGATGCCCGCAAACAGCGCGATCTCGAAAAGCAGCTTCCCGCGCGCCGCGCCTCCACGGGCGAACTGCTTTACGGTCATGCGGGCGGCTTGTTCCACGAGATCCCAGCGGGCGATCGCGACGCAGGCGACGAAGGCCGCAAGCGCGAGCAGCGCGACCGTGCGGCGGTTCACGCCTTGCGCCAGCGCCGGGCCAAGACGGCGCAACCCGCGAGGCTCATCAGCGCGATGCATTGCGCGGTCGTCAGCCCCCAGGGCGTGAAGATCCCCGGATCGCTACCCCGCCAATGTCCGAGCGTGAGACGCAGGACGGCGTACAGAGTCGTCGACGCGAGAAACGCGAATCCCTCCGGCAATCTCCCGGCACGGATGCGCTTGAAGACCACAAAGTGCAGGACGCAGAAAATCGCGAGGTTGCCGAAGGCTTCGTACACTTGGCTGGGATGCAGTGGTACCCCCAGCAAAGAATTAGGGACAGCGCTTCGGGGATCGGTAAAGACGAGAGCCCAGGGGAGGCTTGAGGGTCTTCCGAAGCAGCATCCGTGCTGAATGCATCCAAACCGCATCAACGCGAGCGCGAGAGGGGCCGCCGTCGCGACGCGGTCCGCGAGCGGGCGAAACGGCAACTTCCAAACCCGCGCGAACAGCCAGACCGTCGCCATCGCACCCCAATAGTTCCCGTAAAAGGCGCCGCCTTTGACCCGGTGGTGGCGGAAGATAAACGCCAGGTTGGATTCCCATCCCCCGCCGTAGAGAACGAAGTAGGCCGCCAAGCCCGCGCCAAGCGTACCCACCGAGAGCCAGAGCATCAAATTCCAATAGGCCTCGTCATCGAGAGCCTTCGGATCGCGGTAGGCCCAAATGTAAAGGGCGGCTAGAATCGCGCTGAGCCCGGCGAAAATCGGACTGGCGAAAAAGTTCATGGAACCCAGCGAAAAGAGGATGGGCCGCATCCCGGGCATTCTAACTTAAAATTGGAGGGAACTTTTCGGGGGGTCGATCGTACGTAGCATTGGGACCAAGGTTCGATGTTCCTGGGCGCCAAAGATGCGACAATGACATCGGTGCCGGGATTAATCCCGGCACCGCAGACAAGCGGAGGAAACCATTGCGGTCAGAAGGCGCGGCGCCCGACTTCGAAGCCTTCATACGGGATTACGGCGAACGGGCGTTTCAGTTCGCGTATCGGCTTAGCGGAAACGCCGAGGAGGCGAAGGAATTGGTGCAGGAAGCGTTCGTCCGGCTGTTCCGGTTTAAGGACCATTTCGATCCATCGCGGTCGATGGACGCGTGGTATTTCCGGATTCTCCGGAACGTTTTTTTAGACGGACGGCGCCGCTATGACCGGAGGCATTCGGTCTCCATCGACCGCAGTGTTTCGGGAGTCGCCGAAGACCGCGGCAGTTACGCGGAATCCCTGTCGGACGGCGCGGAGGACGCGTTGGAAGCGATGGCCCGCGGAGAGAACGCCCGCGAGATCCGGATGATTTTGGAATCGCTTTCCGACGAGCATCGGGCCGCATTGGCGATGGTGGACATGGAAGGGATCAGCTACGAAGAAATGGGAAAAGTTCTCGGGGTTCCTCTGGGGACGGTCCGCTCGCGGGTCGCCCGGGCGCGCGCGGCCTTTCGCAAGGCTCTCATGGCCGCCGGAAGGGAGGACGCATGAGCGCTCATCCGTCGTTTGAAGCCCTTTCCGCTCTGTTCGACGGGGAGGAGAGTTCTGAAGAAACACGGCGTCACGCGGCGGACTGCCCCGCGTGTCTGCTCACTCTGAAATCGTTCGAGGAAGAGCGCCGCGCGCTGCGCGGAGCGTGGACGGTTTCCCCCGCCGGGGAGCCCTTCCTCGCGGCGTTGGCGGACGCCGTCCGGGAGCGGCCGAGCGTTCTGCGCATGCTGGCAGATCAGATGCGGGAGTCGCTGCGGGGCCCGGCTCCGGTCGCGGCGACGGCCGCCGCCTGTCTCGCGCTGTTGTTTTGGGCCCGGAGTTCGGGTCTATTCGGCATTCGAGTCGAGATTCCCGAGGAGCTCTTTGTCGCGGCGCATAACCAATACGAACTGACGCTGCCGCTCGCGCCGAAGGAACGAATCCTCACCGAAATGCCGCGCGGGCTCGCCGCCGGATTCGACGCGGCGGCTCCGAGAGGGTCCGGTGTTTATTAAGCGGGTTTGGCGCCTCGCGTTGGCGCTTTCCTTCGCGTCCCCCGCTCGCGCGGCGACCGGAGTCGAGTCGCTGCTTCTGGCGACGATGCTGCCTCCGGCGCAATCCTACCGTGGGACGCTGGAGGTTTCCGCAGGCGGGCAGGCGCATTCGAAAATCGTCGAGGTCTCCGAAGATCCGGGACGCGGCGTGCGCCGCGAGATCCTCGACCGGCTGGGACTTCCGTCGGTCACCATCATCAGCGACGGCGAGACGGAGTGGGTGTACGACCGCGCCCGGTCGATCGCGTGGCGCGGCGAGCCGGCCGACCCCGACCTGAAGCTTCTCGATCCCGATGAAGAGATGGATTTGCTGCTCTCGAACTACGAGGTTCGAGAGGCCGGTTCCGAGAGGATCGCCGGACTCGAGTGCCGCGTTCTCGAAATTTGGAGTCGTCCCGGGGCGTCCGAGGCGTCCCGGAAAATTCGCCGGCTTTGCGTGGAAGCGGAATCGGGACTGGTGCTCCTGAAAGTCTCGTTCGATGCGGCCGGGGAGCGGATGTCTTCGGTCCGTTTCCTGCGGTTGGAGCTCGCGCCGAAACTTTCGGAGCGGACCTTCGTGTTCCGCCCCCCCTCCGGCGTGGAGATTCGCGAAAATCGCCTGCGCCCGGACTATATGCGGTTGGAGGAAGCCGCAGCGGCGACCGCGCTGCGCCCTCGCCCACCGACCTGGCTGCCGTCCGGTTTCCTATTCGAAAGCGTAAATCTCTTGGCGTATCGCGGAACCACGATTCTCCATTACCGCTATTCCGACGGCATCGACGCGCTGTCGGTGTTTCAGGCCCCGAGAGGAACCCGCTTGAAGTTTCCGGGCGACGGGCCCCGGCCCTTTGCGGTGGGTTCCGTTCGAGGCGAGTTGGCCCTCGGCTCCGGAGGGAAGACTCTGACCTGGTCCGCCGGGGATCGGTTTGTTATCGTCGGCCGCGTCCCGGCCGAGAGTCTTCGGCGCATCGCCGAATCGGTTCCGGAGACGGGACCGGACCCAGAAGAATCGGATGCCGGCTTGATCGACCTCGGCGGCGTCGAGGAGGCGTTTCCGTGAGGCCGTTCTTGATCCTTGTGATGGCCGCGGGGACCGCGTTCGCGGCCGGAACGAATGCGGCCGCTCCGGCCGAGGTCGCGGTTTCGACCGCTACGACCGGGAACCGCGGCGAAGACGCCTCTCGCGAGACACGACTTTCTCCCGCGATCCGCCTGGAACAGGCCGTTCGCGACGCGCGCAACCGGGTGCGTCGTGTGCGCCGCGCGCTCAAGAAGGCGGAGGTCTTCGGCGAGGAGCCGGCTCTTTCCGACGCGCGAGACCGTCTCGTCCGGGCAAAAGAAGAGCAGCGCCGGGCACGGGAGCGTTTGAAGAGCGCCCTCGCCCGAGGCGAGGTTCCCGCCGGATACGCCGACGCGAAGCAGGCGATCCGCCGAGAGCTTAACGCCGTCGCTCGGGCGCGTAGGGCGCTGCGCGGCGCCGAGGCGCGCTCAGACCGGAAGGCTGCCGATAGCGCGCGCGAGCAGATGCTCGAAGCGAAGCGGCGCTTGAAGCGCGCGCGGTTGAAGATGCGCCGATCCCTTTCCGGGCCGTCGGAGAACGGCGGGGCTCCGCCCCCCCAGGCCGGGCGTCCTCATAGCCCCCATGAAGCCCGGCACGGCGGGGCTCCGCCCCCCCAGGCCGGGCGTCCTCATAGCCCCCATGAAGCCCGGCACGGCGGGGCTCCGCCCCCCCAGGAGCACAATGGAAAGCGGCGAGTTCCTCGGTAAGCGTCCGCGAGAGCGCATTTGGAGCGACGGGGTCGGGGCATTAACCGACCGTGAGTTGCTGTGCGCCGCGCTCGGAACGGGCGTGCGCGGGCTTCCGGTCGAGCGCCTCGCCGACGGGTTGCTCGAGCGTTATCCAGGGTGCGCGCTCCTGCAAGCGAGCGTCTCCGATCTTGCCGCGCTGCGCGGGCTCGGGCCGGCACGCGCCGCGGGATTGGCCGCGTCGTTTGAATTTTCCCGGCGTGCACCGGAGCGGGGGCGAGCGTCAGCGTCCGGGGAGCCGCTTTCGGGACCGCTCGATGTCTGGCGTCGTCTCGCGGATTTTCGGGGTGCCGCGCGGGAATGCTTCGCCGCGTTCTATTTGGACGCGGCGCACCGCGTACTCGAACGGGAGATTGTTTCGGTAGGCACTCTGACGGAGAGCTTGGTCCATCCGCGCGAGGTTTTTGCGCCGGCGGTAGAGCGCCGGGCGGCCGCGGTGATCGTCGCCCACAATCACCCGTCGGGGGATCCGCGGCCTTCCGAGGAAGACCGCGCGGTCACACGCAGGCTTTGCGCGGCCGGTCGGCTTCTTGGGATTCCGCTTCTCGATCATGTCGTCGTCAGCGCGACCCGTTGGGATCGCGTCCCGGTTTAACCCCGCGCGCTGACCGAGCGCCCAGCACAAAGATGTTTAGTACGATCCTCGCATGGCGCGAAAGACGAAGCCATGGCCCGGGCCGTTGGAGCCTCTGAGAATCGAACTCTCGGCATGGCCGGCCTCGGCCCGCTTCGTGATCGGAGCGCTGACGGTCGCCGCCGCCGTTGGATGGGCGGCATGGGACAATCAACGCGCCCGGAACGAACGCGTCATCGAGTCCCGCACCGAAATGCGCAAACAACTCGAGGATTTCAGGATTCGGTTCTCGCAGTACCGCAAGAAAGTCGAAGCTCTCGAACTCGCCGCCGACCGCCAATACCCGAATGTCGACGGAGCGAAGCGCTTATCCAAGCTCGTGGCCGATGTTCAACTCGCGAAGCACTTGGGCGCGCGCAAGTCGTTTATCGCTCCGAACGCGAGACTTAAATTCGAGGCGACCCGTTCTCTGCAATTGGCGGTTCTTCAGCATCGCGGGTTCGGCGCTTCGTTTATGGTCGTCGCCCGAAGAGGAGAACCGGAACTGGTCAAAGCGGTCGACGCGCTCGCCGGGATGATGGAGTTTTCCGGTTTGACGGCCCGCGTCGCGGAAGCCGAAGAGAGGAAAGGCGAGCCGCCGGGGATCCGGGTTTATTCCAGTCCGATGGAGGAGCGGTTTATCCCGGACTTCGAGCCGGCGCTCCTTCGCTACTTCCGGGGTCCGTATCTGTATGAGAAGGTTCCGCAGATGGCGCCGGGCCAGGTGAAGATCGTCGTCTCGGGCGTGCCGTTGTTTCTCCCGGACGGCACGGTGCTGATTCAGTGAGAAGGCGCCTGCTCTTTGCGATGATGCTGGCGGCGGCCGCCTGCTCGGATCCCGGGGCCGCTCTCGAACGCGGTCGTACGTTCGAACTCGAGGGACAGGCGGCCGCGGCGATCGAAACCTACGAAAAGTATCTCGACCGTTGGCCCGACGCGCCGGGCGAGGGTGAAGCGGCCTTTCGGGCGGCGCGTCTCTACGACCGCGAACGTCAAGACTGCGGGAACGCCGTGCCTCTTTACGAGCGGTCCGCCCGCGCCGGAGGTCCATGGGCCGAACAGGCGCGAAACGCTCTCGTGGGATGTCCGGATTTCTTCCCCCTTCCGGCCGGCGCGAAGTGGGTCTTCGTGGACTCCGCGTCGGGCGGTGAGAACATGCGCCTCGAACTGGCGGTCCGCGAATCCAGCGGAGGATTGAGCGGCGTCATCGCCGGCGCCTTTTTCGCCGGAGAGGAGCGCTTTCGGGACTACCGGCGGGAAGTCGTAAAGGAGGATTGGGGAATTTGGGAAGAACGGGAAACCGGGCGTTCCCCGATTCTTCGCTATCCGTTTCGCAAGGGCCGGTCTTGGGAAGCGACCGAAGGCGGAAAGGGCGTCCGATATGAAATCGTGGAGGATTCTCTGACGGTCGAAGTGAAAGCCGGGCGTTTCGAGGGCTGTTTGAAGGTGAAATCCCGGACCGCGGGATACGGCTCTTGGGTGTTCGACTATTACTGCCCCAGGGTCGGCCGCGTCAAAACGACGGTCGGGGCTCCCGGGGTCGAAAATCCAAACACCGAGCTTTCCGCCTACACGCTCCCGAAGTGATAGAATCGGGAGATGCGGCCGCTCTCTCATTCCTCGATCAATCTGTATTTGGACTGCCCGAAGAAATGGCAGTTCAAGTACATCGACAAGATCCCGGAAAAACCGAGACATTTCTTCTCCTTCGGGAAGACGGTTCATGACGCCTTGGAATATCTGTACGGCGGTCAAACCCTCCCCCCTCCGAATCTCGAACAGTTATTGGAGCGCTACGAGAAACGCTGGATTTCCGAAGGCTATCAGAGCCCCCAGCAGGAGGAGGACTACAAAACCCAGGGGCGCCGTATTCTCGAGGAGTATTACGCGAAGCACATCGATTCCTTCCGTCTCCCGTACTTCGTCGAATACGAGTTTCTGCTGAAAGTGGACGGCGTCTCGGTTCGGGGCTTCGTTGACCGCATCGATAAGATCGGCGACGACGCCTTGGAGATTCTCGACTACAAGACAGGCAAGGCGATCCCGAAATCCCGCGTGGAACAGGATGCGCAGTTGACGATGTATCAGATGGCCTGCGAGGAACTGCTCGGACTGAAGGTCGAAAAATTGACATTTTATCATCTGCCCTCGCAGACTCCGCTTACCTCGGGGCGGCGCAGCGGCGATGCGGTGAAGGAACTGCGGGAACGGATCGTAACGACCGCCAAGCAGATTCAGGACGAACGCTTCGATCCGAAGCCCTCCGAACGAAAATGCGACTGGTGCGATTATAAGCCCCTTTGCCCGGTTTTCAAGCATCTGTACGCCGCGCAGGAATCCCCGGAAGAGGTTCCCGCGATCCGATCCGACGCCAAGCTCTCTAAACTCGTCGATAAGTTCGGCAAGATGAAGGAAGACCTAAAGGAACGCGAGGCGAAGGTCGAGGAAGTCCGCGAGGAAATCGTCGCCGCGTTGAAGGAACTCAACTATATCCGGGCCTTCGGGAAAAAATACGAAGTCACCGTCCATCGCGACGATCATTGGGACTTCTCGAAGGAGCATAAGCCGAAGGTCCTTGAGGAAATCCGCGCCGCCGGATTTTGGGACAGCATCGTGGGGCCTCTCGCTCCGAAAGTTCAGAAACTGATGAAGGATCCGAATCTCCCGCTTCCCCTGCGGGATCGTCTGCAGCGGCTCGGCAAGTTCCGCGAACAGACCACGCTCCGGGTAAAAAAACTCGCCGAAGAGGAATAGACCATGGAAGAGCTCGCGTTGATCCCCTTGAACGTCCGGCGCCTTCAGGCGTTCGAACGGCTTTTGTCCGGGAAGGAATTCGGCGGCTGCTACTGCGCGGTCTGGACGAATCACGACGAGAGCTGGGGAGACCGCTGCCAGAACCGTCCGCACGAGAACCTGGAGCATACGCGCCGACGCGTCCGCTCCGGCCAGGCGACGGGGTTTTTGGTGCAGCGGGTTTCCGATGGAGAGATCGTCGCGTGGACCGGCTGCGGTCCGAAGACCGCCTTCCCTCTTCTCCATGAGCGTCCCGGATCGAGACTAGGTCCTTGGGAGGATTCTATCTGGGCCATCGGCTGCCTGGCGATCGCCTTCCAGCATCGCAGTCGCGGTTATTCGCGCGGGATCGTCGATTTGGTCGTCGAGGAAGCGCGCAAGCGAGGCGCCTCCAGCGTGGAGGCGTATCCGCTGGAACCTTCCGCGGAGGGCGCGAGTTATCGCGGCAGCCGAAGCCTCTACACGGAGGCGGGATTCGAGTTGGCCGACGGCGAACCGAGCGGCGACTACCACGCTTTGCGCATGGTGAAAACGGTCTCCGCCGCGGTGCCTTCGGGCCCGGCGTCGGGATCGGGCGAGGCCGCTGTTTGACGCTCGGCGCCGCAAGCGCGTCGTCGTCAAGATCCTCGGGGAAAAGACCCGTTCGCGTGGAGCCGAGGCCATTCTTTCACGGCCCGCTTCGGATCTTCGCCCAATGGCTGTTTTCCGTCTATCACGACATCCGCGTCGAAGGGCTCGAGAACGTCCCCGCAAAGGGACCGGCGATCATTGCGTCCAACCATCCGACCTATCTAGACGCCGCGTTCTTAATGGTCGAGCTCTCGCGCCCGGTGCGCTTCATGGCATGGGAGCGCCCTTTATCGGTGCCCTTGCTCGGCCCCATGATGCGCGCCTACGGGGTGATCCCCGTCGATATGGCGAAGCCGGGCCGGGAGTCGTTCGAGGCGGCCGTGAAGGTCCTGCGGGAGGGAAGTTTGTTCGGCATCTTTCCGGAAGGCGGCCGCACGAAAACCCGGCGCGGCATGAATCCCTTCAAGTCGGGAGTCGCCCGCCTCGCCTTGATCACCGGTGCGCCCATCATCCCCGCCACGATCATCGGCGGGCGGCGCGTGTGGAAACGGGGGCAGCCGTTCCCGAAGCCGGGTCCGATCCGTGTCGTTTTTCACGCCCCGATTCGCGTCCCCACGAGCGACCGGGCGAAGTGGCGCCGGGATAAATCCCTCGAGCGCGGCGTCATGGAGCGCGTGTTGGCGACCATTGACCGCTCCTACGCCCCCTCCGTGCGCAAGGAGGAGCGCTTGCGCAAGCTGCTGCGCGGCAGCCCGGCGAAACCCTCGATTTTCGTCGAAGGGTCGCCGCCGTTGTTTTTCGCGAGCGCCTGGGTCGGCGGCGCCGCGACTCCCTCCCTCTTCGCGGTTTTCGCCGTCTACGCGGGTCTATTCGCGCTTCAATTCCTGACCGAGGCGCGGGGCCGGTTCGCGATTTGGACCCGGCATCTTTTGCCGTGGTTCGCGTTTGCCGCGTTTTCGGCCGTCTCGTCGACCGTCTCCGCCGTCGTCTTCGCGCTCGGATTCTTCGCCGGGGCGGCCGCTCTGGTATGGTTGACAATTTTTCGGTTTCCGCTCTATCGGCGGGTCCGTTCCGTTCTTCTCGCCGTCGCCTTCGGAACCTTGCTGCTGCATCTTCTAGGGATCTCGGCGTGAGTGCCCATAGCGTCGTCCTCTCGATCGACCAAGGCAGTTCGAGCTCCCGAGTGCTCGCATTCGGACCCGACGGCACGGTGATCGCCCGCGCGCAAGAGCCGCTGCGAAGCTTCTACCCCGCGCCGGGCCGTGTCGAGCACGACCCGATCGAGCTGGCATGTTCGGTGGAGCGCTCGTTGGACGCCGTTTTCGACGCGCTTGATGAAGACGCTGTGATCGAGGCGGTCGGACTGGCCTGTCAGCGTTCCACCGTCGTGGCGTGGGACGCGGAGACCGGTAAGCCCGCCGGACGGGCGCCGTCCTGGATGGATGCGCGCGCGGGCGGCTTCGTCTCGTCTCTGCAGGGAGACGTGGCGCTGCAGCAGGATGTGCATCACCGGACGGGTCTCTATTTGACGCCGTTTTATTCGGCTCCGAAAATCCGGTACATGATCGATCATTCGGCGGCGGTCAAGCGCTTGTTGGAGGCGGGTCGCCTGAAGGTGGGTCCGGTTTCGTCCTATCTGCTCTGGCGGTGGACGAAGGGCGCCGTACATCGAGCCGATCCCGCGATGGCGCAGCGGATGCTGCTTTACAATTTGGAGACGGGCGATTGGGACGAACGGCTTCTCTCCCTATTCGCAATCCCCAGGGAAATCCTGCCGGAGATTGCCCCCTCCTTCGGGAATCCGGTTTCCTTCGTTCGGCGGGGCCGGACGCTCCGCATTTCCGCCACGCTCGGCGACCAACAGGCCGCTGCAATCGGACAAGGCGGCGGACGCTTGGGAACGGGCTTTCTTAACTACGGGACCGGCGCGTTTTTCCTTCTCAATACGGGCACCGAGCTGCATCGGCTTCCGGGACTGCTGACCTCGGTGGCGTGGGAAACCCCTGACTCGGGGCGCGAGTACTTTCTTGAGGGGACGGTGCATGCGGCGGGCACATCGTTGGAGTGGCTGAAGGAGAATTTCGGGTTCCTCTCGGACGCTTCCGAACTCGACGAGGCGATGCGCCGCTCGACGCGCCGTCTGTTGACCCTTCAGGCGATCGGCGGGTTGGGCGCGCCGCGGTGGGACTATAAAACCCCCACGGTGATTTACGGTCTCGACGCGTCCGCTCGGGGAGACGACATCGTTCGCTCGGTCGCGGAATCGATCGCGTTCCTGCTGGCGGACATCGTGGACCCGATTCGGCAGGCGGGACTCTCCATCGAGCGTCTGCGCGCCGCCGGCGGACTCGCCCGCAGCGAACGTCTGCTGGCCTTTCAGGCGGATCTGCTGGGGCAGCCGATCTCGCGCCTACTGGAGCGGGAGGCCACGGCCGCCGGGGCCGCGAAACTGGCGGCCAGGGCCGCCGGACTTCGGGAATCCTATTCCCCCTCCTCGGAGGCGGTGGACAAGGTGTTCGAGCCGACGATGACGGCGGAAGAGGCGAAGCGGCTCAAGGCCGTCTGGCGCCGATTCGTCGCGAGCCAGCAGGACGCCGCGGCCGCTCTTCGGAAACTCGGCTATTAGCGGTCCCGGCAGGGGCGCTTAGGCCGGTTGCGCTTCGCTCTCTTTTTCGGCGAGCCAGCGTTCGGCTTCGAGCGCGGCCATACAGCCGTGACCGGCGGCCGTGATGGCCTGCCGGTAGCGCTTATCCATCGCGTCGCCGGCCGCGAACACGCCCTCGACGCTCGTGCGGGTGCGCTCGTCGGCCTGGATGTAGCCCACCTCGTCGAGTTTCAACTGCCCCGCGAGGAACTCGGTGTTCGGTTTGTGTCCGATCGCGAGGAACAGGCCTCCGCAAGGGAAATCGTTCGTCTCTCCCGTTTTCAGGTTCTTGAGACGCACGCCGGTGACCTTCTCGTCGCCGAGAACCTCATCGACGGCGCTGTCCCAGATGAATTCGATTTTGGGATTTTTTTTCGCGCGATCCTGCATGATTTTCGAAGCACGCAGTTGGTCGCGTCGATGCACGACCGTCACCTTCGTCGCGAAATTGGTCAGAAAGTTCGCTTCTTCCATGGCGGTGTCCCCTCCTCCGACCACGAGGAGTTCCTTGCCCTTGAAGAAGAATCCGTCGCAGGTCGCGCAGGCGCTGACGCCTTTGCCGCGCAGGCGTTTCTCGGATTCGATGTTAAGCCATTTCGCGTCGGCGCCCGTCGCGACGATCAACGCCTCCGCGAGGTATTCCTTCCCCTCTGTGGTGGCGACCCGAAAAGGACGCTTGGAGAGATCCACCTTCGCGGCGTTCTCGCTGATGATGGTCACGCCGAGACGCTCCACCTGCTTCTGCATCCGCTCCATCAATTCCGGGCCCGCGATCGGCTCCGGGAATCCCGGAAAATTCTCGACGTCGTTGGTGATCATCAACTGGCCGCCGCGCATGACTCCGCCGATGATGATCGGGTTGAGGTTCGCGCGCGCGGTATAGATGGCGGCGGTGTATCCGGCGGAACCGGATCCGATGATGACGATTTTTCGTGTTTTGGGCATAGACCTATCCTGGTGACGGGATTCCCCTAATTATATTTAATCGGGAACCACGATGGGATTTCCTGATGGGTTTCTTTGGGGCGCTTCCACCTCCTCGTATCAAATCGAGGGAGGAAACGAGGGTTCCGCCTTCACCGCCTGGGAGCGACGGCGCGGCTGGGAACCCTGTGCGGAGGCCGCCGACTCCTGGAACCGATGGCGGGAGGATCTCGCCTGTTTGAAGGAATTGGGCGCGAACGCCTATCGCTTTTCGCTCGAGTGGTCCCGCCTGCAGCCGAGCCCCGTCGATTTTGACGAAAAAGCGCTTTCCCGCTACGTCGAAATGGCGCGGACCTTTAAAGAGGCGGGCGTGCGGCCCATGGTCTGCCTTCACCACTTCTCGGAGCCCGCGTGGCTGTTCGAGCGCTATCCCCTCGGCTGGTTGGACCCGCGCGCCTGTGAGGCCTTCGTTCGGTTCGGGGACCGCGTCGTCCGCGCTTTGCGCTCCGAGGTTTCGGATTGGATCACGTTCAATGAACCGATGGTCTGGCTGATGAACGGCTACGCGCTGGGTCTTTTCCCTCCGGGGCTGCGGCGGATCTACGCGTTGGAGCGTACGTTTCTGAAGGAGGGTCTGCTTGAAAACGTTCTGCGGGCGCACCGCGAACTGTACCGCCTGATCCATCAGGACATCCCCAACGGGCGGGTCGCGATCGCGCAAAACATCGTGGATCTTGAGCCCGCGCGTCCGGGATCCGCCGATCTTGAGGCCCTCTCGCGTTGGGATCTGTTCATGCACCGGCGGGCTCTCGACCTCGCGGCGAGCGCGCACACGCTCGATTTTATCGGACTGAACTACTACACGCGCATTTTCGTCTCCAAGGCGCGCCTGCCGTTCGTTCCCCTCCGAGTCGTTCCCGCCTACGCGGAACTTGAACAGATTACGGGATCACTGGGTCTGAAACTGCTCGGAGGGCGGCGCGGCGACCGTCCCCGCAGCGATATGGGGTGGGAGATCGTTCCGGAGGGCTTAGGGAAAGTCGCTTTGGCCCTGTGGAAGGCGTACCGTTTGCCGGTCGTGGTCACCGAAAACGGCATGGCCGATGGGAGTCCGGACGGGCGAGAACGATTTTTAAAAGGACATCTTGCCTCCTTGGAAGCCGCCATCGCGCAGGGCGCAGATGTGCGCGGTTACCTCCATTGGAGCCTGGTCGACAACTACGAATGGGGCAGCTACCGCCCGCGCTTCGGACTCTATGGCGTGGATCGGTCCGGAAGCTTCAAGCGTTCACAGGCCTCCGGCGCCGACTATTTCCGGCGGGTGATCGCCGCCAACGGCGTCGTCTGACGGTTTCAGCCTCGGTAAACGGCTTTGGAAGTCGTCGTCTCCCAAAGACCGATCTCGCTGACGGGGAGCTCTTGTTGGCGGCAATGCTCGAATATGTATCTCGCGATGGTCTCCGCGGTCGGATTCTCCGGAAGGGTCACGTAGGGCTGTTCGTACTCCTTTATCGCCGCGATGATCGGATCCTTCTCGTTGAGGATCAGCTTGTGGTCGAGTTCCTCATCGACCCATTTTTTGACGACTTTTGAAATGTCGGAGAAATCGGTGACCATGCCGAGAGCATCCAACGACGGCTTTTCGATCACGACTTCGATCAGCCCGTTGTGCCCGTGCAGATGGCGGCATTTTCCCGAATAATTGATCAGCCGGTGGCCGTAGCAAAAACGGATTTCTTTCGTTACCGCGTACATAGCGCGTGCTCCTGGAGACGATTCTCGAAAGCGGCCCGGACGATGGGCTTGAGGTCTTCGACGCCCACGGATTTCCCGGTCAGTGCGCTGACCGAGCTCATCACCTCGGCGTCGAAGCCGCACGGGCGTATCGCGGCGAACGGAGCGAGATCGCAGTCCGCGTTAAGCGCGAAGCCGTGATAGCTGACCCAGCCGCGTACCGCGACCCCGATCGAGGCGATCTTTTTTTCCCCGACCCAAACGCCGGTCTTTCCCTGTTCGCGGCGGCCTTCGAGTCCGAAGGCGCCTACGGCGTCGATCAGCGCCGATTCGATGAGGCGGAGCAACACGCCTACGAGCATCCCCCGCTCCTGCAAGTGAAGGATCGGATAGCCGACCAATTGGCCCGGCCCGTGAAAGGTTATGTCGCCTCCCCGTTCGACGGTGTACAGGGGGTGCGGGAGGGTATTATGTCGTTTTCCCCGGGCCGAGGTTCCGGCGGTGTACACCGGCTCGTGTTCAACGAAAATCAGCGCGTCCGTCGCGGATCCCGCGGCACGCCGCTCGGCGAGGAGTTTCTGCTCGCGCCAACTTTCGGCGTAGGCACGCCGTCCCCAATCGAGGATCATCGTTCGGTGCGCAGCAGGCCTTCGAGGAACAGTTCCCCGGCGCGGTAGGAACTACGGACCATCGGACCGGAGGCGATGTAGAGAAACCCCATCGCCTTCGCTTCGATTTCCAGCGCGGCGAAGCGGTCGGGGGACACGAATTCCACGACGGGGAGGTGCCGCGTTTCACGGCTGGGCCGGAGATACTGTCCGAGCGTCAAAATGTCCACGCCGGCCTCTCTCAGATCCAGCATCGCGCGCGAAACCTCTTGGTCCCGTTCTCCGAGGCCGAGCATCAGCGAGGTTTTCGTTTTCATCGCCGGGTCCATGCGCTTGATGGCGGCGAGCACGTCGATCGATTGCCGATAACCCGCCCGGATGTCGCGAACGGGGTGAGTGAGGCGTTCGACGGTTTCGAGATTGTGCGCCAACACGTCCGGTTTCGCCCGGACGACGGTGTCCAGACATTCAAGGTCGCCGCGGAAATCCTGAATCAAGAATTCCTGAAGTACGCTCGGGGCCCGGTCCCGAATCGCGCGCACGCACAGGGCGATATGCGCCGCGCCCTGATCGGGGAGATCATCCCGGCAAACGGTGGTGATCACCGCATAATTAAGTTCCAGTTTCGCGAGAGAATCCGCGAGACGAATCGGTTCGAGGGGATCCGGCGGCGGCGGAGTCCTGGCGGTCTCCACCGAGCAGAATCGGCACCCGCGCGTGCAGGTATCGCCGAGGACCATGAACGTGGCCGTCCCGCCGTTCCAGCATTCCCCGATGTTCGGACAGCGCGCTTCCTCGCAGACGGTGTGGAGAACACCGCTTTTCATTTGGTCTTTAACGCGTTCGTAGCGCGCGCCGGAAGGAAGTTCCGCTTTGAGCCACGGGGGCAGAGAACGGCGCTTTTGGGGGGGCGTCGTCGGGATCACGACCGCTATTATAGCCTATCGGCCGCGGGTCTGTCCGTTCGCGTACTCGCTCAGGCGCTGGGAATCCTTTCTAATCTGATCGGGATTGAGCTCCTTCACTGCGGACATGTCCCCTTTCGAGGCGCGCTCCGCGATGCTCAAGTATTTCTTCACCATATCCCGCTGCTCTTTCGGCAGGGAGTCCAGCGCCTGGGGGTTGGAGTGGAGTTGGGTCTGTACCTCCTGAAAGAGCCCCATCCCCATCTGCTGCAGCTTCGCGGGATCGGTCGGGATGTTCGCGGGAAAGGTGGGCATCGTGAGATTCGGATCTCTAGCCAGACGCGTTTCCCCCTGCCCAGGCTGCAGGACCATTCCAAGCGACCCCTCCGGGGAGCCGGCGCCGCTTCCCGCCTCCATCGGATTCTCCGCCGTCACGGGATGGGCGGCGCGTCCCGTGCGGGACGGAGCCTGGAGCGAGCGGGACGATTCGTTCGCGTATCGCGCGGCGTTCGGATCGACGGCATAAATCGTCAAACGGTTTTCCAATCCGTAGTGAAAATTAGAGACGCCTTCCCGAAATACGATCTGAGCCCCGGCGACCGCGAGTCCGAGAGTGCCCGCGACGATCCAGGTTTGCCCGGAATCGGCGTCGTGAAGCTTCTCGATCGCATTGACGCCGATCCAGGTCGCCCACAGCGTGGGGAGAATCCAAAGCAGAGGATTCGAGAACCAAAGCACGACGGCGGCCAGAGGCGTCAGGGCGGCGAGGTGCGCGACGGCTTGAAGCGAGCGGTCGAAGGAACCGGAGCCTCCGGAGACCATCGCCAACCCGTGGAAGAGACCCGCGATGAGAAGGGCGAGGGCCGCGGAGGCCGTTACAGCCGCGGCGAATCCCGCGGCCAGCGAGAGAACCCCGAGACCCGCGTTCGCCGGGAGGCGCATTTGAATCACGAGCAAGGACAAAACCGACGCGCCCGCGGTCCACGCCAACGTCGCCGCGAAAGACGTTTCGACCGGCGGTGCCGGGCGAAGCGAGAGCGCCTGAAACGCCATCGTCGGTGAAAATAGGGCGCCTGCACCCGAGGAGAGTTGTTCCGAAAGCGTGGGCGGAGGCCCGGTGGGGAGCGGCTTCGCAGGCGGCGGCGGGGGGCGGCTTGGAGGCTGCGCTTGCGCCGGCGTTTGAGCGGGGCTTGAAGCCTGCTGCGGTCGCGGCGGCGGGCGCATCCCGGGGGGAGGCTGGATGAACGGCTGCTGCCCGGGTTGTCCGCCTGGGGGTTGTTGCGGTTCCATTCGCTTCAATCGTAACCGGGAAGCCCCGCTGCGGCAAGTCTAATTTGCTCCATGTTCCCGTAGTTTCAAGGACGGAATGCCCCCAACGGCGCGGACGCCCCCGCGGGGGGCGTCCGGCCTCGGCGCGCAAGCGCGCCGAGGGGAAATACGAGAGTTGCCCTCGGCATAATGGATTTTACGCCGGCGGGCTCCAGGCGACGCGCTCCCGCGCATCACGCGCGTGCATGCCGCAACGGAAATTTCAATCGAGAGCAACTGTCCCCGGGGACAGTTCCCGGTTCGTTCGGGCGCGGAGATTCGATTTTAAAGCACAATCGAAAACACGAATCTTCGAGCATCGCGCACGAGAAGCTGTGAAAAAATCCCCTATTTGGCGAAGTCGACGAATTTCTCTCGACGGAGCGGCTGCGACAGATAGGCTAAAAAGGGGATTTTTTCACAGCTTCCGAAGCGCGAAACAAGACGCCGTTGATCAGGCAAAACTACGGGAACATGGCGTAACTTGCTTCCAGGTCCCTTGCGAACGGGACCCCTTGGGGCTACGCTTGGTACGGGTATGGACCGGATAGAGGCCGCGTTGGCCGAGGTAGAAGCGAGGCGTCGGTCCCGGACCGGGGCGCTGTTGACCGCGGTCGCAACGTTCGCAGGCGCCGCGATCGCCGCGGGCGTGTTTCTTTCGCGGCCTCCCGCACGGACCCCGCCCGCTCCGACTTCAAGTCCGGAAGCCTCCGTCCCGATCGTACTTCCGGTCGAACCCCCGGCCGTTCAATCCGATCCCGCGATCGGGCATTCGCTCCCGGTCGCCCGGTTCGGAGACCAGGATCCCCAGCCCCCGGCGCGATCTCTCTCGCAGGTCGAGGCCCGCCCCGCGGTGAAATCCGGCTCGCGACCCGGCTTGATCGGCGTCGTTCCCCCGATCCGCCCCCTCTCTCCGCCGACTCCAAAGGCCGCGCCGGCCCCGAAGCCGGCGCTTCAGAATGCGTTGTCCGACTCGTCGCGATCCGGAGGATTCGTCGCCGGCGCTTCGATGGGCGCCGCAGCGCCGGATGCGGCGGGAGGCCGATCGGAGGATGCCGCGGTTCAGGCCGCTCGCGATCCTGCCGGGTACGATCGGCGCGAGCGCGAAGCGGCGGTACGCGCGATGAAAGCGCTTTTGGAAAAGAACGGGGCGATGCAGGCGATTCAGATGGACAAGCAGGAGATCTACGCCGCCCAGGAAGCCGTGGAGGCCGTTTTGGAACAGAACCACTCCAATTTCAAAGACGACGGCTCCGCAAAATCCAAGCCTCCCCATAAAAAGCTTCCCGATGCCGTCCAGCCCGGAAAGGTGGTTTTGCCCGAAAACTTACCCAAGGAACTCGAGAAACTCCGCGACCGGTTCGGAAAGGGTCGTTGAGGGTTACGCCCCGGCGCGGCGGCCGGCCCAGGTGGACTCTTCGTTTCGGACCAACGGAAGTCCGGGCCTGTACGGCAGAACCACGCGCACGAAGGTGCGGCCGTTGTCTGAACGGACTCTCAGCGTTCCGCCGAGGTGTTCGAGCATCCGCCTCGACATGGAGAGGCCGAGTCCGACTCCGCCGAGCCTCGACTTTGTCGTAAACAGCGGAGTCAGGACGCGCGCCACGTCCCCTGGAGGGATCCCCCCCGCGTCGTCGATGATTTCGATTTCGGCTAAATCCTGCTGCGGGTTGGCCCGCGCCGAGACGTTGAGTTGGGAGCCGTGCTTGCTTTCGAGCATGGCTTCGAGCGCGTTCTCGAAAACCGCCGAGAGGATCGCGAAGTACATGTCGCGGTCTCCCTGAAGGGGCGGAATCGCCGGGTCGATCCAAACCTTGTTCTGAAGTTTCGTGACGGGAAAGGCTTCGAGTGCCAAATCCATGGCGTCGTCGACAAGCGTCTTCAATTCGAATTCCGGGGCGCGGGGCGGTCGACGCGTCGTCGTGTGGGATTCGACGGTTTCGAAGATTCGCCCGACCTTAGAATTCAGTTCGTTCACCATGCGGGCGAGTTTTTCGGCGAGGGTCTTGGCTTGGGCGTCCTGGATCATCGCGGGCATGTGCTGGCTGACGCTCGTGATCGAGGTGAGGTACTCGCGGACTTGAAAGAGCAGATGGCCCAAAAATTCATGGAAGAGAACGCTTCGGTTGAGCGCGATGCGGTGGCGGACTTTCTCGCTTTGCTTGCGAGAGAGAGACGCCCCGATCAGGCCCACGACGAAAGGGATCCACGCGAGCGCCGCGAGGCGGTAGGGCAGCGCCGCGGGCAAGGCGCCGGCTTCTCGGGCGAGCCAGAGCACTGCGGCGAGCGCGGCCGCCGCGAGACCGGCGGTCCATTGCCAAGGAAGTCCCCGCGAGGCGACCGCGAGCGGAATCAAAAGAGCCAGATGGGGCTCCGCGTCGGGATTCTTCGCCCAAAGCCCGGCAAAGGCGACGACGACGATATCGGCGGCGACAAGCGCCGCCGCCGCGGAGTCCGGGACCTCTTCAAAAAGCAAAACGAGCGCGGCGTTTGCGAGAACCGCTGCGCCGAGCGCGGCGAAGGCCGGAGAAAGATTTACGAGACGGTCCCCCGGCATCGCGGCGAGCCAGAGAAGAAAAACCGTCAGGTTGGCCGCGCGAAGAAGCGTCGAGGAGCGAAAGGGACTCATCGTTTTTTCTGAACGCAGGCCCGGCGGAGCAATTTTTTGACCGTGTCCAAGGGGAGGCCTATGACGTTGTCGAGCGGCCCGACGATGCGTTCGATGAACGGATCCCCGGTGTCTTGAACGGCGTAGCCTCCGGCCTTGTCCATGTGCCGTCCGGCGAAGCGCATCAGCGTTTCCTCCGGAAGGCGGCGCGCCTTGACGCGGCTGACGGCGACGTCGCGCCAGGCTTTCCCCGCGGAGTCGATCAGCGCAACGCCGGTATAGACGCGGTGCCAGCCGCCGTTGAGCAATTTGAGGATGCGCTGGGAATCCTTTTGGTCCGTCGGTTTTTGGATGATGCGGCCCTTGTGGACGACGATCGTGTCCGCGCCGAGAATCAGAGCGCCCGGGTGCTTCCGAGCGACGGAACGGGCTTTGCGCAGCGCGAGAGTCGCCACCAGCCGGCCGGGCCGCCGCTGCGGGGATTCCTCGCCGACGCGGGGAATGATGATCCGAAACGGAATCCCGAGTCCCTTCAGCAATTTGCGCCGTTGCGGAGAACCGGAGGCCAAAATCAATCCCTTTCGGCGTACGGCCATCCTAGTAGTTCCCCCACTTTTCCGCGCGAATCCGTTCCTCGGGAATCCCGCCTTTCAGAAGCTTCGGAGACAGGTGATCGATCTGCTTGCCCGAGCCGCAGAGATAAAAGGCTGTTTTCTTGAAATCGGGAAGACGCTGTCGTATCGCGGAAACGGACCATTCCCCTGTTTCCCCCTCCCAAGGGGCGCCGCCGCTCATCTCAAGCGCTTGCGGTTCCGTGACGCTCAAATGAATCCCGACCCCTTGATCCGCGAATTCGGAAAGCTCGCGTCGATAGGGAATCGCCTCGGGCGTCGTCGCTTCGTAAAAGAGATCGATCTTGTTGGGAAGTCCCTTCCCGAGCGCGTATCGGATCATGGACCGAAACGGGGCGATCCCCGAGCCTCGCGCGACGAACGCGGCGTGACGATCTTCATCTCGATAAGTCCATTTTCCCTGAGGCGGCTCGACCTGAAGGGTTTCGCCTCCCCTAAGGGCGCAAAGGCGGCGCGAAACTTCTTCCAGGCTTTCGACGGTAATTTCGACGTATGACGTCTCAAGCGGCGAGGAAACGATCGAATAGGCCCGGGCCTTTTCGGGATCGTCGGGAAGACTGATCCGGACGAATTGACCCGGCGCGAACGGAAACGACGCGTCCCGGGGAAGGTCCAGACGGAAGGTTTTCGTCGAGGTCGTTTCCTCGCGGATTTGGCTGACGACGGCGTTCATGCGATCGATCGAACGTGCTCTCACTCCGCGGGGGGCGGCGTCGGAGGGTGGTCCGGCAGCGTGATTTCCCTTTCTTCGACGACGATTTGAGTGTTCGCGCCGATCCAATTCAAGTATGCGTTGTTGCCTCCGCGGATCGAGAACGCGATGACTTCAGGGACCGAATATTTGTGATTCTCCTTGACGAACTCGGTGAGTTCCCCGAGCATGCGCATGCGCGATTTCACGATCAGGAGGACTTCGTCGTTCTTCTCGACCTTGCCCTCCCATCGGTAAATCGAACGGATCCCGGGAACGACGTTGACGCAGCCCGCCAGATGGTGCTCCACCATTTTTTCCGCGAGCGCTTCGGCTTCCGCTCGCGTCGGGCAGGTGACGAGTATCGCGGCGTACGTCGCCGGCTTCACGGCATGCTTCGATTCCGAACCCAATTTCATCTTCTCTCCCTCTGCCTCGCTGAGGCCTCGATGGCTCCGTGAAATTCCTTCCGCAGGTGAACGTCCGCCGCATGACGGGTGTCCGCGTTAAAGATCTTCATATCCAACTGCCGCTCGCTTCTGGCGACCACGCAGGTGACCGCCAGGTCCCCAGCGGTGTTGACGGCGGTTCTCATCATGTCGAGTAGGCGGTCCACGCCGATGATCAGACCGATGCCCTCGACGGGCAAATGCACCTGCTTGAGCACCATCGCGAGCATGATCAGGCCGACGCCGGGAACCCCGGCGGTTCCGATCGAGGCCAAAGTCGCCGTCACGACCACCATCGCGTAATCGTTGACGCCCAGGTCGATTCCGTAGGCTTGGGCGATAAATACCGTCGCGACCCCCTGCATGATCGCGGTACCGTCCATGTTGATCGTCGCGCCGAGCGGGATGGTGAACGATGCGATGGAATTGTGAACCCCCATCTTGTCCTTAGCCGTTTCCAGCGTCACGGGAAGCGTGGCGTTGCTCGACGCGGTGCTGAAGGCGAAAAGCAGCGGCGAACGGGCTTTTTTCAAAAAGCCTAGGGGGCTCAGACCGCCCAAGACCTTGAGCATCGCGGGATAGGCAAGACCGGCGTGCAGCGCCAGACAGAGGACGACGACCCCGAAATACTTGACCAACGGGAGGATGGCCCCGAGTCCCTGCTCGGCGAAGACCTTCGCGATCAAGCAGAAAACGCCGTAGGGCGCCGTCATCATGATCATCATCACGAGCTTCATGACGACCGTATTGAGATCCTCGAACGCGGAACCGATGCGTTTGCCCGCGTCGCCGGTCATGCACAGCGCCAGCCCGAAAAGGATCGAAAAGACGATGACCTGCAGCATGTTCCCTTCAGCCATCGCTTTAAAGGGGTTGGTCGGAAAAATCGCGATGAAGGTCTCCGATAGCGGGGGCGCTTGTTGGACTTGGAAGCTCGCCGTGGTCGAGAGTTCAAATCCCGCTCCCGGGGCGATGAGCAGCGCGACGGCGATCGCGAGGGAAATCGCAACGGCGGTCGTCGCGATGTAGAGCCCCAGGGTTTTTCCTCCGACGCGTCCGAGCTTCGCGATATCATCGAGCGAGGCGGTTCCGCACACGAGTGAAACGAAGACGAGCGGCACGACCAGAAGCTTTAGGGCGGCGAGGAAAACCTTTCCCCCCACGAGAAAAATTCCATCGATGAGCCAGCGTTGCGCGAGCGGGGCCGGGCCGGTCAATTTTATCAGAACGCCGATTGCGAGTCCGGCCGCCATCGCGATCAGAATTTGCCGGGTCAAAGACAGGGGCTTGCGCTTCGGCTCGGCGGGAGTCATCGGGGCTTTCCCAACACGGCCCGGACGCGACTCGCGGACGGCGGCCGGATGACGCCCTTTTCCGTGACGATCGCCGTGATCAGGCGTGCCGGGGTCACGTCGAAGGCGGGATGCCGGGCCCGCGCGCCCTTCGGGGCGATCGAACGGCCCGCGAGGGTGAGCACTTCGCCGGGGTCCCGCTCTTCGATCGGAATCGAATCTCCGTCGGGGATCGTTAAATCGAAGGTCGACGAAGGCGCGACCACGTAAAAAGGCACCCGATGGGCGCGGGCGGCGAGCGCGAGGCCGTAGGTCCCGATCTTGTTCGCGGCGTCCGCGTTGGCGGCGATCCGGTCGGCGCCGACGAGAACCGCGTCGATCCTCTCGGTCTTCATGATATGGGCGGCCATCGAATCGGTGAGGAGCGCGCAGGGTATTTTATCGCCCATCAGTTCCCACATCGTGAGCCGGCTCCCTTGCAGGTACGGTCGCGTTTCGTCGGCATAGACGTTGCGGATTTTCCCTTCCCGGAAGGCGTATCGCACGACGCCGACCGCCGTTCCCACTCCCGCAGTGGCCAAGAACCCGGCGTTGCAGTGGGTGATGACGGTGGAGTTCTTCTTGAGAAGTTTGGCGCCGTGCGCGGCTAGGCGCGTGTTGACAGCCACGTCCTCCGCGCGAATCCGGTCGGCCTCGGCCATCAGACGTTCGAAGAGCCGCGGTCCCCGGTGGGCCGAGGCGGTCGCCCGCATGCGATCGATGCCCCAACTTAGATTGACCGCGGTCGGCCTCGACGCGAGGAGGCGCTCGGCGGCTTTCTCGAGGGTCTTGGGGGAAGACGAGCGCTTCGCTGCGAGGGCGTAGCCGTAGGCGGCCGCGACCCCGATCAGCGGCGCGCCCCGCAGCACCATACGGCGGATCAAACCCGCCATTTCCTCGGACGAACCGCAACGACGGTAGACGACGCGGTGCGGCAGCGCCAACTGGTCAAGTACCTCAACAAACCGTCCCGCCCGCCGGATCGGCGGATGGGGGTCGCGGATGCGGACGGTTTTCACGCGGGGATCATGTCCTCAAGGGAGGCGCTCATAGGCTTTCGGCAATTCAATCATTTTAGGATAGAAATTCAAAAGGCCGGGACGATAAGACGTCCCGGCCTTTTAGCCTATTTTATTGGGTATTTTACGGGATCGGAGCTTATGGAATCGCTTCCATGACCCGCTTGAGGGCTTCTTCGGTCTTGCCTGTGATTTCGATGGTTTTTTCCCGTCCTTTGGCGCCGCGGATGATATTAATAGATCGCGGCTTGACCTCGAAGAACTCCGCCAAGTATCCCGTGAGGGCGGCATTCGCCTTCTCGTTGACTTCCTTGGCCTTCACTTTGACACGCAGCACGCTGCCTATGCGGCTGATGACTTCGTTCTCCGGGGCGTTGGGGATGACACGCACTTTTACGATCATTCAATCCCTCCCAAGATGTCGGCTGGAATCGGCGATAAATCGATTCATTCGTCAAAAAGCGCGCTGCCGATTCTCACCATCGTCGCGCCTTCCTCCACAGCCACTTCAAAATCTCCGCTCATGCCCATCGAGAGTTCCGGCTTATCGAGATTCGGAAAGCTCTCATCGAGTTTTTCGCGCATCGCGCGAAAGTGCGGGCGTAAAGACTCCGGATCGTCATCGATGGGGGCGATCGCCATGAATCCGCGCGCATCGATTTTCGAAAAATTGTTCAGCGCCGAAACGAAGGACTTCGCCTCCGCCAGCGGTACGCCGCTTTGCGTTTCCCTTTCCGTCAGCTTCACCTGAATCAGGACCGGGAGCGGACGTTCCAGTCTTTTGTTCAGGGCTTCCGCCAGTTTCAGGGAATCGATCGAGTCGATCGAGTCGAAACGGCCGAGCACCTGATTCACTTTGTTGGTCTGAAGATGGCCGATAAAGCGCCAGCGAGCCTTGCCCGCGGACTCCGCGAGCGCTTCCCTGCGCCGGAGGGCGTCCTGAACGCGGTTTTCGGCGCACCAGGCGATTCCCCCTTCGTCGAGAAGGGCCTTTACGTCTTCGAGCGCCGCGTATTTCACCACGGCCATGGGTTCTACGGTGTTCGGATCACGGCCCGCCCGGCGGGCGGCGGCGTCGATCCGGGACCGGATGTCCCTCAAGTTTTCAAGGACCGAACGCGGAGAAATAGGCTGTATCCCCACGAGAAACCCAGTATAGCACACTTCCCCGTCGGAAAGGAAGCGAAATTCGATAAGGGCGTAAAAAACAACGACATTATAAGGACAAAATCAAGTCATTTTGCCGTTACGGCCACGGAGCGAAAAGCCTAGGCCTAAAGTTCTAGGCGCTTCTAGGCCATTCGCAAGAACCGCGATAGGAAGACTTCATTCCGAGTTTCTCCCGATCCCGTCGATCGGGGCCGTTCGTCAAGTTGTTCAAGTTATTGGATTGTCCCCGTTCGTCGAGAGGCATGGGACGGGGTTTGCCTTGAACTGTCCCCGGGGACAGTTGAGGCGGCTTGATGCGTGGCCCTGCCCCGAAGCGAGGCACCGGTTACCCGGTACTCGGACTGAGATACTTGCGCCAATGAGGTCCGCGCCCGGTAAAGTCTGCGAAGTCATGGTTCCCACTCCCCTCTATTCCCGGAAGGATCGCGTCTGGAGCAAAGGTTTCTTGGCGACTTTTCGATTCTCGCGGATGCTATCGCCATGAAGCCGCAGACGAGAGGTGAGGCGATGATGAACCGAATGTTGGGACTGCTGTTGATCGTCGGGGTGATGGGATTCGCGAAGGCCGACGCCGGCTCCGAGAAGCTCGATGAAGGGTTGTACCGGACCGACATGCGGGCGCTCAAGGATTACGACCTGAAGCTGTCCGGAGCCGTAAAACCAGTGCTTTCCCCCTCCCTCTGCAAGCATCACCGGGCGGTGTTCGAGCTGATTTCCGAGCGCGACGCGCGCGGCAAAGGCGTCGACGCGCTGATGCGCGAGATGGACAAGACCCTCAAGGACGCCTTGCTGCTCATCCCAGCGCCTAGCCAGTATCTTCATACCTCCGTTGCAGGCCCACCAGTTGTGGGGTTGAAGGCAGGTCCTTGCGATTAGAAATCCGGCCTCGAGACTCTCTGAATCGGCTGTCGTTCCTTCCCCGGAATGGCGGATGACGATTAGCTTGTTCGTTCTGGCGTCGAGGAAATGCCATGAATCCGAACCGGAGCGTCTAAACCCGCAGTTCCTCGCGAAACCGTCAACCGCATCAAGCCAGCGTTCTTTCCGCAACCCTTCTTGGCCTTTAATCAGTTTCTTGAATTCGCGATCGTAATCCCGCCATTTTCCGAGAATGACATCGCACTCGCCCCAAAATTTTTGGAGGCCGTCATATTTCCTTTCAAACGCGGCGACTTCTTCAGTGCAGTGAAGCCAAGCGGCGTGCTTCTCTCGCTTCATCTGCTTGATCTGTCGGATGATTAAGTCGACCTCATCCTTGCAGCTTAAGCCTTCGGTTGGGATTTCAGGCGGGCGACCGAGTTCTCGCGCGGTTTCGTCATAGAGGGTCATGGCTCGTCTAAAATCGCGCAAGCATTCCTCCGTTTCGCGGTGCTCTCTTCCCGCGATCTTCTCGTTGTCCTCTCGCTCAATCCGTTCCCAAACCGTCCGGCGGTATAGATTTTCCGCGGCGGTTCGGATCGCCCGCAGTTCTTCCTTCGGTGGAGGGGTTTGGCCCAATTCCAAAAGTTCCTTGGGCGAGTAAGGCGATGAGCGTAACGGCGCGCGGACGATTCCCATCTCGTAATCGATTTTACGCCGGCGCAGCTCGTTTACATGCGCATCGGAGGTTCCGAATGTCTGTTGATTGTCGATCTCGGCGGCATAAGCTTCCGCTTCCCGTTGATTGTCCGTTAATACGTCCCCTTTGCCTTTCGTAGTGTACTGCTCGACGTGAACTCGCTCATGGTAGATGGTGGAGGCGAGGATGGCCGGGCTGGCAAATGCTTTCGGTGAGAGATAGGTTCCCCCATCGAAGTAGGTCACAGCATGACCCCGGTTGATGAAACGGGACGGAATTTTATGGGTTTTCCCTTGGTTGTCCTTTAGAGGCTTCTCGTATGGTTCGCCAACCTTAATGTTCCAATGGACGGGAATGCCTGTCCATGGCTTTGGGAGTTGGGAGACCGATCCCGAATTAGGCGGCTTTATGTCATAAAGCGCCATGACGTAGAATAGAAGAAGTCGCGAAGAACCCGAGCCGCCTCGATTTGGGATTGAGAAATTCTGGTCCCGGGTCCGAACAGATTCAGGCCGAGCAACTGCTGTCGCCGCATCTTTTCGACTAAATCGTCGTATAGCACGGCTTTCTCATTGGCTAGATAAATGTGAATGGAAGCGATCGCGTGAAGAGCTTGGTCGTCTTTATTCGCGACTAAATCCGGAGTGCGGAGCGCGAAGCTCGATGAGGAGGACCACATTAACGAGGTCAATATCGAAGCAAAGAGAGGTTTTTTCACGGTTCAACGATGAACTCAATCCAAGGGGTTTCAAGATGAAAGGGACCCGGATCCACGCGCGTTTTCCCCTTCGGGCCCGTAACAAAAATCGTCGGCCACGGCTTGATGGGCCCAGAGTCGATGAACACTGCGCGAATCCGATACTTCCCGGGAGAAAGAAAGCCATAGGCATAGGGATAGGCGGCGAGTTCCATGTAGGGTGCGCTTCCTGGCGGTGGGAACCATCCGCGGCGGGCCCGGTATTGCTCATCATCGATCCACGGACGATTGCGAATTTCGTCTCCAGGGAAAAGCTTGTAGGCTTTGAGGTCAGGCCGATACTCCGTGCGGGAGTGTGAGTATTCTCGCAGCTTAAAGCTGACCTCGGAATTCGTCAATCCGGCTTTTTTCCAATCGTCGACCATCTTCTGTTCACGGCTTTGCTCCGCAGGGTTCGGAACTTCTTCGTCCTGACGGTTGTGTGCCTCATCGAGGCGTGAACGGGGGCTTCCGTACGGAACGATCAATTCGCCGCCGGGGCCCCGAATCTCCATGAAAATCCCCCTCGAGTAGCGGGCGTTGTCGATGAGACGCCATTGGTTCTCACACACTTCGTCTACAATGACGACCACCGAGGTTCCGATGTTCTTGAGTCCGAAGGACGCCCATAACCGTTCGCGGCCTTGAATCGTAGTCCGAAGCAGTTTTAGGTCCAGGCGTAGAGAACTCGAAGTGATCGAAACCTCGTTTGGACTGACGGTGCGTTCGCGAGATTGCGCGGTTGATGCGAGGCAAGCAAACGAGCCGCAGAACGCGAGCGTGCTGAAGAAGGGTCTTAATCGTCTCGTCATTTCGTTCTAGAGTATGCCTTCCGTTCGCGCCATTCGCAACAGATCTGAGCAAAAAAAGGCCCCCGGCTTTCGCCGGGGGCCTTTCTTCAATTAAGTCTTTCGCCTAAGCCTTGGGCTTAGTACATCCCCGGCATGCCGCCGCCGTGGGCGTGTCCGCCCATGGCCGCTTCTTCCTTCTTCTCCGGGATGTCCGCGATCAACACCGAGGTGGTGAGCGCCGTCCCCGCGATGGAGGCCGCGTTCTCGAGCGCCGTGCGGGTCACCTTCACCGGGTCGACGATGCCGACCTTCAGCATGTTGACGATCTCGCCGGTCTCGGCGTTGAGGCCGGAACCCGCGGGGGCTTTGCGGACGAGGTCGATAATGACCGAGGCTTCGAGGCCGCAGTTCTCGGCGAGCTGCCGCAGGGGAAGCTCCAGAGACTTGCGCACGATCTGAACCCCGACCCGCTCGTCGTCGGCTTCGACCTTCAGACCGTCGAGAACCTTCTGGCACGAGAGAAGCGCCACGCCGCCGCCGGGCACGATGCCCTCTTCGACGCCGGCCTTGGTCGCGTTGCGCGCGTCCTCGACCTTGGCCTTCTTGGCCTTCATCTCGGTCTCGGTCGCCGCGCCGACGTTGAGCACCGCCACGCCGCCCGACAGCTTCGCGAGCCGCTCTTCGAGCTTCTCACGGTCGTAGTCGGAGGTCGTGTCGACGATCTGCGTGCGGATGTTGTCCGCGCGCTTCTGAATTTCGGTCTTCTTGCCGGCGCCGTCGACGATCGTCGTGTTTTCCTTGTCGATCTTGATCGTCTTCGCGCGGCCGAGCATGTCGAGACCGGCCTTGTCCAGCTTCAGGCCGAGCTCTTCGCTGATGACCTTGCCGTCGGTGAGGATCGCGATGTCCTGCAGCAGGTCCTTGCGGCGGTCGCCGAAGCCGGGGGCCTTCACGGCCGCGACTTTCAGGGTTCCGCGGAGCTTGTTGACGACGAGGGTCGCCAGGGCTTCGCCTTCGATGTCCTCGGCGATGATGAGGAACGGCTTGCCGGACTGCGCGACTTTCTCGAGCAGCGGGAGGATGTCGTTCATCGAGGAGATCTTCTTGTCCGTGATGATCACGTACGCGTCCTCGAGGACGGCTTCCATCCGCTCCGGGTCGGTGACGAAGTAGGGCGAGAGGTAGCCGCGGTCGAATTGCATCCCTTCGACGACGTCGAGCTCGGTCGTTGCGGTCTTGCCTTCCTCGACGGTGATGACGCCTTCGGGGCCGACCTTGTCGATGGCCTCGGCGATCATCCGGCCGATCTCCGGGTCGTTGGACGCGATGGTCGCGACGCGGGTCGTGTCTTCCTTCGTCTTCACCGGCTTGTGATTCTTCTGAAGTTCCTCGACGACGGCCTTGACCGCCTTGTCGATGCCGCGCTTAAGCTGCGTGGCTTCGGCGCCGGCGGTGAGGTTGCGGATGCCTTCGTTGATCATCGCGCGGGCGAGCAAGGTCGCCGTGGTGGTGCCGTCGCCGGCGACGTCGTTGGTCTTCGAGGAAACTTCCTTCACGAGCTGGGCGCCCATGTTCTCGAGCGGATCTTCGAGCTCGACTTCCTTCGCGATCGTGACGCCGTCGTCGACGACCGTCGGGGAGCCGAACTTCTTTTCGAGGACGACCGCGCGGCCGCGCGGTCCGAGCGTGCCCTTAACGGCGTCGGCGAGCTTATTGACGCCGGTCTGCAGCGCTTTGCGCGCTTCTTCATTGTAAACGAGCTGTTTAGCCATGGAATCTGTTCTCCTGGTAAAGGTGGATTACTTAAGGATGCCCAGGATGTCTTCCTGGTGCATGATCAGGTACTCTTGATCGTCGATCTTGATCTCGGTGCCCGAGTACTTGCCGTAGAGGACTCTGTCGCCGACCTTCACGTCCATCGGCAGAACCTTTCCTTCATCGGTCTTCTTTCCGGCGCCCGCCGCCACGATTTTGCCTTCCTGCGGCTTTTCCTTCGCGGTGTCGGGGATGATAATTCCGCCCTTCTTGACTTCCTTCGCCTCGAGCGGCTGCACGAGAACCCGGTCGCCAAGGGGCTGGATCTTTACTTTCGAAAGCGTCGCTTCAGCCATCTGGTAACTCCTCCGTTGGTGAGTATCGTCGGGGGAGGTGACTAGCACTCCACCCTACTGAGTGCTAATTTAAGCATAGGAAGATCAAAGCTGTCAATCCCCTAAGGGGACTGCTAGTTTTGATCAGGGGTTTTGTCGTCCGAATCCGGGGGGGCCTGCGCGGAAGGCGGTTCTGGCGGAGCGCTTCCCGAGAAGCTCTTTTTTATGAAGCCGGAGAAGCGTTCCACGAGTTTCGTCCATGGAGGCGGGACGGGGGTCACCTCCCCCTCTGCGGGCAGGTCCATCGGGTTGCAGGGTTCCCCGGTATCGGCCGTATATGAGGAAGAGGCGAGTTCCTGGATCACCGGGTCCGGTTCCGGCCCTCTTCCCGAAGATTCCGAAACGGGCTCCGGTTCCTGTTCCGGCTGCGGCTCCGGCTTGGGTTCCGGCTCCGGCTCCGGTTCCGAAACGCGCGTGCGCACCTGAATCGGCGGGTCTTCGGGAGGCGGCGGAGGGGGCGCCTCTTCGTTCTTATAGCCCGGAACTTCGCTGGAGATCCCGGAGACCGTCGAGGGCAGCAGGTCTCCCATGACTTCCTCGAGGCGCCGGATCACTCCGAACGCCTTTGCCAATGTGAATTCTTTTTGCGCCAACTGTCCGGAAAGGTCTTCGATGACCTCGGCCTGGCGTTTGAGCTCTTCGGCGGCCGACGACTCGACTCGGCGGGCCTTTTCGAGCGCGTCCTTGTTCTTACCCAAATCCGCTTCGGCGCCGCGAAGCTGGGCTTCCCTTTCCTGAAGCTTTTGCCGCAGGGCTTCAAAATCCTTCGTCAGCCGCTGCTCCCGGTCCTGAAACCCGGGGATCAGATCCGCGCGGTCCTGAAGGTATTGGTTGCGCTCGCGCATCGCGAGAATTTCGTTCTTCAGTTCGATGACCTGCCGCTGCAGCGATTGGGTCATAGCCCGTTCCGCGCGGCGGTTTTCGAGTTCCTTCATCAAGTCGGTGACGTGCCGGAAGAGACGGCTGCTCGAGTCGTTGAGAATATCGTTGGGGTCGAGAGGGCGTCCGGGGTCAATGTCATGGCGCGGCATCGGCGCTTGGGGCGCCGTCGGCGGGCGCTCCAGGCGGCGGATCGCGTCGAGGATGTCGGGGAATTGTCCGGCGCGCAGCCAGTTGCGTTCCTCGATCCCCCCCTCCGACGGGCAGACCATCGTCGTTTCCCCGACCCCTGGAATACCGACCAGTTCTTCCGGCGTGTAGCTGCCGGGGACCTCGCCGTTGAGATACACCCAGTATTTCACCGATTCTCTCCGGTGCGGGAGACCCGAAGGCGGGAAAGCGCGTCGAGGACTTCTCGGAATTCACAAAGACGGTCCTTGTTCTCGCTCTGCATTTCGCGGAGCTTCAGTTCGAGATAGCGCGTGGTTTCGCGGAGGCGGTCTTCGGCTTCGCGCTGCTGATCGAGAAGGCGGCGTTCGGACGCCTCGGTTTGACGGGCCGAGTCGAGCGTGGCCGCGCGGGTTTGGGCCAACTGAGCGTCCACGGCCTCACGGCCCCGTACGAGCTTCTCCTGGAGGCTGCCGGCCTGCGAACGCAGTTCGCCGAGCGCGCCTTGGAGTTCCGACTGGCGTTGGGCGTCTTCGTTGAGCCGGGCCTCAAGGTCTTCGATGCGGGCCTGAAGTTCGCGGTTCTCATTTTCGCAGCGGCTCTTGACCTCGTAGGCGTCTTTCAGCCCGCTTTCGAACCGCGCCAAGCGTTCGGTTTGCTTGGCATACTCGGCTTGTAGAAATTTCTCACTCTCGGTCAGGGCGCGTATCTGCTCCTGGAGGCCGCTGCTCTTATCCTCGAGCCGGCGGATCTGATTTTCGTAATCGTCGTGGGCTTTCGAGGTTTGCACGCGAAGATCGGCGATTTGACTCTGCAGCGCCGCGTCTTGCCGGTGGAGTTCCTCGTTCTCCTGTTCGAGCCGGCGCGCCTTCTCGTGCAGGCGGGCCTTCTCTTCTGAGAGTTCGCGAACTCGCTCCGCGCTGCGCGCGGACTCGGCGACGCCGTCCTTCCCGCGAAGGCGCTCGAGTTCCCCCTTGAGCAATAGGACTTCGCGCCGGGCGAATTCGAGTTCCTTGTTGATTTGCGCGCTTTCGAGTCCCGGATCGGGATCGTGGTCCAAATCGGTGTCTTGGTGCCGCCACCACGATTCGAAATCGGTCATTGCGCGGGCGACCGGTGCGCGCCCGCCCGCCCCGGTACCCGACTCCTGCAGAGCCTGGTCCACCTCGCGGTTGAATTCTTCGAGCCAATCTCGATAGGGGTCTTGTTCGGACATATTCGTCCCCGGGACTGTATGAGGATAATGGTGCAGGATTGCCGATTTATTAAGCGGAATCCGCCGAAGCGGATAACAACGAGCTCACCCGGCCGTCCCGTTCGAGGCGCCGCCAGCGGGCGGTAATGCGGGATCGCGCCGTTTCGACGGATTCCATGGAGTCGGGCACGAACGAGCGCAGTTGCTCCCGAATTTCCTCGCGGAGTAGAATCGGGAGGGATTCGAGCATCTTTTCCCGCGGGGCAGGATCAAAATCGTACAGCGCGCGCACTAAGTCGGCGGTCGAGAGAACGCTCAGACACAGGCGCAGGGAATTTTCATCGGCTCTCGCGAGATCGCGAAACGAAGGCACCGCGCGCCGGATCCGGCGCGCGGCGTCGGGATCGACGCGGTGCAAATCTCCGAGCAGGCCGTCCCGCAGCGGCTGTGGGGCGCGCAACAGCAATTCTTCGAGCAGTCCCGGGCCGCGCGCGTAGGAGGCCAAATGCTCCCGCAGGCGACGCCGCAACTGGCCCGTGTGAAAGAGGTCCTTGGCCCCGACGCCGCTTTCCGCGGCCAAGAGCGCCGCCACGCCGCGCCGCGCCGCCTCCGGGAGCAGACGGAAGACGTCGCCGGCCGCGTCATAGGTAAGAAGGGAGAGAACCGCGGCCGCCGCTTCCGGCGGCTCGTGGGCAAGAAAATCCGCGACGGCCCTCGCGTAGCGCGCGTCGTTCCAGAACGGGATCGGATTGAAATCGGCGTCGAGGGGCGGCGCTTCCAGCGGTTGCGAACAGACTTTCTTTTCCGGTTCGGTGCGTTTTCCGGGCTTCCAGAGCAACCACGCGGCCAAAAGCGGAAGCGAGGCGCCGAGAGCCACGGAGAACGCGGCGAGCGCAAAGCCGCGGAAGCGTTCCCCCCGGATTAGCGAAACCCAGGTCGGTCTCAGCCGGGTTCGAGTGATTTGAAGGATGTCCCCCCGGTCGGGGTCGAGACCGACCGCGTGGGCGAGCGCGGCGGTCGCCGGAGTGAGCGATTTCGCCTCGACGCTTTCATCAACGAGCAGCGAGACGGTCAACACGGTGCGTTTTCGACTCTCGACGCGCCGCGGCGCCGCGGCTTGGGCGACCCGGGAAAGAACCTCGGCTTTTAAGGAGCGCGGAATCCTATAGCCTGGAAGCACCGGCGGTAGGTCGTCGAGCTTCCCCCGGATCTCGTCCCAGAGGGCCGCTTCATCGGAGGAATCGTTGGAAAGAGAGCGTCCGCCGCTTTCCGGAATCTCTTCGACCGAAGCCCGGACGAAGCTGCGCGCCGCATCCGGTCCGAGCATCGCGTCAAGCGCTGCGTCGATCTTTGCTTCGAGCGTCCGCTCGAACGCCGCCCGGTCTCCGAGATCTCCCTCATCCGAAACGGGCATCACATCCGTCGCGAAAACAGCCGCGGTCAACAGGGTCAAAATTAAGGACATATCCATCGTGGAGTGTACGGGCGTTGTGTTTCAAATTCAAGACGAATCCGCGCAAGGGTAAATCCTTCGTAAAGCCTTGGACACAATCTAGGTCCTTTAGGTAATGACCCCATAGGTCTACTGGAACTTGCCCATATAAGGCATTCGGGTATCTTTGGGATAGGTCCTTGGGGCAGCGAGGCCTCGGAGACCTCCCTGGGAGGAAGTGATGAAGCGGATTCTAGCGTCCATTTTAGCGGTGAGCTTGAACACCACGACCGTTCTCGCGGTGCCGACGGCGTTTCCCAAGCTCGCCCCCGCGCTTCTGGAGGAGTATTCCGCTCCTCAGATCGACTTGATCGCCAAGACCAGCCTCTCGCTCGGGCTGAGCGTCTCTCCGGATGGGACCACCTTCCACGTGGGCGCCGACGCTCTCGGTCCGGGCCGCCCGGTAGGCGACAAAGTCACGAAGCGCCTCTTGACGTTCTTCTCCAAGCTCCCGGAGGACGATCCGGAAACGGGGATGGCCATGGCCATGCGCAGTTATCTTGCGCCCCGGATGCCCGCCGATAAACTTTTCGACAACCGGTTCCTGAAATTAGACGCGAACGGAAAACCGGTGCTGACCCCCCTCGGCAAGCAGGCGCTTCTCGACATTTTGACCGCCCAGGACGGACAGTTGCTCGAAGCCCCGCCCAAGCAGATGTTGGGGGCGCCGGTCATCATGTGCGGCAAAGCGGAGGGCGGCTTTTGCCCCGTTTCGGATCCGAAGATCGGCGGTCTGAACGCGGTCGGCGGGCGCACCGCCGCGGAGTTAAGCCATGCCAAGGCCGCGGCGACTTCTCCCGATGCGGCCTTCGATGGACGCACGCATCAAATAGGCTACTTCGATTGGAACCAGGTCGAAACGGCCGTCGCGAAGCCGGGCGGGCTCAAGAGCGTGACCGGCACCGGCGGTGAACTTTCGGGCTATAAAGTCGATCAGAAGACCGGAATGGTCCGCGTGATCGTCGCCGCGAAGCACGCGGTCGATCAGGACGTTTTCCGGGTCGATGAAACGAACGGACGCGAGAATCAAATTTACGAGGCGACGATGCTCGACGCCCAACTCTTCCAGCGTCACGGGGCGCGAATCGTGCGCGCCGTCGATAATCTGGTCACCGTCGATCTTCCCCTCGCTTCGGCGATTGAATTGGGGAAGACGCTTCAAGAGACCGAAGGCGTCATGAGCCGCCCCGCGCGGGTGTTCAAATCGACCGCGAAGGCCGCGGCCGACGCGATGGCCGCCTCTCCCGCCATGCCGCTGTTGGGCGCCCAGTTCCTCCCGATTCCGTCCGGTTTGGGATTGGAGACGAAGGGGCGGGTCTCTCCGAAGCTGGTGGAGAGCCGGTCGATGGTCGACGCGGAAGGCCTCAACGCTCGCGGGATGACCGGCAACGGTGCGATTTTCGGCATCATCGACTCCGGCATCGACATCGACCATCCGGACATGAAGGACGAGAAAGGGCGCAGCCGCGTCGTTTCCTATATGGACTTTACAGGGGAAGGGACCGACGACGTCGTCGGCCACGGTACCCACGTCGCCGGGACGATCGGAGGCAACGGGAAGGAGTCCGACGGGAAATACAAGGGCGTCGCCCCGGATGCGCGGTTTAAAATCGCGAAGGTTTTCGGAACCGAGGGAGAGACCGACGAGAGCGTCATCCTCGCGGCGATGAAGTGGATGGCGTCTCAGCAGGAAGGCACCGCAAAGGCCGACGTGATCAATATGAGCCTGGGAGGTCCCGGAACGCCGAACGTCGATCCGCTCGGGTCGATGGCGAACACCTTGATCGCGAAGGACAACGTTCTGGTCGTCGCGGCCGCGGGCAACGAAGGCCCGTGGGCGAGCACGGTGGGTTCCCCCGGCAACGCGCGCTACGTTCTGACCGTGGGCGGCGTCAACAAGGAAGGAGAGACTCCTTTCTTCTCCTCGCGCGGGCCGATCCTCGGACCCGACGGCAAGGAGCTTTATGTGAAGCCGGACATCGTGGCGGTTTCCGGCGACGTGGATCTGTCGGCGATCGAGCAGAAGACGATTATGGTGGAAAACGCGGCGGAGAAGGACCCCGCCGGCCGGTTGGCTTCGATCAAGGCCGAACCCACCAACGGCAAATGCGTCTACGGCCCCGGCGTGATCGCCCCCCGTTCCGGCAAGGACCCCGACGAGGCGTGCGCGCTCTCCGGGAACAAGGCCTACCGCAAGATGTCGGGGACCTCGATGGCCGCTCCTCAGGTGACGGGCGGCGCGGGATCTTTGATCGGCTATCTTAAGGAGCAGGGCGTCGACTACGACGCGTTCCAGGTGCGGGCCGCGTTGATGGAGACCGCCAAGGATCTCGGAAAGACCAAGGAGCAGCAGGGTTCCGGTCTGATGCAGGGCGGCAATGTCGCGGCGGCCGTGATCGACCGCGTCAAGCTCGGCATTCCGGTCGGCAACATCGCCTTCGCCCTTTCGATGCGTCTGACCACGAAGGACGTGGAGAAGGTGAAGGCGCAGCGCCGCTACGAGCTTACGGAGATCGGACTGCTCGACACCCAGACCGGCCGGATCATCAATACCGAGGACGGCTTGGTTCGGGCGCTCGAAGAAATCCGGGCGACGAAGCCGATGACCCTCGTTCGAGAGTTGGAACCGACCGGGGTCGAGCCTCTAATCCAAATGGCCAAGGAGCGCTCCGAGCTGGAGCCCACCCCGCCGCCGGAAACGACGATGGCCGGCTAGGGTCGTCCGCCGCGCAGCAGGCGGATCGCGTCTGCTTGCCCGCATGCCGTTTCCAAGCAGCGTTTCCCCCACTCCCGCGAGGAAACTGCGGGCGGGAGGGCCTTGAGGCGTTCGAAGTCGCGGATCGCGGCCTCGCGTTGTCCCAACAGGTCGTGGGTCAGGCCGTGGTACAGCGTCAAGATCGATTTGTACTCGGAGTCTTCCTGAAGTTCGGAGAGGGCGTTGGTGATCCAGCGCTCCGCCGCGATGAGGTGGCTTCGTTCGAGGCACTGCGGGCCGAATTGCCCGCAGATCGTTCCCAACTGCTTGCGCGCGAAACGGTCGGGCTCGGTCATGAGGCGATCGAAGAGCGCGCGCATCGCGGCGCGCGACTCCGCCGGCTTGCCGTTGCGCTCGAGCAGCGCGGCGTGGAGAAAAGCGTAGTAGGGGCTGCTGGGAAAACTGCGCCGGATGTCCTGTACGACGTCGAACGCGCGCCGGTAGTCCAGCTCGTTTGTCATGTAGATCGTCAACAGGAACCCGGCCGCCTGATTGTTCGCGAACCGCCCTTTTGAAATCGCCGTGCGGATCAGCCGGAGGCCGCGGGCGGCGTCCCCGGTGCCCCGGAAAAGCAGTTTCGCCCCGAACTTGATAACGCCGGGGAGCACGGCCACCTGATAATCGAAGATTCCCAGGCCCATCAAAGCGTCGCTGTAGTTCGGGTCCAGTTTGACGCACTTTTTGAGATACTTGATGCCCTTCTTCCCGTCGCGGTAGGCGCCGATGAAGTTTCCATTAGCGAGCTTCATCTGCCCGCGCAAGCCGAGCACCATTCCCGCGGCGAAAAAACCATCCGCCTGCACTGCGTTATCGTCGGCCTTCATAAGAGGCTTCGCCGCTTCCACGGTCGCGTCGACATTGGCGTCGAAACGTTCGAGGAACTTGTTGTCCGGCCGCATCTGCTCGGCTTCCGTCGTGTATTGCCACCAGAGAGCGCCCGAGATAAAGAGATGGCCGAGAGGATTCGCCGGATGAGCGTTGCGGAACTGAAGGGCGTTCTCGAGCGTGCGGTCGTAGTCGAGATTGTAGAGGTGGACGAGTCCCTGCTGCAGCAGAGGATCATCCGCCGCTTCAAGCAAATCCCCCTTTCCCCGCGCGGGGGAGGCGGCGGTCAGAACCGCCAGCGCGAGAACGGCGGGACGAATCACGCGAGTTCCTCGATCGCGCGCCGCGCGCTGTCGCGAACCTCGTGCGTGATCGCGCCGTCCGCCAATTCCTCGTACGTGAACCAGCGAAGCGCCTCGAGTTCGGCTTCCGCCGGATTCAGCCGTCCCCCCACCGGCCTGCAGAAGTAGATCAGGTCGATGTGCTGGTGAAATCCTTTCGGGTCCGGGATGTCTTCGAGTTGGACGATGCGGGGGCGGTGCAGCGTCGCGACGCCCGGATCCGACGGGCCGGAGGGCCCGTCATCCGGGACGATCTCGACCTCGAGGCCGGTCTCTTCGCGGACTTCGCGGCGGACGGCTTCATCGGGGGTTTCCCCCGGGTCGATATGCCCCCCCGGAGGCAGCCACATCTGCAGCTTCTTGTGGTACAGGAGAAGCGTGCTGTCCCCGTCGACCACGAACGCCGTCGCGACAAACTGGCGTTCGACCGCGGTCGTTCCCGTCGGCACGCCCGGCATCGCGACGGCCATCAGGCGTTTGCCTCGTCGGAATGGCCGGAAAAAAAGCTGCGGCGGGGCCTGGACTTCGTCCCGTTGCTGCGCCAATAGGACCGGATCGCGGCCCAGGCCTCTTCCGCCGTCTCGACGAACCGGATTAGACCGATATCTTTCGGAGAAATAACCCCTTCGTGGGCGAGGGCCTGGAAGTTGATCACCTTCGTCCAAAACGCGCGGCCGAAAAGTAGGATCGGGAATTTATGCTTCTTCCCGGTCTGAACGAGCGTCAGGGTCTCGAAGAGTTCATCGAGCGTCCCGAAACCTCCCGGGAAGGCGACCATCGCGCGGGCGCGCATAAGAAAATGCATCTTGCGGATCGCGAAGTAATGAAATTGAAAGGAGAGTTCCGGCGTCATATAGGGATTCGGCCACTGCTCGTGCGGGAGCGTGATGTTGAGTCCGATGCTCTTTCCTTTCGCTTCCCAGGCTCCCCGGTTAGCGGCTTCCATGATTCCGGGTCCTCCTCCGGTGACGATCACGAAGTCGCGCTTTTTGTCGTCCTGGGATGCCCGCGTGACGAGGCCGGCGAATTTCCGCGCCTCGTCGTAGTACCGTGAGGCCGTCACTTGCTTTTTCGCGCGGGCGAGAGCGGCTTGAAGCGCCGCGTTTTTCGGACGGCGTTTGAGCGCGCGCTGAGCGTCGCGCAGAAGGCGCGCGGCGGTTTCGGGCGACTGGGTTCGCGCGCTCCCGAAGACGACGACCGTGGAACGGACGTCGAGCTCCGCAAGCCTCATTTCCGGTTTAAGAAGTTCGAGCTGAATGCGGATCGGCCGGAGCTCCTCGAGATCCATAAACTCCCGGTCGCGGTAGGCCTTCCGATAGGTCGGCGATCCGACGATTTTCTTAAGCATCGTCCGGGTTTGCGCGGCGGTGATCTTCTTGGGTCGCATTCAGTCTCCTAAGGCGTGGCGCTCTTGCAGCGGAGCAGCCAGAGGCTCAAATGGGGCATATAGGTTACGAATATCAGCATCACGACGTGAATCAGCCAAAACACGAACGAGGCTTTGTAGAGCGTCGTAAGCGGTTTATCGAAACGGCGGTTCGAAAGGAATAAATTCAGGCCCAGCGGCGGAGTCATATAGCCGATTTCCAGGTTCAGCAGAAAAATAATCCCAAGATGAACGGGATCGATTCCGTATTGGGCCGCAATCGGGATGATGATCGGGACGACGATGATGATCGCCGAAAAGATCTCGACCATGTTGATGATCAGGAGCAGAATATTAAGAACGATGAGGAAGATCACCTTCGACTGCACGTACAGATTCATCCATTGGAACAGCCGATCGGGGATCTCCGCGTCGATCATGTAGTTGGTCAAGCCGAGGGCGCAGCCCAGGACGATCAGAATCGACCCCACGAGCACCATGCTTTCCGTGATGATCATCGGAAGATCGGAGAACTTGATGTCGCGGTAGAGGAACACTTCGACGACGAAGACGTAGAACGCCATGACGGCCGCCGCATCCGTCGCGGTGAAGGCCCCTCCGTAAATCCCCCCGATGATAACGAACGGAAGAGGAATTTCCCAGATCGCCTCTCGGGCGGTCGTCGCCGTTTCCGCCCAGGAAAACGCGGTCCCTTTGTGGCCGGTCTTGAGGCCCACGACCATGCTGTAAACGCAAAGGATCAGAATCAGCAGAATCCCGGGAACCGCCCCGGCCACGAAGAGGTCGTCGATGGACACCTTGGCGACAAGGCCGTAGAGGATGATGGGCAACGACGGCGGGAACAGCAGCCCGAGACTTCCCGTGCAGGTCATCAGCCCGAGCGAAAATTTTTCGGGGTAGTGCTGCTCGCGAAGCATCGGGTACAGAAGCCCTCCAAGAGCGATGATGGTCACGCCTGAGGCGCCGGTGAAGGCGGTAAAGATCGCGCAGCTCACAAGGGCGACCACCGCAAGGCCGCCCGGCATCCAGCCGAAAACCGCGCGGGAAAGCGCCAGCAGCCGTTTAGGCGCGTTGGACTCCGCGAGCATAAATCCGGCGAAGGTAAAAAGCGGAATCGCGATCAGGGCGGGCAGGCTCGCGAGGCGATAGGTTTCAATGATGACGGCCGCAGCGTCCGTGCCGTCCCAATTGAAGAAGAGCAGACCGAGTCCGCCCAGCAGCGCGTAGACGGGCGTTCCGATCGCCGCGAGAATCAGCGTTCCAAGGGCGACGAGAATGCCGGTCACGCCGAGGCGTCCTCTTCCGGGGCGGAGAAGCCGGCGAGTTCGGCGGCGGCTCTTAGCGCCTTCACTCCGTAATGGAAGCTCAGAAGCCCGAAACCTCCCGGCAGGATGACTTCGAAGATCCACGTGGGGGCGTGCCAATGTCCGATCGAGAAGAGCACGGAGGCGGCCTCGCGTTCCATTTCCAAAAAAGTCCAGGACGCGCGGGTGAGGAGGATTGAAACGCCCGCGGTAAACAGCGCCACGACAAGTTCCAAGGCCGCGGCGATTTTCCCTTGAAAGAGGCGGGTGACGGCGTCCATCGCGAATTGCTTGTCCTCGTGAGCCGCGACCGAAGCCCCGAGGAATCCGACCCATAACACCAAGTGCTTGAGAAAACTATCGGCCCAGAGCAGTCCCGCGGAAAAGGCGCCGCGCAGCACGACTTGGAGGAACGCCAGGAAGACCATCAAGACCACGAAGACGATGAGAATCGCTTTTTCGACCGAGAGGACGCGGCGTTCGAGGGCTTTAAGCGCGTTCACGAACCCGACTTCTTCTTTCCGCCGCCGGTCTTCTTGGCCTCGGCGCGAAAAGCGCTCAGAGCCGATTCGATGCGGTCGAGGAGTTCCTGGGAGTAAAGCCGTCCCACGAGTTCCTTGCGGGCCTTCTTGCCGGCATTGATGAAGGTCTTCCGGTCTTTCGCGGCGGGGGGGGTGTTCCACTTCAGCCCCTGCTTTTTGAGCGTCGCGATCGCGCGTTCGTTCTCGCGTCGGGTTTTCTCGTTGAGCGTGCGCAGATGTTTCGCGGAGACCTCTTTGAGCAGTTTTTGGTTTTCCGGAGAAAGCTTGTCGAACGCGGATTTCGCGATCAACACCGCGCCCGTGGCGTTGGCAAGCGGGACCGAGTAGATGTGCTGGGTCTTCTCGTGCCACTGCAGGGCGATGGCGTAAAGAGGAGCCGAGTAAACCGCGTCGATGAGTCCCGTCTGCAGCGACGAGTTCACGTCGGTGATCGAGAGGGGTATCGGGTGGACTCCAATGGCGCCGAACGCCGCCTCCGCGATCGGATCCCCCTCCCAAACCCAGATCTTCAGCTTCTTCATGTCCTCCGCGGTCCGGACCGGTTCGTTGGAGAAGACGTAGACGAAACCGACTTCGGTCCAGCCCAGAAGCTCGTAGCCTTTCTCGCGGAAGGCGTCTTCGAAATCCTTGGCGAATTTTTCGTAGATGTGGTCGACCTCGCCGGTATTCTCGAACAGCCATGGGGCGTCTAGAACCCGGATTTCAGGGGAGACCTCGCCGAGGCCGACTCCGGTGAAGCCGCCCGCGTGCAGTTGGCCCACGCGAATCTTGCGGACCATGTCCTTTTCGTCGCCCTGGCGCCCTCCGGCGTAAAACTTGAACTTGACCTTCCCCCCGCTCTTCTTTTGCATTTCCTCGTCGATTTGACGCATCACCTTCATCGCGTCCGTGCCGTCCGGAGCGAGGGTCGCGAATTTAATCGGGGCGGCGCAGACGGGGTCGCCCAAGAAGAGCGCGGCAAGAGCGGCAAACGCGAGTTTAGAAAAGGTCATCGATCTGCTCCATGAGGCGTGCGGCTTTGAGTTTGGCGACTTCATTGGCGAGCCGCATCTGCGGCAGCGCCCCGGAGTCGGCCTCCGCGATTTCATGGTGCAGCCGGCGGAAAAGCGCTTCATCGAGCGCGGCCGTCGCGTAGTACTTCATGTACAGAAGCTTGGTCGGGAGAAAGGCTCCGTCCGAATACGCGAGCGCGCGGAGGAAGTGGTTTCGGCCTTTTACGGGGTCGCCGCCCGCGATCACGGGCCGCGCGGAATTCAGGACGCCGAAAAACGCGTCCGCGCCCCCATATTGGAAGGAGGCGTCGAGCACGAGCACGCGGGTCATCATTTTTTCTGCATTCGGGACCGCGGCGAGCGCGTCGGGATTGCTGAGGTCCAGGTTGGCCCATCCCGCGAGGGCGCTCGCCGTCCAGTACAACCCGGGAAGATCCTTCGTCCCCGTGCGGTCGAGCCAGGCGTCGAAATCCGCGTCCGGGGAGAGCAGGCGCATTCCGAATTCCGAGGCGCGCTTGTACAGGCCGGCGGCGCGGTCCGGCTGCGCGTCCTCCAAGAAGAGAAATGCGTATCCCGCGTATCCCTCCGTGAGAGCCGCGAGCAGTTGGGCGTTTTTTGGATCGTTGCGCAGCAGAACCTCGAGCAGCTTCAATTGTCCGGGCATGGCCTGCCGGGCGAGAACCGGATCGCTTTCTTCGTAGAAGGCGGGGATTCCGTGCGAGACCGCGTCCGCGGTCGTTCGGACCGCGAGGGTGCGGATGCTGCACGCGGAGGCCGCGAAAAGGCCGACGAGCGCGACTATCCTTAATATATGCGGTTTGGGACCTCGGATCATGTTCCCGGTATTGTAAAAAATCCTTGCTCTACATGCAAAACCGCCTTACACTGGGAAACAGTCATGAAATTGCGGGCGCTTCTCGTTTATCCGGCGTTTTCCGAATTCAGCTACTGGAACCCTAAGTCGCTGTACCGTCTTGCCGGGCGCAAACATTTTATGCCGCCGTTGGGATTGATGACGATGGCCGCGCTGCTTCCCGCGGACTGGGAACTCTCGCTGGCGGATCTCAATTGCCGGACGCTGACGGACGAGGAGATCGACGCTGCGGATCTCATCATGACCGGCGGGATGATCACGCAGCAGCGCCGGACGCTCGAACTGATCGACCGCGTACGGGCCCGATCGAAACCCGTCGTGGTCGGTGGACCCGACGCAACCTCCCAACCGGACAAATACGCGGCCGCCGACTTCCTCGTGCTCGACGAGGCCGAAAACACCCTCTCGGCTTTTTTAGCCGCCCTCGAACGCGGGGAACGATCGGGCGTTTTCCGCCGGCCCGACCCGAAGCCCGACGTGACGGCCGTTGGGGTCCCGCGCTTCGACCTGGTGAGGATGGAGGATTATCTTTACCCGGCGGTTCAGTATTCGCGCGGCTGTCCGTTCAACTGCGAGTTCTGCGACATCATCGAGTTGTACGGACGCGTTCCGCGCACGAAAACCCCGACTCAATTCATCGCGGAACTGGACGCCCTCTACAACCGGGGCTACCGCGGGGGCGTCGAAATCGTCGACGATAATTTTATCGGCAACAAGAAGGAAGTGAAGCCGATGCTGCGCGCGTTGATCGTCTGGCAAGAGGAGCGCGGGTGGCCGTTCTACTTCGGAACCGAGGCGACGCTGACGCTCGCGCAGGACGAGGAGTTAATGGGGTTGATGCGCGAAGCGCAGTTCAAGCGGGTCTTTTTGGGGATCGAAACGCCCGATCCGGAACTTCTTCGGATCACTCAGAAAAGACAGAACACGCTCGAGCCCGTGGTCAACAGCGTCCGTAAGATCGATTCCTTCGGAATGATCGTATCGGCGGGATTGATTCTCGGATTCGACGGAGAGAAGACCGGCGCGGGAGCCGCGATCGTCGATTTGGTTCAAGCCGCCGATATCCCGATGGCGATGTTCGGATTGCTGACCTCGGTCCCCAATACTCAGTTGGAACGGCGCCTGCGCAAAGAGGGCCGTCTTCTGAAGCCGGAAGGCGGATTTCGCCAAAAGGCCGGAGAAGACGACCAACTGTCCTTCGGGCTCAATTATGTCCCTTCTCGCCCGAGGGCTGAAATCCTCCGGGAATTCAAGGGGGCGCTGAACGCCCTGTACGAAAAGCGGCTCTATTTTCAGCGCGTGATCCGTTTTCTGAAGCGGCATGATCCCGCGCTGCGATACCGGAGCCCGGGGGCGGCGCTCGCAGGCCAGGTGTCCGGCTTCCTGCGGGTGTTGGGGATGTACGCGGCGAGGCCGGATCTGTGGGGATCGTTTCTGGCCGCGATCGCCGCGGGCCTGCGATTCGGCATGTCCGGGTTGAATCTGGCCGTCATCTACTGCGCCGCGTTTCTCCATTTTGAAAAGCAGACGGTCTATGTGTCGCGGCGGCTCGACGCGCAGCTCGCCGAGGTCGAACGGGCCGGTGAAAGCGCCTATCACGCATCGCGCCGTCTCGAGGAAGAGGCCGCGGCGTGATCCTCGACGAGCCGGTCGTGGCGGCGACCGATTGGCTGCTGGCCGGAGGGCTTTTCGCGATGGGATCGAGGCTTCGCGCGGGGCCCCGCGCGCTGTTTTGGGGCCTCGCGTTCGTCGCGCTCGTGGGTGGAACCCGGCACGGATTTCGTTCGTCGCTCCCCCCGTTCCCCTTGGAACTCGCCTGGCGCGGCGCGCTGGCGGTTTTCGGTTTTTCCGGATGGATTTTGATCCGGGAGGTCGGTCCTTTGCGATGGCGGGGGGTTTGGGACGCCAAACTCGCGCTCTATTTGGCGGGAGTGGGGGTGACGGGTTCCTTCGATTTCGCTCTTGTCAATTTCACACTCGACGCGGCGGCCGCGTCTTTCATTCTGTTTTCGAGCCTGCCGGCTTCCCGGTGCTTTCTTTCGGGAAGCGCGCTGATGGGCGCGGGCGCCGTGCTGCTCGGCTTGCGCCCGCCGCTCGGGGGATTTCCTCCCGCGAGCGTGTTCCATTTCGTGGAATTCGCGGGACTTTTTCTATGGTTCCGTCATTTTTCCGCGCGGGCGGCGAACCCTTGACACTGAGTACGCCGGCGGGTATATGACCTTTATGAGCGGGATTATGTCCGACCGGCCGTTTCGCGCCCTCCTCATCGTTCCCCGCTTTCGGCAGCACAGTTTCTACAACGCGAAGGAAACCTGCCGCATCGCGGGCCGCAAGTACACGTCGATGCAGTTGGGCTTGCTGACGGTGGCCGCGCTGCTTCCTCAGGAGTGGGATTTCAAGTACGTGGACATGAACGCGTACGACCTCGACGAATCCTTGATCGATTGGGCGGATCTCGTTTTGACCGGCGGCATGCTGACGCAGGAACCGGAGATGCGCTGGATCATTTCCCGCGCGCACGCCCACGGAAAACCGGCCGGGGTTGGAGGTCCCGACCCGACGCATCGTCCCGAGTTGTACGCCGAGGCCGAATGGCGGGTGCTCGATGAGGGCGAGATCACGATCCCCCCCTTCGTCGCGTCGCTCACGCGCGGCGAGAAAGGCGGAACCTTCCGGTCCAACGGCGAAAAGCCCGACCTGAGCGTCGTCCCGCCGCCCCGCTACGATCTCGTGGATCCCGGGGATTACCTGTACGCCTGCGTTCAGTACTCGCGCGGCTGCCCGTTCGACTGCGAGTTCTGCGACATCATCGAACTCTACGGCCGCAAATCCCGGGTCAAGTCTCCCGAACAATTCTGCGCCGAGCTGCAGCGCCTTTACGACGCCGGTCACCGCGGGCATGTCGGGATTGTCGACGACAACCTGATCGGGAATAAAAAGGACGTCAAAGAGATGCTGCGCTACCTGCGGGGTTGGCTCGAAGAGCGGGGCTGGCCGTTTTACTTTTCGACGCAGTTGACCTTGACGGTCGCGCACGACGAGGGATTGCTCCAACTGCTGGCCGACGTCGATTTCCGGACGGTCTACATCGGGATCGAGACTCCCGAGCCGGACGTGCTGGCGATCACCAACAAGAAGCACAACGTCCTTAAGCCGATCTTCGAGAGCGTCAAGAAAATCTACGAGGCGGGGATCATGGTGCATTCGGGCTTTTTGTTCGGCTTCGACGGTGAGAGTCCGAACACCTCCCACGCGCACAAGACCTGCATCGAGGAACTCGGCATCATCATCGCCGGATGCGGATTGCTCGTCGCGCTTCCGGGGACGCAGTTGGAGAGGCGGCTGCGCAAGGAGGGCCGCCTGTTGGTTCGGGCGCCGGGGGCGGATTCCTGGGGCGAGGGCCGCAAGTACGATCAGATTACGCAAGGACTCAATTACGTTTCGCACCGTCCGCGCCTTACGATTCTCAAAGAGTTTCGCAATCTGCGGGCGCATTTGTTCACGCCCACCGCATATTTTAAGCGGGTGCGCACCTTCATCGGTTTGTTTCGTCCCCATTCGGTCAAGCACAAACCGTCGTTGTGGTCTTTGCCGAAATTCGCCCGCATGTACCTGCATGGGTTCGCGGTGGTCGCGGGGAGACCGGGCATGTGGTGGGAGACGGCGAAGACTTTGGCCTACGGCCTGACGAAGGGTCTTTCCGGGCTCGTGACCGCATGCGCGATGACGGTCTACTACCTCCATCTGGGGCCGCAGACGGAACATGTCGTCGCGGATCTGGACGAGCATATCCGCGAGATAGAGAAATTAGGAGAGGAGGCCTACAACCGCCGGCGCCATCTGGTCATCGCCGAACCTCCGCGGGAAGAAGAAACGGCGCAGGCTCCTTCGTCCTCTTCTTGACAGTCGAGCCGGCTCCGGCTACACTCCAAAGCGTATGGAATCTCAACCGAAATCGAAGGCCGGGGTGTTTCTCGGGGTCGGCGTTTTTATCGCGACAGGCCTGCTGGCCGTTTTCGTTTTATTCCGCGGAGAACCCCCTCCGCCGCCCGGGACGGTCGTCAGGGGATCGGTCTCGGATGAGGCCCCTTCCCTTCCACCCAGCGCGCTGCTTTCCGAGGAACTGCAGCGCCGCGAAGAGGAGGAGGAGGCCGCGCGACGCGCGGCCGGCGGGGATCGGATGATGATCCAACAGGATGAGATGACCTCCAAGCTGCTCGAACGCGGCCGCCAACCGGTGGGACAGCAAGGCCCGGACGAGGGCAGGGAAAAGGCCGAGCCCGCCGGCGGACGAGCGATGCCGAACGCGGCCGAAGCCGTTTCCTACGAGGAAAGCAAGGAGGGCTGGTCGATGATCAAACTCTCGGCCGCGGAACAGGCGCAGCTCGCCTCGATCGGCGCCGGGATCAAAACACCTGACGACGCCTTCTCCTTGGGTCAGGATAAAGCGCTGTTTAAAGCCGTCATCGAAAAGATAGGGAACAACCCTAAGCTGACCAAGTACATCCTTGACAACGAGTTCGTCGTGAAGGGCTTCATGTCCCGGCCTCGCGCGCAGCGCAACTGCAGCAGCAAGAGCGCGGCGATGTCGCATTACTCGAACCCGGCGAATACCGCTTCGGGATTGGAACTTAAGGTGATGAACACCATGCTGAAAGGGAATTCCGAGACGCCTTCGGCGTTCGCGAGTTCGAAGATGATGGGCGCGTTCCTTGAGTGCCCGGCGCTGCAGCAGATCATGAACGACCCCGACGCCGTCGGGACCATCATCGATAAGAACCCGATCGCCGCGCAAATGCTGCAGGATCCGGGGATTCTGAAAGGGATGACGGCGAATCCCGCGCTGCTCTCGGCCTATATGGGCGCTCAGACCGGACAAAAAGACCGCTAGAAAAGGAAATGGGCCCCGATCGCGAAGATCGCGAGATCCGCGACGAGATGGCTGGCCCACGAAGCCCACAGCGTTTTCTCCTCTTGGTAAAGCAGGCACCACGCGCCCGCGGCGATCGCGACCGCGAGGGCCAGAAACGCGCCGGAGGCGGCGTCCAGCGTCGCGGCGTACAGCACGCCGTGATGGACCCCGAATCCCGCCGAGGAAACCAGAGCGGCCGCGCCGTCACCGACCCAGGGGCGCAGGCGGGAAAAGACGAAGCCGCGCCAGTAAATCTCCTCCACGCCGGAGTGCAGGACGCTCATCAGCAGCGCCCAGGTCCAAAAGTGATTCCGGCTGCCCCAACGGGCGACGGCCGCCTCGACCGCCGGACGATGCTCGGCCAGCATCATGTCGAGGCCGAGGGTCCATCCCAGCCAAATCAGGAACGCGAAGAAGCTCCCGGTCGCCAATCCGAGCGCCCACGGGCGCAGGCGCAGTGCGCCGGAAGGATTCGCGAGGACGCGAAGATCGGCCCGGTCGACCGCGAAGGTCCAAAAGGCGGGCCACGCCAGCAAAAAAACTTTCGAAGCGGCGAAGACGGCCTCTCCCGCCGGAGAACCGCCGAGGACGACGAACGCGACGAACGCGCCGAGGCCGGGGACGACCAATGCGACGGCCGCGGCGGCAAGGTGTTTGCGGGGCATCCCGGGAAGGTATCACAATCCCCGCTCGCGGGCAAAGCATGCGGTTGAGTCCGCGCGCGTTGGGAGCGGCGCTGCTCTTCGCCGGGGGCGCGTTCGCGACCGGGGCCGCGTTCCTTCCCGGACGATTCGGTTTCGCCCTATTGCTCTCGCTTGCGCCGCTCGTCGCCTGTTTGCGGGGAGTCCGACCGCTCCGGGCCTTTCTGCTCGGATGGTTGTTCGGAACGCTCGCATGGGGCGTCGGGTTGTATTGGTTCCCCCCGGTCGTCGCCGAATACTCCGCCGGGCTGCCGGGACTGCGCTGGATTTTCTTCCTCGGCATCATCGCGTATCTCGGATTGGAGGTGGCCCTCGCGGCCTGGCTGATCCGGTTTCTCGCCGACGGGCTCGCGCGCGCGGGTCTCTCGGAAGCCGCGGCCCTCGCCGCGGCGAGCCTGCCTGCCTGGGTTTGCGTCGACGGGTATTTCCCCCCGCTATTTCCCGCGCCGATCGCGACTACGCAGTTGTTCCATTTGCCGCTGGTGCAGTCGCTCGATTTGTTCGGCGCGGCCGGCGTGGCCTGGATCATCGCCGTCACGAACGCGGGAATCTTTCTCAGCGTCGTCGGACGAGGGAGAGGACTTCGCCGTTGGGCGCCGCTCGCCGCGGCCGCCGGCCTCCTCGCGCTCAACGAAGGCTACGGAATCTTGCGGATGCGGGCGGTGGACGCAGGCGTCGCACGCCGGGTCGAAGAAGGGCGCACGCTTAGCATAGCGCTGGTTCAGGCCTCGATTCCCTTCTCCCGCAGGCGAACGGGGCAGTTCGTCGAGGCCAATCTCACGGCCTATCGCGCGTTGAGCGAAGAGGCGCTGGAGGCGGGTCCTCTGGATCTCATCGTCTGGCCCCAAAACACCTACGAGCGCCGTCTGCGCGTTTCGGCCGAGGGGCGCGTGACGATTCACGGGGAGGACGCCGCGGCCGTTCTCGGCCGCGACCTGCCGTACCCGGCGAGGTCGCTGGTGACCACGCTGGCCCAGGTCGAAGGTTCGGGTCAGCGCTACGCGTCGGTTTTGTTCGGTCCGGAGCGCGGGATCGAAGGGGTTTCGTATAAGCGCAGTCCTACGCCGTTGTCCGAGTATTTTCCGATGGGGAGCGTATTCCCGTTTCTCTATCGCCTGACTCCGAGGATGAACCGCATTCAGCCCGGCCCGCAGGAACCGATCCGGGTCGGAGACGCCCGCGTCGGCGTTTATATCTGCTACGACGGCATGAAACCCGGGAGCGCCCGGGATTTGGCCCGCTCCGGAGCGCAGGTCCTGATCAATCCTTCCAGCGATCAATGGTCCCGCGACCGAAGCGTACAGCCCCTTCAGGCGTTTGCCGTCACGCGTCTTCGTGCGATCGAAACGCGGCGGTATCTCATTCGTTCGACCCCCAACGGAATGAGCAGCGTCGTGGACGCGGTCGGGCGTCTCGTCGATGAAATCCCGATCGACGGGAAAGGGGTGCTGCGGGCGAACGTCCCTTTGCTCGACGGAGCCCCGGTCGCCGGGGCGCTGGGCCCGGCGTTGTACCGCCTGGCGCTGCTGCTCGCCGCGGCGCTGTTCGTCGCGGGTCGGCGCCGGGGGCCGTTGAAATCCTGAGGATTAGGTGATACATTAAGTTCCGATGTCGATCTATCTCGAAAAGGCTTCCGCGACGCTCGCGGAGATGTTCCCCACGCTCCCGTGGACTGTTCGCTTAAGCTACCAAGGTCGCGCCGCGTCGTTCGGTTCGGGTCCGGAACGCGCCGAAATCGCCTGTCGGACCGAAGATCCGCTGCGCGATCTCGCCCGGGCCCGGCTTTCTTCATTTCTGGACCGCTACGTTGAGGGCGAATGCGAACTCAACGGGGACATCTACTCGATCGTCGGTCTGCGACGCCATGTCCGCAAGGACGCCGAGTGGAAGGTGGGGCTTTTCAACCGCGTCCGATACATGGGAACGATGCTGTTTCCGTCGTCGGTGCGGCGGAAACTGATCGCCGTCTCTTCCCACTACGATTTGCCCAACGAATTCATCGAAGCCTACCTGGACAAACGAACGAAGGCCTATTCCTGCGCGATGTGGAAGGACGCGAACGCGATCGGAAACCTGGACGACGAGGCTTTGGAGGACGCGCAGCACCATAAGTTCCACATGGCGGCCTCGGAACTCGAGGTTCAGGAGAGCGACAAGTTTTTAGACATCGGCTGCGGTTACGGCTACCAGGTCAATTTGGTGGAGAAGGAATTCGGCTGCAGGAACGCGATGGGAATCACGCTTTCGCAGAATCAGGTCGACAACGGCTTCTCCAAGAGCATGAGGCGGACGCACTATCTCGATATTCCCCCGGACGGGAGCTACGACAAGATCTACACCTGCGGGATGGTTTCTCATCTCGACAAGAGCGAACTGTATCGCTACTACCGGCATATCTACGGTCTGCTCAAGCGCGGCGGGCGGTTCTGGATGCACGGCATCATCCCGCAGGCGAACCCGGCTGGACTCAACAACTACAACACCCTTTCCGGGACGTTCTCGCAGCGCTACGTCTTTCCGGACCACTATCAATTTCCCGTCCACCAGCACATCAAGGCGATGGAGACGATCGGATTCAAGATCCGCAAGGTCTACTTCCGTTACGGTCATTACGCGAAGACCCTGCGTCACTGGTACAAGCAGTATGTGGAGACCTTGCCCCAGACCCGGCACATGATCACGCCAACGATCGAGCGGGCGTGGCATCTCTACCTCACCTTCGGCTCGATTCTCGACGGTCCCGAGGCCGTCATTAAGCAGATTCTGGCCGAAAAACCCTAATCTTCAGCCCTGCGGCGAACGTTACGGGCAGATCAGCGGCCGAACAGGCCCTTGAGCAGCTGTTCTCCCTGCTTTTTGAGCAGGTCCTTGCCTTGTTCGAGCGCCTTGTTCACCTCGGGCTGCTTGAGCACCGATGCGGCGTCCAGCTTCACCTTCGGATCGGAGATCGTTCCGGTGATCTGAAACGCGATCGGAGCCTTCAACGCGCCCGAGAGCTTCGCGTCGACTTTCAGGTTGAGCGCTTCCTTTCCGAGGTCGGCGCTTCCGGCCATCGTGACGAACGCGGCGCTCGAGTCGAGGTGGGATTTTTTCACCGTCATCCGTCCGTTCTGAACGGAGTAGTCGCCGACGATTTCCTTGAAGTCGACCTTGTCAAAATTGGGGAACAACGGAACCTTCACGAGCCCCGCGACCTTTTGGATGATCATGATCGGAAGGAGCACCACCTTGACCAGCCCGTTTGAAGCACCCAACTGTTTTAAGTCCTCGAATTTCCCCGCGCCGACGGAGAACGAGACCGTCCCGTCCAGGGAGGAGAGATCGCTTCCGATTTCGCGCAGGTCCCAGAGCATCGTCGTTTTGGAGGCTTGAAAGCGCGGGTGGACGATCGCCCCGATCGTGAGGGATCCTTTCGCGTCGACAAGCGTTTTCAACGACGCGGGGCTCTCCTTCCCCCCGTCCTGCTTCGGCGCGGCCTCGTCTTTCGCGGCGGACGATTCCGGAAGTTTCGAGAGGTCGAGCTTCGCGAGCGTTCCGGTCAGCTCGATCTTCGGGCGGTTCGTGCGGTAGCCGCGCGCGGCCAACTGCGCGTCGAACGCGGCGCCGTTGAGCGCGCCCTTGAGCGCCGCGTCGGCCGTTTCCGGCGTGAACGACAACCGACCGTTGAGCCCCGTGAGCGCCTGTCCGGAGGCGTTCAGCGCAGCGTTCGCCAATCGCAGCTTCCCTTCAAGCGCGGGCGAGTCCGTCCTCCCCTTCGCCTTCAGGTCCACCGAGGCGGTCCCCGCGGCGTTCATCTCCTTGAGCGCCGGAACCCAGCGCCGAGCCTTCTCGAGGTCGAGTTCGTCCGCGCGCAGTCTCAGATCGATGCCCGCTTCCGCGTAGGTCCCGTCCAAAGTCGCCGAAATCCCGCCGAGGGACGCGGCGAGTCCGCTCAGCGTCCATCTGGATTTCGTTTGGACGACGCTTCCCTTCAGCGCCGCTTCGTCTCCTTTTAAGTCGAGTCGGGTCAGCGCGATCAGCCCGTTCTTGACCGCGGCGTGCAGCGTCCCCGACAGCGCCGGGATCGAGACGCCTCCCGCTTCGAGGGCGGGAAGGCCGACCGTGAGTTTCCCGGCGGGAGCGGAGAGAGGCTTCAGTGTCCCCGCGAGAGAATAACGCTTTCCCTCCCAAACCAGAACGAGCGCGTCGATCGCGACTCCGGCCGCGTCGATGTTCGCCCCTTTCGGGTCGAGCGTTCCCTCGAAATCGATTTCGCCCTTCTTCCCGTCCAGCGTGACGGCGGACTTCAGCGCGAGAGGGAACGGCTCCGCCAGTCCGGCTCCGGAGGCGGTGAGCGACAGGCCCGAGACGGACGCCTTCGTTCCGGAGGCTTTATCCTCGTAGCGCAGCGATCCGTCGCTCACGCTGAGCCGTTCGAGGGACACGACCGGCGCAACCGCGCCCCCCGCTTCGGGCGAGTCGGATTTTCCGGTCCCTTTGGCGACGTTCATCGAGCCGTCTTTATCGGCCACAATGTGAACCGAAAGGCCGTCGAGCGCGAGTTCCTTGACCCGGAATTCCCTCTTGAACAACAGCGGCCGCAGGTCCACTTTCAGCGAGAGTGATTTCAGCGTCGCCGCCGTTCCGGCGGCGAAATTAGGAACCTCGGAAACTTCCAGTTTTTCCAACGAGACGCCGCCCAGGCCGATGGAAGCCTCGGCCAATTTGATTTCTCTTCCCAACGATTTGACGAGTTGGGAGACGGCGATCGCCTTGATGCGTTCCGGCGGGTAAAGAATTTTCAGCGCGACCACCAGCCCGGCGGAGGCGAGGAGGCCCAGGAGGACGAATCCCAGCGCGATTTTAAGCACGGTCTTCACGCCGTGATTCTAACAAATGGACAGAGGCCTCAACGGCGGCGGAGGCGGATGGAGGGGTCGTCTTCGGCCAGAGCGGAATCGGGGTGGCGCCGGGTCCCGCGGTTCGCGCTGCCGAACAGCGAGAAGGCGTGCCCGCCGCGCACGGAAACGACCCAGCGGCTGCCTCCGGGTCCCTCGTTGATCGCGTACGCGACGTCGATGCGGACGACGCCGCCGGACGACGAGCGCGACGGGGAGAAGCGCAGGCCGGCGCCCACGTCGTTTTTCACCCGGTTCGCCAAGCCCCGGGCGCTTGAGGCGATAACCCCCGAGTCAAAAAACACGACTCCGCCCATGTAGACGAGGTGGCAGAGCTCCCGATCCCAGAACAGCCGATTCTCGAGGTTGAGCAGCAGAGAGCGCTGCCCGGTGAAGGCGTTGTTCTTGTATCCGCGCAGGCCGGTATCCCCCCCGAGAACCAATTGCCTCTCCCCGTCAAGCCGGCGCGTCGAGTTGAACTCGAGGTGGCCCACGAAGGTCTGATCGAGAATCCAGCCCGTTTTCCAAAAGAGATTGAGGTTGGCGAAGAAGATGCCGTTTTCGACGCTTCCGCCGGCGCTGCGGCCTTCGACGCCGACCTCGGTCAACGCGAAGCGTCCCGGGCCGAACGGGATGCCCTGCCGGTCCGAGGCGTGAAGCATCCAGCGGTCGCGATCGCTGCCCCAGGATTCCAGCATCGGCCCTCCCTCGATCGAGAAGTCGTTGCCCAGATTGTAGTCTTCGGTCCGCTGCATCTGGTCGATGTTCCGCTCCGAGCGGTAGCGGGTCTGGATCCAGGAATACCCGAACAGCGGTCCCGACAGTTCCCGATCGCTCGGCAGCGACCCCGCGCGGGTTTCGCTCGTCGCTGCGAAATCGGACTTGGCGTAGAGCGTCCCTAGGTTCACCCGGTGGGTCGTGTCGCCGATCTGCCCGACCCTCGCCCCGAAGCGGGAGCGTACCGCGCGGAAGTCGGCGTCGAATTTCGAGATCTCGTCTCCGTTTTCGTAAAGCGAGTTCTCCTGAACGATGCGCGCCCAGGAGGCTTCCCAGGCGTGGGGCGCGTCGTGCGAAAAGAAGGGCTTCGTCACGCGGACCCCCGATTCCGTGCCGCGGCTGGTGTCCGCGAATTGCGTCGTGAGTTCGTTCCAGGTGCCGAACAGTCGCGGATCGGTGTAGCGAAGATCGTTTCGAATCTCGGAGCCCACCTGGGAATGAAACAAGCTGATTCCCTTGCCGAGTCCGAGCAGGTTCCCCTCCTGCGCGCCGAAGATCAGAAAATCATCCCCGCCCTCGGTGCCGAGCGAAAACTGCGGGACCAAGGTCCAGGAATCCTGGGTGCGGATGCGCAGGTCCACGGTTCCGTCGTCGAGAAATTTAGGGTCGACCGACGCGTGGCGCAGAAACCCGAGGGAGCGCAGATTGCGCTCCGTCTCAACGGCCTTCAGCGGGTCCCAAAAAGCTCCGACCGGGAGAAGGTTGTCGTGCTCGACGATGTGTTCGCGCGTCAGAAAATGGATGCGGTTGGCCGTTTGAAACGGCCACCAATCCTCTCCGGGCACCGCCGGGTTGAAGACGTTGCTCCGCTCGATCGAGACCTTCGATACGGGCTGTGCGAGGGAGGGGGCCGCCGCCACCAGCGCCAGCGCGGCGAGACCCAGCCCGCGCATCAGGAGTCTCGGAGTTTCGCGAGAATCGTCGCCGTCGCTCGTGATTTGTTGAGCGTGTAGAAGTGCACGCCCGGGGCGCCTCCGGCGAGCAGGCCCCTGCATTGACGCGTCGCGTAGTCGATGCCGAAGCGCGTGATCCCCTCGGGATCGTCGGCGACGGCGTCGAGTCCATCTCGCAGTTCCTTCGGCAGCGAGGTGCCGCACATCTCGGTGAAGCGCTTCGTCTGCTTGATGCTGGCGACGGGCATGATCCCGGGCACGATCGGGCATTGGATTCCGATTTTCCGGGCCCGGTCGACGAAGTCGAAATAAACCGCGTTGTCGAAAAAGAGCTGGGTGATGACCCACTCTCCGCCGGCGTCGACTTTTTCCTTCAAGCGCGCCAGGTCCGCTTCGGGGGAGACCGCTTCGGGATGGGTCTCCGGATACCCGGCGACCCCCATCGCGAATCCGCCGCGGACCCGGATGCGGCGCACGAGATCAGCGGCGAACGGGAGTTCGCGGCGCGCCGCGGGGATCGGTTCCCGGTCCTGGGGCATGTCGCCGCGCAGCGCGACGATGTTTTCGATGCCCGAGCGCTCGATGCGGTCCAGAATCTCGTCGATTTCCGCCTTCGTGTGCGCGACGCAGGTCAGGTGGCACGCGGTCTCGATGCCGATCTCGCGCTTGATCATTTCAGCCGTTTCGATCGTTTGCGTACGAGCCGAGCCGCCGGCCCCGTAGGTCAGGGAGACGAAGTCCGGCGCGAGCGCCTTCAGGGCGACGACCGTTTTTCTAAAGCGATCCATGTCGGACGGGGCTTTGGGAAGAAAGAATTCGAAAGAAAAGACAGGCGTACCGCGGCCGTAAAGGCTCGGAATCCTCATTGAGTGGAGGATGATTTCGCTTCGCTCGCCCCTTTGGAGGACTGCTGCGCCGGAATGCGCGCCTCGCTGTTCTTGATCAGCTTCTGGTATTCGTCGACCATCATCGGGTCGCGATTCACCGTGAGGGCGAGTCGGTAATCCGCCGCGGCGTTTTGATACATGCCGAGATTTACGAAGGTCGCGGCTCGGTTGCGATAATAGCGGTCGTAATCCGGGTGCAGTTTAACGGCTTTGCTGAAATCCGCGAGGGCGCGCTGATACTGCCCTTGCGAGAACTCGCAGAGTCCGAGACCGTTGTAGGCGGACGCGTTCATCGGCGAGAATTTTATCGCATATTGAAAGTTTTCTCTAGCGCGGGATATCTTGTTGGAGAAGTAGCGAATATTGCCCGCCTTGACAAAGAGGTTTGGATCGGGTTCTTCCCCCTGCAGCCGGAGGGCCTCGATCGCCGTTTTCAGGGCGGCCGGGTACTTGCGCCGGGCCGTCAGCAGCGTCACCAGGCTGAGGTGGGTCAGGGGATCTTCCGGCGAGAGCCTCGCCGCCCGCCGGAAGTCCTGTTCGGCCGCGTCGAGCGAATCCTGCGCAGAGAGCGCCGAGCCGCGGGCGAGATAGGCCTGGGTGAGTTTTCCGTCCATCTCGAGCGCGCGCGTGTATTCGATGATGGCCCGGTCGTAGTGACCGGCGTTGTCGAGGGCGTTCCCGCGCACCAGATGCGTGTAGGGGTCGTCGCCGTCGCGTTCGAGCTGTCCTTCCATCGCGTCGATGCGGGCGCTGTAATCCCACGCCGCGCCCGGATCCTCTCCCATGGTCAGTTCCGCCGACTTCACCTGGAAATCGAGCATCATCGCTTCGCGGTAGGCGCGGTCGCTTTGCTTGTACTGCCGGAGCGCCGCGTGGCCGATCGAGCGCGCCAAAAGCATCTGGGGCAGCGGGGCATCGAGTCTCTGGGCGTCGTCGAGGTCGCGGACCGCGCGGGCGTAGTCGCCGATCTGTAGGAAGGCGAGACCCCGCTGCAGCAAAGCAGCGGGATACTGCTCGTCGATGCGCAGCGCGGCGTTGCAGCTGTCGATCGCCGATTTCTCCCGCTTCGCCAGTCTCTGCGCGTGGCACAGCAGCGAGAGCGACTCGAGGGGGATGCGCTCGTATTTCACGGCCTTCTCCAGATCCCGAATGGCCTTCCGGTAATCTCCCAAGCCCGCGTAGGCTTGACCCCGGTAGCGGTAGGCCGCCCCGTTGTCGCGGTCGAGGGAAATCGCCTGGTCGAGATCGGTGATGGCTTGAGGGTACAAGCGGGAACGCATCCGGAATTGTCCGAGCGCGGTAAAGCTCTCCGAGGAATTCGGCGACTGCTGGATGGACGACTCGATGTCCTTCGCGGCCTGCGCGATGTCGCCGAGTCCGTAATAGGCCTCGGCGCGGTACCGAAGAACGATCGGTTCGGGGGCCTTGAGAAGAAGCGCCTTGTCGAGAGACTCCACCGCCTTCCAGAAATCCCCGACTCTGAGGCGGGAGGCTCCCAGGTCCAAAAAATATTCCGCATTCCGAGGATCCAACTCGGCCGCGCGTGAGAAATCGACGACGGCTTTCGCGAAGCGCGCGTAGATTCTCGTTTGGAGCCTTCCCCGGCGGCTGTAGGCCTCCGCGAGGGTGTCGTCGGCTTCGATAGCCGAGGAAAAGTCGATCAACGCCTCCTCGTATCGGCCTCCGTTTTCCTTAAGTTTGCCCCGCGCCATCAGGGCGGGAGCGTAATGCTCTTCGAGTTCGATCGCCCTGTCGAGATCCTTGCCGGCGAGACGGTCCTGCCCCCGCCTCAGAAAGAACTCCGCGCGGGTCGTCCACACCCTCGCGGACATCGAACTGACGCGGACCGCGTCGTTGAGGTCCCGGAGGGCGCTTTTGAATTCGTTCAAAGCCTCGAGAGAGGCCGAGCGCTTGACATAGAGATCCCCCAAATCACCGTCGTAGCGGCGGTCGGGGGTCGAGAATGTCGCCGCGATCGCTTTCCCGAACATCGCCGCGGCCTCTTCGTGCTGCTTGGCCTGAACGAAATGATCGCCCATCGTGTGCGCCGCCGGCGGATTGGGGATGTCCATTTTCAACGTCACGCGAAAATCCGAGAGCGCGCTTTCTTCGTCGCCCCGCCGATGCCGGATTTCCCCCCGGTTGAAGTAAGGGGCGTAGTCGGAAGGAGCCGTTCGGATCGCCTCCTGAAAGTCCTTATCGGCCAAAGTCTGGTTCTTTCGTTCGAGGTACACCATCGCTCGGGCGAGATAGGCGTAGCTGTAATCGGGGAAGAGCCGGATGGCTTTCGAGTAGGAGGCGAGCGCTCGGTTCGAGTCCTTCGCTTCGGCGAAGACGGTCCCCAAGAGCCCGTAGGCGAGCGCGAAATTCCGGTTGCGGTTAAGAATGCGGGTAAGCTCCTTTTTCGCGCGGTCATCCTGTTTCGCGTCATGATAGGCCCACGCCAGGTGGTAGCGGGCGACCAAATGGTTTCCGTCGAGCTTAACCGCCCGGCGGATATCCCGGAGGGCGGAGGCGAGATCGTTTTTCAGCCGGTGAACACGCGAGCGTCCCAGCGCCGCCTCGGCGAAATCCGCGTCCTTGGCGAGCGCGTTCTCGAAATCGGTCATCGCTCCCTTCCAATCCCCGACGATCAGGCGCGCGTTCCCGCGGAAGGTCAGCTCTTCCGGCGTTCGGGCGGAACTCTTGGCGGCCTCCCGGGCGTCGCGAAGCGCTCCGGCACGGTCGCCGAGGATATGGCGCAATTGCGCTCTTAGGGACTCCGCCGCGGGAAATGAAGACTGCTCGCGGAGCGCGTTGGAAACGCTGGAAAGGGCGTCGTGAAACTCTCCGCGGTGATACTGTTCAAGGGCTTGTTCAAACAGGGCGCGGCCCTTCGCGCGATCCGCTGCGCGCGCCCCAACGACGACGAAGAGAACCGTGAGAAGCGTGATCGCCCCCACGGCCTGTCGGCCTCTACCCATTGCCCTAATGATTTTAAGGAACAAGTGTTACGGAATTATGGATGTTATTTATAAAAATCACGGACCCACGCGTGGGACTTGAGTTCATCGAGCAGCGCGGGGTCGAAATAGCGGCCGTCCGCGGCGGCGACGTTGAGTTCTACGTGGGAGGCGGTCCGCATGCCGGGGATCACCGTCGAGACCGCCGGAACGCTGAGACAGTACTTGATCGCGGCTTGAGCGAGGGTTTCGGCGTGTCGGGGAACCAGCCGTTCCTCCAAAGCCGAGGCCCGGCGGCAGGTTTCCTCGAGGCGGCTCCCGCCGAAGTAGTAGCTGCGGAAATCTTCCGGCGCGAAGCGGGTATCGGGTGTTAAGGTCCCCGTCAGGCCGCCCTCGTCGAACGGACAACGAACGACGACGCCGACGCCCTTCTCTAAACACAGGGGGAAGAGACGGGTCAGCGGTCTCTGGTCGAAGAGATTCAAGATCACCTGCACCCCATCGGCGATCCCGGATCGGACGACGTCGAGCGCGCTGTCGGGGTTGTCGGAGTTGATGGAAACTCCGACCGATCGCAGTTTCCCCGCGTCCCGGAGCGTCTGAAACGCGCCGAGGGTTTCCGCCCACATCGGGTCTTTGAGCCAAGCGTCCGTCCAAACATGAAACATGACCAAGTCCAGCGAATCCCGGCGCAGATTGCGCAGCGAGCGTTCGACGCAGAAGCGAACCCATTCGGGCGAGAACGCATGGCCGAGTCGGGTTCGAACGTGGGCCGGCCACTCCATATTCTGAGGCGGAACCTTCGTCCCGATTACCGCGGCCGCTCCCGTTTCCTGGATCACGCGCGCAATCAGCCGTTCGCTGTGTCCGTGACCGTAAACCGCCGCGGTATCAAAATAGGTGACGCCGAGTTCGATCGCGCGCCGCAGGGCTTTTATCGAGGACGCATCGTCGGTGTGTCCCCACATCGACTTGCCGATGCCCCAGCCTCCGAAACCGACTTCGGAGACTTCGAGTCCGGTCCTGCCGAAAGGCCTTCGCGCGAGTCCAGTGGTCGACGCCATTATTGGGATACCTTCACGAGCAATCGAATATCTTCCAGTACGCCGGCCACCGCTTCGCAGCGTTCCTGCGGCCCCCGGTAGACGACGGCGCTTCCCCGGTTGTGCACCTCCGAGGAATAGCGCCTCGCCTGCGAGAGCGTGCAGCGGGTCGCCTTGATCAACTGCCGCTCGACGTCGTCGAACGTGTGGCATTCGCAGTTGAAAAGCGTGACCCGCCACCCGAAATCCGTTCCGATGCTGTCTTCTGTATCGGTGACTTCTTGGATCGAGGTGCCGTTCATCGTGCGCTTTAGTATAGGAAATTTTAGCCGGGACCCAGACTCGCGGGCTCCAGGTAAATATTTCGTAAATCATCGTTAAAATATTGACAATTGAGGGTTCCCGCCCAATACTGGGTTAGGCGCGCCGGGCGGCCCCCCTCCTCCGGCGGTGTGCGGAGGCTCGACATGTACCGGAAATCGAACGATCGCGTCCTTTTAACGGCCCTCGTCGTTTCGTTGGCGGCGGCGCTGCCGGCTTCTTCCTTCGCCTTCGGCGGAAATTTCAAGGGCAAGACGAAGGTCGGCGGCTCGAAATCCGGGGATTCGAAATCCGGCCCCGCGAAATGGGGCGGCGGAAAAACCTCCGGCGGATTTAAAGGCGGCGGCCACAAAGCTCCCGCGAATCCGTTCGCGTGGGTCGGCGGCGGCCACGGAAAAGGCGGCCCCGACGGCGGTCACGGAAAGGGCGGGAGTCACGGCAAGGACGGCGACGGAAAGGACGGCTACGGCAAGAGCAAGGGCGGGTCCAGCGGCAAGAAGTGCATCCTCTTCGGAATTATCTGCTGGGGCGGGGACAGTTCCGGAGGCGGCAAGGATCCCAAACCGTCGCCGCAGCAGAATCCGGAACCCGACGCTCAGGTCAACGCCGCTGAAGCGGCGGCCGAGGCGGCCGATCCGGTCAACGGCCTCGACGGCTCGGCGAATCCCGAAGACGACCGGATCGCGGTGACGCCTCCGGAGACGCTCCCGGGCGACGATCGGGTCCCGGTCGGCGAAACGGAAGAGGAAGATGAAGAAATCGAGGCGGATCCCGTCCCGATGCAGGCCTCGGTGCTCAACAGCGGCGCCCTTCTCTCGAATTACGGGGCGATGGGCGCCCCCTCTATCGGGCGCGGACGCGAGGTGCGCGGGGTTTCCTCGTCGGTGGACGCCCAGTTGGCGAGCGCGAAATTGGGCGCGTCGGCTTTGGATAAGAAGTGGGGGCTTGTCGATGTTTCCGCGAAGGGCCTTGAGGGGGCGAATCGGGAGGTGTCCGGAAAAATCCTCGGCGCCGACGGCGCGGGCGTGCGCATCGCGCAGATTCGAGCGGAGCTCGACCGCAACGACCCGAACCGCGCGGATATTATTTCGACCGCCGGGCAGCGCTACCTGCAGGGTGCGCAGTCGTTTCACAGTCTCGGCGACTACGAATCGGCGCTCCGCCAAGCCGAGGCCGCGATCCGCGCCGACGGAAAGAGTTCCTTGGGCTACCTCGCGAAGGCGAAGGCCCTGATCGGTTTGGGGCGCTACAAAGAAGCGGAGCAGTTCGCTCAATTCGCCCGCGATCACGCTCGGACGCGGAACACGAAATCCGAGGCGGCCTCGGTGATGGCGATGGCGCTGCAGAAGCAAGGGCGATTGAAGGACGCGTTGGCGTCCGCGGAGGCGGCGACGCGGCTTGCGACCGGAGACCGATTTCTCACCGGCGCGTTGGCCACCAAAGCGTTTGTCTGTGAGCAGAGCGGCGACCGCGAATGCCTCCTGGAAGCGTTGAAGAGGGCTTCCGAGATCGATAAGGCATACGAGCGGCACTATATGCTCGCGCGGCAGGGAAAAAGGGTTTTCGATCCGAACGTGACCGATGCCGACGCGCTCATGAACGCGCTCGGCGAGCTCCCCGAAGACGGCGAGGGCGGACCCTCTCGCTCGAAATGGTGGTTCCTGCTTCCCGGCTTGCTGATCCTCGCCGGGTTCGCATCGACGGTGCGCGCGTACCGTGCGATTCCTCCGTCGGTGGAGAAGATGAGGGAAGGGCTCTCCCGCGCGGCGGCGGCCGCGGTCCCTCCGTCGGAGGCGGAGGCGATGCTCGATGGGAAGTACGAACTGACGAAGGTCGTCGGGCGAGGCGGCTTCGGACAGGTCTGGGAGGCCGTCGATCACTCGCTGGGAAGAACCGTCGCGATCAAGAAGATGGCGGTCGGCGAGATCGCGGACTCCACCAAGGGCCGCGCGGAGTTCCTCGAGGAAGCCAGGACGCTCGCCGCGTTGAATCATCCGAACATCGTCGAGATTTTCGCGGTGCTCGATCGTCCCGAAGGGCTGTATCTCGTGTTCGAGATGCTCGACGGCAAGACGGTGCAGCAGATTCTCGCCGAACAGCATCGCCTCCCGTTGGCGAACGCGAAGCGGATTCTGCTCGCGGCGGCCGCCGGTCTGGAGGAAGCCCACGCGCGCGGGGTCGTCCACCGGGACTTGAAACCGGCGAATCTCATGCTCACGACGCAGGGATTCGTGAAGGTGATGGATTTCGGAATCGCGCGGCGCCAAGGCGCCGTCCTCGCCCATCCGGCCGCGCCAGCGCCGCTCGCGGAGTCCGGTGTTCCGACGATCCGAACGCGTACGCTCGCCGGGACCCCGGGCTACATGGCGCCCGAGGCGAAGGAAGGGACGGTCTCCGCGCGGTCCGACGTTTACGCGCTCGGGGCCTGCCTGCATGAGTTGCTTTTCGGACGTTTGCCGGAAACAGGGGGCGGCGGAGAGCTGATCCTCGAAGACGCGCCGCCGGAATTGGCGGGGTTGCTGCGCGATTCGCTCGCGCCCGACCCCGGGGCGCGTCTGAGCAGCGCCCGGCTTTTCGCCGAGCGGCTCGCGGCCGTGCCGGAAAACGTCGAGACGGTATAGCCTGTCGTTGGGAGAGGTTTCTTGTTTAAGCATCGGCTGTTCTTGTCCGTCGTGATTCTCGCACTCCCCTCGGCCGCCCTCGCCCAGCGCAGGGGTCGGCTTTCCCCGGATGAGCGCCGGGCCGTGGAATTGATCGCCCGTGCCGACCGCGCGATGTCGGCGCGTCCTCCGGACTTCTCCGGCGCGGCGGTCTCGCTGCGCCAGGCTCTCGATCTCGCGCCGGAAAATCCTTCCGCGTACAACAAGTTGGCGACGGCCTACAACAACTTGAAGAACTACTCCGGAGCGGTCGAAGCCGCGATGCATTCCTTGGAGCTAACCGGGGGCATGAGCCCCGACAACCGCAATCCCGCCGCCTTCGAAAACCTCGCGTGGGCCCAGCTCAATCTCGGCGACCCCCGGTCCGCGGTGGCCAACGCGAGCCAGGCCATCCGCCACAACCAACGCAGTGCGATGGCGTTCGCGCTGCGTGCTTTCGCCTATGAGGAACTCGGGGAGCACGCTCTGAAGCTTGAGAATATCGAACGCGCGGCGATTCTTTCCCCCGCCTTTAAAGGCCATCGGGACAGGGCCCGCAGCGGCAACCGAATTTTCCGGCGGCGCGGCGCCGCCGAAATCTCCCCCGGAGGGGGCGGGATCAGCGTTCAAATCCTCGGCGCGGTCGGAATCGGGGTGGTCGTCTCCATGGGATTTCTGGGGTTCGCCTGGTACACGCGCAAGAAAATGTCGGAGCGCCGCGAAGCCGATCGCGCCGGACAGAACGCGATCGAAGCCCGTTCGGAAAGCGTCGAAGACGGCGCCCCCCTGGCCGGCAAATACAAACTTTCCCGGATTATCGGACGCGGCGGCATGGGACAGGTCTGGGAGGCGCAGGACCTCACGCTCGGGCGCATCGTCGCGATCAAGCGCATGACCGAGGATCTCGACGCGATGGGAGACCGCGGGCGGGAGTACTACATGATGGAGGCGCGGACCGTCGCGGGTCTTCACCATCCGCACATCATCGGCATTTACGAGATTTTGGATCTCCCCGTGGGTTTGTTCCTTGTCTTCGAGATGGCCCGCGGCAAGACCGTCCAGCATCTGCTGGCGGAGAAGCACAGCATCCCCCTCTCCGAGACCGTCGCAATCCTGCGGCCGGTCTGCGAGGCGCTCGAATTCGCGCATGCGCGCGGCGTCGTCCATCGGGACTTAAAGCCCGCCAACATCATGCTCACCGATCAGGGCTTCGTGAAGGTGATGGACTTCGGCATCGCCCGCAAGGTCAACACGGTCGTCGATGTTTCCGGGGAAGAGGGTGCCGACGGCGGAAACGGGATCGTCATGGATCATACCCGCACGATCGTCGGCACTCCGGTGTACATGGCCCCCGAGGCCGAACAAGGCGCCGTCGGCGCGGTCTCCGACGTATTTTCTCTCGGCGTCTGTCTGTATGAGATGATCACCGGCCGCCTTCCCTACGACTCCCGGGGAGGCATGGCGCTGAAGTTGGAGCGGCAGTATATCCCCGCGTCTCAGCACGACGGCTCGATTCCCCCGACGGTGGACGCGCTGATCTCCGACGCGCTGCACCCGAACCCGCAGCACCGAGTCGCGTCCGCGCGGGATTTCCGGGCGCGGCTCGACCAACTCGGTTCCGCGGCGGAGGCCCGCGGGGTATGATCGCGATCCTGCCGCTTTTGTTGTTCGCGGCACCTGCCTTCGCGGACTCGGACGGGAAGGAGACGGATCCGCTGATCGGAAGCGTCGTCAGCGCGTCCCAGCGATTTGAGGCGGCCTCCGCTGAACTCGATCGATGGCAAACCTATGAGCGGCAGGCCGAGCAGAAACTCGCCGCCTGCGCAACGGCTCAGTGCGAGCAGGACGCTCAGGCCTATCTCAAGAGCAAGCAGGAGAAAGTGGCTTCTTCCGAAGAGAAGGTCGCCAAGACGGCCGACGATTATTTGCGTGCCGAGGAGGCTTACAAGGCGCAATACGGCGAGTACCGCGATGGGCAGCGGGTAGAGCAAATCAAGCAGGCTCAGGATTACGCGGCCGGACTCAGCGGCGAGGACGGCGGCGCGCAAGGGTCGGAGTTCGGCGGGGCTCGATTGGGAACCTACGAGGTGGGATCCCCCGAAATCGGCGGCGGCCGCGAGATCGATCCCGGAACGCACCGGGGCTATACGAAGGAAACCCGGGACCCCGGGATCGTGAACTTAGGAGAGGATGAGGCCGCGGAATACGCGCGCCGGGCGGCTGCCGCCCAGGCCGAGGGCGGCGACGCCCCCTCCGCCGCTCAGGCCGACGGCGGCCCGCTGTTGCCGGGCGAGACCAAACTCTCGCGGACCTACGCCGCCCCGATTCAGGACTCCGGGGCGCGCTTGGCGTCGGCAAAGGCGCTCCGGGGCCGATCGCCGCTTGCGCGTGTGGCGCCGCTTTTGGGCGGCGGGGACGGTCTCCGGGATAGAACGCAGGAGCGGTTCACAACCGTCGGGAGCGCCGACGGGCTTCGCGCGCGCAAAGAGGCGGTCCGGGAGCGCTCTCGCGACCAGGTGCGGGCCGGACGCCGGAAACTCAACGCCGGGGATTACCGGAGGGCGTACGAGCAGGCCGAAAAGGCGATCGCCGCGGATCCTACCGATCCCGCCGCGTGGCTGCTCAAAGCGAAAGCCCTCAGCGGATTGGCGACGCAGGAGACGGGAAAGCGCCGTCTCGATCTCTTCGCCGAGTCCGAACGAGCCGCGTTGGAATCGATCAAACGCGCGCCCGGCGACGGCGAGGGCTACCGTGAACTGGCCTTCGCGCAGCTGCATTTGGGAAAAAGCGGAGAAGCCGCCGCCGCCGCTTCCTTGGCGATCGAGCGCGACGCGAGCGACGCCCGGGCTTTCGCGCTTCGCGCGTTCGGCTTCGAGCAGATGGGGCGCCGGGACGCAATGCTCGCGGATTTGAAAAAAGCCGCGGAATTGGACCCGGAACGCTTCGGCAAGACCTACCGCGACGCGTTGGCGGGTCAGCGCGTGTTCGATCCTAACGCGACCGACACTCGGCGCTTGTTGGACGCTGTGACCGCCATCCCCGAAGGGGAGCGCGGGACTGATTCGCCTCCGCTCATCCTGTTGGGGGTGCTGCTGCTGGGCTGCGCGGTTTCGGGTCTCTTGGCCTCGTTTGCGTGGAAGAAGTTGAAAGCCGCGGACGACTCGGACGGCATCTTGCCCCCCGCCGTCGCCGTGTCTCGCCCGGAGCCCGCTTCCGCCGCGAAAGCGCGTCCGCTGCTCGCGGGCAAGTACGAACTCGGGCGGACGATCGGTCGCGGCGCCTGGGGACAGGTCTGGGAGGCGGAGGACAAGACCTTGGGCCGTCGGATCGCAATCAAGCAGATCGCCGTGAACGAGGATGTCCCCCAAATGCACCTGAAAGAAGCCCGGACGTTGGCCTCCATGCAGCACCCGAACATCGTGGATATCTACGAGGTTCTCGAAGTTCCCGAGGGAGTCTTTCTTGTCTTCGAATTGCTGCAGGGAAAGACCGTTCAGCAGATTTTGGCCGAACGCAAGCGCCTCTCCCCTTTCGAGGTCCGCTCGATTTTGGGAGCGGTTTGCTCGGCGCTCGCGACCGCTCACGCGAACCGGATCGTACACCGCGATTTAAAGCCCGCCAACATCATGGTGACCGACGAAGGGCATGTGAAGATCATGGATTTCGGGATCGCCCGGGCGCTCGAGGATTCCGCGGGCCCGAGCTTGCTCCCGCGTCCCGGGGAGCGCATTCCTTCTTCGGCGACCTCTCATTTAGTGGGAACTCCGGGATACCGCCCGCCGGAGGCGTCCCGGGGCGTCGTCAGCGCCGCGTTCGATCTGTATTCGCTGGGCGTTTGCGCGTTCGAGATGCTCGTCGGCCGCCGTCCCTTCACGGTGGATGGAGAAACGACGCCGGAGGACGCCGCCGCCGCTCTGCTCCGCGCCCTGCCGGAACTGTCTCCGCAAGCGCAAGCCTCTTTTGTGAAATTCTTGGAGCCCGATTTCGAACGTCGTTCCCCTTCGGTTCAGGAATTCGCGCGCTTCCTGGAACTGCTCGACCCAAAATCCGCGCGCGCGTCCTAAATCGAAAGCGTCGAACTTTAGACATTAAGCCAGCCGTCGGGCAAACCCCCTCTTTCTTCATTCTTAAGTCTGACATTATGGGCCCTTGGGCCCACCCTCTCGAAGGTCCAAGCACCCTATTTCCTGAGTAGGTCCTAGGCCTATACTGGTTGGGTCTCAAGGTCCCAGCTTGATGAGAGTTCTCAACCTCCGATCCTTCCGCAAAGGCGCCTCCTGGGTGTTGGCCGCCGCTCTGATCTCCTCGAGTTTTCCCGTCCCCGTTTTGGCGCGTTCCGCCGCCGCGCAGCGCCGCGCGTCTCTGGGGGCGCTGACTCAGGCCGCCGTGCCCCTGGCCGCCGCTTCCGCATTCGACGGCGCGGGTTCGGTGCCGGCAATCCCCGCGTCCGCCCTCCCCGATGCCGCCGCTCTCGGCGCCGGAGGCGCCGTGCTGGACCCCATCGGGCGGCGACTGGAACCGTACCGCCGCAGTTCCCTGGACTTGGCGGCGGGGGGCCGTGACCACGAGGCCCGGCTGTGGAACGCGTTGGCGGGCTTGCGGGAACGCTGGGAGCGGGGCGCGGGGCTGGATGAAAACCGGCGCCGAGAAGTCGCCGCCGAGGCCGCCGGCATCAGCGGCCTGTTGCGGCGCTTCGAACTCCTCGCGCTGGAAAAGGGACTTCAAGCGCCGAACCCGGCGACCGGCGGCGCGGAGACCCGGCTCCCGGTACTCGGCGTCCCGCGCGGCGACGAAGCCCCGCTTCGGGAATGGATCGACCGTCATCTGCGCGGCGGAAAGCCGGGACCCGAAGCCCTGCGTGAACTGCAGGCGCTGCGCACCCTCCTCGGGATCACCGAACCGCTGGCGTTTGACGCGATGATGAGCCGCTCCGGCGAGGCCCTCGCGCGGGCGCGCGCGATGACCGCGCGCCCGGCATTGTCGAAAACCCGAGCCCCCGCCGCGGACGCCCCCGCGCCGCGGCGCCGCGACGCCGCCGTCGCCATGTCGCGGCGGGACGCGATCGAGGGCGCGTACCAGGCCGTTCGCACGCGCACCGCCCAACTCGGAACCGAGATCGCCTCTTCGCACGCCGCCCTCGCCGCGGCGGTGGACGCTTCCGAGGCCGAGCGCGTCCGAGCCCGGTTGGACGAGCAGACTCGGGCGCTGCGCCTCAGCCGGGACGCGCTCACGGGGCTCGCGAAGCTCGGCCAGAAGGGCGATTTGGCCGGCATCCCCGGAGCCGCACAAGCCGTCGCGCACGTCGATGCCGTGCTCGCTGCGCACGAGCAATTGCTCGACCGCTCAAAGCACGCCTCCACGGGACGGACGGAAGCCGGCGAGTTGGACCGCGCGACGCTCGAGGATTTACGCAAACGGGTCGCTTCGCTGCTGGACCCGGACCGCCCCCGGTTGCCGGGCGGGCCGGAGAACACGCCCCCCCTCGCGGGAACTCCGCTGGAGAAGGACTTGCGCGAGCGCGTCGCCAAGGTCGAGGAGCTTCAGGCCCGCTCGCAGGCGGAAGTCGCCGAGCGCGAGGCCGCGGCCCGGATGCTCGCGGTGGCGGATCGCCTTCGCGGCGCGGCGCTTCGCCGCCGCCGGGACGGGCGGGATCAGCTTGAATTCCAGAAAAATTACGCCCGTCTCGCGATGGTGATGGATCTTTCCTACAGCCTCAACGTGCTGAAGGCCGCGGAGGAGGCCGTTCGCCGAATGGACGCGCTGCTCGACCGGCGCGAAGAGGCCATCGCCGACCGCCGTCGCCGCAGCGGAGACGAGGGCGAGGCCGCAAAGGAATTGGCCGCCCGGCGCAAGGAGTGGGAGGATAAGGTTCGCGACAAACTCGCCGGCGACGACAAGAACATCGTCCTGTTTGCCGATCTCGCGCGTGAGGCCGAGCGGCTCGTCGCGCGCTTGGACGCCTACCGGCGCGACGTGAAGGGATTGCTCGATTTTGTCGACGCGCGCGACGGCGGCGCGAGCGGTTCGGCGGTCGCGGAATACGACCGGCGTCTCGCGCTGCTGCCGGAACTCGCGGCGAAGCGGCGCGACGGACGGCCCGACGAGGACGGTTCCATTTCCAAGCTCTCGCTGAGCGGACTGCGCCGGGATTTGGCCGATGTCGAGGAGATGCTATCCAAGATTCGCGACGGAGAGGGGCAGTTGGACTCCGTTCCCGTCGAATTCGCCGGCGTGCTGATCGCGGCCGTCCCCGGGGTGCCCGAGTATTCGGTTTCCAACCCTGACGCAGCGGCCGTCCTCGCCCTGCTTGCGGCGCGGCGCCGGCATTGGGAAACCGAGCGGTCCGATCTCAAAAAGACTCTCGACGGCGTCGAGGCGATGCTCGACGCCGGCAATACCCGCCGGGAAATCGACGATTTCGGAGACGCGGTTCCCGAGTCGCTCCCGGTTTACAAGGAACAGGAGCGGGCAAAAGCGGAGAAGGCCCGCGCCGACGCCCAGCGCTTCGCGGCCGCGATCGACGAGGCTTCCCGCGCGATGAGCGCCGCGGGCGCGCCTTCTCTCCCGGCGCTCTCCGGCCGCACGGTGGAGGGCTTCCGCGAAATCCTCCCCGAGTACGCGGAGAAACTGACGACGCTGAGCATTCCCGACGGCGACGACGCGCTTTTGGCGCAGATCGAGAAGATCGAGGCGGCGCGGCTGCTCCCGTTCTTGGGAGACGCGGTCATCGTCTGGGCTCAGGCCGACGCGACGGTCGAGGCGATCGATCAAGCGCTCGGCGGCGTCCTCCCGAAGGCCCGAACGAGCTTCCGCGCGGCGGTCGCGGGCGTCGACGCGGTTCTCGCGGACGTTTCTTTGGATGAATCCTTCGTGCGGACGGGGTTCCCCCCGTCCGGCAATCAGGCGCTGATCGACCGCAAGCGCGCCTTGCTCTCCTTTGAATTGAAGCCGATGCTCGAGGGCCTGCGCCGCTTTTTGGTTTCCGACATGATTCCCTTCCAGGAGGAGCAGATCGCTTCGGCCGATCCGAACGCGTCCGGCGACTCCTACGCGGTGCTCTTTAAGGAAAAGAAGAACCTCTACGAGCGCATTCACGACTCCTACTTCCAGACGATGCCGTGGAGCCTGGCCTCTCAGGGAGCCCCCGAAGGGGACGCGTCGGCCGCGCGCGCGAACATCGAGAAACAGCGCGCCGATTTCCAAGAGTACCGGGTCTTGGTCGATGATTTCTTAAGCGAGATCCGCCGCCGCAAGGACCCGTCCAACGCCGAGACCGAAGAGGTCTTCGGTGAGACGATGGCCTTCTCGCTCGTCAAACGCATCGCGGAGCTCTCGGCGGAACGCGCGCGGCGCGCCGCCAAAATCGACGCCACGGCCGCCGAGGTCAACGGCATCCTCGCCCAGTTGGATCAGCGGACGCAGGGAAAGCATTCCTTGATCGCCCGCTTCGCGATGCCGACCGGCATCCGCCCGGACGGATCCGACGGGACGCGGCTTCGCGCGTTTATCGATTCCCGCAAGGTTCAGGATTTGGCCGAAATCCTCCGCGTCATCGGCGACGAGGGTCTCGCCTCCGGTTCCGAAGAGGGCGGGCTCGGGGTCGGCGGGGACGGCGCCGAGATCCCCAGCGGAGAGCAGCCCCCGATGACGCTTCCTGACGGGCAGCACACCGCGATTCTCGCGCTCGACGCCGTCAAGCGCCTCGTCCCAAGCACGAACCGCCCGGGCGGAGACTCGTTGACCGAGACGATCGCGCGCTATCTGTTCACCAACGGCGTCATCGAAGCGTCGCGCGAGTCCCTGGAAGATCAAATCCCGATTTTCGAGGCGTATCTGCTGAAGGCCTCCGGAATTCTCGACCGAGTCTTCTTGGATCTCGACGCCGACTCGGCCTATGTCGGCTCCCGTTCGGAATCGGCGGAGGCGCTCTACGCCCGGAAGGTGGGCGTCTACGGGGTCGTCTCCTCCATCGCCGCCGAGGGAGAGGGGTTGTTCCGCACGAAAAGGGGCTGGGACGAGGGCGGATTCGAAACCGTCGAGGACGTCGCGAGCTACTACGACTCGGTGCGCGAAATCCACGATTCCTCGGGAGAGGCGCTCGACGCCGAAGCGAAGGCGCTCCGGGAATTTCGCAAGAAGCTCTCCGACAGCGCGAAGGAATTCGCCGACCAGCGCAAATCCGTCGAGGAATGGCTGCGCCAGCTCAACGATCCGCACGAAAGCGCGATGCGCCGCATCGCCGACAGTCTCTCGAAAATCCAAGACCGCACGCGCGCGGTGCTGGAATCGAACATCGAGCACCATAAGAGCCGCCGCCGCTTCGAAGGCGCCGACGGGACGCTCCAGAAGACGCTGAAGACGCTCGACGGCGAGCGCGGCTCGCTCGAGAAACTGCTCGAGGGAGTCGATCTCGGCGATCTCCCCCCGGATCTCGCCGACCGCGTCGAAGCCGTCGGATTCGGCGCCCCCGCGTGGCTGGCGGCCTCGCCGAACGCGCCGCAGTCGCTCATCATCAAGAAGTCGAATTTCCAGTCGTTTTTGAGCCAGCTCTTCGCCGGCTTCACGCCGGACTCCTCGGCGCGCGACATTGTGCGCCTGCGCGAGGCGCTGCTCGCCGATCCGATGGCGCTGACCCAACTGCTCCCCAATACCGGCATGATGGAGATCGGCGACGATCCGGACGGCTTCTATCTCGTCTACAACAGCGAGTTCTCCACGCCGCACGGCCTGGAGACCTCGAGCCAGGTGACCTTGGGCAACGTCCTGAAGCTTTGGGACAACAACGTCAGCGTGGTCGGACACCGGTTCCTGAGCCCGCCGGACGCGACGAACGCCCCGTACGGCGACCAAGGCGTCACCGTTCGCGTAGAATCTCTTCAGGGGGAGAACTGGGTCAATTATCTCGACGTGACCTTCCATCGGCTCGCGCAGAACATCCCCGACGATCTGAGTACGGTCTCTCAGATGAAAGAGTCGCGGATGATGGTGTTCGAGGACTTCGCGCTGATGCTGGCCGACGGCAAGCTCTACTTCGGGGCGGCCGGGTTCGGCGACTTCTCGGTGACCGACCCGAAGGGGCAGCCCTATTTCGCCGGCGGCAACCTGAAGTCTTCGATCAAGTTCAACAAGATCATGAGCTTGAACGCCGAGCACGCCGAACTCTTCGCGAAAGACCCCCGGAAATTCCTCCAGACGATCAACCTGGACTTCACCGGCTACGATCCTGGACTCGACACCGATTTCGTGATCGGCGCCGAAGGCGAGACGAAGCGCTTTCGGCGCGACAAGGTCGGCGTGGGCGTGGACCTGCAGCAGGCGCTCGACACGGCCGATTCCTTCAAGCTGGATGTTTTTCTTTCCCAGGTGTCGGGAACCGACGACATCGACCAGAAAACGATCGGCGCGACGATCGTGAAGGGCTTCGCGTTCGAGGTCAACGGGGTTCCCGTGCGGACCGAGGTCTCCGGGACCGGCGAACTCGGAACCGAGTACAACACCGGGACCGTGCGGGCGAGCTTCGAACTTCCCAACCAAGGGATCGTGCTCGGGGCCGAGGGCAAGTTCCTCGGGGACGCTTCGTCTTACCTGATCGAGCTGAAAAAGCGCATGGGGTCCAATACCGAAGTCGGCGTGAGCTACGGCAGTCCGCATGTCGGGCTCAACAAGCGTCTGACGATCGGACTCAACAGCACCTTCACCTTGGGCGAACTTTGGCGCGCTGTGGCCGGACGCACCGGGGAGGATTTGCTCGGCGGCCGGACGCTGGCGCAGTTCAATAAGGACCTCGTGGACTTCTTTGAACGCGACGGAGTCCAGGATCAACTGGTGTTCGAGCTCAAGCGGGTGTTCGAGGCGGACGTGGGACGCAAGCTGCTGACGCTGGAAGTCGGGCGGTTGACGCGCGAGATCGAGGAACTGCGCAAGGCCGGGGCCGTTCTCGACAACATCAAGACCCGCGGCTTCGTCGGTTTCGTGACGAACCCGGTCGGCGACAGCACCGCGGACCGGGCCGCGGGCGGCGGCTTCCAAGTCGGAACGCAGACCGAATGGACGATGACGAAAACCCAAAGGGCGCTCGTCGGCAAGCGGATCGCGGGGGTCTACGCCGCCGGACTGCTCTTGCAGACGCGGCTTCTCGACCTCACCGAACGCTGGCAGGCGGCGATCGCGGAAATCCTCAACGCGCGCTGGGAGCGCGAGATCGCGCTCTACATGGCCGCCAACAGCCCGGACGAAACGCTTTCCAAGGACGGCGCCGCGAAGGTCATCGAGGCCGAGGCGCGCCTGCGCCAGGCGCGCCTGCGCTACAACATGCTCTCCGGACGCCCGCCGGAGGCCGCGTTCCCGTTCGAGGACGCCAATCCCCGCGACATGGACCGGTTGATGGTGATCTTGGGAGACGCGCTCGCTCAGCCCAAGCCGCTGGCGGAACTCTTCTCGAAGCTGGCTCCCGGGGCCTTGAACCTTCCCGAGGCGTCGTTCAACCTGATGGACTGGATTCCGTGGGTGGAGGAGATGACGCTTTGGTTCGGCGTTCAATTCAAGGATCTGCTCGCCAACCAGGTGCTGGGCGGCGGCATTTCGATCCGGGTCCCCATCTACGATCCCTACAGCGAACGCCGGGACAAGGCGCTCAAACTCGAAGGCGACGCGATTATGATGGAGATGTACGAAACCTATCGCGACACGCGGCTGAAGGCCGCCGCCGAGCGGCGCGAAGCCGAAGGCTACGAGGCCCAGATCGCGCTGTTGAAGCCGGAAGGCCCCCCCGCCGCGCAGGCCGTGGTCGACGCCATCCGCCGATACCGCAACGGCTTGGCGCGCCAGGACGAGCTTTGGGCCGCGTTGCGCCGTTGGCATTGGACGATGCGTTCGCTCTTGGAGGCCCGCGTTCGCGCGGCGCTCAAGGGCGCCTGGGCCCGGCTCGACGACGGCCAGGCCGATTCGCTGTTCGAGCAGGGCGCGCTCCCTTCCGGTCCGACCCGCGTGTCGAACTTCGACAGCACGCTCGACGCGGTGGAATCCGGCGACGCGGGTCTCGCCGGGCTCGCGAAGCGCTCGCAAGCCGCCGCGCAGCTGCTGGAAGCCGCGGAGCGCCGCATCGAGAAGGTCTCCGTCGATCTGAACATCGGCGCCAACATCACCGCGACCGGGATCGCCCTGATCCCCGCGATCGGCATCACCGGGCTGGGCGTCTATCCCGTGTTCTCGCTGCGGATGAAGCATTCCGAGTTGGCGGCGCTGGAAGGGAGCCGTCAGGGCGCCGAACTGCGTCTGGCGGGACACATGATGAACACCGTCGCCGGGGATCTCGCGCTGCAGTTCTTCGAAGCCTACAGCGCGCATCAGTCGGGAGAGGAAGCCCTCGCGATCTTAGAGCGTGAGATGCTGCCCGGAGCCTCGGGGCAAGCGCGCGTCGCGCTGAGGCTCCGCATCGCGGCGCTGCGTTCCCGTCAGTCCCAGCTGCGCGCGGCGCTCAACCACCTTCTCGGGCGGTCCTACGACGCTCCCGTGGAAGCCGCGCTCGGCGCGGACGCGGCGCTCACCCAATTCTCCGCCCGCATCGCGCGCCACCGGACGCTGGACTCCCAACTCGCCGCGCTTTCGGAGCGCGTGCGCATCGCGCGCGCGGTCGAGACCATCGTCGACAAGAATCTCAAGGTGCAGGACATCCGTGTGGACCCCGTCTCCTTGATCGGACGCTCGCTCGGACGTCTGGTCGCCGCCCTCTCCGGTTCCGGCGACGCTTCCCCCGAACTCGTCGCGCGCGCCCGGCACGCGACCTTGGCGGCGGAACGCGAGTTGATGGACTTCCGGGGACGCCTCGCGGCGCATCGCGCCGGCCTGCAAGCCGAACGCCGCACGACGGTCCGAGCCCTGCGGATCGCAGGCGAACGCAGCGACGCCGACGGGCGCCTGCAGGCCGTCCTTTTGCTCAACCAACTGCGCCGGATCGACGCGCGCCTCGCGATGCTCGGCGCGGAGCCGGGCGCCGGCGACGCCTCCGACGGCGGCTCGGCGCCGGGTTCGTTCGCGGAGCTCGAAAACCGTCTCGTCGCCGTCTTGAGCGCCCGGGAGCCGATGCCCGGCCTCGACGGTTCCGGAGGCTTCACGCCGGACGCCGAGTCGATCACCGCCATCGGCGGGGTCCGCTTCTTCCACGCGCGCAAAACGATCGGAAGCGATCCGATCAATAAGGACTTCATCGAGGGCTGGGTCGAGGTCCGTCTCGAGAGCCGGACCACGCCGCCCGAGGCCTTGCTCGCGCTCGCCGCGCTGCAGCGCGAGCGGGCCGACGAGATTCACCGGGCCGCGCTCGCCCGCGCCGAAAGCCGCGCGAAGGTCCTGCTCGGACGCATGCGGTTGCGCGCCGGGCTGCTGCGCTGGGCCCGCGGTCGGGGCGAGCCGCAGCGCGCGCTGGCCGCCGGTCTGGAAGAAGGCCTCGAGCGCGATCTGGCCGAGGTTTCAGCGCAGATCGGGACGCCCCTGAGCTTGGAAGGCTTCCTCGCGATCGTCCCCCTCGAGGAATCCTCCTCCCCCGAGAGCGCCGCGCGCGCCCTCGCCGACAAGATCGCAGAGACCAACCTCGAGGCGATGCGCTCCTCGCTTTTTCCCGAGGGTCTTCCCGACGGGCTCTCCGCGCCGAACGCCTCTTTGCAGCTTCAGGCCAATCTCGTCGCGGAACGCATGAGCTACAAAGGGTTCACGCCGGTCGGCGCGTTCGGACGCTTCCGCGGACGCTGGGTCTCGGGGGCGTTCCTTCAGGCGCCCGATCCCGAGCGCATCCAGCGCAGTCTGGAGGGGATTCTCGCCGAGGCCCTGCGGCAGGAACTCGAGAGCCGCGACCGGCTGAAGACTTTGTCTTTGCGCCTTCACTCGTTGATGGTCGCCGTGTCCGACGGGGCCCGTCTGATCGAGGCCCAAAGCGAGCGCCTCGCGGCGGCGCGCGGCAACCTCGACGCGGCCTTGGTGCTTGCCGAACGCGGGACGATCGGCTCCGAGGAAGCCGCCGCGGCGGAACTCGAGGTCGCCGCGGCCTGGAACGAACTGCTCGGAACCTTCGCCTCGGTTCGGATGGATTTCATCAGGCTCGTCACGGAACTCGAGGCTCTCGGCCAGCGCGCGACGGGCTCCTCGGCCGGCCGCTCCCGCCCGATCCGGGAATCCGGCGTCTCCAAAAAGGCCGGGGCCGTGCGCGAGATGGCCGCCTACCTCGCGGAGCGTTTGAAAGACGCCGATTTCGCCGCGCAGCTCGATAAACTCTTCGACGGTTCGGGGTGGATCTCGGCCGAGGATCGCACGATGCTGGCCGTTCTCGCCGATGAGTACCGCCGCATGGAGCGGGACGCCGAACTCGTCCGCCACCACCCGGGGATTTCCGCCGAGGAGAGACTGGCGCTTTTGACGAAGGCGGACGTCGAAGGCCGCCGCCGGATTTTATCGGCGCGTTTGGAAGCCTTGGTCGAAGCGATGTCGGAACAGGCCGGCGGCGGGCGCCGCGAACTGCATCGCTGGCTGCTCGAGGATCTTTCCCGTCAAAGCGGGGCGGCCGGAGCGCGTCTGAAACGGGACCGCGACATGATGGCGCGCGTTGGCGAAGAACTGTTCAAGGACGAGAGCGCCGAAGTCCGCTCGGCGTTTCGTCGGATCGCGCGTCTCGAACGCGACGCCGCCTACGCCCGGGACGCCTTGCTGGAAAGCTATCTGGAAGGCGGAAACCGGCCCGAGGACTTCCTCCTGAAGGACCGGATGCTCGACGCCTATTTGACCGCTCTGTCCGAGTTCGACCGCGAGGTCGTGGAAGCCTACGGCTCGAAAGCGCTTCGCGAGTCTGAGCGCGGTGCTCGCCTCCTCAACAGTTTCTTCGATCTGCGAACGAGCGCCGAGCGGCGGCGGCGTCTGTTGACGCGCGGCCGCGGGCTTTTGGCCGCGGACGCCCTGATCGCGATCGAAGAAGCCCGGCTCGCCGCTTCCGAATGGAACCGCGCCGCGCCCGACGTGAAACGCGCCGCCGCGTCGCGCATCGCGCATTTGCGCTCGCTGCGCGAACGCTGGCTCGCGCGGCCTTCCGAACTCCCGACGGTGTCGGCGGAACTGAACGCGGACGGTTCGGTGGCCCGCTGGCTGACTCCGGCGGACGTGGAAGGACTGAAGCGGGCGGGCCGCTTCCTCGAGGCCGGCGGCTCGGGCTGGATTCTCCCCCCGGAGCACGCCGGAAAGACCGCCTCCGACCCCGCGGCGCTCGGCGCGCGGCGGATCGCGACCGGCGCCGACGCCGCGGGCGACCGCGCGCGCGAGGCGGAGCGCGCCCAAGAGGCGCGCCGCGAGCAAGTCTCCGTCGAGCGCGCGACCCGCGACTCCGATTTCGCGCTCGTCGGACCCGACGGCGCCTCCCGCGGCGGCCTGTCGTTGGAGCGCTTGCGCGAACTGGAACGTCAAGGGCGCGTGCTGTATTTCCGGAAGAATCCCGACCGGCGTTCCGGTCTGCGCCGGGCGCTGCATCCGGTCGAGGCCCGGATGGCCGATCCCGATTCCGTGGCGGTTTATGTGATCGCCGAAGGCGAGGCGCCGGCGGAGGGACGCTACGGCAGTTTGGAATCCTTGCTCGGCTCCAACGAGGCCCCGTCCGCGGCGAAGCTGCAGTCCGGACGGCGCGGCTATGAGGCGTTCGCTCGCGAGGCCGAATCCGAGGCGCGCCGATCTTTGCGGATGGGTTGGATTTCCCTCAAGCTCGAGGGTTATGCCTTCGCGTTGGACGCCGAAGGACGCATCGCCGCGGTATTCATGAACGACGCCGAACTGCAGAAGGCGCGCAAGGACCCGGAGCGCTCCAAGGGACTCCGCTTTCATTTGACGAGCGCGATCCGCTGGGGAATAGCGCCCGGCGGACAACTGGCCGAGATCGCGGTCGAGGGAGTCGAGCGGCGCTGGCGCTTCGGCGGGATTCCCGAAACCTGGATTTCCGGCCCGGTCTCGGCTGTACAGCTCGACGCCGAAGGCGCGCTGCTGCGCGTCTTCCGCAGCGACAAAGCGGTACTCGAGGCCGCGAAGGGTTGGCTGCTCGAGGACATGTCGGGGAGAATCTGGGACCCGCGGCGGGGCGAGATCGCCCCGATCCATCGTCTGCGCCGCTACCTCGATCCCGAGGCCCGCACGGCGGTGCGCCTGGGGCGCTCGTTCCTCGAACGCCGCAAGGCCGAGGCCGAAGACGGGCTCGACGATGTGGACAATTGGGGCACGAATGTGCGCAACTGGCCCGACATCGTTCTGGAAATCCCCCGCGGCATCGTGCAGACCCCGATCGAGATCATCACCGGCCGCGATCCGAACCAGCACGGCTACATCGGCCGCGTCTACATGTACCGCGGCGACGGCGGCGCGACGGTGCGCCGCGGAGTGTTCGGGAAGATCGTGCACTTCATCGACTTCCTCGACATTTTGCCCGACCCGGTCGACCGCTACCAGGACCCCAGCCAATACCCCGACCGCGTGCGCACCGACGGCGCCCTCCTTCCCGGGGAATGGGTGCATGAGAAGGACCCGAGAACCGCGGAGCAAAACATCCATTTCGGCACCGGGGCCATGCGCCGCGCCGTGCAGTACGCCGAAGAGGATCTCGAGGACGCCCGCGGCCGCATCCTCGCGGCGTTCCAGGGCGGGGTGCGCGAGACCTTCCTCGAAACCGTGCGCGGGCGCGCCGGAGTCTATCCGCGCGCGACGCTGCGCACGCGCGTCGGCGGCTCGGCTGTGCGGGGCGTGCTCAAGGACGCCGGCGGCTTGGTGGACGCCGACGGCGACGGGGCGTTGGATTCACGCCCGGGCCATATCGAAGTGGACCGCGTGCGAGCGGATCTGGAAGTCCGCATCGGGGCGGAGCAGCACGCCGAGCGCGCCCGGGCCTACCGCGAGATGATGAATCAGTTCAAGCCGTTGGAGGCGCCGCTTCGGGACGCGATGACGATGACGCTGTTCCCGCTGGCCGCGCTGCGCTTTTGACGCTTGCGACGTTTCTGCTGTCCGAGAAGAGAGCGCAGCGCGCTTAAAAGCGGCCTAGCACTCCCAGCGCTGGGAGTCCTAAGTGTTTGCGCCACACCTTGTTCGGTAAATGCACGGGCAGAGTACTTCGAATGGCGCCCTTTCTCTAAGATTCCAATTTGGAATCTTAGAGCCCGATGCTCGATCGTGGTTAGATGAAACATGAAATCAACTGGGAAACGGTCGCTATTGCGCTTTACGGCCTTGTTGAGGTTCGACGTCGTAACCCCATATAGCTCCGCCAGATCCCGATCGAGCATGACTCGTCGTCCCCGAATCATAAAGATGCGCTTGCCGATATCATTAATCAGGACCGAAACATCCTCACTCTCCATACCCACATATACGATTGACGGCATCATTTTGTTCCCCAAATGCCGCTCATCTGGGCGAAGCGCGGCTGAAAACGCACATAGGACTCCCAGCGCTGGGAGTCCTATGGGACGAGAATCGTGGGAGCTACGAAGAAATCGTTCGGAGAGAGAGGGATTCGAACCCTCGAGGCGGTTTCCCGCCTACTCCCTTAGCAGGGGAGCCCTTTCGGCCACTCAGGCATCTCTCCAATCGGGCCATTGTAGCAGATTGGAAATAGAGGACCTAGAAGCTGATTCCGCCCGAACGCGCAGGATATCCACAAACCCGTCGCGAACCCAGTTCGAGGATAACTCAGTTCGCCTTGAACTGAACGTGGACCTTCAGGAATTTCTCCTCGAAGCGAGGCGGCAGCGGCGGAAACGGCGCCGTGTCCTTCACGGTCGTCAGCGCGGCGAGATCATAGGCCGCGTCGCCCGAGGTGGTCTCCACGCGCAGATCGACGACCTTGCCGTCGGGCATCACCGTGAACACCACCCCGCATTCCGCCGGCCCGGCCGGCATCTTCGCCGACCAACGATGCCACAGAGTCGCGCGCAGACGCTGCAGATACCACGGGTACGGGAAGTCGGGCATGTCGGCGGAAATCGCGGCGGATCCGGAACCTGCACCGGCGGTTTCCCCGGTGCCCGATCCGCTCCCCTCCGCGGGTCGGGGCGCGGGCTCGGAAGACGTTTGCGCCGCCGCCGCGGTCGGAGCCGCCGCCTTCGGATCGGGTTTCGAACGCGGATTAAGAAAGCTCGGTTTGAGTTTCGAGGTCGCGAAGCTGGGTCGTCCGAGCGAGACCGCGTCGGGGTCGCGCATCGGCGCGAGCGCCGGCCGTCCGAGCGGTTTTGGAGCCTGCGGCGCGGGAGCGGGGGCCGGCGCCGCCCCCGAAGTGGTCACGTTCCGGTTTAGAATCGTGCCGGTATCCCCGATAAAGTCGATGCGATAGACCTTGTTCGGCGCGGACACCGAGCGTCCGGCCGCCAGCGCCAGCGCGATCACGACCGCGGCGTGCGCGCCCGCCGAGGCGGTGAGGAAAGGTTTAAGCGAGCCGTTGGTTTCGTCCATGACGACTCCCCCCGGGGACTACTTGCGTTCCTGGAGGACTCCGATGCCCAGCGAGCCGACCTTCAGCTTCTTCGCGATATCCAGCACGAACACGACCTTCTCGACCGGGACCTGCTTGTCGGCCTGCACCAAAACGGTCTTGTTCTTCGATCGGCCCGCGCGGAGCATCAATTCGTTTTCCAACTGCTCCGGCTTGACCGGACGCCCGTCGACGGTGACCCCGCCGCGCTTGTCGATCTGAACCGAAATCGCCGCGTTCGCGTCGCCGGGGTCGCCCTGAGTCGCCTTGGGCAGGCGCACGGTCAATTGATGCTGCACGAGCACCGGCGTCAGGATCATGAAAATGATCACGAGAATCAACGACACGTCGATCAGCGGGATGAGGTTCATCTCGGCGATCGGTTTGCGTCGTTCAAATTTGCCGTGGGCCATGGCGGCGTCCTAGCGTTCCGTCAGCTTTTCGATGATCTCGTCGGCGGTCCAGCGCAGCTCGTCGGCGAAGCCGTTGGCGCGCGTCGTAAAGTAGTTGTAGGCGATGATCGCGGGAATCGCGACGACGAGTCCCGCCGCGGTCGCGATCAGCGCCTCGGAGATCCCGACGGCCACGACGCCCGGTCCGGCGTTGGAGGCGCCGGCGAGGTCGCGAAACGCCCGCATCACGCCGAGCACCGTCCCCAGCAAACCGATAAACGGCGCGGTCGAGCCGATGGTGCCGAGTACGGGAAGCCCGTGTTCGAGCGCGGCGATCTGCATCTCGAGCTCCCGTTCGGCGGCGGCGCGGCGTTCTCCTTTGCCGCTGGGTCCGGTCAGCGCGGCCATGACGACCTTGGAGGCCGGCCCGCCGTGCCGGTGTGCGAGCGCCGAGAGGTCCTTGAGCTTGTCCTCCTTAACCAGTTTGCGGGCACGGGGCAGGAAATCGGCGGAGCCGGTGACGCTGCGGCGGTAGAGCTTCCAGCGCTGGGCGATGATCGCGAGGGAGTACACCGAGAGAGCGATCAGCGCGGCGAGCGTGAGGCCGCCCGCCTTGAGGATGTCTAATAAGGAAACGGAGTTCATCGACGACGATTATGGCAAATCGGGAGGCGGGCCGGAAGCGGCGTTTCGGCTGTCGTTGGGGGCATCGGCAGGAGCGTGAGCGGGACTTCCAGGATGATGTCAAAGCCAGTTTTCGCCGTCGAACTCTGACCAACACGGTCACCGAGGCGTCCGCGTCCGCGTCTAGCCGAAACCGTCTTTCGCGCCTATACTCATCCGGTGGCGCTTAAACCGCTCCATCTGGCGGGATTGGCCTTTCTAGCGGCTGGAATCCTCCACTATACGGGGAATCCCGGCTTTACCGTGCGCGCACCGTTGCCGGCTCGGTACGATCCGGTGCGGAATGTCGGCGAGGACTTCACGACCGCGCAGGACATCGCGCGCGCGTCCGGGCGACGGATCCTTCTAGAGATCGGAAGCGAAGAGTGCCTCTGGTGTCGGCGCATGGATGCCTTCTTCACTGCGAACCCCGCGCTCGCGCGCTACCGCGACGAGCGATTCGTTCGCTTGAAGGTGGCAGTAGACCACGGCTCGATGGGTGCGGCGCTCATGCCGATGCTTCCGCCGGTCCCGGGCATTCCGCATTTTTTCGTCTTCGACACCGACGGCCGCGTCCTTTGGTCGAAGGACACCGAGGAACTCGAGGATCTCGATTCCTACGACAGGCGGAAGTTCCGGCGCTTCCTGAGCCGCGCCTCGGCAGGCGCCGCTCCCGAATTCGGCGGCAAGCCGTCCCCGTCACCGAGCGTGGAGTTACCGTCGGTTCTCACTCCTCCGCCGCTACCGAGCCCCATGCCGGACCGGCCCGAAGACTTCGCCCCTATCGTAAAAACCCGCGAGATGATCGCCGCCTATGAACGCCTGCTCGGCGAGCGTCGGTTCGCGGAGCTTGACCGCGCTTTCGAGGAGACGGCCGCCGCCCGGCGGCGCCTCTTCAACGGCAGTCTCGCGTTCGGCGCCTTGCTCCAAACGGCGGCTAAGGCCCTCGACGAAGACGAGTCGCTCGCCGAAGACTGGCGGAGCGCCGCGCCGGAATCACGGTTGGCGCGGTTCGCGGCGATCGAGCACACGATCGCTGAGGCGTGGCGCGCCCGCGGCGGCAAATCCGCCGCTGAGACGCCGAAGGAGAGTCTCGCGCGTTTTCACGAGGGCCTTCGCGGCGCGCTCGCCGACCTCGAAGCGCTGCGCGCGGGCGGCGAGCGTCATCCCGCGCTCTTCCGGGCGCTGCTCACCGTCGGGAAAGGACTCGAGTGGGAACCTGCGCGCTTGCGGGAGGTCTTCAACGAGGGACGCTCCGTGAATCCTTACGACGAGGACCTCTACTTTCTATTGGCCGCAGCGCGGTCTCCGCGATGGGGAGGAAGCTTCGAAGAAATGGCGGCAATCGCCGAAGAGGCCGGACAGTCGCTTGAGGAACTGCCGCCGGACTCGGGCTACGCGCTCGTCGCGATGCGGATCGGGGAAGCAGGCATTGCGCCTGTCCTCTTCGAGAGAACGCCGATCCGCTGGGAGCGCATGCAGCAGGGTCTCGCCGCCTACGCATGGGCCTTCCCCGGCGACCTGAGAACCCGCACGGCGATGGTCTTCTGCGGGTGCACGGCGCAAGACCGGGCGACGGCCCGGGCGTGGCTCGCGGGCGTCGGCGCCGTCTCGCTCCCGGGCGTTCAAACCGAGAACTACGCGCGCTGCGTCGCTTGGGCCGCCGCAGGCGGCTGAACGGGGAGGGGGTCCGGGGCGAGCCACCAACCTGCCGCGAAACCCCCGAGGTGCGCGGCGAACGCCACGCCCGTCGACCGTCCCGTCCATGCCTGATGCAGGTAGTAGAGGCCCTGGACGCCGAACCAAGCGCCGAGATAGAAGCGCGCGGAAAATTTTCGGATATGCTTGGGGCGCAACCAGATCGTGACGCTCGAGTCGGGATAAAGCGAAAGGTAGGCGCCGAGGACGCCTGAGATCGCCCCGCTGGCCCCTATCATCGGGACGCCCGAGTCGCGGCTCAACAGCACCTGGATGAGCGCGGCGCTGATCCCACTGACGAAGTAGATCATCGTGAAGTCGCGGCGCCCGAGGCCGCTCTCGACATTGCGCCCGAATACCGCGAGAAAATAGAGGTTCCCGAGGAGATGCAGCATCCCTCCGTGCAGGAACATGTGCGTGAGATAGGAGTGGTAATTGTTGCCCGACAAGACGATCGAGGGCGTGATCGCAAAAAATCTCAGGAAGTAGAATGTCTCTCGCGGATCCCGCGGCATGTAGAGGAAGGCGAAAATGCAGAGCACCGAGATCACGAGCATGACGATCGGACGCCGCTCGACCGGGACATCCGTCTTGTACGGCAGACGCAGGCTGAGCGCGAAGGGGTTGAGCATCGAAACGACGAAGGCCGCCTTGCGATCGCCTTCGCTGAGACCGCCGGTCTCCTCAAAGGGTGCGTCCTTCTCCGGCTCCGGCGCGTCCGGCTGGGGGTTCCAGCGCAGATATTTCGCGGCCTCGCGCAGTTGTTTGTCCGCAGCCCAGTGACCGTCGCAGCCCTCGCAGAAATCGACGACGATCGCCTCCTTCCCGTAGAACGGGACTTTGTCCATGCGCTCGCCGCACGCGGGACACAGCAACGTCGCCGACTCGAGAACTTGGTAGCGGTTGACGATGCGTTCGGGCTGCCAGTCGCTGTCGCCGGGATCGCCCCGCGCACCGATCGCTTCTGCGCAGGTCTTGAAGATCCGCGGGCCGTACCACATGGCGCCGCAGGGGGGGCAGCGCATCACGACCTTGCCGCCGAGCCCGAGACGCTCGAGGGCTCCGTCGCAGACCGGACAACGATTTCCATCCTCGATCATACCTAGACTCTAGAATAATCGTCGTTTTGCGAAAGCGCCAGCAGCAGGAGCAGCCCCTCCGCCGTCAAGAATTCCCGCTCGACCGCCGGTGCAGCGCGACGAGAACCCAAGGCTGTCCCAGGGCGTCGGCTTCCAGGCGCAGCGCCCCGCCGAGCGCTATTAGAATCTCGTCGGCAAGACGCAAGGCGCGTCGGGCGGCGTCGGCGTCGGGGGTTTTGAACCCATCGGCCTAGTCGAGGGTTTCGGTTCCAAGCCGGATCTCGACGCCGCCGCGCGCCGCCGAAACCTTCCTCGGAGCGCTTGCTCGCCGAGGCTGGATGCCCCCACGGGGTGCCCGGTCTAAAGGTAAATCGGATTTTTTCAAAAAGCATTATGAACGTGGCGCTTTTTACATTTCCCGATATGTAAATGATGCCGCCGCCGTTGCTTTGATTTTCTCCGGCTCTACGCGGGCAGGCGCGTGACGCGCGGGAGCGTGTTGAGGAAAGTAGGAAAACCTGGAGGGCACCCGCTCTTGACAATTCCAGGGCCCCCCCTATAATTGAGATTGAGATGAATCTCCAAGAAGAGAAAATCACCCAAGTAGCGGCCTACCTCGTGAAGAAGCGAAGCCAGGGCTATATGAGCTACATGAAGCTTGTCAAGCTTCTCTACCTCGCTGACAGGGCCGCGCTCTTGAAGTGGGGCCGCCCGATTACTTTTGACAAGTTTGTCTCGATGCCGCATGGGATGGTTCTCAGTGGAACGCTTGATTTGATTAACGGCGATGAGGATGGAGTTGTTTGGAATTCGACCTTCGAGCTTTTCGGCGACCGAGAGATTCGCCTCAAGAAAGATCCTTCGACTGGGAAGCTGTCAAAGGCTGAAATCAAGCTGCTCGACGAGATTTTTGCCGAATTCGGCTCGAAGACTCGGTGGGAATTGCGTGACTATACCCACACCTTGCCGGAATGGATTGATCCGAATGGAAGCTCAATTCCTGTTGGATTTTCCGATGTGTTGAAGTTCGGGGATCGAACCCCTGCAGAAATTGAATCAATCAAGGGTGAGTTGGAAAGTCTCTCGTCGTTGTCGTCCTTGATTGCCTCCAAGTAAGTGCCCATCCGTTCCGGGGATACTTTTCTAATGCCCCTCGGGCTTCCAGATAGAAAGGAGCACTTGTGGTTTGTGCTGACCGATCCCGATTTGGAGAAAAACTTCTTAGCGGTCAATCTAACGAGCTTCGAACTGTTCAAGGATGATACTGTCGTATTGACGGCGGGACATCCCTTCATATCCAAAAAAAGCGTCATCCAATATTCGGATGCCAGGCTGTTTAAGACTACGGACCTAGACTGGATGATTGACGCCGCGTACGCCCAAGCGCGAGAAGCCTGCTCGCCGGAGTTGCTGAAAAGAATCCGTGAGGGGCTCATAATCTCCGATCATGCGCCCCAAGAGATGCAGGAATATCTTCAGCGAAGAATTCTCTAGAAGTCCCAACTCACGGTGACTCCGGCCCGCCGGTTTGCGCCGCACGCTGCAGCAGCCCCTTCCCCGTCAAAAACTCCCGCGCAACCTCCGCCGCCCGACGCTTCTTCGAATCCACCTCCGCGTTGAGCCGGGCCATTTCCGAGTCGTCGATGCTCCCGGCCAGTTCTTCGAGCTTCTCGCGCAGGCCGGGGGCTTTGCGGAACAGCTTCGGCCCCACCAGCACCGCCGCGTCGTAGGGCGGGAAGAAGCCTAGGTCGTCTTCAAGAATCTTCAGGTCCAGCGAGACGATGCGGCCGTCGGTCGCGTAGGCGTCGATGACGTCGGTCTCGCGCTTCGCGACGGCCTGGTACATCAGCCCCGAGTTCATCTGCTTCACCGAGGCGCAAAACGACAGCCCGCGCGCGAGCATCCCCTTGTAGCCGTCGGGGCGGTCGGCGAAGACTTCATCGAAGCCGCAGCGCAGTTTTCGGCCGCGCAGGTCCGAGAGCTTCGCGATGCCGCGCCGCTCGGCCTCGTCGCGGCGCATCGCCATCGCGTAGGTGTTGTTGAAGCCGAGCGGTGCGAGCCAGTCCAGATCCCAGCGCTGGGCGTACTCGCGCTTGACCTTCGCGTAGACCCGGGCCGATTCCGTCATTGCCGGAAGCCCGAGATGCGACATCAGACCGGTGCCGGTGTACTCGACATAGGCGTCCATCGTGCCGCCCTTCACGGACTCGAAGCAGACCGTTCCCCCCATGTAGAACTTGCGCTCGACCTGCGCGCCGGAGGCCTCGGCGAGTTGGGCGACCATCTCGCCGACGAGCTCCGATTCGGTGAAGGGCTTGGAACCGATGACGACGGTGTCCGTGCCGCCGAGTCCGGCGGCCCAGAGCCCGAAGCCCAACAGCGCCGCCGCGCTCAGCGTGCCGATCCACTTCAGCACGCGGCGGTAATCCCCGGCGGGGCCTTCCTTCAGCCGCGCCTCGAAGGCGGAGAGCGCCTTGTGCACGATCAAGGAGAGCGCGATCGCCGGGAGCGCGCCCCAGGCGACCATCGCGTTGTTGGCTCGCCCGACTCCGCGGAAGATCAAATCACCGAGTCCCCCCGCGCCGATGTAGGAGGCGACGGTCGCGGTCGCGACGCAGACCACGGCCGAGATGCGCACGCCGGCGACGATGATGGGCAAAGCCTGCGGGAGTTCGATAAAGGTCAGGATCTGAGCGTCGGTCATCCCCATGCCGCGGCCGGCGTCGACGGTGGGGCGGTGAACCTGCTCGATGCCCGCGAAGGTGTTTTCGACGATGGCCAAGAGCGAGTAGAGAAACAGCGCCGTGATCGCCGGGCGGATGCCGATTCCTCCGACCACCGGGAGCAGCATCAAGAGGCCGAGCAGCGCGACGCTGGGGATCGTCTGCAGCGTCGTCGTCGTCCCGAGGATCAGCGGCGCGAGCCGCCGCTTGCGCGTCAGAAGGATGCCCAGCGGCACGCCGACGAGCACGCCCAGAGCCATCGCGGCGCCGACCATTGCGCAGTGCTCGAGCGTCAGCCGCCCTATCTCGGCGTGGTTCGCGGCGAAGTAGCCCCAGAACGAGCGGTCGGTGCTCACCCGCGGAGCTCCTTCACGTAGTTCTCGAGCTCCCTGCGGCGGCGGCCGAGCAGTTTGCGCACGAACTCGTCCTTCGGCCGCAGCACGACCTCCTCCGGCGTGCCGTCGGCCACGAGCCGCCCGGCGTTCATCACGAGGATGCGCTCTCCCATGTGGATCGCCTCGTGCATATCGTGGGTGACGAGCACGATGGTCTTGTGCAGGCCGCCGAGAATCTCCTTGAACTCGTCTTGGATTTCCTCGCGGACGACATTGTCGAGCGCGCCGAAGGGCTCGTCGAGCAGCACCAAATCCGGATCGGCCGCCATCGCGCGCGCGAGGCCCACGCGCTGGCGCTGGCCGCCGGAGAGTTCGTGCGGGTAGCGGTCGAGGAATTGATCCGGAGGCATCCGCACGCGCGCGAGGCCCGCGCGCGCGATCGCGCGCTGTTCTTCGGGCGAGGCCCCCTTCAGCCGCGGCACCAGCGCCACATTTTCGGCGACGCTCATGTGCGCGATGAGGCCGACGCCTTGGATCGCGTAGCCGATCGAGCGCCGCAGTTCGATCGGGTCGCGCTCTTGAACGTCGACGCCGTCGACGAGGACTCGCCCCGAGCTCGCGTCCTGCAGGCGGTTGACGAGGCGAAGCGCGGTGGTCTTGCCGGAGCCGCTGGCGCCGACGAGCACCGCGAATTGACCTTTCGGGATTTCGAGATCGAGTTCGTGAAGCGCGGTGACGCCTCCGGGAAAGCGCACCGCGACCTTTTCGAAGCGGATCAAACCGGGACGGACTCCCGGCTGAGCATCAACGCGTCTTTGAGCGAATCGTACGCGTGTTCGCAGACGGAAACCGCCTCCGACTCGTCGTACATGCCGAGCCGCTCGGAGAGCAGATTCGCCGAGGCGTCCGGCAGCATGGAGAGAAAGGCCTCCCGCGAGCGCTCGCGGCGCAGGGCCTTGAGCGCGTGGCCGGCGATGATCGGATGCGTGCCTTCCCAGATTTCCTGGGTGATCGCGTCCTCGGCCAAGCGCGGCAAAATCGAGAAGTCGCGCAGCACCGCGTTGCCGGCGAACAGCAGCCGCGCGTCGCGCACCTGTTCGCTGCCGTCGCGCGAGACGCCTATCTTAAGGAGGGGCACCAAGGAGTCGGCCGAGGGGTCGCCGGCGTCGACCGCGGCGAGCATCCGGTACACGGCCAAGGTCGCGCCTTTCTGGCGCGTGCGCATGCGCTGAAGCGTCGCGGCGACATGCGGCAGTTCGGCGATCGGTTTGCCGAGCACGCGGCGCTGCGCGCACCAGAGTTCCGCCTCGACCAAGGCGCGGCGGCCGAAGCCGAGACTCGCGGCGGCGACGTGGATGCGCGAGGTGCGCAGCACCGTGCCGAGCAGAAGCGCCATCCCGTGCGACGGACGTCCGATCGCCTCGGCGTAGGCGCCCTCGAATTCGATCTCGGCGGTGGCCTTCCCCCAGGTGGCGCTGAGGTCTTTTAAATTGAGAATCCGGCACGCGTTGAGCGAGCCGTCGGGCAGGCGCCGCGGCATCAGGAACAGCCCGACGAGATCACTGCCTTCGGGTTTGGCGGTGGTCACCCACAGTTCGCCGGGATTGGAGCAGAACCACTTCAGCCCGGTAAGCCGCCAGGACCCGTCGTCTTGCTTCACCGCCCGGGTTTCGTTTTCGCCGACGTTGCTGCCGCCTTGGCGTTCGGTGACCATCTGTCCGGCGGTCAAAGGGGTGTCCACCGACGCGTCGTTGAGCAAAGGGAGGTAGCGCGCCTTCTGCGCTTCGGTGCCCTTCCAGTCGAGCAGCTGCACAAGGCCGTCGGTCATCGCCAACGGACAGGTGATTCCCCCTTCCCCGTTTTGGTTGAGCAGATAGGCCTTCGTCATCCGCTCGACCAGCGGCACCGGCGGGAGCAGCCCGCCGCCCATCGCGCGGCGGCGCGCCTCGACCTGCTCAGCGCAGTACGCGATTTTGTCGATGCGGTTTCCCCAGCGGTCGAATTGGAGCAGGCGCGGCCTGTTCTCGTCGCGATGGGAGGTCTCGATCAGCGGCGCGAGGGTCTCGCCGCATTCCCGTCCGAAGGCGCTTAATTCCGCGAGAGCCGCGTCGCGCCGCTCATCCGGCAGAGCCGCGCCGACCAATTCCCGGACCAGAAGGTCGGTTTCGAAATAGTTCGTTCCGGCGGCGCCGACGTATTCCTGTGACTCGGCCATGGGCACGTCGAAAGTATCAAATTTTACTGGGGTCAGACCCCGGTAAAATCCAAATCGGAACTTTATTGAATTTGAATGGGAGGTGCGCATTCATCAATAACGAAATCCTGGATTCGGTAGACCCTATGCCAAAACGATATCTTCGACTTCGCGCAAACGCGGCTGCGGACGCATTCCAGCTTACCCGATAAATAGCTGGTTCCCGAAACGTCGCAAGTGCGCAGAGAAGATTCCCCTTCAACCCATGCCGTGTCCCTGACGGTTGACTCAGCCGACAGGCTTGCCTTACCAAACACCCAGCCGTTGTCTCTGACGATCGAATTCGAGACCGAGCTGGCGCCGTAAACCCGGGCGTTGTCGTAGATGCGTGAATTTACGATCATCGCTTGGCCGAAAACTTGAGCGTTGGCCGCCAGTTTTGAATCTCCGGAAACGGCGGCTTCGTCGAAAAGCTTCGCCATGCCGAAAATTTGCGAAGTCCCCGTTATCGTCGCCCGCCCGCCGACCCAAGCGCTCTCCAGCACGCGTGCTTCCCCCGATACCTGCGCTTCGTCTTCGACGATCGCGCGGTTCTTTACCACCGCGCCGTCGAAGACTTTCGCCGCGCCGAGCACTTCGGCACCCCCCGAAAATTTCCGCGTGACCGTAAATCCGTGCTTGTCCCATTACGAGGGCGTTCCCATGGACGCGGGCGTCTTCTGCGACAATCGCGTTTCCGCCGATCTGCGCCCATCCATCGATGACGGCGCGGTCTCGGATCACCGCACGGCCGAGAATTGACGCATTGCCCAAAACGCGCGCGCGCCCGCATAGGAAGGCGTCTTTGTCGACGAAGGCGCTCGGCGCGGCGTAGGCCGTGTCCGCGACGACCACGCCGCCGATCGGGTGAATGTGGCCTGAAATCATCCCCGCTCCGTCTCCGCAATCGACCTGGAGAGAGATCGTATCCCCGGCGTACGAAGACCCCGCCGCGACTAGGAATAGAAACGCGAGTGTCTTCATGCCAATCGAGAATACCCGAGTCGACTCGACCTCGAAAGGGCCGAGGGGGTAGTTTTGAAGCGGAAATAGACCCATCGTTCTATGGGGCGGTTGTTCGCTAAGCCCCGGACCCGGGGGCCCACCGCCGTCGGCCCTCATGAGGCTACAATAACCCCATGGCCCGCGCCCCGAAGCCGTTGCGCCGTCGTCTAAAATGGTATTTGGGGATACTCACGTTTGTCGGCGTCTACTGTTGGATATCGGTGCTTGCGACGCGTTGGGCGTTTACCTCGCTAGGTTCCTGTCCGCAGCCTTGCCGTGATCTCGGCCTTGAAGCAGCTTCGCCGGAGGAGAAGGACAAGCTCGCCGTCTACAGGCCGCATTGCCGACCGCTGCGGCTGGAACTCGAGCTGTACCAGCCGAAGGCGCCGATCGGGACTCGCTACACACTTTGGTACCGAATCTCGATGACGAACGTGTCCTGCTACAAACTGGGAAACCTCGATGCCTCCGATTTTTATCAAACCGCGGAAACCGCGGCAATGGGCTACGGCCGCAATTGGGGTCGAGGCCTAAGTCTGGAAATAACCGATCCGAACGGCAATAGCATCGAGCCGGTACGCTATCGGGGTCAGAGCAAGTTCCTTTACGATGGGGACAACGACGCGGAAAGGGCCCTCTATGAAAAATTCAGTCTTACTGATGCAAACTCGTTTTTTGTGTTACCGCCCGGGGAGTCCATCACCACGGTCCCGAGCACGCTTCACCCGCTCGAACGGGTCGAGGCGGTCGATTGGAGTACCGGCAATCACGGCGAGAGACTGATCCCGCGCTCGATTCCCCCCGGTGCCGTCGTGCCGCCGGCCGGGTATCGAATCTTGGACGATCGCGTCTTCAAGCGGCCCGGCGAGTATACGATCCGCGCGAAATTCGAGCGTAAGATCAGCGCCGAACCGGTGCTGCCGTATTACCACCGGATCCCGAACGCACTTCTACTTGGGGCGGCAATATTAAATCTCTACGGGCTGGACTTCTTCCCGAACGTGGAATGGAGGCTGCCGCACGACTATCTCGTACAGGTGCAATCGCGAGAACTGCGCTTTCGAGTCGACCGGCCATGACTCGGTTTTCGGTGACATTACTATTGATGCTGCTGGGGACGGTTGCCTTCGGACAAGAAATCGATTCCGATCCGACTCGCCCGCTTTCGACCTATTATCCCAATCCCCGCAAGACGACCGTCGTGACGCCGGCTTTGCAGTCTAAAATTGACGCCGCCAAAACCGAGATTTCCCTCGAGATCGAGGCCTCCCTGATATGGGACAAGGCGCGCGAGGCTTTTTTCGCCGCAACACGAGACTTCGAATCTAAATCCCGGTTGGGAAAGGCGTGGGACGAATGGGCGAATCATGGGGAATCTCGCCTGCGCTTCGAAAATGCCGCCAAGGCCTTGCGAACGGCCGCGCAGGGCTACCGCGAACAAATGGGCCGAACGGATGAGACCACGCGGGAGGCGATCGAAGCGGTCACGGTTTACTACCGTCTAAACCCCGGGCTTGTCCGCCTTCCCGGAACGGAATCGTTGGGCCTCGCCGAATGGCAACCTCAATTCAATCGCGCGGAGACGTTCGACAAGGGCAAGACTCGAGGTCGTCTTAAAACGCAAAAGGAGATTAAGAGTGAGGAGGCTCAATCTCCGTTGGGACCCGTCTCCGCCTTCACGCAGGGGCGAACAGGCGCTGTTTGGATCAACCAGAGCGCGTTCGAGTCTTCGCAAAGGCTTGCCGGGGTTCTCTATCACGAGACCTTCCATTGGCTTGATATTTCCCAACGCGGTGGAATCGACTCTAGAGAAATGACCCCTGAAGTGAAATTTCGCCTCGTTACGGCCTGCGTTTGGCCCGATGACGAGCAGGTCTGCAACGACTCGATGACCACGATCAAGACCCGCTGGAGTGATCGGGTCTTCCGAAACAGCCTCTATTTGACCGAGCATTCCCAAAGCAACGTCGCGCGCTGCGTCGAGACGCTGATCGATCGGGCGAACCCACCGCGAGATTACGCCGCTCTTCGCTTGGCGGGAAGGCGCTTCTGGAAAGATTACCGTAAGCGGCAAGCACGTAAAGCGCGCGAAGACTCCCGCAAATCTCCGCCGGATGCCGGAAACCACGAGTCCCCGCAGGGCCTCCCTACGCCGCGATCGGAGCCCCCGCGGGATTCCGACGCGCCCTATATCCCGCGTGCCTTCGCCCTGGGGGCAGCGGGCGCTGCGTCCGCTGGAATTGAATAGGACCTTGTGAAGCGGATCTAAAACTTGGAAAGACTCGGCCTTGATTTTACTGGGGTCTGACCCCAGTAAAATTGGGCTTGCCCGCGAGGGGGCCCCTTGTTACACTCCCCTCAATGTCGTGCCCTGAAAGCTGTGCCTGGCCAGCGGGTGAAAGTCCCGCCGGGGTAAGTGCCGAGACGCCCCGTAGCAGACCCGAGTAGGGATGCGGAGACGCGCCCTTAGGAGCCGGGTGTCGAAGCT
>Ga0210050_1000015_pt1 | contig 243833 bp, 213 predicted proteins | sample CryGey132114_all_FD_185463 | JGI IMG/M metagenome (GOLD analysis project Ga0210050, IMG submission 185463) | Groundwater microbial communities from aquifer - Crystal Geyser CG22_combo_CG10-13_8/21/14_all (SPAdes) (version 2) | ecosystem: Environmental > Aquatic > Deep subsurface > Groundwater ... | reverse complement strand
TGTGGTGTCATTGGTCTTATTGGACCTCAAGAAATAGCTTCTTCAGAAGATTACTGGGCCGCCTATGATGCCTATAGAGGATTGTTGACCCTACAGCATCGCGGGCAAGATGCTGCCGGAGTACTCGCTTACGATACGATGAAGAAAAAGTATTATGGCGACAAGGATCTAGGTCTGGTTGCTCAAGTCTTTCAACAAAAAAATCTCGAAACTCTTAGAGGCAATTTGGCCATTGGACACACTCGCTATGCGACTATTGGTAGCGATGGTAAAAACGACCTACAACCTATGGTGATGGGATTTCCGATCGGCATGGGAATGGTTCATAACGGGAATATCGTCAATTATTTTTCATTAGCAAAAGAGATGGCCGATAAATTTGGCCTTCACTTACTCACAAATAATGATCTCGAATTAATGATGCATGTTTTTTGCCAAGGTTTACTTACGAATAAATCAATTGATTCAACACAGGTTAATCTTGATGACATGAAAAGGGCGGCAAAAGATTTATTAGTTAAGGCCATAGGCGCATATGCGCTTGTTGGAACGGTTGCGGGAATTGGGCTGTTTGGTTTAAGAGATCCAAAAGGTATTCGACCATTGGTTCTCGGCAAAAAAACGAAAAATGGAAAAGATATTTGGTGCCTGACCTCTGAAACTTGCGCTTTGAATTTTTTAGGGATGGAGTTTGTCAGAGATGTGGCTCCTGGCGAACTTGTCATCATCGATGAGAATCTGCAATTGCATTCATTTCAAATTATCGAAGAAAAAAAGAAAGCTCGCTGTATGTTTGAGTGGATTTACTTTGCTGGGGCAGAGTCGAGCCTTGAAGGTCGTTCAGTCTATGGTGCTCGATTAGGCTTAGGTCAGGTTTTGGCCAAGAAAGCAAAACTCTTAATCGAAGACAAAACAATTATTCCAGATATTGTCTGTCCCGTACCAGACACTTCGAGAACGGCCTCTATTGCCTTGGCCGAAAGTTTAGGACTTCCTTACCGAGAAGGATTAATTAAAAATCGTTATACTCAACGAAGCTTTATTTTAAATACGCAAGACAAGCGTGAAAAAGCAGTTGAGCTTAAACTCTCTCCCGTTCGCAGTGAAATAGAAGGAAAAAATATCTTATTAGTTGATGATTCTGTTGTTCGCGGAACAACTTCTCGCCAAATCATAAGTCTTTTAAAGAAACATGGAGCGAAACAAGTGACCCTTGCGATTACTTGTCCACCTTTGAGACATGGCTGTTTTTACGGAATAGATTTTCCAAGTGATAAAGATCTTATTGCTAATGGAAAAGATGTTCCTGAAATCGCAAAATGGGTTGGAGCTGACCATGTTATTTATATTGATGAGCAAGATTTGCAAGACGCTATTGGCCTAGATGGTCTCTGTATGGCCTGTGTGACAGGTGAATATCCCACTTCAGTGACTGAAGCTTTGGAATTCACCCAAAGAAGAAATGAATTTAAAGGATAATCGAGAGTGAAAGCTATATATCATGGTTCTGTAAAGGATCTCTATCGCACAGATGATGAGAAAATGATTTTTCTCTTCTCTGATCGTTATTCTGTTTTTGACTGGGGAGAAATGCCGGATCATCTCAAGCTTAAAGGTCAATCACTTACACGCATCGCCCATCTTTTTTTTAAAATGTTAAGTGATTCTCATTTCTGGAGAACATTGGATAACGGACTCATTACAAGCGATAGTTTATTATTTGAGAGATTTTGTGTCCATGGATTGCCTCATCATTATATTGGACCCGTCACGAGCGATGGGATTCTTGGAAATATTGAAGACGCTGTTTCTGGACTGAAAGTTGAAGAGGTTCAAGTTTTAAGGCCACAATATATCAAAGAAAAACATAGTTATGATTATTCCACTTATTCCGAGAGGCCAACAAAGACTCTCGTTCCGCTTGAAATGATTTTTAGATTTGGACTAACTGAAGGATCATCTCTTTTTGAGCGGGTTTCTGATCAAGCTTATTTGGCGCAGTTGGGGTTAGATGCCTCAGACTTAGTCCCAGGTGTATTGTTTCAAAGGCCAGTTATTGAATTTTCGACTAAGCTCGAAGAACGCGACCGCTACTTGAGTTACCAGCAAGCTCAAGAGATCTCTGGAATGTCAGATGAGGAATGGGCGGAGCTGCTAGAGACCGTTTCATTAATTGCGCTTGCGATTAAAAAAATATGGAGTGATACCAATATTATTTGTCTTGATGGCAAAGTTGAAATGGCCTTTATTGAAGGCGAGAATCATCGACAATTTATGTTGGTTGACAGTATTGGACCAGATGAATTGAGGCTTAGTCATAATGGGGTCGAATTATCTAAAGAATGTTTAAGAAAGTTTTATCGCAAGGATCAAGCCTGGTTTACGTCGCTTAAGACGGCTAAGCAAAAGGCAGATGCATTAGGTGTTCAAGATTGGAAAAGCATGGCCCTCGAACTTCATCCAACAGGGCCTGCTCCATTACCTGCAAATATCAAAACACCTATTGAAATGCTTTATCGGACGTTGACTCAAGAATTATACCGAACTCATATGAGTTTGACGATTGACTCAAGTGCTTGGTCGCTTGAAAAATTATCTCATACGCTTAGAGGTCTTTTATGAAGATTCTCGTCATAGGAAGTGGTGGTCGAGAGCATGCCTTATGCTTGGCGCTTTCCCAGTCTCCAAGCTGTGAATCGCTCTTCGTTCTACCTGGAAATCCTGGCATGAAGGCCGTATCGAAGCTCGAATTTATTCCGGGCAAGGTAACCGATTTAGAGTATATTCTAAAAACTTCTCAGGAACTGGCCATCGATCTTGTGGTCGTTGGTCCTGAAGATCCGCTCTCATTGGGCTTGGCCGATCTGTTGCGATCTCATGGTATTTCAGTTTATGGACCGGGAAAGTTTGCAGCGCAACTTGAGTCATCCAAAGCCTTCTCTAAAGAATTCATGAAGAAATATAATATCCCGACAGCAAATTATAAGACTGTTGAAAATTTTGAAGATGCAAAATACGTTATTAAGCATTGGCCTGAAGAATCAGGAATTGTCGTTAAGGCATCTGCTCTAGCTCAGGGAAAGGGTGTTGTTGTCGCTCAAGACAAAGATGAAGCGATCAAAGCTTGTTTTGATTTTTTTGAAAATGATGAGTGTTCTATAACTACAGACAAAATTGTTTTAGAAGAACGATTAATTGGTGAAGAGCTTTCTTCTTTTGCCATTTGTGATGGACACGATTATTTCTATCTGGGACATGCTTGCGATTACAAACGAGTTCACGACAATGATTTAGGTCCGAATACTGGCGGTATGGGGGGGTATACTCCTAATCGTTGGCCAGGTCCAAAAGCGATTGAACAGATTCATGACATTGTTAAAAAAACTATTAATGGAATGAAAGAAGAGGGCTTCCTTTTTATCGGAACGCTCTTTATCGGATTAATGATTAATGGCGATGAGGTAAAGGTTATCGAGTTTAATGTTCGTCTTGGCGATCCAGAAACTCAGATGCTTTTGCCACGTGTTCAAGGTGATTTAGCTTCTTTGCTCTTTAAAGCTTCTACTGAAAGCTTAAAGGATCAGCATGACGTCAAGCTTGATGATAATGAATGTGTTCATATCGTTTTAACGAGTGGAGGTTATCCTTCTGTAGATAAGACGCCTCTCCTTCTCAATCAAGAAATTCATGGCTTTGAAACCATAAATGATCCAGATCTTTTTCTCTATTTTGCCGGCGTCAAAACGAATCCAGAGGGAAAATTGGTTAATTCCGGGGGACGAGTTTTAGGAGTGACAGCGAAAGCAGAGACAATAGAGCAAGCCCGAAAAATGGCCTATGAAGCTATTCAAAAAATTAATTTTTCAGGTTCACACTACAGGAGAGACATTGCCAAAATTCAACGTGGCCATCTTCGCTAGCGGGGAAGGTTCGAATGCTCAAAATTTGTGGAGAGTGGCAAGTAAAGCAGGGCACCCTGTACGTGGTTTGATTTGTGATCGTCAAGATGCAGGAGTTATAAAACTTGCTGAGCAAGAAAATATTCCTCACATTGTAATTAATAAAAAAGACTATCTTAAAAAACAATCAGATTTTGAAGCCGCTATTCTAAATCAATTAATTGAGTGGGATGTTAATTGGATATTTTTGGCAGGATTTATGACTATCTTAAGTTCTCATTTTTTAAAGATGTATTTCAATTCGATAACTCAGAAGTTTCAAGTGATTAATATTCATCCCTCGTTACTTCCTCAATATCCAGGAACAAAATCTTATCAACAGGCCTATGCAGATAAAGTAAATACACATGGTGTGACAGTTCACTATGTTGACGAGGGTGTAGATACAGGCCCAATTATTGAGCAACAAATATTTACAAGAGATATTGCTTGGAGTTTTGAGGAATTTGTCGCTTTTGGGAAAAGTATTGAACATAAATTATATGAAAAAGTTTTCCTTAATTTTTTAAATGAACATTTGGAATAAGTAATGACAACTAAAAGAATTGAAATTGATGAAATTCATCGAGCACCAGATCATGTTTTGGCGGCTCAGTTAAAAGAATTGTTTAGCGGTATAGATGCCAGGGTTTTTAAACGTCGCTTTTATCTGATTGAAGGTAAAATTTCCGATTGGAATCTGGTTTACTCTCTTTTCTTTGATCCTTTACTTGAACAAATTATTTTGGATGAATCCGAACATCTTCACCCTTGTGATTGGGTTATTGAAGTTAGCTACTTGCCTGGTGTGACAGACAACCCTGGTCGTTCGGCCAAAATGGCCTTAGAAGAATGTCATATTCAAGCGGAGGTTTCGTCTGGTCAGATTTACTTCATTGAAGGAAAAACAAGTGAAGGCCCACTTTTGGCCTGGGCCCAAGAGCATTTAGGAAATCCGCTTATCCAACGTGTTTCACTTTTAACTTATCATAAGTGGTCATCCTCTAAGCGCTTTACAGAACCACACTTACCCAAAGTTCAAATCGATCATGATCATCATGTCCAGACAATCAATATAGATATGACTGATGAAGAAGCTGAATCTTTGATCGTTGATCGTTGCCTTGCTCTTTCATTAGGAGAGTGGAACCATCTCAAAAACTATTTTAAATCTGATACTGTCCAGGAACAGAGACTTGATTTAGGTATGCCCAAATTGCCAACGGATGTTGAAATTGAAATCATAGCACAGTCTTGGTCGGAACATTGTAAACACAAAATCTTTTCTGCCAATATCGAATATTCAGAATGCGATGATCATGGTGGCGTTAAGCTAGAATCTAGTACCGTGAAATCGCTTTATAAGAGTTTAATCAAGAAAGCGACTTTTGATGCCAAGGAAAAGCATAATATTGATTGGCTTATTTCGGTGTTTAGCGATAATGCTGGAATTGTTCGTTTTGATTCTGAAGTTGATCTTTGTATAAAAGTTGAAACTCATAATTCTCCTTCGGCACTTGATCCTTATGGTGGTTCATTAACAGGTATTCTTGGTGTTAATCGTGATATTATGGGAACGGGAATGGGCGCTCGTCCCATCGCTAACACGGATGTTTTTTGTTTCGGTTCTCCTCGTCTTCCAGCTAAAGATAATAAAGAATTAATGCCTGCAGGAGTTAAGTCACCACGAAATATTTTTCGTGGTGTTCATAAAGGCATCGAAGATGGTGGTAATAAAAGTGGTATCCCTACCGTCAATGGTTCATTCTTTTTTGATAATAGCTATTGTGGTAAGCCGTTAGTCTTTTGTGGAACAGTCGGAGTATTACCTCAGCAATTGCCTGATGGTCGCCAAGCTTCTGGTAAGCATGCCAAAGCTGGGGACGCTATTATCGTTATCGGAGGAGCTGTTGGAGCTGATGGTATTCATGGCGCAACATTTAGTTCTTTAGAACTAAACGAAAGCTCTCCTGCGACTGCGGTACAAATAGGTGATCCTTTAACTCAAAGAAGATGTTTAGATTTTTTAATTGAAGCACGCGATTTGGGGTATTTTTCTTCAATTACTGATAATGGAGCTGGCGGTATTAGTTCAAGTCTCGGTGAGATGGCCCGCGAAACGGGTGGGGCACAAATTGATCTCTCTCAATGTACTTTGAAATATCCAGGGCTTTCTCCTTGGGAAATTATGATTTCAGAAAGTCAGGAACGTATGTCCTTAGCTGTTCCTCAAAAATATGTTACTGCATTTTGCAGCTTGGCCCAAAAACGTGGTGTCGATGCTCAAGTTCTAGGTTCTTTTACTGATTCTGGATTTTTTGAAATTTTTCATGCACAACAAAGAGTTGCCTATCTCTCACTAGAGTGGTTGCACGAGTCTTTGCCTCCGATGCAACTAAAAGCACATTGGGACGGCCCTCGACCTTTTACTTCTTGGTTGAGTGAATCAACTAATAAAAAAACTATTGCTGAAACAACATGGGATGAAGTGTTACTTAAAATTCTTGGGAGTGATAATGTTGCTTCCAAAGAGCGTTGGGTTCGACGTTATGATCATGAAGTGCAAGGGGCCACTCATCTTAAACCCTACATTTCTCTCAAGCAGACATCTCCTTCTAATGCAGGTGCTATTTGGTTGAAGCCTCATGGAGGGTCAGAAAAAGCCACTGTCTATATCGGTCATGGCCTAGCTCCTCGCTATTCTCCTTATGATCCTTACTTCATGGCGCAAGCAGCAGTTGACGAGTCCGTTCGCAATATTGTGGTTCAAGGTGCAAACCCAGAACAAATTTGTCTCCTTGATAACTTTTGTTGGCCAGATCCAGTAGCGTCTCTTAAGAATCCTGATGGCGAATATAAACTTGGTCAGCTCGTAAGAACTTGTTATGGACTTTACGATATCGCTGTCCATTATGGTCATCCCTTTGTCTCAGGCAAAGATTCTATGAAAAATGATTTCAGAGGGAAAAATAAAAGAGGCGAATCACTTCAAATTAGTATTTTGCCTACGCTATTAGTTACGGCCATGGGCAGTGGAAGTTTAGCAACAAGTACTCGCTGCTATTTCCCTCGCGCCGGCCTGAAGATAGGACTTCTCGGTAAACCAAGTGGTGGGTTAATGGCCAGTGAATTTGAGCAATTTGTTCTGCTCAATTTAGAACACAAATGCTTGCCTGAGATTTCTATTGATCAAAATAAAAAACGTTATTCTCTATTTCATCAAGCCTGTGTTGAGCAATTAATTGAGAGTGCCACTGATATTTCTGATGGAGGACTTTTGGTTGCACTTTCAGAATTGAGTTTTGCAGAGAGATTGGGAATTCGCTTTACTGATGACGTTGTCGGCGACTGGATTTATCTTTTTAATGAGTCGCCAGGACAATTGGTCATTGCTTTCGACCATGAGAATGAAGCCCGCTTAAATCAAATCTTCCAAGAAGACTTAGTCGTGATAGGTGAAACTATTTCTGAACCCATTATTGAAATTCCTAAATACGGAAAGCAAGTGTTTGATCTCAACCGTGGATATCAGGCGTGGAACAAAAGTTGGAGTGAGGTAGACTCATGAAAAAACCATTAGTTTTAATTCTCTCTGGTGACGGGATTAATTGCCAAAATGAAACAGCTTGGGCCTTTAATCTTGCAGGAGCAGTATCTCATTGTGTTCACGTCAATGATCTTCTTGAAAATCCTGACATGCTTTTGAGCTATCATGGAATGGCCTTTCCTGGTGGCTTTTCATTTGGTGATGAGTTGGGATCTGGACAATTGCTTGCCATTAAAATGAAAAATCGCTTGAAAGCGGTTCTTGATGAAGCGGTAAAAAGAAAAATGCCCATGATAGGAATATGTAATGGTCTGCAAGTTTTGACGAAGTTGGGTCTTTTACCAGATTGGAATCAAGAGAGAACTGTGGCCATGGCCCATAATCGCCAAGGTCATTTTATAGATCAATGGGTTGAGATGAAGGCGCTTAAAAGCCGCTGTATTTGGACTCAGGGAATTGAAGATCAAACTGTGTCTGTTCCTGTTCGCCATGGAGAAGGTAGGTTTACCTTTACTCCTGGATCAGAAGAAAAGGTTTATCAACAGCTCAAAGATAACGGTCAAATTGTTTTTCGTTATAACGAAGACATTAATGGTAGCTATGATCAAATCGCTGGGATTTGTGATCCTACAGGAATGATCCTTGGGCTGATGCCGCACCCTGAAGCGGTCTTGTATCAAGCGACACTGCCTGCAAAGTCTTTGTCTCCTCTTGATACAACATGGGCAATGAAGATTTTTGAGAATGCAGTAACGACAATGACAAAGCAAATGGAGAAGCTATGACTACAAAAATTAAATGTGCTCTCTTAAGTGTTTCGGATAAAACAGGAATTTTAGAAATTGCTCGAGAGTTAAAAAAGAATAATGTTGAGATTATCTCATCGGGTGGAACGGGGACATTTTTGGCCCAAAATGATATTGCTTTTACAAATATTGAAGATGTTACAGGTAATCCTGAAGCTTTCGGTGGTCGAATGAAAACCATCAGCTTTCAAGTCGGTTCAGGACTTCTTTTTAGAAGAGATCATCAAGAGGATGTTGAAACAGCTCAAAAGCTTGGAATAAAGGCGATTGATTTAGTTGTTTGTAATCTTTATCCTTTCTCACAAGTTGCCAAAGCTCAGGGCGATTGGGCGGAGCTGATTGAAAATATCGATATTGGTGGTCCGACCATGATTAGGGCAGCAGCTAAAAATCATAATCATGTCGTCGTTTTGGTTAACCCTTCCCAATATCAAACTTTCCTCGAACATTATGCCAGCAATGATGGTGAGACCCAACTTGATTTTCGAAAAGAAGTTGCTTTGCAGGCGTATGAGCATATGGCGCTCTATGATAGTACTGTGGCCATGGAGCTAGCTCGTCGTATGAATAAAAAGGTAACGACTCATGTGATTTCACCGCTGAATGCTCAAACTTTGCGCTATGGAGAGAACCCTCATCAAGCTGGAGTTGTTGTCTCCCATCCATTAGATCAAGGAATTGCCTCAATCGTTCCCATTCAAGGAAAAGAGTTAAGTTATAATAATCTTCTTGATGCTGACTCTGCTTGGAGAAGTGTCGTTGATCTTAATCGTTTAACCGGCCCACAAAAGAAATTTGCAGTTTCTGTGGTTAAACATTCAACTCCTTGTGGGTTAAGCATTGCCGATAATCAGATGATGGCCCTAGAGAAAGCTTGGGCCGGAGATAGTATATCCGCTTTCGGTGGAATTATCGCCTTTAATTCGTTGCTAGAAAAAAGTGCAGCTCAATTTTTAAGTGAGAAGTTTATTGAGGTCGTTGTTGCCCCAGATTTTTCTCCTGAGGCATTAGAGCTTTTTAGTAAAAAGAAGAATGTTCGTTTACTGAAAGTTCCCATGGTTGATCGACTTCCTGGTCCTATGATTCGTTCCATTTTTGGTGGTTATGTAGTCCAAGAAGAAGATAATGGCAGAGAGGGAAGTCTTGAATGTGTTACAAAGAGTAAATTGAGTGATTCATCTTATCCGTTAGTCGAATTTGGTATTCTTTGTTGTAAGCACTTAAAGTCAAATGCGATTGCACTTGTTATGGAAGAATCAAATTGTTTTTCGATGATAGGCGCAGGGATGGGGAATCCAAATCGCCTGGTTAGCGTTACACAGGCCGTGGATAAGGCTCATGAAAATGGGCATCGCGACTTATCACATGCGTTTTTAATCTCTGATGCCTTTTTCCCATTTGCGGATACAGTTGAAGCTGCTCATGCCAAAGGGATTAATCTTTTTATCCAACCAGGTGGCAGCATTAAAGATCAAGAAGTTGTTGCTTGTGCCAATAAGATGGGGGCCACAATGGTAATGACGGGAATGAGACATTTTAGACATTAAAGGAAATGATATGAGTAAGAAAATTAGTTATAAAGATGCTGGCGTTGACCGTGATCTCGGCGATCAATTTGTTGAAAATATAAAAGCAAAAGTCATGTCGACCTATAATGCAGATGTCTTGCACGGAGTTGGGGGATTTGCTTCTCTATATAAGTGTGGAGATCGTCTACTCGCTGCTGGGACAGATGGTGTAGGAACTAAACTGAAATTGGCCCAGCATTTAAATATTCATGATTCAATTGGAATTGATCTCGTCGCAATGTGTGCCAATGATATTCTTTGCACCGGAGCGCGACCTATGTTTTTTCTCGATTATTTTGCGACAGGAAAATTGGAGCTTTCTGTTTCTGAAGCCATTATCAAAGGTATTGTTCAAGGTTGTCTGGAAAGTGAACTTGCGCTTATTGGCGGAGAGACGGCAGAGATGCCTGGTCTCTATGCTCATGGTGAATATGATCTCGCTGGTTTTGCTGTCGGCGAATTGATGCCCGAAGAATTACTTGATGGAAGTCATTTTGAAGATGGTGATCATTTGATCTCTCTTGCGAGTTCTGGATTTCATTCAAATGGATATTCTTTAGTTCGCAAGTTATTACAAGAGACTGAAACGGACTTACTTAAGCAGGCCTTAACTCCGACGCGGCTTTATTGGAAATTGATTAAACAATTAAAAAGCGAAGGCTTTATCAAAGGCTTGGCCCATATTACTGGCTCTGGCGTTCTCAATATTCCAAGAATGAATGGAAATTTTGATTACTTTCTTGAAAATGTACCCGCCCTTTCAAGCCTTCCCAAAGTTGTTCAAACTGTATGTGAAAGAAGTCAGCTAGAAGCCGACGAACTTTATCAAACTTTCAATATGGGAATGGGGATGGTTCTTGTAACAGATAAACCCTTGGAAATTGAAAGCTATCTTATGGCCAAGCAGGAGAGCTATGAGTGGCTAGGAACTATTAAAAAGGGTTCAGGTCAAGTTCAGCTTAAAAACAACGGCAATTGGCTCAAATTTTAGTATTCTCACTCAGGAATTCTGCCTTATCAGACGATAAGAAAGAGAGGGCAGGTCTATGCACATTTTACATGTGGGCAAATATTATTATCCCTATCGCGGAGGCATGGAAAGTGTTGTTCGTGATATTTGCCAAGGGCTCGAATCTTCTGGTGAACAAGTCGAAGTTGTTTGTTCTAACACAAAATTAGAAACTGAATCAGAAATTCTTCATGGAGTAAAAATCCATCGCCTCGGAAGCTTTGGTCATTTTTATGGTCAATGCATGAATCTCTCACTTCTTTGGAAATTGCCAAAGATGGCGAAAGATTTTGATGTTGTTCATGTTCATAGTCCAAATCCATTGGCCGAATTGGCAGCACTTCTCATTCCTAAAAATGTTCCGATTGTTTGCACTCACCATAGTGATGTCGTTCGACAAAAATGGCTTTTGCCATTGTATGGTAAACTTTTTCATAAGTTCCTCTCTCGAGTCTCAAAAATTTTCGTTCCTACTCAGAACCATATTAAATTTTCTCATTTCTTGCCCGGGTACAAAGAAAAATGTGTTGAATTACCTTTCTCAATCAACACAGCTGCTTTTCATCTTAATTCTGAAGTTGAAAAAGAAATTCATGAATTAAAGCAAACCTATGGTCAGTATGCTCTCTTTGTAGGTCGGTTAGTTGGTTACAAAGGAATTGATGTTTTGATTGAAGCGATGAAAGAAGTTGATCATCAAGTTTTAATTGTCGGAGAAGGTCCTCTTGACCATATTCTCAAAAATAAAGTACGCGAATTAAACCTTGAATCAAAAGTTCATTTTATTGGTAGAGTCCAGGACCGTGCTTTATTTAGCGCTCTCTATCATGCATGTCATTTTGTTGTTCTTCCATCGGTGTCTTCAAATGAAAATTTCGGAGTCGTGCAGTTGGAGGCTATGTTCTGTGAAAAGGCAGTTGTTACAACTGATTTGGAGTCTGGAGTTCCTGTCGTTGGTCAAAAAGGAGAAACCTGTCTCATTGTACCACCATCAAATAGTGGTCGCTTAGCGATGGCAATGAGTATGCTTTTTCATAATCCTGAACTCGCTTCTTCAATGGGAAGAAAGGGAAAAATTCGTTTTCTTGAAAAATTCACAACTCAGATGATGATTGAAGGGCATTTGCATGAATATGAGCAAACCTCTGAAGTCTCAAAAGCTAGAACTAGAGTTCTAAAAGACGCCGCTTAGTTCAATAGAAATTTCATAATTAATCTTACTGCTGAAACCAACATTGCTGCCTTGAAAAGGATTCGAAACGGTTTTTCAGGAAGTCTGCGTAATAAATAGACTCCCCATTTGGTGCCAATCAAAGCGCAGAGGGACATGAAAATGATGGTTGGCCAATAATTCAAAAAATTAAATCCTACTGCTAAAAAGGCAGGGATTTTCATTATGTGGCCGATGACTTGAATACTTGCTTGTGTTGAGATGATTTCTTCTTTAGAGAGATCATCGCGAATCATAAAGGGGCCAAGTAATGGGCCAGTTGCTCCAATAAAAGGACCTAAAATACCAATCGTCATACCTAAAAAGAAGTAACCCCATAAAGGGAGCTTAAGAGACGGCATTTTCTTCGGTTTAAAAACACTATAAATAATAAGAGTCACAACTCCTAGAATGATCGCTTTCTCTCCGGACAAATGCTTAAGCCCAAGGACAGCAATGACTGTCCCAAAAGGAATACCTAATGAGGTTGTCCAAAAAAGCGGTTTTGAGATTTTTTCTTTTAGAAAAAGGACGCGCGAGCCATTGCTTAAAAGTTGGACCACTCCATGAATGGGTATAATGACACTCATTGGATAAAAAAATGTCATTAATGAAAGCAGCAGAATTCCACCGGCAATGCCGATTGTTGCTGAAATGATAGAGGTTAAAATAGTTGCAGAACAAAGTGTCAGTAGTATGACAGCTTCATTCATACTTTACGCCTTATATGATAGGCGTGATGAATCTTTTGGTCTCGAAAATCATTGGGAATTGTTTTTGGACCAATGTCAGTAATTTTAAATCGGGCCGTTAGTGATTCATCTAACTTAAATGAGCGTAGATTGCAGGAAAAAAGGATATCTCCATCGATCTGTAAGTATTCTATGGCCCTTTCAATGAGTTTAATGTGATCTTCCTGAATATCAAAAACGTCGTCCATTCTTTTGCTATTGGAAAAAGTGGGTGGATCGATAAATATAAGGTCAAATTTACGTTCTGGTGGAAACGTTTCTTGACTCCATTTTAAACAATCCATTCTCTTGAGTTCATGTCGATCTAGATCCATGTCATTCAATCTAAAATTTCGTTCGGACCACTCAAGATATGTAGCTGATAAATCCATGCTGACACTCTCGCGAGCTCCACCCATAAAAGCATGGACTGTTGCCGTTGAAGTGTAGCTGAAAAGATTGAGAAAGGATTTTCCTTTGGCCATTTTGCGAATCATGTAGCGCATGGGACGGTGATCTAGGAATAGGCCAGTGTCGAGATAATCGCTGAGATTAACTTCAAACAGAGCATCCTTTTCGTGAACGTTGATGATTGAGTATTTTCGACCGAGCTTTTCGTATTGATTTGTTCCTTTTTGAGCTGCTCTTATTTTGACAAAAATATTAATAGGGAGAATCTCGAGAACTTCTTCGATGGCCTTTAGGGTCAAATCAAAATTGGCCCGTTTTTCCGGTTCTTCATCAATAGGTGAGTAGAAGTGTGAAACGACTGCATACTTACTGTAGATGTCGATGGAATAAGGGAATTCAGGAATATCTTGATCATAGATTCGATAGCAATTGGTTTCTAATTGCTTAACATAAGGCTTTAGGCGCTTAAGATTTTTTTGAAGACGATTGGCTATGCTCACTTGCGTATACTATCGCTTTTGGCCTCAAGTGAGTAGCAAAAAAAGACGGATTTACAGCTGTTTAACCATTGTACGGTGACCAAATTTAATGGCATCAACTTACCCTTAGTGTTCAAGTTAACTCCTCGAAATGACGATAAATGGGTGTTCCTTCAAGCCTAGTGCTTTGGGGGGACTTATAATGATTTATTGATTCTTTAAATGGAGCACTCCATGAAACTTCTTATTTTTTCTTTTTCTCTACTTCTCTCAATCAATCTCTTCGCTAGTGAAGCAGCAACAGTTATTGCTCTCAAGGGCAAGGTGCTTAAGTATAGTTCTGATAAGGGAGATTCTAAGATTGCCGTCGGTGACATCATTTCTGTGGGAGAGAGAATTAAAACGGAAAGTGGTTCTTTTGTTAAATTGAAATTTATTGATGAATCGCAAACGACATTAGGGCCCTCCAGTGAGCTATTGGTTGAAGCTTTTTCCTCTGACAAACCGGGGATTCTCAATCTTATGCGCGGTAGTCTTAAGTCAAAAGTGACTAAAGATTATATGAATATCAAAAAGGACAGTTCTAAGCTTTTTATTAAATCTCACTCTGCTTCAATGGGTGTAAGAGGGACTGAATTTATTTGGTCCTATGAAGATGAGCAAACGGGACTTGTCACTTTAGAAGGCGTTGTTCGATTTGTGAGTCTAAGAGATGCAAAAGAGCGAGGTAGTCTTGATCCTGAGTATTTAGATTCGTTGTTAAATTCAAAGAGAGCAGTCACAGTTTCAAGAGGTGAGACTTCTATGCTTTTTAAATCGGCCAAAGAAGTTCACAAAACTGAAAAACTTCCAGAAGAATCGTTAAAAGAACTTAAAAAGTTAAATTTTGAAGTCAGTGGCGCAGGCGCACCTAAGAAGATGAGTAAGTTTTTTGCTCAAAATAAGCAAAATCTAAAAAATGAAAATCTCGACACCACAGATGATCTCTTTGGGGATAGTCCCGTTGAAGAAGAGGTTGTCGCTGAATCGAAAGATAAAGAAGATAAAAGAAAAATTGATCATGAACGTGATGTAACGAAACAAAAAAAGGACAATGGCGAGAACAGTGTCGCAGCTGATCTCGAACAAGCTTCAACAAATGCACCTGAAACATTTGCTTTCCCTCTTGCAGAAGAGCTCGTCACTGATAAGCCCGAAACTGAAAGAGAGTTGAAACCTCATGATAGTCGAAAGGCGCTCAACGGAGAAGTAGATGAAAAAATGGCCAAGCTTGAAGAGATTAAGGCCAAACTCGCTGAAAAAGAAAAACTTGATGCCGAGAAATTGGTGAAAATTGGAGAAAGAGAAAAGTTGAAGAAGGCGAAATCAGAAGCGATTAAAAAACTCATGGCCAAGAAGGCAAAAGAGAAGGACGGCATATTAGGTCGTAACGAGAAAACAATGATGAATAAGGGGCTTGGCGCTAATAACCTTATCCGTAAAGAAGTTAATGTTGATGATTCACTAATCAAGAAACTTGGAACTTCTACTTTTAAGGCCAGTTTAAATGGTGAAGTAAGTCCAGATATGTTTCAGGCCGATACAAAAACACTCATTGATAAGAATAATGCCATCATCGATTCCGCTCTCAAAACGGAGAGTACGTTAATTAAGTCAGTTGACACGGCCCTGGTCACTCAGCCTGAGGTTGAACAGCCCGAGGTTGATGAAAATCCTACCTCTACGACAACGACTTCAACGTCGAGTGACAGTTCTTCAGGTACTAGCTCAACTGGTTTGGTTACTAAAATTGTAACTGGTATCGTTAAAACTGTATCAGGCACTTCGTCGACTGGTACTCGAGACCCTGCCTCAGACTCTGGTGCTGATGGAGTTAGTAAAGAAGATGCAGATGCTGCTCAAGCTGCCTACGATAAATGTATAACTGATTATAAAGCTAAGCATAAACTGGCCCTCGATGCTCCCGTTTCTGCTTTTATGGCGAGACAAAAGGATGCAGTTGCTTATTGTACTGAACAACAAGCAGCATCTTCGACGAAATAATTAACGGTAGTCTGAGTTTTTATAGAAAACAACGTCCGGGTTTTTCTCGATGACAAGTTTAAGGTCCCATTCTGAGCGAACGGCGAAACAAACACGACCTTTGTGATCATAACAAATATTTGAACTATTATCTGAGATGAAACTATCTTTCTTTTTCTCATCTGGAAAACGCAACCATCTCATTCCGACAAAAGGATACGATTGATAATCGCCTCGTACAGAATACTCATCTTCAAGTCGATATTTCACCACTTCAAATTGGAGTTGTCCTACGGCCCCTAGGATGAGCTCTTTGAAGGCATGCCTGATAAATAACTGAACAGTTCCTTCTTCGGAGAGTTGCTTCAATCCTTTTTCAAGTTGTTTGCCTTTCATGGGGTCTTTTAAAATGACTTTGTTAAAAATCTCTGGGGCAAAACTAGGAATACCTGTGAATTGAATCTTTTCGCCTTCACTGAACGTATCGCCTATCTGCAATTTTCCGGTATCGTGGATACCGATAATGTCGCCGGGAAAAGCCTCCTCAGTGATTTCTCTGTCTTGTGCTAAAAACATGAGAGGAGAGGCGATTTTCATTTCTCTTTCATCTCTCACTAAATAAACTTTCTGATTGCGGACAAATTTACCTGAGCAGACGCGAAGGAAGGCGATTCTATCGCGATGTTTTTTATCCATATTGGCCTGAATTTTAAAAATGAAACCCGTAAATTTTTCTTCGTGAGGGTCCACTTCTCTTGTCGCAGAGTTTTCATCGTATGGTGGAAGTCTTACTTCTCGCACCATCGGTCCGGGTCCCACTTCTGCGATCATATCGAGTGTTTCTTTGACTCCAAAGTTATTAAGAGCAGAACCAAAAAAGACGGGAGTTTGAATGCCGGCCAAAAAATCAGCTTGGTTAAATTCAGGTATCAATTCCGTTACCATTTCTAGATCAGCTTTAAGCTTTTCCAATAAAGCAGGTCCGATATAGGCGACAACGGCTGGAGAATCTAAATCGCTGGCATCAATAATTTTGGGATGATTAGGATCTTTCGTTTCTTTAAAGTTGAGAATTGTTTTCTGACGGCGATCATAAACTCCTTTAAAGTTGACTCCATCTCCAATCGGCCATGTCATGGGGATACACTGGATCTGTTGAATTGTTTCGATATTATCCAAGAGCTCAAACGGGTCCATGGCATCGCGATCGAATTTATTCATGAAAGTGATGATTGGGGTATCGCGCATACGACAAACTTCCATCAACTTTATTGTTCTTTCTTCGACACCTTTGGCGGAGTCAATCATCATTAAAACTGACTCTACTGCAGTCAGCGTTCTGTAGGTGTCTTCGGAGAAGTCTTTGTGTCCAGGAGTATCAAGAAGATGCATGATCCGTTCTTTATAAGGAAAAGACATAACAGAGGAAGCAACTGAGATCCCTCTCTCTTTTTCAATTTCCATCCAGTCCGATTTTGCGTAATTTCCCGATTTAGATTTAACCATCCCTGTTTCGCGTATGACCTCACCAAACCATAACAATTTTTCAGTCATCGTTGTTTTACCCGCATCCGGGTGAGAAATAATGGCAAAGGTGCATCGTTGGTCGGATTCTCGCATTTCAAATTATCCTTGGACTTTATGAGCTTCAATGATTTTCATGCAAATATCACCAACCGCCATGGTTTTAAGTGGACCAGGGTCGATTCTGTTGGGAATGACCTCAGGTAATCTTGTTATTTTTTCTGATAAGATAAGGTTCTTGTTGGCCTCGACTTCATCTACTTTATCAATAGGGGTGAAGTGTGGGGCCGTCATTAAAACCTCTGGATGATCGATTAAAATTTTCTTAATAGCAGTAATGATATCAATAAAACGGTCCAGTTCAGCTTTGCTGTAAGACTCCGTTGGTTCAATCATCAATCCAAATTGCTCAGGAAATGCAACTGTTGGTGCGTGCAAACCAAAGTCCAAAAAGAGTTTCCCAATTTTAGCAATCGATTGGACCTTTGGAGTACCAGACTTTTCAATGCCATCAAACATTTCTTTTTCAAGAGTTATAATGAATTCATGCATGCGGGGACTTTCTGATCCACCTGCAGGTAGTGAAGGAAATGTTCCTTTAAGCTTTTGATAAAGATAAACAGCAGAGAGAACGGCAATACTACTCATGGTTTTAACGCCTTCGTCTCCGAGGGCCTTAATATAGGTATAGCAACGTACTTTGTGAGCAAAGTTGCCCCAATGGCGATGGAAACTTCCTATCGTATGCTTTGCTCTTACTACTGAGTAAGTATCGTCTTTGAGTTCAACTTGATGACCAGGGAGGAAATCAACGAGTTTGTGACTTACGGCCACAATAGCATCACCCGGGCCGCCGCCTCCATGAGGAATTGTCCACGTTTTATGAAGATTATTATGAACGGCATCGACTCCGAGTTTATCGAGGTTCACGATACCTGCAATGGCATTCATATTGGCGCCATCCATATAAACGAGTCCATCCACAGAATGAATAAGATCGGCCATTTCTTTAAACTTGGTTTCGAATATTCCTGATGTGTTAGGGTTTGTAACCATCATTCCAGCAATATTCTTGCCATACTTTTCTATCAACGTTTTGAATTGATCAAAATTAATTTCGCCATTTGGTAGGGCATCGATGCTAACAATACCAATCGCCTGTCCATTGACCATTTTGGTTTCAAAACCGGCCATGCTTGCAGTTGCCGGATTGGTTCCATGAGCAGAACGTGGAATAAGAACCACATTCTTTACTTCTGAATTTCCATTATGACGGTGATAAGCTTGAAAGAGTTTAAGGCCAACGAGTTCTCCTTGGGCCCCGGCAACCGGCTGAGTGGTAACTGCAGCTAGACCAGTAATCTTTTTAAACATTTCTTGAGTTTCATACAGAACATGAAGGCAGCCTTGTGCATCTTCAAGGGGTGCTTGAGGATGAATATCAGTGAAACCTTCAAGCGAAGCCGCCCAATCGTTTATATGAGGATTGAACTTCATTGTGCATGAACCGAGGGGATAGATATTGTCATCAGGTGAAACGTTTTGATCAGCAAGTTTTTGATAGAATTCCTTGAGTTCTGCTTCATTAAATTGAGGAAATTGAGTTGGTGTTGAACGCAAGAGATTGGTCGATGGTAATGGAATTGTTTTAGAACTTCCTTTACTAAATTGATCTTTGAAAAAGGCAACAAGATCATCAACGTCTTGATCAGTTTGCCAATCTGTAAAAGATATTTTTAAAACGTTAGATTTTTGTGCTCGATTACTTATATCGTGACCAATCCACATATTCTTTTCACGACCAAGCTGTAACAGCTTTTGAATATCGGTATTGATGGCAAAAGAGATTTCGTTCCAAAATGGTGTTTCACTATGGAGAAGTTGTATACCATCTAGTTCGAGTAATTCCTTTGCGACCTTGAGGGCGCGCTGTCTACCAAGTGAAACTGATTCTTTTAAACCAGATTCTCCACGAGCTAAAATTCCAGCACCAGCTAAAGTTGCAACAAAACTTTGGTTGGAGCAAATATTTGATGTCGCCTTCTCTCTTCTGATATGTTGCTCTCTCGTTGAAAGCACCATACAAAGAGCTTCGCGGCCTTTCCGATCGAGTGTTTTTCCAACAAATCTGCCGGCAGTACTACGAATGTCATTCTTGTTGTCATTATTAAATCGAATACCAAAGATTCCCAAGCCTGGACCGCCAAAGTTAGGTCCAATCGCAAAGTGTTGGCCTTCGCCGACGATCATGTTCACGCCTTGTTTGCCCCATTGAGAAGGAGGAGTGAGTCCACCCGTCGCAAGCAACATTGGGTCGATAATACCTATGGTTTGAACATTGTGATCTTTTCCCCAGTCCGTTAGGGTATGAACGTCTTCCATTAATCCTAATGAGTTTATTTGAGGAATAACGAGGGCCGCGACAGTTGCATTATATTTTTCGTGAATCTTTTTAAGCTCTTCGAATGAAATGGTTCCTGTTTTTGAATCAGTAGGAACGGTAATCAATTGAAGTTCAGTTTCTTTTGCTAAAGTTACTAGAACTTCGAGATCTTGCGGGAAAATGCCTTCAGGAATAAGGGCTACAGTTGTATTTTTAACGAGTCTTTGTGCCGTTTTGATCGCTTCGAAAAGTGCAGTTGAACGGTCGTAGAGAGAAGCGTTGATAGCTTCAAAACCAGTGAGCATAGAAAGGGTATTGGCATAAATCCATAAGGTTTGAAGCGTACCTTGTGATCTTTCTGGCTGGTAAGGTGTGTAGGCAGTTGTTAGTCCTCTAAGTTCACAAAGATAAGGAATGATACTTGGAACTTTGTAAGCAGGCAGTGCATCTCCGAGAAAAGATTTGCGAATATTATTCTTTAAAGAGACTGCAAGCATATGATCGGCCAATTCTTGATACTCAAGTGGATGACCGAGTCCCATATTTTCTTTAATGAGTGTCGAAGGTGGAATATGGGAGAAGAGTTCATCCCTCTTTTTTTTACCAATTGCGGCCAGCATTTGCTCTTGGTCTTCTTTCGTCGAAGAAATATAAAAACGGGTATTTTCACGGGCAATTTTCTGAGGATTGTAGGGAAGATGGGCCTTGGTCTGTACCATGACGAACTCCTAAAAAGAGTGGGTTTGAAATGAAGGCAATTTAGCATGATTTTCAACACTTCTTCTACTATAATACAGAGCGTGAACATCAATCTTTTTTGCCATTCATCATCAATTTTGCCTCTGTATTTAACAGAAGCGCTGAAACAATTATCAGACATAGCTATCTGCGAAGTGGATGTCTCGGATTTAGCACATATACCTCAATCGGGCGGCTTGGTTTGGGATGGTCAAAAATTAGTTTTTATTTGGCCAGAAAAGGCAGTGAGACCCATATATTTTGATTTTGATGAGTGGGTAAAAGTGCTCCAGCGTACAGGTTATAAAAATTCTCATCTTCTTCGTGCAGTAGGCAAAAAAGCTGAACTCGTGATTGATAGCACTACCGGAACGGCCAGGGATAGTCTGACCTTACTTCTAGGAGGTCACTGCGTTCAAAGTTGGGAGCGAGATCCTATTGTCTACTTATTGCTGATAGATGCTTTTTATCAAATGATAAATGAATCAATTAACAAAGACTTGTGGGAAATCAAGTTTGGCGATGTATTTAAAACGAATACACAAGCGGCAGTCCTCTATTATGATCCTATGTTTGATCGCACAGGTAAAACGGCCCTTGCGCGTAAAGAAATGATGTTGTTTCATCAAATTTTAAAGTCGAATGGTGAAGAAAATGAATCTCAATTGGCCGATTGGATGCGCACCCATGTGAAGAGATTAATCGTAAAACGCCCTCTCAAAGGTGAGGTCTTTCCACTCTCTGTAACTGCACAATTTAAAGGCAAAAGTGTTCGGTTCGATCTCCACCAATTGGGTTGAAACTAAGCGGCAAATCTCATACGTTCCTGTCTCTTGCTGACTTTGCTTAATTCTTTTACCAGTTTTCTCATCGCAAGATCTTCCCAAAGATTGTTGAATTTGAAACGCACACCAATTCCGTGTTCTCTATCAAAACTATGAGAACCGACTTTGACCGCTGTCACTTCGATGGCAGTATCCCCCCAGAGGAGTTTTAAATGTAATTGGGTATCGTTTTCAATCACACCTTTATAATTGATGAAGGCACCAGTTCTTGAAATATTCAGTATCTCGCAGTCGTGAAGATGTTCAGGGTTTTCAATTGAAATGGAACAAGGGATTCTCATGATGATACGTGAAGGTGTTTCCCACCAACGAAGATTTTTGTCAAAAAATGGTCTACGCACATCTGGCAGAGCAAAATAGATAACGATACACATATTCACAAAGAGGAGAAAAAGTGACCCAAAAAAGGGAACTTCTGAGACGTAGGGCCATGTGAATTTTTGATAGGTGAGATGGCTCCAAATTGAATACATTTGAACTCCGACAAATACGGGATAACTCCAGCGCTTTACTCCAAGCAAGGCAATGCCACCAATGGGAAAGAGAAACCAGAATTCAAAAAACTCTTTAGGTGTTGAAATATGAGCTATATTGTCGAGGATCTGTGACAGAGGAAAGGGCGTAGTGACTTTAAAATAACTTATTTTGATCAAAGGCTCGCAAATATGCCAAAAAGCGATAAGAATAAAGAGAAGTGGCTTGTTCTTCATGAGGGATTCCTTCGATTCAAATAGTTGACATCATTATGCCACAACATCGTCCAGATACGTATTTACAACCACTTAAGCTCTACAGTTGTCTATTCATTCGTTCCTTTTCTGACTTATCGGTTGGGCAGCCCTCGGGGTTGAGGTTTTCAGAAAATATTGGCCAGAATTTCATGATCCGCTTAAGCTTCGGTCTATGATGAAATTCACAACTCTTTTTATATGGCACTTACTTGCTCTCACTCATGCCGAAACTAAGCCTTTGTGGGGCGATACCATCGAATTTGTCGTTAAAAGGCCAATGACCATTTTCTACAATCAGGTCAAAAAGCAAGAGGGAATGAGGTCACTCTATTTTCAAAATGGTGACACGCACACTGCTGATATGCCCTTGAAATGGAAACTCGCTTGGTGTGGTCTTCAGGTAGGGTTGAAAATGGACGAAAATATCGACCTTGCCGTTGGAACCATTTTTACTCCTGGCTCTTATCAAGTTGATTCCAATCAAAAAGATATCCAAGTTCATACCTGGAGTTTTGTCGCAACAAGACCAGGATTCAAGGAGAGGCATTATCCAAAGTTTTCGCCATTTGTTTTTCAATGCTCCCTACAAAATGGTCTTCCTATGAATCAAGCAGTGCTTGAAACGATCGTAGGAAAATTTCTTTCTACTCAAAGTCTGCCTCAACCTGAACTCGTGGCACCCAAAAAATGAGTGTTCGGCGAATAGAAGAAAGTGAACGATGTCCTCGCTGTTATATCAAAAAGATGTGGTGTTACTGTGATCAATTAGAACTTCTTGATTCAAACCATTCAGTCACCATTGTCATGCATAAACGCGAATATTTTTTAACAAGCAATACCGCTCATATTATTCCTCTTGTTTTGCATAAAGGTAAAACCGTTTTGAAAGAGCGCGAGTCCGGGATCTTGAATGAAGACGATTTGTTTCTTCCTGATCGCGAAATTTACATGCTCTATCCGGACGAAAAGGCAGTTCCCATTGAAGAGCTCAATCCCAAGTCTCCGATTCAATTAATAGTTCCAGATGGAACGTGGGTACAAGCGAGAAAGATGGGAAGAAGAGAACCTCTGCTTAAAAATCTTCGAACTGTTTCCATTGCTCCTACAGAAAAAAGTCGCTATTTTTTGCGAAAGCAGGGACGCGAACATGGAGTTTGCACATATGAGGCCATTGCCTATGCGATGAAGCATCTTGAGGGCGAAGAGTTGTATCAAAAAATGATGAATCAATTTGAAAAAGTTTTAAAGCGCTTGCATGAGTCTCGTCAAGGCGTTACCAAACGTGATGAAGCTTGGAAGCCAAAAGATAATTTAGAATAAATTGTTGCAGTGGACCTTATAGTGCCACGACCGTCTTCGTATAATACGGATTCCGCCTCATAGTTAAGTTGGATATAACGGGGCTTTCCTAAAGCTCTGTCACAGGTTCGATTCCTGTTGAGGCGGCCACTTTTATTTCTTAGAAGCGGCTTTCTTTTTAGCAGCAACTTTTTTCTTTGCGGGTGCTTTTTTAGCGGCCGTTGCTTTCTTTGCGACTACTTTTTTTGCAGTCTTCTTAGCAGCAGGTGCTTTCTTGGCAGGAGCTTTTTTAGCTGCAGCTTTCTTTTTAGTTGTTGCAGTAGCAGTCGTTACTTTTTTAGCAACTTTATTCACTTCTTTTTTGATGTCGGTGGCCACTTTATTGGCCTCTTTCTGAACTTCTTTTACCGTCTTTTTGATATCTTTTTCAGCTTGTTTCACGGCTTTTTCAACTTTGTGAATGGCCTTAACCGCTTCTTTTACTGGTGAACGATTAACGACTTTCTTAGTGGTTTTTTGAACTTGAATACCAGCATTGTCACGAAGTCGCTTAAGCTCTTCGACGAGGTGACCGTAGAAGCCAATTATTTTTTTCTTTTGAATGTTTACTTTGTCATATTGAGAGTGAAAAACCTTATTAAGCTCATTAAACTTGTCTTCGTTAAGCGCCTTGATTTCTTCAAGAATTTCTAGAATTTTGGCCCTGAAATCATTCTTTACGTTACCGCCTTCTGAGTTTTTGTCTTCTTTCTTTTTGAGAAAATCTTGTAAGCCCATTTCAGTACTCCCTAAAAATTGATTAATCAGTCTCATTCATTATAAGTGAATAAATACTTTTGAAAAGAAGGAAACATGGACAATCATAAAATATTTCTTTGCGTCAAAAATGATAATTTCAAGCTTCTCCATATGACATAAAGTAAGCTTTCAACTACAATGCTGACTCATAATAAGGAAAGGATGATTCAATGAAAAAATATGATGTCTATGGGATTGGAAATGCTCTCGTTGATATGGAGATTGAGGTTCACCCAGATTACTTGAGTAAAATGGATGTTCAAAAAGGACTAATGACCTTGGTCGATCAAGATCGCCAAAACTTACTTCTTTCAAAATTAGATAATCATCAGCATCGTCGAACTTGTGGCGGTTCGGCTGCCAATACCATCATTGCTGTCGCCCAACTTGGTGGTAAGTCGTTTTATTCTTGTAAAGTGGCCAATGACGAGGCCGGCGATTTTTACGCAAAGGATTTAAAAAGCAATGGTGTTCATACCAATTTAGGCGAAGTAAGGCCGGATGGAGTTACAGGTAAATGTATGGTCTTTGTTACTCCAGATGCCGATAGAACGATGAATTCCTATCTTGGAATAACTGAAACTTTTAGTGTTGCTGAGCTTCGCAAAGAAGAGATTGAACAATCGGATTATCTCTATATGGAAGGTTATTTAGTAACTTCCGAAACAGGAAAGGCCGCTGCTATTTCAGCGCGTGAAATGGCCAAGTCTGCAGGAGTAAAAGTCGCTCTCACTTTCTCTGATCCTGGAGTCGTGACATATTTCCGTGCCGGATTCCACGAAATGCTTGGCGCTGGCGTCGATCTGCTTTTTTGCAATGAAGCTGAAGCTAAAAGTTTTGCTGAAACGGAAAGTTTTGACCAAGCTGTCGACGTTTTAAAAAAGCATGCGAAAGCTTTTGCCATTACTCGTGGACCACGTGGAGCTTACTTATTTGATGGAGAAAGAGAAATCGTCATTATTACTCGCAAGGTTGATGCTATAGATACCAACGGTGCCGGCGATCTCTTCGCGGGAGCTTTTCTTTATGCCCTTACTCAGAATAAAACATTTGCTGAAGCTGGTGAACTTGCCTGTCGAGCTTCTTCGGAATTAGTCACTCGATTCGGGGCGCGTTTAGACAAAGAAACATTAGTTAAAATTAAACAAGAGCTTTTTTAATATTGAGGAATATATGCAATCTCGAAAGTTAATCGTTGATGTCCTTGCCCAAAAAGAAATTGGTTCAACTGTAGAAGTTAAGGGTTGGATTAGAAGTGTTCGTAACTCTAAGGCCTTTGCTTTTTTCGTTTTAAATGATGGCTCTTGTCAAAAAACTCTTCAGATCGTCATCGATGCGGACCTTCCTAATTTTACTGAAGTGACCAAGCTTTTAATTGGCTCAGCGGTCAGAGTTATTGGAAAGATCGTTGAGAGTCAGGGCAAAGGACAAGATGTTGAAATGCAAGCTTCAACGATTGAGATTGTTTCTGCTACTCCAGAGGACTATCCACTTCAAAAGAAGGCCACAAGTCTTGAGTTTTTGAGAGAACAGTCACACTTAAGAGTAAGGACAAACCTTTTTGGTGCCATATTTAGAGTTCGTCACCAATTAGCAATGGCCACACATGAATTTTTCTCTTCTAAGAAATTTTTCTATCTCAATTCTCCCATTTTGACGACGGTTGATGCTGAAGGAGCTGGGGAGATGTTCACTGTAACTTCATTGAAGCCACACGAGTTAAAAGCAGGTCCAGATTTTACAAAAGATTATTTTGGTAAGCAAACACATCTAACAGTTACAGGTCAATTGGCGGGGGAGTGTTTTGCTCATGGACTTGGTGCCGTTTATACTTTTGGCCCAACTTTTCGTGCTGAAAATTCAAATACCGCGAGACATTTGTCTGAATTTTGGATGATAGAGCCAGAGAAGGCTTTTATGGATCTTGAAGAGGACGCTATTCTTGCTTCGGATTATGTAAAATATCTTATCAATTCAGCTTTTAAGCACTGTTCTGATGAGCTTGAGGCACTTCGTGGCTATCATGAATTTCAGGCCAAACAGGAAAAACAACCTTTTACAAATCATTTGGAAGTATTAGATGCTGTTCGCAACTCTGAATTTCTCCAAGTCAGTTATACAGAGGCCATGCAGATATTATCTAAAAGTGGTCATAAATTCGAGTTCCCAACAAATTGGGGAGATGAAATGCAAACCGAACATGAACGCTATTTGACTGAAGTTCATTTCAAACAACCCGTGATAGTTAAAGATTATCCAAAGCACTGCAAAGCCTTCTATATGAAGCAAAACGAAGATGGTAAGTCTGTTCGCGCTATGGATGTTTTAGTTCCAGGAGTTGGTGAAATCATCGGTGGTTCTCAAAGAGAGGATGATCTTGATCGTCTTATCCAAAGAACCCGAGAGCTTCAGATGAATGAAACTCACCTGCAGTGGTATTTTGATTTAAGACGATTTGGTGGAACACCCCATGCAGGATTTGGTTTAGGCTTTGAACGGGCCATTATGTATATTACAGGAATGAAAAATATTCGAGATGTTATACCCTTTCCTAGAACGCCTAATTCTTGTGAATTCTAAACTCGGAATGACCCAATTGATTTTTAGATAATTCAATATTGATTGGTATTCTTGAAGTTAAGGATTTGACGTGGCTAATAAGTCCAATGGTTTTGCCCCGCATTTGTACATTGAATAAAATCTCGAGTACTTCTTCGATACTGTCGGGGTCTAGGGCCCCAAAACCTTCATCTATAAAGAAGGAATCAATTTCAGTTTTTCCTCTCATCATTTCTGAAAGAGCAAGCGCAAGACCAAGAGAAACCATAAAGGTTTCACCCCCAGAGAGAGTTGAGATCTTTCGTGCTTCTCCGCCGTGTAGAGAGTCAAGAATCATAAAATCGACTTGTGATTTACTACTATCTTTTTGTTGAATGAGACGATATCTCCCCCCACATAAAAGATCGAGCTCATGATTGGCCAGTGTAACAAGGGACTCTTCTATAAAACTTAAAGCAAAACCACGGAAGTCGCCTTTTACCATGAGAGAATAGAGTTCTTCGAAAATGTCCTTTTGAGAATTTATCTTTGCAAATTTTTCATTAAGCTCTCGATGGTATTTCTCGAATTTCTGAAATTCCTCTATTTTAGATTTCAGCATTCCTCTTTTCTCGGCCAATTGCTCATACTCACGACGAAGTTGCTCCATGAAGGGAATCAGTTTTAGTTGATAGATTTCTTGAATAATTGAAGCATTCCAGTCGGATTCTGGAGATAACAATTTTACAAGATCAATTGTTTCATTGTTGATTGTTAAGAGGGGAGAAACCTCTTTTAGAATTTTTGAAATTTTTGTTTTACTATTGATGACATCTATTTGGCAGGTCTTTAGGTCGTTACCTAAAATTGATAGAGTATTGGCCTCCATGTCCCTTTTTTGGGTGAGCTCCCTCCAGATTTTTTCTTTTGCAGTATTTTCCTGGAGTGACTTTGCGAGAGAGGTCTCAAGATCGTTTTGGCAATCTCTTATTGGCCTTCCCTTAGATATTGCATACAACTCTTGGGTTAAACTATCAATTTGATTCTTTAAGTCTGAAATTTCTACTTCAAAGACTTTGAGCTGTTCATTAGATGAATCTTGTTGCAGTTTAATTTGTTCGACATTGTTTTCGACTTGCAACAGTTCAATTTTTAGAGATTGTCTTTTTTGTTCAATACTTTGCCAGTCTTCCCATTGATTGAACAATATTTCAGTATTCTCAATGCTGATTACATTCTGTAAATCCTTAAAGAGAGTAATTATCTTTTCATTTGTTTGTGCCTGTTTATTTTTATTCTCTTTACTGTCATTGATTGCTTTTTCAATCTGTTCCTTTTGAAGGGGAATCAACGACTGGAGTGGGATAATTGTTCGATCTATTTCCTCGATTTGACTTATTTGCTGTTTAAGTTTTAAAAGGGAAGCATCATCACTAATGTCCAGAGAGTGAAGTCGAATTTCTAATGTATTCAATTCGTTTTGAAGATGGGAGATCTTTTCTTTCTTAGTTAAAACTTGAACTTCACAATTGCGTAATACTTGCTCATTAAATACTTCAGCTTCGCTCTCAACCCAATTTTCAATTGATTGATGAGAGTGGGGAAGTTTGTCATGACCGCAGAGTAAGCAATGGCCAGCTTCAACTGATGCTTCAAAGCAAATTTTTAGTGCATGCTCTAGTTGCGATTTTTTGCTCTGGGTATTAAATTGTTCGAATTCATGAGTAAGCTTTTCGAATTCATTTAATAACTTTTGTTGTAGCCTTTTTTCATTAGTGAGTTTCTCTCTCTTTTCTTTGATAAGCAAGGAGACTTGCTTGGACTCAACTGTTGCTGAGTTTTTATGGTGTAAAAGATCTCTTAATGAATTCAATGATTGCCCGTTCGGATTTATTTCAACAATGACTTTTGAAAGTTCTTGTAATTTGTTTTGTGAAAACTTAAGCGTTTCCTCTGATTTTCTTTTTTGCTCATTTATTTTTTTAGATAGTTCGTCTAAATATAATAGTTCTTGTTTGTTTTCTTTCATCTGATTAAACAAAAGTGATGCTTTTGTTTTGTCGTGATCAGAGAGAGTTGAAAGTGGTGAACTTAAAATTTCTAAATTTTGTTTAATGCTTATGAGTTGTTCATTCTTTTTTGAAAGATTTTCAATTAAATGTTTTAAGTTTAGCTGTAATTTTTTTGTCTTATCTTGTGCAATAGAAAGATTCTGATTTTTTATATTAAGATTATTCTCAATGATTAACCCTCTCTCGAATAATGGTCGCAGTTGATTTGCTTTATCTACTAAAAGAGAGTGATCAATTTGCGATTGGTCATAGTTTTTACGACTTTCTGTGATCTGAGGATGTATCGCTTTGAGTATTTCTTCTTGCTTACATATTTTTTGAGAGATCTTTTCACTCGCAATTGAAAATTCATTATAACTTTTTATTGCGTTATTGAGTTTTTCATTTTCAGATTGTTGTTTTTCATTTAGCTGAATAAGATTTTCATTTTCAACCTGGGCCTTAATTAGTTCTTCATTATTGGTAAATTGATTTTTGGGGAGCGATTCTATCTGATTATAAATCAATTCCCATTCTTGATTGACTATTTGACGTTTTTTCTTTAATTCATCAATGAGCGAAGATAGCTCGTGGATTCCTGATAGATGCTCAAGTATTTCCTTTCTCTCCGTAAAACTGCTTGTTAAAAAACGCGAGAATTCTCCTTGGTTCAAAATAATTGTTTTTGAAAATTGATCAAAGTTAAGTCCAATAAGTTCTTCAATCGCAGTTTTGGGACGTGAGACCGCTTTATCATCTATCCAAACGCTCCTTTTTGGCGTTTTACCTTTTTGGATTGTCCACTGGGCGCGAATGCACTTGCCTCGAATCGTTGAAATAAGTTCGACGCTGGCCTCTTCTTGCCCCATCGATATGTAATCTTGAGCGTCAAGTCCTTTTGGCCCTCGGCCATAGAGAGCGAGAGACAAACTGAGGAGAATTGTGGATTTTCCAGAACCGGTCGGGCCTGTGATAGCAAACAGATCTTCACCTTTTAAAATTTCTTGAAAGTCGAAAAAATGCTTACCATTCCAAGAATTGATGTTTTGAATGGTTAGTTTTTCAAATCTCATAAATCTTGAATCTCATTTTTTCGAACTTCGTCTAACAAGAGATGAAGTTCAGATTTAAGATCGAGTGGAAGTTCAGTTCCTGGATATTTGTTTTGATAAAAGGTTTCAAATAGTTTTTCTGTGTTTTGCAATTGATTAATGACTTGTAGATGATCGATACTTCCATTTTCTGTTTCGGGTAATAAAGTGAAAAAAGATAAAACCTCAGCGCCTGAATCATGAATTGCTTGTCTTATGATGTCGTGCAGGCCTGCCTCTGGTTTTACGAGGTGCAAATGGACTTCATAATAAGGATTTAATTGACATGCATTTTCAAAATTTTCTAAATGACTCAACCACTGCTTGTTCCATTTATCTGATTGGAGTTCAAGTTTAACTAATTTTCTAATCATGGGAAGAGCGTGCTTTTCATGTCGAACGCCCTCTTTATCAATCGTTATCAATTCCATCGATTTTTCGTTTGATTCGGAAAATCTAAAAGGAAGAGGAGACCCGCAGTAAACGATTGAACTTTTCTCTACTTCAAATGATTGTCTTTTGTGGATATGCCCTAGGGCCGCGTAATTAAAATATTGGGAAGTCATTTTAAGTGGAATACTGGCCAAGGTCCCAAGGCTTATTCCTTGCTCTGAACCTGAAATTTGAAAAGGGCCAAAAAGATGATGGGCGACAAGTATATTGGTATCTGCTTCACTTGAGGTTAATTTTTTAAAAAGGAGTTCTATCAATTTTAGGTAATCTTCCTCATTTTCAAGTTGTAGCTGTTCTTGTTGGGCCAAAACTTCCATTTCCCAGTTTCTAAAATAAGGAAGAAGCGAAAGATGAATTTTGCTTTGATGAATTTCTAAATCTAATGTTAATTTTCCTAGATCGAGTTGATGTTCTGAGTTGATTAGTTGTCCGCATACGTGAACATTAAGCTCTTTTAATAATGGAGAGGGCGAGTCAATGAAGACTGCAGAGTCGTGATTACCTGCGATGATAACTGTCGTTACTCCCAAATCGCTCAATCTTTTTAATGTCGAAAAAAATAGGGAAATTGCTTCGTGAGGTGGCTGGGGAGTATCGAAGATATCTCCAGCAATAATCACCAAATTAATATCTTCCGATTGAATTGTTTTTAAAAAATATTCGATGAAAATTTTTTGTTCAGGCAGACGACTAAGCTTAAAAAGCTTCTTTCCTAGATGCCAGTCACTTGTATGGAGAATTTTAACAGACTTCATCTTTTATTGAGGTTTTTTTGATTTATTTCTGTTTCTATTGCGGTTTCTATTTCTGTTTTTATTATTTTGATTCTGGCCTTGACCGTTAGGTTTTTTGTCTTGATCCATGTCGCGAGGATCGCTTCTTTGAGGCTGATTGGCCTTTTGGTCTTGTTCAGTGGCCTTGTAGTGCATACTGTTGTTATCGTCTTCACTTTCTTGTTCAGAATCATGAGAGTCATCATTGTTATCATGTTCGTCATCATTATCTGATTCTGAATCAAAATCATTTTGATCGTAGTGTTCTTCATCATCCATGTCTTCGATAAATTGATCGCTACGAACTTTGAGCTCTTCACTCAGTCCAATGACTTTATCAAGTTCAGTAGTGATTGAATCAAAATCTTGCGGGAATCGATATCCCTCTGGTAGCTGGCGGTCTGGATCGAATTGTGAAGAACTATAACGTCTGATGATTCCACGTTCAGTAAGCATATCAAATCTTTCGGCCAAGATATGAAGTCTTGTGACTTTTCCTATGTCTCCATTGGCCGCAAGAACTATGCTATTTTCACGAGGTATTTTTTTTCTTTTTTCAGAATAGACATCATCTTCATACTTGATACAGCATTTGATTTGCCCGCAAACACCATTGATCTTACTTGGGATAAGGGCCAAGTTTTGGTTTTTGGCCATTTTGATACTGACGGAACCATAGTTTTTTAAAAAACTCGAACAACAAGTCATTTGTCCGCAAGGTCCAATAGAGCCAAGGGCCGCAGCTCTATCTCTTACTGAGATTTGTCGTAGCTCAATTCTTGTTTTTAATTTTCCAACTAAGTCTTTAACCAGTTCTCGAAAATCAACTCGTGCAGGAGCAGTGAAGTAAAAAACCATTTTCTTGCCGAATTGAATAATCTCAACGTGTGTAATATTCATATCGAGATTCAATTTAGCGACAACTTCATTTCCAGAGTTCCATGCCTCTTTTGATTTTACGCTACTTGCTTTTTGTTCATCAAAATCTTCTTGTGAAGCAATTTTTGAAATACTTCGAATGGGTAACATCGATTTGTCGAACTTGATTTGGTAGGGAAAAGAGTTGATATAACCAACATCCATTCCACGATCTGACATCGCCACAACTTTTTGTCCGTAAGAAAAAGTTCTCTTGCCTAAAATGAAGGGAAAGGAACGTGCGTTGCCTGGAAAACGAACGCGAACCATGGTGAGTTCTTCGCCTTCCTTGTAACGACTCTCGCGATCAGCTTCGAGGTCTTGGTCATTCAGTTGATTATTTGGCCCTACTGTTTGATCATGATCGTTAATTTCTTTGTTCTCTATTTGGGACTCTGACATATAAAACCTTAAAATTGTGGGACTTTATCCTCTCAATTTTCCATGTTCCCGTCTATTGGCAATGCGCAAGGTAAAAGCGTTGCGTGGAGCAGGCGATGAAGTCTATTCTGGAAGGAGTTGTGATAGATCTCTTCTTCCGTTGAAAGCTCTAATATTCTGGATAATTGGAGAAAATCCTTGCCACTGTAAAGATGTTCTTGACCAAGTGCGATATCAATCAGGTTAGACCATAATTGTGCTTGAAGAGGCTTTTTACTTTTGATTTTATCCCATGCCGCTGAAACTCCGACAATTGTTTCGCCCTGAGCTTCAATGCCGAAGTCTTCTTTAAGTTTATTGATGAGCTCAAGAGTCGTTTGTTGCCCTCGCCAATTATCTCTTAACAGGGGACGTAAGCAGATAGCTCGTGACATAACTGTTGGAAGTAATTTCTTCTCGTCACCATAGAGAAAGAAAAGTGAAATTTTCTCACCTGGTTCTTCGAGAATTTTTAACAATTTATTATAGTAGCGCTCGCTGATCATATGAGCATCGTTAACAACAACAATTCTCCAAGGGAGTTCGATACTTCGCCACTGGACAAATTGAACCATTTCACCCAGATCATTCTCAGTTACGGAATAATCTTTAGTAAGATCTCTGCGATTTATCCAAAGGAAATCTGCCACGCCCAGTTCTATTTTACTTTGCGCCTTCTCATAAGGAACATTTAACCATTGGGCCAGCATGAGGGCCAAAGTATCCTTCATCCATTTTTCAAGGTCTTCAATGCGATTGCTTAAAATAAGATAAAATGGTGCAAGTTGATTTTTTGCAGCTAGTTTTAAGAGACGATCTTGAATTTTGTCGCTCATCTAGCGAACTCTTTCTATGAGATGGTGGACCGCTCTTTTGATTTCTTCGAAGACAAAACTTTCGTCTTTCTCGCCATCAATTTTGAAGACTCTTTCTGGAAAAAGCTCATGGGATTTTTCATAGCCATCAATGAGCTTTTGATAAAAATCATTTCCTTGGCGTTCAAAGTAGTCTTTTGGGATTTGTCTTTTGTTCTGTCTTAGATGAGAAGTGTTTAATCCAATAGCGATATAAAGGGTGAGATGAGGAACAAGCGTTAGAGGAAAGCTTTGATGGGTTTTTAAAACGGCCTCAATTCCTAAACCTCGTCCCATGCCTTGATAGGCAATTGTGCTATCGATATAGCGATCGTAAATAATGATCGTTCCAGGAACAGCTAACTCTTTAAGTGTCACTTCATGTAGTAATTGGGCACGTGAGCTAGCAAAAAGATGCATTTCGGCCACTGGATGAATAGGAGAGTTAGACTCAAGAATCGCTTTTCTCAGCTTTTCACCAAAACTGGTTCCACCTGGCTCTCTTAGCACCAAGACTCTAAAGTTGAGACTCTCTAAATAGCGCTGGGTTTGAATGATTTGGGTTGATTTCCCCGCCCCTTCAATTCCTTCAAATGAAATGAAGTAGGAACCCGGAAATGCCGGAGGTCGAAAATTGGCAATTAATTGATCGATTTCTTTGGTCATGGGCCATTTTATCTGGCCCGCAAGAACTTGTCATTTAAAAGTCGATAGCTTCGGCTTCTTCTATTTCTTGGCTTGGACTTTCTTCTGCGGCAGGCCATGGAGTTATATCACTTGCTGGTGCGCGGTCAAGATCGTCAATATTTTCGTTGTCATTCATGCGATCCATCGTTTCTTTTGAAACCTTCGAACGAACTGGATCATACTCATACGGATCGGAATCTTCAACATCAGCTGTATTTTCGTTTTCTTCTCTCATATGTTCACCAAGTCGTTGCTGACTTTCCTTAAATGCATCTGATTCGGTGAAGCTTTTTGTTCTTGAGGGACGTGAAGTTGTAGGAGGTCTTCTTTCAAAGGCACGCTTATTTTTTATATTTTTCACTGGTTCTTTTTCAATAGTTTTTGCTGGAGCTTCATTATTTTCTTTGGCCGTTTGTATTGCTTTTGAAGCAGGTGATCTTTCAGATATCTTATCAGGTCCAGAGAAGATAAAGATGAGTCCTACAACAAGAATGAGAGAAGCAATAGCGCCCCATTTCTTCGAATTCAAGTGAAAGGGAATTGCATTTTCATTTGTAGAAGCTTTATTAATATCATTTTTATGAATCAACTGAGTCATTATTGAAAGATCTTCATCTACTTCTCTTTCATATCGATTTTCATGAGCATCAATTTCAGACTGGTCAAATATTTCGAGTTTCGGCAAATGAGGGAGGTCCTCTGAGTTTTGATCGCGACGATCAAATCTTTCGAGCTGGTAGAGGTAAACCCAAGACTGGCCATTATCGAGACTAATATAATCGGTGTAATTAATTTCTTTAGCGGCCATCATTGCTTCGAGTGCTTGAAACTTATAAGGGCCGTGTTTGACACCATTTTTTAAATGATAGAATTCATTGCTATCAAGAATCGTTTTCGATGTTGCTCCAAGGCCTTGACGACGATTAAAAGTAGGATGCTCAGCTAAAAGGCTCCAGGGTAATTCGCTGTCTTCTCGAAAGAGTACTAGGCTCAACGAGCTTGGTTCAAAAGTTGAAAGTTCAGTAAGATCTTGAGAATTTAAAGGCCCATATTGATGATCATTAACCAAGACCACCACATGATTCTCTTTAATCGTAGTTGACTTCGACAATTTGTGTTTTTGCGAAAGCCACTGCTCAATACGCGCTAACAGTTCTTGCGTCTTTTGATCAACCATTGTTCCTCCAGAACTCAGGGGAGTTCATGGAGCCTTTCGGTTTCTAAAAGTGGCTATTAAAATGGGGGAGATTGTTTAGTGAATGAACGGCAATTATTGCCAAAAAAAAAGGCCACCCGAAGGTGGCCTTTCATATTTTAAACACAAATTGGGATGCTTAGAATACGCTCATAGACAATTGGAAAGTATAGTCTAGGTCTGCAAGTGGATTGGCCTTGATCTTACGATCAGCTACACCCTGCATTCCACCGTTGAAATTAACAAGCTCAGCTTGACCAATGTTGAGAGCAAGACCAAGTTGATCAGTTACTTGATATCCGCCTTCGATAGCTGCACTCAAATTGTTTGAAAGTGAATCAGTTGTTTCAGTAGCAAATTGTCTAAAATACTCTGGAAGGAAAGCAACATAGCCTTTCTCGCCAAGAGTAAGTGAAACGTTTGCTGGAATATAAAAGTAAGTATCTGCAGTTGTCGCATCAGCAACTTCAGAGTTTTGGTGATACTTAGCAAAGAGTACATCAGCAGAACCTGATACTTTGCCGATAGTCTTGTAAAACTTAGCACCAACTCTTGAATAACCACTTGTTGCTTTGTTGTTTTGGATAGCGTCCATGAAGAAACGTTGACGAGCAACAAAGTTCATACCAATTCCGTTTGAATCTTCAGTCAAGATGTTCTTGAAAGAATAATCAAAAGTAAGGTTTGACCATGCTGTTGTGTAAGCTCTTTCTGGATCAGACTTTGAAGTTGACCATTGACCGTAAGCTGCGAGGCTGTTGCGATCATTCAACTTGTAAGAGAAATAAGGAGTAATCGTGTTTGACCATGTATCTGTAGTCAAATCGTTATTCTCATTTCTTCCAGGTGCGAATTCTTCAATGAAAGTAAATTTCAATGGAGAAGCCTTAAGTGAACCGTAAAAATCAGATAATGCATTAGTACTCGTAGTGTTTGCCGAACTAGTAGTAGCTTGTGCAAATGCGCCGGTAGTTAAAAGTAACCCAGCAAATGTCAGAATTGTCTTTTTCATCATAAACTCCCAATTAAATGACTCAACAACTGTAATAGGCCTTAGACAATATAGTGATAGGTGGTTAAAATGCAATCAGTTGTTAAAACTCGATAGTTTTTATACGGATAAAGTAAGGCATTGTAAGAATATTAAGGTGTTCGACAAAGGTAATACATAGATGTGCAGTGCGTCATTGGGAAAAGTAGTCAAGTTGACACCAAAAATAGGACAAGCTTAATGACCTTTTTCACGATTACCCAAGAATTCATTTTATGGCTTCGCCATTACCTTGCTCCCTTAATTGATTTATTGTCCCACTTCGTTCCAAGCCTTCAAAAGCGTAAAATTTTCGAAGAGTTAAATCATTTTGCTCGCTCATCAGAAAGTTTTAAAAAGAGGCAAGTTGTGGCCGATCTTTGCTTTGAAGTTTCTTCAGAAGGAGAGTGGGAACAGGTCGCTGTTTTGGCCAATGAAGAAATTTCTCGCGGCAAGTGCGTTGAAATTATCTATTCTTCTCCCTCTTTAGAAAAAAAAATGGGCCTTCTTTTTGAACAATTCCCTCAGCAAGTTCGCTGTTTAAGGCTGCCTTTTTTAAATCCAACTACACTATTTGATTGGGTAACGGCCTCGACATTGATTTTATGTCGTTATGACTTTTTCCCGGAGCTTTTAGCGCTAAAATGGCAAAAGCAAATGAGACTCATACTGATGAGTGCTACTTTAAAAGGAAAAAATCTCGAACGCTTTTACACTCGCTATTATTTAAGATCTTTATATCGCCAGTTTGATTTGATTTACACATCGACGGAAAAGGATTGTCAGCTTTTTCTTCAGTTGGGACTTGATTCAACTAAGGTAAAGAAATTTGAGCTTCGAGATCGTCAAATTATTCACAGACAGGAGTCGTCAACAGAAACATTCAAACTAAAAGGATTAATGTCTTTTGCTTCTTTTTTAAATTCATATCCTCGCGAAAGAAGAATAGTCCTAGGTAGTTGTTGGCCAAATGAAATGGACATCTTTAGGAATGAGCGACTTCAACAGCAGATTCTTTCTTCAGAGGTATTAGTGGTCTTATCCCCTCATAAGTTAGGGCAAGATTTCTTACTTGAAATGATAAAAAATCTTAGAAGAGCTGCACCTCAGATTCCTATTCAACGAATCGATTCAAAAACTGAAAGTTTCGACAAGGGGAGTATTCTCATTAGCGAAATTCCTGGCGTCCTGTGCGAAACCTATAGCTTGTTTGGTTCTAGCTACGTTGGTGGCGGCTTTGGCCGCTCAATCCATTCAGTATCTGAACCCTTTTGGAGTGGTTGCCGAATAGTCGTGGGTCCGAAGACTCATCGCTCCACAGAATATGACTTTGTTTATGAAAACTGTCGCGAAGATATTTCAGTCGTGTCACAATTAAGTGAAGTTTCTCAACGATTATTACAAGACGACAGTGATTATCTGGCGCAGCGATTGCGCAAGAGAGATGAATTAAAAAGAAGGGCAATCGAGCAAAGCATGCAAATTATGGCCCATTTGCGCCATTGTTTGGAGGATATTTGTTAAAAAAAGATTTTCACACGGCCATTGTTGGAAGCAATTATTTATCTCTCATTTTGGCCATTGATCTGATTAAAAATGGAAAAGATGTTTTGGTCTTAGATGATGACCGGATGGATCTTGGTGAGCTTTTTGGTACGGACCTCGGTTTGCTTGAACTCATGTTTTTAAAGTCATGGGGGCAGGAACGACATATAGATGCTTTGATTAATATAGAAGACTTAATCTCAGAACGGCCCTACACAATCCTTGGTGATAATTCATGGCTCAGTCTTGGTCATCGCCCAAGTGAAAATGTTTATGAATTTTCACGTCGTTTTGCTCTTCCTTTGAGCTCTCTTGACGATGACTTCGATCAGAATTGGATTCAGTTTGTTTCAAAGGTATCTCAAGCTTATTTTCGTTATGGTGGTTTTCAACAAATTACACCTGACAAGTTAATGGTTTATGCTCCTCCTTCTATAAAGGAATTGTACGAACAGTTTAAAATATTTATTGCGACTCCTAGAGATTGGTCTTCTGAATCCTTGCTTAGTACTTTAATGAGTTATTATTCAAAGCGGATTGATGTCCTTTCTGATGAAGGGGATATCTTTTTCTTTTTTGTCGCCCTTTTTTCACCTCGTTATCTTTTGAAGCAAGATGTACTGGTGGAACAACTTTTAACGGCCTACAAAGAACTCGATGGTTATTTTAAGCAAACCCGAATGAGAGAGTGGTTGTTTCATAAGCAAAAGCCTTGGAGTATCGAGCTCGCTAGTTATGAAGGCATTATCCATCCCAAGCAACTTACTTTTATAGGCGCTTTTCCAACAGGTATGCCCTTAGGCTTAAATCCGCTCGTTGATCACTATGTGATCTTAGAGGCGACTAGTCCGGTTGAAGCTCAGTACACTTCTTTAAAGAGTTACGGTTTAATGATTGTGACTTCAGAAAAAAGTATAGGTACTGAATCACCATTTTGGTTCATTGAATATCAAGACAATAAAATTGTGGTTCGCTTGCTTTACCCAGCCTCTAAAGGGATGAAGCTTGAATTCTTAAAAGCTGAATCTTTAAGAAGATTAAGCAAAAAGCTTCCCTTGATTGACCCGCGCTTGCAAGATGAGGTCTTTGACTGGAGTTTGAATTTAACCTCTGAAGTTTTTGTTCATGTTAAGTCAGTGAAGTCTTCAACTGTAAATACACATTCGATGTTAAAGCTTGGACTCTTTGATTCATCTTCGCCAGGAATTACACAAAAACTTAAAAATGTTGATTATTTTGGACCTTTTAGGGCCCCCAAGATGGGACTTTTTTCGTCTATGGTAGACTTAACTATTGAAACCCAGTTTAAGTAGGAACTCATTTTGAAAAATCAAGAAGGCCAAACTGCAGTTGAATACATTTTGCTCCTTATGGTTATGTCATTTTTGATTTTTAGCGTCTTGGGGATAGTTCGAGATCGCTTTATGGGGGACCCTAATAACTGCGAAGGTCAGGCAAAACCCAGTATTATTTGTATTATGGCGGGTAAGTTTACCAATTCAAATTGGAAGTATTTCCCTCTTTCTCGATAAGATTTCATATACTTAGAGTCTCCAAAAAACGCAAACTCAGTAAAAATTTCATCAATGAAAAAAAAGGCTGTTTGGCGCGACATGTTGTTGTATAAGAAAGTGCTTTATTGTTTAGCGTTATGTAAATCACTCTTAAGTCTTATTCGGGTTTGGCTTGTGAGTTTAGAAGGAGACAATTTATGAAAACGAAAGAGGCCCTCTTAACGACATTCGTTTTGGCCCTTCAAATGGCCCATGTTCCAATGGTCATGGCCCAAGATGATCTTCTAGATGACACTTCTTCAGTTTTAGAATCGGAAGAAATTGATATTGAAGGTCAATTTAATCGTCCTAGTCCTGCTGATCGCATCGAGAAAATGCGCAAGAAGCTCGAGAAACAAAACGAGCAGATGGTGCAGAAAAAAATTGAAGAGAAGCGTATCAATAGTGAAATGGAATTGATGAAAGATCTTCAAAAGAAGTTCAGAAATCAAGCTGCTGATGACGGTGATCAAGTTTCAGTTAGACAAGCATCTACTCAAGTTGTTGTCGCTGCCCCACCAGCTCCTGCCAAAGAAGAGAAGAAGAATCGTATCACTCCGTATGCTGGTTTGACTCGATTTAACGAAGCTTGTCTTGATGGTTGTGAGTCGAAAATTCATGCAGGTTTAGCTTTTGATACCATGGTATCAGATCGCTTTTCTGTAGGAATTGGTTTGGGCTTGACGACGATGAGTATCATCGATACGGCCAATACCTTTGGTCAAAATTATTACAATACTGGCTTTAACGTTAGTACAACTGGTGATGAAATTGATTATACGAGAGTTGGTCTTGACTTGAATTCAAAGTTTTTCTTCACAGTAGAAACTAAACTTCGTCCATTCGTAGGAGTTGGCGTAGGTTATGAAAGAGCAAGCGTTAAGTATACGAAGAAGTCGAGCCAGTTTCAAAACAACTTTGGAACCAACTCAAACCTTGGTGATGACTCTGTAACTGGATCATCAGTAAGTGCTTCTGGTATTCTTGGTGCTGAATTATTGCTTTCAGATTCAATTGGTGTTCAATTGGATTTCAGATACAAGAAAAACCTGACAAACGGTTTTGGAAAAGATTCTCAGACTACTAACAACAGTACTTACTTAAACTTCAATGAGATTGTGTTAAGCAATCTAGGTACAGAGATTCAAGATTCTTCAGAAGCCCAAGTGAACCTTGGTTTGACAATCGGTTTCTAGTTTTTAAATGACATGATTATTATCAAGGCCCCTTTTCATAGGGGCCTTTTTTATTTCCGATCAAAACAGGTTACTAAAAAGAAATTCGATTCCTAACTTTATTATGTTTCGATAAGCGATTAGAATACTCTAGTCTTAATATTATTCATTTTTCCAAGGAGCAGGAGACATGGGACTTCGACCCGTCTATTTAGTTGATGCCAAAAGATCACCTCAGTCAAAGGCAGGACTTGATCTTAAAGATGTGCAAGCGCCATATCTTGGAGATTACCTGGTTCGTAATTTGATGGATAAATCAAACATTCCTGTAGATGAAGTTGATGAAGTTATCTTTGGTAACGTAGGTAACCCTGCAGCTTTCCCTAACATCGGAAGAGTGATTGCCTTGCTTGCTGGTCTTGATAAGGGCACATCTGGATACACTGTTCACCGCAATTGTGCTTCAGGAATGGAAGCCGTTTCGCAAGCCTTTTTGAAAGTTGCGAGCGGAAGAAGCGAAGTGATTATTGCTGGTGGTGTTGAATCAATGTCTCAAATGCCTCTTCTTTATAATAAAGAGATGACTGAATTTTTTGCGATGATGATGAAGGCCAAAACGTTGGCCGATAAAGTAAAAGTTATTTCAACTTTTAGACCTCCCTATTTATCTCCCGTGATTGCTATTGAGCAAGGACTCACAGATCCTTTCTGTGGATTGAACATGGGGCAAACGGCAGAATTGCTTGCAAGAGAATTGGGTTTTACTCGTGAGCAACAAGATGAGTTTGCCAACAAAAGTCATCACAAAGCTGTAGCTGCTCAAAAAGCAGGTCGTTTTGTGGATGAAATTGTTCCCATTGTTTTCGGTGCTAAGCTAGACAAGCTTTTGGATATCGATGTTGGTCCAAGAGAGAGTTCGACCGTTGAAGGTTTAGCGAAATTAAAGCCTTACTTTGATCGCAAATCTGGAACTGTGACTGTGGCCAATAGTTGTCCTATTACTGATGGTGGCTCAGCTCTGCTTATTGTTTCTGAAGATGCTCTTAAAAAATATAATTTAAAACCAATGGCCAGAATTATAGATTATCATTTCACAGGTCTTGAGCCTGAGAGAATGGGAATGGGACCTCTCTGTGCTATCGATGGCCTTTTAAAGCGAACAAATATGACTCTCGAACAAATGGACCTCGTAGAAATCAATGAAGCATTTGCCGCTCAAGTCATGGCAGTTCGTCGCGGTCTAACTGATGGGGAAGTTGCTCGTCGCTTTAGAGTTGATAAAGTTCACGGTGATATTCCTGATGAGAAGCTCAATGTTAATGGCGGAGCCATTGCACTCGGACATCCCGTTGGTTCGACGGGGTCACGTCTCATTGTAACTCTTGCTCATGAGTTAAAACGCAGAAAGGCTAAATATGGTCTTGCTTCGTTATGCATCGGGGGTGGTCAAGGTGGGGCCACAATGATCGAAAACTTAATGGTTTAAGGAGCACTTTTATATGGCCAATCAAAAAATTAGTTTCGAAGTTAAAAACAATATTGCTTATGTAGGCTTTGGTTTCAACAGTGACAAGTCGATGACGGTTCTAGATGAAGATACATTGCGAGAGCTTAATGATCTTGTTGATGATCTTCATACTCGTTCGAAAGAGCTGAAAGGAGTTATTTTTCACACTCATAAAGACCGTTGTTTTCTTGCTGGTGCCGATATTAGCTTAATCGCAGGAATGAAAACAGAAAGCGAAGGTGCTTATGGTGCTGAACAAGGTCAAAATATTTACAATAAAATTGAAGACCTCTCAATTCCAACTGTTGCATGTATTCACGGCATCTGTCTTGGAGGCGGAACTGAATTTGCTCTAAGTTGTAAGAGCATCATCGCCTCTGATGATTCTTCAACTCAAATGGGTTTGCCTGAAGTTAAACTCGGGCTGATTCCTGGTTTTGGAGGAACTTATAGAATGCCAAAACGAGTTGGTTTACCCAATGCTCTTGATCTTATTCTTTCAGGAAAAACAGTTCGTGGAAATAAGTTAAAGCGCATCGGTCTTGCTGATGAAGTTTATCCAAAAGAGCGGCTTCTCGACATGGCATTACGTCATATGGGGAAGAAATCTTCTAAAAATGGTTTGGTAAGTCGCCTTGAGAAAATGGCATCAGACAATTTTGTTTCTCATAAAATTATTTTTCAAAAGGCACGCGAGTCTGTCCTTAAGAAAACAAAAGGCTTTTACCAAGCTCCTTTAAAAATCCTTGATGTGATGGAATCGGGCTTAATGAAAGGGCGACAAGCCTATCTCACGAGCGAAGCTGAAGCTTTTGGAGAGTTATGCGTTGGTGAGCAAAGTAAAAATCTTCAACATATTTATTTTTTAACTGAAGAAGTTAAAAAATATCCAGGGCCAAAGGCAACTAAAGAATTACCTGTTCTCTCTCGTGGAGCAGCTCTTGGAGCAGGTACGATGGGTGGCGGTATTGCATGGTTAATGGCCGATAATGACATGGCCCCCATTATGAAAGACTTAACCAAGCCAGCACTTGAGCTTGGACTTAAGCAAGCTTCGCAAAACTTTTCAGGAGCTCTTAAACGTAAACGTCTTACTAAAGATGAATATGAAAGAAAAATGAGGTCGATTAGTGCGCAAACGTCGTTTGATGGCATTCAAAAAACAGACCTCGTAATCGAAGCGATTGTTGAAGATCTCGAAATTAAGAAAAAGGTTTTTGCTGATCTTGAAAAATATGTAAGACCTGATTGTGTGGTGACTTCAAACACATCTTCGCTTTCTGTTCAGTCAATGAGTGAAGCTTTCGAACATTCGGAACGTTTTGCAGGCCTACACTTCTTTAACCCTGTTCACATGATGCCCTTGGTAGAGATTATTTCTCACGATAAGACTTCACCAGAGACTTTAGAAGCTCTTTATAAATGGGTATTAAAGGTTAAGAAAACTCCAGTCATCGTGAAAGACGGGCCAGGGTTTCTCGTTAATAGAATCCTAATGCCTTATTTAAATGAAGCTGGCTTTCTTCTCGAAGAAGGTGTTCCGATGAAAGACATCGATGAAGCTTGTTTGAATTTTGGAATGCCAATGGGCCCATGCCGTCTTCTTGATGAGGTTGGCATCGATGTTGGCGTCAAAGTGGCCAAAATTCTCCATAAGGGGCTCGGCGATCGCGCTCGTAGTTCAGCGCTATCCGCGAAACTTTCTGAAAAAGGTTTCTTGGGTAAAAAGAGTAAATCTGGTTTCTATCTCTATGATGACGCCGGAAAAGTCATTGGCGAAAATGAGGAAGTGAAGTCATTACTTCCAAAAAGTAAAAAAACAATGGAAGAAGTCGATATTCAAATGCGAGTCTTTTTGCCAATGATCAATGAAGCTTCGACTATTTTAAGTGAGAAGCTGGTTGAAAGACCTGGTCAAGTTGATTTGGGTCTTATTTTTGGAATTGGATTTCCTCCTTTCCGAGGTGGACTGCTCCGTTATGCCGATGGTGAAGGAATTGAACGCATCGTTGAAAAGCTCAAAGAATTGGCCATTTCTGTAGATAAAGATCGCTATACTCCTTCTGCTCGATTATTAGAAATGATCGAAAAGAAGATGAAGTTTTACGACTATAAATGACATCGCCGACTTCCTACTTCTTTCATTACATCATGCACGCAAAGACTCGCCAGAAGCTTTTGTTTCTGGCGATTTTTGGTTTGGTATTATCCAGTTTTGCTCTTATTTTTATGCAATCAACCATGGGTGGGCTTCAAGATAAGCTCATGGGACGCTCAAAGCGTATGCTCGGAGATGCTGTCGTTTCAATTGATCAGGTCGACGTCAAGCCTTATCTTGATCTGGCCCATAAGCATGGCCTGAAGGCGCAAGCTGAATATGAAATTGAACTTTTGATTCGTCATAAAAGTCTTATTAGACCAGTTATCGTTCACGGAGTTGATACTGAAAATCCTGATCTGCCTGAAGTTATTCGACATTACAACTTCAAAGAATTACTACTGGCCCGAGATTTGGCCCATCAAATTGATGTTGGAGAAGGCAGTCAAGTACAACTCATCTCGCCTTCGCATGTCGATAGTTTTCTAGGAGATGTTCCGCGCTTTACATCCCTGTATGTAGATACTCTTTTTGTTTCAGATGTTCCTGAAGTTGATATGGCCCATGTATGGGTTCGACATCGCTCTGTGGCCAATTTGGTACGAGTTTTGAAGTTTAATCGCGTTCGCTTGTGGGGAGATGTGAAGCCATCTTTTATCGAAGCTTTAATTTCATTAGACAGTTCAGCTCAGTTGAAAACTTGGGAACAACTTAATCAAACCCTTCATTGGGCCTTAAGACTTGAATCGGGAATGATGATTTTTCTTTTCTCATCTATGACTCTTTTAGTTTCCCTAAGTATCACTACTGGTTTGCTTATCTTTTTTAATAAAGTGAAAGGCGATTTAGCGGCCATGTGGATTTTGGGGCGATCAGAATCTGATATGGTACTAGGAGCTAGAAGATTTCTTATTCTTTTGAATGTATTAGCGAGCATTGCAGGTTTATTTTTTGGATTAGGTGCGCTCTATCTTTTAAAAAGATATGGTACAGAGATTATGCCTGATGTTTTTGTTGATCGAAAAATACCAGTGCTTATAACGCCACAAGGAATTCTTATTTCTCTTTTTGTACCTATTTTTATCGGTACCCTTTTTTCTTGGTGGTCATTGCGTCAATTCAAACGTGAAGTAAATTTCCTATCTTACGTACGCGGATTTTAATTTTCTTCTTCATTATTCAATGATATTTAAATTTTAGAGAGGTAACATTTTTTAAAAGGAGATTCTGATGAAGAAGCTTGCTTTCCTGTGCCTCTTTCTCACATCAGCAGTATTTGCTGACACTTCAACTCATGTCGCTTTTGTACGCGCTGACTCAATGGAGTCATTACAGGTTGCTATTCAAGATGCCATTCCCGAGATTATTAGAGGTCGCTATCGTCGAATGAATGACAATTGCAACTCTGGAACGCGCAAGGTTTATGCTGTTGAAGTCAACGGTCTTAGATATCGTGTTGATCGTCATGGGAATCTAGAAGCTTATTATTCAGCTGCGATTAAATACAGCTGTAACGATTAATCTTCTTGGTGCGTGATATTTTTTTTATAGGTCGCATGCCCATAAAAAGGTATCACGCACCTTTTAGAGTTTTTCTTTGCGAATACCAAATTTGTAGAGCGCAACATTTGTTGCGGTATGAACAAATGCGCCTATGGTGACTCCTAAAAGAATTAACGGAGCATCAGGAGTTACAAAGAAATAGTAAAAAAGTGATACACCTAGTCCACTGTCAATGTGGTCTAGAACAAAGAATAATTTTTTATTTTTTTCACTGGTTTTACCAGGTTCAACTCCCAATCTTCTTTTAATAAAAGAATTAGGAAGTTCAAATAAGACATAGGAAAAACCGAGCCCGAGACCAAAAAGAACCCAGTGCTCATAAATTCCAATTCGTTGTACCTGTGAGATCAGGTTGTCTAAAAGTGCGACAGGGAAAATACCTAATAAAGTCCCTAAAGGCATAATAATAAATCCTCTCCATGTCTTATTCTTGCCAAAAGTCCACTTGTGAATTGGAATTTTTAAAAAGGAAAGCCAATCTTTTTTTACCGCAATCATGTGAATGATTCCACCAATCATGAGTGGGAAACTTAAGAGATAGGCTTTCCAAAAAGTTAATAGCATTAAGTTGTCTTCTTTTTAAGGATGACTGTTTGCATGGATAGATTTAACCAGCGATGGAGCATATCTAACGGCCAAAAGAGTGCCGTAAAAATGGCATATCCCCAAAAATGGTTTTCAAGAATAATTCCTCTTCCTTTGTTAAATAAAAAGAGAAAACCAAAATAAAGATAAAAAAGTGGTGGAAAGGCTCCCCAAGGAAGGTATTCAACAATCTCAAAACCACTGTCTTGAACCATATTTAAAAAATGTTTTTTATCAAAAATGGTTAAATGTTGAGGAGCTTGCACTCCTGGCCAACGTTTTCCTTGGAGCGGGTAAGTGAGACAGTCAAGTCGAGGTACTTCAATGACAAGATGTCCATCATCTTTAAGGAGTTCTCTTGCCGTTGCTAATGATTTTTTTGGTTGGTAGCAATGTTCGAGAAAGTGCCACATCGTTATAACATCGAACTTTTGACCTTTAAAATCTTGATCATAAAAAAAACCTAGATAACTATTGATTGGAGCGGCTTCAGGATAGTTTGAGAGATCTTTAAAGTCGACGCCCGATACCTTTGTTCCATACTTATGATGCATATGAAGAAGGTAAGTTCCAATCGCACATCCAACATCTAGAATGTGTGAATTTGAATCTATCTTTTTATGACGAGTCACGATTTTATCTTTCATTTTATCGTGTTGTGCAATTCCGCGTTTAAATCCCCAGTCTCTTAGCTTACCTTTGCTTCTTCTATCATGGGCAATGTAATCATCATCGTAAAAGATTTTTATATTATCGCTGTGTACTCTTGGGTTCAGGTAAACAAATTGGCAATTGTTACAAGTGACGTAACGGAAATTGCCAGTTTTTCCTGTGAGGTCATCTTGTCCAACAAGCAAGGGAGTAAAGTCATCAGTTCCACATTGATAGCAAGGAACATATTCAAACTTAAGATCGCTGGGATTATCAAGCTGTTTAAAATTGTCCAATGATTCTTTACTTTGAGATTGCATTATATTTTTTCTCCGGTTTGTGTACTGTCTTTGAATAAGAGCTCAAGGGCATCCATTTGTTTCACCTTGAGGGCCCAAGGAAGAATGTCGTAGGTTTGGGGAAAGTTAAAATCATACTGAGGAAAATAATAGGCAGGTAGTGAAGGAAAACAATGATGAAGTTCGTGGCGATTAAAATAAAAGAGAACATAGGCTTCGAGCCAATGAGGACAACGAAGTGAACGCGTGTACTGGACTTGTTCATAATTCGTATGAGGTTTAAATTTACCATGACTTATTGGCATTGGAATATGATTGTGTTGAGAAAGCAAAACGATATCCATAAAGGCCAAAGATAAATACAGGCCTAGTCCAAAAGTTAGCAGGAGAGCTGCTCCGAAATAATAAAAAATGAAGCCATAAAAAACGATGAGGAAAATGATATTAAGTACAATTCTTTTCCTGAAGTAAGGGTCTTCTATTGTTTGAAAAACGGCCTTGATATTCCAGTAGGTTCCTGCTCGATACATAATGGAAAATAGTGGAATCCATAATCTCCAGCACCAGCGATTAAGAAACTTTTGAAAAATATTGAGATTGTGAACTCTCGGATCGACTTGTATTTTTGTCGTTGGATCTTCATTCTTCCAACCTGCAAGTCGGTGATGTTGTCGGTGAATGGCTTGCCAGCTATAAAAAGGCAGAATGGCGAAAAGGGAAGAGAGATGCCCAAAAAAAACATTGAGTTTCGTGTCTGGGAGTAACGTATTATGACCGCATTCATGAAGAATGACAAAGTGTTGCACAAAAGCTGTGGCCAAAAGAATTTGACCGATAAAATAAAATCCGTCTGAACGAAGTGTTAAGTAAAGACCAGAGAATGTGGTGAGGTAAGTAATAATGAGCCAACGAAATCCTAAGCTTTCGCTAGCGGTAAAGCTTTCAATTCGCTCTCTGGCATTTTGATATTCTTGCCGATTCATTGATTTCCAATATTTTTGTTATACTTTTATTCTAAAGCTCACTGATTTATCATCATAGGGGAAAATTGTGCTGATTCGTCTGATATTATTTTTTTGCCTCTCAAATCATCTTCTCGCATCCTCCGTTGATCCTATGCTTGAACCTCTGAATCAAGAACTGGTGTCCATTGATGATCCACTGAAATATAACGATTTTTTCAATCGTGTTCAGAAATTGTCACTCGAAAACCCAGAGCATGAAGGCTTACTGCTTTATTCAAGTGTCGCTCGATTATTACAGAGTATTGAGGGGATTACGTGGCTTGAGGAAGGTTTTTATCGCCAATCTGACTTCCTGTACTCAATTTTTGTCTCGTTTATGAGGTCGACTTATTCACCAGATTACGTGATTGGAACCCATGTTCGAAAGTATGGACGATATTTTACAGAGCCTCATATGAAAATGGGCCAGTTTGCGAATCTTTCTGATTTGCAAGATCACTTGATCAAAGTCATCATGCCAGCACTTGATCATTTGATCAGTGTTCTGGATCGTCTTTCACGCAAAGAAAAAATTGAACTTGTACTTGATCAGCATGTTTTGGTCGGATTCGTCGCTAAAGAGAGAACAACTAACAAAGAAGATTGGTTTTTTATTCCTGAAGATGAGCGCTTTAGAATATTGAGGGCTCCTCATTTTGCTTTGATGAAATCTCAAATGGAGCTTTTAGCTGGAGTTGTTAGTTATTTTAGTGCTTACAATTTAGACCTCTTTCCCAAATATATCGATTATCTAATTCAGACTGTAACATGGCGATCTTTAAAGAAGATTCTTCTCTTTAGAAAATATGTTGAACCATTAACTACCCAAGATAAAGTTGAAGCGCTAAAAAAAGATAAATTTAAAAATTTTCTTACTTTAACAAAACCTTTAATGACTTTAAAGGCGCTTGAGTATTGGCGCAACTCCACTCTCTCTCGTAGATTAGCGCTTGAAAAATTTCAGAAGATGAACAGGTCGAGTTCTCAAGATCTTTGGGATGTTGATGAGTTTAAGTGGCGTGCCAAAACTGAACTGCCCATGCTTCGTTTAAGAGAGGAATTTTTAAATGCTGCCGTTCATGGGGAAGATTATAAAATAACTGTTCCAGCGACTCGCTATACATTTAAATTGCGACCAAAGCAGCTATTTATGATCACAGATTATAAATCCCTGTTGGCAAAAACGTTTTATGGGGAAGCTCAAAGAAAAACCTGGGAAATCGATCATAAGGTCGCTCCTCATCCCCTTTATGGAGAGTTTACTGTGTGGGACTTTAATTACGGAAAACCTGTGACCTATCTAGACCCCACATTTAATTTCTTTTTACCTGAGGCCAATGATGAGAATTATTTAGAGCTTATTAAGAGCTTAAGACTTTATCCGGCCATTGCACCTTTTGTTAACCTTCTGCCTCTACATTAAATGAATGGCCAGCGAAACAGCTACGAGATAGATGAAAGAAGTGTATTTTTTAAAAGGCGTAGCTATGATGAATACACAAGCGATGGCCACAACAAAGGCCATCAGTTCTAATTTCAACATCGCCAGTAAACCTAGTAATCCTAAAAGCACAGAAGAAAATTGAGCAAATACCGGGTAGTGTAAATTCTTATCATCATAGAGATCAAAAACAAGCATCGCTAGATAAATCATCAAGCCCGGCAGCAAGGCACCGGTCCCATGAACGATCATTAAAAAAACGGGGTACTTAATAAGACCAACTAGAGATCGTAAAAGTCTCTTATCATGGGGAAGGAACCGCATAATGAGCAACCAAAGGGCAGTAAAGAGAGCTAGAACGAGTATTTGTTGTAAAGACATTGTGAAGAAAAAAACTGAAATCCAACAAAAGATAAGAGCTACGAAAGAAGTGAAATTTCTAGTTTGAGTCAGTATTCTTTCTGGATGATGAATCCTGTCCCACTTCAAATCGCATAAGTCGTCAAACAATCTAAAAAGATAAATCAAGCAAAAGAGAGTAAGATGCTGTTGGTAACTTGATAGTGGATGAGTGAGCGCAACCACTGCTACTAGTGCCAAAATTTTATTTCCATAACGTTGTGAAAAGTATTTAAGCAGATCAGTCATGCAGTTCGACCACTCCCGTATCTCCATGAACAGTTATCTCTTGTCCATCTGTGATAAGCTGGCACGCGCCTTGGACTCCAACAATCGCAGGAATACCAAATTCACGGGCCACAATGGCGCCGTGACTTAACATTCCTCCGCGTTCAATGACTAAAGCTGAAATCAGAGGAAAGACTGGCGCCCATCCAGGATCTGTTTGCTTAGTAATGAGAATATCGCCAGGTTGAAGTTTTTTTGCTTCCAATGCCGAATTTAAAATTCTTGCGCGACCCCTTTTGGTTCCTCCGCAGGCAGGTAGACCTTTTAAGTTTTGTTCAGAGTCAAATTGGTCCGATGCTTTTAATTTAAAAGCACAATTTGGGGTAAAACTCTGTCCTTCAGGTAGTAAAAAGGAATCTGGTGGATTATAGGTTGAGACTTTTTTAAATTGATCTCGACGTAGTGTGATCAGATCTCGCAGTCCTTCTTGAAACATTGAAGCACCCGTTAAAAGTTCCGAGACTTCGCGATAGGTAAGGTAAAAAATATCTTGATCCTGGGTAAAGAGTCCTTCCTCTTTGTAGAACTTATTTAATTCCAAGAGTGTCTTACGAAAGGTTCCATAGAGCATCGTTTGTTTTAAGCGAACTCTTTCTCGATAGCGAATTCCTTGTGCGGTTGCTGCAACTAAAAATTGAAAGATAACGACTTTAAATGGCCATAGAATAAGATCCCATGGCTTTTTAAATAGAGTAAAGCTCACTTTCCAGATAAGTAGCCGACGTTCTACCGACTTATGAGCAATTTGTTTTTTGGGTGATTCAATTTCTATTTGCAAATAACCTTGGAGTATTTCAATGAAGCCTTCTGGCCTTTCTTGAAAATTAGGTTCAGTAAGCATCAGCTCTCCTGAACAGCGATGGCCCCAATGGATCAGGAACTGATTAAAATTTTGATAAAAATCACTAAAGCTTTTGTTGTGAGATATTTCATGCCAAATAGCGTCTGGCTCCTTTTTAAAAAGATCTCTGAGCTCATTAGATGATTTTATTTGTTGTGATAATTCCCAAATCTTTTGTGGGGGGATCGAGCTCACCACATTTGGTATTCCTTGGAGTAAGGTATTTTTGAGTTCGTCAGAATTTTTAAAGTAGCGCTTTAAAAAAGAGCCTAAGAGACCATAGCTCATCATGGCCGTGGTATCGGCCAGCGAAGCTTTTTTCCAGCTAAGAAAGCGAATGAATAAGAATTGATGAAAGAGCTCTTTAAAGTGTTGCCAACGTTCATCGATGGTAGGAAATTTGCGAGAGCTTTCGAGGTGTTCATCAATTTCTCTCTCGAGAGATGCAACTTTTGTAGGAATAGATAGAATGGTTAATAGTGACACTGTTTTGATGCGCCACAATTCATAAAGTTGGATCAAGAATGAGCGTTTTTCCGATTTATCTATGACTGAAGTTTCAGTGTCCTTCGGATCACCTACAAAATTATTAAAATAACTGGAGAGTTTATTGCCAAAAGGAAGAGCATGGAGACAAGTATGAATGGATGTCATGTTGTAATACATACGCGCACCGTGACAGCCGATAATATTTTTTAATTCCCATTCATATTTAAGAAGTCGATTTTCGCGCAGACCGACACTTTTACCCATATCTCTAAAATAATGATAAAACGATTGAAGTGCGATTGAATAAAGCATTGGAGTTATGGGACGTGGATAGTTCTCATTTACATTTACATTTGACCAGTAAATCCATTTTTGCTGAGGTTGTGCGGTTGTTGTAATGGGACGAGATTGAACCAAATACAATCGATCTTGAGAATCTACCGCCCACTCAATGTCACATGGGCCCATTTGAGATTCCAATTTTAAGGCCAATTTTTTTAATTCATTGATCCACATTTCCTGGCCACTCAGTCCTATTACTTGATCTTTGTATTCAGGTTGCTCTGGGTCATGGAGAAGAATTGCTGTTGAAGTGTGACGAGGTATTTTAAATGCTCCTGGATTAATTTCTCCAGCAACTAGGCGCTCTGCATGGCCATAACAATATTCGACCATCATTTCATCTTTGTTCTGATTCAATGGATTGAGTGTAAATAAGACGCCAGCATATTGCGGACGGATCATATATTGAACTACGACACCCATACCCTTAAGAGAAATACTTTTTGATTTTTGATAAAAGAGAACGCGATCTGACCAATATGAAGCCCAGCATTTTTTAAGTGAATCAATCAATTCTTCGTCTGTGCCTTCAGTTTGATAACTTTCCAACTGTCCTGCAAATGATGATTCTACGCCATCTTCTCCGCAAGCACTTGAACGAACCATGTAGGGTCCCTCCGGAAGTCGTGCTCTTTGAAAAAGGAGGTCTTCTACGATTGGGGTAGGCACGTGGCCGGAAGTGATAAGTTCTTCAATTTGGAGAGAGGTTTCTTTCAACGATTCGGGATCGAGGTGATTAGAGATAGCTACTAATTCAGTGATTTTTTCTTTCAAATGATTGTGATCAAGGAAGTAGTCAAAAGCCTTTTTTGTGACAACAACTCCTGGAGGAATTGGTAATCTGTCTGCAATCATTTGGGAGAGATTAAAAGCTTTCTCGCCACATTCGGTAACATCGATTTCATCCGATAATCTGTGTATCCATAAACTATTTGGTTTTTTCATGTCAATTTCCTACGGGTCAAAATCAAGGGGACGCCACCTTCAGGTCTTAAACTCACTTGAAATGCAGGTTGAACCGTGTGTCCTTGAGGTAGTTCAATCTTAAAATGTTGAATTAGAGTTGGGATAATAATCATCATTTCCATTCTTGCGAGCATCTCTCCTGTGCAGGCCCGTGGTCCTGAGCCGAATGGGATATAGGCCATGGGATGAGCAGGGCGATCGCGATCAGGATTAAATACTTCTGGATCAATCCAGTGTTTTGGGTCGTGATGAATCAGATAAGGCGAAATGATAAACACATCGCCTTTTTCAATCGGATGACCAAGAAGATCAGTATCATTTTCACAAATGCGTCCGAGACTCCAACTAGGAGGATAGAGTCTCATGCTTTCATTAAAGACTTTAGTAAGCTCAGGCATTAAATCCATACTTTCAAGACTAGGAGCTTTAGTGCCGAGAACATTTTTAATTTCATTTTCAACAATTGCTAACCATTCTGGATTCTTGGCCAGTAGATAAAGCGTCCAAGATAAAACGGAAGAGGTTGTTTCATGACCGGCAAAGACCATGGTTTTAACTTGATCGCGCAAGAATACTTCATCCACTTCATAGGGTGCTTGCATAAAAGCATGAACCATATTGTGTTCAGGATCATTTGGGGCGCGCTTTGCTCTTGCAATTAAATCATCAATGAGAAAATCGAGAGTTTCAATTGACTGATAGAACTGTTTAAAGATTTTCTTTTTCTTTGGTCCTGGAAAGGCCAGAGCATTGGCCATGCGCTCGTTTGTTATTTCAACCAGACGAGACAGCTCTCTTTCAACAGTGTCTATCATATGACCAAGATCTTCATTGAAAACTGTTCAGCCCAAAACAGAGAGAGCGACTTGAGTCATATAGTGGGAGAGTAGCATCGGCTGGTTGGGCTTGAGTTCACGTGAGAGTTGTTCCACTAAATTTTGCGAACATTCTTGAATGATCTGATTCCAATGGCCGTGATGGGCCTTGCTAAAAAAGGGTTGAACAACTTTTCGAATCTTCAACCATTGATCACCGTTTTCTGTAAAGACGCCATTGCCTGTGACTTCAGCAACCAAACGAAAACCTGGAGTATTCTTGGAATAATTACGCGCATCTTTTTTTAAGATGAGTTCAACGGCGTCGAGGTCGGTTAATTGATATGTTCGATTTGATCCCAATTGAAGCTGAACAAAGTCACCATAAGTTTCTTTCATGCGAATCATAAAGGGGTAACGACCTTTGGCGAATTGCCTAAGATGCCCGGTTAAAAAACCAGTCCATTTATCTTTTGGTGGCACCACAGGCTTCAAAGCTTGAGGCATATTTTGTCCTTGTTTGAAATGAGATGTGTTTAAGCGATAATTTTATCAGATAACTGCAAATTGCTCTAAGGGGAAAATATCGTGAAGGTAACTGCGAAAGACCGTATTCTAAATTTTATTTGTAAACCGACCTTACCTTTTTTTCCTTTTTCACTGCTCATTCTCGTCGGGTATTTCCTCTACCATTTTATCGAAACAAAAAACTATCTGTGCTTGGGCATGGCGATTTTAACCCCGTATCTCGTACCATTGCTTACTTTTCGTTTTCTCCAGTTGATTGCACCGATCAAAGAAGGGCCAAGTTTTTTCGGTGAAGAGAAATTTTCACCTTGGATTAGTAGTTTTCGTCTGCAGCAAATCTATGTCATGTTTCCAATACTTGAGCGAATGCTTTTCTTTATTCCGAATCTCTATAATCTTTGGCTTCGCGCATGGGGCTCAAAAATTGGTAAGCGGGTCTATTTTTTACCTGGAGTTGAGGTCGTGGATCGTGCCCATCTGGAAATTGGCGACAACGTCATGATTGGCAACAAATGCTATTTCTCACCCCATGTGGTTCAAGTCCGTAAGGGCCGTTTCTTTTTGTATTACAAAAGAGTCAAGATTGGTTCAAATTGTTTCATCGGAGCTTTTTCAACTTTTGGACCAGGCACCACTGTGCCCGACAATTCTTCTATTCCTTCTGGATCGTATTATACAGTTAATAAATCTGAACCAAGATGCTTGATGCCGGATTATTAAGTTAATGATGATAAAATTATTAAGAACCTGGATCAAATCGTTTAAACCATGCATAAACGATTTGATCCAGGAGACTTATTTGTTATTTAAGTTTGAGATTTTTAAGTCCAGCAAAAGCATTATTCTTAAGACTTGCGGCCGCAGGAATTTTTACTTCTTGCTGCGGTCTTCCTCCTCTTTGAGGACGTGGCCCAGTGCTCGCTTCAGTTCTCGGTCCGCGCGCAACACTTTCACCTTTTTTGAGAGACAATGAAATACGATCACGACTTGGATCAACTTCAATCACACGAGCTAATACCTCTTGACCTACTTTTAAAACTTCGAGCGCATTATCGACAAAACGATCGGCCATCTCTGAGACGTGAACCAATCCATTCACTTTAATGCCGATATCAACAAAGGCCCCAAACGCCGTAATATTAGTTACTATTCCAGGGTACCATTCACCGGGATTGAGGTCAGTGAGTTTACTAATACCTTTTCTAAATTCAGTCGATTTGAATTGAGTGCGAGGATCCTGGCCAGGCGCTTTAAAAGCTTTGACCACGTCGACAAAAGTGAATTCCCCAATTTCATTTTTGAGGGCATTGTCTTTTTCTAGTGTTGCAATCATGTCTTTTTCGCCAACCAGTTTGGCCAAAGGTATTTTCTTATCGCTACACCATTTTTCAATCACTGGATATTTTTCAGGGTGAATTGATGTTTCATCGAGTGGATTTTCACCTTTGTAGATGCGCAAGAATCCTGCCGCTTGTTCAAAGATTTTTTGAGAAAAACGAGGAATTTTTAAAAGTTTTTGACGATTAACGATAATACCTTTCTCTTCTCTAAACTTTACAATGTTTTCAGCAAGAGTTGGGCCGATTCCAGAAATGTGGGAGAGTAGTGGAGCAGAAGCAGTGTTGACGTCAACTCCAACAAAGTTCACACAGTCTTCCACCACGCCTTCCAAGCCTTGCTTAAGTTTTGTTTGGTTCACGTCGTGTTGGTATTGACCAACGCCAATAGACTTAGGATCGATTTTTACTAACTCAGCTAGTGGGTCTTGAAATCGTCGGGCGATAGAGATTGATCCGCGCACCGTTGCGTCTTTGTCTGGGAATTCTTTAGCTGCAATTTCACTTGCTGAGTAAATAGAAGCTCCGGCTTCATTTACTAAGGTTGCATGACATTTATCTGCTTTGACTTGATCAACGTAAGTTTGAACAAATTCTAATGTCTCGCGACCAAAAGTTCCGTTGCCGATGGCAATATGTTCAATTTTAAAATGATCAATCAAGCGTTCAAGAACTTTGCGAGAAGCTTCAATTTCTCTTTGAGGCTCATGGGGATAGATGACGGTATCAAAGTGAAATTTTCCTGTTTCATCGACGACGACAATTTTACAACCAGTGCGGATACCAGGGTCAATTCCAAGGACGGCCTTAGTTCCTAGATAGGGCTGAAGAAGCAAGTTTTTAAGGTTTACTTTGAAAATTTCAATCGCTGCTTCATCTGCCAATTTTTTTAAATCGGTTTTAATTTCAAGATCGAGTGAGGAGTGAATGGCGCCAACAAATGCTTTACGGGCCAGGTTTTTTAAATTTTCATAAGTTTTGGCCGTCGGAGAAAAATATTTTGCTTCGATTGCTGCGATACCGGCCTCTTCTGGATAAGAGACATCGACTTTTAGAATTTTAAGAGTCATTCCGCGGCGAAGGGCGAGCACTCTATGTCCAATCTTCGGATCTTTTAAGTCCTTAATCGCCTGAGAGAATTCAAAGTAATCTTTAAATTTGATGGAGTCTTTGATTTCGTCGGCTTCTTTGCGTTTGCTTGAGGTCAGAGTTGCTTCTCTCCAATAGTCTTTACGAATTTTCTCTTTAAGTTCGATATCGTGAGAAAAGCGTTCGATAAGAATATGACCTGCACCTTCCATTGCTTCTTGGGCGTTGGTGACTTTGTGCTCTGGATTTAAGAAATCCCCTGCTCGGGCGATCATCTCTTCGATTGATTTTGCTCCGGCCAAAAGTTCTTCTGCCAGAGGGAGAAGTCCAGCATCTTCTGCCATTTGCCCTTTGGTTTTTTTCTTGGACTTATAAGGTGCGTAGATATCTTCGAGTTGATTGATAGTTTGCGCGCGCATGATTTGCTTTTCAAGTTCAGGCGTGAGTTTATCCATTTCCTTAATTGTCTTTAAAATATATTCACGACGTTTTTCACGCTCTAAGAATTCATCGTAGCTATCCTTAATCTGGCGAATCTGTTCTTCGTTAAGTCCGCCCGTACGTTCTTTACGATAGCGAGTGATGAAAGGAACGGTACATTCCTCGACCAACATAAGAGTTAGAACCTGTCCGACTTGGACAGCAGAAATTCCAGTTTGTTCTGAAGCAAAGACACCAGCTTGTGGGTCGATCGTGGCCGCCATGATCATCATCTCCTTGATACATTGCAGAATATTTGGCAAATTGAACGGATACCTATTGAACAGAATTCGCCATGCTTTTTCAATAAAAAGTGGCACAATAAAAGTAATGAAAAAATTTGATTTAGTGATAGTAGGCGAGGGAATTAGTGGATTATATGCTGCTTATCTTGCCTTTCGACGTTTTCCCCAGTGGAATATCGCTCTTATCGCAGATTCCAGCAGGCTTGCGCCTTGCAGTTATCGAACAACAGCAGTGGTTTCACAATCTGGAATTCATCTCGGAGTCTCACCCCTGGGGGATTTACTTTTTAATGGATTCCAAGCTTTTTGTGAACATGTCGCGAATGATAGACCTGATGGAATTTATTCAGGGACACGCTTTCATTTAAGTAGCGATGGTTGTGATGCCTTTAAAAAACGCTGGCCCAATGGCCGTCTCCAGCAATTGGCAACACTTAAAAAAGAACTTTTTGTAGAGCAAGAAGAAACCTTTCTTGTTGATCCTCACGAATACTTAGCTTGGCTAAAGTCACAGATGACAGTTCATTTTTTCACAGGGCTGGTCACTTCTGTTGAGTCGGGGCGGGTCATTAGTGATCATCTCGATATACTTGGAGATCGCATCTTTTTGGCGAATGGGGCTTATGCTCGTCATACACCCATACAATTAAAATCTCATGCTCCGACAAAGAATTATCTCGATGGCAGTCGTGTTGTTCCAGGAAAGTTTGCGCTCTTTCAATTGTGTGATTGGGGAGAGGAGAGTTTTGTCTTATCTCATGGTCACGCCAACCTTATTTATCGAGCTTGGTCTGGAGAGGTTTTGATTGGAGGCACGACAAATAAAAATGAGTCTCTCGATGATCAAGGTGAACTGCAAAAGCAGATTAATTTTTTTGCTGAATTAGTAAATTTTGATCTTCCGAAAGCAGTTCATGTGGATACTGGTCTTCGTCATAAAGGAATGCAGCGAAAACCGGCGTTGCTCGAGTTGTCTACTAATGTTTGGGCGTTATGGGGAACATATAAAAATGGATGGTCTCTGCCTCATTTCATGTTGAAAGATTGGATTGAGAAGATTTGATTTTTTGAGCTTCGCTTTTTTGAGCTTCGCTTTTTTGAGCTTCGCTTTTTAAACTGGCTGATCGGGTTCGTCCCTCGGCGCTTACGCTTCTCGTGACTCACCCATTTCTCTGCACAAAAAATGTCCCCCGGACATTTTTTTTGCAGGAAATGGTGGCTGAAGGCGGAGTTGAACCGCCGACCTACGGGTTATGAATCCGTCGCTCTCACCAACTGAGCTACCCAGCCACATTTGCCTATAATCAAGAATTGGCATAATAATAGGGAGAATCGGCCTCGTCAACGGCCAGTTGAGGAAAAATGACAGCTAAGTCTTCAAAAGATCAGTCTTTTTATCATCAAAAACGCCTCACATTAGGTGTTGATCAATTTTTGCGCCAACATGACATCGAGAACAGAGGTAAAAGAGTTGTGGTTGCGGTAAGTGGCGGGCGCGATTCTATGCTCCTCTTGTGGTTGGCCAACCAATTCAAAAATCTTGGGTTTTGTGCCGAAGTCTTAGCGGCGCACGTTCATCATGGAGTTAGGGCCAATTCTGAACATGAATGGCTTTTAGTAAAAGCATTTTGTACTGAGAATAAAATCCCCTTTTTAGGGCATCGAATTCAAGGACTTGATTATTCCACCAAGAATTTTGAAAATGTGGCCCGTAACCAACGTCGCTCATGGTTAAAGTCTTTGCTTAAAGGCGATGATCATTTGTGGATGGGGCACCATCTCGATGATTCTTTTGAGTGGAGTTTGCTCAATCAACTTCGTTCGGGTGAATTAAAAGCACAAATCGGGATACCTTTAAGAAATGGTCCCATCGTTCGACCTTTGATGACTTTATCTCGCAAACAAGTTGAAGGTTGGGTTGATTATCTGCATCTGCCATTTACTGAAGACGAAAGTAATTTAGATCTGCGGTTTGAACGCAATTTTTTACGCCAAAGAATTGTCTCCACAATAAAAGAGAGGCATCCACAATATTTAAAACATTATGTGCATTCGCATCGTCAATTGGCCCATAAGTTTAATCTTCTTTTGGCCACAGCTTCAGATAAAAAAGTAAGGATCTATGATGATCTTATCGGTGGAACATGGATTGAAGTATCTGAGCTTCAAGATTGGAATTCTCAAGAGCAAAATTTAGCTGAGATCATTTTTCGTTATTCAAATAAATTTCGCGGAAATATTCGCTTGGAATTAACAAAGTTGATTCAGGCTTTGCAGGCATCAAAACGCGGGCCTCATTTATTTTCGGGCAATGTTCGCGTGTTTATGTTTCATGATCGCGCTTTAGTTGTTGGTGAAAGGCAATATTTGCAGTGGCAAATGCACGATCAGCTTCTCTGTCAAAATTATTCCCTAGATAAAAACTCTCGGGTACCAGACTCACTTCTTTTTTGGGATTCGAAATTCGCCCAGAGTTCTGACTTTGCTAAAGTCGCGCAAATAAAGAAATCGCTGTCTCTCTTGCCTAAATTCTCCGAACTTCTTTTGCGTCGCGGCTTCATTGTTTGGTCTGGTCCACGTCTTCAATTTGAACAAAAACGTCAAAAAGTGGGTCAAATCCCTCTGTCTTTAAAAAGTCTTGGCAATCAATTCACCGAAATGACTAACATTCCTTGATTCTTTGGGGTCCCCCTCTCTATAATAGAAGGACGCTTCCGGGACGGAAGCCCTATTTAACGATAAGGAAATTTGATGAAATCTCAGCAAAAAACACTCGCTCTTTGGTTAGTCGTCATTTTGATGATGGCCTTTGTCGCCAAGGTCGCAACCGAAGGTCGGCAAACTTATAAGAACACAACATATCCCGAATTTATTCGTGCAGTTGAAGAAAAGAAAATTACAGAAGTTACTTTTCGAGGCAAGAACAGAATTATTGGCAAGTATGCTGATGGTGTTGAAGGCGGTCAGCGTTTTCAATTGATCGGCGATACTGGTGACATGACTTTTAAAATCTTGCGCGATAACGGCCTTACTCCAGAATATGATGAAGAAGAAAAGCAAACTCTGTTTGCCTCATTGCTCATCAACTGGGGCCCCATGATTTTCTTAATCGTTATTTTTTACTTTTTCCTTCGACAAATTCAGGCCGGCGGTGGCAAGGCCATGAGCTTTGGTAAGTCAAAAGCTCGCATGCTTTCTCCCAATGAGAAGAAGGTGACGTTCTCAGATGTTTCAGGTGTCGAAGAAGCGAAAGAAGAACTCAAAGAAATTGTCGATTTTTTAAAAGATCCAAAAAAGTATACTAAGCTTGGTGGTAAAATTCCAAAAGGCGTGATGCTGGTAGGTCCTCCTGGTACAGGGAAGACTTTGTTGGCAAGGGCCGTTGCTGGTGAGGCCGATGTACCTTTCTTTTCAATTTCAGGTTCTGATTTTGTGGAAATGTTTGTAGGTGTTGGTGCTTCACGTGTTCGCGATCTTTTTGATCAAGGCAAGAAGCATGCTCCTTGTATTATCTTTATCGACGAAATCGATGCTGTCGGTCGCCATCGTGGTGCCGGTCTTGGTGGTGGTCACGATGAGCGCGAGCAAACATTGAACCAACTTCTCGTTGAGATGGATGGCTTTGAATCTAATGAAGGCGTCATCATCATAGCTGCTACTAACAGAATGGATGTTCTCGATCCGGCGCTTTTGCGTCCAGGACGTTTTGATCGTCGCGTGATTGTGGGTGTGCCAGATGTTCGCGGACGTCTTGGGATTTTAAAAGTTCATGCTGGTAAATCTCCCATTGATGAAGGCGTTGATCTTGAAGTTATTGCTAAAGGAACTCCCGGTTTTACTGGAGCCGATCTCGCAAACTTAGTAAACGAAGCAGCTCTCAATGCTGCTCGCAATAATAAGAAAAAGTTGGCACTTGAAGATTTTGAGCTCGCCAAAGATAAAGTACTGATGGGACCAGAGAGAAAGTCGATGGTTATTTCTGAAAAAGAAAAGTTGGTGACGGCCTATCATGAAGCAGGTCACACTTTAGTTGGTATGAATCTTCCTCATACAGATCCTATCCATAAAGTTTCGATTATGCCTCGTGGTCAAGCTTTGGGCGTCACTCAAACGCTACCAAATGAAGATATGTTGAATCTTACAAATGACCGTGCTCAAAATTTCATATCCTTTTTAATGGGTGGTCGTTGTGCTGAAGAAATCGTTTTCGGCTCAATCACGTCAGGAGCTTCAAACGATATTCAAAGAGCGACTTCACTTGCTCGTAACATGGTTTGCGTTTGGGGTATGAGTGAAAAAATGGGGCCAATCAATTACCATAAAACGGCCATGCAGCCTTTTGGTAATTCAGATGTTACCGCAGATTACAGTGAGAAAACTTCCCAAGAAATTGATGAAGAAATTCATTCTGTCATTGATAAGAACTATAAAATTGCGACTGAAATATTGAAAACCAATCGCGAAGCTCTCGAACGCGTGGCCCAAGGCTTGATGGTTTGGGAGACTCTCGACATTAAACAAGTCCAAGATCTTGTTGATGGAAAAGATATTGGTGCTCCTTTAAAAGACAAGCCTACGGGCGGTGATTCAGGTGGAACTCCTAGTCCCGTTTCTGCTGACGCTAAAAAAGATCCTGTAGGTTCTGGTGGCACAGGCAGCGATCCCGTTCTTGCTTAATTGATCTATGTATAATTCGAATTGGCATATTATGGGGGTTATGAATTTAACCCCCAATTCATTTTCAGATGGCAACTGCTTATCGACAGACGCCGCCATTCAAGAGCGCTTTCAGCATTTGTTTAATAATCAGGTCGAAGCTGTTGATTTGGGTTTTGAATCAACTGCCCCCATGAATGCATCTTTATCTCTTGAGCAAGAGCTGGAGAGAGTTCATTCTTTTCTCGACTTAGATTTAAGCTTGCTCTTAAAGTTCAAAATTATTTCCATCGACACCTACAGACTTCAAGTCGTTGAAACAATTCTTTTAGCTCTCTTAAAGCAAAATTTTTCAGGTCGTTTGTTATGGAATGATATTTCTGGGCAGTTAGATGGAGAGGCGTTATTGCTTTTGCAAAAGTATTCCAATCTTGATTATGTTTTTTGCCACAATCTTTCTAACTCAAGAGAGACTGGCTCTGCCCATATGACCTACAAATCAAATGGCCCGCTAGATCTCAAAGCCTATTTTCTCAAGGCCCTCGACCATTTCAAAACGATCGACAGTGATCGCGTTTGGTTTGATCCCTGTTTTGGCTTTTCCAAAGATCAAGGCCAAAACATAGAATTGTTGAAGGAGCTTCCTCATCTTATCGCTTCTTTTGGAGATTCCAGACCCTGGGTGGTTGGGCTCTCACGAAAAAGTTTTATGCGATCCTTTATCGAAGAAATTGATGGGAATCTTACACGTGAAGAGTTGCTTTCTTACTCTGAGTACTTTCATATACTTGCGATATCTCACTTTCGAAATGTTTCTAACCCTTTGTATTTTCGTGTCCATAATCCTTTAGTCGTGACAGTTTCTGATAAATTCTTACATTTGTTCTAAAAGTTATCTTTTTGCCAGTAATTATTACTTACGCTAGGTGTCATCTCTTTCTTATTCAATAACTGGGTTTTATAACACCCATGTTCAAACGAGGGGGAACAGATGAAATTGAAGTTAGCAGTAGGGATCGTTTTAGTTGCGCAATTGAGTGCACCATTAATGGCCAAAGAGAAAGTAGTCTATGGTGATGACAATAGAGTAAATGCCAATGAATCAACTAATGACCTTTTTAAGACATTAGCAAAATCAACGGCCGCAATGATTCCCGTAAGTGCTGTTGAGAAATCAATGGAGGGTATTCTTTCCAAAATTTCAGGTAAAACATTAAAAGAATCAAATCGTCTCTGTGATGGAGAGAGATTTGAAGCTCAGCAAACAGCGGCGATGTGTTCTGGCTTTCTCGTAGGTCCAGATCTTTTAGTTACCGCCGGTCACTGTATGCGTGGTGGTCCTGACCTCGCTGATGCAACTGAGTCAAAAAATTTAAATTGCTTAAATAATTACTGGGTGTTTGATTATAGACAAGATCTGATTGGAGATAATCCAGGTGAAGTTTATGTTAATTCAAAGAGCGTTTATAAGTGTGCCAAAGTGATCAGCCAGGTTCTTGATCAATCAACTAAAAATGACTTTGCTCTAATTAAGCTTGAAAGAGTCGTTGAAGATCGTGATCCTTTGAAATTCAGAACTGAAGGTAAAATTGAAGACGCGACTGAAATCGTTGTGATTGGCCACCCATCTGGATTGCCAACAATTATTTCTGATGGTGCACAAGTAAGAACAAATACTAATCCTTATTTCTTCGTAGCAAACCTCGATACTTTTGGTGGAAACTCTGGATCAGCTGTTTTTGATTCAGAAACAGGTCTTGTTGAAGGAATCCTCGTTCGTGGTGAAAATGATTACAAATATAATCCAGAAAGAGGATGTACAGAGGTTTTTACGTGTGAAAATGATAAGTGTCGCGGAGAAGATGTTACACGTATTACAATGATTCCTGAGCTCGCTCCAGGTCAACAACCAGTAGCTCCGGTAGTTGTAACTCCAGTTACTCCGTCTGTTCTTGATTTTCCTTTTTTCATGGGTTCAATTAATTTCGAGGATCTTGAGTAAATCTAAGATTCTCAAAAAATATCTCTATACGAAGGCCCCTTGCGAAAATGCGACGGGCCTTTGTCTTTTTAGCTCTCTCCAATTAAGATAAGGTGTTCATTATTTTGAGGAGAGTTTCCATTGCAATTACGCCGTTTGCGATTATTTAGTCGGAAGCCAATCGAACTGGCCCAGTTTTTGGCCGAGGTATTTGATTACACTATTCAACCTGCTGGTCAGAATGGTTCTATTGAAGTTTCAGGCGAGGATTGGTCATTTTTAATTGATACGGCCAGAGCTGAACACCTTTTTTCCATAGATGGAGAAAGAGATGTTGAATACGAATTTTTATTGAATTCAGTCGATGACCTCGAAGACTTAGGTCATAAAATAGAATTTCATTTTTATCGCTCTAAAGGCTTAAGTCCAGGTAAGGATTTAGTTTGGGAGCGCACATCGGATGAGTCTTGTTTTTGGCTGAGAGATCCTGAAGGACGTCGTTGGCGCTTTAGTAGTACGGTGAACGAGCAATGATTAAAAGCATACAAGGAACATTCGCAACTTCTAAAGGAGTAGCGAAACTTAGAGTCTCTTTTGATGATTCTTCTGAGGTCATTACCGAAGTGATTCAAGGTCATCTTCCTCAAGATCAAGTTGATCATCATTTTGATGATAATCATCTGATTTTTTCAAGCATTGGTGATATTCATATTCATGCTCGCGAAGACGTATCAGGCAAGCATCTTTACAAAGAAGATTTCACTACCGCATCTCTTGCAGCTATTAATGGTGGAGTGACTCATGTTTGTGATATGCCTAATAACCCTGTGGCCCCGATTGATGATCAAAGCTATTTAAATAAATTAACACTTGCTTCAACTCATCTTATTCCGATTTTTCTCTATGCCGGGATTGGCCCAGAAACTAAGCCTCTTTCGTACAAAGTTCCTTATAAAGCTTATATGGGTCCAAGTGTGGGCGATCTTTTTTTTAAGTCACTTGACGATTTAGAAAAAAGATTAGAACTCTACAAAGGTCAATGGGTCTCTTTTCACTGCGAAGATCCGGAAACTCTTGATCGTGCTCAGTTTGGGAGTGACCATAATCTACGTCGTCCGGTTGATGCTGAAGTAATAGCGACAAAAGCCGCTTTAAAATTCATTGAAAAATTTGATCTCAATGGAAAACTTTGTCATTATTCCGCGGGCGAGGGTTTACCACTTATTCTTGAAGCTAAAAAAAGAGGGGTAAAAGTAACTGCTGAAGTGACTCCTCAACATCTCTATTTCAATCAAGAGACAATTCCAACTCATCTTAAAAATTATTTTCAAATGAACCCACCGATTCGTGGTGAAAGTGATCAACAAATGTTGCTGAATGCTTTAAAGCGAGGAGAATTGGACTACCTCGCGACGGATCATGCTCCTCATTCTATGGAAGAAAAAAATAAGGGAACTTCAGGATTAACTGGTTTGGACACTTACGGTGGATTTATGACTTGGCTTCTTTTGGAGCAAAAGGTCTCTCCAGAGATTTTGTCCAAGGTTTGTTCTGAAAATCCCGGACATTTTGTAAAAGAGTTTCTCAATACTTTTAGAAATCTTAGGCCAAGCTATCATCGCTTAGGATCTGGGCCAGGCCTGATTGAGGTTGGTGCTTGGGCCTCATTTTCCGTTCTCAACCTGAAAAGGCCAATAAAGATCAGTAAAAGTGCTCTAAAAACTAAATGTGGCCATTCTCCTTTTGAAAATATGACCTTTCCCGGTTCTGTTGAAGCCGTATTTATTGGTGGTAGGAAGTTTTAACGCGTCGCAAGTGTAATAATGACAGACTTTTTAAGTTGTCTATTCTTTGTCGCAATGAAAAAACAGCACACCTCTAATCGGCAATTGAAAGGGAGTTTCTATGAAAGCATTTATAATTCTGACTGTTTCTTTGGTAATGAATACCTCGTTCGCCATGGATAAAGTAATTTACGGAGATGATAATCGTCGCGATATCTATGATACGACGAATTCACTCTATCTCGAATTGGCCCAATCAACTGCGGCCATGATTGCGCACTCAAAACTGACTGACAAAGGCACTATTACTGAAATCTCAGGAAACACTCTTGAATCTCGTGGAATGTGTTCAACAATTCGCTTCTCTCAACAAATCACAGCAGCTAACTGCTCTGGCTTCCTCGTAGGTCCAGATCTTTTAGTTACCGCTGGTCACTGTATTCAATCAATGAGCGACTGTGAAGGTTCTGCTTGGGTTTTCGGTTTCGCCGTTAATAACGACGGAGAGAAGGCAACTGAAGTAGCTTCTAAAGACGTTTATAAGTGTGTTGAAATTCTCGAGCGCAAACTTGATCGTCCAACACAAGATGACTTTGCTCTCATTCGTCTCGATCGCGTTGCTGCTGATCGCACGCCATTAACATTTCGCAAGACTGGTAAAATTGCTGATACACAATCAATCGTTGTTATCGGTCACCCAACTGGTCTTCCAACAAAAGTTTCTGACGGCGCCAACGTACGTAAAAACACAAACGATTATTTCTTTGTGGCCAATCTTGATACTTTTGGTGGCAACTCTGGTTCTGCAGTATTTAACGCTGAGACAGGTGAAGTTGAAGGAATCTTGGTTCGTGGTGAGAACGACTATGTTTGGAGTGACGAGAATGGATCACGTTGTCGTGTACCTCAACAATGTACAAACGATGCTTGTCGCGGAGAAGACGTCACAAGAATCACGAATATTAAAACGCTTATGAATATGTAATAGAAAAGGCACTTCGGTGCCTTTTTTGTTTTCTGTCGTATGACAAAAAAGACCCCAGGGATGGGGTCTTTTTGTTTCTGGACTCCAAAACTCAGTGACTAATCGACCCCAGCTAACTGCCTGATATAAAGTCTCAGTGGACCTTTTGTCCGTCTGGCCGATGGCATGGTCTGTGCAGGATAATAAGGTACCGGAACAGACTCATGGACGAGTCTGGTGGTGAGGAGTCAAGGATGACTTGTACCAAAAAAGGCGCCTTTTTTTTCTTGTGCCTATCTGCCATTTTCAGTTTCAATGTCGAGGCCAAACGCTATATTGTTCGTTATAAAAATAATGAAAGTGGCGGTCGCGTTTCTGCATTAAGCAAGCGTGCTCAGCGTTCTATCGTTCATCTTACAAAAAAATCTGAAGTCGATGCTATAAAAAAACAAAGTGATGTGGCCTATATCGAAGAGGATATTTATCTTCACGCCAATTATGAGCCAGGTGATAGCAACGGAACTGTTGATCCTCGATATGATGAACAATGGCATTATGGAAATGTAAATGGCCTTAACCTGCCTCTCGCTTGGGATCTCTCTACAGGCTTAACTTCTCAAGTTGTGGCCGTTGTCGATACGGGTTTTACCGATCACTCTGAACTCTCTGGTCGAATTGCTTCAAGTGCCGATATGATTGATGATGCAACTTTAGGTCGCGATGGAAATGGGCGAGATAATGATGGCCATGATCCAGGCGATTACAATACTGGTTTTGAATCTTGCAGTGGTGGCTCTATGAAAAATAGTAGCTGGCACGGAACCCACGTTCTTGGAACAATTGGGGCCAATGCCGAAAATGGAGTAGGCGTTGTTGGTGTTAATTGGAAAGCAAAGCTAGTGGCCGTCAGAGTGTTGGGACCTTGTGGAGGCTGGCTTTCAGATATCGCCGATGGTATTCGCTGGGCAGCTGGAGGAACTGTTGCTGGTGTCTCAAACAATCCTTATCCTGCAAAAGTTATTAATCTCTCGCTCGGTGGCCCTGGTGCTTGTTCAAACACACTTCAAGAGGCCATTGATTATGCTCGCTCTCAAAAGTCTGTCGTTGTTGTAGCGGCCGGAAACGATGGCAATAATATGGATTATTATCCTTATCAACCTTCAACTTGTCGTGGGGTCATAACCGTTGGCGCCACTGATTCAGGTGGAGTGAAGGCCTATTATAGTAATTATGGGAAAGCTGTTGATGTTTGGGCCCCAGGGGGAACAAGTTTTCAAGGTGTGCTTTCCCTTGGAAATTCTGGTTCACAAGGACCGATGACTGAAATTTATAAAACAATGGCCGGTACAAGTATGGCCTCTCCTCATGTTTCTGGAGTTGCTTCTTTAATTCTTGCGGTTAATCCCGATCTCTATCCTAATCAAGTCGAAGGGGCTCTTCGTGAATCGAGTCTTGCCAATGGAGTACTCGATGCAAGAGATGCTATAGATATCGCCATGAGCATGACTCCCGATCCTAATTATACGGTTCCTGAATTTAGTACGGGAACAACTCCAGTTTCAACTGCGCCAACTCCCATCTTTACTTCTGATGATAATGGCGGTGCTTGCGGTTCAGTGATTGATGTTTCTGGTGGTTCTTCAGGCGGTGGGCCTGGTCAATTCATGGTGACTTTGGCGATCGGCCTTATGTTAATTGTGATACCTAAAAAATCTTTTAAAAAGAATTAGAATTCTGTACACATAACAAAAATGAATTGATGATTAAAATCAGAACCGGGAACTCCTTCCGGGTATTCTTGTCCTTCAATTTTTGCAGTCAAAATTTCAAAGCCTTCATTTTTCTGTAATGATTTAAGGACAATTTTTTCACCACTTGTTTTATTTTTCAAAATCTTTGATGTCTCCGTCATTTCAAAAGAATAAAATTCATCAGCTACAGACTGGCCTGCTTTGATTGTTTCCTTTTCACCAAGTTGTACGCTTTCGCCTTTAAGTAGATGTCCTAAGCCAGCAGCATAGGTTGCGCCACAGTTAAGGGGAGTGTTGGCGAAAGTTAAAGTCGAGATAAAAAAAGTTGCCAAACAAATGATTGTCTTCATAAATTTCTCCTCTACTTGTGAAAATAGGACTTTTTGAGTTGGCAGGCAATGGCCTATGTAAAAAGGATATTAAGAAACTGGGGTTAAAGGTTTTAAGTCTTTGGCGATCCTTTCTAAATTGTCGAAGCAGAGCTGGGCCATTTGTGCCCTGGCTTCTCTGGTCGCTGAACCAATATGAGGAGTGATGAGAACTCGCTCGATTGAATTAAGGGGAGAGTTTTGAGGTAGAGGTTCAGGTGTCGTGACATCAAGTCCTACGGCGAAGAGATGATCTTTTTTCAAAACATCAATTAAATCTTCTTGATTCATAATTTCACCGCGAGAAGTATTAATCAGGATGGCATCTTTCTTCATCAGCAGAAGTTCTTTTTGATTGATCAGGGAACGAGTTTCTGGGGTTAAAGGAGTCATCAGGACAATGACATCACTTTCCTTTAAAAGTTCATGGAGGCTTAAGAGTGTTGCTTGATTCTTTTTTTCAAAGTCGAGATGGGCCTTTCTATTGTGATAAAGAATTTGCATGTCAAAAGCCCCACGGGCCATCTCAGCAATTCGCTGACCAATACGACCAGCTCCAACAATTCCCAGCTTTTTATTCTTTAAAGCAATTCCCAAATGACCCATCGGTTCCCAGCCAATCCATTTGCCAGTTGATACGTCAGGAGCGGCCCTGTGGATCTGACGAGCACAGTTAAGCATTAGGGCAAAGGTGAGTTCTGCTGTTGCTTCAGTTAAGACGTCAGGTGTGTTGGTGACGATGATATTATGGGCGCGACAATAGTCGAGATCGATATTGTTGGTGCCAACAGCGAATTGAGCGATGGCCTTTAAGTTTGGAAGTTCTTTAAGTAATTCTTGATTGATTTTATCTTCTAATGTCGTCACTAGGGCCCATGCTTCTTTTGCGGTATTGAGAATTTCCGAATGTGTGGGAGCACGCCCAAATTCGAGAGTTTCCAACTGAAAAGGTTGGTTGCTATAGGGTAACTGACGGGTTGAGACGACTTTTTTCATAATATCCATTGTGCCTTTTTTTTTATGACAGGAAAAGTCAGTAGACTGAAACCTATTGTAGATAAAAAATGATATGTACTAAAAATTTTATATTAATACTCAAGGATGAGTCTCTTATTTTGTTTCAAGGAGGAATTATGAAAAAAGTTCTATTGGCCGCAACACTTGCTGTGATTGCATCGGCCCAAGCTGCAACAGTGGCAATTATCGATTCTGGCACTGATATGCAACACAAGGAAATTGTTCCTCACGCATGGATCAACCCAATCGAAATTCCAGGTAATGATCGCGATGAAGATCATAATGGTTATCAAGATGATATTTACGGTTGGAACTTTGCCGAAGGCAATAATCAAGTTATCGATTATAGCTATCTTGGTTTACTAACGGAAGACATCAGAAAGTTTTTTGAAATTCAAACAAAGTATTTCTACGGAACTGCCACGGCAGAAGAAATTCAGTGGATGCGTGATCAAGTAAAAGATCAGTCATTCATCAAGCGCATCAGTGCTTATGGAAACTTCATGCACGGTACTCACGTAACAGGCATCGCCATTAAGAATACAACTTCAAAAGCTTTGGCGATTAAGTTGATTCCTACTGAAGTGAAGCTTCCTGGACAAAGCCTCTATGAAGGTAAGGGCAATGGTCTCAAACTTAAAATCTTAAAAGGTTTAATGACAACATTGGCGAAGCAACAAATCGTCATGATGTCTGAAATTGGTGCCTATGTTAATTTTCATAAGGCCGATATCGCCAACGGATCTTTCGGAACAGGTTTTGGTCAAGCTAAAATGATTGTTCAAACAATTGCCAAAGTTGTGATGAAAGACATTACACCTGAGCAAGTTGAGGATATGGCCCGCGTCTTTATGAATACTCTTTTGCTAGAGGGACAAAAATTTGTAAATGCCGCTCCTAAGACTCTTTTTGTTTTTGCCGCAGGTAATGATGGTTCGAACAATGATCTCTATCCCACTTTTCCAACCAACCTCGATGCTCCAAACGTCATCAGTGTGGCTGCGACGATGGAAGATATGACAATTGCCCCATTTTCAAATTATGGAATTAAAGAAGTTGATATTGCAGCTCCAGGCGTAGGGATTTTATCAAGCGCTCCTGGGAATAATTATCTCACTGTGTCAGGAACCAGTCAGGCAGCACCTTTTGTTGCCAACATTGCTGCTAGAGTTAAAGAGGCCAATCCTGGTTTGACTCCGGCACAAGTGAAGCAAATTCTCCTAAATACAGTGGATAAACGCGATTTCTTGGTCGGTAAAGTAACTTCAGAAGGTATGGTTAACGCTGAGCGCGCTATTCGTGCGGGAGAGTTATCTAATGACCTAAGTTTGGAAATGTCAGTTGATATTTCCCGTCAAGAAATTGTAGACTCAGGAAGTTATATTACGTTTGGACCTAAGTCTGTTGCCTCAAAAGGGTTTGTATTGCCGCTGCCTAGCAACTTCGTTATTACACAGTAACGAACTTAGATTTTTGGTCACAAAGGGGGAGGTTGGTCAGAGCCTCCCTTTTTTTATTCAATCAGATAACAAACATTTTGAACTTGTTGAATTCCGGCTTCTACAAATTTTGGACTTATGGCAGTGATCGTCTCACGATAAATTTCTTGCACCTTAAAATCTTTATACAATAGTTCAACCTCATCCTTATTAACAGAGAATGGCGGTCCTGGAACTTTTTCTTGCGGGTATTCAAAAGTAACCAATAAAATCTTTGCGCCCAGATTTAAAAACTCACAAAGTTTTTCCGCATAGTGCTTACGCAGATCAAAAGGTAGGGCCACCATGGCGGCACGATCAAAGACGTAATGAATAGGACTGGTGATATCACTATGAAATTCAAAAAAATCACCGTTCCAAATTTCAAGCTTCTCGTTTTGATAAACAGTGAAATTGCCTTTCTTGGTTTGTTTGTACTCACGAGGATGTTCTGCTTGAAATTGTTCGATCGCCAGTTCACTGATTTCAATTCCAGTGACCTTAAGATTTAAATCCTGAAGATAGAGGAGATCTAAGCTTTTTCCACAAAGAGGCAAAAGAACATGATCATTTTCATTTATATTAAGCAAAGGAAGGTGTCTTACTAGGTGGGGGGAAGTCTGTCCTTGGTGAAAGGCCGTTCGACCATCTCTCCAAGCTTGTTTCCAAAATTCTAAATCCATAAATACCCTTTGTTCTAAGTCATCTGGTCAAATATTACCTAGTCGCAGATTAACGAATTGATAATTTGAGCGCAAGTTCGTTGTTATATTTTAATTAATTCAAAACGTTGGCTTGTGTTTTTTGATATATTCATAAAAATGATCAATTATATAAAATAATATTAAAAAATACCCGATATTATTGTAGGATTAATTGATTTTGGTGCCGAGGTGGGCATCAACTCGCAAGGAGATAGTACATGTGTGGAATTTTGGCCGTTTACTCTTGTCGTGATGTTCAAGAAGCTTTGACTCAGAGTCGAAAGCTGTCTCATCGTGGGCCTGATGAATCTGATTGGTATGTAAGCTCAGCCGGGCATATCCTTGTGCACGAGAGATTGAGTATTGTCGATTTAGCTTCAGGTAAACAACCTATTCAAGGAACAACTGAAGCACATGTTATTCATAATGGAGAAATTTATAATCATCAGGCCCTTTATCAAACATTAAAAACAAAAGTGACACCACGAACTCATTCTGACAGTGAAATCATTGTTCATCTTTATGAGCAAGAGGGTGTGTCCTTTGTTGATAAATTAGATGGTATTTTTGCTTTCGTCGTCGTTGACGGTGATAAATTTTTTGCGGCCAGAGACGCTATTGGTGTTAAGCCTCTTTTTTGGGGACGCGATGATCACGATGCAATTTGGTTTGCTTCCGAGTACAAAGCGCTTCAAGAAGTTTGTTGGGAAATTGATGAATTTCCACCAGGGCACTACTTCACTCCAGAGACAGGTTTCGTGCAATGGTATCAACCTTCTTGGATGACGGCAGAGCCAACTCAAGATGCGACGGGATTGCGTGAGGCTTTAGTGTCTGCAGTTCAAAAACGTCTTATGAGTGATGTAGAGATTGGTGTCCTTTTATCTGGTGGACTTGATTCTTCATTGATCTCTAGCATTGTCGCACGAGAGATGAAGGCCCGTGGAAAAAAGCTGAAGTCATTTTCCGTAGGATTCAGTAGTGATTCGCCAGATCTTAAAAAAGCGCGCGAAGTGGCAACCTTTTTAGATACTGAACACCATGAAGTGGTAGTGACTATTGAGCAAGGGATTCGCCATCTTGAAAAAATTATTTATCATCTCGAAAGTTATGATGTCACAACAATACGTGCATCAACTCCAATGTCCTTGATGGGTGAGTATATTCATAAACAAGGGATTAAAGTTGTCATGTCAGGCGAAGGAGCTGATGAAATTTTTGGTGGCTATCTCTATTTTAGAAATGCTCCAAGTAAAGAAGACTTTCATGCTGAATGTATCACGCGTATTCAGCGTCTCTATACCTCGGATGTACTGCGAGTAGATCGTTCCACTATGGCCCATGCGATTGAGGCCAGAGTTCCTTTTCTGGATAAGGCCTTTTTAAAGAAAGCTATGGAAATGGAGCCCACTTTAAAACTAGTTAGCAAAGAGCGTTTAGAAAAATATGTTCTTCGCAAGGCCTTTGATACGCCTGAGCAACCTTATCTTCCTGACTCTATTCTATGGAGACAAAAAGAACAGTTCTCTGATGGCGTAGGTTACTCGTGGATCGATACTTTAAAGCTTTATGCTGAGACCATAATAAGCGACACTGACTTTGCTCAAGCCGATGTTTTATATCCTCACAATACGCCGACTACGAAAGAAGCATTTCTCTATCGTCAGATTTACAGCAAGATGTTTAAGCATCCGGACGCCCCTCGCTTGGTTGCGAAGTGGATTCCAAAATGGCAGGCGAATACTGACCCGTCTGGTCGAGCGAATAAAGATCACGTTGATGCCTACCAAGCGGCCACCCCTGATCTTGAAATGCTAAAAACATTGTCAAAAGCAATTTAAATCATGTTTTTTGAAGTCTAAATTGTTATTCTAGCATTCGATCAGCAATTGAGAGAATGCTATGAATACAATGAATTCCATTATCGACGACGTTTTGATTAAAACTGAGCGAAAGGTTGTCCTTGCTCTACCTTTGGCGCTAGGAAAAGCTTTGCATTTTGCCAACGCTCTTTATCAAAGAGCATGTGAAGATCAAAGCATCGATCTCACTATTGTTTCAGCACTGACTCTCTCCCGTCCTATCGGTAAAAGCTTAATTGAAAAAAGATTTTTTGATCCTTTTAATGAACGCCATTTTGGCAATTTTCCCGATCCTTTTTATGAGCGAGATCGTCTCAAAGGATGTCTTCCGAATAACATCAGAGTGTGTGAGTTTTATTATCCGCCAGGGAAATATTTAGGAAATGAGCACGCTCAACGCAATTATATCTCAAGTAACTATACCCATGCTGCTCGCGATATCGTTGACCGTGGAGTTAATGTGATTGCACAAATTATTGCCCCGGGAGAAGGGGAACAGGATGGTTTTATGAGCTTGTCTTGTAATTCTGACTTGACTCTCGATGTGGTGAAAGGCGCTCGCCAAAAAGGTCGTGAAATTATCGTCATAGGACAAGTCAATCGTGAATTGCCTTTTATGTTTGGCGACGCACGCGTGAAAAAAGATTTTTTTGATTACATCTTAGATGCTCCAGAATACGAGCATCGCCTTTTTGCTCCTCCAAAGCTTTCAATCTCAGAACAAGATTACATGATCGCTCTCTATGTCTCGACTTTAATTAAAGACGGGGGAGAGTTGCAAATAGGCATTGGCTCATTGGGAGATGCTATTGTATCAATTCTGCTCACTCGTCATCAAAACAATGCTGACTATCTTGAAATACTCAAAGACTTTCAAGTGTTTGAGAAATATCGAGAATTGATCTCTGAATGGGGCGATACTGCCATTTTTAAAGAGGGACTTTTTGGAGCGAGTGAGATGATGGTTGATGGCTTTATTCAATTGATTGAAGCTGGAATCGTTAAGCGCGAAGTTTTTGATAATCCTATTTTTCAAAAACTTTTAAACGATCATAAATCACAATTATCTCAAGATTATCTTGCGAACCATCAATCAGAATCTGGAGTTACACAAGGGGCTTTGGTTCATGCTGCCTTTTTTCTGGGGGCCCATTCTTTTTATCAAAAATTACGCGAAATGCCTGAAGAGCAACGAAAGAAAATTCGCATGCGTTCCGTTCTTCGAGTTAATGAGCTCTTTGGCCATGAGGAAATTGATCGCCTTCATCGTCAGCATGGACGTTTTATCAACACTTGTATGATGACGACTCTGACTGGTGGTTCTTGTTCTGATATTCTTGAAGATGGACAAGTTATTAGTGGTGTAGGCGGGCAGTATAACTTCGTCGCACAAGCTCACGCTCTTCATGATGCTCGAAGTATTCTTATGATGAGGGCCACTGGATCTCACCGCGGGCCTGATAGTTCAAATATTCTATCTGACTACGGACATATTACTATTCCAAAGCATTTGCGCGACATTGTTGTTACGGAATATGGCATTGCAAATCTGCGTGGTAAAACCGACGAAGAAATAGTTATTGAGCTCATACAGATTACTGATAGTCGCTTTCAACAAGAGTTGATTGACTGGGCAAAAAAGCATCAAAAGTTATCCAAGAATTTTGAACTCGATGAGCGTTACCGTCATAACACCGTCGCTAATTTAAAGCTCAAAATCTCTAAATTTAAAAAGCTCGGATTGTTTCAGCCATTTCCTTTAGGCTGTGACTTTACTCCGGTAGAACTGAAAATTGGTAAGGCCTTGAAGTATATTAAAAGGGCCAAAAATCATGGAGCACCCATTTTGGTTTTATTGTTAAAGGCGATTTTTTTGACAAGCAATAAGATGAGAATGACATACCGAACAGAACTTGAGCGAATGAATTTTGTCAGGATTAGTTCATTTGAAGAATGGTTAATGAGTCGATTATTGGTTCAAGCACTAGAGGCTTCGCAGAATTAGATTTTTACTGTTAAAATAGTTTTATGATTATCTCTCTATTCTTTTCATTGCTTGCTCAAGTGATGGCCTCTACGCCGATCTCTGACGCTTGGGTTTCATTGGCCCTAGAAGCTGCTCATAATGCTGTTGATATGCCCGAGAGTTCAGATGAAATTAAAGAGCTTCCCGGCTATCGTTTTGAAAAGCGCTACGTTGATTCTTATACTGGTTTCCAAGCTTTTCACTACAAATGTGTCGAGGTATGTGAGTTTCAAGAACTCTACACAATCTCTGGTACTCAAAGCACTACTGGTGTTTTTGATTGGCGTGATTGGGCAACTAATATGAGCTTTGGTCTCTTTCAGTATGACACCAATGCGGCCCAAGAATTTAAACTCGATTTTTTTCGTTCAAGCCAAGTGGCTTCAGTTCTTCTCACCGGCCATTCCTTAGGCGGAATGCTTGCTCAGGCCATGTTGTATGAACTTATATTAACTAAAACTACAGAGATTCCTGTCGTCTCAATCTTTTTTGCAGCTCCCGGAGCTTTTCAGTTAATAGAAAGAATTCATCAGCGTGATTATCCAGATTACACTTTTAATCCAATCGATGTTCTCACTTTGCCGACAATGAATTTAGCTTTTAAAAAAGATGCTGTGCCTAGAATTGGAACGCAGGTGGGAGAAACTTGGCTCTTTCCTGATAGATATACCAAAGCAGTTAAGAACCACCATTGGATGCATTATATTCCGTGGGTTGGATCAGTGATTAAGGCCCATCTCTATCCCGCTTTTAAGGCAGCAATAGCAGATCAAGGACTTTTAAAACTTAGTCCTTATTCCAACAGACCAATCGTTCCACCGTCTCGTCTTCGCCGAATTGGTGAAAAATGGGGCTCTTGGTGGTTGCGCATGATTTCTCGTTCGAGAGATTAATCAACTTTCCAGTTGAATGGCGTTAATCAATAAGAAGGCACAGGCCAATTGAGTGGCCATCAAATTTTTATGGTGTGATTCTTCTTTACGAGGAACTTCACAGATAAAAACAAGTCCCTTTTTTGCAAATTGAGCAAAAGTTGATTTGTGAATATCATTTATAGCGAACATATCTAGAAAACCTTGACCCATTTTAGCGTCGGCGATATCAGGAGAAATATCCAGACCGTAATGTTTAATGATGGTCGAAATTTCTTGGCAGATATGATCAGGAAGTTCGTGGCTGACTGGGAAATAGCATGGCAAGACTTCTTCACAGTGAAATTCATCATGCATTGGAAAAGTGAAAACTGGATTTAAGAGATCATTGAGATTAAGAAGAGCTGAAGTTTCTGGTCGCGGTTGTTCAATCATCCAATCAACTTCTTGATGCTGTTCTTTTTGTACCAGTTCAAGCGTTAGTCCGTCATTGGGTTGGTCATCTATATTTAGGCAAGGGATAAAGTTCCACCGTACATTCATTTGGTGAATCAAATGATGGGGGTCTTTAAGTGCTCGCAAGAGACCGAGTAATCCTGATGCTCCAACGGCCTCACCTGGATCGGGCAATCCATAAAGAAGGACCTGTGGGGCATTCGCTTGCCCGTAGCTATAGAGTTTTATGGGATGGCCTTTTGCCGATTTTCCAATGGTATTTATCATGCAAACATCTTGTGCTTCATGGTCGAATATTTTAAATAATTCAGCTGGAGGATAAATTTTCTCAGCAAGATTTGCACATGAATTAGCTAAATCAATAAATGTTTTTATGACTCCTCCTCAAGAATTTCAATGAGCCCTGTTTCACCATTCATTCTAATTTTCATTCCAGTTTTCAATTTTTTAATCAGTCCTTTAACACTAACGATTGCAGGTAAACCCATTTCTCTGGCAACAATGGCCGAATGAGAGAGTAGACCGCCTCTTTCAACAATTAATGCGCTAGCACTAGGATAGAGTGGAATCCAACCTGGGTCAGTTCTGTACGTCACCAAGATTTCACCATTGAGCTCCATATTGTCCTTTGGATCAAGGATCACTTTCACTACACCTTCAACGATACCTGGACAGCAAGGAATTCCCTTAAGCTGATTGGGCCCAAGGCTGCTCTCATCAATCTCCACCTTTTCTTCTATCGGAAAATGACGGTTCTGCCAGTAGACCAAGCCACGAGTATGAAAGCGGGGGGCAGGTTCTTCGCCTTGGGCATAAATTGCGTACTCTTCTTTTCGAAGCTGAACGACTTTTTGAAGATTTTGGATTGAATTTGTACCTTCGAGCGAGCCTTTGAGTTCATCTAGGGATAAATAAAAAATATCTTCTGGAACCATAATTATTTTTCTTTGAGCAAAATCTCGTCCCATTCCAAAAAACATGCTGCGTACGATTCCATAAATACGTGTCCGACAGAATCGGGTATTCTCACGATTGCGAACGGCCTTTCTTGCGTGGAAGAGTGACCAGTTGTAAAACCATTTTTTGGGGCCAGAAAGATTTTGCTTGAGTAGGTTCTCGGCGTTGTCACGAATCTGACGTTCTCTTTCTTCATAAGTATGAAGATTCGTTTGTCCACTATTGATAAGATTTTTTAAGAAAACAAAGAGCAGCGATGGATCTTGATGCAAGTCTTTTTGTTCAAGCTTCATTTCACTCATGCAGCGAAAACCAAAGCGATCGATATAGCTTAAAACCATGCCATAGAATTCTTTATAAGATGAATGGGTAAGTGCTTCAAGGCAATGATCGCTTGAAGTTTTAAGGATGAGTTCTTTGAGTTCAGGGTGCTGGGTAACGTATCCGGCCATTTGTATGAGAACTTTTGTTGGCTCAGCGCTTTCAAGGTTGCCATTGCCGGCCATAAGATCGTTTTGAAAACTGCCACCGAGGTGACCTAGCCATTTTTCAGTTATTTTTTTAAACATTCCAAAATGGACCATGCATAGAAAGTCGTTAATGATGGGAGCATGCCATCGCCAAAGAAGTTTCCTTTCGAGTTCCAAGTAGTCTTCATAAATAAGATCGGATGGCATTTGAGAATAATCTTTTTTTCGAAATTGATTATAAACAGAATGGAAATAGGTCAGAAAATCATCAACTACTTTTTGAATATTAAGGTGATAATAGAAAAATTTAATACCTGTGCGAAATTTTCGCCACTTGCCTGAATTTGAATCTTGAAAGGCCGGAGGGCGAACTCTCTCTGCTATTTCGTCCTGAAGGCTCTCATTAGTTCCCATCATGGTTTCCATGAATTTCCGATTATATTTATAACCAGGTAGGATATTCGTTAACTTGTACCAATTAAGCAGATTGTAATAAACCCTTCCATAAAAAAGGCCTAACATATTTTTTAAAAAGTAATCCATTTCACGAATATGTTTATTGGGAACCTGAAGTATCTCACAAAACTGAACATAGACCTGATGGTAAACATAATGGGCAAAGCCAAAAGTTAAAGGCATCGTTATGCCACCGTAACTTTCGACGATATTTGAGTTATCCCAAATAAAAAGTTGTCCCTCTTTGTTGATGACTTGAGAGGTCACGGGACGTGATTGAAGAATATAGACTTTACCCTGATGAATGGCCCATTCAACATCTTGGGGAAAACGATAAGAATCTTCAATCACTTTTCCTAAGCGTAAAATCATGGATAATTCACCATCACTTAAGCTTGATTGATTAATCATTGATTCAGATACGGGCATTTCTTTGGTTGTTTCATTTTCAAAATCTTGAAGGAACTGGCTTTTTTTCTCGACAATTTCTCGTTGAAGAACCATTCCATTTTCTTTGCTTAAAATAAAGGTATCAGCATCAAGAGCACCACTTACTAAACCTTCACCAACTCCAAAGACCGAATTGATGGTCATTTGGTTGGGGTCTTCCGTAATAGGGTTGCAGGTAAAAAGAACACCTGATTTTTCAGCAGGGATCATTTCTTGGAGGATAACGGCCACTTTAATATTTTGAGTTGGAAGTCCATTCTGTTGGCGATAGATGAGAGATCGTTCTGAGTACAGCGAGGCCCAGCATTCTTTTACTGCCTCAAGCATTTTATCCACGCTCTTGATATATAAGAATGAACTCAATTGTCCCGCAAAGGAATGGGCAGCGGAATCTTCATCAAGCGCTGAAGACCGAACGGCGATTAGGGGACTATGGAGTTGGTTCCAAGCCTCGACGATGAATTCTCTCACATCCGATTGAAAAGGAGATGAAGTAATGAGGTGATGAATATCGGTTGCCTTCTGTTCTGCTCCCGTATGGACGTCATCGATAATAAATTGAATTTTATCTTTTATTTTCGCGGATTCGAGAAAACGAACAAATACACTTGGCCCAATGATATTCCATTTGGGTACTGGTAGATTATTTTGAGTTAAGAGATAAAGATTAAGTCCTTTGCCACCAGCTTCAAGTTGAGCAAAGTGACGTGTACTCTCTTTTGTTACTAACAACATAAATTAATTCCATTGCCTTTCTATATAGTTGAAAAGTATTCCGCCATAAACGATAACGATATAAAGTGAAGAATACATTCTTATGAGTTTTCCTGAACGAGGTTTTGTGTCGAAAAAAAAGATCAAGCCTATAGCTAAAAGAAGTAAAAGATTAATTCCCAAAAATGTTTGCATAAGGAAGAAATTTATCGTGCTGATGTAGAGGCAAGCTAGTGATAACAAAATAGCGTGACCAAAGACTAAGGCGAGAGCACCACCTTTACCCCAGATACTCGAATAAGTATCAACACCAGGTCTCTCTTCAATTGGTTGATAGACCTTTCTACCAAGTTCAAAAATATTGAATAATAACCAGCTCATTAAGGCAAAATAGTAGAAATCTGCATCAAGGTTCCAGAAATAAAATCTGCCCATGGCCGAAAAAATGGCAAGGCTTAAAAGAAAAGTCACAACCGTGTGAGATGTTGCATAGGTTGTTAAATGTGGGCGGATCAATTCACCAATAAAAAATTCTTTATACATAAGTAGTGAATAGCCAATAGCAATGAGAATTCCTACCAGACCTGGAAGTCCACAACTGGCAAAAAAGATAATTTCCAATATGATACAGTTCTCAATTGCACGCTTGAGATCAAAATGTTGAATAAGTCCCCTCGGAAGTGGACGATTTGGATTTTTTGCGAGATCGACTTCGTAATCCTTAATTTCATCATAACAACGAAGCTTAAAAAAGAAACACGTCGTTCCGAGAGTAACCCAAAGAATTTGGATAGGCTCAAGAATTATGGTACGAGAGGATTGGGCAACAAAAAAATGGGCCGCCACAAACATGACAATCATGATGAGATGACTTAAGGGTTCAAAGCGTTCATGAAAAAAGTCCATCCAGCGCTGGATTTGTTCTTTTCTTAAATCCTTGTAATTATCCATTCCTAGTGGTTGATTCAATTTTTCTCCTTGACCAATTGATCGCGTAAAACATTGTATTCAACTTTGCTATGATGTCGGGGATCCATGGGGATTTCGTTGTGAAAGATAATTTTATCGGCAACGATATTATTCTTTTGCAGGATGCGCTTTATTTCTTTTGAGTAGAGCTGTTTTTGCTCATCACTGGGTTCCTCTTTGCAATTATAAACCGCCCAGGTGCTTTCTCCCAATTTTGGATCAGGCATGCCTAGAAAAGCACAGTGGTGGATAAAAGGGAGTTTTGCCATGATGACTTCTGCGCGAACTGGAAAAAGATATGTACCATCTCTATTGATGGCATTGTGAACTCGTCCGACAAGCCAAAGATTTCCTTCTTCATCGATTCTTCCGAGATCTCCAGTTCGATGCCAGACGACACCGTTTTCATCACGAATCTTTGCTCTGAAAAAGGCTTCTTTATTATTATAATATCCTTGGCAAACATGCTCGCCGGCCACAATGATTTCACCGACTGAACCCTCTGGAACCAAAAGGTCTGTCCAATCTTCTTCTGAATTGATCAGGATATTATCTTTATTAATTTTTAGGTAACGAACACTTAGACCTTCATCAAATTTTCCTACGTTCACACCTTCATCTACCCATTCAGGATCTTGCTGATTGCGCTCTTTAAGCATTTCTTTTGCTTCAATATGAGTCATCGGTTCTACTTCTGTTGAGCCGTAGAGAACGAGGATTTCTGCTTTGGGTGCAACTTTTTTCATTTGGGCAACATCGTCATTTGAGACGGGAGCTCCACCAGTGATTATTCTTCGTAGATCATTCAAAACGATATCTTCTTGGAGGCAGTAACGATAAAGGCTTCTGAGGAGGGAAGGGGAAAGGGTAGTGCATGTTGTTTTAGTTTGCTTTATTTGAGCGATTAAAATGAGTGCATCTTTGTCATTAGGAGTTCCAACATCAATCGCCGGTATAACTGTTGTGACACCAGCCGCAAGGTTATTGAGCGAAAAAATGGGAAAGACGGGAAGATCAACATCACCTTGATCATAGGGAAGGTGACGATTGAGAGCGTAATGTTGTGCCGCCAAGAATCGATGACCTCGGTCAGCTCCTTTTGGTGTCCCGGAAGAACCGGTCGTAAAGGTGATAAGCGCTGTATGATTGCGATCGACAGCAGTGACAGGTGCCGATGCGGGGGTCTTCATGAGATTTTCAAGTGTCGCTGAATAGCTTTGTTCGTGTGGACCAACTACAATTTTAAGGGGAATTGTCGCTATTGAATTTTCTTGGCCTAAATAAAGAAAGGCCTTCTCAAGAGAGATCATGATCTTGGCCTCAACCGCATGAGCAGCCTTTCCCATTTGATCTCTTCTGGCCCAAGAATCTAAAAACACTGCTATGGCTCCAATTTTTTGAAGAGCAAACATCGCTGCGTATAATTGAAGCGACATAGGGATAAAAACAATGGCCCGATCTCCTTTTTGTATTCCTAATTTTACAAAACCTGCAGCAATACGATCAACGAGACCATCGAGTTCTTTCACTGTTACTGAATCATGAGGAAGTGGATCTTTAAGGTCAAAGCTCCATTGGGCCAAGTTCTGGGGAGAGACCCAGGTAAGTATGGGACGATTCGGAATATTTTCTAAATGTTTTTCTAAGAAGGAATAAACATTATTTTTAACATGGGATTCAGGATAATAACCCAGAGGATATTCAGATTCTGGGTTCTGATTAATAATTGTTCTGAGAATATTTGCTAATTCAAGTGAATGAGTCCACGGTATCGCGTGACCTGCATCGCGAATAATTTGATCATCAAATTGAATATATTTCTTCAATTGCGAGATTTGTTGATCCCCTTCAGAAGTTTGGTCACGATCTCCACGTATAACAATAATTCGAATCTTCTTTTCCTTAATCTTAGAAAGAGCTTGCTCAAAAGCAGTTTTATTATAATTTTTTTCAAAGAGTGCTGACTTGATGACTTGAGGTTTAACCAATTCTCTTTTTATACTTGCGTAATGGCTTGGTATTTCCAAAGGGTAAGACGATTCTTCAAGCATTTTATCAATCGCTTTAGGGGCCATTTTGCTTAAGATCATATCTCCAATAAGGGGTGAGCCCAGGACTATTTTTGCCAGTGGAGAAATAGCTTTTTTGGGAAAGAGGTAGGGCGCTATCAGGATAACAGCGTTGGTTTCACTTTCTGCCGCATCCATTAAAGCTGCCATACAACCAAAAGAGTAGCCCATTATAATTTGAAAATTTTTCTTCTGATGAGTTTTGCTTTTTCGATAACGATCAACGGTCAACCAATTTAACTCTGGCAATTGCTTAATCAAAAGATCAAAATCGTGTATTGTTCCAGGAGAGCCATGGTGGGCAAGTATGGTCGTGGTCTTCATAAAATAAAACCCTGATTTAAAAATTTTTTAATTTGTGAGCGCGTTGGATTTTTTGTATAGAGAGGTTTTGCGCAATGATTCGATTGACCTTCGGGAAGTTGTCCATGTTTTTTAATTTCTGCAATCAATTGACTTAACACTTCACCTTCTTTTTTTGCTGCCATATCAAGATACAAAGGATAATCCTTCATATCGCGAGAAACACTCACTCTCTTGTAAACTACACCTGCATCAATTTTACTCGTCATATGATGAATGGAAAAGCCTGCATCACGTTGCTCAGTTAGGGCATAAAGGTCACATAGCGTACCTCTGTACTCTGGTAAAAGACCGTGGTGAATATTGAGGCAACCCCATTTTGGTGCTTTTAGAATTTCATTTTTATAAATGCAACGAGTGCGAGCATTAATGACGAGGTCTATCTGTTGATCTTTGATAAATTGAATGGCCTCTGGATCATTCATGCTTTCAAAAGACTTAACCCAACGGCCATTTTTGAGAAAGAGTTTTTCATTTTGGGCCTTTGGAATACTTAGTAAATTTTGAACGAGATGCTTAGTGATCATTTTGGCGCCAATTAAGCTTAAGCCTAGTAGGGATTTCAATATCTGAAAGTTGACATTTTTGAGTAAAATGAGTCCAACGACATCATGATCAGAGTCATGTTCAAGCAGAGTTCTGTAAAAAGAACGATAATTATCTGGAACGTAAGTCAGTTGACTACTAACAATAACCACTTTCATGCTTTTTATTATCTCGTTAAAGGCTGGATAATTATAGGGATTTTAAGTGGTTAAAGGACCTTTTTTTGGATTTTTTTGTTGAAAAACTGGTCACTCTGCAAAATCTACAGACTTGGGCCACAAATCCCAGCGTCTTCTGACCAAAACGGTATAATAATGACAACTTATCACTTTAGAAAGGAACTCAATGGAAACCATCAGCGTTTACATGAACCACAGAGCTAGTAATACTGGACTCAACTATTGGAAGAATCGAATTGGTTCTTCACTTTTTCGAAGTGAGATAAATTTTAGAAATCCTACCAGTCTAGAGGATTTAAAAATTCAGTTAGAGAAAGATATCGCCAATAAAGTCGACACCATTGTTTCCGTTGGTGGTGATGGTACCGTTAACACTCTTATTCAACATTTGGCCCATACAGATATTGGCCTTTTGGTTATACCTGGTGGTACCGCAAATGATTTAGCGAACGAATTGGGTTTAGAGAAAAATTCAAGAAAGGTCATTCAATACGTAAGACAGAAAAATGTTAAAAGCATTGATTTAATCAAGGTTAATGACAGACTTTTCGCCACTAATGGTGGATTTGGTTTAGGTGGAGATGTTGCTAAGAAAATTAACGAGATGAGAAAGAAGTATCCTCGCTTTAAGGATCTGATGAAAATTACGGGCAAGAAGATCTATTCTCTCTTCGTTGCTCAAGAAATGTTATCACTTAAGAGCAAAATGTATCATCTCAATATCAATTCAAAAGAATTGAGCGGTCAATATCGTTGTCACGCACTATTGATTAATAACCAACCCGTAATTGCGGGTACTTTTCACGTTGCTCCTCAAACGCGAAACGCTGATGGCAAATTTAATGTAACAATATTGACTCATACCAATCGTTTTGACTTAGTTCGCACTTTGATTCAAGTTTCTCAAGGGATTGCGATCGAGGGCGACCCTCACTTTATTAGTTTTGAAACTGACTCACTAGAAGTTGAAAACCTTGAGCCGCAGCGTAAGATCTCATTCTTTGGAGATGGAGAAGTCTTCCAAGAGAATGAACAAAAATGGAAAATCTCTGTTGTTCCACAGTCTCTCAAAGTATATTCTAAGGATACTGCGGTCGATATGGTCGATCTGGTTAATGAGGTTTCCTTGTCATGAAAATTTTAGTGACTGGCTGTACTGGTTTTTTAGGGCCAGAATTGCTAGAACATTTCAAACTTCAAACGCATCATCATTTCTATCTTGTTACTCGCCAGCCGGAAAAGAATTATATTTCTCTCGCGATTAAAGATTTTCCTCATATTGAATTGGTATCTGGCGATATCACTAGACCCGATGTTCTTATTGATTCCGAGCTTATGAATAAGCTCATTGATGAAGTCGAGATAATTCTTCATGCAGCAGCTTATTATGATCTTGCTGGTTCATACTCCTCTTGTTTTATGTACAACGTGGTTGGAACACAGAACATGATATTTCTCGCTAAGCGAATGAAGAAATTAAAGTACTTTCATTATGTCAGTACTGTTGCAGTGGCAGGGGACTATTCTGAAACGATGCCAGAGAAATTTCTTGAACTTGGTCAAAAATACAGCAACCATTACGCAAAAACTAAGGCCGATGCTGAAAAAATGGTGAGAGAGGCGATTGCCTATTTGCCACAAATTCGCATTTATCGTCTCGGTATCTTAATTGGTAATTCTGTTGATGGGGAAATGGCCAAGTTGGATGGACCTTATTATTTTACTCATGCTATTTCTCAACTGCTGCAAGATATGCCTTTGATCAAGAGATTACCTGTTTTAATAATGCCTTTTCATGCCAATTCGTTATTGCCAATCATTCCTGTCGACTATGCTGCTAAATTCATTACTCACGCAATGGAGCACCCAAGTGAAGATGAAAAGTGTGTCACTTATCATGTTATCAGTGATCAATGCCCTAATTTAGAAGGCTTGCTTCAGGACATTTTGCAGGCCTTTGGTCTAAAAATGAAAGTCATTGGTTTCCCAAGACATCAGATGATAGGACCAGTCTTTAAAGCGATGAAGTTACCACCTGAATTAATTGATTACATGTATGCGACTACGACTTATGATATACGTAATAGAAATCAGGATTATTCGGATATTCCTCTCGGTCGTTATCACGACTACAAAGAAGCCTTTATTAAAGGGGCCTTAGAAAGAGAGAAATCGCTAGAGGCTAAATGAAACACATCCTCTCTATCGTCTATTCACAAGACCAAGTTCATTTTGATGACATCATTTTTTTTAATGGTGAGAATATTCGTCTTACACAATATGGTGTGAATTTTAATCAAGATGCAGCGCTTGGGCTTATTGATCGCTACGATGGTGAAGTTGATGTGATTGCTTTTTCAGGCTTACCGCCGGCAATTCGCTATAAAGGCGGACTTTTTATTCATCCGACTGTCGAAAAACTAAAAGGGCGAGCGAAGCATTCCATGATTGTCGATGGGCAAACTTTAAAGAATGTTTACATTCCTTGGACGCTTCGTCGTTTTCACCAAGAAGTGCCTCATTTTTTCTCACGCAAAAAAGTATCTTTCTATTCTGGAGCTTTGAACAAACCTCTTCTTGAAGTCTTGAGCGAGTTTGATGTTAAATTTTGCTTAAGTGATCCTTATTTTTTTGCAAAATTACCTTTCAATTTAAAAAGTGCTGAACAATTGGATTATTTCATCAAGTTTTCTGCTCCCTTTTTTAAAAATGTCGATCTTAAAAAAACCTATCTTTCAGATTTTGATAATAGGCGAGTACCATTGCCACGAAATTTAGCAGAATTCTTTGAGGGCGACATCTTTGTCTCTAATGAAACGACACTTCGCTTATTAGACCTTGAGCACTTGCAAGGTAAATCACTTCTCCTTGATTTTTGCAGTCCTGATCTTATGGCAAGACTCAAAAAAGTACAGGTACGCGATGTTCTCGTGTGTATGCCGCAACTAATTGACCACCCTGGAATTAATTTTGGTGTACTCGAAGCTGTGTTACAGCTTTTTAGAAAAGATCAACAACGCCTTACTGAAAATGATGTGATCAAATGGATTGATGATTTTGATATTAAAACGCAATTTAATCGCATTGAGGCCAATCCTGGATCTATGCAATCTAAATTTGCCTTCATTGTACATCCTCTTGGGGCCAGTCATATTTTCAAGCATCCCATGCTTAAATTTCTAAAACCCTTTTCAAAACCGATTGAGCCATTGGCCGAAGATTTAGTTTCACGAACGCCTGGTTTTTTCTATGGAACCATTAAAGGCATACGATCTGAAAAGAATGGTAAGGAAGTTGAAGGGCTTATTTACACTGTTACTGAAACTCCACGAAAATTGTTAGAAAAAAATCCAGCAACTATTTACAATAAGCTCATTGGCCTATGTCGTAAGGCCTCTGATGCCGGAGCAGGCATTATTGGTCTTGGGGCCTATACTAAAATCGTTGGTGATGCCGGCATTACGGTTGCTAATCAATCACCGATTCCTGTAACAACTGGAAATTCACTCTCGGCTTGCGCTACATTGTGGGCGGCCAAGTTTGCTTTAGATAAAATAGGTTTTGTTAAACGTGACGAAAATAAAATGTATAAAGGGAAATGCATGGTTATTGGAGCCACGGGGTCTATCGGTGCTGTGAGCGCTAAGGTCTTGGCCCAGCAATGGGATCATCTCGTTTTGGTAGCTCCACGAGCTTACAAACTTCTTGAACTTCGAGAAGAAATTCGTGCGCTTGCTCCACACTGTATTGTCGATGTTGCGACGACTCCTGAAGGTCATGCTATTGATTGTGATTTGATTATTACAACGACATCCTCACGTGGCGAAAAGATTCTTGATATCATGAGCGTTCGTCCAGGTTGTGTTATTTGCGATGTTTCCCGCCCTTTTGATATAAAGGAAGAAGACGCCATTAAGCGTCCAGACGTCATGGTTATTGCGAGTGGAGAAGTTCAATTGCCAGGTCATGTTCAAATGAATGTTGATTTAGGACTTGAAGGTAAGATTGTCTATGCTTGCTTGGCCGAGACTGCACTACTTGCGATGGAAGGGCGTCTCGAATGCTTTACACTTGGTCGAAATATCTCATTTGAAAAAGTGCTAGAAATTGATCGTATGGCCCGTGAGCATGGTGTTAGACTTTCCTGTATAATGGGTCATAATGGATTTATAACAGATGAAGAGTTTGAGCTCTGCAAGGAACATGCAGTGAAATCGCTTAAGACGTGGAATCCTGGAGATTAGTCCATGACAAAAAAGTATTTCCAAGCACTCAATTATACTTTAGGAAATGAAGATACTCGCTTCGAAGTGGAGCTTCTCAAACGTGTAAATAAGAAGCATCTTTTATCTATTGCAGGATGTGGCTCGCGAGTTCTTCCACTCCTTGCAACTTATCCAAAAACTGTCACGATACTAGATATTTCAGAACCTCAATTATTGTTGACTCGATTGAGACTTGAAACAATTCGCCAATTTGAACATGAAGATTTCTTATGTTTTTGGGGATTTCCTCCTTATGCAGCCTATGATTTTGCTGAGAAAAGAAAGAAACTATTTTTCGAAATGGATCTTGACCGTGAGATACGCGATTTCTTTTTTCAAATATTAAGTGAAGTTCATTGGGAGAGTTTACTTTATCTAGGAGGCTGGGAGAGGACTTTTGTTGCTTTGAGTAAAGTGGTCCAAGCTCTCTTGGGAAGTCACGGACAGAAGCTTTTCTCGTTCACACAAATTCACGAACAACGACAATATGTCGAGAATCACTTTCCTCATCATCGCTGGAAGGCCATTATCTTTGGTCTTGGCAATCGCGCCGTCTTTAATGCACTTCTTTATAAGGGCGACTTTATCAAAAAGAACGTGAGTGAATCCCATTTTGAATATTATTTTCAGGGACTCGAACGACTAATGACAACTCAGCTGGCCCGTGAAAGCTTTTTTCTTAATCTTTGCTTTTTTGGGAAGATCATTCACCCCGATGGAAATACAATTGAAGCTGAAAAAGAAAATTTTAATCTCTGTAAAGAGGCTTTGCTCGAATCGCCTCAAATATCTTTTTTGCAACACGATCTTCATAGTGCAATTAATACTCTAGGTGATGAGCAGATTGATTTTGCGTCTTTGTCAGATGTTCCTTCCTATTTTTCTGGAGATGAAGAGCGAAATTTTTTGCAGCATTTAAGACCGAAAATGATGAATGATGGGATAGTGGTTTTGCGCTATTATCTACGTGAAGCCATTGCCGACGAAAGTGGTTTTGTTGATATCACTCCACAGTTCTCAGATCTAATTGCTCAAGAAAGAGTGCAGATGTACCGAATCAAAGTCCTTCAAAAGCAAAATTAACCCATGTCCTTTTGTTGATTGCTTTGGCATAATATTCTCATGCTTAGAATCCTACTCGTTGACGATAATGAAGACCTTCTTGAGGTTTTAACTGTGCTTCTTTCACTAGAAGCAAAGTTTGATATTGTTGCCTGTTCAAATGTCAGTGAGGCCATGAATCACTTGAAAGAGCGTAGTGATATCGATGCTATTATTTCAGATTATAATCTTCAAGATGGTAACGGAGCTGAGCTCTATGCTTACAATCAAACTCAAAATAAATTACCCTTCGCCCTTTTTTCTGCCTACTTGGCCGAGGATTGTGAAGGGCTCGATACTTTAACCTCTGACAACCCACTTAATCGTTTTATTCGTAAAAGTGTTGAAGAGAAAAAATTATTCGAATTTATTCTAGACATAGAACGTTCTAAAATTTCCAATGCCAAAAATGATGATTCTTCAGATCAAAAATATCATCGCTTACCGGTTTCTTTCTTAAAGAAGTTTGAATTTAAAAGCATTGATTACTTTGTAAAACTTAAAGAAGATCATTTCGTGAAGATCTCGAACGCTGGCGAGGGAATTTCTTCTCAGTTAGATTCTTACGAGAGTAAAAATGTTCATTTTCTTTTTGTTAAAATTGAAGATCTTGGAGCATTGTTTTCTGAAGTTGGAAGAATATTACAACTTTCTAAAAATGAAAGCGCAACGCTTGAAGAAGAAGTTGTTACAATTTCAAATATTCATTTTGAAATCTCTCTTGTGGCACTAAAGCATCTTGGCTTAAGAAGAGAGCACATTGAATTTATTAATAAATCCCTTGCAACTTCTATTGAAAAATTAAGTAAGAATACTGAGTTTAAGGGAATTCTGGAGAGATTAAATCAAAATGAGAGTTTGTTTAAAAACCATTCTTTACTCACTCTTTATTTAGCAACCCCGATGATCTATGCCTTAGGTTGGAATTCACCATCCACAATTGAGAGACTTGTTCATGCCGCTCTTTTTCACGATATGGGTTTAGCTCATCCTCATCTTTGTGAATTTGAGAATCAAGAATTCACAAATGGATTGCTTAGTACCGAAGACGAGAAAGAACTTAAATCTCATCCTGTTATTGCGGCCGAGTTATTAAAGAAATTTGACTTTATTCATCTCGAAACGATAAAAATTGTACAAGAACATCATGAGAAGCCTGATGGTAAGGGTTATCCTTCTGGGCTTAGTGCTCAGCATGTCTCAGCTTTGGGTGCAGCTTTTATCATTGCTCATGATTTTGCTCATTCACTTTTAAAATCAAGATATGATTTGAAAGCTTTTAAATTTTATCTAGCTGAGAAAAAAGGTTTTTATCAAATAGGACAATACAAACGTTGCATTGAAGCCTTTTTGCAAATTTCCAGTCAGATTAAATAATATTCAATTTTTTAAGAACAGTTGAGAACATATCTCGTGCTGAATTAGGTGATGGTTTGGCCGCATTTTCTACCAATATATCTTGAATTCTTTCATTCTCTTTGATGACTTTATTAGCTTGATACGAAGTCGTTCCAACGACTTTATTCATGCGACGATTGCTTTCAAGAGTTTGGTCTGGAAAAGAAGGCTTATAGTTTTGATCTATTTTCATAGAAAACTGGTCGGTTAATTAAAGAAAAATCTTGAGTATTTAAAAAAAGGGTCTGTAAAAACAGACCCTTAGGTGGAGGACTCTTTATGCTGTCAATCAGCCGCTACACATTTCACAGCCCTCTGGATTGTCCAGTGAGCACAGCATAGCTTCGCGATTCTCTTCAGCTGATTTCGATTCATTGATAGAATTTTGATCAACAGTAAATTTAACAGCATTAACCGCCGATCTTGTTCTTAAATAGTAAAGACCCGTTTTAAGTCCTGCTTTCCAAGCATAAAAGTGCATTGACGAAAGCTTTCCAAAATTGGCCGCTTCCATATGAATATTCATACTCATGCCTTGATCAATGAATGGTGACCTAATGGCCGCATGATCAATGATCGATCTTTGCTTGATTTCCCAAACCGTTTTATAGAGTTCTTTGATTTCTTCAGGAATGCGATTGATTGAAGCGACAGAACCGTTATTTGAAATGATTTCTTGTCTCATGCGATCGTCCCAAATTCCTAGTTCAATTAAATCATTTACAAGGTATTTATTAACAACAGCAAACTCGCCAGATAGGACACGTCTGACATAAATGTTTGAAGTAATAGGTTCAAAGCATTCATTGTTTCCAAGAATTTGAGAAGTTGAAGCCGTCGGCATAGGAGCAACGAGAAGTGAATTGCGAACTCCGTGTTTAGCGATTTTTGCACGTAGAGCATCCCAATCCCAGAGCTTACTAACTGGCTTTGCACCCCAAAGATCAAAGCTTAACTTGCCCTGAGAGATAGGTGAACCTTGATAAGACTCATAATGGCCATGTTTTTGAGCAAGCTCATTTGAGGCGCTGAGACCTGCAAAGTAAATTGTTTCAAATATTTCACGATCTAAATTGAGGGCTTCTTGAGATTCAAAAGGAAGTCTCATAAGGAAAAAAGTATCGGCCAAGCCTTGGATTCCAAGACCGATCGGACGATGGCGCATATTTGAATTGCGGGCTTCTGGTACTGGATAGTAATTGATATCGATGATTCTATTGAGATTCAAAGTCATGCGATAAACAACGTCATATAATTTTTTGAAATCATATGTTTTTGTCTTTAAATCAACAAAGCGATTGAGTGCTACGCTGGCCAAGTTACAAACGGCAACTTCATCAGGTGAAGTGTACTCCATGATTTCGGTACAAAGGTTTGAGCTCTTAATTGTTCCCAAATTCTTTTGATTGCTCTTTTCGTTAATTGAATCCTTATAAAGCATGTAAGGAGAGCCTGATTCAATTTGAGTTTCGAGCACGTGGAACCAAAGGTCTTGAGCGCGTATAGTTTTCTTAGCGCGACCTTCAGCTTCATATTGGGTGTAGAGTCTTTCAAACTCAGCACCGTAACAATCAGCAAGTCCGGGAGCTTCGTGTGGACAAAAAAGTGACCAATGAGAATCGGCTTCAACACGCTTCATGAAAAGATCTGGAATCCAAAGAGCGTAGAAAAGATCGCGAGCGCGAGACTCATCCTTTCCCGTATTCTTTTTCATATCGAGGAAGTCGAAAACATCAGCATGCCATGGCTCAAGATAGATGGCGAAAGCACCTTTTCTCTTGCCGCCACCTTGATCAACGTAGCGAGCTGTATCGTTAAAAACTTTAAGCATTGGCACGATACCGTTACTGGTGCCATTCGTCCCTTTGATGAAAGAGCCCTTGGCGCGAATGTTGTGAATTGAGAGTCCAATGCCGCCAGCACTTTGAGAAATAAGTGCTGTTTGAGTGAGGGTAGAGTAAATTCCTTCGATTGAATCATCTTTCATGGCCAATAAAAAACAGCTTGATAGTTGTGGCTTATTGGTACCAGAGTTGAAAAGAGTTGGAGATGCGTGAGTAAAGAGTTTTTTACTCATGAGATCGTAGGTTTCGATGGCAGCTTCGATATCGTTCATATGAATACCACAAGCCACTCTCATGAGCATTTGTCCTGGGCGTTCAACAATTTTTCCATCCATCTTTAAAAGGTATGAGCGCTCCAGCGTTTTAAAGCCAAAGTAATCGTAATCGAAATCGCGCTTATCAACGATTGCTTGATCTAATCTTTCAGCGTTTTCCATTACGAACTCATAAAGTTCTTTTGAAATGAGGGGAGAAGCTTCTCCAGTCATTTCATTTGAGAAATTGAACATCGCTTTAATGTTTTCTGAGAAACAGCCACGCGTTTCTTTATGCAGATTTGAAACGGCCAGTTTTCCCGCCAATTTCGAATAGTCAGGATGTTGAGTCGACAAATAGGCAGCCGTTTCAGCTGCTAGATTGTCGAGTTCTCTGGTTGTTATTCCATCATAAATACCTTCAATTACTTTTTTTGCAATAATTGTGGCATCGATCATTTCAGGAGTGAGGTCATTGGCCAAAAGCTCAATGCGCTCAGTGATCTTATCAAATTTTACTGGTTCTCTTTCGCCGCTTCTCGTGATGATGTACATAATTAAAACTCCGCATCTAATGTAAAGACGTTTTCCTTGCGATCATTGAGGACACCTGATTTTTGGTACTCTGATACGCGTTTTTCAAAAAAGTTAGTTTTCCCCTCAAGTGAAATAAGCTCCATCCACTCAAATGGGTTTGTAGTGTTGTAAACCTTGTCACAACCTAAAAAGCTCAACCAATGATCGGCCACAAATTCGATGTACTGAGACATCATGGCTGCATTCATTCCGATAAGAGATACTGGGAGCGCATCGCTGATAAATTCTTTTTCAATAGAAACAGCTTCAGTGATGATCGCTGTAATCGTTTTCTTATCTGCTTTTTCATCTTCTGCAAGGAGTGAATGCATAAGGCAAGCAAACTCGCAGTGAAGACCTTCGTCGCGCGAAATAAATTCGTTTGATGTACATAGGCCTGGCATCATCCCGCGTTTTTTGAGCCAGTAAATGGCACAGAATGATCCAGAAAAGAAAATGCCTTCAATGGCAGCAAAGGCGACTAAACGCTCAGCAAATTTCTTTGATGATTTAATCCATCTCATGGCCCAGTCTGCTTTCTTTGCGACTGGAGGAAGATTTTGAACAGCTTGAAAAAGCTTATCTCTTTCGCCTGGATCTTTAATATAAGTATCGATTAAAAGTGAATAAGTTTCAGAATGGATATTTTCCATGGCTATTTGAAAGCCGTAGAAGCAACGAGCTTCTGGCAATTGAACATCGTTATAGAATCGAAGTGCTAAATTTTCATTAACGATGCCGTCAGAGGCAGCAAAAAATGCGAGAACGTGAGTAATGAAATGTTTTTCATTGGCGTTTAGTTTTTCCCAGTCGCTCATATCTTGGTAAAGATCAATTTCTTCAGCAGTCCAAAAGACGGCCATATGCTTTTTGTACATTTCCCAAACTTGCATGTTTTTTAGTGGGAATAAGACAAAACGATCTTCGTTAGGGGTTAGAATAGAACTCACAATTTCCTCCGCTCAAGTGTTGGACCGCTGGTTCGGTCTAGGTATCTTCGCGAGAGGTCGTGGAATAGGTGTCCGGTGACGTTTTTAGGTGTGATAAGTCGATCGACAATGCCTTCGCATTGCCTGTAAGCAATCAAAAATATGCACAAATTCCTAGCACTTAAAGGGTTTTTTGTGTGTGTGTGCCCTTTTAGTGTCGTCCCCAGGTGACCGTCTTCAATGAGGTCTCTCGTTATTTTTAATGGTAGAGAAAAGTTGAGGAAATTTCCATCATAAAACTGATACTCGCATCGCGTCTTTCATCAAAAATTTTCTTACAATCGCAAAATGACATGATGAACATCGAAAATAAAAAAAATGAAGGGGTTGACTTCGAATTATTAAATAAAAAAGGGCCGAGTAAAACTCGGCCCGATACGTGATGAACTTTATTAGCTGGAACTTATCTCTCTAAAAAAACTCTGATACTTGTAATCATTAGATCGCCTCTGATAGCAAGAGTAGATGAGTTGATATCCGCTCCTGCAAGTGAAAGAACAACAGTGCTTCTTCCGTCTTGTAATCTTTCAGTATTGCTACAGCCAAGAGTTCCAAGGGCACGATCACACAATCTCATTTGTCCTCTCATTCCGCGATTTTCAACTTGTACTTCCATTCTCATCATACGGCCAAAAGCACGTGTTCCGATGAGTGAAGCAACTGAAACATCTTCGTCACCAAACACTCTGCGCATTGGACGAGCATCGAGAACTCTTGGCCCAGGGATGGGACCAGGTCCATTTCCGCGAACCAATTCAGCAGAAAGAGTAGTTACATAAACAGGCCCATCAAAGAGAACTTCGATTCTTGACGCCGGTCCTATTGCTCTTACGTCAAAGCGAACTTTTCTAGAAAAACGATCGATGTATTGTGCTTGGCCTGAAGGACGTCCGTTGATCAGAAGTTCTGCACGAACTAAACTTTGACCGTGACGTGGTCCACGTCCGCCACCTAGAACTTCAGCATCGAGTTCGATTGTTCTAACTGCTTGGCCGCGTCTCATATCAAGTGACAATTCTCTCATGACATCAAGAGATCTAAATTGATCAAATGAAGTCATGATTCTTCTTTCTACTTGATCGATTCCGAAACCTCCGCCACCGCCGTGTTGGTCGCGATCGACGAGAACTGCTACAACTCTGTCGATTGTGATATTGCCACGCAATTGAAGCTGGAGAGTTTTTAATTCCTGTCCGATAGTAGTGCCTGGTCGAACTTCGAAAACGGCACGAGTTCCAAAGGTATCTAAAATTTCAGTCTGACCTTCTTGTCTACCATTGATAAGTAAAGTTGCTTGACCATGACCAGCGGCACTTGTTCCGAAAACAACAACACGCTTGATGTCGTAGCCTCTATATTGACCATCTATATCTAAGATTCTTCTCAAAGGAAGAATATTTTCTCCTCTAAAAGTTTGATAGACATCCTCTTCTAAACGAATGCGTTCATCATCATTCCAATCACCACGCCGATCATCCCTCCGGTCATCCCGTCGATCAAAACGTGGATCGTTGTGTCGGTCGTTAAAATCAAACTGAGCGTGAGCAGCATTGCCCAATAGTGAAAGTCCCAGTCCCAGTCCCAGTGCAAGTAAATAGTTCGCCTTTAACATTTTCATGTTTCTCTCCTCTCGTTGGCCTCTTCATCATGAACAGGGTCGTAATAAAAACACTAAAGCAATTGCTGTGCCGAAATTTTGGTGACCTTTTAGGACTGTTTTAGGCAACTTTACAAATATTTAGGGGCAAAATGACCCTGTTTTCAACGTGTTGCGATGCGTAAGCGGTGTCTTTTTTCCAATCTATTCAGCGTTTTGCCTCATGTTATGATCTTTATATGAGAACGCATCTTTTTATCCTTTTTATACTTCTACCTCACTCTCTAATGGCCAGTTGTTTAAGTGAAACGCCACCAGAGCTGCGAGCGCTTTTGAGTGATCTTTATAAAGATTTGCGTGCCAAGGGACTTGCCCCTACAGAGCTCAATCAAAAAATGAGTAAACTAACAGGAATGATTATTAAGGAATCGAGCGCTAACACTTGTTCGGTGAGTGATATGAATGGAAGTGGCTCTTCAACTTCTTATCATTCCTTTTTTAAACATAATCATTCAAAGGGAATTATGTCCCGTTCACATAAAGTCGATCTCGCACTTTGTGGCGATTTATTTGCGATGAAAGGTGTGAATATTACTAAGCAAACTAATTATGGATTGGCCCAAATTTCGGCGGACCGTTGGGTGATGAATAAAAGAGGAGGAGAACTTCTCGTTAATTTCAAAAAAGAATTAACACGCCTGACAGACAAGCAATTAGTTGAGCGTTGTCATGCACGAACTCTTTTTAGTGATTCAATGGAATCTCTTAGCAATGAAGCAAGTGTCTGGAAGAAATGTAATCCGGGAATTGGACAGCAAACTGAAATTAAGTGCCTTGGAAAGTGGCTAACTCTTTGTCCTGCGCTTAACATTGAAGTCGCATTAGAGCAGCCTCTGAGTTATTTTGAAACGCGAAGTGCTTCATCCCTTTGTAGTGATCTTTATAATAAGGCCGAAGTCGAGTATCTCAATCAAAACCTGAAAGATGCTACAAATAGCGATAAGCAATTAGCTCCACCAAAATTAAAATGTTGTGACGATTAATAGCGAAGTTTAAGAACTGGCGAATCTTGAAGTTTCTTGCGACGCTTATCATACTCTTGAGTGGTTACTACTGAAGAGTGATTGACCTCGCGAGCGACCGCATAGATGTCGACTCCTGCATCGAGGAGTTCTGTGATAAAAGAAGCTCGTGCCGAGTGGGGGCAAATGCGAAAGTTTAATTGCATTTTCTTAGCATAATATTCGAGGATCTCATTAATAGTTCGAGGATTAAGCGGTTTGTTGAGAATTTTTTGACTAGGATTTTTAGTGGGTTGAAAAAGCCAATCTTGATTCTCATGGCCTCGCTCATTCTTCTTCATCCAATCTAAATAATCATCGATTGCTTTTACACATTGAGGATGAACTACTTTTTGGCCAATCTTTCCGCCCTTTCCTTTAAACTCTAAAACTTTAAGTTCATTGATATCGCGATAATCGCGGTAGCGAAGGTTTAAGACTTCAGATTTTCTAAGTCCCGTCGTAAAAAAGGTTGTGAGCAACGCTAAATGCATGAAGCGTGCTTCTGAAGTTGAATTGATAATGGTTGCAAAGAGGCTCGTGACCTGTTCTTTATTTAAAGCATTTGTCGGTGTGACGACATCTCGACGAGGACGTTTGACTGAAGTGACTGGGTTATAGAGCATGACATTGCGTTCAACTAGAAAATGAAAATAAGAGCTGAGCGAAGCTAGTTTGCGGGCCAATGTTTTGGGAGCGGCTGCTGCACCATCGCGACCACCAGATTCGGCAAGCCAATTGCGATACTTCACAATATCAATTCGCTCTACTTTGTCCCATTCTATTTTGCGGCCAAGGACATCGTGATAAAAAGTATGGAATGTTGCTAAGTCAATGGAGTAATTAAGTCGAGTATGCTCACTCGTAAAGTTACCGAGGTATTCCTCACGCATGAGAAAATCTATTGCCGCATGGCCAATTTTTGGGACTGCTGTCATGATTAGATTATAAGTTGAACTAGAACAGGAATCTAATATGCGAACTTTCTTCCTCTCAGGCCTTATTTTGCTCTTTTCGTCTTCTGTATTTGCACAAGCAGTGACTTTTAAAGTCAGTGCGCTTCGAGGAAAAGTTCAATATCAGAACAGAAAATTAAAAAGCGGAGAGGTCGTCAACGATTCGGGCATTATTTCAACCAATAAGGCCTCTTTTGTAAAACTCACTTTTGGCAATGACTCAGGAACATTAACTTTAGGGCCAAACTCAGAGTTGGATTTAAAGTCGGTTGATCTCAATAAAAAAGAAAGCTCACTTGCTGTGACACTTCGAAAAGGCGCAGTGAGATGGGTTGGGCAACACAAAGAATTGGGTCGTTTAAAAGGTATTCTCACGCCTCAAGCTTCGCTTGGAGTACGGGGAACAGACTTCGTTCTTAAGACTTCAGAGCTCTTTGATGAATCAGAGATTGTAGTTCTCGATGGCCTGGTTAATTTTGAAAATCTCGCCAATCCTAACGATCGTGCTCAAGTCAAAAAAGGACAATGGGGTGGCATCGGCGGACGATTTGGAGAGGTGAGTGGCAAAATCATCAATCTCCCCAAAAAAATCCTCGAACATTTCGATTCTTCTCTCAAACTCTAAAAGTATCACGTAGCTAAGTTCACCTAAGTTTGGGTAAATTTAATTTAACTATCTCTAAAAATTATTGAAGTTTATGATAAAATAAAACCTAAAATATTTATTTTGGAGTCTTATGGATAGCGATCGATCTGAACAGATTATAAAGCCTCGTCGAAAGGTTATCATATCAAGTGACTCTGAAATTGATAAGAGCGCCACTGTTTTAAGGAGAGGCATGGCCATGTTTTTAGATGAGATGGTCTTTTTATCTGTACCCCTTGTTTTGATCTATTTGTACATTCCTAGTCTCTTTAAAAGTCTTGCACAGTTATTTTCTTTAATACCGAGTCAATATAAATTTTTTATTATCCCGACTATTTGGAGGCTCTTTTTTGCAATAATTTATTCGCCATTGATTTATTTTAAGGGTTGTTCTCCTGGCAAAATGATTATGTCGATTGCGATAGTTAATAAAGACAATGAAAGAATGTCACTCCTCCAAATTTTCTGCAGAGAATTTATTAGTAAGTTGTTATCATTTCAATTTTTTGCAATTGGTTATCTCATAGGAGTTTTTAGAAAAGATAGAAGAGCTTTGCATGATTATTTGTCCAATACTTTGGTCGTCAACAGTGATGGTTATGTAAGAGGTCAAAACGATGCCGTTTATCCTATTAAGAAAACGGTCGCTTCCATTTTTACACTTCTAATTATTTTCAAAGTTGAAAGTGATTTAAGAGCTAAGTTTAACAATAATGATATGGAGCTTTCGGTCCTTCGTAATCAAAGAGACCTATCCTTGATGCAAAAAAAGTTAGATGCGCAAGCAATGTTAGTAAATAAGGTAAAAACTAATGAGATTGAGCACCAAAATCAGATTAACTTGGGCATTGTCATTAAGGCTCAGCGAAAACTAGATAAATATAAAAGAGGAGAGACTGAAGACTTTCTTAGTGAAGAAGAGTTAAAAATCAAAGACGTTCAAAAAGAAGTTTTTGAAAAATATCCAGGTTTTATATGGCTTATTCCGAGCACAGTTATTATTGAACCTGAATTGCTTAATGCTTTCTTTGAAAATCAATACGACGCTACTTTTTATTTACCTAAGCACATGACCAGCAGTTCGTTAGTGAAGGAGCTGGGTGCTAAATATAAGGAGAGAGATAATTTAGAATTTGAAATTTTAAAGAATAAGAAACTTGATGAGTTAGCCTCAAATAGAGGCATGGGGTATCGAAATTCGAAATATCTTATTCATCCAAAATTCTTAGAAGATATTCGGATTGTAGATAGTTTTGGAAAAAGTTTATTTTCTATGAAATGCAATGGTCTCCTTCATTCTATCTCTTGGGAACTAAGAGATGGTATGAGTGATGAAATTATTGAAAAATTCATGAAGTCCTTTATACAGTTCGCAAATGAAGCAAATGCTGATTGTTTGCCAAGAACAATTTTGAAAGACCCGGTTAAAATGTTAAGATTGGTGACGGAAAATCCACAAATCAACATGATGTCTTATTCAGTGCTTAATCAAAAATATCCAGATGTCTTTAATGCATTAGTTGAATATTATATTCAAAGATATTCTGATAATATGTTGATAAATAATCCACTTTTTAGAAGTGTAAAAGCTCAGGAGATTTTCTTTAAATCATATCCAGAAAATTTCAAGTTTTGGGATGGAACCAATGAGGCAGATGAAACTTTAACGTATGATTTTTTAACAACTAGATATGATCCAGATTGGTATTTATCTGCAGTTTTTAAAAATTCTAAAGCGTACAAAAAAGCAAAAGAACGGTTGGCCAAAGTTGATTTTAAGTCAAAAGATAAATTAACAGTGGATACTTCTCACGCAGTGAAATCATTTAATAAAATTCAATGTTGCGGGACATCTTTTGACACTGGTTTGAATAGATTTGTATCTTTCACTCATCCCGATATTTTAAAGAGTGTTTCATTTATTTCTCAGATTAATCCAAGGTCTATTTCTTTTTATTTTAAACATCTGAATTCTGATTTCCAATATACAGATGAGATTAAAAGTTATCTTATTGAAAATGCCGGCAAAATTGTAATATTTAGAGACGACTTTCCCCATGAACTAAAAAATGATCCTGAATTCATGAAGAAATTCGAAGCCGGAAGATTAATGAGAAGAAGATAAGCATTGCAATCTAGAGTTTAAAAAACTTCTCGAGCGCGTAGAAGAACTCTCCTCCTTGAGCAATGCTCGCTGATGTATTGTGATTGACTATTAAAAGCTCTTGCGGAGCTTTGTAGCTGATGACAGCTTGTTCAAGGTTTTCACCATCAGTTAAGTCTTGAAAGCATAGGAATCGGGCGATTTCAGTGCCTGCATCGACCACTTGACCAGGAGTCATGCGATAGTCGACGAGTCCTCCGCGTGGTGAAGTATAGCATTTATAATCTTTTAAAAAGCCGGCATGACCCTGATGCTTTTTCTCATAAGAAAACTCATCGATGACTCCGCGATACTTGAGATAATTTAAAATCCGAGCGGCATCATCAATGGCACGATCGAATTCAATCACTTCTTCACTGCCTAATTCAACTGTGAATGCTTCAAACTCGAGAGGTATTTCGCGATCTATTTCTTTAAAAGCTTGGTGAAGCTTAACCCACGGAACAAAGGTTGCTTCATCCATGGCGCCTGCAAATTCAGGAGGTATGAGTAGAGTCACTTCGGCATCGAGATGAGCTGCTGAAGTTCGCATATAATCGGCAGCATAAAGATAGCGACAGGCCACAGGTCCGGTGTGAAGATCGAGAACAATGTCACTGGTAGAAGCAATCTTTTGCAAAAGAAGATTCAGGTGTCCATTTTCATTTGGCCCTCTCTGATAAAGACTGGCTTCAAGATTTTTATAAGTTTCAAATAGCAATTTCTTAAAGGCCTTTTTAATATCGGCCCATTCTAGATCTTTATTATCTTGGGCGAATTTATTCAGATCGAGCTTTGATAAATCTTGGTTGATCTGACAAATGTCGTGATAATTGCGATTCCAATTGTTGCCAGTGACCGGATTGAAGCGTCCATAGGTCCATGTACCAAGTTTTTGATTGAGAGCAGATGGATTCGCATTGGGAATAAAAGTGACACTGCCTTTAAAAGGATGATGAAGAAAGTATTTCATCAATTCATAAATGACCACACCCCCTTGGTGCTCGGCCCCATGAACAGAGGATTGAATATGAATATGGGGCCCAGGTTGATCGCCCACGATTCGAAAAAGATTAATATTGAGTTTATCACCGTTGGGTAGTTCTTTTACTGCATGAGTGATTCTTTCAAAAGTATTCAGTGTCTCTTCGCTCATAAATAGGAAACTCCAAAAATTAAACTAACCAATCAATGCTTGGGCGCGGCCAGCGCGGAATCATTAAATCATCATTATAAAGAATAACCTCTGCAGGTAGACTGTGACAGAGGAAAAAAGGCATCGATTCAGTAAAACCATAGGCACCACATTGATGAAAAATCATCCAATCTCCTGGGGCGATGTCATTAGGCAATTGATAATCACCTAGCTTATCCAATGCCGTACACAAGGGGCCGTGTACTTGAAAAGTTGAGAGGGGGGCGCTGCTTTGGCGGTAGAGTTCACCAGGGAAGGGTTGTTTGGTGATCGCTGGTCGAACCATATGATTGATTCCGCCTTCGAGAACGAGTAGCTCTTTGCCGCGAACAGTTTTTCTATCAATCACGCGAGTTAAGTAATGGCCGTAGGGGCCAATTGCAAATCGGCCCAGCTCCATATAGATATTTTCCAATTGGAACTTTTTTTTCAATTGAAAAAGTTCTTTGGCAACATCATAAAAAGAAATAGGTTTTTGATTGGCCTCATAGGGAATTCCAAGTCCGCCGCCTAGATCTAAAAGCTTGAGTGGTAATTGCATATCGTTTGCTAACTGAACGCAACGCGAGGCCATTTCGTTCCACAGGGATTTAAGCTGAGGGAGATCGAGAATATTTCCCCACTGAAAGACGTGAATGCCCAAAATATCCAGATGCTCTAGCTCTTGCCAGTTAAAGTTGCGCCAAGTTGATTCATCTTCGCCAAAGGGCGTGATATCTTTACCACCAAGTACACTTTCGCCTTCAGTCCATTCAAGCTGCACTCGAATCAGAGCTTTGATTTTTTTACCGGCCTCTTTAGCTGCTTGGTTTAACCATTTTGCTTGAGAAGTAGACTCGAGAATAATCATGCCGACTTCATTGTCGATCATAGACTTTAAGTACTCTTTCGACTTGGCCGGACCTGTGGCGAGGATGTTTTCTGGTTTTACTCCAGAAGCCATGGCCTGATCGAGCTCTCCGAGACTGGCCACGTCGATTCCAAATCCGTGATTTCGAAAAACCTTTAAGACTGCTGACAAAGGATTGGCCTTGCAGGCATACCAAAGAGTGATGTCATCGGGCAGTATTTTTTGCCAATTGTTGAGCTGGTGCTTAAGAAGGTCGAGATCATAAAAATAAAAAGAATGATTAACTTTCTTAATCGCTCGATCGATGAAGTCTCGTTTGAAAGAGGGATTTTCCATTAGCGCAAGTACTCTTCTAGCACCAATGAAGCATCAGATTTTTCATCGCGATATTTAATAATGATGGCACATCCTAATTGAAGTCCATTTTTATTGGCCCATTTTAGGTCGGGACTTATGGGGCGAGATCCGGGAACAACCACTGCACCTTCTGGAATTTCGCTGCCACGAGGAAGAACTTTTTCAGAGACGGCGTCATAGACTGGAACGGCCTTACTTAAAATAACACCGGGAGCGATGACAGCGCGGCGTCTGACCACAATGCCTTCGACAATAACAGAGCCGGCACCAACGAAGACATCGTCTTCAATAATGACTGGTGCGAGTCCAACGGGTTCGAGCACTCCACCAATTTGAACACCGGCCGAAAGATGAACACGCTTACCAATTTGAGCGCAACTTCCAACGAGAGCATGGCTATCAATCATAGTTCCTTCATCAACGTAGGCGCCGATATTGATATAGGCGGGAGGCATGACGATCACGCCCTTAGCTACGAAACTGCCACGACGAATACTTGTTCCACCTGGAACCACACGAACTCCGCGAGAAACATCAAATTGTTGTGGCATCAGATTATGTTTATCTACAAAACCATTAAATTCTTTTAACTCTCCCGCTTTAAAAGCAGCAAGAATGGCCTGTTTGACTTCAACATTGGCCTTCCAAACGCCATTTTCACAATGGGCCGAGCGAAGAGTTCCTTTCTCTAATTCATTTAAAACATTTTCCCAGTTCATAAAAATTCCTTTAATTAATGACTTCTGTACCACTCTTGAATTCTCGCGTGGGCGCTCATCAAAGGAGACAGGTCGGTAAGTTCTTCGGCGATCAAAGGAAGTCGCAACGTTGGTGTTGTGATCATTCCGAGTTGGGCCATCAATAATTTTGCCGGTATTGGATTACTTGCTAAGAAAAGAGCATTTGAACATTCCGCCCAAAGTCTTTCTTCATCAAGGGTTAATGTTTTATCCAGTGATTTTTTGACAAAGAGTTTAGTCTCCTGAGGCCAAACGTTTGAAGCAACAGATACTAAGCCTTGTCCACCAAGACGGCAAAAGGCAGGAGTTAAGGCATCGTCACCGCTCATCATCATCGCCTTTGGAGCTTCAGCACGATACTTTGAAAACTCTGCTTCTGAGCCAGATGCCTCTTTAATCGCCCAAAAGTTCTTATGATTGGCAAGGTCGAGAACGGTATTGTGATCCATTGGCTTACCTGTTCTTGAGGGAACGTTGTAAAGCATACAGGGACGAGTTGAAGCATCGAGGAGATTTTTAAACCAAGCAGTTTGGCCAACTCTACCGGGTTTTGCATAGAGGGGAGTCACCAGAAGGTAAGCATGGGCAGGAAGGGTTTCGATATGGCGAACCCACTCAAGTGTTTCATTCATGTTAATGCCGCCAACTCCCACCATGAGAGGAATCTTTAATCCAAGCTTGAAGGCAAAGTCTAAGATTTGACGACGATCTGACTCATCGAGATTGAGTGCTTCACCCGTGCTTCCTAAGAGAACGACGCCATTTTCCGCTTTTTCTTGCATCCGCAGAAGCTTTTCGAAGTCCTGATAGTTGACGCTTCCGTCTCGGTTCATGGGAGTAATAATGGCAGTCCATAGTATAGTTTGATTAAGATTCATAAAAGCTCCTTGGCGACCAATTGGTCGAATGGAATGAGACCGGTTGTTGTTGTTTTAAGTTGCGTGATCTTGTTGGCTGCCCAGATGGCCCCAGAGGCGAAAATTTTTCGATCGAGGGCCTCGTGGGTTAAGGTGATTTTTTCAAAGGGAAGTTTGAGCTCGAGACTGTGGAGACCGATCACATCACCGGTTCTCTCAGAAGTTATGTTAACTTCATTTTCTCCTAACCATTCTTTCCAGCTCAAAGCGGTTCCACTTGGAGCATCCACTTTTTTGATATGGTGAACTTCGTGAATAGCATAGCTTGAATCAGTGAGCTTTGACGCTTTCTGAAGTTGCTCAAGACACAGTTTGACGACGTTCATTCCGAGCGCAAAATTTGAGCCCCAGACCCAAGTCAGTTTGCGTGCTTTCAATTCTTGATCCAGCTTTTCACGGCCTTCCCATCCGGTCGCGCCAGAGACGACGGCAATACCTGACTCGAGGAGTGTGGGAACCAAGTCAGTAAAAGCTCCCCCGGGGAGAAAACAAATGGCCACATCATGTTTCTTTAGGCGATCAACAGTGGCATGGTGAGTGCTATCAAAAACTTCAATTTTAAAAGCTTTAAGCAACTCTACGACGTGTTGCCCGGTCTTGCCCTTGCCTATGACTGCATAACTCAGTTCACTCATACGCGCGCCTCATAAGCTATGGGTGCGATCGTTATTGGATTCTCTATAAAAGTCTTGTGAAGTCTAGTGATTGATTCATTGGCCTCTTCTTCATTCACTAAGAAACAAAAGTTGTGCTTGCTAGCACCGAGGCAGATCATGCGCACATTGATGTGTCGCTCTTCTGGACTTTCCGGGGCGAGTGATTCGAACACTAAACGTCCCAGACCTGGAGTATGATTGATATTGTTTCCAATGAGACTCACGAGCGTTAAGTTCTCTTCAACTTTGAGATCGGCAAATTGTTTAAGTTCAGCAAAAAGGGCCTTGTTCAAAAGAGTTGAATCATCAACTGTTAATGCAACAGAAATTTCCGAAGTGGTGATGGAGTCGATACTGATCTTGTGATCGTTAAAGATTTTAAAAATGGTAAAGAGAAAGCCGTGCCCGTGGAGCATTTTTGGAGTTGAAAGAGTTAAGAGCGATTGATCTTTTTTGACTGCCATCGCTCTTATCAAGGGAGCACTTTCAGTATGTGAACGAATCCAAGTTCCTTCTTTTTCTGGTTCATATGAACTACCAACAAAGACTTCGATTCCTTGTCTCATGGCCGGTGCCAGAGTGGTAGGGTGAAGAACTTTTGCTCCAAAAACGGCAAGCTCTGCAGCTTCTTTGAAAGTAATTTCACTTATAGGACGAGCTGCTGAGGTTATGCGAGGATCAGTTGTGGCGATACCTGCAACGTCTGTCCAGATCTCAACGACGTTCGCGCGCAAGCCTTCACCTAGAAGAGTTGCTGAATAGTCTGATCCACCTCGGCCCAGAGTCGTCGTTTCTCCAGCTTCTGTTGCGCCAATAAAACCTTGTGTAACGAAAACGGCATTTCCGTATTTTGCGTCGAGAAGAAGTTTTTGACATTGACGATGAATGACATCGATTTGCGGATTAGCACGTCCAAACTGATCATCAGTGATCATGACTTTGCGAACGTCAAAACAAATCACGCGGCGATCTTGACCTTGGGCCGTGTGGCGCATGGCCTCGGCACAAAGCACGGAGCTTGTGCGTTCACCAATACTTAATAAACGATCATAGGCGCGCGGTGAACATTCACGCAAAAGAATCATTCCTTGGGCCATGGTGCGAGCTTCATTCATAAGCGCATCGACTTCCATGAATACTTCTTCTGAAGCTTCAAGATCAAAAGCAATTTGGCGATGACGTTCATTCATTGTTTCAATGAGGTTTTCTACTTTTTTAGCTTCACCTTCGACAGCAAGTTTTGATATTTCAATTAATTGATTTGTTGTACCTGAAGTTGCAGAGACCACGACGACACTGGCCCCGCGATTGAGAGCAATTTGACTTGAGCGTTTCATGGCCACCGCATCGGCCATAGAAGTTCCACCAAATTTGGCGATAATGTTTTTAGACATAAGTCCTCCATAAACACAAAAGTGCTAATAAAAAATTAAGTAAATTGTGGAAGAGAAAGCATGCCAAGACAAGATTTTTGATCTTTTTATTCTTGGTGGAAGCTCTCCGCAAAACGAGTTTGCGACAGTTGCGACGTTTGACCATCAACAACCAGCTTTAGTGCCTCCGAAAGCAATAAAACTTCGGCGATATACACTCAAATCCAATCTCTCAATGGGTTTCGGACCCTCAAGATTGACAAGCGCAAACGCACCTCTTCACCACGGATCAAGCATAACAAGGCCGTCAGTCATTGCCAAACTCTTTTTATTAAAGGCATCATCATCAAAATGATGTTTGGCCGGAGGACAATATGGCGACTTTGAGATTAGGAATCGTTGGTTATCGTGGAATGGTGGGTTCTGTTTTGATTGAACGGATGCTGGCCGAAAAAGATTTTCAACACTTCAACACTTCTCTTTTTTCAACCTCTCAAGCTGGATCCGAGGCACCATCTTATTCTTCAGAATCTAAAGTCTTTGATGCCAATAATCTGATGGAATTGGCAAAAATGGACGTCATTCTGACTTGCCAGGGAGGCGATTATACCAAGGCCATCTATGCTCCTTTAAGGAAATTGGGCTGGAGTGGTTATTGGATCGACGCTGCTTCTGCTCTTAGAATGGATGATGAGGCAGTTCTTGTTTTAGATCCGGTCAATCTCAACGTCATTAAATCTGCTTTAAGAGAAGGAAAAAAAACCTACGTTGGTGCTAATTGCACGGTCAGTTTAATGCTTCTGGCACTTGATGGTCTCTTTAAACGGCAAGCTATTGAGTGGGTGAGTAGTATGACCTATCAAGCAGCTTCAGGGGCCGGGGCCAAGAATATGCGTGAACTGCTCTCTCAGATGCAGAATATAGGCGATAGACTGCGTCCGGAAATTGATAATGTAGCGGGCGATATTTTGGCGCTGGAAAAAAACGCCACTCAATTAATCAGCTCAAATTCTTTTCCAACTGAAAATTTTGGGCATCCTTTAGCTCTTAATTTACTCCCATGGATTGATGTGGCCTTATCCTCGGGTCAATCTAAAGAGGAATGGAAGGCCCAAGTTGAGGCGAATAAAATCATGGCCACTCAGAAAACAATTCCCGTCGACGGAACCTGTGTTCGCGTCAGCGCGCTTCGCTGCCATAGTCAGGGGCTTACGGTTAAGCTCAATCAAAAGATTCCCTTAAATGAAGTTGAGGGGTTGCTTAAGGATTCGCACCAGTGGCTCAAATTTGTCGATAATAATAAAGAGGCCACTCTTAAAGAGCTGTGCCCAAAAGCGATTTCTGGAACCCTTGATATCGGGATTGGTCGAGTTCGAAAGATGACATTAGGTGAAGATTATTTGAATGTTTTTACAGTTGGTGATCAACTTCTTTGGGGTGCCGCTGAACCTCTTCGTAGGATGCTTCATTTAATAAATGAGAATAAATAGTGCGTAGATTCCTGGAGTTTCTTTTCTCATAACTGATTAAAAAAAAGGGGAGTCAGCAACTCCCCCCATTTCTATCAATATTTTTAAACTATTAAAGATTAGATGCGAGATCAAGATAATCGACATTATCTTCCGAATTCATCAATGCCTGATATTCTTGTCCATAAACACTGTCACCATCGACTGTGGCAGGAATTCTGCGAGAGATTTCTTCTCGATAAGCACGAGCCCGTTCAACCGCGGCCATGGTATCGTCTTCTAGCACAGACATTTTAGCTTCATCAGAAACGGATCCATAATTTTCGTCTGCATGGGCAAATGTAAAGAGGGAAGTTGCCAAAATAAAAAGCACGGCAAAATAAGAAGATAAATTCATCTGAACCTCCTGTTCAATCATAATCATCACCAATCCGTGGGACAATTAGCTATTGCTATTATCACCCTTGAACTGCGTTATACTCAAGGGCCATATGCAAAAATTTCCTGACAGCTAGGAAACTTAGCGATTTCATTATGATAAATATAACGATATGATACCGAGCGTATGAATCAACTATTCGATTGGACCCAATATCCTCGACTTTATTGCTTTCCAGATAAGTGCAATTGCGAGCCGATGCGTGCTGGAGTCTTAATTATTCAGCCAACTGCAGTTCTTTCGAGCGTTCCTTTTATATTGATTGGTCTTTGGGCATGGATGAAATCTAAAGATTTCGAGTTTAAACTTTTGGCCGCTTGTTACATCATTTTAGGATTTTCAAGCATCTTCTTGCATAGTTCATACATCTTAGTTTCTCGTTACTTTGATTTTGGGTCTATTTTCGCCATTATGTCCTGGACCTTGGTCTATCTTTATCATAGTCGAACAAATCATTTTAAATTTTTCTTATGGTTTCTTGGTGTGACTTTTTTTATGACTTCCATGCTTAAGATTTTTCCTAAACAGGCGATTGAAGCTTTTGTTGTCTGGGCAATCGTAACCATTATTTTCTCTTTTGCAAGAGTGCAATCTTTTTTGCTCAATCATCAACAAAAGAAAGATCTCTATTTGTCGATTTTCTTTCTTTTCATTGGCTCAGTTTCTTTTAAACTCGATGAACTCCGCTACTTTTGTTTTCCGGAATGGAATCTCTACGGTCACAGCGTTTGGCATTTATTAGTTGGTGTTTCGTTGATCTTTCATTTTCGCTTTTTTCAGCAGATACATCAGCATCGCAAATCAGTGCAATAACGGATGTCTTCTCATGACTTCAAATTGGCCAGGAGTGAATTCAATATCGCCAAAACGATCACTGGTCTTATGCATGACATTTAACTCCTCATTGCTCATATCTGTATCATCAATAGGGTCGCGCAGTTTCCCGAAAGGGTAGTAGTCATCTTCAAGATGAAAGAGTCCAAAGAAATGCCCCATCTCGTGGGCCACAACTTTTGAGAACTTTTTTAAATCGACTTGTTCTTTGTCATGATAGCGAATAGCGAGTGCACAATGTTTATCAATTTTTTGGGGAATAAAGCCGGGCAAACAGCCAGCGAAACCTTGAAAGTCTTTAACAGATTCTCCATGATGGGCGATAAGAGAAATTGAAGGATTAGCTCTTCTTCCCATTTGCAACTGGTCGACAACAGTATCAAGACTTTCAGTGATGGCTTTTTGTGAAAAAGTTTTTTCAATCAAATTAAAGCTCACATTAATCAAACCCTTACGATAAACCGCTTTGACATCTTCAAGAATGGACGCGAGTTGATGGCGCTTGGTAAATATGGGGTCATAGAAAAGATCAAAATTCATCGAAAGAACTTTCTCATTCGAATGTGATGCTTTTGATAAAACATGAACATCTACGATTTTCATTTCATTAGATTTACTGGTAGTCCCTAAACGATATTTCCAAAGACCAGTTTCAATATGGTTTTCACGGGTTGAGTTCGATACTAAAACGGCCCCTAAACCTGCAGAAGAATAGTTGCTGCGAATAAGACTTCTAAAGGCACTATCCACCTCAATTGGAACTCTTGATTCTGAAGGTGCTCCTATATTTGATTTTATCCATGATTTGCCCTGGGGATCTATCAAATCAGCAATAATAACTTTCTCAGAACCTTGATATTCAATATTAAGAATAAAACTTGCGACATCTTTTGAAAGCGAGACTTCTTTCCAGTCGGAAAGACGCCCACTAAAAGTCACTTCCGTGGCCCAAAGCAGGGGAGTAAAGCATAGATAAAGGAGAGCGAGCATTTTCATTCTTAGATTCTAGGGGAGATCTCTCCATAAATCCTCGAAGTTATAATGATTACCAGATTGTCTATTTCTTAAACACCAGTATTGAAAGATCTTCAAGGATCTCCAAAACAATGAAATCTTCATCTAAAATTCATTTATACAATTTTTAACCTCTAATCATGGGAACACTATGAAAATGAAAATCGCGCTATCTCTCTTAGTCTTATCATCAACTGTCTATGGCAAAACTTATATTACGGAAAGGCCAAAGAACATCAAGCAAATGGTTGGAGTTGAGAATCTTCTCGAACTTACTGAAGAACTCGATGGAAGAATCGCAGATGTTAACAACTCGTCTATGATGATTAAAACGTTGAGCGTTTCAAGTAAAACTGATTTTTGCATGAAAGTAGGAGCATTGAGTGCCACAATGAAATCATACAACAAAGCTTTCCATCATTTCATCCCTGAATCTGCACCTTATTTTATGAATAAATCACAATCTGATCTGCATCAAGCGGCCAATGAAATTGACTATAAAATAGCAAATGAAATGAGAAGTCTTGAGAGCTACTGTTCAGGACAATACGGACTTAGCGCTGATGAGCGCACAGAGATCATTAACAGAATAAGAGATGCTTATAGCGATAACTCCTTAAATGTGAATATCGCAGCAGAAAATAATGAAATTCTCGCTCCAATGAAGACTGATGACTTGATTCAACACCAAAATGAAAAAGTAAAAAAAGAAAAAATTAAAAAGTGCATGCTTTTCTAATGTTGTGCTTTAAAAGCCTAGTCAAAGCCGAGTAGAGAAATCCATAGACCCTAACCCCCTATAACTATCATTATAGGGGGTAGTGACAAAAGAGGGTTTAAGCCTTTAAAATCATTCTAGACACTTAATTCTAACCTTAACTATGGACGGTTAACGATGAAAGAAAATCTCGGATTACTGCTATTACGACTCGTTTCTGGGCTTACTATGCTCATGTCCCACGGCTGGCCAAAGCTGATGGATTTTACCGTAAAGAAAGATGTTTTTCCTGATCCTTTGGGCATTAGTTCACCTGTATCATTGGCGCTTGCGGTTTTTGCTGAAGTCGTTTGTTCCTTGCTGCTTGCGGCCGGATTCTTCACCCGCTGGGTGGCAATTCCACTAGTCATCACTATGGCCGTGGCATTCTTTATCGTGCATTCGGCAGATCCCTTTGGTAACAAAGAATTGGCCTGGGTTTATATCGCGATGTTTGGAACATTGGCCCTAACTGGTCCTGGCGGTTGGTCGGTAGATGCTCTTTTGAGACGCAAAAAAGACTAAAAAAGTGCCCATTTTTTGAGGTCTTTTGGACACCCAGGAGACCTCGAATTTTCAAGCTTTTAGGGCCATTTTCAGCCCTAACCTACAATACTTAATAATCCTACTCAACTATCCGATAAGATAGAATGATGAAGCCCTTGATGATTGTCTCTTTATTTCTTGTGAGTTTATCTGCCTACAGCGCAGGCGAAAATTCTAATATTCAGGCCAATAGCGGAGCTCCGGCCAAGCCAAAGTTTGAGGCCAAGTACGGAGCGATTCAAGGTAATGAGCAAGCGGATCGATTGCTCAAAATTCCACAAGTCAAAGCTATATACGAAAAATGTGTGGCCGATAATCAACCAGTCGAAACATGTTTATGGAACGGCGTGAGCGCTGATAGTTCAACTAAAAAACTTGTTGAAGATGAACTAGATAAAATGAATAGCAGAGATGGTGTCCCAAATTCGGATAAGGCCCAGTACGAAGCAAGAAACCTGACAAATATTAGAACAAACAGCGTGGCCAACGATCCGTCAAAGCGATTGGCGGCGAGTGATGACTCCCCTCAAAAGAAGCTAGAGGCTTATCTTTTTAAAAAATTTACAGAAGCCATGTATGGTAAAGATAAAAATGACAAAAAATTTATGATGGACCACAATGTTTTCTATTCTCTCTATCAATCGCAATTGGGGAAAAATTTAATCAGCGCCATTTCTTCTTACGCCATGGATAGTGAAAATGTGTCAGGTGTTTGTTTAGTAGGAACCGACAGCGATTTACCAAATATTAGAAAGACTAATTTAGAAAAATTAAGTCAGCAAACAACAGTCACGGGAAAAAATCCTGACGGGACAGATAAAGCCCCTGAAGAAAGCAGTGCTGCCTATGGACACTGGGGTCGATGCTCTACTCAAATTGAAGCACTATGTACCGGAAGCACGCTCTACAGCAGCTTGCCAAACCCAAACAACGACGATCCTCATCCTATGCAAGCCAGAATTGACGAATCAAAAAAACGCTCATGCGCTGTTTATCGCTATATCAAAGATACACGTCAAGCGCTTAAAGAAATGGAGCAATTGAGTAAGAAAATGGAAGAGAAAGCTCAAGCTGGGTTCAATACCAATCCAACTGAACAAGCGATATACCAACGTGAAAAAATCGACGAAATGATGGCAATCTCATCTCAAGAACTGGTCCAAGATTCAGGAATGCAAGAGGCATTAACTAAAAGACAAGAAGAGCTTAAAAAGTGTGAAACGGAATACGATGCAAATAAAGAAATTTGCGACAAGTACTTATCAGGAAAAAAAGAAGATACGGATAAACTCAAAGCTGAATTTGCACTGAGATCAATGGTTCAAAACGATAAAATGGAAAAAGACTTTGATGCGACAAATAAAGACAGTGATGACAATCTTAGAAAATATCTTCAAGAAGAAGGTCGAACAAAAGAACAGATTGATCAAATTATGGCGCAAACAGAAGATAAATTAATAAAATTAAAAGGTGAAATAAAAGCGAAGTTTAAAAGTGAGAGAGATCAACTCATTAATGGATTAAAAGAAAAACTAAGCAAGACAAGTATTGAGAATAAACCTGAGGATACTCAAGCCCATTTTGCGGAGATTAAGAAAGAATTTGATGCAAGACCGGATTATCTTAAACAGTTGGTTTTCTTTAACAATATTGTTACCGGTTTTATTGAAGTTGGTGGCAGCAATGGCAAGAGTTTTAAAAACACGGCCGCTCTTGAACATGAATTAAAGAAGAGCGCTTTTGCGACTGAAAATAGAACTCCGGCCAGTGGCGCAAGTGCGCCCGCCAGCTCTCTATCAAACATTAATGTCAGCATCGATGACATCAAAAAGATCAAGCCGAAAGAAGGTAACAGCAAAGGTGAAAGCGTCAATTTGGATGTTAAGCAAATTAACGACAATTTTATCAAAGTCGAAGTTAAGCCTTAGTTAAAAATGCCCCGTCTGGTCTAGTCAAAAGTCCCCACAAGCTTCATAATAGAGCTCACTTTTAAACTTCAGCAAAGGAATGTCTGAGTGAACTACTACAGTGATGAAAAAGAATGGAAATGGATGTTCAATAACGCCATCGATTGGGATCAAATCCTGCCCCTATACTACCCTAGTTATCCCACAGAAGATGGGCTCAATAATAAAGAAGAAGTCATCAGCTTTTTAGAAGAGTTGATGGCCAATACCGGCGAATGGTGTGGAACAGCTGTTGCTGATCGTGCAGCCTTACTTGATAAAGTGGGTGCCGGAGAAGTGAAAGATGGTCGCACTTATTTAAGTGAGCCGATGCAACAGTTAGTGAAAGAAGCAACTGAACTTTCTGTTTTTGGACTCCCCCTTCCAAGAAAATATGGCGGACTTGAAACTCCCGTCTCTATTTATTTTCTCTTTCTCAACCAACTCTCCCGAGGCTGCATGTCTTCGACAACGTTGATTGCCTTTTTTACTTCAATTGCAGAAATGATCAATCGCTATTGTGATCATGAAACAGGCGAGAGATTAATTCCAAAAATTATTGCAGGTGAAATCTCTGGATCAATGAATCTCACTGAACCTGGATGTGGCTCTGACCTTTCAATGATCAGAACTTCTGCTACTCCTCAAGAAGATGGCTCTTACCTTTTAAATGGTTCAAAGATCTTTATTACCAATGGCGGAGGTGGTATCGGATTTATTTTGGCCAAAGTGAAAGGCGCTCCTGATGATCTCTCAGGAATTTCCATGTTCTTTGCAGAACAAGATATAACCCTTCCTAATGGAGAGAAGAAACTCAATTGGAAAGTGATGAAAAATGAACACAAGATGGGAATGCATGGTTCATTTACCACTGAGATTTTGTATGAAAACACTAAGGCCTATTTAGTTGGTAAAGAAGGAGAAGGCTTTAAGTACATGTTGCACTTGATGAACGAGGCCCGCATTTGTGTTGGTATTCAAGCGCTCGGTGGAATTGAAAGCTGTCTTTACCACGCTAAAAAATATGCAGAAGAACGCGTTCAATTTGGTCTCAAACTTACTGATCTTCCACTCTATAAGCGCAATCTCGAAGATTATGAAACAGAAAGAGATGCCCTTAGAGCTTTATTGGTTGATACCATGTCTCACTTTGATATTTATCTCAAACTCGAATCAAAAGAATGGCACACTAAAGATTTGAGTAAAGAAGAGAAAGCTCAGCTCAAAGAGGCTTCACTCTGGACTCGTAAACGCACACCACTCGTTAAGTATTACGCTTGTGAAACTTACACTCACCTTTCACAGCGAGCGATTCAGATGCTTGGTGGCTATGGCTATATGGAAGAATATCCGCTTGAGCGCATCCACCGAGATAGCTTTGGGCCACTACTTTACGAAGGAACCAGCCAAATTCAGGCCCTCATGGCCTTAAAAGATATTATTAAGTACGCCATCAGCAACCCAAAAGGATTCTTTACTAGTATTTTTTATAAACATCCTTCGACTTCATTTTTAAATGGAGAAAAGGAGTGGAGCCGCAAGTATAAGAGTGCCCATTATACTTTTAAGAAGAAGATGTTGGGACTACTGTTTGGAACTTTAAAACCTGAAGCTTCAAAAATGTTGGATTTCAAGAATTGGCAAAATCCAGACAATGTTAATTCATTGATGGAGCATGCTGAAACACTCTGTCAGGCATTATGTTATATGGAAACATTACGAGTTCTGTGTGCGCATGCTGATAAAGATGCCGCAAGAGCTGACTTGTTTCATCGCTACCATAGGCTGATCACTCCGCGTATGGAAGCCATCTATACTGATTGGAGCTTAAGAGTTTAAAAAGCCTTGGCCCTAGCTTGAATGAAGGAATAGTAAAAAACAGCGTTCGGATCATTGCGGACAGTTTTAAGCTCTTCCTTCGCCTTGCTTACTGTTTCTTCATCGACATATTTATCTTTAATGAGCTGCTCACTGGCCGAAAGTAAGAGTTCAGTCCAGAATTCGATAAATTCCTTGCGCTTTCCAGGTCGACGATTATCGAGATGCCAGGTCTTAGATTCAACTTTGATATCGCGATAACCCTGTTGCAAGAGAATATTTCCAAGCTTGGCACCGATAAATGGATCGCCCTTCATATCGTATTGATAATCATTGAAGGCCATCCAATATTTCCAAACATGAGGAGAGTAAGGCTCGAGAAAAAAACTAGAATTTAAAACTTCTGTTATATAAACGACGCTACCAGGGCGTAAGACGCGTCGAACTTCGCTCATGACTTTTCCTGGATCAGGTACATGTTCCAAAATCCAACATAAAAAGGCTCCATCAAAAGTTTCCGACTCAAACTCAATATTAGTGGCGTCCATCTCATGCAATTGATATCGACCTTTTGCATAGGCACAAGATTCTAAAGATTTCTTGGCCGCTTCCAATTGATTAGGAGAGCGGTCGATACAAGTAATATCAAGCTTAGGAAAACGTCTCAGTAGAATTTCGGTCTGAGCACCAACACCAGAACCCACCTCTAATAATTTTTTTACATAAGAGAGATTGATATCTTTATAAACGGTATGCTCAGTGAACTCAGCTTGCTTGCGCAATCTCTTTTGCTCGATAGAATCAAAACCATGAAGATAGGGAAACTCTATTTTTGACATAAAAAACTCCTCTTAAACTACCTTCATCCTACCATGATCGATTACTCATCATCGTTAAAAAACTCCTCTAAGTAGTCAATATTTCGTAAAATAAAAGACATGTCCAAAATCAATTTAGGGGTTGAGCAGACATGTCATTAATAAAAGAAAGGGAGCATGATGTTTTTTGAATAAATGAAAAGACGCGATTAAAACGCCTTCATTGAAACAATCACTCGCATCAAACGCGAGACAAATACTTTGGAGGATACCATGAAATTGATCGCACTACTTGCTACTTTGCTCTCTATCTCTTCTGCTTTCGCTTACACTTCAGTCTCAGGTGACAAGATTCATTTCCAATCTGAGTCGACATGGGTTTCTGCTGTTTTCAGTAAGTCACTTTGTTTAGACGGTGACACTTATGAAGCAGTTATCAACAAGTGTGTTGAGTGGACTAACGATGATGACAGAAGATGTGTTCGCAATATCAAGATCACAGCTTACCAACCAATGAAATCAACTCGTCAACGTTGTGCTCAATTCGGTGGTAGAGACGATGATCGCTGTACTCGTTACGAAACTGTTGCTTACGTTCAAAGCCCAGTTCGTACAGTTAAGTTCCTAGACGAAGACGACAGAGTAATTAAGACTCAAAAAGTTACTGTTCCAGCTTGTAACTAATCATTTCCAAGGCCACTAGGCCGCGATTCACGGGACGATCCTCCATAGATTTGTCCCGTGAATTTCAATTTTTAGGGAACATAGGTTTGAGTCGTTTCTCTAAGATTTACTGAATTGTCACACGATTGCGCTCGATAAGATTCAACCACTAGCCCTAAAAGATTTGCAGAAGAACGAGAGTTAGTGAGAACTTTAAACCTTTCAACTTTATAAGGCGAATAAGTGACATCCGTTTTTACTTTTTTTCTGCCATAACGAATTTCATACTCATCATAAAGACCATTAACGAATCCAACTTCCATCACAGACTCACTATCAATTGTGACGACATTCGAAGGAGTATTGCCTTTCAAAACATCATCGCAAATTTTATTAAGTGGTCCATAAATATGAGTCATGATCGTTCTAAAATATGGACGCTGACTTTGTGATAAGTATTGAAGAGGCTGATCAAAAGCAATTTCGGTAACAACAGTATTTAAAAATTCTTGTTCTTTATGTCCATCACAGTAATTTTCTTTTAAATCAAAGGTAAATGGCTTGCCAACGAGCTCTGCTTTAAAGGTCGTGTGTTTTGATTTGAAAGCATAGCAAATTCTTAAGGCGACAGCGACTTCACTGTCTGACAATGGCGCCCCACCGGCTTGAATGGACTGTACCAGGGCTTGTTCTTTTTTAACGGTCTGGCGGTCTGATCCACATGAGACCAAAACGAGAGAAAGTAAAATGGCCATATATCCGAATTTATTCATTAAATAGGACCCAATTGCTTAAGGCCAACCATTGGCCTGTAGACACTTATCGGTCGAAGCAGTATTAAACTTAAGTCTTTTTATCGGGTATAAAGGAGTCTTGGTTTGAGCAATAAGTTGCCTGAAAGCTATCGTTGGGTTGAGACAGAAGACGGGTCAAAAACTCTCTACAGTCCGCTTTTTGATGAAAATTGCCACTCTACTGCCGGTGCCATAGCTGAGACCATTTACACTTATTTAAAACCTAATAAAGTACTCGAAAGAATTCAGGAGTACGGCACCCTATCCATACTTGAAGTTGGTTGGGGAACGGGACTTGGATTCCACACAACTCTGGATGCAGTGAAATCGCTATCATCAGCAACGATTGATTACCTCGCCCTTGAAATAGATCCGATCCTCATCGAAAACAGTCAAGACATGCGCTTTTCTGTCACTCAACTGACCTCAGAGATATTTGTTCATCAGGCAAAAGTTGAAAACATAAATTTGAGAATTCTTCAGGGAGATGCTCGCCGATCACTTCCCTTTCTCAAATCGATTGAACCTCAATTGCAATTTGATGTGATTTATCAAGATGCATTTTCCCCCAAGAAAAATCCTACTCTATGGACTGTGGAATGGTTTAAAGACATCAGTAAATGTGTCCACAAGCACACAACATTATCAACCTACAGTGCCGCTAAAAGAATGCAAAAGGCGTTGCTTGAGGCCGGCTTTGGTGTCTCGATTTTTCCAGGTCATGGAATGAAAAGTAAAGCGACACTCGCTCAATGGGACACTGTCACATCACCTGAGTTATTTGATAAGTTAAAGATCATTGAATCTTTCAAAGATTGAACATATTTGCACGCTTGGCCCAATCGCAACAAAAACGGTACAATAAATCTAAGATAAATTTTGGAACCTTTATGGCACAAGTGATTTTGGTCGAAAGCGACAAAACATTGAGAGAACTTCTTTCCATAAACTTTAGCACCTATGTTGGATGTGAAGTTGTTCCAAGAGAAAATGCCCAAGATGTCATCGCCCTTTTAACCATTCTTCCCAATGTCGATCTTATTGTTTATCACGCCATCGAAACAGATAAAGAGGGACCATTTCAACTCCTCACCTATGTGAAAGAAAATTGTCCTGATACGACGATTCTTTTCACTGGATTTGGAATTGAAGATGAAAGTTTTTCAGTCATTGTTCCTGAGTTTAAGAACTGGGAAAAAATTGTTCAACAAGCTTCGAAAATTCTTGGTATAACGACGGAGAGCTTAAGAAGAAGAGCAACTCCAGACTATATTCCAATACCGATCAATTATTTTCTAACGCTCGATTCTTCATGTTGTGATGTTTTTATTCGAATTAAAAAGGGCGCTGACGATTATCAATTTATCAAGCGTATTCACACCGGTGATACATATTCCAAGGCCATGGTTCAACGCTATGTCGAACAGGGTCTCAAATTTTTCTATGTCGCAAAAGATATGAGAGAAAACTTCACAAATTACGTTTCAAACTTTCTCGTTGAAAGACTTGAATCGAGTTATCAAGGTCCAGTTGATAAGCAGATTGAGCATATCGCTCAAAGTTATGATGTGGCCACTCGTGAAATTGCGAAACTAGGATTTAATACGGCCACCATACAGTTAACTGAAAGTATTTTAGAATCGATGACAAAAACTATTCAAAATTCACCAGAAATGGGACCACTGCTTCGAAAAGTTTTGAACTCCAAGACTGGATATATGTATCAACACTGTCATATGACCGCGATAGTCGCTTCTGAGATTTTAACCACACTCAATGCTGGAACAAAAGAAAATCATATGAAAATGGCCTATGCTGGTTTTTTTCATGACATCTCATTTGTTAATAATGAAGAATTAGCGAAAATTACAAGTTATGAGCAATTAGAAAAATCTGAACTCAATGCTGAAGATTGGGATTTGGTTTTTAATCACGCCCTTGAAGCTTCCATTATGGTTGGACGCCATCCAGATGTTCCTAAAGGCATAGTGGAAATGATTAGGAATCACCATGGTGCTATGAATGGAAAAGGATTTACCATTACAGAACCTGAAAAACTCTCCGCTATGGATAAAATATTCTTCATTTCTTGCGAGTTTGTAAAAGAGCTATTGGCCTACAAGGAAGCTGGTGGAAAACCGGCGCCCATCATCGATGCCTTATATACTAAATATACAGATGAAGAGATGGTTAAAGTCATTCGAGCTCTTGAAAAAACACTTCGTGCTAAAACTAAAAAATAGGATCCTGCATGTATAAACCGACTTCCATCACAAAACTATTGGGAATAGAAACGCCTATCATTCAAGCTGGAATGGTTTGGGTCTCTGGTGGAAAATTAGCAGCAGCCGCCGCCAATGCGGGCGCCTTGGGATTGATTGGTGCCGGATCTATGAAACCAGATCTCTTAAAACATCACATAGAAAAGGCACAATCTTTAACGACTAAACCCATTGGAGTTAATGTTCCCCTTTTATATAAGGACGTCGAATCTCAATTAAAAGTGGCCTTAGAATGTGGCATCAGAATTTTTTTTACAAGTGCAGGATCGCCAAAGAAATACACCACAATGCTTAAAGATCATGGCGCCATTGTTGTTCACGTCACCTCAACTCCAGAACTCGCCTTAAAATGCGAGCAGGCCGGTGTCGATGCTGTTGTGGCTGAAGGATTTGAAGCGGGCGGGCATAATGGACGTGATGAAATCACAACCTTAGCGCTTATTCCTCAAGTCGTCTCAGCAGTTAAAATTCCTGTGATTGCTGCTGGAGGAATTGCCACAGGTTCACAAATTGTAGCGGCCATGGCCCTCGGTGCTCAAGCCGTGCAAATGGGATCTCGCTTTGCCGTCACAAAAGAATCCAGTGCCCATGAAAATTTTAAAAAAGCGATCATGACTTCGGGACCAGGTGACACCAAACTGATGATGAAAAATCTGGTCCCTGTAAGACTCCTCAAAAATAAATTTGCGGAAGAAATAGCGGCCCTTGAAGATCGCGGCGCCGACGCCGAAGCACTCGAACAATTACTCGGCAAGGGTCGTGCTAAAAGTGGAATGCTCGAAGGCGATCTTGAGCGTGGAGAGTTAGAAATTGGCCAGGTTTCGGCCATGATTCGGCAAGATCTCACTTGTAAAGAGCTGATGAATCAGCTGAGTCGTGAAGTTCAGGCAACGATTAAAAATCTTAATGCACTCTTTTAAATTCCAATCGAACTCAACCATTGCTTGAGTTGTGGAAGAGGAAATGCGCCAGATTGTCTCGCCACTTCTTTCCCACCTTTTAGAACCAAAAGACTCGGAATACCTCTTATATTGAGTTCCTGCGACGCTTGTGGATATTTCTCTGTATTCACCTTCACTAATACGGCCTTACCTAAATATTCTCTTGATGCCTGTTCAAATGTGGGAGCAAAGCTGCGACAAGGGCCACACCAAGGCGCCCAAAAATCGACAATGATCGGCAAATCAGACTTGAGTGATAATTTTTTTAGACTCTCATAGCTCAGCTCACTAACGGCAGAATGCATTTCGAGTGGCTGATGGCATTTTCCACAATCAGGTTTTTGCTGTGTTAATTTTTGAGCGTTAATTTTATTAACAGCACCACAATGGGAACATACAGAATAAGTAAACATAAAAACCTCTCTTAGCTTTCAGCTGATAAAGTGTTCTTAAAATATTCTTCTAAGCGTGGATCGCGAATTTTAGGCAAATGAACTTCGGCCAAAACATAAAGATCCCCGCGACCAGCAACGCCTTTGCCTTTTAAGCGAAATTTTTTGCCAGAATCTGTCCATGCTGGAACAGTGAGATCAAAGGTTCCGGTTGGCGCAAAAACTTTCCATTGGCCACCTTGAACCGCTAAGTTCAATGGCAATTCTGCAGTGATATACAGGTCGTCGCCTTCTCGCTTGATTTGAGGATCTTCGTTGACGTTGATCTCAATCATCAAATCCCCTTCTTGCCCCTTTTGAAAGCCTGGACTTCCTTGACCTTTCATACGCAATTTTTGTCCGCTTTTAATTCCCACAGGAATAGCGATATCTAGTTGGCGGCCATCGGGAAGTGAAACTACGCGGTTCCCACCACGCAGAGAATCCATCATTTCAATATTCATTTTAAAATGGAGATCCTGTCCTTTCATATTTTGTTGACGTCCACCAAATTGAAATCCACCGCGACGCTGTTGTCCTCGGTTGAATCCAAAAAGAGAATCAAAGAGATCATTCTCTAAATCTTCGAAGCTAAAATGAAATCCTTGAGAAAAGCCGCCCGCTTGACCACCGAATCCGCCAGCACCTGCAAATTGATTTGGGTCAAAACCGCCATTGTCATATTTTTTACGGGCATCTTCGGAGCCAATCATTTGATAAGCTTCATTTACTTTCTTAAATTCTTCTTCAGCTTTTTTATTGTCAGGATTTTTATCGGGATGATATTTCATCGCCAATTTTTTATAGGCCTTCTTAATTTCGTCTTGGGTGGCCTTTTCGCCTACTCCGAGAGTTTTATAAGGGTTGATATTCACAGCTCCTCCTTAAACATAACTAAGTCTAAGATAGGAGCTGTTTCGCTTTTGGCAAGGGTCTTAACTCAAATTATCGATTTTGTAATGCAGCGATTCTTTTCTCTAGCGGCGGATGGCTGGCAAACAGCTCCATAAAAGCACCACGTGAGCTAATTTGCATGACTTCAACATTGCGAGCTGGTTGTTCACGCTTTTGCATTAAAACTTCATAATTTCGCTGTAAGGCGCGAAGGGCAGCTATCATTTTCTCACGGCCAACGATGGCGGCAGAACCGGCATCGGCACGATACTCACGCCATCGTGAAAATCCCATAACAACGGGAGCAGCAAGAATACCGAAGATCATTTGAAACAAATTATTTAACATAATATAAGCAAAAAAACCTAAACCCCCACCGCGATTATCATCGCGATCTCCACGCAAGGCCTGGTCAATAGCAAAAGTTGCAAGTCGAGCAAAGAACATCACAAAGGCATTCATGACTCCTTGAATAAGGGCCATAGTCACCATGTCTCCATTGGCGACATGAGCAACTTCATGGGCCAAAACAGCTTCGACTTCTTCCTCTCGCATTCCTCGAATAAGACCGGTTGAAACGGCAACAAGAGAGTTGTTACGTGAAGGACCAGTGGCAAAAGCATTCATGTCCGGAGAATCAAAATAATAAACTTCTGGCATTGTCGTCAGTCCTGCTTGACGAGCAATTCGGTGAACCATCTGAACAAAATGTCCCATATGTCCACGCTCATCGATAGGTCGTAGTCCCATGCTAGTCTTTGCCATCCACTTACTAATCCAAAGCGAAATAAAGGAACCACCCATCCCCCAAAGCAAACACATAATCATTAGACTTTGATAATTGATGCCGGTTGAATTGAGATAAGGTTCAATTCCTAATAATGAAATGATGGTCGAAATAACCAACATAATCAGTATATTTGTAATAAGAAAAAGTGAAATGCGTTTGGCCCACATCATGAGCGTATCCTCCAAAAAGTATTACACTCATTGTGGGATAACTGCTGTAAGAGTCAAGGTGGAGAAGGACGATTTGACGAGGATTTGACAATACTTCTAAGTCTTTAAAATTTATTACATATTGTCTGGCCTTTGTCCGATAGACAACCATGTTTTCAAACAAAAAAGTAACCACCAAAGATCTCATTTGGCAGGGCCTTATCTTTTGGGCCATTGTCTATACGGCAGCGGAAGCTCCCTACTCAATTGTCTACCACACTCGTATACATCTGTGGCAAGTGATCATTGATATCGTCATCGGTGCCATGTTCTTTGTTGATTTTCAAAGTCATTATCAAAAGCTAAAAAAAATTCGTGATAAAGAAAGAAAAAAAGGAATCATTGAATCTCATAAGCTCGAGCGCTTTACTCTCGTCATTGATTTGATCGCTTGTATCCCTTTTGATCTGATCGCTTATATGATCGACTCTCCTAACATCCAACAAATTTTGAGTCTGGTACGTCTCCTTCGTTTAGTTCGAGTCATGAAGATCGTCGATATGTTTGGTGATTTGGTTTTCGTTCCTAAATTTATTAAGATGCAAATGATCGTTGTGTGGTCATTGATGGCGGTTCATTGGGTGACTCTCGGATGGATTTGTATTTACCCCTCCGAAGAAGGCTTGAGTTTAGTCGATTATTATATCAAATCTTTTTACTGGGCAGTGACCACTCTCACAACGATTGGTTACGGCGATATTACTCCAAATACGACCGGTGGACGCCTCTACACCATGGTCATTCAAATCGCCGGGGTCGGTGTTTACGGTATCGTTATTGGTAACGTCTCACGCCTCTTTGCGGAGAATGCGCGTATCAAAGAACAGACTCGCGATAAAATTTCTCAACTCAATCTCTTCATGCGCCACTATCATATTCCCAATAAACTCCAAGATGCGGTCTTCGGTTATTATAATCATATCTTCACCAAGCGCTTATCCGATAATGATCATCAAATTATTTCTGAACTTCCTCAAGCTCTTCAACGCGAACTCCAGATGTATATGAACATCAACTTGATTCGCAATCTCACCATCTTCAAACATTGCTCGTTCGAATGCTTGCGTGCAGTTTCCTTATCACTAGAAGAGCGCTTCTTTGCTCCTGGCCAGCCAATTATCAATATTGGAGATCACGGCGAAGAAATGTTCATCATTGGCCACGGCAATGTCGAAGTCACACTGGCCGATGGAAAACCCATTGCCACGCTTACAGAAGGAAATTTCTTTGGCGAAATCGCCTTGCTTCAAGAGACCACCAGAAACGCCAACGTGCGTGCGATAAGTTACTGCGATCTCTTTTTGCTTAAAAAGACCGATTTCCTTCGCATTATCAAGGACTTCCCAGAGCTTCTCTCCTCAATGGAAAACCAGAGAAAGTAGACAAAGTCTCTCAAGCAATGCTTAGATTAAGATTCCAGATTATTTATTTAAGGAACCTTTATGAAATGCTTGCTCGTGCTTTGCTCACTCTTGTTCTCTCTTTCAAGTTTTGCGACAGATATGGACACACCCTATGATCAAATGCGCGATCTCAATATTGATTTGGAATCGATCATGTGTACGTTGAGCTGGGCCGCCATTTACAAGCCTGTGATTCAAAAACTTCCGGGTTCGGATAAGCTCAAGCACTGCACCCTTTCCTGTATGCTGGCCAAGAGCTGTAATGAAGAAACAACATTTCTTTTAGGAATTCTTAAAGAGCTATCAGATATGATGGGACACGGAACCCCAGAATACGAAGATATTCTTGCCAATATCAAAGGCATTCAAATCTCACGCGATCTCGATACACAGCTCATGTGTTATCCGACATGTAAGCAGAGTTTTTAATCTATTTGTCCTGACTCTTTTTAAAATTTTCTTTTGTTATTTGTTCTGTTTCATCAGAGATCTCTTTTAATTTTCTTCCCAACTGATTAACTGAGTTGTCGAGCTTGTAAACTCTTCCATCAGGAGACTGACAAAAGGTTTGATCATTATTAGGAGTACAAAATCCATTTGTATAGACCGGGTTTTGTAAATAAGGATTCATGATATAAGGGTTTGTATTCGTTGGTGGAATATAATTTCTTTTTGCATTTTCTTCTGTAAATTTAGAAATCAGAACACCTACTTTTGTTTGATACTCTGTTAACAACTTTTCTCTATCTTCATCTTTAGCATCGGCCTTAATTCCTGTGAGCTCAGTGAGATACTCCAACTTCAACTTTAGAATAGCTTCCCTTTGCTTTGGTTCTGTAATTCCATAGTAATCAGAATTGATAAATGTTTGTGACTTCGTAAAAAAGGGCTGCACATATACTGGTGATTCTGCAAAAGAATCAGGAACAATAGTTATCAAAAAAAGAAAAGAAAAAAACATCTTCATAACAACCTCTATAGACTTATCGGTAGATATGAAGATGTCTTTAAATAAGAAATCTTGAATTATTTCCCTAGTTTTTGAATCACATGATTTTTCGCATCTTCAATCATCTTTTCATAAACTTTTGGATCTTTCCAACGCTCTTGAGCTTCTGGAGAGAGTTTATGGATGGGATCGAAGTAAGCAAAGACAGCGCCTGGTTTTACGTAAGGAGCAGTCCAAATACTGATACCGTTTTCTTCGTCGTAATACTCGTAGCTAGCAACGTGGCGCTTGCCTCCACCACCAGGAAGATCACAAACAAAAGTAGGCGTATTGAATCCGGCCGTTGTTCCTCTCATCGCCTTTTCTAGCTCTTCAGCTTCTTTCAGCGTCGTTCTAAAATGCTCACATCCCGGAACCATGTCATGTAAATAGACGTAGTAAGGTTGAATATTCATATAGGAAAGTTGGCGAATCAAAAGAACCATTTCGTCTACTGAGTCATTAACACCTGTTTGCAAAACAGCTTGGTTGCGAACGATAAAACCTTCTTGAAAAAGCTTATCCATCGCAAGCACTGACCATTTGGTGATTTCTTTTGGTGACGAGAAGTGAGTGTGAATCACGACTTGCTTTCCAAAAGAGCGACCAAAAGCATGCACATCTTTTAAAGCTTGAAACCAAGCTTCATCTGAAGTGATCTTCATGGGAAAAATGGCAATTCCTTTGGTGGCATAACGAATTCTTCTAATATGAGGAATCTTGAGAAGACTCTCACCGATATACCTGATCTGATCTGGAGTGAGCATATAAGAGTCACCACCAGAAATAACCACGTCTTCAATCAACGGGTTTTTAGCAATATAATCAAAAACCTTGTCCCAATTCTTTTGATTAGCACCGTAAGATTCTTTTTCAACAGCTTCTGTCGAACCGCCAATCAAGCGAGAGCGCGTACAGTACGAACAATAAACAGGACATAAAGTTGTTGGCAAAAAGAGTACTTTATCTGGATAACGATGGGTCAGCATCGGTACTGGAGAATCTTCATCTTCATGCAAAGAATCTTCTTTGTAATAAGGATGATCGGGAAGAAATTGCGATCCGAGAGGCAAGAATTGTTTTCGCAAGGGATCGTTGATGGGATCTTTCCAATCGATCAAGGCAAAAATATACGGAGTGATCCGAATATTCATAGGTGTAATCTTTTGGCCTTCTTCAATATCTTTCACGATCTCATCACTGACGAGATTGCCGAGAACTTTTTTAACTTGATCTACTTTTCTAATTGAGTTTTTAAGTTGCCACAAATGATCACCAAACTGATCTCTAGTGACCGAGGCCCATGCTGGTATTTTTTTCCAAAATTCATCATCCCGAAAGTTTCGGTGCTGAAGTTCAGGTATTTTTTTACTTACCTTAGCAACGGGTGCTGTACTCATATCATTATCCTTTTACAAAAATATAAATTGTGAATCGACTTATAAGCCTTTTTACTAAAATTTTCAAGGTTTTAGCTGTATTCCTTAACGCTTCGTGGGATGGAAGTATTTATGAAAAACAGCTTTCTTGCGCGTCGCTTTCTTAGTGTAAAGCGCGGCATCCTTTTGTTTAAAGGCTTCAATGGCTTGATACATCTCAATCGGAGAGAGAGGAAGCTCTCTACCTTCATGAATTTTGACCAGCTCTTTATGAAATTCTTCCGCCACGATATCGAGAACCATGAACATTTTAAGCTGAGCCGTTTTCATGTTGAGCGGGAACTTCTCTGTTAATTTTTTTCTAATAAAAGGAGTTCTCCTCATCCACCAAGCAGCATGCGCCTTAATCCCCATCATTGCAGTTGGATCAAAAGCATAATTTTCTGATTCCATCCACTTAAAGAAATTTGTGAGGATAGCATCTTTCATTCTTATATCGCGAACCTTCGCTGGATTTCTAAATTCAGCAACAAGCTCCACTCGCGGGTCAAATTCAATATCCCCTGGAGCAAAAGTATCGAAGGTGTCGACGTTTTGTTCGTTAACCGAAATTCCTAATGCACCCAAAAAGGGAATGAGTCCGCGATTAAATTTAGTCTTGAATTTTGGAAGATTAAGCTTTCCTTCTGACGCCATTTGATAGCCGTCGTAAATAACTTCTGAACAGAAGAGTTTTGAATTGTCTTTATAATCCATGCCAAAATCATAGCGAATATTATTTTTCTTATCTTGGCGCTTTTTTACTTTTTCATACATCATTTTTGCTGCTTTATGGGCCATCTTTGCATCTCCAAAACGGAAGACGACTTCTCTGGCATTAAGAGACTCGAGGTGTTCATGGATTTCAGCAGTTACGTTACCTATTTCAATATGAGCTTCTACCGTAAAAAGCTTTCCTGAATCGTCGCGATAGACAAGGGTCAAATGACTAAACTGAGTATCGACAGCGCCAATTCGTGCGATGGCCGCTGATGAATAGGCATTACCGCGTGATAAAATCATGTCTCCTGATTTGAGATCGTGCCAATCTTTAAAACTATCTTTAAATGTTGGATTCACCAGAAGATAAGGTTCTAAACCTTCTAACGATTTATAATCCTCACCTTTCTTATCGCCATTTTTCGTTTCTTTAATTTCGACCATATAATCTTCAACATATCTGAGCACTCGAATCATATCTCGAACCGAGGCAAGACACCCTACTTCATCAGGAGTTTGAGCATCTGTGAGTTGTTTCAGTTTTTCTTTGATTAAAAGACGAGTTTCAAAAGAGCGCTTAATCACGCGGTCAAGATATTCGGATGTGAGAGAAGAAGCATCAAATTTATCCGAAGTTAATTGAAAAAATTCTTGGTAGTATTGCGAAAGTCCTTCATGGCACTCTTTAGCGCTGCTGACTGGATTCTCAACGTCACTCCCTAGTTGGTCAATCAAAGCGTAGATATCTCCCTTCTCTGTATACGAAGCTGGTACTCTCCATTTTTGCCCAAGAGGCGAGCAGCTCACAGAAGAAAGAGAGAGGATAAGTGCTGAAACAGCAAGACTTCTGAAAATCATAAGAAACTCCATTAACTTATTAATAAGGTCACAACCAATCAGCTTCTTTTCGGGAGATTGTGGGATGAAGTTTAAGAGGCTTTTTGTCGCTCTTTCCAAACGTCGTAATATTCTGTTCTATTCAAACGATCGACTTGAACGTGGGCCGATTTGATACGATTTCTAACAACTATCCGAGCAGTGGGGTCGGTTAAGCTATTTGTGAGTTGATCAAGTATATCAACACTCTCTGAGAGGAGGTTGACGAGTTTTTTACTGGCCTTAACGTTCTCTGGCATGAGCAAAGCACAGCTACAGACTTCAGAGCAATCCTTAAGGTAGTTATGGAGCGTAATTGTTTCTTCTGTATCAAGACCTTTTCTTAGATCTTCATAGATATCCTGAATCTTAGAGACGATAACCTCATCAAGCGACTCTCGCGAATTAGTCTCGACAAAAGTATTTACCACTTCTTTGAGTAAATCCACTTTGCCAAATAAATGTTTTTGTAATCTCACTGGATTCTTAATCACGTGCATGGTACCTCTGGCGGTAAAATATTTAACTCTTTGATGATAACACCTACTCCATCGGCTATTGCGTCTTATGGCTTGATAGACAAAGCTTAAAAAAGCAGCACATTTTTTAAACGCTCAATTTCACTCGTTTTTCGTTGTCAAAAACTACTAATTCGCCAAAAATAGAGAGAACATTAATCAACTAAGGTTATTGCCCGTGAAAAGAATCCATTTAGTCCTTTTTTGCCAACTCCTGTTTGCACCAGTCGCAATGGCAGGTTTACCTCCCCTTCATGGCACCCTCCAATGGCATGCTCTCTCCGTCGATGAATCTTTTCAAAATGCTAAAGTTTTTGGTACTGCCTTTCTCTTTTCAATTCCCGATTTAAAAGTGACAGAGTCGATTACGCTAGAAGCTGAAGCTGGAGTGAACCTTGAAATAGGCTCGAATAATTCAACCTACATAAAAGAATTTGCTCCTCAAAGAGAAGTCGTGCTTCGCAAAGCCTATCTCGAATTTCTTCCAGTCTCTTTTATACAAATGAAAGCGGGCGCCATCAACCAACAAGACTATCAATCACCACTCCTTCTAGGTGGACGAGCTTTTGTCGCCGCTCAAGAGCAACTGACGATACCAATTGGAGAATTGAAAAATATTACCTTGCGCTCACAACAAGCCATACCGAGCAATGATACCCTTACCAATCGCATAGGTGCTGTTGAAGGCAAGCCTCCTCAATTCATGATTCATTCACTAGGTGCAGATTTTGATGGAGACGTGATCTCTATTCAGCTTGAAGCCTCTCTATGGCGCTTTCAAACTCTTCCAAATTCTGTCGCCTATTATTCTCGATTCATGGGAAATACTGTCGTCGGAATTGGTACAGATGCCTCACGTTTTTATTATAATTATTATGGAAAAAATGCCTCATTTAAAATTGGTCTCTTTGAAAGTTCGCCAATAAATTTTATCTTCTCCGGCCAATGGGTCAGAAATGACGAAGCAGCAACGGGCCATGATACTGGCCTAATGGCCTCCGGCGGACTTGGTCTCTATGGTCACCGCTTTAGTCTTCATTGGTTAAAAAATGAATCGGACAGCTCTGTAGCATTCTACAATGCGAGCAGCTTAGGTCATAATAATCGCAAAGGATATGGAGTCTCTCTCGAAGGAGCAGTCAATCCCGTTTGGAATTATTCTTTAAAATATTGGAACTTGGATTTGATTGAAAGCAATCTTTATCAATCGGCCGGCACACGATTTCAATTTGGATTAGAGCGTTCGTTCTAGTGACAAAAAGGCAACTGATCCCAATGATTTTTTATAAACTGTCCGATGCGTGCACGGGTTACGGCCTTAGTCAGGACAGACCAATAATAATAGCTGCTCGGAAAGAGTGTTCCTGGCGTGATCCCTCGGCCAGGTTTACCATTCAATTGCTCTTTTAAGATAGAAAGGCCGCACGCCAAATTTTCTTCACCGACAAGTATTGTTTCACTATCAATTCCTCTGCATCCCGAATGATAATAAGCATCGCTTGTGGAGAGTTGGAGTAACCCCTCTGAGTACTTACCTAAGCCATTTTCATAATAACGAAGGGATTCATTAAAGCTTGATTCCTCTTGCGCCATGGCCGCTATAAAGACAATCCAAAAACCTAAACGTTGATCACTAGAACTAAAGGCATAACCTGGACAATTAGCTTCAATGAGATCCTGAGAACGAACCTCTATTTTATCAAATTCCAAATCTTTTGCAGTAAAGGCAACGGTATCAGACCAACCTAAACGCCATTGATGGTTTTGATAAGGGACTTTCTTTATAGAAGGGAGCTGCTGAGGTGTGGGGTCAGGTCTGGTTTGGATGGGTGGATTTTGCGTTATGACTTGCGCGCTATCCACAGCCTCTTTTCCGCAGCCTGTGATTAAGATTACTAAAAATACGTTTTTTAAACAATTCTTCATAAAACAATTGTCACAAATCCCAAATAATAAGAAAGACGCAACAAAACACAACTTAACGCCTCAGTTTTTACGCGTCAATTGACCTCATTTTGTATTTTCTGAGAGTTAGAACTTATTTTCATCTCATAATTCCTATTATGTGAACAATGATGCTTTTAAAAAGAGTAGTTGACGATTTTGCTAATGTCAGTTTTTCGTCAATTTTTCTTTAATAAGTGTTGCGACACCAATAAAATAGCTGAAATGAAAAAAGAAAATTTCCAATGGATGGAAGAATTTTTGGCGCATAACGAACGAATGAATCGTTCGCAACATACTTTAGTCAACTATCGTTTTGACTTGGAAAAGTTTATTGCGTGGTTCGAAAATATTTACGATTTACCTATTACTAAAGTCAGTGCCCAAATCATTTCAGATTATCAGGAATTTCTAAAAAGGGGCCTCAATATAAAAAGGCCTCTCTCGCATTGGGATAAATTTAAATATTTTGTGCAAAAATGGGAGCGCCCAAGGCCACAGATGCTGGCCATTAAAGAAGCTCATTTTTTAGCAGTGGCCTCACAAAAAAGACACTTATCAACGCTCAAAAATTTTTTTGAATTTTTAAAGCAAAGTTATGAAGAAAAAAAGTCATTTGCAATAAATCCTGTAAAAGACAAATTACACGCCATTAAATTAAAAGATATAGATCAAACACATACAAAGCTTTTTTGGAAACAGGATTGGGATTCGCTGAATGAAGCAATCACAAAGCCACAAGATCGTCTTCTCTTGCAGTTACTTTATTTTGCGGGATTGCGATTGTCAGAGGCGACTTTCTTGCGATGGGAACACATTGACTTTGAGCGCGGACGCTTAAAAATCCCTCGAAAAGGAGGAAAGATTCACGAATGGATGCCCCGGCATTGGAATGAATTGTCCTATCAATTAAAATTTCATCTTCAGAAAAGTTCCACATCTTCTTTTGTTTTTTGTCGAAAAAATGGTGATCCTTATTCAACACGAGCAATGTACGGGCGAGTCATGAAAATCATTCAAAAAGCAGGACTCTCGACTGAACTTGGACCTCATTCTTTTAGAAAAGGCTGTGCCACTGATCTCTATTTAGAAACGCGAGATCTCTTATATGTTCGCGATTATCTCAATCACAGCGACGCCAAAGTGACCCAAACCTATATCGATCGCGAATTTCTCTCAGAACAGTATCTTCTTCAGGATCAATCTCCTTATGCTTGAAAAATTTAGAGTAATCATTGTTTCACTTTATCTTCTCTTGATCTCAGCCATTATCTGCCTGGCCTATCTCATCAGACCTTTTCATTATCCTTGGCTGCAAATGACAGGTCGAATATTTGGAAAAGGTGGCTTGTGGTTACTGGGGATTAAAATTGAGGGTGAGGGTTTAGAATTAATGGAAAAACTTCCTTCTTCAGTTGTCATAGGAAATCATCAGCATAATATGGACGTCTTTATTTACTCTTCATTTTTTCCTCCCAATTGTGTCACCGTCGGGAAAAAATCTTTGATAAAAATTCCCTTTTTTGGATGGCTCTATTATCTATCAGGACAAATTCTCATTGATCGCCAAAATAAAAAGAATGCTTGGTCGGCCATGTCTCAAGCAGCGACAAAATTAAAAGATCATAATCTCACCGTGATGATTCTACCGGAGGGCACGCGCTCAAAAGGTAGAGGTTTACTTCCCTTTAAACGGGGAGCTTTTCAATTGGCAAAAGAATCGAATCGCCCAATCATTCCGATTGCAGTCTCCGATGTCTATAAGAACATTGATCTCAATCGCTGGCATGCGGGAACTCTGAAAGTAAAAGTTCTACCGGCCATTGGCCTAGAAATTGTTCAAATGAAGACACCTGAAGAATTGGCAAAGTTGGCCCATGATCATTATTTAGAGGCCCTAAGGCATTTAAATCCCATAGTTGCATAAAAACGAACGATCGTGCTATAATTACACCATGAGCAAAGGACAACTCACTAAAGATCAGATCCTCCTAACCGCACTCGAATTTTCGAGTAAGTTTGGTTTTGAAGCCTTGTCTATAGGCAAACTTGCCGAGGCCGTGGGTCTTTCTAAATCGGGTCTCTTTGGTCATTTTAAATCAAAAGAAAAACTACAAGAAATGATTTTGGATTACACTGCCGACAGTTTTACTTTTAAAGTTTTTCTTCCCGCAACTAAAATGCCACGAGGAATACCTCGCATCGATGCCATTTTAGAAAACTGGGTCAAGTGGACAAAAAATTTGATGAAGGGTGGATGCCCTCTTCTCACAGCGGCGATTGAATTCGATGATCGCCCAGGTGAAATACGCAATAAAGTACGTGATCTCTACCGCCAGAAAATGGATTTTTTCAAAAAAGCCGCTGTCATCGCCGTAACCGAAGGACAGTTTAAACGAGATTCTGATCCAGAACAGTTTGCTTACGAATTTTATTCTTTGATGGCGGGTTACCATATCAATTCAAGACTTCTTGACGACAAGAAGGCCGAGCAAAAACTCAAAACGGCCTATCAAAAACTCATCAACGATTATAAGGTCTAAGACAAAAGGGGGTTGTTATGAACACACCATTGACAGTCACATCTCAAGTACAAAAAAGCACGAACGATCGCATTTTAAAAAGCCTTATTCCTTCAGTTATAGAAAAACTATGGGATCTTAATCCCGAACTTTTTATGGGCACCATTGAAGAACTTTTTATGCGTCCAAAACCGTACCAGATTCGTGACAGAGAAAAAATGTTCATGAGCAAGGCCGTAGTCGACACGCTCTTCATTGAAGACACATTTCAAACCATAACAACCTATGAGTGGCGACAAGAAAAAAGTAATGCTCCTGTTGTTCTCGTTAGTCATGGTTGGGCCGCACGCAGTTCGCAAATGGTGACACAAATGCAGGGCCTTTTTGAAAAGGGCTATACTGTCATCAGTTATGATCAAACTGCCCATGGTCTCTCAACAGGTTCAAGTACAAATCTTTTTGATTTCATTCTTGTTCAGTCGAGAGTCCTCCAGCGCTTTACAGAGGTCGAATACATTGTGGCCCACTCAATGGCCTGTTCAGCAACTCTGGTTAATCTTTCGACCCATCCATGGATACGCAAGGCCACGCTCATTTCTCCCCACAGAGATATTCTCCAAGAAATTGGATATTGGTTTTCGCGTGCAGGAATTCAAGGAAAACTACTTGAACGAATCATCCACAATATGAGTGGACGTTACAACTTAAACTTCGAAGAAGTTCGCGGTCGTATCGCCCATAGTTTAAAAGAAAAAGAACTGCTTATTATCCATGATACTGAAGATAGCGAATGTCCGTATCACGAAGCTGAAAAGCTTCATTATGAAGCGCCAAAATCGAGTTTTATGAAGACTGAAGGTCTAGGCCATTTCAGGATTATACGAAGCTCAAGCGTCCTCGAAAAAATGGCAACTTGGATGGCTGAACCTGCGAAGTTATGATGTAACTTCAGTATGTTATATATATAAATAAAGAAAATCTAAGTTATATCCGATAATGGAAGTCGGATGAATTGGATTAAATCTCTTTCTTTATTTAGCCTCCTTTTAATGTCTGTACCGAGTACTTGGGCCCAAGATTCAGACTTTACCTTTGATCCCAAAACCAAGTCCGTCATTCCAAAATTTTTAGGCAAGGTTTTACTCCTTAAAGGTCAGGCCAATGCTCTTTCAGAAAAGGGCGAACAAAGAGCACTCAAAATTGGCGAAAAACTTTATCTCAACGATACAGTTCAAACCGAACTCTCATCCTTCTTAAAAATTGAAATGGTCGACACTTCCCTCATCACATTAGGCCCAGATTCTTCTCTCAAATTTGATGAGTTCAAGTATAGAACAAAGGAAGATCGAGAATCGGTCTATAATCTTATCAAAGGACAATTGCGAACTCAGTTCAGAGTGAAAGCCCCAAAAGAAGAGGCGATCAAAGTAAAAACCGGAATGGTTTCAATGGGTGTTCGAGGTACTGAATTTGTGGTCAACAGTAAGGTTAATTCAAGAAATGAAAGAATCAGCGAAGTCGTCCTTCTTTCGGGAAAAATTCATCTCTATGACAAGCATGCAAAAAAAGATTTCAATATGAAACCACGCGATCACTATATTAGTATTGAGAGTGCTATCGCTGGTCAAGGTCGAGGTATCCAAGAAGAAATGGATGAAGAAACTTTTGAACAACTCAAAGGCCAAAAATTAGACCCTCGTCGCCATTTCACCCCTCTCCTCTCATTTCATGAATTGTCCCAAACAGCTTCCTTAAATTCTTCATCTTCAACTCGTTCTGCAGGTCGCGGACCCGCTTCTGTTGAACTTGATCGTGAAGCAGATGATTATACCCCTACCAGATCTTGGCGTTCTACTTTGAACGAACTCAATAAGCGACTTAACGAAGATGACTAAACCCTATCAAGATTTTTGTGGAGTCTATCTGCAAGAACAAGGCAATAAATATGTCTTCTTTATCAAAGGCGATCAGCTCCATCTCAGCGCGAATGGAGACCAAATTGTTTTGTCGCCCCATGAAAGCGATAAAGATACGTTTGTTTTTGATCCTACAAAAGTTAAAGTAAAGTTCAATCGTACTTCTCAAGGCTTTTGTCATTTTGTCGATTTTTACTTTGCTGATCGCCATACTATCGCAGTTCGCAAATTTGATGGCCGCAGCAGCCTAGAACGAATCTTAAGCTTTGATAAGCGAGATTTTATCCTACTCTTTATCGGGTTTTGTATTTCATTAGCCTTTTTTGCTACAGTGTTTAAAGTTCGGTACTAGGTGGTACCTAGATGTCGATTAATTTAATATCCAAAAAGAGAAGTTTCAGTTTAGAGCAGAAAGTTTTATTAATTTCTTTTTCATCTATTTTGTCGATCATTCTTTATTATCTATTTCAAAAGAAAGCCTTATTCTTGCTTACCCCTTTAGTCATCTTAGCTTTTTTTCTAGGATTTTTTTATATCTATTGGTCAATGAATCTAAAAATAGAAAAGTATCTCCTTGTTATCCTACAAATACCACTTGGGATTTTGCTTTATTTTAAAATAGATAATTATGTCCAATCTATAATTTTATTCACTTTCTATAATTGCATTATAATGTATACACAAAGATGGTTCATTCTTTCTTCTGAAAAATCACGAATAAAAAAGAAGTTACCCCTTTTAAAGAAGTGTCTCAATTGCAATCAAAATTTGAAGATTGATCAATACATTGATCTCATTCTAGGCAAAGAATTTTTCTGTGATAATTGCAATACAAGTATACAACCTAGCAATATCAAATCTAAAAAAATAAAATATATAGTTATTGCGATATTATTCTCGATGCCAATTCAAATATTGGCCCAATTCAGCGTAGATCTAAGTTCATTTGATTTTTACTTGTCTATCGCCATTAATATGATCATCTACATATTACTCATTTTAAAGATTCTAAAAGTACAGTCTCTCTCAATTGACCTAAACGACAGGTCAGAGAGCAATATTCAGCTCAATAAAAAAGAAAATATCTTATTGATCCAACATCAAAAGGAAAAGGCCTGGGAAATGGCCAGTATGATTTTAAGACGTACAGGATTTAAGTTTATTGACCTAGAATATCAGGGCGATTCATTTAACCTTAAAGGTCCTTTTGGAATGATTATAAAAGCAGAATTAAAGTATAGAGAAGCGACAACTGAGTTCGCATTTTATATAACGTACTTAAATCACTCAAATCTTTTAATGAATATGTATCGAGATTATATATACTCAAATATTGTATCTGAAACAAGTAAAAGCTTTAACCTGCAAAGAGACTTTTTGATCAAAGTTTTAAACCTTATTGGGATTATCATTTGCCCACTCATCATTTTTTCAATAGCACCATCCATTAAAATAAAAGGATACTCGGTATATCAAATGTCTTATTTCGATTGGAGAGCTGGTCTCTATTTTTTGTTGCTCATCTCAATTAGCAATAAGCTTTTCTCTCGACGATACAGGTCTTTCGTAGAAAACTTCATATCGGAATGTAATTTCAAAAATTATTTTTCACCTGGCCAACAATGTTTTTTTTATAAATTTTATACATTTATAAGTTCTTTGAGTCTTTCAATGATTATGATGTTTGCTTTATTAACAATTAATATGCTTTTAGACTCTTCAAGTCCTACATCTGATAAAGGTACTTATGGGCAATACACTTTAAAACAAAGATATCCCGAGGTTAGATGCTTTGAAACTTTATACAGAGGACAATCCTTTCATTCAGGAAAGGAATGTTTCAGTTTTCCAGATCTTTATCCATTTAAAAAGAGCGCATCTTTTAATATTCATAAAGGGTTACTATTCATACCTTGGATAAGTAATATTCACTCCTCAACAAATTTCGACTTCTATCAAATCCTTACGTTTTATGAGCTAAAAACTATAAACGAGTGGCAGATCGCGGCAGTTCCAAAAAATAAAGTCTTTTTTGAGAATCTCAAAAAACTAGAAAATAAATGTAATGAAGGAGATGGAGCATCTTGCAGGATATTCGCTATGGCCATTAAATATGATAAAAGTAGGAACAACACCGATGAGATAACGTCTGAATTTCATAAAAAAGCTTGCTCGTTAAACATTGTCAAATCATGCAGAAAATAAAATCTCACTCTGGTCTTTTTTGAAATATCACAGCTGCTGTACTGATTAAATATAAAAATGTTAATGAATTCGTAAGCCTAGATTCGAAAATAATTACTTTTTTACCCACTTTTAAAAAGTCGCTAGACAGATGGAAGCACCCCAAATAGGGTTCCCGCATTCGGGGGAATGTATGAAAAAACTAGTATTATCGCTTGCTGCAATGGCCTTCACTGCTCCACTTTTGGCCTGTCATCTGCCTTCATACTTAGAAAACCAAAGCTTAGGTACAATTAAGAATTTTGGACGGGAACTCACGAAAAGTGGCTTCAAAATAACTCCCCTGGTTCGCGAGCTGGTCAACAAAGTGATTGAGATTGACGACACCTGCAAGAATAGCTATCTCACCGCCGAGACTTTTCTTTTAAAAAACGGGAAGATCATTCACCTTGCCTACACCAGCGAAGACATCTGTGATGGTGGCAACTCCTATGGAGTGGTTTTAGATGCTAACTTGAGACCTTTAGCTTCGATTCAAGACACTGATTTCTATTGTCCAGTAGAGTAACATTTAAACTTAATTAATCTTTTTGTATTGAGACAAAATTTCAATCACATGTTGGTAGAGATCTTCAAATTCAAAAGGTTTTTTCAACACGTGCATAAGTCCCATCTTATTTAATTTCTCTATAAAATCATGGTCTATTTCGCCTGAAATAATAATGACCTTATTAAATATTTTAGGATCCTTTTTTTTGTAATTAGTAAGAAATTGTACTCCATCCATTTTAGGCATATTTATATCGAGGACCACGAGATCGAATTCTTGATTTGAAATTTTACGAAAAGCTTCAAGCCCATCATTTGCAGTAATGATAAGCTTGAATAATTCTAATTCATTTAACGTTGTTGTGATGAAATCCAAAACTTCTTGGGTATCATCAACAACGAGAGCTTTATGAATTTTTTTGTCCACTTGATTAACCTCACTAAAAAACCGCCTTCTTATTTTCGACCCATTCGGCTTTTGAGTAAAGCAACAAATACCCGACTACCTAAGTTCCAACACCTTTTTACTTAAACACTGCATAACGGGAAGAATAAGGAAAAATCCATGAGAATTGGACCAATTTTCTTTGATAAAAGTTCGTGATAATTTTAAAAAGCTCAAGCATTAAAACGCAGCAACCCATAAAAAAGTATCACGCACTTTAGCTACACTTTAGCTAGAATTAATTTCTCGTAACCTTAATCGCCTTAATTCCAGTCGAACGAAAGTCGCTATCCACGCCTTCCACTGAAATGGTGTTCTCGCCCATATTAAGCGGAACAGCTTGGCAGAAGTATGTTTGAGCGCCCGTTGAAGTACAATAGATTCCATTAGCATTCACAAGATTGAGATCTACCTGAGTTGTAACCTCGACATCAACAGTTGTCGCTATTGTCGCAAATCCATCAACAGGTGAAGTAATTACCAAAATGGGTTCGGGCAAAGCACCAACTTCAGGAAGATCTTTATCGCAAAGCTCAGTGCTCACAATAACCATTTCATCCTTAATCTGCGATTGCCCGCAAAGTTTAGAATGACCAATCATCGTCGCCTCGCCAAACAGCTTGGCATCCTCAAAGACAGCAGCATTGCCATACACTCGAGCATTGCCAAAAACTTGGGCCTGATCGGCAATCACAACTAAGCTGGTACCAAAAGCCTTGGCCCGTCCATAAACCTCTGCATGCCCTGAGACCACCACATTTTTTCCAATTCTCGCTCTTCCATAGACACGAGAACTCCCCTCTATGCGACTTCCCTCTTCCACAATGGCACGATCACAAACTTGGGCATCGTAATCAACAAAGCTATCAGTCGAAACAGTGGCCGTCCTGGCAACAAAGCCATTGCCGTAAATATGTCGCTTCCCTAGCGCGCCTCCACACAAGGTAGGATCAGAGGCATAAGCAAAATTGAGTGAAGCGAGAACTAAAATAAAAAATTTCATTAGTAATTCCTATAAGGAAGGGGAATAGAAGGGGGCTGTCTGCTACAGTTTGAAACAGCATAAGTATTTTCAGTTATGCGCTCTTGAAAACACAAAAAGGTACTTTGCACTTTGGCCTTACCAGAAACGATGACATTACCAAAGAGAATGGTACCTGCTCTTATTTCGGCCTCGTCTAAAACCATGGCATTTTCAGCGATAAACAAATCTCCTGAAACTCTAACTTGATCACGCAATTGAGAGCGACCGAGCATCATCAATGTGGCATTGGCCTCAACAGTCACAGAGTCGGTCACAAGAGCATCTTCATACATATTAAAAAGACTATTAATCGTTGCACTTCCCGAGATATGAGAGTTTTGATTCATTGTAAAAGCAGGTGAATTGACAGTTGCAAAACCAGAGATTCTTGAGTTGCCAGTCATGGTAGAGGTTGATTTAATTTCTTTCGAAGCCCCCCCACTCACAATTGCAAAATCAGTAACAGAAGAGTTTCCTGACATTGCGAAAAGGTTTGAAACGCTAGCATGACCAGAAACAATACTATCATCTCCCATTTGGACATTTTCTACTTTTGCGTAATCTAAAATTTTTGCTCGATCTCCCGCATTTACTGAATCAATGAAAAGATCAATTCCCTCAAAGTAGGCATCGCCATAAAAATATGAACTACTAACTTGTACCGTTCCTAAGATATTTAGTGGGTTTGGATTATCAAATACAATATTGACTATTTCAGTGTTCTTGATGCTAATTTGTCCATCTCTCGCATCAATATTTAAAGCATTTCTTGAAATTCTTGAATCAATAATTTCGATAGCTCCCGCAAAAACAAGATTTGGACCATTAATATGAGAATTAATAACAACTGTTTTATCTGAAAAGGTTCCATTTTCAATGAATGAAGCACCACAGACTTCCATACCTACAGGAATAAAAACACTTGCAGAAACAATTGAATCACTTGAAACGAATCCCCCTCCGTTAGGATGTGGAAGTCCTAAAGCTCCATTACATGGAGGAGTACCTGAGTCATCGTCGACAATCGTTACCGTTATATTGCTCGTATTATCTATTACAATATCAGGATCAGAAACTTCAGTTATAAGTAAATCAAAGGATTCAGTAGTCTCAGGAAGCGAATCATTAATTGAATTAAGAGTAAATGATCCACTAGTTTTACCCTCTAGAATTGTAATACTGCTGGGAATTGAAGAAACATCAATACTTGATGCTGTAGCCACATCAAACAATGGCCTAATAAAAATTTCTAAATCTTTTTTTGCAGGTGAATCGAGAAGAACTCCTACTTCAACCGCACTCCCCCCTTCTACAAGTTCTATATCGATCTGTTCAAAGCGGACCATTTGATCAGATACCCCAGAGATCAAATTCTTTGTTATTGTATTAGATTTTTTAGTAAAGGAGTTCGTAACGGTCAAAGTAACTTTGTGAGTGCCGTTTGAATTGTAGATTTTTGTAGGCTTTGCTGTATCGTTCCCATCGATACTCCCTTTTCCTCCAAAATCCCATTTGTAAGTCAGCTTAGTAGCTCCAGCTTTATCGGGATTTGAGTCGAATGAACCTGTTGCATCGAAAAAAACTCTTTTGGTATTTGTTTGATCAATGACGAATTCAAATTTTGCAACTGGGGGCAAGTAACAATTAGTTTTTTCATCATTATCGCAAGCATAAAGATTGCAAATGAAACCAGAAATGCCAAATATAAATACTAAAAATATATATTTTAATTCATTCATAAAAGTTACTTAAACAATCTGAACAGTAAATTATACTTTTTACCAAGGACACTGATTGCCTCCATCGTCGTTCAAAACAAAATCATCAAAAGATGATGAAGTCACACTTTTAATAACAATTTTATCGTCCTTTTTCCTACGACAAAAGAGAATCGTGGAATCATGTTTCAATACCTGATCCTCAATTTGTTGTCCTGCTCTTGCAAAAAATTTTCTAGGCATAATAATTGATTCATCGTTTCTTAAAAAAATCATTTTAGTGTTAGGCAACCATTTTATACCAATAAACAAGATAATCTTTTTTGATTCGACTTCTCTAAAAAAACAACTATCATCCCAAATAGGACGTAGGCCATCTTCATTAAATATTTTATCAACATCAATTGAAAAATCATTTTTTTGTTTTACAATTTCACCTGTCTGATCGAATTCAATGAAATGGCCTTTTGCAAATTTAACCCCATTTACAAAAGCATCTTTGGCCAGAATGCCGCATTTGAATTTAAAATTAGGAAAAAAATATGCATTAAAATTCTTATCAATTTCAAATTCATCTACTCTAAAATTTATAGGTATTTTTGTTGCGAACCTTAAATCTTTCCCCTGCATTATAATATATGATCCAGCAGGTAGCTCTCCCCCAACAAACTTAACGCTCTTGTTAATAACTCCATTTTTAAGAGGTAGATCATCATTGTTTAGCTTTTTTTTAGCAACGATAGGATTACAAAAAGCACTAGAGAGAAATATTGTAAAGAATAAGATTTTAACAAATATCAATTTTATCATAATAAAAATTCCAGATGATGATGGTAAAGGTGTGTCTTGTCATTAACATATTTGAACACTATCCCAGTTTTTTCTAAACTACATACTCCATCTACTTCATTGCATCGAATAGGTCGATCTATGATTGGAACAGAAATAATCCCCCTCCCTCCAACATTAATAAGATCAAACCAACCTATGATTGCACCTACTACTATTGAGATATTCCATTTTCCTATATCAATAAAATTGCTCTCATCTTCAGCTCCTCTAGAAATAATCAAATTTTGAATTAATTTTCCATTTACTTGATTAAATTCTCCAAGAGCTTTAAATCCTAGTCTCAAATCATCTACCCAATCGGCAAGTTTCTTTAATTCAGGAGAATTCTCTATCTCTCTGTTAAAGACGGCTTGCCTAATAAGATCCTTTCTCTCCAGGTAACGAGCCGACAATTCATTATTTCTAAGACTGTGCGTCAAATAAGTTATGTCTAAATTTTTTCCAATCTTATGTCCTGTTTTGTGAGGTCTAAATGCCCCTCCAAATGGGAGTGAGCCATCATTACATTTTAATCTTTTTGGTAATTCAAGATTCTCGGCAGTAGGAGTTAACATTTTCTTCAAAGTGAGAAATGAATGCCAGGTCAAGTAGCGGTCAATCACATTGCCAAATTCTGGACAAGGAATCAACCTACCGTTGTATAAAGGGATTTGATTAAAAAAGACGGGTGCACTTTCTCTTGCCGTTCCATTTTCAATTGTAGAGACCGTAAATAAAAAATTCACCTTTGTAACAGGAATTTTATCGACCCTATTTAACCAATCAAGCGCTGGATTGTTTCCAATAGAATCAATAGGCAATTGAACAATCAAATTAACGCAATTGAACTCACGGCAAGAGAATTCTTCTTTTTGGACAACACTATACTGTTTATTAGTAAATACTCCTTCTGCATCTTTTTTGCCAAAAAATTGGGTTGTATTCTTATCCTCTTTTTTAGAATCATTTCGCTCAACCGAAAGTCCAAGATCTGCATACTTTTGATTTTTTGGAAACTGCGCCGTTACAGTAAATTCCAAAAACCACCCTTTATTATAGCTATGAGGTAATGGCCCTTTTGTGCCACTTGGAACAGGAGCTACTGAAGTCAAATCTACACTTGTCGGAAAATACTCACTCGTCTCATTTCCATGACCATCAATTCTCTTAATTGAATTTGGAATAATTCTTGGTTGATTTTGTTCGAAAACAACACCGACTCCAATTGCTGATCCACAGCTAGATGAAGGCCCTCTTTTTAATGAAGTGGCACTCATTTCAATTTCAATTTCGATTTCATCTTGCTTAAAGCTCTTTGCTTTTTTTACTTCAATCGTTTCCCAATGTGAGGTGCTTACAGCATCACCAATTTGTGGAAATTCTTTATCTGCAGGGATGGAGGTTGTAACTCGAGTAAAATCAATCGGAGCTTTCCCAGGAACCTTAATAGTTAAATTAACAAGATCTTCGGTTTCTTCACCGATCGTAAAGACTTGGTAAGCAACGATAATTGAATCCTTGTTGGCCGGTATTTTCTTTTTATAATTCAGCTTGGCAACTTTTCCTACTTTATCAGGAGTAAAGACAATCTTTTCAATCGCAAAATTTGATCTCGGGTCCTGCCCTTTGAGTTGCTTTTCAAATTTTAGTAAATTCTTGTTCGCTTGTGGCATTGTCTTTGTTGGGATTTCATTAAAAGAGATGATTCTCTCTGAAGTGAACTGAGGAAAAGCGACGACCAGATCACTTCTGTATTCATCGGCGTATTTTGCAATCAGAAGATAGCCGTCAAAGGGTAGATTTTTAAACTCAAATTCTCCAGAACTTCCAAGTCGAATCTCTTTATAGAGATCAAACTTTGTGCCTTTTAAGATTATGGTGGCGTTGCTTCGATCAGTAACCCTGCCTTTAATTGTACCTGAACCAAAGTAGATATTGGTAATCGTGCTGGTGTGTTCGACTCCTGACTCATCGAGAGCGTTAAAGTTGATTTTAAATTCATCATGCAGATCAATCGATTTCTTAAGGAGTTCTTCCATTGAAATCTTAAGTCTGCCATCTTCAACTCTTGAGATTCCAGAAATATCAAGTCTCGAAGGCAGACCACTACTTTCAACATAAACTTCTAATGCTGATTTATTATCTGCGATAGGACTCAAATTCGGAACCAATTCGATGGCGATATCTTCATCACTAATGGGAATAATGCGATCATCATGTCCAATAATTCTTGAACAAGTGGTATCACCTATTTCTTGTTCACAGTTAACAGTTATTTCAGCGTAACTTGTATTAAAGCCACCAAGCTCATCCGTCACTTTAAGAGCAACGGTAAAAACGCCAGGGCCTATAAACTGATGGATAGGTTTAGGACCGGTAGCAGTGGTTCCATCTCCAAAATCCCAGTCATAGGAGACGACCATACCATCTTCATCACTTGAATCAGACCCGTTAAAATTGACTGTAAGATGGTTTTTCTTAGTGGCAAAAACATCGGCCTTAATAAAGGAGATCGGATCAGTGTTTAGCGGAAGTTCGACTTCGAGAGGCAAAGTAAGAGAGTCACTCTCTCCATTTTTATCAATTGCCGTCATCTTAACAAAATATTTTCCCACAACTCTATACGAATGAGTCAGCTCCGACTTTTCATTTTCTCCCTCATCGCTTTGGTCCCCAAAGTCCCAAATGTATCTCAGTGTTAAATAGGAACCATTTCTTTCAGAGCTATCAATTGCATCAAAGGAGACTTCTCTATTGGGAAAATTGATATTTGATTGATTTCTATTAATTTTAAATTCTGCATAAGGAATCGGACAAAAATCAAATCGATTAAAAACATACTCCGCTCTCTCAAGCTTGTTGTCTTTACAGACTCGACCATTGGCCTCGATTCTCACAGTGCCTGCAATGATCGCATTGCCTTGAACTCGGGCATTGTTTGAGAGTTTGGCGTAACCGTAGATTTTGGCCTTTTCTCTGACCAGAATATGATTGATTCCACTGGCCTCAAGTTTAGCGCCACCAAAGATTTCAACTTGATCTTTTATGGTCACGTTACCCGAAATTTTCGCTCGTCCATAGACTTTAACTTCATCTTCAATTCTTGGAGTATCACTACCTAGTGCTGAGACAATCGCGCGGTCACAGACTTCGACATTGGGTCCTAAATAAACTCCCGCATCGACTTTAGCGGTTAAAGCGACAAAGCCTCCTGTTGGATTGCCCACTTCATCGTTTGGATTGAAGTGCCTCGCGCCCGATTGGTTGTCGCAGTTTCTGCCCCAGCTATTAAAGGAGAGCAGCAGAAGAGAGAGAAATAGAAGAGATCGAGTCTTGTTCATTTAGATTTCATTTCCTCGATTATAATCTCCAGTTATGAGATTTGCTGTGCCGTGGATCAGTGCCGTTCCATGAATCAAAGTATCGCCTCCTACTTCGGCATTCTCAAAGATTTGACCCAGCTCAAAAACTGAAGCTGTGCCATAGACTCTGCCGTTACCGTAAATTTCTGCGTTCCCGTAGATTTTAGCACTATCAGCAACCGAGCTGTCATCATAGATTTGCGCTTTCCCTGAAACTTCAGCAGTTCCTCTCACGACACCGCGCCCGTAAACTTGGGCGTGTCCTAAGATTTTCGCAAATTCAAAGACATCAGCATTGTCGTAGAGGATTGAGTCACCAGATACTTGAGCATTGTCATGCACTTTAGCATTGCCTCTTACTTTTGCCCTCGCACTAATGAGGGCACTGTCAAAGACTTCGGCATTATCAAAAACCTCTGCACGAGAGAGAATTTGAGCATTTCCATAGACTCTAGCATCACCAAAGACACGGGACTTATCACTAACAATCGCGTTGTCGTAAATGAGAGCATTGTCTCCAACTCGAGCGAAATCTGAAACAGTAGCATTACCACTAATTAAAACTTCACCGTAGGCAATAACATTATCTTTTACCGTTGCCGTATCACCAACTTGAGCAAAGTCATTGAGGATGGCAAAGTCAAAAACTTTGGCAAGTGCGTAGACTTGTGAAAAGTTATTAAGAGTTGTTTGCCCGTAAACTTCTGCTGAACCATAAATAACAACTGAGTCATTGAGAGTTACTTTCTCTCTCACAACAGCAGAACCAAAAACTTGGCAGTCTCCATTAATTATCACTTCATCTCTTACACTAGCGCTGCCATAAACTTGTGCTTCACTTTGAGCAGAAAATTGGACAAGACCTACAATGCTGGAAGTTTCAAAAATCAAGGGTTCACCTTGAATAAGCAATTCAGTTAAGGTCGAGTTCGCAACCAACTGAGAAGTAATACTCGCTTGATCATAAATTTTGGCATTGCCAGTAATCGTCATAGGAGCATCAACACTTGTTAGGGTTGCGCTGTTATAGACTCTCGCAAGTCCACTGATGACAATCCTTTGAGCATTATTAGTTGTGACAACCACATTGTCTAAAACTTGAGCTTCATCACAAACTTCCGCATCGACGCCAAGATAAACTGTGGCATCGACGGTGGCGGTGTCAGCAACAAAGCCACCACCGTTGGCGTGAGTACTTCCTGGTACGCCACCGCAATTGATGGCGTACACAGGCAGAGAGAGAATTCCGAAAAGAGCTACTAAAAATGAATATTTCACTTTATTCTCCAAATTATAAACCAAAGTACAGACCAGTTGTGTAAGTTGTCGAACCGGTACTAAAGTCGGCAGAGCCGCGAACAATGGCATCACCTGTAAAAACATTTGTTCCACCAATAATGGCATTTTCATAAACATTAACTTGACCTGAGACTTGAGCCGAATCTTGAATGGTGGCACTTCCACCGATATTAGCTTCACCAAAAACTTTTGCATTGTTTTGAATAGTGATTAGCTCACCAACATCGTAAGATGAAACATAAGCACTGCCATAGATCTTGGCGCTATCTTTGATCACGACATTTGAATCAATATAAGCTTTGCCAGAGATAGAAATTCCTATTCCATCAATCAGTCCATTCTTAGATAAAATAACAAAAGCTTTATCTCCAATATAAGCAACTGTTGTCGGAGTCGTTGTTGTAAAACCACCAACTGCTGCATCACCAGTTACCGTCACGGTTCCACTTAAATTGGCCCCTTCTGCAACAAATCCATTTCCTTGAATAACCACATTGTCTCGGATTTGAGCAGCACTAGTGACATGACCATTTCCTTTGACAACGGCACTTCCACTGACTTTAGCATTGCTAGAGACTCTTCCATTTTCTTCAATGATAGAACTTCCAGATAAACGAGCTGAACCCAAAACTTGAGAAGTTCCTCTGACAATTGTTGTCTCGCTTAAATGAGCATTTCCTTCTACAACGGCATTTTGATAAACCTGAGCTGAACCACCGATATCAGCAGAACCTTTAACCACTACATCATCATAAACCAGAGCATTGTCATGAATTTGAGCAAACTCCGAAACAAAGGCATTTCCATGAATTTTGCCATTATCAAAGACTTGAACGTCGCCAGAGACTGAAGCGTTGCCTTCAACCAAAGCATCATCGCGCAAGACAACGTCTCCCGTTACAACTGCGGTATCGCAAACTCTAGCGTTGACATCCATATAGACAGAAGCTGCGACAGTGGCGGTATCATGATACTGACCACCAGTGCTTCCATCTGGATTAGTATGAGGGAGAAGAGTTCCAGCGTTTGTACAAATTGCAGCATGGGAACTCAAAGTTGCAAAAATTATTGTCATAAAGAATAGTGTTTTCATGTTAATTCCTTTTAAAATTTAATAAATATATTCAACAAAAATTGGAAGCAATGAAGAAGCTACATCAGAGCGACCTAATGGCCCAGAGCCCCAGCACATCAACACTCCCTCTGATCCAGCGCAAACTGAATTTAAAGTTGTCCCTAGGGTTGTCGGATTTAAGCCTTGAAGTACAGGAGTCACTAAGTCAATTCTATTTGTGCCTGATCCAATACCAAGTATGCCTACGTAACCCCAACAGCCCATTTGACCAAAAGCCACCGCACAAACTCCATTATAGCTTGAGGCTAAGTTGGAGACTGCAGGCAAGGAATTGACTGAAAGAGTTGGAATTTCAGTGGTAGCACCACCATGGCCACCTTGTAGATAAGTATTATTCCCCCAGCAATAAACTTCTTCATTGTCATTAATGGCACATGAAGAGACCCCTCCGAGTGAAATTGTTTGAACCGAGCCGATACTTACTGATAATGCAGTCGGTGAATAATTATCAGTACCTATTATTCCGCTTCCCAATTGACCATAGTTGTTTGAACCCCAACATTGAACAGTGTTATCAGAAAGGACAGCGCAAGAGTGATTTTCCCCTACAGCAATATTAATCGCCGTCGTGATCCCTGTTGCCGTTGGAATATTTTTATCAATATTTGTTCCATCGCCAAGTTGACCATGACTATTAGCTCCCCAGCACCAAACACTTCCCGTTGATGATAGGGCACAGTTATGATTAAAACCTGAAACAACTTTTGTGATCGAAGTTAAACCACTTGCCACGACAGGAGTATCTGAATCGATAATGCTGGCATTACCTAGTTGTCCTGAGCTATTTAGCCCCCAACATTCAACGGTATCATTATTTCGAACGATACAAGTGTGAAATGAGCCGGTAGAAACGTCAGTAGCATCAAGAATTCCCGCTACCGCATTTTTAAGTTTGATTGTACTCTGAGCTCCTGCGAAAGAAGGAATCCCTAATTGACCAAATTGATTATTACCCCAACAAATAACCTGTGAGCCATACTGAGATGAACCAATCATACACATATGATGAGAGACTGAACTTTGTGAAAGTTTTGAGATTGAAATTGGAGGAGCGCAATGATTCCATCCTCCTGAGATTTCAAAATCAATATTCTCATTATTACATACAACAGCACTTGAAGTGATTTTTCCTTCAGGACCAACGGTCGCCAAGCCATGCACTGTTGAAGATTCAATATAGCCTCCACCAATTAAGGCGTGACCATAAATTTTTGAAGAGATGATTTTAGAATCACTTATCACTCTGGCATTTCCATAAATTGTGGAATTATCAATTTGAGCATCATCCTCAATCACTGCATGTCCAAAAATTGAAGTTCCAGTCGTCACGTTTAATGTAGGGATGCCAGGAAGTAAAAATCCACGTAAATTGGCAAACCCTCCTACATCAGAATCGTTTATCACAACATTTCCCTCAATTGTTGCAAAGTCGTTAACATTTGAATTATTAATAATTTGAGCATTACCAGAAATTTTGGCATAGCCACAAACAGCACTATTACTAGAAACGACAACACTTGGTGCAACATTGGCGGTAATTGCGACAAAGCCTCCACCATTGGGATGAGCAAATCCAATGTCACCTGCACATTGGGCCCATGCATTTGAAGTTAATCCAAAAGAGATGAGGGCCAACGCCATCACTCCACACTTTTTCAATACATTCATCTTTATCTCCTTTTTATCATCATCTACTGACAGATTTCATTATTGGTTAGGGTCTTAAAACAAAGCTTATTATTCTTTTTGTACATCTCCTTAATAAAGGGCAATTTTTTAATCGCAGAATCTTTCCTTTGAACTTTATCGAAACAATGAACTTCGCCCTCGTTTGTTAAGGAGCAATCATCAATCCAATTAATTGGTTCCGTGAGAGAGCGACTCATTTCTTTTCGATTTGAAATGACCGTGTTCATTCCAGTAAAATCACCACACTTTTGGAACCCAAAAGCCTTATCAATTTCTGATTTGGCCCTAATTTTGATTGAGCAAGACTCGCCTTCTTGAATTTTTTGGTCGCGACAATCGTTATCGAGTAAAACAAGATTCTTTGAATCACGCCCCACTAAACTCAACGGCGCACAATCAAGAGCATCAGCAAAACCAATGTTGAAGATTTCGATGATAGAAGTTTCATTCTTTGAAAGTTTTAAAACTTGAGGTCTTAATAATAGAGTTGGGAAATCGGGATCAATTCCGTTGGCATAGAGATCCCCTTGAATACTTCCGCCTTTTGTACAAGAAAAAGAAACCTGTGCCGTTCTCTCTCCTAACAGCTCTGAAGGAATGGAAGAAATACTACCTTGGCAAAAATCTCCTGGCGCAAGCTCAGTAACTGAGCTACATGGCTTTAAAAGACTGGTATAATCAATGGAAAATTCAATTGAATTTGAGCCCGTTAATTGTGGATTAGAGCACCCTCTTAAGTATCCCGTTCCATTGTTTAAGAAAGTAAAAACTCTTTCTGGACTTTGATAACCAACTCCCACATTTTGAAAGTTGAAGGCTTTGGGTGCCATAACTATTGAACTTGGGAGCAATTTCCCCATAGAATGGAGATTAGCTGTAACGCTTCCACCAATTGAACAAGTTCGTCGCACTTGAGCTTCTTTTTTGGTCAATGATGTCGGCGCCGATTCAATTGCAAACTGGCAATAGTCGCCTGGCGCAAGATCATTGGTACCGCAGCTTTTTTCACTTAGAGTAATGATAGAAAATTCTGCGGCATCAACTCCTTCAAGCACAGGAGCTGAGCAACCTTTAACTGGGCCAGGACCATTATTAATGACTTTGAAAACTTGCTGTTTGGAAATTTGGTTCTCACCGACCACCAAGAAATCATGTTCGCTTGGAGAGAAGGAAAGAGCAGAATTTCCTAGTTTGGCAAAAGTGGTCAAGTTAGATGAAACAGTTCCACCTATTGCGCATACTCTCTCTAAGGTAGCACTTTTAAGACCAATCGATTGTGGCTTCGCGTAGACTTGAACAAAACATGAGGAACCGGCATCTAAATCATTAGTTAAGCATTGATCAACTTCAAGTTCAAAATCAGCAGCATCAATTCCAGTTAATGTAGGAGCGCTACAACCAGAGACTTTCCCTTCACCTAAATTATTAAAGGTTATTTTCTTTAGACTTGAACTATTTCCGACAACCGTTGGAGGAAACTGATAGGAAGGAGGATTCACCGTAAGTGATAGAACACCACTGATTGAATTGGCCTTCAGATCAATACTTACACTCCCACCCAAAGCACAACTATAGTCAAGCGAGGCTACTTTTTGACCAAGAGATGAAGGATGTGCGGTTATTCCAACATGACAGGCTTGAGACGCACCTAAATCCTCGGTCCCACAGGTATCTCTTGAGATTGAAAAGTCTGAAGCATTAATTCCAGAGAGAACCGGCGAAATACAGCTTCGTGCCACTCCTGAACTTGAATTTGTGATAACAAGGTCGATCTCTTTAGTCGCTTGACCTGAAACAATAGAACCAAAATTAATCTGTGACTGATTAGCAATGAGTGCACTTTCTTCAAGCTTACCTTCAACACTTAAACTGGCCGTCGCATCCCCACCAATGCCACAAGCATGACTAAGTTGAGCAACCTTGACTCCCGTACTTGCAGGTCTTGCTTCAACCACAACTTGGCAAGATTCATGAGCATTGAGAGTTGATAAACAACTATCGCTGACAATTGAAAAATCCGATGCGTTAGCTCCTTGAATAATTGTCGCTGAACAATTAAGTAGTGAAGCTACGCCATTGTTTGTGAATTTAAAAACTTGTTGCTTCGAATTTTGTCCAGTCGTACTGTCACCAAAGGCAAACGTGGAAGGAGTTACACCTTGCTCAGAATTCGCTGATACCCCAGTTACCTTTAACGAGGTTTGTCCAGTTCCGCCAAAACCACAAGTTCTGCTGAGAATGGCATTTTTTTGACCTAAGCTAACTGGGGCGGCCATGACTTGAACTTGACAAGACTCTTTTGGACCCAAGTCTTGAGTGGAGCATGTCTCTTGAACAATAGTAAAAGAAGTTACATCTGCACCCGTTAATAATGGTGCGGAACAACTTCGAGCACTCCCTGTACCTAAGTTCGTAAAGCTTAAATTTAATATTTGAGAAGCATGATTGACTCCAATGCTTAAGAAGTCATGTTCCACTTTAGAGAAGCTTAAATGAGAATCTGAACCCTCTGCAATAGCACTTAATTGCATGGATGCTGTTCCACCAATTCCACAATCTCTTACAAGACTAGTGCTTTTTGGTCCAATTGAAATTGTTCTTGATTCTATTGCAATCAAACAAACCGATTGTGCACTTAAATTATTTGAAGAACATTGATCATCGATGATTGAAAATTCGCTGGCATTTCCCCCAACTAAGCTAGCAGGAGTACAGCTTGAAGCCATCCCTGGCCCATTGTTTCTTACTTTTGCGTAAAAAACTTGTCCAGTACTTAAGACTTGCACTTTAGGAAATTGATATGAGCTTTGAAGAAAACTTATCATAGGGTTTGCTGATTCTGAAAGTGATTTTATATCGGCAATGGCCTTGCCACCAACAATACATTCTCTTTCAATGCGCGCAGTTTTTGCTCCAAGAGTCGTTGGTGTCGATGCAACTTCGATTTCACAACTATCCATGGCATTCATGTTTGTTGAACACGTCGTCGTTATGATCTGAAATTGATCGGCATCAATGCCGACCAGAGTAGGAGGAGAGCACAGCTTTGATTTCCCACCGCTGGTGTTCGTGACTTTGAATACTTTGGAAGCTGAAGAATTCCCCATTCCGACTTTAAGGAAATCAAATTGAGCAGGATTAATAGGCATTTTTGCTATTATAGGAACACCTGTGGCGCTCAATGCACTTGAGATTGTTCCAATTAAGGGACAACTAAAATCTAATGAAGCCACCAGAGCATTAAGGTTCGTAGGATGCGCGCTAACGTAAATGTTGCAAGATTGCCCAACATTGAGATGATCAGTGCAATTACTGACAGAGGTTAAGGCAAAATCACTAGCATTTAATCCAGATAAGCCTGGAGCAGAGCAAGAGGTAATATCGATTGGGCCAGGATTTGAAAGAGTAAAAGTATGCTGAGTTGAATAAGCTCCCAACGTAACATCACCAAAATCATAAGCAAGTGGTGTCATGTTAAGAGTAGGATTTGCTGATTCAGCAATCACGGATGATTCGAGGCTGCCATTTGAACAAGTTCTGCGAAGAAGTGTAGACTTCGATCCAAGGGTTGTTGGAATTGCTCTTAAATCGACAGTACATGATTGTCCTATTCCCAATGATGAAGTACATGTATCGCTTCCTGATACAATCTCAAACTCCAAATTATGACCTGTTTCAAGAGTGTAAATCCCACAGCCAGTTGCTACAGCATCACCTGTATTTGTAAGGGTTACTGTCAAGTTTGGCGACGCTTGATTATTGGCCACATAACCAAAATCAATCGGAGCAGGAGCTGTGCTTAAAATTGGGCCAATCCCCGTTCCTGTTAATGAAGCGGAAATCACTCCACCGATAGTGCAAGTTCGCTCTAAAGTGGCCGATTTAAGCAAGCGTGTCGTTGGAGAAAATTGGACATTAACAGAACATGTTCCCCCTTGAGGAGACATATTTCCATCGGGACAGTTCACGATACTTAATGAGAATTGATCGGCGTCTACTCCAGAGATTATGGGAGTTGTACAACCGATTGCCGTTCCATCTCCTGTATTTGTTATAGTAAATAATTGTGGTGTCGAACTCTGAGCGACCTCTATAGTTCCAAAGTCAAATGATAAAGGGGCTATTTCCAGATTAGGACTTACTCCTGTACCAGAAATAGTTGAGACGATCTCACCACCCACGGTACAATTTCTTCTCAAATTAAGGGACTTCACTCCACCACTTTGTGGAATAAAATCGAGAGCAATATCACATGTGCTGTTCTGACCGACATTATTCGTTCCACAACCATCAAGAGAAATGGCAAAATCGCTAGTATCTCCATCAATAGTGGGCAAAGAGCAACCAGTAGCACTTCCAAAACCTGAGTTAGAAATAGTGAAATTTTGAGTCAATGAAGATCCAAGTGAAACGCCACCATAATCAAAAGCAAGAGGAGAAATACTCAATTCAGGAGTATTTGGTCTTGATTCAGCAATTATGCCATTACTCAGCGTCTTAACTGTTCCCCCAATGAGACATGTTCTTGTCAGCGATGCTTTAATAATCCCAAGTTGGTTAGGATTCGTCGTTACATCTACGGTACAAGTAGACATGGCCGGTAGGTCACTACTGCCACAATTATCTGCAGTAATTAAAAAATCATCAAAGTTTTTGCCAGTTAAATAAACCACTGAACATTTCTGTGCATCAGCATTGCCAAGGTTACTGATGGTAAATGTTTGCGTGTTATAGGTTGAGCCAATCGGCGCTGGTCCGAAATCGTAACTCACGGGAGAAAAAGATAATTCTGGCGTTGGAGATAAAACTTGAGATTGAACTTCAAGAACAGTTGTAACGAGGCCACCATTAACACAATTCCTCGTCAAGTCGGCCGTTCTTAGATCAATTCCGGTCGGCTTTGCGCGAACATAGAGAGAACATTGACCAATATTTGCAGGAAGATCAGAAGCACTGCAATCATCGGCAACAATCTCAAACTCGCTTGGATGAGCTCCAGTTAAAGTAGCAGGAGAGCAGCCTGTAGCATCAGTGCCTCCGATATTATTAATCTTGATTTCAAAAGTATCAGAAACTTCACCGATCAAGAGATTTCCAAAATCTAAATTTTCTGGAGAAATTTTAATAACTGGTAGTTGGTCCTCTCCAAATATGGTTAAACCATTGGCCACAGTACTTGCCACACCACCTTGAACACAGTTTCTAAATAAAGTGGCACTACGGGTTCCAATATCTTGGGCCGTCGCTTGCACCGAAACATCACATGACTGACCAGATGCCAATGAAGTGGTACCGCAACCATCACTCACAATAATAAAATCGGTAGGATTCGCCCCCAAGATGACGGGAGCTGAACAAAATTGGGCCAATGATCCAGAATCATTTCTAAATTTGAAGACTTCGACTGCTGAAGGAACAGATAAGTTATATGTTCCATAATGAAAACTCGAAGGCGTGACATTAAGAACGGGATTTAGGGCAGAATAAGTGATTCCTTCTTTAGTCGTAGAAGCGGTACCTGAAGATGTGCAAGTGCGAGTTAAAGTCGCTTTCTTTTCTCCACTTGAAGTTGGTTTAGGTGCAATACGAACTTCGCATTCTCCAACTCTATCTCCAATCACTAATTCATCAAGCAAAGGTGTCGATTGTCCGGTTCCTGAATGTAAATAAGCACGAAATTTAAATTGTCCATTCGGGCCCAGCAAAGATATTTTTTGAGATATTGTTTGTGCGGTTGATGTTTGTGCGAGACTTTCATTGGAAAGTGTCCAAGCAAAACCATTCCAATATTTCCAAGTAACACCATTGTCGTCAGATAATAGGTATCGAATGAGATCTCCATTAATATATGTCGCGCGCTCTTTAAAATTCTTTAACGCTGAAGATAAAGAAATAGCAGTCGCGAGTTCCACATAAGGATTGTCCTGCGGATATGAGAGCCAATCTGACGCTACTGTGTAATTACTTGAATGTTGAATAGAACTAAACAGGGCCAGCTGCGAAACGGAAAAGTTAGAACTTAAACTAGCAATTCGATTTGAACCAATCCTAATTGTAGATGTCGAAACTCCTGAACGATTCACTGTCGCCACGACCGTCGGACCAAATTGAGTCCCATCGACAAAAAGACGTGTTTCTCCATTAACAAAATCCGCATTTACTTCTAACTCATATTCTTGTCCTGCAACAGCATTAAAGATTCCAAATCCTGAAGTTGAAACGAGGACTCCCGTATTGTCCCATACGTATGCTTTAAGCTCTCCTGTGGTAGCATCATGATTAAGTTGAAAGCGGTTAACCTCTGAACTTGAACTCGCAAAAGAACCAAAAAAAGCTTGATTTGTACTTGGTGTACCATTGTAATTTGGAATAATTTTGAGTCTCACGGCAACTAGTTGATCAAAATTGTCCTTCCCTGCCGGATCATAATCAACATAGCTTATATCATTGTGAGCAAGGTTTAAACTTCCACTGCTAATACCTGCTTGACCGACTGCTGTCCCCGTCAGAGAACCAAGGCCGATATCACCATCAATGCTGGAGTTGTAGCTAGCGTAAAATGTGGCAGTTGGGATATAGCCTTTCTTAAGGGCGACTGTTCCATTGGCGACTTCAATTTGAGAAGGATCACTCAGTGTAAATCCAATCGAATTATCAAAAGAATACGTCGTATTTCCACCCGAGAGTAAAATCAGATCACTTGTTCCACAAAAATCCTCCACGATAGAAAATTCATCTTTATCTTGATCGGCCAAAGCTGGTGCACTACAGCCAGTAATAACTTGTGATCCACTGTTTTGAAAAACAAAAGAAGTACTTGAGCTGCTTGTTTCCCCAACCATTGTAGGAGCAAGCGCTGCTTCGAGAGGAGAAACAGACATCAAGGAAGCATCCGTTGCTGTAAAGGAAATTCCTTGATCGATTGTTTTGACCAAGCCACCAACCGTACAATTCATTGAAAGAGTCAGATTTTTGGGACCAATCGTTTGAGGTTTAGCCTTCAATTGAACAGAGCAATAGCCACCTTCAGCAACGAGTATTGAAACCGAACAAGAGTTAAATGAAACTTCAAAATCAGAGGTATCGCCAACTAATTGTGCCGCCGAACATCCAGTGGCATCTGCTCCCCCCTCATTAACGAAGGCAAACACTTCGGGATTGGAAACTGAGCCGATAGGAGTATCGGCAAATACTTTTCGATCTGGATAAAGGGATACGGCTGGAATTTTTGGAGTACTGCTACAGTATTTATGAGTGCTCTTAATAATTGTATTATTTGAAAAGATAATATCATCACAAACTTCAAAAGAAGTACCCTCAGATAAAATTTTAGCATTACCAGAAACTTGAGTTTTCCCATGAACTTTAATTGAAATAAGATTAGCATTTGGTATTTCGAATTTACTTTTTGGAAGTGCGTCGATCGGACCAACATAGGCATTTTCGGTTAAGCGTGCCTGACCGTAAACTTCAGAGAATATGACGATAGAGTTGCCTCTTAAAACAGCTTGACCGTAAATAAGTGAGTTCGTAACATCAACATCGTCGTATAATTTTGCCTGGCCATAAATCCTAGACAAATCTATTGATAATAATCCCCTCGCATTTGTTCCATCCAGAAAAGCATTGCCTTCCACAATTGAATTTAATTGAATCGAGACCTTGCCTTTAACATAGCTAAAGCCAGCAACTTTTGAACCGCCATCAATAGTGACAGAAGAACCATCGACTGTTGCGTAGTCACAAACCATGGAATCAGCACCAATATGAGGATCGCCTATTATTTTCGCAGAGTCAGAAACAAATCCTCCACCATTTTCATGAAAATGACCTGGCTGTCCGTTGCAAGGCTTAACTTGCGCGAATAGCGGGAAGGAAAAGACAATAAAACACACTGCAAGCAATTTTTGCTTGATCATTCTGTTCTCCATTAAAGGAAGTAAATTTTTTTGTAAAAAACTACTCAATTCATCCATGAATTGAAGAAACCACTTCTTACGAACGTAAGAAAAAAGTGAAATTCAATTCTTGAGTCACAAAAGTATAAGAACAATAAAAAGTGATGGTCAATAAATTTGATGGTTAATTTTTTTAACCATCGACAAACCTAACTCTTTAAATTTGCTGAAATCGAATAATATCAGAAGTTAACTCTCCCCTTTTAATGGCAGCTCAATTCTAAATGTTGAAAACTCATCGCTATCGACATAGTGAATTTCACCAGAGAGTTTTTGCGTAATATTGCTTTTGACAAAAGAAAGTCCCATGCCCATTCCCGACTCTGAGGTTAAATTTTTGGTCGAAAAATTAGGCTCAAACAAATAGGGGATATTGTCTTCATTTACGCCTGGCCCTGAGTCGATAACATCCAAAATTAATTTGTCAGTAGTTTCAATGGCGCTCAGTTCAATCCACCTCTCAATACAATTCTGTTCAACGATGGAATGCATGGCATTTGAAACCAGATTAACTAACGATTGCAGGATAATGATTTCACTCCCAAAAATGGTAAGGTTGGGCTCACAATTATACTTAAGAGTAATTTTGTTAATCGCAAATTTCTGGCCGAAGTATTGCTCTATTGACTTAAACAAGTCATCCACCTTAATGCGCTCAAATTCGATTTTTGTGTCATTTGCTATGAGTTTTCGATATTGATTGGCCAGCTTCTCTATTCTTTGAGCACCAAGATAACCTCTCTTTGAAAAGTCGTTAATTTTTGCCATAAGCTCATCTTCCAAGGAGTTTGAAGAGAATTCTTCAATTCCCATAAAGCTCATCAAAACGATTGAATTGAAATTGCTGAGGTCATGAATAAGACCTCCCGCGACTTCCCCCATTTGCATCATCTTCTCTTTTGACTTAATTCTTTCAAATTCTTTTTTGAGAAGAAGCTCAAACTCCTGACGGACAATGGCTACTCTAATGGCATAATCCAATTGAACCTTGTTAAAGGGCTTGGGTAAAAAACCATACATCAAAGTTTGGGTTGCATTTTGAAAGACCTCAGAGTCCATATTGCCAGTGATGTAAATAATCGGAACATTACTTCGATCTTTCACTTTTGTCGCAAAATCCACACCACTCATCTCTCCAGGTAAATTTATGTCAAGCAACAGAAGTTCAACCTCTCCACTGGCCAGATCCTTTTCCAGAGGTTCGAGTTCAATCTTCTCATAAGAGTTAAGCACCACATGCCCCAAGGCCTGAAGTAAGAGCTCTAAATTTCTTCGTACCACAGCATTATCTTCAACGATAATTATCTTCTTAGATAGATTCTCTTTCATATAATCTCCTTAGTCACATGACGATCTGAGAACAATCGCAAATGTTGTATTCTTCTCGTCTTTGTCATAATAAATTTTACCATTAAAAAAACCTACAATTTCCTTGCATATCGCCAGTCCAAGACCTGAACCTTCTGATAAATCTTTCGTTGAAAAGAAAGAATCAAACATTTGATTCTTTGCTTCTCCTGAAATACCCTCTCCTGAATCTTGAAAGCGAATGAGAACTTCTTCTGCCTTCTCATTTTTCTCAATATGAATTTTGATCCATTTCTCTTTCAGTCCCTTTATCGCAAAGACACTGTTGCTGATCAAGTTTATAAAGATTTGGGCCAATAGTATGTGCTGGCCAAAAACGTAAACGTCCATAGCTGCAGGATCGAAATGAACCTCGACGTTATTGCCTCTAATCGATTTCTCACTTAGCTTCACGGCATGCGAAATAACACTTTCCAGATGAGACGTATCGTCCTGAGAAGGAGTATCCTCACTTGATCTAGCCAGCTGTTTAATCAGGTTATTAAGCTCGATCATTTCATTTAGGGTTTCTCTTATATGATTGAACTGCTCAATCACAAGAGGATTTCTCTTGCTCTCATCCTCTAATGCCATTTCGAGAAGTTCAGCAGAACTTAAGAGAGCACTAATAGGAGTACTGTATTGATGTGAAAGAGAGGCACTCATTCGACCGATGCCAGCGACGCTCGCAGCATGAAATTGCTTCATTTTATTTTCAAGCTCAATTTCTTTGGTAATATCAAATCTTAAAGCGGCATATCCTTCAATCTCACCATAGCGATTTTCAATGGGGGCGATGACTGAATAAACCCAATAAGGTGATTGATCTTTTTTCTTATTTTTTATTTTACCGATCCAAACCTTTCCGTCTTTTAAGCAATCCCACATCTGTTTGAAAAACTCTTTCGAATGGGTTCCACTATTAATAATTCGGTGATCATTTCCATAAAGCTCTTCTTTTGAATATTGCGATATCTCCTGGAACATTTCGTTGGCATAAGTAATTTTTCCGTGTTTATCCGTGATACTAAAAATGGTCGATGAATCAATGAACTTGCGATAAAAAAGACCGAGGTTGTAATACTCATCAAGTCCCGCTTTAATTCTGCGGTAAAGAGATGATAAAAGGATAAAGATCAGCACACATCCAAAAGCAATGCCGATAATATACTTTCTCTCCGACCTCACATCAAAAATAGCGCTTAACTTCCATGAAAAACTGGTCAACGAGGCGAGATGGGGCTCTTTTCCACTGGGAGAAACTTCTATGATCTTGACCAGTCTTCCCTGAAGATAGGCCAATAGCCCTTCATTCGATGGAATTTCAGCAATTGATATCTCAAAATCTTTGATCCCATCCAAAATCTCTTTGATATAATCGCTCGAAATATTTAAAACGAGATAACCCCCGTTGTTCAGGCGCGTTCCCACACGAAAGGTGATCTCCTCGTTAATGACAACTCCATTTTCAATATTGTTATCAATGGGGCCGACGTATATTTGGTCATCCTGTATTTTCTTTAACTCTTGAAAGTAATAGCGCTCCCCTTTATTTTGCAGTTGATCCTTGCTCACCTCGACAAAGCTCGTTCCGTAATGATTGAGTCGATAAAGCTCTTGTCCAGCGGAGTTCAAAATTCGAACTTGAGAATACAGAGGAGAAAGTTTTGCAAATTCATAGAGGGTGCTGCGAGGTTTATTTGAGAGATATTTTATATCCCTCACTGAATTAAAAAGTGTATTTCTGAGTGAAGTACTTAAAATCTGAGAGCCTCTAATAATAGAACTCTCTGTTTGTGCAGTTCCAACACGATAGAGGTAGGTAAATAAAGCAATCGTTACAAATCCAATTAAACAATAAAAAATGATCTGCTCGCGCAGAGATTTACTTAATTTCATGACCTACCATTAGTAATAAATAGTAATTATTAAGATAGCTCACAATAAAATTTAAGTATATCAAGCCAACGCTAAATATTTTTTAACTCCCTGAAGAACCAAAAAGATCAAATATTCTCTCTGACTTTTGACTCGGATGAATTGTGTCATTGAATCCATTCTTATGAGTGTCTAAAACTTAGACACCATAGACTTAAACTCTATTGTCATTTTAGTGAGTTAAAGGTCCTAAAATGGCCTCCTTTTTGCTCATAGAATCAACATTGAGGAAGGTTCTATGACCAAAAAAGCGATTATCGTCGCTCTGACATTCATACTCATGGGTTGCTCAAAAAAAGCTGAGCGCCAGCATCCGACGTTGTCGGACATGGGCTTCTCTGCCTCAAAAGTTACTCAAACATCAATTGATCAAGACACCACTGGTGAGTGGGCCCTTATGGGAGATCTCAAAAATGCCAGTCTTATAGGCCTGCAAACCTGTTTAAAAGATCCGCTTCTCGCTCCCTTATATCAAGAGCCAGTAAAGGTGGTAACGCCTTATAAAACTCATCAAGTCGTGGCCGATGCTAACGGCTGTCTCCAGTGGAATGAGTGGATTGAATTTAATCCGTTAGCTCAGCAAGATTTCATGGAATATCCTGTCGAAATTTTAAACAGTAGAAATAATCAGGCGATGATTGAACTTCCCCTTATGGTGAACCCATGGAAGAGTCGCGATAATGTTCGCGATCTTCGTTACGATGAAACTCCTGAAAGTCACAAGAGCAGCAAGCTTGATGAAGCCTCCCCTTTTAAGGTCGTCGCCGTCAGCTTTAAACAACTCTCCCCTGTGCGCGGTCGCAATGGACAATCTCTCTTGCCTTTTCATGCTGAGTTCAGACTCCAAGTTGAACGCTTAGATGAATTTGGAAAAATTGTTCGCACAGATATTAAGCAGGCCAATCTTGAAACGAAACTGACTTTAATAGACAACAATAGTAAAGTCATCGGCATGAGCTCGCAAAGCTCTCGCTCGCAAAATGGAAGTTTTGTGATTGATGGTGAGATGCCTATCATTAATAACCTCACTGGACTTTCATCATTAGAAGTGATTTTTAATATTCAGTTACCAATGACGAAATTTCCTGCGCTTTCAGTTTCCCTTCCCATGGCCGGAATTGAAGGGGGCTCAGTGGCCGAAGCAAGGCCTGTTGAAGACCCATCCAAAGTTGAAGAATTGCGAAGTGATGCCATCATGGCCCAAGCCGTAAAAAAAGATGAAGAGGATGCGGAAAATGATGTCTCTGCTTCACAAAGCTTTATCGTGACAAGAATCGATGCTCGTGCAGGTTCTCTCGTCAGTGACTCTTACCAGAAAACATCTCGTCGTACTCAACGCACGCGCTTGAGTTTATGTCTCGCCGATTCTATTAGCTCTTCGCTCGCCCGCCCGTTAGGAAATATTGATTTTAAAGTTACGAGTGACGTGGGCACAATTGAGCAAACCGAAAAGAGAACGCAGGCCAATGGCTGTAGCGATATTTCGCTTTTACTCGATTATGATCTCTTTGACTGTGAAAACTTTATTCCCGTTAAGTTAACAATAAAAGGCACTGGCGAACTCGAAGGTCATCAGGTCACGAGAGAAGTGGCGGTGAATCCTTGGAATGATGCCGACTATTTTTATGATATTGAACGCCAAGGCGCTGCCCCAAAACTTGCTTGCGTCCCTCCTACACTTTTCATGAGTGGTTTATCGTTTATCAATCAAGGTCTCGTACGTTCAGAACTTAAAGTAGATCGTTACTTACAACTCAATCTCAAGCGTCGTTATCAAATTCAATTAAACCCTCAGGTTCTTGTAGGAATGAGTTCTCTTCGAGAACAAGCTCCACGGGCCTTAAGCTTTGGAAGAATTAAGACCAAGATCAGTCTTTATGCTCCAACCACGGACCAACTTGATTATTTAAATCCTAAAGCATCAGATCTGATGTTTTTAAGCTCTACCGAGGCAGAAGGCGAAATCAATGCCGGTGGGCAAGTGCTATTGAATATTGATCTGCCTTTTGATGTTGCGGACACTCACCTTCTTTCACATAAAAATATTATCATTATTGAATTGAGTTCGGATCAATTTAGTAAAGTAGAAAAAAGCACATTCTTGGCATCATTTATTGCTGGAAGCTCGCAGGGAACAATGTCAGCAACGAAAGCTGATAACAAGCTGATTGAACAACTTGCTCAAATTAAAAAAAGCAGTGTTGAACCCTTAAAACAGTCGCCTGTTGCTATTTATCGTGACTATCTCACTTCTATTCAAAAAGAAAATCACCAATTTAAAAGCTTTGAAGACTTTAAGTCATTAAATGAAGAGCGCCCGCTTGGAACTCAAGACTGGCAACTCGGCCGAGGCATGAATAAAGAGCGATACTTTTCAGAACTATCATTTGAAGAAACCAGAATGATGGCCAGAGAAAATGGAAAGCTTCCAAGCGAAACGTTGAAGAAATTATGCCGCCATTTTTACCAGATTCCACAAATTAAACGAGAGCTTCGTTCCCTTGGTGGAATTAACTATGTGGCCGACGGTGGATCTCTTTTCTTAAAATGCGTTGAAAACCCACGAGCTTATATTAATGTTTTAGGCATGACCTTCATCGATAAATTGATGAAGGAGAAAGAAGGCATGGCCCCTGCAAAATTTATTGCCGACAACAATGGCAAGCTCAATCGTGGAAAAGGTTATTTTGCTGGCAGTGGTGAGCGATCTGGAGTCGATCATACCACCAGCGAAGGTGAATCGTGGATGCTTGCCTTTGGTGGTGAATTTGGATTTCCAAATCCTTTTAGTTTTGGAATGGAAGGTGGCTATGCTCGTACTTACGCCATTTCTGATTCGAAATCAGTAGGTAGCTCGCAGATGGCGATGGTTCGTTACGGATCAAACCAAGATGATCTCAATCTCAATTATGAATCTCTTACTTTAGAGGTCATTGCGGAAACCAAAGAATGCTTTACCGCTGGTGCACAAAAGGCATTAAGAACTATTCAAGTATGCCTCCCAGAAAGTCGCCTCCAAAAGATTCAAGAGACTTGGTATTTTATTGAAGAATCAGTATCGGCGAATAATGGTGTCATTGCAGATGGAACTCGTCCTGGACAAGACTATCTCGCCCAAGTTGTTCGTGGACAGGATAACTTCAATCGTATTTGGGATAAATTTGTTTATGATGATAATGCTATGATCGTTCAGAATTTAGATCAATTAGATATCTTTGAAGCTTTTAGACCTTTTCTCAAAGATTCTCCTGCCGAATATCTGTTTGAGAAAAATAAAGATAATTCAATTCCTGGGGCGATTATAAAGACTGTTAGAAATCCTCATTCCAATACCGTCGGCACTTCTTCGCGGAATCCATAAACTTTCGGCAAGCGCGCACTAATTCTTTTTCAGGATTGATGACTTGATCTTGACCTGTATGTTCCTTAATACAATTTTCAATCAATTCACAAAAGCGATTTTCAGTCATGTCTTGGAGATTGGTGGGTTCATCAAAAATGGAAACACCTGCCGCTTCTAGCTCTTTGGCCATATCAAGAAGGCCTTGCCCGTCTTCTGTCATTTGATCCAGCTTTTCGGCCTCCTGGGTGATTTCCTTTTGCTCTCGATAAAAATCCCAGACAAAATAGGCCGACAAATAGACTCCGATAGCGGTCAGATATCGTTTGCGCAGAAATTGATAATCACCATGAAAACGAGAAAAGAGCTCTTCGTTCTCGCCATAATAATGAAGCTTCACTTTCTTGAGGACCTCATCAGAGAGTCCGTTATGCAAAATGTCCTGTGCTAGTTCATCCGATAGTCTTGAAACCTTGGCCGCCGGCAAATAGAGTGGAGGCATACCTGTCAAGACTGGTAGATTCCAAAATGAAGTTGCAAACAACTCTCCCCACTTACTCTGACGGAATCGAGTCCAGCGTGGGATATTCTCTGGAGCATATTTCGCAATAATGGATTCAAGACCTGAACGTACTAGATCTCGATGCAAAAGACTTTGCAAATGAGCTTCTACACCATCGCTACCAAAACGGAAGCGCTCTGGAAATCGCAAATCAAGCAAGTCATCGACAGCGGCTTCAACATCGCGGAACTCAAACTTCTTTTTGCGTTTTAATTTTTCAATAAGCTTAATCGCCTGTTTTTTCTTTTTTGATTCAAAGGTCAATGGCTCGCGTTTTAACTGGGCCCCCATAAAATCAATCATCGCCACAATAGATTCTGGTGAATCAGGAAGTGACTGGTACGAATTTGCCCCTTCGCGCTCCAATATCGAGAAATAATCTTCATAGGCGCGATCATTCCATTGGTCCAAAGGACGCTTCATAAGCTTACGATAGAGGTCACTTAAGTCGCTCTTCTGTCCTACTCCTAAAATTGATTGCATCAGCTCAAAACAGTCGCCATCAGCGGACGCAGGACTTCGCTGACTGGTTGAACAGCTCCAAGTGATCAAAATTATTGAGAAGAGAAAGGCTTTTCTCATGGTCATCGTATCGGTAAAAAGGGATGAAAACTGAAAGGTTGAGACCCTAAAAACAAAAAACCCACATGTTATATGTGGGCATTCTGAAGTGTGGATAAGTTGTTAAATAACCTATCTAAAATTATTTTATCAAATACTAATTCTTTTGCAAGCCCTAATCATCATGAACTCTTTTTAATCATCAATTGATATTCAGAAAAGATCGTTTCATATTTTCCAGCAAGCTCGTTCAGAAATTTATCAATGCCAACTTTTGGATTATTTTCGCCATCGCTAAATCGATAGTCATCAAAAATGAGAATCCCTTCGTGATCAAGCAAAGGCCAGCAAAGCTTGGCATCCCGGTAAACTTCTTCTGCGCCGTGGGCCCCGTCAATGTATATTAATTGAAAACGCTTGCCATACAATTCGGGCAATATGAGAGAGGAATGCCCCTCAACGACTGTTACTTTTTCTCGTGCTGAGCAGAGTTCAAGATTTTTGAGAAGACGGCGTTCCAAACGAATATCAATTCCGATAGCTTCAGCTCCAGGCCCATTCAAAAGATTGTCGAGGACCCATAAAAATGATCGACCTTCAAAAACACCAATTTCCAAATAGCGCAGATTCTCGTTTTCTGTCAGATTTTTGAGATGCTCTTTCCAAGCTGGAACATGATGCGAAAACCAATCAGTCTTAAACTGATAATTGTATCGGTATTGGTCTTTGGAACTGGGCTGATTGAAAACAAAATAGCGCTCTTGAACAAAAAGGTCATACAAACGCTCGAGGCCATTGAGAATCAGATTAGAATGAGACATAAATTCATTCTACTCACTTTTTTAGTCAAGTCACCTATTGCTTGCTTATAATTTGCTTACAAAGAAGCGAGTTGTTCGTCGTGATAAAATCGACACCTTTATTTAGATATTTTTGAATGCGTTTAGCAGAATCTTTCGTGTAGGCCCCAACTTTTATTCCTTTTGCTTGAAGCTTTTGCACTCTTGAACGATGAATATATTTAGTACTCAGAGCACTGATATTTCCAAGATCGCCGAAAAATCCCCATTTTTTTAAACGTACAGTTCCAATCTTTTGGAAAAAGACGTCTGACTTTGCCTTCTGTTCAACCACCTCAAGGATATTCCTGTTAAACGAAATAACTGAAACCAGCTCTGGTCGATCACTATAATAATTTTTGATCAATTCGAGATCAGAGTCAGTAATGGTCTCATCTTTAAACTCGATCAAAAGTCGTGTTTGCGATTGCGATAGGAGCAGAAGACCTTCTTCGAAAGTGGGAATGACTTCTCCATTTTGAAGTAAGCAGTTTTGCGAAATCTGGGCCAAGGTAAGTTCATGAATAGGCGATTTTAAATCACAATTTTGACCTTTCGAAACGCGCTTTAACTTTTTATCATGGAAGATTATCGTTTTTCGATCTTTGGTATGACGAAGATCAAACTCAATTCCATCGGCTTCACCTTGGATGGCATTGGAAAAGGCTTCTAACGAGTTTTCTAATCCTCCATAGCCTAATGAACGGTGAGCAACACAATAAGAAGGTGTGCTTGCGTGAAGCTGTGAGCTTATGGCCAGAGAAAGACCCAGAATCAGTGTTTTCATTGCCCGATTGTACCTCATACCCCAAAAATAAGGGCAATCAGTGAAAATCTTATAAGGTACCTCCCCCCATAAGTTATGCTTATAGGTTTTAATTAAGGAAGATCATTTCCCTCTTTTTCAAAGGCATGATTAAAAGGCCTCAATTAATCACACATCTGAGGAGAGAAAGATGAAAACATTATTTGCTTTTTTTGCTACCAGTGCCTTATTCCTAACCATGGCCGTAGAAGCCAGATCCATTCAAAAGCCAAGAATTCTTGAGGCTGATATCCACACTTTTAATGTAGATACAGAGGGATCTTTTGCCGGTTATAAAACTCAATATGGCAAAATTTCGGTGAATGAAATCAATCGTACTGTGACTCTTTATTTATCGCTTGGGCCAAAATGCGCGCCAGGAATGATGTGTCCAATGTATCTCATTGCAAAGAAAATTGAACTCCCAATGATTTCGGGAAAAAGAGATCAATGCCATGCTGTCACTTACGTTGCCAATAAAAATGATATGCCCGTTGATGGCGCAAACGAAACACTTGTAGTGACTGATTTTAGTAATAATATTTGTCCTTCATTTGCCTTTGCCGCTTATCCAGAGACAAAAGTAGATTACATCTCAGAATACTTTGACCGCCTTCAAGGAAAGCTCAAGCGTGAGCACAACACCTTCTTGGCCGATAAATTAGAGATCGTTCAGCAATAAATAGAATTTCCCAGGAGATTTTGTCTCAAAGCCTCCTGGGCCCTGTTTTCTATCTCCGTTTGATCTATTTCTGAACCGCTTCGCGCCCAGAGTAGACTCAACGACATTCTTCTCCAAGTGACTAAAAATTAGTCATTTTCCCTACTCTAACTCTCTGTAATTAAATGATTTCATTGGTATGTATCTTGCTTATAACAACACTATAACGAGGTTGTTTATGAATAAGATGATGGTTTCACTTGTTTCATTTTTACTATGGTTTTCACCTTTGGCCCAGGCCCAAAGTGAAATCGATAAATGTAAAATGCTCAAAGAGCAACAACACATGCTCGCACGCGACAAAGAAATGCTAGGAAAAATGCAAACATTGCAAAAAGAAAAGCAAGCTGCCGAAGAAATGCGAGAGCATCTCTTATCTGGTGCTAGTCCGCGAGAAATTGCCCTTTTTACTGAAGATCAAGTTAATGAACTGGCCCTGATTGCTGAGAGTGACGATGTCACTCAAATGGCCGGGGTCGCTTCTGTTGGTGCGCTCATGGTAACCGGTTATATCATTAAACGTCTCAATGCAGATACGCGTGGTCAGACATTTTTAAAGCGTCTGCGTATGCAACTCTTTCCCGAAAAAAGGATTTTTGTAAAAACACTTTTAAACACGGCCTTTCTCGCAACCATTGCAGGCTCACTCTACAGCGGGATAAGATTATACCAAAATCACAATAGAAGATTGGAACTCAATCAGATCATTGCTGAACTGAATAAATTGCGCGATCTCTCTGAGCAAATTACAACAATGAAAGATACGATCGAAAGCCAAGAGATTGCCTTTCACCTCAATGCAGACGAGCTTGAAGAACAGGGTCTGATTAAGCGCAACAAATCGGGCTTTGACTGCAACTAAACTTGAATTGACGTATATATCTCGTTACAATTTCGAAAACACTAATTTCGGAGTTGTGATTCATGCAAAAAATCATTATTGCTACTTTAATTATCTTTATGACTACTTCATGTGGTTTACAATCACTACCTAAGGCCAATAATGAAGTTGAGGCTTCTTGGGCCGAAGTTCAAAACCAATACAAAAGACGTGCTGATCTTATTCCGAACTTAGTTGAAGTGGTTAAAGGGTATGCCTCCCATGAAAAAGAAACTCTTGAATCTGTTATTGCGGCGAGAGCAAAAGCAACCTCGATCAATGTTAATGCGCAGGATTTAAATCCAGAAAAACTGAAAGAATTCCAAGCAGCACAAGGACAATTATCGCAAGCTCTTGGTCGTTTAATGGTTGTTTCAGAGCGCTATCCTGAATTGAAGGCAAATGAGAACTTTAAAGATCTTCAAGTGCAATTAGAAGGAACAGAAAATAGAATTACGATTGCGCGCAATCGCTATATTGGAACGATAAAGGAATACAATAACCTTGTTACAGTTCCACCTACATCTTGGTTCAATTCACTTTTTTACCATTATGACAAAAAACCACAATTTGAAGTTGAAAACCTCGAAAAAGTACAAGATGCACCTGAGGTGAAATTCTAATGTTTAAATTATTGTTTATTCCCTTCCTTCTTTGGTCTCAACTTTTATTGGCCCAAGAAATACCAGCTCTAACGGGCCCAGTTGTTGATGAAGTAGGAATCTTTTCAAGTTCCTCTAAGTTGCAATTGGAAAATGCTCTTCGCGATGTCAATCGCCAAGGAATCTTGCAATTACAAATCTTAGTTGTAAAAGACTTAGCATCAGAACCCATAGAAAGTTATTCCATTAAGGTTGTCGACAAATGGAAATTGGGAAAAGAAAAAAGCGACAATGGAGTCCTCTTCATTATAGCGCCAAATGATCGCCAAGTTCGAATTGAAGTTGGAACGGGATTAGAAGGCGACCTCACTGACGCCCAATCTGGTCGAATCATTCGTCAAGTCCTTCCCTATTTTAAACAGAATCGTTATCAAGACGGTGTCATTGTCGGAGTGAATGCCATTCTAGCGCAATTTAATAGCGAAACGACTGGCATGACGGCAAGGCCAGCGCGAACAAAACAAACCGCCAACAGTTTCTTTATCATCATTTTCTTTATCCTCTGGTTCACAATGTTTTTTTCTCGTTTTTGGATCGGAAAAGGTGGTCGCTATAGAAGCTCCTCTTACCGAAGCGGAGGCTTTGGCGGTAGTAGTGGAGGTGGCTGGAGTGGCGGCGGAGGCGGCTTTTCTGGCGGTGGCGCAAGTGGGAGATGGTAAATGACATTAGTTAATTTTAAAGAAGAATTAGATAATAAAATTAAAATCATCGAGCAAGATTCAGATGCTGAAGTGATGGTCCTCTTTAATCAATGGAGTGATCGATACCCTGGCGCCCATTTAAGATTGGGACTCTTTTTCTCTTTGTTATTACCGACAATATACTATTTTTCTCCTTGGGAACTACCGGATCTCATTTATCTTATCGTCCTTCAGCTTATTGGTTTTTTTCTTGGACATTATCTCGCCTATCTTCCCCGTTTAAAAAAAATATTAGCGACAAGCAAAGAGTTAAAAGAAGAAGTGCAACAGGCGGCCATTGAGTGTTATCACAACATTGGCATCACCAATCATCCGAAACGCCTCGGAATGATGGTTTATCTCTCTCTCGGAGAAAGACGAATGAATATCATCTGGGATAAAGGCCTAAAAGAGGTTGCCAATTCTGAACTTGAAGCTTGGGCCAAATCGACACGGAAAGAAATGAAGAAATTGGGTTGGGAACAAGGTCTGCTACAGGGTTTAGAAGAACTAAAATCGCTATTAGCTGTTAAAGCACCTCAAACCAGCGATGGCAGTGAAAATCATCTTGGTAATATCGTCACTAAAGAGCAGGAAGCCCCGAAAGCTTAATCTTATTCACAATATCATTACTGACTAATTGAACAGCACCTGACACTGCCTGCGCGAAGAGAGTCGTCACTAGTTTTGGTGAAACGTATCCAGGTATTTGGTTCATTGAATAATAGTGTTCGTATTCAAGACCTTCAATTTTTGAAGGTCGAGATTCAATCTTTATAAAAACCTGAGAATCACAATTGCGACAGGTAAAGGAAAAGCGTCTATATTCACTCTCCCTTTCAAAGTATTGATCGAAAAAAAGATTAAAGTCTTCAAAAGGATATCTGTAGTGAAGTTTCAGTGACTTTTCTTGTTTCCTTAGACTAACCTCTAGCCCCATTGGTTCAACGGTGAGTTCATAACGAGTAACGTTCTTACTGCTAGGGAGTTTTAAAAGTTTAGCCTCCTCAAATGTCCACGGCCTTAGATTTGCGCCTTCGCGAATGACTGTCGTCGTAAAAATGACAGAACCTTTATATTGAAGCTGAACTTGGGCAGTACGAGTTTCACCTCTAACAATCTCTTCGAAGCACCATTCAAGATCAAAGTGACCATTCATACGTTGAAGCTGTAGCTTTAAGCAACGATCCCCTGCCGGAGTGGCCACCGATTGGAAAAAAAGCTGGCGAAAATAGGCCGAGCTATTAATTAAATTTTGCTGAAGAAAATACTGATCATTAGGAACCCACGAAGGAAATTCGTTAGCGATAGCAGAAAAGCAAAAGAAGAATGAAAGAGCTAATAGCTTCACGGTGTGCCCGCTGGTCTGTTGTCTTGAAGTTGACCTTTTTCTGCAGCTAGAATTAATTCCTGGATATAATTACGGACTAAATTAGGCTCGGTATTATTAAGGAGTCTGGTATAATTAAGTCTTAACTCTTCTAATAATCGCTGATTCTGAGTTCCCGTATTAACGACCGCAGTCGGTGGAAATTCATTAATGAGTACACGAACAAAACTTCCGACTCGGGACAAGGTTCTCTCGCGAACATTATAACCAAAGTTAGTGAGGAATGTTCCTTCAGAAACTTGAGTATTGGATGAATCGAAATAAGTCACATAATTTTGTGGCTTTGCAAAAGCGTTGGCAATATTTGTATACGGAGTAAATCCCATCGTCGTGGTCCACTCTGATTGACCGATTTGAATCTTTAGACTGTAAGGAAAGTATTTATAGGTGACACGAGAAACTTCATCTGAATAAGTATAGGTCACTTGATAGGCCAATTGACCACCAATGCGGTATTCGTGAAACTCTCCTGATGGTGTCCTCTCTTGTGACAAGGAAAAGAGCTCCGTTTGATCGCCATAAATCATACGATAAAAACGCTTTTTCTCACCAGCTTTTAAATTGAGAGCGATCTCGCCTTTTCTCATTTGATTAAAAGTGAGAGGTTTTTCATCACCACCAACGACTTGCAAATGCTCTTGGAGGACTAATTTTTCACCACAACCAAAATAGCGCATTGATTGGAAGCGCTCCTCACCATTAATCTTTGAAGTTAATTCCAAGCGTGCCAAGTTTGAACCAGGAGCAAAGGGCCGGTTTTGACAAGTAATCACTTCGTGGGAGCGATAGGATAAGGAACGATCGCCATAAAGAGCATAGTAGTTTTTCTCTAGCTCAAGAAGCTTCACTCGAAAGGAAGCTCTAAACTCTTCCACCATTTCATTGGCCGTAAGAATTGATGATGGCAATACAACAGTGGCTTGTAGGTTCAGAGTAAAAATAAAAAAGAGAAGAGCAATAAGCTTTTTCATTATTCAGTAATAAAACGATTCGTTTCTGGGTTATAAAAAAGTTCTTTCTTTACAGATTCGCGCCCATTGAATTTCTTAAGCGTAATTCGCAATTTAACCACATCCTTCTCAAGAGTCTTTGGATCAAGCGGATTAAACTTCAAACCTGAGAGCATCAAGTTTTCAACTGTTCTGATGGCCTTTTGTTTTAGACCACCGCCGCCGAACTTAACTTCTTTAACTTCGATTTCAATACTCTTCTTAATGTTATTCTCGCGTGCGAGTTTGCGATCGAGGGTGAAACCTAAGACTCTCTCTCCAGAAGGAGTTGAGAATGAATAAGGCTTAATTGTTTTCATAACAGTTTCAAGATCAACTGATGATTCAGGCAGTTTTTCTACTTCTTCATTAGTAAATTCGCGAAAAAGGTCGTACTGACGCAATTTTTTCAAGCTTGCAACATAACTTTCAAAACTCATAGACTCCGCACGAGTGATGACCATAATTTTTGACTGGAGTTTTTCACGACGACGTCCAAAACTTAAGAGTCCTAAGCTTCTTCCTGTTGTTGTCTGGCTGGCAAGTGAGCTCACGAGAATATTACTTAAACCCTTAACCATATAAAGTTGGGGATTTGTGAAATTGAGAATTGAAACGCGATCTTCTCTTCCCTCGACAGGAGGTAAAATAACTCCATAGCGAAATGAAAAATCGGAGAGCAGAACGAGATCAGGATCACTGGCAGAAATGGAAAGATTGCCCGCGAGAGTTAAACCTGCTTTCTCTTCTTTCACAATCCCGGCCGTAGGTGAGACATAAACATTAGTAGAATGGTTATAATCAATTGAAGCGAGGTTTGGTAAAAGTTGAGTGACTGTCGTTACGCGATTGATTTGAGTGCGAACAAGTTTAGAACCAAGGACAGAACTTAAAAGTTTATTTCCTACCTTAAGAGCGAGATCCACAGTCCCTAATGTTCCCATGTTTAGATTCCAATCAGAATCTTCTTCATTACTTCCCACTCCTGATATTTGGGCCTGCATTTCGGCAAGTCCTTCATCACTTAGCGAAAAAATCTCTGTCGTCACTTGAACTAAGGCACTAGCATCAAAATCTTCAAGCACATCGAGAACTGGAATCATGGCGATAAATTTATCGCGAAGGTTTTCATCATTAATCCAAAAGCTCATTTTCTTAAGAGATTCTAAAGCGATGTAACCGTCTGTAGGAGAAAGGACTGTTCCCGGAAAGAGAACAGCATTAATTTTTGCAATCAATTGGCGAGCAACTACATTCTTTGTGATGTATTCACAGCGCTCGAGCTCTTCATTACAGTTGACTGTTCCTGCCGGTTTTTCAAGAACCACGGGACCAGGAGTTTCTTGGGCATAGCTGACCATGGCCACTGAAGAAAGAAGAAGAAGAGCTGAAATGATAAGTGTACGCATTGGAACGTCCTTAGTCGGATTATTGGATAATTTTGAACAGGTTTTAAGTTAAAAAATGTGGTGCGGCAAGAGCCGACTTTTGCCTAAGTAAAAGATACCTTGATCCTGCGACAATAGGCCTCTAAACTATGGTAAAACCGAGAATAGAGAAAAAATGGCTTATTGCAGCATAGTCGTTCCATTAATCAGTGAGTGCCAACGTTTTGAACGTTGGTCACAAGAACTCAAGCCGCTGCTATGCGTCGACGGCAAGCCGATGATTATCCATGCTCGCGATTCCTTTGCCTCAGTTGGCGATTTTCAATGGGTTTTTATTTTAAGGCCCGATCTGGTCAACGAGCTTCGCCCGCCACTGATGGAATGGTTTCCAGACGCGCAAATTATTGTTCAACAAGAACAGACACTGGCCCATACTTTAAGTGAATTATTATTGGGCCCTTTATCTGAAGATGAAGTTTATATCTGTGATGCTGACTGTTCTTTCAAGGCTTCAGCTTTTTTTAATCGCCATGATAATAAGGGTGATGCCTTATTATTGGGAACTCGTTCACAACTTAAGGCCCGTCTCGGAACTAATCTCGAGAGCAAAAAAGTAGCTGCGCTTACTTCACATCCAGAAGAAGGACGACATACAAGTTGTGGCCTTTTTAAAATTTTAAATACAGAACGATTCTTACAATTTTTAGCCTCAGCAAGAGACGAAGACAATGCTGCGGAATTGATAAAAGCTTGGTTCCATTGGGGAGCTAAAATCAATTGGCATGAAGCGGAAGCCCTCTTTAGTTTTATTTCTCGCAATGACATTCTTCAATACAAAGGTCGTTACGGTTCTGGTTTTCATACGCTTTCAGAGTTTTATCCCTATTATCTTTCGGAGCATTTGCAACCTGGTACCAAAATTTTGCATTTTATTGGAACAAGTATTGGTATTATCTGTTTTATTTCGGCACTTCTTTTTTGGAATCCAACATTTTTATTGGCGGGTTTAGTAAGTGGTTATGCTTTCGCTTGGATTAGTCATATGTTGATTGAACACAATCGACCGGCAACGTTTAAGTATCCGCTCTACTCTTTTGCTTGTGACTTTATTATGTTTTGGGAATTGTTAACGGGTAAGCGCTTATTTTCTTCGGCTAAGTAAACTCAACGTCCAAGCAGGACTTTTCTCAGTTGCTTCATACTTTGCTTCTTCCACTTCACTCCATTCATTATTATTGATCTCTGGAAAATAAGCATCGGCTTTGCCATCGTAATCAACACGAGAGAGATAAATCTTATCAGCAAGAGGAAGGGCCTGAGAGTAAATCTGTGCGCCCCCAATGATGAAAAGCTCTGTCTCCCCACGCTCTTTCGCGTAATCAATCGCCACTTGCAAATCATCAAAAATAAAAACACCTTGAGCTTTAAACGAAGGGTCGCGGGAAAGAATAATACTGGTTCGCCCAGGTAGTGGACGGCCAATGGATTCAAAAGTCTTGCGCCCCATGATCATGTGGTGACTCATGGTGCGCGACTTAAAAAGTTTAAAATCTTCGGGAATATGCCAGAGCATTTGGTTCTCGCCACCCAGTTGGTAGCTCTTACCTACCGCTGCAATAAGCGAAATGATCAAATCGCCACCGCAGCTTTGATATGCGGATGACATTCATAACCTTCCAATTTGAAATCATCAAAAGAGAAATCAAAAAGGGACTTGATATCTGGATTCAATGTCATCTGAGGAAGCTTATAAGGAGTACGCTTCAATTGCTCAATCGCTTGGTCGATATGATTTGAATAAAGATGAGCATCGCCCATAGTGTGAACAAATTCACCAGGCTTCAATCCTGTCACTTGAGCAATCATCATCGTAAGTAAAGCATAAGAAGCAATATTAAAAGGAACACCTAAAAAGATGTCCGCAGAACGTTGATACAACTGGCACGAAAGTTTTCCGTCATTGACGTAAAATTGCATGAGAGTGTGACATGGTGGCAAGGCCATTTTTGGAAGGTCAGAAGGATTCCACGCCGAAACAATCAAGCGACGAGAAAAAGGATTCGCTTTGATTTCTTGGACAAGATTTGAGATTTGATCGATACAAAAACCTTCTCGCGATTCCCAACAACGCCATTGCTTTCCGTAAATAGGGCCTAAATTTCCTTTTTCATCGGCCCATTCATCCCAAATCGTCACTTTGTTTTCATTCAGATAACGAGTATTGGTTTCGCCTTTCAAGAACCACAAGAGTTCATGAATAATTGAGCGAACATGTAATTTCTTAGTAGTTACAAGAGGAAAGCCTTCCTCAAGATTATAACGAGCTTGATAACCAAAGACTGATTTGGTTCCAGTTCCTGTGCGATCAGCGCGATCAGCACCGTTGTCTAAGACGTGACGCAATAAATCATGGTATTGTTTCATGAAAGAATTCTCCCGATAAATTTCAGTAGCTTGTGTGTGTGTTTCTACTACAATAATTGTAACGGGAAATTGGCATGAACGTCACGGATAAGTTCTGTCAAAATTTTACAGGAAGAAGCATATGCAAAGAGTCATTACAGGGTTAGAGCAGTTTTCCACAGAAAAAAATATTCAGTCGCGCATCAAGGGCCGCACGGGGCTGCTTTGTCATGCAGCTTCACTGACGCCCGATTTTGAACATGCTGCCATTCATTTTAAAAAAATTCTTGGAAAGAACTTGGTTTCACTCTTTGGCCCTCAACATGGGTTCGTGACCGATGTCCAAGATAATATGATTGAAACCAAACATTTTATTCATCCCTATTTTAAAATCCCTGTTTACTCGCTCTATTCTGAAACCAGAATTCCCACGGATGAAATGTTAGAAGGACTCGATACTCTTGTGATCGATCTCCAAGATGTAGGCACAAGAGTTTATACTTATATTACAACTCTGGGTTTAATCATTGATTCCCTCCATAAAAAAAATATTAAGCTGGTGATTCTCGATCGGCCCAATCCCGTCAGCGGTAATTTTGTTGAAGGCAATGTGCTTGAACCGGAATGGAAATCATTCGTGGGCCATCTTGAAATGCCCATGAGACACGCACTCACAATGGGAGAAGTGGCGAAACTTAAAATGCTGCAAGAGCATCGCGATGTTGAAATCGATATTGTGACCATGAAGAATTGGAAGCGCGACATGTATTTTCAAGATACGGGTCTTCCATGGGTCAACCCCTCACCTAACCTTCCGACCATGGAAGGATCAATCGCCTACTGCGGAACGGTTCTTTTTGAAGGCTGCTCAGTAAGTGAAGGACGCGGAACCACACGCTCACTAGAAATCTTGGGTGCTGCAGGTATTGAACCTTTTGCCTTTGCGGACAAAGTAAAAGAGAAAATGCAAAAATTTGGAATTGAAGGAGCAGTTTGCCGACCTCAAGCTTTTGTTCCTACATTTCATAAATATGCTGGCAAAACTTGCGGAGGTGTTCAAATTCAAATTACTGATCCCACTCGTTTTGAAGCATGGAAACTTGGACAGATTTTATTGCGAACCTTCAAAACAGAATTAGGAAATGATTTTCAATGGAGCGAGAAACCTTACGAATATCAATTTGACCGCTTGGCGATCGACTTCATTAATGGCTCAGAGACATTGCGCCATTGGGTTGATAATGATGGGACACCCGAAGCTCTCAACCAACTCGCCCAACGGGGCATGCCAAAATATCTCGAGCAGAAAAAGAGCTGTGAACTCTATTCATAAATAATTCAACTCCTTTTTACAAGGGGGATGGACACAAATCGAAATTGGGTCCATAAATCGTCCCTATTCAATTAATGAACTCGGGGGAGTTAATGAAAACGAAACTTAGCGTGTTGGCGCTTACATCTCTTTTGATGAGCTCAGCATTTGCCCAAATTATCAATAAAGAATTTGCCAATGGAAATATTGAACGAGTTCATCGCGGAAAGAATCAAATCATTCTAACATTTGATGATGGGCCAACTCCTGGGGTAACGGAAAAAGTATTAAGTGTACTCAAGGCCAATCAGGTCAAAGGCACTTTTTTTATTGTGGCACAAAACGCCAAAAGACATCCCGAAATCATGAACAAAATTAAGGCTGAAGGACATCTTATTGGGAATCATTCTATGAGCCATCCCAAATTAGGCAGCCTCGGATTTTTCTCTTGGAAAAAAGTCGTTAAAGAGGAAGTCCTCGATGCCCATGAAATTATTTTTCCTTATATGCAACCGGGGCAACGCTTTTACTTTAGAGCTCCTCACGCAAGCTGGGATTCTAAAATTTCAAAATACTTAAATAAAACTGACGTGGGCGCTAAATACATCGGACCCGTTCTTTGGGATATCGGTGGTGATATGGAAGTTGAAGGTGATCATTACTCTAAGACTGCTGATTGGGCCTGTTGGAGTAAGAAGCTCACTGTTGATGAGTGTCTTGAGGGCTATTTGAGAGAGACTGATGAAGTCAAAGGTGGAGTGATCTTGATGCACGATTTGGTTAGCAAATCTGCTGAAATGCTCGCCAAGCTGATTCCAGAACTCAAGCTCCGAGGGTACACTTTTGCGACTCTTGAAGACGCACAATTTGAATAAGATCCTTTTCATAGTATTGCTTTTCTCTGTTTCAACAGTTCACGCTGAGATGATGCCTCCCACTGTTGGTACTTGTGGATTCTACCTGCAACTGGAACAGGAAAAGCAATGTGGGCCTCAGGGATATTTAAAATCATACGGATTCAAATATTGCCGGAAATTTCTCTATGAAATGAATCATGAGTTCTCTGCTAAAGGTAAAGTTTTTGTTCAAAAAGCGGGCCAGTGTTTGCAAAGTGCGCTTTGGAATAAAAGTGATATAAACTGCTTAGAAATCAAAAATCAAGCGATAAGCTCTCATGGCCCCTGTTATTATCATTCTGGATTTTGTCAGCTCTCTTTCCACGATAAAATGGTGATTTTCTCCACTATTAAGAAAGAGCTATTCCAAAGCGATTTTCGCAAGCAGGCCTTAAAAATGCTCAAAATCTGTCAGCACCTTAAGTAATTCTTGGCCAAACTCCCCTTTTCCCCTATCATTTATCTATGAAAATTATATTAGTCGTTTTTCTTGCCGTTTTATCACTAAGCTCTTGTAGTTTTCTTTCGAAATTTAATTCAGTTGAAGGAAAGCTCCTTAATGAAGAAAATTACGCCACGATCAACGACAAGGACTATGCCTCAGGCGAATCTCAGTCTTACGGTATTTCCGTTACCAATAAACAAAAAGCTGTTTCTAATGATCTCTTTAGTCTCGACTTTTCTCTCTATCCGGATGCCTCTTTTGAAATTTCAAGACTTCTTCCTAATGATCGAACACTTCAAACTTTAAAGGTAAGAAGAGTTTCAGGATTTGCTTCAGGAAAAGGAGTTCTCCACACACCAATTGGAGCCTTTGAAATTAGTGCAGGAGTTGGACTGTCCTATTTAGATGCCTTTAATGACACAATTGATACTTCAAAAGTTGAACCGACCTTTCGCTATGAAGGAACTTATACAGCATTTTTAATTCAAAATTTTTACGGTGCCGTCTCTTTTACTTTTCAAGAATCGCCTCATAGCACCTATAGCGAGTACTATGCCTTGGTTTACAAAATCGGCTATGTTTTTGGCAAGTTTTGACGAGCAAAGAATGTACGAGAAGCTCCATACAAGCTAATCACAACCCAAATGGATTCAATCAGAAAGCCTGAGAAATTAAACTCATGGGCCAGTGAATAGAGAATCATTCCTGAGCCAAAAGCATTGGCAAATGAGAATTTCAATTCATGACTCTCCCATTTACCAGCATGCAAAAGAAAATAGGCAACTAAGGTTAAAGTCACACCAGTCGTTCCAACAAAATCGTGAAATTGATAATTCTGCATGAAGTTTATTGACATAAATGGTCCTTAGGATAAAAGAGAACTTAATTTTTTATTATGCTTTATATATCGGCTGAGGCTTTTATGAAATGGTTTCTTTTATTATCCCTCTCCTTTACCACATCTGCTTATGCTTTATCTTTTCAAATAAGCTATAAAGGAAATGTTCTTTTTTCCCAAAATCATTACGACATAGATCTCCAAGAACACTTAGGAATTCCTACTTTAGAGCTTTTAAATCAATCAGGATTAGACTTTGAGGGTGGAAGCTATGGGGTAAAATCCATATCAGGATTGGGTAATAAAATAGAGAGTGTCTCGTCTACTGAAATGAAGGCCTACGGCTGGTGCTTCTCTATTGACTCCCAAGTTCCTGAAACTATGATCGATGAGACCTTTGCTTCAACCCAGGATTCTCAATTGCGCTGGTTCTATGCCTATGCCCATTTTAAAAATGGACAGTGGATCGCTCAGTGCCAAGAAGATCTCTAGTAATTTTTTCAATGTGAAAGCTGAAAATTCAAAAATTTGATACATAAGCCCCATTCTTTGGGGGATTACGTTATGCTGCATACATTAGCTTTGGCCATATTTCTCGCGATTCCAGATACTCAAGCGATTGAAAAATTCACCTCTGATGCAGCAACTGAAGCCCAGCTTACATTTGAAGGACGCATTGAACTCGCTAAAGGTGAGAAAAGCCGCGACTTGATTGATGAACAATTACAACACTTGATTGGCCATTTTAGCTCAGCTTCATTTGTTAAAGCGTTTGGTCAACCAGCAGTCTTGAGCGATCAATACGAATTCACTATCACGAACACCAAAACTCTAAGCAACGGCAGAAGATTGGTAACCTATCAATTTGATGGTAAGGCCGCTCTTCATAAAAAATCATTTGGAACGAAGTCATTCATTGAAGTTCCTCTACGACTCCCTTTGGCCCTTGATAAGATTTATGATTTAGGCTTAGTTCGCGGAAAAAATAAATGTACTGACGAACATTACAATGAGCCAGGGGATTTCTTTTATTTCTGGGATGTCGATCAAAAAGGCTGTCCCCTCAAGGGCAATGACACTGATGTTGTCAGGGTTGTTGCTCAAGCAAAAAGATTACCAAACACAAAGAAGAGTTATCCCGAATATGATCGTCTGTATAAAAAAGCAGAGTTAAAGGCCAGCGTCTTTATTGGTTATATAGAAGATGAGCCAGGTCGCAGAAATGACGATGGAACTCTACTCTATCAGGATTTAAAAACGGAATTGAAAGATCGTGGTTTTAAACTTGTTGAAGAAAAGAAAAAAGGCATCACTCACCTCTCTACTTTTCAAAAAGAACGTAAAACGAGTCTCAAAGGTTCTCAATTAGTCACTGTCGAAGTTCTTTTATCGGACACTGATTACGGTTCTAACGATGAGACTTTTAGAAGTGCTTATCTGAAAGCATTAAAGCAATCGGATATCGTGGTTTATGACGGACACTCAGGATTGGGCGCCAATATTGGAGCCGAATATATTGAAAATTTTGCTATCGGTAATCTCTATCAGGTGCTCTTTCTAAATGGTTGTAGCAGCTATCCCTATTATAATGGACAGTATTTTTCTGCTAAAAAAGGTGGAAGTAAGAATATGGAGATCATCACGTCAGGACTCTCTACTTACACAACAACCGCGTTAGGAAATATGCTGGCCTTTCTTGATCCCTTCTTAAAGGGTCGAGTCATCAGTTATCAAACACTTTTGCGAAATATCGAAAAGTCTAATGATGATGTGGGAACTTACCTCACTGGCGTCAACGGCGATGAGGACAATAAATTCCTGCCTAAAACGCGCTAATTGCGAGCTCTGCAATTATTTCACGATTTAACATGACAGTCTGAAAACATGCTACAACCACCCCAAATTCATTATTTTCGGGGGAAAATACTATGCGCAACATAGTCCTACTAGCGATGCTAGCGTCTTCTTTCAGCTTACAGGCAGCCGTTTGGGAAAATACCAATCAATGGGATCAAACTTGGGAAGAGAAATATTCTAACTGGGTTGAAAACGAATATAACGAAGAAGTTTATATGAAAGGCAAGTATGAAGGTATTGCCACGGATTGTGCTGATGCGGTTTACGGCGCACGCGCCATCTTCTCATTTGAGAATGGATTGCCCTTTGCCATTCGAGATACCACAGGTGGACCAGCGATGATTTCAAACTCGATGAGTCGCTATGATAAAATTGAAGATCCCATTGCAAGATTGAAAAAGTTTTTGTGGTATATTTTCGATATAGCGGGAACGAAATCTCTACCTCAAGACACTTATCCAGTTCTGGTTAATCGCGAATTTGTAGCAGCAGGTGGTGCATGGATACGTCCGAGAATCACTACTCGCCGCTTTTTCACAGGAGCAGAAGAAACCGCGCAACCTGGCCACGCAGCTTTGATTAAAAAAGTTGAAGATACTGGCGTTGTCTTTATGATTGAATCAACAGTTCCTGCGGCAGTGAGAAAGCTACATTCGACTTCAGGTCTCGTTTTTTTACCTGAAAATACGTATGGTGGTTTAAGAAAATTCTATCGTCCTGACAATTATAAAGTCCCAAAGAATGAATTGCCTGGATATTCACTAGAACAATTCGAAATGGGTTTAGATGGCAGAAAAAGAAAACTCAAAGCATGGCGCAAAGAAGTCTATGCACGTTTGGCCACGAGAGAAGAATCAAAAGAAGAAACCCTTCAACGATATGCCAATAACTTTTGCAGCATGATGCAATCGCGAATTGAAGTCATCCAAAAAGGTGAAAAGAAAAGATTGGCCCTTGGTCAATGTATGAATGAGAAAGAATTTGATCTTTACTCGACTCCTTCACGCGATGGAAAAGCGCGCGATGCTCTAAAAGAATTTGTAGAAGTAGAATTTGATTCTCAAAAAGTGACCGAAAAAAGATTAGAGAAACTCTCTGGCTATTTAGCTAGCTGCGGAGATTTAAATGTAAATGCACAAGTGAAGATGACAATGTTGGAAGCTGCTATTAAAATGGCAAAAGAAGATATGTCTTCTGATCCCAACCAGACTTTTGCGGCCCGCTGGGGATTAGAAAAAGAGAAACGTACGGGTTGTAAGCAGTATTATTAATGAATAAAAAAGTTCTATTTTCATTTGTCATAATGGCCGCTGTGATAGCGGCCATTTTCTTTTGGCTCAGACCAGTAGAGAACGTCACCATTCAAGAGGATGAGCAGGGACAGGACTGGACGCAAGATCCTACTGTGATGAAACCGCAAGTTCTCCCCACGGCCACTCCGACAATCACACAAGAAATCAAGCAAGACGATACTGAAACCAGCGAAAAAAAAATGAGTCTTGCTCAATATTGCCAATCAGAGCCTATGGCCTTTGTTAAACAACGTCTCGATAATCTTATGCAAGAATTTGGTGATCAAATTCAAGATCAACTCGAAACTTATAATTTAGAATTTGTAAAAGATAGCATGCCTTTTAGAATACAAATGTCGATGGACGAGGATACCCAAGGACGGAGCATTCAGCAGATTAATTTTTTTAGTTTAGATCGTGAAGGTTTACCTGTCCGTGAAGATTTACCGATACAGTTTCAAGATCGTCCTTGGGAAGATGTGCTTGATCAAATTAAGCGTCAATATCAAATCAATTGGCAAGAAGAGCAGCATCTGATGATAACCCCAAACGGAGAAATCATCAGGGCCATCATTCGCGATGGAAAAATAACCTCGTATGAAGACAAGCAAGTTATTTGTCGAGATGAGCAATGCTCATGCGAAAATCTTTAATCTTTTGCCCAAGCTTTAATCTTTTCAATTTCCTCTGGGCAGAGCGAATGGCTGGGAGTGATGAAATGTTCTTTTTTAAGGTAGGTTTCAATATCTATCCAATTTCCATCGTTTAGTTTGACTTTTTTAGTTACGGCACAAATTGTAATAAGACTGAATCTTTTTAAAAGTATTGATTTTAAAAGAAAGAAATAAAGCACTCTCTGCACGCAAAGGGCGATGGCCAAGACAAAAATAATATTGTTAATCAAATGACTCTCAAACAAATGTTTAAAGCTCGACAAATAAAAAGCGTATTGAGCAATTAAAAGAATCCAAAAAATCCAGAAGATGACGATGATGTTTCGCGACCATTTGTCAGCAATGACAAGTCGATGTGTTACTAATTTTTGACAACTAAAAATGATATAAACGAAATAAAGAAAGAAAAAGGTCATTGTTGGCAGACTCATACCAATTAAAGGAGTGCTGAAGACCCCATATAAACTGGGAATCTTGGAAATATACCCAATCAAAGAAAGTTCAAGCGGCAAAAGCGCTAAAAAGAAAAAGATATCTAAGCTTAGATGTGGCTGAGAAAATTTAATGCGATAGATTTCGTAAAACCAAATAAAACTAAATGTTATTAAGGTGGGGATTGAAGGAACAACAAATCCTAAAATCTTGTCCTCAAAAAAGGGAGAAAGATCAAAGATAACAAAAAACAAAGTTATCACGAGCAAAGTACCGGCCACACAATAACGCAGGATTTTATTTGTTTGAAAAACTTTCAAAATCTGGATGAGATAAAGGCTTGCGACTAAAAGGGCGGTGTAGATGGAAAAAACGGGAATTGCAATCTGCGTATTTGAACTAAAATTAAAGGTTGGACAAAAAAGAATATACACGATGCTCAATCCATAAAAGATTGCCAAAGGAATGATGTCTCGCTTTGAAAAATTCTGGCGAGCAGAAACGGGAAAGAAGGTTTGATTCACTAGATATCCAAAATTAGGAATTATGAGTATTTTCTCTAAGCTCGGAGGAAATGGCAAAGTAAAAATATTTAAATTGGCACCACGGGTCAATGAAGTGCATCGAGTCATTCAACATAACTCCTTTACATCACAAAGATGGCCTTCCATAATAATCAGGAAATTTTTTTTATCGTTCACTGTTATCAAGGAGTTGATTGTGACTAATTTTAAACGAGGCTTGGCCCTCGCTTTAACCCTAACTGCGCTCATTTTTTCTGGATGTAACAAGCAAAAAGAAGAATCTGCTACTGCAGCCGCTGCACCTGTTACGAACCTTGATGAGATCGTCATCGGCGCTGTTTTTCCAATGACTGGGCCCATTGCAACTTATGGTCAAGAATCAGTTAATGGCATCAACCTCGCCCTTAAAAGCCTCAATGAAACTGGTGTTAAAGGTAAAAAAATCCGCATAGTGGTTCAAGACAACAAAGGCGAACCTGTTGAAAGTGCCAACGCCGTTCGCAAGCTCATCGAAGTGGACAAAGTCCAAGCGATTATTGGGTCAGTCGCCTCTTCAAACACATTGGCCGGAGCTCCAATCGCTCAACAATCTGGTGTTCCCCTCATGACTCCTGCTTCAACGAACGAAACAGTCACTCAAACAGGCGATTATATTTCTCGCTCATGTTTTACAGATGCTTTTCAAGGCGTTGTGATGGCGAAGTTTGCTTATGAAACTCTCGGTAAAAAGAAGGCCGTTATCATTATCGATAATAGTTCCGATTACTCTAGAGGTTTAGCCTCTGTTTTCAGAGCAAAATTTACCGAAATGGGTGGTCAAGTTGTATCAAATGATAACGACACAACTTACACTCAAAAAGATACGGACTTTAGATCTCTTCTCCAAAAAGTTAAAAGAGCAGACCCTGATGTTATTTTCCTTCCAGGTTATTACACAGAAGTAGGTTTGATGATTAAGCAAGCTCGCAGCATGGGTATGAATATGCCATTCCTTGGTGGTGATGGATGGGATTCTCCTAAATTGCAAGAATTGGCCGGAGAGGCTATTAACGGAAACTACATCAGCTCACACTTCTCAAGTGAAGATTCTGATCCTCGCGTTCAACAATTTGTGAGTGAATATGAAAAGGCTTACGGTCAAAAGCCAGGGGCAATGGCCGCTTTAGGTTATGACGGTATCTTAGTGATGGCCGATGCCATCATGAGAGCAAATTCTTTTTCTCATGCAGATATTCGTGATGCTATCAATTCAACTAAAAACTATATTGGTATTACAGGTAACATCACTATTGATGAAAATCGTAACGCTAAGAAAAGTGCCGTTGTGTTAGAAACAACAGTATCTGGTATGAAATTTAAGCAAAAAGTTAATCCATAGTTTTAGACTTTTGATGGGGCTCATGGTTTGAGCCCCATTATTTTCAGGGAGGAATATGGATTCACACGTTAGCTACTTTTTTTGGGATCTCCTCAATTATCTCATCAACGGACTCACTCAGGGTTCAATCTACGCGCTAGTGGCCCTTGGTTACACCATGGTGTTCGGGATTATCAAACTCATCAATTTCGCTCACGGCGAATTTTTTATGATCGGAGCCTTCATTGGTTACTATTGCATCCTTTCTGGTATGCCTTTCGCCCTTGCTATGCCTGTGGCGATGATTGGTTCAGGAATAGTTGCGGTCATTATTGAAAGAATTGTTTATCGTCCTATTCGACACGCAGGCCGAATTCCTGCATTGATTACGGCGCTTGGAATCTCTTTATTTTTTCAATATGCCGGACAAATGATCATTGGTGCTGATCCAAAAGCCTTTCCTTCTTCAATCGAAAATAAAACATATCAGTTGGGAGAGGTCTATTTTTCAACTTCACAAATTCTCATCGTAACTTCTTCACTTATCTTGATGCTCTTTCTGTATTGGTTGGTGAATTTTACAAAAATGGGTAAAGCAATGCGTGCGACTTCATATAATATGAAAGCCGCAGAACTAATGGGAATCGATACAAATAAGATTATCTCATTTACTTTCTTTGTCGGCGCTGCTTTTGCTGGAGCCGCTGGCGTTTTAGTTGGACTTCATTACGGAACGGTTGACCCAATGATGGGCATGATTCCTGGACTCAAGGCTTTTGTCGCGGCCGTTCTTGGCGGTATTGGAATTATTCCTGGGGCCGTTTTAGGTGGATTGGTTTTAGGTGTTGCTGAAAATTTAGTCGTCGGATTTTGGATGGCAACTTATCGAGATGCTATCGCCTTCACTATACTCATTATTATTTTACTTTTTAAGCCTTCAGGGCTTTTAGGGGTTAACAGAAGGGAGAAAGTGTAATGGACTATTTTCTCTATCTCACACAAATGTGTGGCATTTTTATCATTCTCGCCGTTGGACTCAACCTCATCAACGGAATGTGCGGACAATTCTCTTTAGGTCATGCTGGCTTTTGGGCAATAGGCGCCTATACTTCAGCGGCCTTTACTGTTTTTGTCGCTCCTCCTTTGCCAGGTTTTATCGTGCTCTTTATCGGCTGTATTATTGGTTTCATCACAGCTGGTATCGCTGGACTCATCATTGGTGTTCCTTGTTTGAGACTCAAAGGTGATTACCTCGCCATCGCAACATTAGGCTTTGGTGAAATTATCCGAATCGTCATCATGAATATGAACTCTGTAGGAGGTCCACGCGGTTTTACCGGAATTCCTCAACTCTCCAATCTTTTTTGGGTTTATTTATGGGTTGTCATTACAATTGTGGTGATCGCCAATATTGTCAGAGGAACTCATGGGCGTGCCATCATCTCCATTCGTGAAGATGAAATTGCAGCTGAGAGTATGGGGATTAATACTTTTCGTTATAAGACTCTCGCCTTTTGCGTAGGAGCAGGTTTCGCCGGCGTTGCGGGAGCCCTCTTTTCCCATACCACTCAATTTATTTCTCCTACCAATTTTACCTTCATGTGGTCAGTCATTATTTTGCTTATGATTATTCTAGGAGGAATGGGGTCAATTACAGGTGCTGTCGTTGGAGCCATTATCCTCACCATCTTGCCAGAGCTTTTGCGTTTCTTTGGAGACACTGTCAGTCAATGGCGCATGGTTATTTACTCCGTCATTCTGATTCTCTTAATGATGATTCGTCCCACTGGATTATTTGGAAAACATGAATTCAATCCCCTCAAATTTTTAAAGTTGGGAGGTAAATCATGAATCCCATCATGGAGACCCAGGCCATTACCATGCGCTTTGGCGGTCTGGTGGCCGTTAATGAATTCTCAATGAAGATTGGAGCGAATGATCTGATTGGTCTCATCGGGCCAAACGGTGCAGGGAAAACCACTATTTTCAATATGATCACCGGACACTATTTACCCAGTGAAGGAAAAATTCTTTTTAACGGTGAAAGCATCAGTGGCAAAGAGCCGGCCGTTATTACTCAAGGTGGAATTGCTCGAACATTTCAAAATATTCGTCTATTCAAAGACCTCTCAGTCCTCGACAATATTCGCATCGCTGGGCACTCACGTTTAAGTTATGGTCTCGCCAGTTCTATTTTTAGAACCAAGGCATTTCATGAAGAAGAGAACAAACTGAGAGCTGAAGCTTTTGAGTTGCTCAAGATCATGAAGCTCGAACATAGAGTTGATTCTCTCGCAAAAAATCTTCCGTACGGCGAACAGCGCAGACTCGAAATTGCTCGTGCTCTCGCGACTCATCCAAAGCTATTGCTTCTAGATGAACCAGCGGCCGGTATGAACCCCAATGAGACGAAAGAATTAACAGGTCTCATACGTTGGGTGAGAGATCATTTTAAAATTGCTGTTCTCTTGATTGAGCATGATATGAAACTTGTCATGGAAGTTTGTGAAAGTATTTATGTCGTTGATCATGGCGAACTGATTGCTCATGGTGGCCCAAAAGATATTCAGAATAACCCTAAAGTGATCGAGGCTTACCTCGGCACAACAGAGGTGTGATAAAAATGAGTGATCCCTTACTATCGATTAAAAATATGCATGTGCACTACGGTGCGATTCACGCCATTCATGGAATTAATCTCGATGTCTATGAAGGCGAAATCGTCACTCTTCTTGGAAGTAATGGTGCTGGAAAAACCACCACCCTCCATTCCATTTCAGGTCTTATTCCCCTCAGCAGTGGCGAAATTCTCTATGATGGAAAAATAATCAATGGGACTCCTGCACATAAAATAGTGGGAATGGGGATTGCCCAGTCTCCAGAAGGGCGACTCGTTTTTCCCGATTTAACAGTTAAAGAAAATTTAGAGATGGGAAGCTTTCTGCGCAAAGACGATAGAATTGGAGCCGATCTTCAAGAAATGATCCAGCTTTTCCCAAAGCTCAAAGAAAGATCAAAGCAATTAGCGGGAACTCTCTCTGGTGGCGAACAGCAAATGCTTGCTATCGCCCGTGCCTATATGGCGAAACCAAAAGTTCTCTTACTAGATGAACCTTCGCTAGGGATTGCGCCCATTTTAGTTCAGGCCATTTTTGAAGCCATTGTTCAGCTTAATAAAAAAGGAATGACCATTCTTCTCGTTGAACAAAATGCTTACGCTGCGCTTAAAATTGCTCATCGCGGATATGTGCTCACTACTGGTGAGATTGCTATGCAAGGTCCTGCATCCGAGCTATTATCCAACCCTGAAATTCAAAAAGCCTATCTAGGACATTAAAAATGACTAAAGTAAAAACATTTGAAGATGCTGTTCAATTTCTGCGTTCTGCTGTTAAGTTTTCAAACATTAAAAATCAGAAGCATATTGATCCTGCCCTTGTAAACGCTGAAGACCTTGGTGATTATCAGAAGGCCATGGTTCTCGTGCGACACGAAGTTGATAGTGGAAAAATTTCTCAAGATGATCTTAAAAATAAACTAGGATTGGATTAAATGGCGAAATGTAAGTATTGCGGTGATGAAATTTTCTGGACAAAAGAAGGGCGTAAAAACGTTCCCTGTAATATGGACGGCGGTCAGCATAAGTGCGATGAAATGCAGAAAGGTATTGATTCACTAAAGAAGTTTGATCGCAACAATCTATCCCAAGATGAAATTGCAAAATACGAACAGGCGATTAATGAGAAGGCGAAAAAGTGAAGTGGTTGCTTCTTTTTCTTTTCTCAAGTTCTTCAGCTTTTGCTCAACTTGATTACAGTGCAGAAACTCTTTTCCGCCACCATCCCCTTGCCGTCTTTCTCAAAGGGCAAGTTGGTTATGGTGTAAAAATTTGGGACAAATCTGGCCCTCAAAAAGAATTCCTTTATGGTTATACTCGCGCCGCTCTTATGGCCCAAACTTCAGGCACTCTCCAAAGCTACAATCTTGAATTTCACTTAGCTCCGATAAGTATTTTTGATCTCTATGTGGGAACTGGTTCGGTGATTAGAATGAGCAATTCTTTGCCCACTTTCGACTGTGATCAAGTCGTGTGTAAGGATAGTAATCTTTCTCGTCAGTACATTGGCGTTAGAAATGCCATGGCCTTTGGCCCCTACTATTTAATGAACGATTGGAGAATGACTTATCAAGATCCTTCAAAAAATGATCGCGTCTTTGCGGATGAACTCTCATCACTTCTTGGAAGTGCTGGCAGAGATATCTTGACCCAAGATACGGCCCTAATTGGATATAAGTTTGACCCCGAATATTCTGTGGGCGTACTCAATCAATACAATGTGATGAAAAACTTCGCCAATTCAACCAATATGGCGGTTCTTTTTGCTCGCAGAGAATGGAAAGAGTGGTCTGCTCTCCTAGGACCTGGAATGCATCACGATCGCAATAACCATACTCATCCGACCTTTCTTTTCAATCTTAAATGGACCGGAAATAAAGGTGTTACGCTCTTTTAAATCGAGTAATTATTTCAAACTCTGATGGCCATAATGAAGCCTTCAACGTAAATATCTGCCATGAAATTCCGTCAAGTCATTGCTTTATTTATGCTCTTTTCTTTTGCATCTGCTTGCGGAAAATCAGAATCCATTACGCCATTTGCCCAAGCCAAAAAAACAGCTCAACAGCAAGGACAAGATTCTGAATACATTGTCTTCTCGGCAAAATATCGATTTGATGATGTCGATGTTCAACGACCAAATACTGTACCTTTGCCTATCTTGGGCCCTGTCTTAAATGAAGTTGGGAATATTTTTGCAGGATTTTTTCTCGTTCTTTCTCAGAACTGGGAAGTTGACCAGGAGGCACCTGAAATTGAACTTCCTTTTATGGATCTTGATGTTGTTCACTCAATTGAGATTAAACGTGTGCGATTGACAATTATTCCAGGAAGTATAAAAGAATCGAACAATCCCTTAGTGAAACTCTATCAGTGGCTCACTTTTAAAAAGGCCAAGCTCGACTTTATCAAGAGCATCGACATTCTCATTTCCAATGACGATCTTTTGAATTCAAATGACGTCAAATTGCGTTTAGGAAAATTTGATTCCACGAAACAAAGCCTTGATTGCGAAAAGAAATGCATGGAGCTTCAAATGCATCGAGATTCCGACCAAAATAAATTCCTCAACCTTGTTCCTTTAATGAAGGGTCAAAGAAAGCTCTATCTCTTTCCAAAAGTTGAAGTAAAAGCAATACCTAAGCGTACTTTCAAAGTTGCAGTTGAAATGGACTTTGAAATAAAACTCCACCTACCGTTCTAGTCAGATAAGATCAAATTTGCCTGTGTCTGCAGCGTTTACAACAGAGCGTTACAATAAATTTATATCACATTCTAGGAAGGAATATGAAGAGAATCATTGTTTTGCTTTCGCTCACCGCTTTATTTGTGTCCTGTGGAAATCCTCATATTTCAGAAGAACCTCCTATTGGCAATTCGACTTCAGGAAACACTCCGGTAGAACCTGTCCCTCAAGACCCCAATTGGCCGCCGACAGACCCGAGTCAACCTCCTCAACATGTCTTGATCGAAGTTCCGGCCCATGCAGTCTCCAGCGATGAGGCCAAACAGATGAATCTTATCTACAAAAAAATTGTCAAGACGATAGAGCTTGGTGGCACTGTCAAAAGTAAATCCTGTCCAGATGGGCACGATCATCACTGTGTGAAAGATCGCCAAGTGGTTTTTCAATTTGACCTAACCAAAGTTGATCTTCCCAACAATCAGTACAAAATTCAAGATGCTGAATTGGTGGCCGATTATTATTCAATTGGCAAAAACTACAGAACAGAATTGCTATGCCTCTTAAATTCCAATGTTTGTTCTGGAAAAGGAATTCTGAAAATACCTCGAATAGGTTTAAGTTTCTTAGTCAAAATGCTTTGGTGGAATAGTGCCTTTTGGGTCAATGACTACAATCAAATGGTACCAACGACTCTCTTCCAAGATACACTCGACTCAGGCTGGGATAATAATGAAAATATCTTTGTTCGTGAAAATCAAGCCTTCTCTCTCAAGGATCTCTTTGCCTGGCCAGTTGAGAATTTGGACCATCTTCTAGATCGTCATAAAAAATGGAATTTTTCAATTAGTGATGACACATTTGTTGATCGTCCTATACTCAAATTAAGATTTCAAAAGGTAAGATAAGATGAAAAAAGTCGTATTCTCTCTCCTCATTTTCTCAAGTCAAGCTTTTGCGGTGAATGTAAATCTCATGCAGCATTCCCACTCTCCTATCTACATGCAAACAGAAGATACTCTGACTAATCGCTCGCTTCCCAATGAAACGCTCATCTTCTCAGCCTATTATAATTATGTCCAAGACCCTTTAGTCATTACCACTCCTGATCGTTCAGAGCGGATTGGAACTGTTGTCCAAGGAATAAATGCGCTTCATTTTGGCGTTGGCTATCAAGCTTCAAACAGATTTCTTTTGGGATTGAGTAGTTTTGCAGCGAATGTTTATACTCCAAATCATGATGCACAATATGCCATGGGTGATACCAAAATCATCGGCAAGTATCGTCTGACGGGAGACAGAGTAAAGGATTCTTTTGCTCTTATACCAGAAATAGAAATGGCCACTGGAAATAAAGATCTTTTCGTCAGTAATGGCGGTGTGGGTACAGGACTAAAACTAGCTTACGAACGTGACCTTGGTTTTATGAGACTCACGCTCAACACTGGCTATATGTATAACTCTCAAGCTAAATATAAAGACCTTGATTACCGCAATCGCATTAACCTAGCTGCTGGAGCTCATGTTCCCCTTAATGATCAGTGGGGAGTTATCGCAGAAGGAACTACATCTCGCACATTCAAACGTTATCAGAATCCTGGTGAATTTTATTTGGGAGCTCGTTATGAGTTTTCTCCAAATTTGGCGTTAAATGCAGGTTCTTCAATTGGAAATATTGGTGGAACTGGATCAAGTGAACTTAGAGTTCTGGCCGGTCTCAAATATGTTCCGCACATGAATCAGAGTTATCATTTCAAAACATTGATGTCGATGCTGACTGAACGTGAAAAAAGATTGATCAAAAGAATTGCTGAAATTCGAGAAGAAATTAAATTTGATCACGACTCCCACGAGCTCAATGAAACATCTCAAAAAGCTCTCGATCATATCGCTCAGTTGTTGCGAGATGAAAGTCACGATTTTCAACGAATCATCATAGAAGGTCATGCCAATCGAGTTGGTGATGAAGAGTACAATTTGACCTTATCCAAAGCACGTGCCCGAGTGGTCAGAGATTATCTCATCACGAAGGGAATTGAACAAAACATGCTCGATGTCAAAGGCTATGGCGAAAGTCGCCCGAAACCAATAGAAGAATGGGCCCAGGCGAAAGTTGAAAATCGACGAGTCGAATTTCATGTTGAAAAGTAATATTGCGAGCGCCATAAAACTAAAAGACGGCTTCGTTGGACTTTTCTTTTTTTTTATTTCACTTTATTTAATTAAGCACTTTAATTTTAGACGTCCTCTCAATGCCTCAATTTTTTCATTGGCCGTGACAGCTTTGCCAATGATTATAATGAGCTTCGTGAGCTCAAAAGTTCACATGCTGCCAGACTATTGCTTTCAATTTTCAAATCCACATAGAATCGATTTTAAAAGAGTCTTAAAAAAGTCACTTGCCCTTTATTTAATTTGGACAATCTTTATCACTCTTTATCTTTTAATCCCTGAATATCAAAAAGAAATGTATCTTCCATTCGGAAGACTTCTTTACCGAATCATTCCTCTTATGATGATTGCAGCAGCACCCTATTTTGCCATTTGTGAGCGCTATCGTAAAAATGATGAAGAAACCGACGCCTATTTGCATTTAGCGCAGGTTATAACTCTCAATGAAAAACCGCAGTGGCAACTGCTTTCTCAATTGATATTAGGCTGGACTGTAAAAGCCTTTTTCTTTCCCTTAATGTTCACTTCGTTAGTTGCAAAAATGGATACCTTCATACTTAATGGAATTTCGTTTTCGCTTAAACCAAGATTTTTATATGAATTTTGTTATCAACTTTTTTTTGCTATCGATGTCGTTTTTGTGACCATCGGCTATGCCATGACATTCAAAATCTTTCACTCTCATATTCGATCGACTGAAAGAACTCTCATTGGTTGGGTAATTGCACTCATTTGTTATATTCCGTTCTGGCCTATCTTAGATCGCTTTTATTTTCATTATTATATGGAAGGTCCCCCCTGGTGGTTTTGGCTGAAGAACTCCTTTCTCGAAATACCTTGGGTTCTGATGATCATTGTTTGTTTGGGAACTTATACTTTTGCTACTATTTCATTTGGAATTCGTTTTTCCAATTTGACCAACCGGGGAATCATCACCCATGGTCCCTATCGTTGGATGAAACATCCCGCCTACGTCAGTAAATGCTTGGCCTGGTTGCTCATCAGCGTCCCCTTTATTACCCATCCTCAAGCTGCGCACCCTTTCATTCGAACTTCGGCCCTCATTGTTTTATGGGGCATTTATTTTGTGCGAGCAAAAACAGAAGAGCGCCACCTTAAAAGTGATCCGCATTACCAATTCTATTGTGAGGGTTTTAAGAAATAAGCTTGAGTGCAGATTTAGGAAAATTCATGGCCATAGCAAGACTGCTTTCACCAGCTGATTTAACAATTGTATCTCTCGCTAATTTGGCCGAACTCTCTGCCACATCAAGATCGACAATGACTGATCTCATTTGTTCATGATTAATCACGGAAGAATCGAGATTACTAACAGCATATTGAAGGCGCGATTGCAAAGCACCGAGCGAAGCCCTCTGACCTGAAATATTATCAATGGCCTCATCGATTGATTCAATTGAATCAAGCGCATCTACTTTGTCTGAAATTCCCGTACCAATAACTCCAATAGTCGCAGTGTCTGCGTATGTACCATCAGTATCGAATGTAATAGCGTTCTCTTCGCCTTTAAAAGAACCGATTTGAAAGCGTAGTTCGCCTTTGCCGTCACCATTAATAACATTGGTTCCATTAAATGATGTTGATTCAGCAATGCGATCAATTTCTGTTAAGAGGGCCTGATATTCTTTGTCTAAGAATCCTCGTTCAGTTTCACCAACCGTGTCTGAACCCGATTCAATTGTGAGTTCACGCATTCTGGTTAAAATATTTGAGATTTCATTAAGGCCGCCTTCAGCGGTTTGAACAAAGGAAATACCATCATTGCCATTTCTTATAGCTTGTCTTTGAGAACGAACAAAGGCTTCGATTTTTGTTCCCATAGAAATGCCAGCAGCATCATCGGCCGCTTTTTCAACGCGCTTGCCAGATGAGAGCCTTCCCAATTCTTGTGATTGAGATTCAGAGGCCTTTCGAAGATTGGCCATAATAGTCTGAACTGAGCTTTGATTTCCAATACGCATACTCATGCTGAGCATATCGGTCAGGTATTATAAAAACTTAAATATTTTGGGAATTTTTTAGGCAGCCGCCAATCCTTTGCCTTTATTTCCAAAGCGTTCTCGGGCCTTATCACAAGCTCGAACCAGATGGGTTTCCAACTTTTTCTTGTCTAAGAAGCAATGGGAATAATGGCCAATATTAACGTCAAATGAACCAGACTCGTCTTCTTTAGCAACTACGACCACTGGCATTTTAAGATATGCTTTTTTAGAGAGCTCTAGACCGTTACTCATAGGTAGAAAGAGATCTGTCACCAGCAAGTCACAATGACCGAGTTCGAGATGCTTCAAGGCTTCCTCGCCATTGCTAGCGGTCTGGACCATCAAGCCGTGGTTTTTCAAGATTGAGTGCATAAGGTTGAGGTAATGAGGATCGTCATCCACTAGTAAAATATCAAATCGCTGATTCATGATCCAATCTCCTAATTTTCTGCCAACGTGCTACGAGGCGTGATTGGTGGTACTCGAAGATTATCTCAGGGGATTACAATAGAATTCAGTGAATTCGAAAAAAAACGACATTTCAGAGACTTGTATAACCAAATGTAAAGATTGAGCTGCCTACGACTAGAGCTTAAAACTCAATTTATGGGCAATTACTGATCGCGCTCAGAAACAACACGGAATTCAGCTTCGTAAACGCCAGCATTATTCTTAGTCGAAGTTTGAGCTGTATGGGCCCCAGCGCCACCGGTCTGGGCAGCCTTCTTAAAGCCCTCAATTGTCTTATAACTGCGCCAAACGGCCTTAAAAAAGGTGTAAGCAAGATAGATAAAGAGTGCTCTAATGAGCAATTGGAAAATCATGGTCTCTCCATTGATTAACGATGGCGTCATGCTACCGCAAGAAAAAGGCGTGGTCCAGTTCGACATAACCCAATAATTTTGTTAGGGTATTCCCCTAATTGAGCCAACAAAGGACCATTTTAATGTCACAAGAAGAAGCTATCCACTGGGCCGATATGACTGCAGAGCGAATCATCAAGCAATGTGGTGATAAAGAGCTCTATACTCTGGCAAGTGGAATTACTCCTTCAGGAGTTGTTCACTTCGGAAACTTTCGCGAAGTGATGACTGTTGATATTGTGGCCCGCGGCCTTCGCAAAAAAGGTAAAAAAGTTCGCTTCATCTTTTCATGGGATGATTACGATACTTTTAGAAAAGTACCGCTCAATTTACCAAAGCAAGAAGAACTTAAAAAATATATGTTTCAGCCCATCGTTGATACGCCAGATCCTTATGGTGAGCATGGATCGTACGCTGAACACCATGAGCATAATTTTGAACAGCAATTGGCCAAAATGGGAATTGAGGTTGAACCTCTTTATCAGGCGAAAAAATATCGCGCAGGAACTTATAAAACTTCGATTAAGCGTGCTCTCGATCGTCGTGATGAGATCGCTGCTATTTTAAACAAGTATCGTTCCGAGCCACTCTCTGCAGATTGGCTTCCGACCTCCGTTTATTGTGAGAAATGTAATCGCGATTCTGAAATCAAAGACGAAAAGTGGGATGGTCAATTCCTCTCCTACTCTTGTGGCTGCGGCCATTCTGGAAAAGAAGATATCAATACAACTTCAAGAATCAAGCTTGGTTGGCGCGTTGACTGGCCAATGAGATGGGCCTTTGAAAAAGTAGATTTTGAGCCAGGCGGGAAAGACCATTCTTCGCAAGGTGGATCTTATACGACGGCAAAAGAAATCGTTGAAATTTTCGATTGGAAAACTCCTGTTTATCTTCAGTACGACTTCGTGTCTTTCAAAGGCATGGGGGGAAAGATGAGCTCTTCAAAGGGAAATCTCGTCACTGTTAATGATGTACTAAATGTTTATGAACCGGAAATGGTTCGTTGGATTTTCGCTTCTTATAAATCAAACACTGACTTTGCCGTCAGCTTTGATCTTGATGTGATTAAAGTTTACGAAGATTTTGATCGCATGGAGAGACAAGCCTTTGGTGTAGAAGAAGCTCCAGAGAAAAAAGCGGCCATGGCGAAAAGAGTTTACGACCTCGCTGCGATTGGTGCCGTTCCAACCACAATGCCCTTTCAACCTTCATTTCGTCACTTGACCAATATTTTGCAAATTCACGACGGTGATATCGTTAAGGCCCGTTCTTTTTATGAATCAGAAATAAAGAATGAACGCGACGAGCGTCGCTTCCGCGAACGTTCACAGTGTGCTCTCTTTTGGTTAAAAGAGTATGCTCCAGAAGATTTTAAATTTGCGCTTAATAGGACAGCTCCTCAAATCGAGCTTAATGATAAGAATCGTGCATTCCTCCAGCAATTGGTAGGACTTCTAGAAAGCGCCGAAGCCAAGTCTCTTGATGATACGGGCCTTCACGAAAAGATGTACGAGTTTATGAATGCCGCTGAAATTAAACCTGGTGAACTCTTCCCTGTTGTTTATGAAATTCTTATTTCTAAGCAACGAGGTCCAAAACTAGCTGGTTTTATCTTAACCATTGGGCTTGAGAAGACGGCTACATTATTAAAGAGCATACTTTAATGCCTGAAAAAAAACTCGCTAAACAATTGGCCCATGATGTGCTTAATGCATTGACAGTCTTGCAAGCTAAGCAAGAAGCCATATTAAAAAAAGAAGATCTAAGCGCAATCTATGAAATCGCACTAAGCTCAATTGTGAAAATCAAAAATTTGATAGCCTACTGCAAATCACAATTAGATGGTCCAAATAAAAGCTCGTTCAATATTGGTGATCTTTTACAAAAGACTCTAAAAGACATTCAAAGTGAATATTCTGATTTTAACATTAAAATTCAAAATCATTATGACTTGATTTTGGAAATAGATTATTCGGAATTTCTTAATGCAGTTGAAAATATTATCAAGAACGCCTATGAATCTAGCGCCAATGAAATCACGATATCAGTCGAAAAGAACGGCATCTTCTTTACCGATAATGGCACAGGAATGACGAAAGAAAATCTGCAACATATTAAAAATTTCCAATCAACAAAGAGAGAAGGTCATGGGATTGGCCTATTAAGCATTGCTCATTTTTGTCGCAACAACGGATTGACCATGAAATTTAAAAACAATAAAGCGACAGATATCTATCCTAAGGGCTTTTGTGTTTATTTTTCTTTAGAAGAATAATTCTTTATCCAAACTCACCTTTGTGAATTAAGTCTTGCGTGTACTCAGGAGTTTTCTAATAAGCCTGCACGATTATCTGTAGAGTTTTCATTGATAATATCCGATTCCTTACCATCATAAATCTTCAACATTACGCTCGAAACTTCTTTCATTCGTTGAATACTCGCGAGCGACTTAAAAGCATATTCATGAGCGCGATCAATCTCTTTGGTCTTGGTTATTTTTTTGGTGAAGTTCATAGCAATAAACATAGGATTATTTAGTAAGTGGCACAACTCACCCATTAATTTTTGCATTTTCTGTTTTGCTTCCATCGATCTTTGAACACTAATCAATCGAACATTATTTTCAAACATTTTATTAAAACGATTAATCGCCAAAAACTTTAGTCCCATAAAACTCAAGAGATTAGTAACTTGTTTGATGAGTAATGCATGATCGAAATCTATATTCCATGTGTTTACGATGAAAAAAATCACATTTGCAACGAGATCAAGAGCGATTGTCGTGACCAGGCCGAAGGGGAAGAAAATAAATTGTAGGAATGAAACAATGACCATTCCAAAATAATAATCAGAAGTGATGCCACCAATATGATAACTGGCAATAGAAACTCCCAAATAAATGGAGAAAAGACTTAAGAGCGAAAGGAAATGAATATTCTTTAAATGATATTTTTTTGAATAAAAATAAACAAAGAGCATTGGGAGACCAAAGAGCAAACGGATGCCAAAAAACTTTGGCCATTGATCGCCAACTAAGCTGTTATCGACAATTGATAATAAGACAAAAACAAAAACACCCCAAGGCGCTACTTGCTTAATGCTCTCTTGTTTGTATTCTCTGAAGCCCTGATCCACATTCATAAATTATCTAATGCCTTGATATTTCAAATAATCATTATGGAGGTACTGACTAGCAATTGACCAGAATATACGTTAAAAGACTTCTTAACATGGTGTATCATTCGTTAATAGGGAGCCTATTCTGTTGAATTTATAAAGAGATTTGTACAAATCTTAGCTCTCATGAGTTCTCTCCTATTCACCAAAGAGAAAATGACAAATTGAAGTAAGCTTAATTAAATCCTGGCATGACTCGAAAGCTCAAGTCTGGAGGTGGAATCATGTATTGGGCCTTGTATTGAACTCTACGTCCGCCTTTTTTGGGGTCTAAATCTAAGAGGACCGACTCATCATCTAAATCTAAGTCGAGATCATCGTCGCCGGCCGTGGTAGTAGAACTACCCTTTACTTCACATTTTTCTTTTAGCTCTTTATCTTTTATTTTAACGATGAGTTCAGCGGCAAATGAAGAATCAGTTGCTTCACATACTAAGCCTGTGCAAGATGCTGCTTGTTCAGATTTCCAATCACTTGAACCCAGCCATTCTGGAATTTTGTCATTAATTTGAAAAACACCTTGCTCACCAAGTTTAACCAGAACAGTCCCCGTACACTTGGCGCCTTTCTCCGTCTTTTCCGCTTTCATAACCAATTTAGCATCGGCCCATTTGGGTTCATCAAAAGAACAAGTAGCTTCTGCTTTCAGCACTTGATAACTTGCCAAAACTTTATGAATTCCACCGAATTTGCCCTCTTCACTGATACAATCTGGAAATTCGCACTTTACCTTGAAACCATCAACCTCGGTATAGGCAATAGATTGCAAGATGGCCTTGTGAGCTTCATCAGTACTGTCTTTGGTAACTTCTTGATCTTTATACTTCAAAACTAAGCGACAAACTTCTTCGCCCTTTGCATTGAAGACAGTCTTTGTCGTTAAAGTAAGTTCTTTTGGAGCTAAATCACTGACTTCAATTTGATGATGAGCTTGATCAAGATAAGTAGCGGCCAATTTTATTTTTGCTTGTTCCGATTTAAATTCAATAGAGGACCCGCTTCCTGATGCCTCAGCATCTGACTGCCATTTGATTTTATCTAACTCGGCCTTATCAGTGACCTCTGTTCCTTTTTGCATGAGCTTAACAACACCTTTGATTTCCTCACCTTTTTTTTCAGCGTTAATTTCGATGGTCCAATCAGTGTTGGCCTCAGCAAAACTTTTAATAAAGTCGAGGAAAGCTTTGTTAGGCAAATTGGGAATGCTACCTTCACATGGGGCTATTTTTTCGAACAAACTCGATTCAGTGGCCTCGTCACATAGAATTTTTAAGCGCCAACCATTTCCCGCCTTGGTTCCAAATTCGGCCATCACTTTTTCTACTTCAGGAAGAAGACCCTTATTTGAATCTGAACGTAGATTAGGCAAGTGAGCATAAACAGATTTTTGCCCTTTTGAAAAAGTGACACTAAATTTACCGTTGAGTTTTGTATCGATATCTCTTTTAAGTTTAGTCAGATCAGCTTCACTGCAAGCAAAGACATGTTCATTGGCAAACGCTAAAAGCAGCGCAAAGACAAAAATAAATCGATTTATGATTCCCCAACCCATCTCTAAGTTATCGGAAATTCGCTAAAATTTCTTTAGGCTTCATTTTCTTCAAATCGTGGGGCTAAAAGCTTGTAATTCTTACCAACTGAACAAAGAATCTTACTATGCTCTCCCAAAATCATGGTAGTTGTCTGGCGCACTAGAAACTTTATCGAGGAGAGAACGATGAAATCATTTATTTTACTCGCAGCTTTGGCCTTTTCAGGCGTTGCTGCTGCAGAATCTTGTCGTGCCGGAATTGAAGGCCGTTCAGGAATTGAGGCCGTATTTGACGGACGCGGGTATGACTACAACTCAGCTTGTATGGATGCTCAAAGACAATGTAAGCAAGAGCTTGCTATGCGCCAGCGCGGAGGTCGTTCACCTCATTTGAGCTGCCGTATTCTTTCAATTCAACCAACGCCTCCACGTCCAGTTCCACCAAGACCAATTCCAGTTCCTCCCCGTGGAGAAAACTGTGTTGCTAACATGAAGGCACGTGATGGCCGTATCATCGATACCTTTATGGGAGTTTCAATGACTCGTGGACTAGCTTGTGATGAAGCTACTCGCAAGTGTGAGCGCGATCTTTTCGAAAGACAAAGAAGTGGAAGAAATCCTTATGCTTACTGTGAAATCGAGCGTGGATACAATCCAAACCCTTTCCCTACTTTTTATGGTTCATGTAACTTTGAAAAAGTAGATCGTTTTGGCTATATCAATCAAAGATTTTATGCATCAGCTACTGGATATTCTCAATACGAAGCTACCGAAACAGCTTGTCGTGATGCAGAAAGACAGTGTCAAGTGACTGTATTTGGCCGTAGTGAGTACTGTAGAAAAGCTTTCTAATTCTATTCTTTAACTTATGATAGATAACGCCTCTCGTAAATCGAGGGGCGTTTTTCTTTTTAAGCCTATACAGTTACAATCTCCCCAACATTTAAATCAATGAATTTGGAGATTCTCTATGAAAAAAGAAGCCTTATTAGCCCTCGCCGTACTAGGACTTTCAACTTCACCATCATTCGCTTCTGATGCAAAAGAGAAGTGTTATGGAGTGGTTAAAAAAGGAATGAATGAGTGTGGTAACAAAACTCATGGCTGTCATGCCGGAGCCACTGTTGATGCGGGCGCCGATGAGTTTATCACCTTAAACGAAGGTCTTTGTAAGCAACTTGGGGATACTCCTAAGGCCAATTGTTTAAAGCATAGCTCTGACAAGAAAGTATGTGAGTCCTTAGTCGAATCTAAAAAAGCCACAGCACCGGCCAAGAAGATGTAATGCAAATAGAAACGGAACATAAAGCTCGTCGCAAGAACTTGGCCGATAAACTTGCAGGAGGCGTGGCCGTCCTTCATGGTAGCGGTATTCAAACGCGAAGTTTCGATACCACATTCCCCCATCGCCAAGACAGCAACTTCAAGTATCTCACAGGACTTGACGAGCCTGAGGCATTTCTCATTATTACCAGTGACCCTTTTCAAAGCATCTTATTTGTCCGACCTAAAAATGATTTCGAAGAAATGTGGGGCGGTCTTCGTATGGGAGTTGAAAAGGCGCAGCAGATCTTAGATTTCGATGAGGTTCATCCGATAGAAGATTTCTCTAAAGTCATTATCGAAAAACTTAAAGGGAGCAGAAAAGTTTTCATCGATTTTAGCAATAGAAAATTTGTGACAAAAATGCTGGATCACATGGACGAGCTGGCGCGTTTTCGAAAACTCAAAGTGCATAAGCCCTCAGGACTTGAAGACATCACTCCCCTCGTCGGAAGCTTGCGTTTAATTAAGTCTGCTCCCGAAATAGAGAGTATGAGACGTGCCGCCGAGATTACCAATATTGCTCATCGTGCGGCCATGGCCATGTCGAAGCCTGGAGTTAATGAAAGCGAAATCGAAGCATTATTAGAGTATATTTATAAAAAGAATGGAGCTCGCCACCCTGCTTATGAGTCTATAGTCGCAGGTGGAGACAATGCACTCATCCTTCATTACATTGAAAATAATCGTGAACTCAAATCAGGTCAGATGCTCTTAATCGACGCCGGAAGCGAGTTCAATACTTATGCTTCCGATGTGACACGTACGACTCCTGTTGATGATAAATTCGATCCCCTTCACCAAGAGCTTTATGAAATAGTCTTAGAGGCACAAAAAAGTGGTCTCTCTCGTGCGAGTGTAGGACATACGATTGGCGATGTTCATGAAAGCGCTACAAGAATTCTCATTCGCGGCTTGCTCGATCACAAGATCTTAACCGGAACGGTTGATGAAATTTGGGAAAAAGGCTTGCACAAACCTTATTACCCTCACGGAACTTCGCATTGGTTGGGACTTGATGTTCACGATAACAGTCCTTATCTTGATGATGAGTTGAATGATCTTAAATTTGTTCCTGGAATGGTCTTTACCATAGAGCCAGGACTTTATTTTCAATACAACAATGAATGTCCTGAACGCTATAAGGGCATCGGTATTCGAATTGAGGACGATGTCTTAATTACAGACTCAGATCATGACAATTTAACAAGCATGATTCCCAAGACCGTGCACGAAATCGAGGAGATGAAAAAATGCGACTATCGAGACTTTTTGCTCTAAGCTTCGCTTTCCTTTCTTTCTCTCTATTAGCGCAACAAGACGCTTTTGTTTATAAAGACCGTACCTGTAAAGTATGGGTTAAATCCAAAATGGATGACGATTTCAAATTTCATAAAGAAGTCATCAAAGTCATTGAAAAAAAAGGTTATGTCCCTCAAGTGATGGTCGAGGATCGTCGCCTATTTGAAGGCGACATTTACTTTACTGTCAAAAAAGAAATTCTCAAGGAACGTGAAGTAAGAGAAACAACAGTAGTGGATGGGCAACAAAAAGTGACTTCAACTCGCCAAGCGAAACTTCTCTACAAAGATTGTCAGGTCAACTTTGCTTTGAAAAAGGCCAAAGATCGCATAGTTCATGAAAATGACAAAGTTCTCTACACTGGAACCTCTATTCGTTCCCATCCAAGAATTACACTAAAAGGAAATGAAAGATGCATTCGCGCCCTTTGGGATGCTTCTGTCGATATTCCACCTTGTAAAAATTAGTCTTGCTTTTTACAATTTTGGGCCCTTGCTAGCTCAATTTCATGCTGTCGTTGTTTGTTTAATTTAATCGTTTCTAAAGCTTCAGAACTGGGCTTAACATCCATATCAGCAATAATGGGGATCATTCTTCGAATATTGGCCCCAGTATCCTGTAAAATGATATTTCCGCCAGTATTAGGACCCAATACTCTGCCATAACGGCTTAAAAAGGGTCTCAGTGATTTAGTAATTTCTATTGAAGCCTCGGGTGCTTTTAAAGCGACAGAAGCCATAATGAAGTCGTGATTATCAGGAATACTTGAGACATCATAATTGACGACTTGAAAATGAGGATTTGCCTGATAGCGAATATCTCGTGCACTGATGATTTTATATTCCTTAGTTCCTATAGGTATTCTTGCATATCCATTTTCGTAGAGATAAAGAGAGAGAATCGTATCAGCATTCTCTTTGTTGAGTTGAACATTATTTGAGCTTTGAGTTAAACCCTTAAATTTTTCTGTATAAAAATATTTTGTACCTGTTAATTTTCCAACGGTATCAATACATTCGCTTAAATTTTGACAACCTTTAGGTGCAGAAAATGCGTCCAATGTAATTAAAATAAGGGGCAAGATAAACCATTTGAAACGAGACATGGAACCTCCGTGATTTATGGTTCCACTAGATTAGCTAATCAATGAATTATAAGTATCAGTTTAATGTCAATTTTTAGTCAAAACTGTTCTCACCATACTGGCAAAACGCTTGCACTCCTTCCTCAAATCATCTCCATGTCGAGTTAACAAATATAAAGTTCTTTGTTGAACTTTTGGCATTTTAACAGATGTGCAAACCTTAAGCTCATCAATCTTTCCTCCAACAAACTCTGGTAGGTAAATCGCTGAGCTACTGTGACAGGTCAACTTGATTGCGGTATGAAGGCCATCAACTCTAAATTTAATTTTTCTAGGCAATATATGATCCGGCCAACCATCTTGACCTCTTTCAAAAGTAGGCATTTTTCCTAAAGGAACAGTTGGAACAATAAATTCAAGTTCTTCATGTTGTTTTAATTGATGCTTCTTCGAAACATAGATATTCATAGGAATTTTTGCCAAAGAATGAATAGCTATTCCCTCGTGAGCTTGCGGTTCAAATGTAAGGGCCCAATCAATCTGCTTGGCCGCAATGGCCCTTTCAACATCTCCACTTTCTAATTGATAGAGTGATACTTGAAAAGTATCAAAATACTTTGATAAGTGGGAAGCAATCAGAAATGTCCCCGTACTTTCACCGACGGCAATCTTTAAAACTGGTGAGACTTCATTCTTACTTTTTAGTTGAGAAATTTGATTAATAATATCTAGTGCTTTTGGATACAAGAGATGAGCAAAATCGGTTGGTACAATTCCTCTTCCTTCTGCAACAAAAAGGATTTCTCCAAGTTCTTTTTCGAGCGTCTTAATGGATTTTGAGATTGTCCCTGCTGAAAGATGCAAAACATCAGAACTTTTTCTTATCGAACAATGTTCATAGACTCTACAAAAATGATTCAATCTCATTGTTTCCATATTCGAAACATATATTTCAAATTGTTTCCTTTTTCAAGAGAAAAGAATTCATTACTATGCCTAAACCAGGAGGAATTATGAAATTCATCATACTTATGTTTATGTTTTCAAGTGCTCGGGCAGAAATGGTTTATAGAGCGACAACGGAAATCGGAAATCACCAATTTCAAGATATCATCATTATAAACGAATTGCCTTTTCAAGGGGGAGGTCTTACAGGAAGTCTCACTGTTCCCGGTATATTCTCAACCAACTTTTTAGAATCATCCGATCTGAGAGTTTATCTGTGGTCTGATCATTATCAAATGAATCTTGATGTTAATGTAAATGAAAATAATAAAACATCACTTCTTCATTATCGTCTTAAATCTAAGAATACTGGATACAAAGAAATGGAAGGACAATTACTTAATGAAGCTAATGAAGCTGTTGGAATAGTAAAAGAAATGAGGTTGATCTATGAATCCCGTCCTTAAACAAATGGAACAGCACAGATCCATTAGAAAATATAAGAATCAAGATGTTGAAGATCACGTTATTCAACAGATACTCGAGTGTGCAATCAATGCATCTTCTTCAGGAAACATGCAAGCCTACTCGGTGATCGTGACGAAAAAGAAGGAAATCCGAGAAGCCCTCTCTCCTCTCCACTTTGATCAAAATATGGCTTTAGAAGCACCCGTATTTGTCACATTCTGTGCTGACTTTAACCGAACACGTAAATGGTTAGAAACAAGGAACGCACCTTTAAACTTTGATAACCCAATGAGTTTTATGATCGGGGCAATAGATGCCATTCTCGTTTCGCAAAACTTTTCTTTAGCAGCTGAATCGTTGGGATTAGGTATTTGCTATCTTGGAACAACACTTGCTAATTGCCACAAAATAGCAAAAATTTTGAATTGCCCTCATCAGGTTGTGCCTGTGGTTGGGATGAGCTTGGGCCATCCTGCAGAAGGCCCTCTTAAACGAAATAGACTTCCTTCAAAATTTCTTTTTCACAAAGACCGCTATCAAGACTATAGCGAAGATGATTTGCGAGATTGTTACATAGAGAGAGAAAAGGAATCGATGCAAAGACTAGGATTTGCTAAATTAGATGAGTACGCACATTTTCTCACAACTAAGAAGTATACTAAGGAAAGTCATCTTTTGTATTCTCAGAATATTATACAGTGTCTGAGAGATCAGAATTATTTAACACAGTAGTAATAAAAAGTTCGATCATTGACTTCCCACTGCTCTCTCACAGGAGATGGATTGCGTAGGTCGGGATGAAAAACTTTAAGAGATCCACCACGTACCGGCTCTACAACCCATACAGAATGGCCGACGCCAACACCACCGTTCCAATCGCCATAAGCGCTGATCAAATCAAGTTCAGTCGGGGTTGGAAGACGAGCATCTTGAGACTCACAGGCCATACGGGCCATTTCTAGGCTTTGCACGGTATCTACTGAACCATTGAGTCCACCAATCAAAGTCAATTGGCGCTGACCCAAACGAAGAGTTGTTGGAAAACGAGTTCTTTGAAATCGTTCAAACATCTTAGAGGCAATTTGGCTCATGACAACCGAAGGTTTACCAGTCCCCAAAAAAGTTTCAGTTTCACCACGACGGCCAACCAAAGTTACTGTCACTTGAATGTTCCCTTTGCAATCTGGAGCAAAGGCATAACTACCGTAAGCCACAAAATCTAAATACTCAAAAGTATTCTCTGGAAGATGACCAATGCGCTGACCATTTCGAGCAGCAGCTACAATATCTTGGATTCGATTAATATGTGAAAATGTCATTTTTTTAGTTCGTGGATTGAGATCGCGATAATATTGATCAACATAACCTTTCAGCGTATTTTCAAGGGTCACATCGAGATATTGATAACGTGTCGCAAGCGCAACGTTTTTGGCATAAAGGGCATCAAAAGTAATGAGAAGATCGAGGGCTTCACTTCCATAGGCTCCAGATTGCATGAGATCTTGAGCGAGTCCACTCATCTCACGCATATATTCAGAACGCGTTTGAGAATAAGCTTGTTGATAGGCACACAAATCAGCGCCCCGAATAAAAGGTATCGTTGGCCAAATATGAACCACGCCATCAGACTGAGCATGTCCCAGTGATGTGAATAGAAATAGGATCGCTCCAATTATACTTTTCATGAAAAACCCCTCAATAATGAGTCTTCATATAGCATTTTTGGTGGATGAGGTCTAAAGGGTTGAAAATCTTACTTAGTGGTCGCGATCGATGATGAGTTTCATAATGAAATAAAGAGGTGCTAAGTGGGCCATTTTTGATTCGAGAGATTCTTCAGGCCATAAAAAATAGGCCAATTGATCGAGAATCAAGTGAGCTGACTCCATTTTGGCATTGGCCTGAGCGCGTACAGATTGAACGGCTTTTGAGAGATCAGCATTTTCAAGTACCGATGCTAGATTTTGTCCTTCTTGATAAGCCTTCCATTTCTCAGGATGATCTTTCAAGAATTCTAAGGCAACAGCATTCACTTGATTATTTTCGACATCGAGATTTTGATCTTTTTGAGAAGCCTGCGAACCATCAAGGGCATCATCCATTAATTGAAAAGCGATCCCTAAGTGATCACCAAAAGATCTTAACAACTCAACAGTTTTAATATTTGTATGTTTAAAAAGTGCTGGCGCTAAACAACACCAACTCATAACCGATGCCGTTTTACAGCGAAAGATTTGTTCAAGAATTTCCGAAGAATAAGAACGCTTTTCAATCGCGTCCATTTGCAACCATTCTCCAAGAGAAAGGGCCGAGATGACGTCACTCATTTCTTTAACCAGATTAAGATTTCCTGTACGAGTGAGATTAACGATAACGTCGGCCAATAAATAATCGCCTGCCAATACGGCCCGTTTATTTGAAGCTTGAACATTGATGGAGTCTTGTCCTCGTCTTTGAGTCGCATTATCGACAACATCATCATGGGCCAGTGAAGCGGCATGAACCTGCTCGATGGCGCGTGCTAGAGGAACAATATCATTGAGTTTGAGGCCAAGAACATGACCCACTACTAAAGTAAGCATTGGCCGTAAACGCTTTCCGCCATCGAGAACTGTGCGATTGAGAAGTTCTGTAAGTGCTGGGCGGGCCGAATCGATATCCACTCGGAAATCTATTTCCCCTAAGGTTTCAAGGACCTGAGGTGGTAGTGCGTCCCAGATGGGCACTGAATGTCCAATTTGTGCAGAATTCAACAACATATAGAGTTGTTATCTAGCACTGAATTGCTGCAATCGCCAATGGAAAAGGTCTTTGACACGGAGCCGTTGTAACTTTGTCAAACTTGCCGGAACTTGAGGCGAATGCTAAGGTGCGTTCCAAGACAAGCCTTCAATACTATTGGAAAAACAATGGAACAATTCGGAAACTCTCGCAAGCTTGAGTCATTCAAAATTTTTGATCAAATTGCTCCAACCTACGACAAGCTCAATAGAATATTGTCGGTTGGAATCGATATTTATTGGCGTCGCGTTTTACGCTCCCATCTTCCACAAAAACATGAACTCAATGTTCTCGATCTTGCCACAGGAACAGGAGACGTCGCGCTAACTTTGGTTCGTGATCAAAAAGTCGCCCATATCACTGGTATGGATTTATCTGAAGGCATGATGAAAGTGGGCCGTGAAAAGGTGTTGAAACTTGGACTTCAGGATAAAATTGAATTTAAAAATGGTGACGGAGTGACAATCCCCGCTCCTGATCAAAGTTATGATGTTGTTACCGTTTCTTTTGGAATTCGCAATTTCCCAGATTACCAAGAATCATTGAATAATATGAAAAGAGTTCTCAAACCCGGTGGTCGCGCACTTATTCTTGAACTTTCAATGCCCCACTTTTTTATAGTGAAGTGGGTATATCAATTCTATTTTCGTTACGTTTTACCCTTTATTGGCAATCGCATGAGTCAGCATGGTGATGCCTATACTTATCTCAATAAAACAGTTGAAAATTTCCCTTGTGGAGAAAAATTTGCAAAAGCGATGAGACAAGCCGGTCTCAAAAATGTACGTTTCACTGAACTCACATTTGGAATAGCGACCCTCTATCAAGGAGATTGCGAGTGAGTTTATCATTTAGCGAAATCAAAGAAACAATTATGGAAGAAGTTCGTCTCTCTCTCACGGAGCGAATTCATCCGAGCAATGAAGAAACCATTACTCTCGAGTGGACTGTCTCTCCTTTTGATACTTTAAACATTATCAATGAACTTTCAACATCACCTTTTTTCTATTTTAAAGACAAAGAAGGCGAAAATGAATACTTAGGCCTCGGCAAATATCGGAGTTTCACTTCGATGCTTGAGCTCGATGAAATCGAAAAATTATCACTTAAGAATCCGCGCTGGTTTTTCTCATTTACACAGCATTTCGATCAACAAAATAAAGACGATACAATCTGGACTGATTTTTCCCCCTTTAAAGTCACACTTCATACTGTAACCTTAGTTCGAAACAAAGATCGTTACTCTGTGATTGTGCTTATACCAAATAGTGATTCCGAAATTGATCGCAAGATGGCCGAAAATGAAATGGACAACCTCCTTAATATTGTCGGCCCTGGAAAAGGTACGCTTAACAAAATATCTGAAACCCTTTTTCCAGAACAAGCAGAGTGGAATGCGATTATCAACAAGGCCAAGGATTCTATTGAAGAAGGCGAGTTCGAAAAAGTTGTTCTCGCGAGAAAAAAAATAACCAAGTACAACCGTGCTATCCATGCTCGAGATCTCATGCCTGTTATAGAAAATAAGGGAGTTGGTTGTTTTCATATCCTTTATCGGCCAGACCCAAATGCGCTTTTTATGTCGCTGACACCTGAAAGACTTTTTTCTCTCAAAAATAAAACAATACAAATTGATGCTATCGCTGGAACACGTAAACGTGGAATGGATAGTGCCAGTGACAAGATGCTCGAAGAAGAAATGCTTAATAGCTCCAAAGAATTACATGAGCATAGATTAGTATCAGATCAAGTTGAAGATTTTTTAAAAGAATGGGGACGCTCTATAAAAATCGAGAAAGAAATGGTTCTCAAACTTCCCTTTCTTCAACATCTCCATACTCGCTTTAAGGCAGAAATCAAGAGTGGGATAACATTGACCTCCATCATCTCTCAGCTTCATCCTACAGCGGCGATTGGAGGCTTTCCAAAGTCAGAAGCTCTCGATTTTATCCAAGAGCATGAGCCTTTTGTCAGAGGGCTTTATGCTTCTCCGATTGGTTATATTCAAGGCGTAAATGTTGATATAGCAGTGGCCATTCGTTCAACGCTTTGGAAAGGAGTGGAGTCTCATTCATTTGGAGGCGCTGGAATCGTCGCCGATTCAATTGATGTCAAAGAGTGGGAAGAAACTGGGAAGAAACTTGATTCTTTTGAGGTCAGCCATTGAGAGATCATTTTAAAATAAATCTTAATCGCCTTTGGTGTGCTCATATTATTGATGAGCTGATCAAAAATGATATTGTCGATTTCTTCTTATGTCCTGGAATGAGAAATGCCCCTCTCATTTCGGCAGTTTTAGAGAATGAAAAAATAAATGTCCATCGTGGAATGGATGAAAGGGCCCAAGCTTATCAAGCTCTAGGAACGAGTAAGATTACAGGCCGTGCGAGTGTTCTCATTTGCACTTCGGGAACTGCTGTTGCCAATTTTTATCCAGCAATCATAGAAGCTTCGTTAACCGGAACACCTTTGCTTGTCATCAGTGCCGATCGCCCTATTGAATTGGTTAAATCAGGAGCGAATCAGGCAATTGAGCAAAGAGGAATTCTAACTCCCTATGTTGCCAATGAACTTCATTTACCACCTCCAGAAGAAAAACTAGCACCAAGAGCATTACGTAAAATGATCGCCCATCTCATTGGTGAAGGGCATATTCAAAAACGTCCTATTCATCTTAATGTTCCCCTTCGAGAGCCACTCGATTTGACGCCGGAAAAAATGAGTGACGATTACCTTAAGCAATCAGAAATGGCTTTTAGCAATAAATTACCGGCGACTGTAACTTTATTACCTCAACTCTCTCTGTCTCAAAAAGATCAATCGATCCTGCATTCCCGCATTGCCGAAGCCAAGCATCCTCTTGTTGTGGTTGGGACCCTAGCAACGGGAAAAGATAAATCAGCTTTAGTAGAATGGATTGACCAATCCCAGTCACCTTTATTTCTCGATGTGACTAGTGGCCTGAAGTACCGCTATCCCGTTGGAGAGCGCGCCCTTCCTGGCTTTGATCATCCTGAAGTCCTACGTATGATTGAAGACGAAGAAATCGATCTGATTCTCCATATTGGTGGACCTGTTGTTTCAAAGCACTATTATCAATTTTTAGCTACCCATCCTGAAGTAGAAGTCATTCATGTTCATGATTCATTTCTCATGAATGATCCCAGCTTTTCAGTTGATTGGCGCATCTTTGCAGATCCTCTTGATATTATAAAATCGCTCCCTACCGTCAACGGCGAGCTGAAAAAAACATTACTTGAAAGCTCAAAAAAACTCATCATCGATAAATCAAAGATGATTGATGATTCTCCTCTGACCAATCCTTTTGTCAGTAAGAAGCTCATCGATCTCATTCCCAATAATTCCGTTTTGGCGATTGGCAATTCCATGTCGATTCGCTCATTCGATTCATACGGATCGCTAACGACTCGAAAAGATCTCACCATTATTTCAAATCGTGGAGCCAGTGGTATTGAAGGACTCGTTGCAACCACCATTGGTGCGGCCAAGGCTTTAAAAAAAGCGGCGACTCTTGTATTAGGTGATGTCAGCCTGATTCATGATCTCAATTCTTTAAGTCTTTTGAATTCATCACCAATCCCCGTTCGCATTATCGTCCTTAATAATCAAGGCGGTGGAATTTTTAGATTGCTCCCGATCGCCAAAGACGAAAAAACACTCGAAATGATAGAGACTCCACACCAATACGAATTTAGCTCTCTCTGTGAAATGTTTAAGCTTCCTTATAAAAAAATAGCATCCACTTCAGAATACCAAAAAATATGCACGGAAAATGTAACAAATTCTGAGTTGATTGAAGTAACTATCTCTAACGAGGATAATGATGAGCTCTACCGAAAGCTTAAAACCATCCGTATCAGCTGATCAACAGCTGATGAAACATATTCTCTCAGCTGCAAGACCAAAAACTTTGCCAGCTTCTGTCTCTCCTGTCATTCTAGGTCTGGCTTTGGCCTGGAACCAAACCCAACATTTTGATATTGCAGTTGGTGTCATCACGCTTTTATGTGCTCTTCTTCTTCAAATCTCTTCAAATTTTATTAATGATTATTTTGATTTCAAAAGTGGCGTTGATCATCAACAAAGACTTGGTCCTGTTCGTGCCACTTCTGCAGGATTGGTCACCCCATCGCAGATGAAAAAAGCGTTTCTTTTCACGATGAGTTTGGCCTTTGTTCTAGGAATATTTCTGATGAAGACAGGTGGAACTCCCATTATCATCATTGGAATTTCATCATTACTTGGTGCCTACCTTTACACAGGCGGACCTTTTCCGTTATCCCATATGGCCTTAGGTGAAGTCGCAGCTTTCATTTTTTTTGGCCCCGTCGCAGTTTGGGGTACCACTTATTTACAAACTAAACAGATGGACATGCTTCCAGCGTATGTCGGTATGATTCCAGGTTTCTTCTCAGCTGCCATTATGAGCATTAACAATCTACGCGATCGTGACTCCGATGCTCAGACCAAAAAGACCACCGTCATGACTTTATTAAACGAGCAACAATCACGATTTTTAGTTGGAGTTCTTCTCTTGGCCCCAGTATTTACTGGCCTAGTTCTCTCCGTTCGCTTTGATCGTGCTTATGCCTTAACCTTTATTGCTCTCATTACTCTAAGACCAAGCATGATGTTTGTACTTAAAGAAAAAATTGATCAACGTTTAAATCTTCATCTCGCAATGACAGGCAAGGGGCTTTTTCTCGCTTCACTGGCCATGTCTTTAGGATTGCTCTTTTTATGACAACATGGAGATTTCACTCCTTTGAACGCTTTACCCTGCCCTTTTTAGAGCCGCAAAAAATTCTGCAACAAACGCTCACTCATAAGAGAGGAAGCTACCTGCTTTTGCAAAATGATGATGGGCAAATGATAAAAGGCGAAGTTCCCTGCCTGCCAGGCTTTCTTCCCCTCGACTTAGATCAAGTTGAGAATCAAATCCAAGAAACACTTTCTCAACCTTTCAAATTAAATCAAGATTGGGATTGGAAGAGGCCTTTCTGGGGTCACGACATTCAAAAACCATCTTCGACTCAAGCTCTCTTCGCGATTGAAAGTGCACTCTTTTCATTAATTGCTACCGATAAAGAATTATCAGTGAAAAGAACTCGACTGGTAACCAATACAAAGGCACTCTCAACAATTAGCGATCTCTCTCAAGCTAGTTTTATTAAGCTAAAAATAAATCGCCTTCCGATTGATCAAGAAATTGAGCAAGTCCTCACTTGTATTCGTAAATACCCTCTTCTCAAATGGCGCCTTGATGCCAATTTAAGTTTAACTTATGATCAACTTGAGAAATGGTGGGAGGCTTTGAAGTCGGTCAAAAAAGTGGTTCAATTTTTTGAAGAGCCCAATGCTCAATTTAAGTCTTTTGAAGAAATTCCCATTGCTCGGGATGAGTCACTAAACGAGACTAATATTGCGGAAGAGAATAATTATTGTGTGATAAAGCCTACTCTGCATTTTGGCATTGTAAAGACACACCAATTTCTTCAACAATTTCCTAAAAGGATCATACTTTCCTCAACTTATGAAACCACAGTGGGGCTTAGTCCCTTATTTCACTTGGCCCAGCTGAGTGAAATGGCGCCTGGATTCGACACCATTTCAACTCTTCCTCCTAGTCAAAAAATAATTTTATCTGCCGATAAGATCATTCTAAAGACTGTCTAACTCGAAACATTTTGCTCCCTGACATCGATCACCCAAAAAGTGATACAATGAACTGAGCAGTCTTCCTTGGAGGAAACCAATGAAACTATCCATTATCTTTTTTGCAGCAGTTGTTTGTCTTATGGCCAGCTGTTCTTCTACTCCCGAGCAATCTCGCGATGTGGCCAGTAAATGCGAAAACCGTCCATCAACTGAGTACCATTCGTATTTCGAAGACTACGAGAAATGTAAAGGCTGGTAAGCAGTAAAGCCATTTTATGAATATTCGTAAAATTCTTATTCTTATAAGTCTTATTTCTGCAAATTCATTTTGCTCTGAATTAACAAAGGAAAATATCCTTACTCAAAATATCGTAAGACAAATGGAAGAACTACAATTTTCGAGTGGCGGTCCGCGCTTCGAAGAACAGCTGATAAGCTGCACAGTTCTAGACCAACCTAAAACAAAATGCCTTTTAAGAGATATATTCCTCGAAAATTCTCATTCGTTGCCTTCGAATGAAGAAATGATCATTCTTCCAGATCATACAGCAATGATGAACCCTCTTTTCTCAGGTGTTGCAACTCCTAAGCTGGCCGGAGAAGGAGAAAGAGAAAGAATAGCAAGAATGATGAAAAATGTGAGAGGTCGCAAGCAAGCTGATGTTTTTCAAGATTTTGAAAATATTCGAAATATTTTTATAAAAACAATCACGAAAGGAAGAAGCGAGAATGAATTAAGTCAAACAGAAAGAATTATCATTAATAGGATTAAAGGTACTATTTTAAAAATAGATTCGAATCAATGCCGCTCAGCCTGGGCCTCTAATCAAACGATGTCACAAACGATCTCGCTTTGTGAAACGGCCTTAAAACTGCCTAAATACTCTCTTATAGCTCTTTTATCCCATGAAATGTCTCACAGTTTTGATTTTTGTAATTCAAGACATACTTGCTATGGCAAAGTCGAAGGTCAAGAATTGTCCACTCATTTTTTTGATAATACGGGATTGGATGCAGAAGAATTAAAAATGTATAAACATAGTGTTTCTGTTTTTTTTAATTCCGATTCAAAGAGGGGAATTATTTCCCCCTTAGAAGGTTTTGGTGATAAACAAATCCAACATTTTGAAAATTTAACTCAAAGAGGAATCATAAGAGAAATTGATCCAGGAATACCTTTTAAAGACCATCCCTATACTCAAATTGCCCAATGTTTGCATCAAAACTTTCCAAAAAATTATAAGGAAATTCCTCTTGCGAGAAAAGATGTTTGCTCTGGATCGAATTTCAAAGAGCTTGGAGCTCAAATTGGAGGAGCGCAAGCTCTTGCTCAATTCATTCAAGAGCAGCCACCAACGAATTCACTTGAAAAACTTTCAATAATGACTCTTAGCTCCCCTCTCAATTTCGAAGGTAAATACAAAAATTCGCTCACCAACAAGGAAATGGATTTCAATTCAATCTATCTCTCGCGACCAAGCCTACAACAGCTCTACAATTGCAGTCCGCAAGCACAACAAAATTGTGAATAAAAAAAAGAATCTACCGGAATTGCCACAGATACAATGCCCCTTCTTTCTTCAATGGCCACTGCCTTAGCCGTAAAATCTTTCAAACTGGACCATAGTAATGGTGTTAGATTTAATTTAATTCTTTTAGATTCAACGACTTCTTAAGTTGTTGATTAGGCAGCCAGAGCAGAACGATCCCAATACATTTTAGATTCCAATTCTTAACGCAGATCTAGCACCAATGAAGTGGGCCAGTTTAAAAAAGGCCTCATTGCTGAGGCCTTTAAATTAACCGTTAGATTTTTTTTAATTAATACTTAACAATTTGTCCGTTTCCAACAACGTGGAAAACTTCGCTTGAGCGAATTTCTTTAAGAGGACTTTTCGCTACGTAATCAATTTTCATATTAGCTGAGGCCATTGGTTGTGCACGAGTTCCACGGTTCGCAATATTAACTAAACTAGAAGCAGCATCAAATGAGAATCCCCAAGATACAGAGATATCACTAGCGAAAACAGTAACACCCGTTAAGTACTTGCCTTTGCCCTCGAATGATCCGTTGTATTGATAAGCAACAGTGTATGTGAACCCAATCACTGTCATACCAAAGAGGTTCTTGTATTCAACTTTGAATTTTTGAAAAGCTGGTGCTGACCAATTTTCCATTTCACCAAAGGGAGCTGATGTCCCATCAACGTTTGGAATCACACTTACAGCTGGAACAAAATTAGTTGTCACAACTGGTTTTCCGTCTTGAATAATTTTCCAAATTTTTTGTCCGAAAGCTAAAAGCTTTTCAGCAGCAGCAATCATTGTGCCTAAATCTTTTTGTCCATCAACTTTTGCCGTTGTAACAGATTCGTTTTGCATTTCGAGAGGAGTCACTTCAACTGAAGCAATTGTGTAATACTTTTGATCTTCTTCAGAAAAAACTTTTGAAGATTCGAGTTGTCTGTCGGTTTGAGTAAAACTTAAGAAACGTGTTTCTGAAGCCATTAGTGAAGTAGTAAGTGAAGATACTAACAATAAGGCAGTTAACGCTAATTTCATGATTCCCCCCAAGAGAATAAGTGAATTGCGAACACGCTACAAAAATACAACCGTAAGCGTCAAGTTAAAATGTCTCACTTTTAAGCCAAAGCTAATCTTTTCAATAAGAAAAGCTAATATTCTCATGTTATCAAAATGTTACAAAATAAATGGTGACAAAGAAAAGCGTAAATTATGCGTAATTATCACTTTACTTACGCAATAATTACGCATATAATTCTTTTATGGGAATTACTAAAAAACAAAAAGACGTCTACGAATACATCCGCTCCTACACACACACACATGGGATCGCTCCTACCCAAAAAGAAATTAAGGAGCATTTTGATTTGAAGTCCTTTGGCTCAGTTCAGCGTTACTTGAAATACCTCACGGATGCGGGGCTTCTTGAGAGTGACTGGAATGCACGTCGGGGCCTTCAAGTTAAAGATTGGACCCCTCGAAGTGCCAATGAGCATTTCGAGGAAAGTTCTTCTGAAAATACCATTGAACTTCCACTCCTTGGTTTGGTTGCAGCCGGTAATCCGATTGAAGCCATTGAAAATCCTTTAGATACTATCTCTATACCTGTTTCTTTTATTAAAGGACATGAACGTCATTTCGCTTTGAAAGTTCAGGGAGATTCGATGATTGAAGATGGCATTTTTGAAGATGATATTATCATCTGTAAGGTCCAGCAAACGGCCCGCATGGGTGAACGAGTAGTGGCCGTCATTGATGGTGAGGCAACTGTTAAAAAATATGTGACCAAAGGTAAGCAGATTGAATTGCATCCTGCCAACGCTCGTTTAAAACCTATTCCCGTTGATCCCTCTAGTGACTTTAGAGTGGTAGGAAAAGTGGTAGGGTTGTTTCGCCTCTACGAATGAAATGACACGCAAATTTATTCATATAGACATGGATTGTTTTTTTGCAGCAGTTGAAATGCGCGAAAACCCGGCCCTTCGCAGTGTCCCCATGGCCGTTGGAGGCTCACCTCAAGGTCGCGGAGTCATCTCTACCAGTAATTATCCTGCACGAAAGTACGGCGTAAAATCAGGCATCAGTTCAGCAGCGGCCATGCGATTGTGCCCTCACCTCACCATTGTTCATCACAGTTTTCAAAATTATAAGAAAGATGCGCAAATCATTCATGAAATTTTTTATGAATATACTGATTTAGTGGAAATTGCCGGAATGGATGAAGCCTATCTCGACGTCACTGACTGCCCTCTTTTTCATGGCTCTGCTACTTTAATTGCCCAAGATATACGAAAGCGAATTTTTGAGACAACAAAGCTCACTGCTTCTGCCGGTGTTGCACCCAATATGTTTTTGGCCAAAGTGGCAAGCGATTGGAATAAACCCAATGGCCAGTTTGTGATACGTCCTCAAGATATCGATGCTTTTATTCTCGACTTACCGGTTGGTAAAATTCCTGGAGTAGGAAAAGTCAGCCAACAAAAGCTTCATACTTTAGGCATTAAGACCTGTCGCGATCTCCAGAAAATTCCTTTGTTTGAACTCCAACTGCATTTTGGAAAGTGGGCGAAGTCTTTACGCGAAAGATCTTTTGGTCGCAGTGATCGAGAAATTTGCACTGAATATGAACGCAAAAGCTTGAGCACTGAAGAAACTTTTTCCAAGGATCTAGAATATTCAGAGCTGGAAGGCCAAGCCTTACATTCTGTGATTGAAGAATTTGAGCGGAGATGGGCAAAATTCAAACAAAAAGAGCCTGATTGGTCTTATCCTCCCCACACTTTGTTCTTAAAGCTCAAATTTCACGACTTTATTAATGTCAGCGTTCAGAAAACATTTGCCCCAGAAGTGTTCAATGCCTTAAATCAATCTCACAAATTAGACGAATTTTTGGTTGCTCAACTTTCCGATCTGTTGAAGATGGCCTACAATCGAGGCAATCGTCCGGTGCGTCTCTTAGGAATGGGCATTCGTTTTCAAAGCGAAGTTCAAGGTCCAGAACAATTGTCATTATTTGACCCACGGATTTTGGAGGAACTTGAACAATTCGATACTACCTCTACCTATCGAAGTCGTAGCGCCTGATCTCAAGCTGCTTGAGATTCTCAAAGATTCTTTTAACCAATTTAAAATCTTGGCCATTACAGATCAACCCGAATCCATTGATCTCAATCTTGATCTTCCAATGCCAGGTCTTCTCTTTCGAACATCGGGAAGTACAGGAAATCCAAAACTCATTTATTTTTCCTATCAAAACCTATTGCAAGCGGCCCAAAGAACAATCGACTTCTATCATCTCCATTCGAACGACAATATTATAGGGGCCCTTCCTCTTCATCATGTTGGCGGGCTCATGAGTTTTATCCGCTCACATCTTTTAGATTCCAGCTTTGTATGGCTTGAGCCCAGTCGAGTGCAAGAGCTTTTACCTAAAACTGAGGGAGATGTGATTTCACTGGTTCCCGCGCAACTCGCAAGAATAATAGAAACTCCTCTGGCTCTCGCTCGTGCGCAAAAACTTAAGCTCATCATTATTGGAGGAGAAGCACCTGCTCACAGCTTAATTAGAAAAGCCCTCTCTCTAAATCTTAAAATTTCGGTAAGCTATGGAGCAAGTGAAACAGGCGGACAAATTTGTGCCCACTCTCCAGGAAGTCCTCTCAATTTAAAAAGTAGCGGTTTTCCCATGGCCCCCATTAAGATTCATCAGCTCGAGAACTCAACTCTAGTATCAGGTCCAGGACTCGCCAACGCCATCATTCAAGATTCAAAAGTAACTCCTTTATTTGAAGAAGTGCTACTTCAAGACAGAATACAATTTGACGGTCTTCAAGGGATAAAAATTTTAGGTCGCAATGACCGCTTGTTTAAATCAGCTGGACATTTTATAGATCCTGATCAACTTCTTTTAAAGATAAAAGATGAGCTGAAACTAGAAGAAGCTTACATCTATCCTCTCCCTCATGAAAAGTGGGGACATTTGATTTGCCTTCTCTATAAGCGCAAAACTAATCTTAAAGAAAAAGATAAAATGAAGTTGAAGAAAAAACTAAACCGTTATGAATTTCCCTCACATTTTATCGAACTTCCAGACTTTGGAAGTTCTTTTAAAAGATCAAAAAGTCAAATTGAAGAGATATTGCATCTCAATGGATTATTATGAAGGCCATTATTAGTAAAAAAGGCCATGGACTCCGTCATATGATTCTTGCCCATGGTTTTCTAGGTCTCCCCTCTGAATGGGATTTTTTAATTGAGAATTTGAAAGATAAGTACACTTTTCATTTGCTCACTTTACCTGGACATCAAGAAGCTCCCATTGATTCTAATATCGAAGAATTTTTTGAATCTCTGGCTGAATATGCAACTGCCTTTAAATCTTTTTCCCTCCTTGGCTACTCTATGGGTGGACGCCTTTTATTAGAGTTCGCCTTAAGGAATCTGAGTAGTATAGAAGCCCTTATTCTTGAATCTGCAAATCCTGGAATAAGAGATCAAAACGAAAGAGAGGCCCGATACAATAAAGATCTTCTCGGTTTTCAAGAAAGAAGCTTTGCTGATTTTTTAAATGATTGGTATTTGCAATGTCTCTTTAATCCAAAGCTTAACTATCATGTTTCTGAAAAATTGATGGAACATGAACTTCACCGTTTGGAGAGGGCCATGGCCGTTTTCTCACCAGGTCTTCGTCCCAGTCTATGGAATGAGCTCAAACATTTGAAAAATATTTCATGTCACTTTATAAGCGGTGCTCAGGACCACAAATATTTTAATATTGGAAACGAATTAAAATCTATTGGTTGGAAACATCACACTCTAGATTCATATCATAATGTTCATTTGGAAAGACCAATAGAATATTTAGAGCTGATTAAAAAACTTGAGCAATCATAGCATCAATTAGACTTTCATCAAAATTGTAAGCATGACCATCATAAGTTTTTTTATTCTTAAGAGATTGCAATCCATTCATAAAAAGATTCCCCTCTGTTGCATCAGGATTCTTCTTTAACTGAGTATTCAGTTCACACACAAGATTGTCGATAATGTAAAAAACTTTTGAAACAATATAAGGATTGGTATGATCATTATTTACTTGCAACTCTTTTGGAGTGTTCAATGCTTTAAAGTCTTTTAATGCTTTTTTCATACCTGATTCTTTTGCATTCTTTGAACTCTCTAAGGCCTTTTCTGCCACATAAAGATGTTTCAAATAAATGGAAGCTTCATCGAGATTGCGCAACTCTCCGCCATGAATATGATTCTCACAAATTTTTTGAGACAGAGCTTGGTCGCGAGCAATATCGACTTTTAAGTTCATTGGCCCAATTAAAGTTGAAAATGCTGTTTTTTCTTTAAAACCATTCACAAAATCCATACCATATCCGTGAAGACTGGCCATATTCGTAAATTCACGTAAATTCTCTGCCACACATCCCTCAATTCCAAGAAGAAAGAGACAACCCAAAGATGACAATTGCATACTGTGAGATTCAATTGGGCGCTTTGAATCTTGAAGGTTCTTAAAAAAGGAATAAACGGATTTCGGATCCTTTTTACTCTCTTCTGATTCAAAAAATCTCATCACAACTTCACTCGATTTTTTCATCACATTCGTGAAATATTCACTTTGTGAAATTCCCTCTTCTTTCTCCAAGACCATGTTAACAACCTTTACACCATCATTATGATTGATGGTTCCACCAGCTTGAAATTCACAGATTAAATCACAAAGGACCTTGCCTTCGATAAAATTGATATAATCAGTTGTCTCAATCAACAACAGGCTTTCGGGATACTTTGCCACACGATCGAGATCGTCCTCGCAAACCATCTCTTCTTTATTAATCAAAGGGAGGCACTTCGTAGCATTTAATTGAATGTAGATGGTAAAAGGCAGTCTTGCTCCAACTACGAGCAAATCTTTTTCTAATTTTCTAAACTTCATGAAATTCGACTCCACTGAATATGATCAAGAAAAGCTATTATAGAGTCTGTTTTCACTTTGAGCTCAGAATATATTTATTGCCTAGTTAACCCCTTAAAAGCACAAAAAATGGGCACCTCCAAACTGCCAAAATCGAGCCTCAAGGCAACTTAACCTATTGTAATTAAATAGCTTAATAGGTTTCCACGACCTTCCTATCAATAAGCTTCCATAGAAGTGATTTATAATGAAGGTAATTAGAGATTTGACGATAAGTAACTAATTAAAATTGAACTGTCGTCGAAACACTGGAGCTTTTATGAAGACTTTTATGTCTGCTCTCATGACCCTCACGTTATGGTTTTCCCAAGTTGGAATTCCTGTAGCGTATGCCGCTGAAGAGCAACAAGCGGCCCCCGAAGTCAACGTTGGATCACGCTACACCAGCGATTCCAACACCAAAGTTAGTTCCGAGAAAAAAGGAGAAGGCGGCCTCTTTGGATATCGAAGCTTAACGATGACCAACCTTACATTGTTTGCCACTGTTGCTGGTTCAGTTGCGATTACTTTATCGTGTTGGAATCAAACTTCATCAAAGATCTTTGTTGCTGCCACAGTATTATTTGCAACAATGGAAGTACTGAATTGGGTTAGCTACAAAGAAGCGTCAAAAAGAGAACTCGCCTATTACAAAAACCAAGATCACGATTCTCAGGTGAAAGCGCTTGAGGCTGCAGCAAAACAAACTGAAGAAGCAGCTAAGGCTGCCAATACGAGAGCAATGCTAGCAAAAGTTGCTGGTGCAGGCATGATGGCGGCAGGAGCAATGGCATTATATGAAGGTTATAGGGCGACAGCTGAATGTGCCGCGGCCAAAGCATGTACACAAGCTCCCTATATGGCATCTGACTATTGTGCAGGAAGTGCATTTAGCTTTAACGATGGTTATTTTCCTGTTCCCTACTACGCAAACATGAGAAATATTTCTGATCAGATTAAAACCGCCAAGAATGATACAAGTGCTTTTCTCATCGCAAAAGAAATGGAATCGTTCTACAACGGTGGAGTTCAATCTCCTAGCTATCTTGAGTTTGAAGCCCTCTCTAAAAACTTTAAATCAGAAAATGTAAATAAAGAATTTAGCTTAAAAGAAATGCTTGTCGAATTCTATGAGAATGCTGGAGAGATGATAATCTCTAATGCTTATGCTCAAGATCAAATTAAGACAATTATTGCTGCCGGTGGTGGTGGTGCCCTAGCTGGTTACTTGGCCATGTCAAAAACTGAAGAGCAGGCATTTAAGCAATTTAAAAATGGTTACATAAGAGGTGCCGGATTTATCGCAGCTGGTGCAATGGCAGTTGGAGCAGGTGTTCAAATTGCAGGGGCTGCACAAAAAATGAATCAAAGAGCAGCAGAGTATCGAAAACTTGCCACAACCATGAATTCTAAATTCGCCGACTCTGGAGAACTGGCCAATCGAGCCTCACAACAAAGAATTACTTCTGCACCAGTTGGTGGAGTAGAATCTGTCGATACATCAAAAGATGGAATCGCTTGTTTTACAGGTGGCGATGGAACTCTCAATCTAGATGCAAGTTGTAGCTGTCGTGCCACTAATACTTGTAAAGTTTCCGAAGTTCCAAAAGTAGATCACAAGACATTCAGTGGTGCTGGTCTGATTTCAAATACAGCGGGTCTCTTGGGTCAAACATCAAATTACCTAAATAAAGGTCAGCTTTCTAAAGCGGTTACGACTGCAGGCAAGGCCGGTAATATGGCGGCCAGAGTAAACAGGCTAAAAAAATCGTTACAAGATTACATCAACAAAAAGCAAGTTGATAGTGGTAATAAGCCATTTGATTTTGCCGGAATGGAAAAGAAAGCACAGCAAGACATGATCAATGGAGTTAACAAAGCCTTTAATGACATGAATGACTCTCAAAGATCTCAATTAGCAAACTTTGCCCCTAGCTTGGGAACTGAAAATGGTCAAACTGTTGCAGAGGCCAAGCCTGTTGAATTCAAAGATGAAGGTCCAATGACCGGAAGAGTAGGAAAAGGAGATTCGTTGGCCAGTGCGGGTACACCGAGTAGCATGGATTTCAAATTTGACCTTGATGAAAAAGGCGAAGAGCTTCCTCCAATTGAAGACTCAATGATTAACGGCGAAAATGTCGCTGGAGTTAGTTTAGATGAGTACGATACGACTTCGGGTGGAGATATCGCCCCCTCGCATGAAGATATCTTTAAATTGATTCATACACGCTACTTGAAATCGGCTTATCCTCGATTCTTTGTGCAACGAAAAGAAGAATTTTAAATGAAAAAAAAGGGCCTCACACGAGGCCCTTCTTTTTTTACTCAGATTTCTTTTTCTTTTTGGCCGGCTTTTTCTTGCGCATTTTCATGATCAAAAATCCCGCAGCTCCTGCAATCACTAAGTAGATCAACATGTCTGAAGAAGAACCACCAGAGCCTGCTCTGCCTTTATTTTGACCAGTTCCAATATCAACAGCTTCATTTGAATCTGGAATCCAGCCACCTTCGTCAATGAGCGGTTTATCGCCTTTGGCGACGTACTCAGCGGCATCAGTTTCTTTGACTGCAAATACTTTAAGAGTTTGAACCACTTTCTCAAAAAGCCCCTGATAGGCTTGATAATGGTCTTTTGAAACAGAGAAAGTCACGGCAACGCCTAGCTTTTCTTTAACAGTAGCAAGGTAGCGAGTATAAAAACCTGGAACTTCTGAAGCCATGTGGAGTGAATCTACCCATGGATGATCATTAATTCTTTTTACTTCAGTTACTTTGGGCTCAGAGACTTGAGTCTTTCCCCCAGGGAGTGAGAAAGTTTTAGTTTGCTTTAAATAACTTTGATATTGATCGAGTGAATCTTGTTCACCACGCAGCTTGGCCGCAAGAATGATAATTGCTTCTTTCTTACGATCGGCATTTTCACTCTGACAAACCCACTCTGTTCCTTCGAGTGCGCAATCCCAACCTGGTGGCAGTTCGAATTCACAAAAAGCTGAAGTAAAACGTTTGGCGTGAGCTGACATTGTCAAACCCATTAGCACTAACGCTAGAAATGTCTTTCGAATCATGATTCTCTTCCTTGAAGTCGTTTTAAATAGTGTAAATGATTTCATGAGTAACATCAAAGTTATTGATTTCTTGCCTAGTAATTAATAGCCTCGAGCAACCATGCCTTTTTCGAGAGGAGTCTGAGTGTATCGCTTGGTTATCTTTAAGATGGCCGTTCCTGAGTTGAGTTCATAACAAATAGCACCCGCAACCAATTCATTGTTTCCGAAGTAATCGGCCTTATAAATATCAAACTTCATACCTTTTTCAACATCACTTGAAAGCCCCTGGTCGATCTGAACAAAAGTAGCTCTCGCTGACACCTTCGTCACAGTTCCTTCAATCGAATATTCCTTAAACTTTTCGCGTTTCAAATCATCGCGAGATTTTCCACCACTTTGAAAGACGAGATTGGCAGCTGCGTATAATCCACCATCAGTGGAAACACCGTTCATTCGCTGACCAGCCTCAAGACCTATTCGCCATGACTTGCCGGCATAGTTTAGACCAACATAGGGTTCAAACCATTGACGATTAATCGAATTGTATAAATAAGATGAACCTGTTGCTTGGCGAGGCTTTCTATCCGGTAAATCCCCGAACTCGTCATTTTTGAGGGAATAAATACCTCGACCACCAAGGATAAAGGCCCAAGAATCCCATAGCCAAGCGCTCTCAAGATGATAAGGAGCCTCAGAGCTCAAACTATTTGCTGGAGAACGATAAGAAAGAGAGCCTGATAAAATGTGATCCCTTGTTCGATAATAGGCCACATGAAAACCCAAAGTCAGATCGTGACCGCTATCTCCAAGCACTAACTCATTCGGATCTACCGTTTGACCTGTGGTGTATTCAGTATTGTTATAACTCGTTTGTAAATATTCCAGATCAAAGGCATACATCATTTTTTGCATGGCCCGAAGTGAATAGCGTGCGCCTGCAAAATAAGATTCTAAACCCGAAGTAGAAACTGTTCCGATACTGTCTTGAGAAGCATTTTGGCGAAAACGTAAACCTCCTCTCAATTCTAATTGCAGGCCATAAGCATATCTTAAAGTAACCTGCTCTTCCATCATGCGGTAAGCTTCACCCTCCGTTAATGAAACGGCTTGTCCATTGACGTCAAAGTGTCCTGAGGTTTGAAAAATTTTGCCTCCAAGTTCAATTTCATAAGAGCGATAGGGCGCGATTTGAGAGGTCGGACGATAGAGATGAACTTTAGGAGCTGCTAATAATTGATTAACAAAAATAAGACTCAAAATTCCAATAAAAGTTTTCACTTACGAGGCTCTCCTTGTGAAAAACGATGAAAATCTGAACCCCAATCTTTATCTTGCTCACTTGCATATGAGAAGAGATGGTGTGTGGCCAGCCATTGTTTTGGGCCACGTTCAAAAAGAACAATATCTTTATTATGAAGCTGAAAAGGAATTGAAAATTCGCATTTGGCTTCTTCCAAAGCTGTATGCAAATCTAAAAAATTATCGAAACGTCCGATCGGAAAATAGAGATGATCCGATTCGTCGCGCTTAAGTTTTGATTTTTGAATTCCACCAATAACTTTTACAGACGATTCTAAAAGCTCTAAAACAAAATTCATATCAATGCTGATTTTTGGTTTCAAAAAAAGAAGGTGACGTTCACCATCTTGAAAATCAATTCCCTCAAAAGTAGTTTGACCGACATCACTAAGTCCATGCAACTGACCATCTATTTCTTCTTGAAGTTCTTCAATCCATTGATGAAATTGATTTTTATTCATGGACGGCAGCTCAAAGGGAGGAACTAATGTGAGATAAGTCGTGTTGCTTCTGTTGTATTTGGAATCATAACGTGAACGAAATGAATCGAGCTTTTGAAATTGTAGATAGCGACTTTGAAAAGTAAGCCCGATAAAATATTGCATCCCCACTCCATGGAATACTTTATTATCGCCTTAGGCAGCCTTTTTATCAAGTTTTGATATAGAGTTAAATTTAAGAGGAATTGTCAGTTTATTGACCCAATACTCACCCTCTACGACAAATAAGAACTGTCCTTTAAGTGATTGGCATTGGCGGTGAATACTTTTTAAGCCACTTCCTAGCTCTCGAAACTGATCGTTTAAAGCATGATGCTTCCACGGAGCGCTAGGATCAGGTCGATACTCTTTAGAAATGCGATTTCTGGTTTTAATAACCAATTGATCAGGTGTCGTCGAAAGGTGGACTTCCCCCTCCATGGCATGACTCTCGGCCATATTTTTTGCAAGATTAGTAATAATCCTAACGAAAGTCGCCGCAGGTAACTCTCCATCAAAACTCACATCTCCATGCCAGTGAATATTCCACTCTGGTGCAGGCAGGTAGTTTTCAAAAATACGATGAGCCTCTGCTTCAAGTTCTGAAACTTTCAAGTAAGGCTTTAAGCCTTTTAAATTTTTATGATGGTACTTGTAGTGATCCTGAACTAGTAATTGCAGTTTTTCAATTTCGTAGGCGAAATGCCCAAACTGTTCACTTGCTTCTTGATCAGTCGTCTGATCTCTACGAGATTCGAGTGATAATAGAAGTCCATGAGTGTGGTTAATCAGATCATGAAAGAATAATTTTTCTGTTACGACGAGAGAAGTTTTAGTTTCTTTATCCCAGTGTTTATCTTCAATCATTTGAATATTAATCCAAAGAGTCCCCATACCCGCGAGCAGAATGAGTCCTTCACGCACTGGTGATAGACTAACCTGGTGACTCTCCCAAAAAAGGGTTAGTACGGCGAGTGAAACAGTGGTGGCCATGGCACGAGAGAGATTGCGTTTCTTTTGTTGATGATCATCAATCAACTCTTTTATCAGAGGAGAAAAAGTGACACTTAAGGCAGAAAAGAAAAGCAAATTGATAGTTGAAGTTTCGACTGCGGCCAGGGCCAAAAGAAAAGCATCCAGCAACCATAAGTGGTGATAGAGATCATCCCGATCTTCACTAAATTGAATTAGCTGATCTTCACGCCAACGATACCATCGCAAAAGAACGAGCGAACCTAAGGCAAATGAATGGGACCAAAACTCTTTGTCAGCAGAGGCCGTGAACATCACAATCAACGCAATAGTAATGGCACTCATCATTTGCCAAAACTCTAAATACAAGCGTTTTTCATTAGTCTCGGTAGCTGTCATTCTTCTCCCTATCTTTAGGGAGAAGCGTTCTATCCCTTTACAGGATGATAAACGGCCTTCGCCCCAAGTTCTTCTTCTATGCGAAGAAGCTGGTTGTATTTTTCGATGCGATCCGAGCGCGATGCAGATCCAGTTTTAATATGTCCTGCACTAGTCGCTACTGCGAGATCAGCAATGAAGCTGTCTGACGTTTCACCTGAACGGTGGCTTATGATTGCCTTGTATCCGTTCTTGTAGGCCATTGCGATTGTCTCAAAAGTTTCCGTTAAAGAACCAATTTGATTCACCTTAACGAGAATTGCGTTTGCTTGACCTGCTTTAATCCCAGCTTCAAAAATTTTCTTGTTGGTTACGAACAAATCATCGCCAACCAGAACTGTTTTTGCACCAAGAGCACGAGTCAATTCAACCCAACCCTGTTGATCATCTTCGGCCAGTCCATCTTCAATGGAATAGATCGGATATTTTGAGCAAAAATCTGAGTAATACTTTATCATTTGATCAATATCGTAGGTTTTTCCTTGCATTTCATATTTGCCATTTTTATAGAACTCGCTGGAAGCACAATCCAGAGACAGCAAAATATCTTGACCAATTTTATATCCTGCTTTTGAAACAGCTTCTTGGATACATTCAAGAGCTTCGTCATGGCTCCCTAAGTTGGGAGCAAATCCGCCCTCATCACCAACGTTAGTTGAATAATTTTTATCTGAGAGTACTTTCTTTAGAGCGTGGAAAACTTCAACTCCAGCGCGAAGGTTTTCTCCAAAAGATTTTTTAAGATTAGGAACAATCATAAATTCTTGAATATCGAGATTGTTCGAAGCGTGGGCACCGCCATTGATAATATTCATTAAGGGTGCGGGTAGAACATAATCTTGAGTCGTCGTTGGAGCTTTAAGATCTTCACGAAGATATTTATAGAGGGGTTTATTTGCCACAAGGCTTCCCGCTCTCGCCGCTGCCATAGAAACACCTAAAATGGCATTTGCACCTAATTTTGATTTGTATTCAGTCCCATCAGCCTCTAACATCGCTAGGTCAATGGCCTTTTGATCAAGCACATTTTTTCCCGTAACAAGTTTTGCAATTGTCGAATTGACGTTTTCAACCGCTTTGCGGACTGACTTGCCTAGGTAATAAGATTTATCGCCATCACGTAATTCAAGTGCCTCTTTCGTTCCAGTAGAGGCGCCACTTGGAACCGCCGCTCTACCTACCATGCCATTTTCTAGAGTGACATCAACTTCGACTGTTGGGTTTCCACGAGAATCGAGAATTTGACGAGCATGAACGCGAGTTATATTGGCCATGGTTTTGACTCCTGTTGATAGAAAAATCTCAGTTGGGCAAGAGTATAATCAGAGCTTAATCATTGGGCCAGTGAAAGAATGGTTGTTGAGAGAGGTCTTTGTTGCCATTCACTATGATTTGATAAACGAAAATGAAATGTGACATCGCGCCAATGTTCCAACGGCTTAATTTCAGTTTTAGGCAAGCCCAATAGTTGAATCAATCGCTTCCCTACTCCTTCTGAAGGCGAAAGTGTTTCGACATTTAAGTAGGAGCGTATAACGCTATCGACCAATGAATAATGGGTGCAACCAAGAATAGCATGGGTAAATTGGCCGTTTTTAAGAGGTGCCAATTCTTTATGAATCTCCTGGACCAAGTCATCAGTGAGACACTCCCGTGCAAAGGCCATCTCAACTAAGCTTGCTAACTGTAAGCAGACATGAATTGTAATATGTTCTTCCGGATCAATTTTTTGTTTTAACTTTTTAAACTTTTCGGAACTTGATGTGGCCTTAGTCATAAGCCCAACCATTTTTTTTCCTTCAAGATTCAGATGGTGCTTAGAGTTAAGGTAAGGTTCAACTCCAATGAAGGGGATTTTAAACTCCTCCCTCAAAAGTTCAATCGCCAGACTTGTTGCAGTATTACAGGCAACCACAATCAAGTCGCAATCCAGATCGATCAATTGTTGAGCGATATCACGACTGCGCTCAACGATAAATTGTGGTTCTTTCGGGCCATAGGGTGCATGAGGAGCGTCAGAAATATAGAAATACTCGCCTTCTGGGTAATATTGAATGAGTTTGGACAGGATAGAAAATCCACCAATACCGCTATCAAAGACTCCAATTTTAAAACTCATGCTGATATCATACACGTTGTCTATGATGGTCGGCAAAGGAGAATTTATGGCCCGGATTAAGCTTGAAAAATGCGACTCACCCATTTTTACGACGGATTGGGATGTCACCATTTCTCAAATCAATTATGGAAATCATATGGGTAATGACTCTTTCCTTGCGATGGCCCATGAAGCCCGCATGCGCTTCTTTGCCTCTCATAATCTGAGCGAATTATCGCTTTTTGGAAGCGCCCTCATTATGTCAGATGCAGCCGTGATGTACCGTTCTGAAGTCAAATGGGGAGAAAAACTTAAAATCACTCTTATGATTAAGGACATCCAAGAATATGGATTTGATTTTATCTACGGAATTTCATCGCTCGAAGATCAACGCGAAGTTGCAAGAATAAAAACGGGCATGAACTTTTTTGATTACCAACAAAAAAAACTTTACCGGGCCGACGAGTCTTTTTTGAACAAATTACGGCAAATTGCACTATCCTAGTTGAAGCCCCTTCTCGCTACCGGTATAATTTTAGAAAGGGGTTGTTTTGTATTCAATTTTAGTCATAGATGACGACATAGACATGCTGAATTTGTATCGCTTTTTTCTAGGAAATGCAGGTCATTCCGTTCACACATTATCAAATCCCCTCATGGCCATGGATATGATAGACCATAATGATTATTCTCTAATCATTACAGATATTCTTATGCCTCAACTCAACGGTATTGAACTCACTCGTCTCATTCAAGCCAAATACCCTACTCAGAAAATATTAGTATGCTCTGAAGGGGGTACGAGCGATGCACGCGAAATTGTTGCTTCAATAGTTCTGGATAAAGCGGTTAGCTTTGGAGCTTTTGATGCTCTAAAAAAGCCATTCACAAAACAAGAACTTTTGAATCGAGTTAATGCGATTATGGATGGAGCTTCTTCTCTAGATCAATGACATGTTCGTTAGTATCTCTTAATCTTTGAATTAATGTCGTCAGTAACATATTAAGCCAAAAAGGTTGTTGACCTAAAAACTTATCGACATCGCCCAATTGCAATTCTAAAACTTTTGATGGAGAAACTGCTCGAACTGAGGCCGTACGTAATTTTTTTTCGAGATAGGCCATTTCACCAATCATTTGTTGGTCTTTAATATGGCCAATAACAATCAGTTCTCCATCACTCTTTTTCAAGACGTCCAAACTTCCTTCTCTGAGTACATAAACTGAGTTACCAGAATCTCCCTCTTGAAATAGAAAATCTCCAGCCTTTAATTCTATCAAGCGACTTTGTACCGAACTGGCCTGTTTTAAGCCGGCAGAAACCATGGCAAGTAAGTAAGGAACGCGAATACTTTTTGGAACCATTTCGAGTTCAAAACGCTCAACTAAAACAGAGACTTGCTCTAAAACTTGGCGAGAACCGGTGATGATAACGGGAAGTCTTTTATAAACTTCCTGATCTCTTAATTTTTCAAAAAAAAGCTGCATTGTTCTTTCATCTGAAACTTCAACATCAATTATCATTACAGAAGGAGGATTCTTCTTCAACTCATCTGCGACATCATCAAGTTTAATCATTCCAACAATTTCATAATCTGGAAAATGTTCTTCCAATTGTTTTCCGATTCTCTTTAAAAGTTCAATATCTCTATCAATAAAATAGATAACTTTTTTGGAACTCGAAAGGAGGTCTAAAGCCTCATTTTGCTTCATGAATGATCTCTCTTTAAAGCGTCTAGAATTTTTTGTTTTGAAACTGGTTTTGCAACGGCCAGATTGAATCCTGTTTCGAGATATTTTTTAATATCTTCACTGGAATTATTTGCAGATATCACAACTACTTTGGTTTGAGAACGCCCGTCTTTCATTTCAACTTCACGCATTTTGCGAATAGCTTCAAGACCATCCATAACAGGCATATTGACGTCCATAAAAATAGCGTCGTAATGGTTATTTTCAAAATTCTGCAGACCTTCTAAGCCATTAAAACAATGCTTAATCTCTATTGATAAACCTTTCAACAAAACATCAAAAAGCAGATGCATATCTTCTGAATCATCAACAAGCAGAATCTTTTGCAATTCATTTTGAGTCTGAATCGGCGGTGAACCAACATTTTGTTCAGAGGGATTAATATTGCTTACTAAATAGGGTTGAAAAAGCTCATCCAAAAAATCGATATCAAAAGGTTTTGCCAGGAGCGCCTTAACACCCATCCTCTTCATTAGTTCTTCCGGTATTTCAACAGTGGTCGAAGACATTAAAACGATATCTACGTTTGGGTAAGATTTTCTAACCAGCCTAGTAAGACTCAATCCATCCAATTCAGGCATGCGAATATCGGTTAAAACGAGATCCACTGGATACTTTTTCATCAAGAACAAGGCCTCGACACCGTTCTTCGCTTTAATGGCATTAATATCCATTGTTTGAATTTTTTCGGCAATGATATCTCTAATTCCTTCCTCGTCTTCAACCACCATAATCGTTTTGCGATCTTGTCTAATTTTCTTTTCATAAATTTCATCAACACGATTGAGAATACGCAAAATCTTTCCTTCCAATTCTTGATAAGGAAAGCTGATGCCATAAAAATCACTGGCCAGACCACGAATACCATCAATAATTTCTGCATTAACTTGATCGCTCAGAGCGATAAGGGGAATTTTATTAAGAAGAGGCTGCTTCGTAATCCAATCGAGAAGACTCTGATCTTCTTTAAACATCAAGTCATGTTGGACGAGAAATATATCAAATTCCAAATCAGGTCTTTTCAGTAGAGGCAAGAGATCATTCATTTGATGAATGACAGTGACTTCAAAATGACTCTGCTCAAGTTGTTTAACCATTCTCTCTTGCGCGACATGGTCCTGGGCCACTACCAAGATATTTGGATTATGAGCTTTAGTCACAATCGCGCTTTCTCCAACCACTCGAGGAAGACTGATAGTGAATGTCGAGCCAGCGCCTTCTTCAGATTCTACTAAAATTTGCCCATTATGCATTTGAACAATATTCTTACAAATGGCGAGTCCCAGACCTGTACCTATGGCACGATCACTGGTTCTTGCTTGTTCAAACTTGTTAAAAATTTTGTCAATCTTATCAGAAGGAATACCTGGCCCATTATCGCTAATTTTAATAATCAGGTTTTTTTCTTGTCCTTCTGATGTTGCATTTTCAACTGTTACATCAATATCAACCCTTCCATTTTTAGGCGTAAATTTAAGCGAGTTCCCTAGAATATTATGGATAACTTGAACCACTCGACCGTAATCAGCATAAATCTCGTAATCACCTACAGTATTAAAATTAACCTGAATATTCTTCTCACTCGATTTTATATAAAAGCCATCGAGCACATTTCTCATCATTTCCGAGACGTTAAATTTTTCAAAGTCGAGCTTTATCCCGCCCTCAAGTCTCGCCAAATCCAAAAGGTCAGTAATCAAATTCAGGGCAAACTTAGCGGAGTTTTTACTTCTTCGAATTAAATCTTGAGCCGTTTGCGAAATTTTTGAGTCTTGATCTTCCATCATAATATCAAGACTGGTTTCAATCACTGCGAGTGGATTTTTTAAATCGTGACTCACAATCGCTAAAAGATCATCTTTATCTTTAGAAATTTTTTCAATTTCATTTTTTTGAATTTTTAAATCTTCAAAAAGATCACTTTTTGATTTGAGGGCCTGTTCGGCTTGATCTCTAGCTTCTCGAATCTCTCTTTCATTTTTTCTCAAGATTCTTGTTCTCTCGTTAACCTGACGAACCATTCCTTGAAAAGCAGTTGCCAATACACCAATTTCATCACTGGTCTTAACCTCAACACTGACGTCTGTTTCCCCTTTCGCAAATTTACGGGCCACATCAGTGATCTCGTTCAAATAACGGGTTAAATAGCGTGAGAAAAACCAACCAATCATGGTTCCCATTCCAACAATTACCAGTAGAGATATAAAACCTGCTTTGTTAATAAAATCGTTCGCATGTAATTGTTGAGCAGTGTTTTTAATTATGGCCAAATTAAGAAAGATTTTTGACTCTCGATCGAGTATGACTTTTCCAAATCCGTAAGCTTCATCCTCGGACAGATGATCTACTTTTATTCCAGTCAGAATCTCAGATTGATTACTTTTACCGAACACAACCGGTTCCGATTTAAATTGTGGATATTCTTCGAAAGCATTATATCCCGCACCAAGAGTAATTCCCCAATTTTTATAACCACTGGGATGGTAGAGATACTCCCCATTTGCGTTGAAAATAATCATTTGCGCCAAGTGTTTTAATTCAAGTAGTGCTTTTTGAATATTTTGCTCGAATAAATACTCTACAATAATATTTCCTTCATGGACGTTATCAACATCTGACGTGACAGCTCTTCGATAATAGAGAACACTGGTCAATGGCTGAACCATTTTTCCAGCAATTCGTTTTAAAACTGGTTGGGAAAAATTGTCATTATTTGCGAATGAAGAAGACAAGTCTTCAAAATAGGGAGAATTCAATTCATCGAGAGGACCAGCTTGACTAAAACATTTAAAGGATTGATCCAGCTCTCGCTTAAGACAGAGACTTCCAAGATTAGTCCATGAGGACAAGAACTCACCAATAAAGTGTTGAAGCCGAGACATTTCAATCTCTGTAAAAGCTTCTCCTGCAAAATATTTTTGAATGATAGGAGTTTTTTCAAAAGATGAAATTGTTTTAGGTAGAGGTTCAAAATCGTGTGTAAGTTTAAGTGCGGCAACTTTTAAATCGGTAAGAACAGCTTCTCTTTCTATATTACTTGTATGGCTAACGTTTTGACCAACAAACACAACACCTGTCAAAACCACAGTTACAAAGACGAGGGCAACAATCAAAAAAGCAAATTTAGTCGCAATTGAATTTTTTAAAAATCCCAAAAGTGAACCTCATGTTCTATTAATGACTAACTCTTTTTAAGTTTCTGAATGACATTCATCACAGATTGATAACACTGTTAGAAATCCAAATCCAAAGATGCAAAGAACCGAAGCTAAAACGAACCAAATCGCCATTAATGACATAATCGAACTCCTGTTTTAATCTTTAACTATTATAAACTTAACCTGATTCGAAAGGAAACAAATGTTACTTAAGAAATGCCTATCTCAACGAGGAATGTCCTTAATCGAAGTCATGATTGCTGCAGGGCTCATGGGAGCACTTTCTTATATGGGAATGATGCTTTTCGAACAACAAAACAAGCAGGCCCGGGATATCCAAGTTCGATTTGAAGTCCAAGATGTCCTAGGACAGATCAGGAGCTTGCTTGGTGATAGCCTCTCTTGCCAAGCCTCCCTTGCGGAAGTCAAAGTTGACAATAATGGTTCAGATACTGCGCCAAGTTTTCTTTCAGAAGTCGTTGATATTCAAGACAATAAATTTGTAACGAAAGATCGATTCCATACGATGGCGTCTCAACCAGATAGAAAATATGGAAATAATCTCGTTCAAATTCAAAAATACGAATTATCTAATAATAATGACCCTGAAGTAGGAATTAATGAATCAACTCGTACCGGAAGTCTTTATCTCAATGTCTATTTTGACAAAGGAAAATTAGCATTAGGCGGTGCCATTATTAGAAAATCGATTCTACTCAAAATTGTTTTAGATTCTGAAGTTAATAAAATTGTTTCGTGTACCTCTTCAAATGTCGTTTCAGGGAGCAACGGAGGCATTGGTCAAACGCTAGTTATTGCTGATCCAAACGTTAACAGCTTACTTTATAATTTAACTGGTGATGAAGCTTGTTCAAAGTTGGGACACAAGTGCGTCGCTGTCATTTCTAATAATTACCTTTCAAGAAGTACAGGCGACAGCGGAATTGGCTTTGTTTGCTCTAGTTCATACAATTTAAAACTTCAGGGTGTTGAAATGGGAGCAGGTAAATCGCAATGGCATAGTTGTTATGCAAAATTGGGAAATTATAATACTTTTAGTACGAACTCTCCTGATGGCAAATCTTCAGCCGAATGCAAGGGAGTTTTTACTGCCATTTGCCTATGATCAAAGCATTGATCTTTCAATCGCGACTTTACTTGGTTTACATTTGAATGACCAAGCGTTCATTTTATCGGGGTCTGAGACTTGATTCAAAACACATTCATGTGAATGAGCGAGACTACCATCGAAACACTTTTTAACCAAGCTATCTCTCACACATTGCCGCTCATCAATCAATTGATCTAGAGAAATGAAATGACCAATACCAGCAGGCTCTCTTTCAAGAAGACGCTGCTCCAAATCTCGACCTATCCAAAGATCAAACAAAACACTTCCGATCCACTGATAACTCTCTTGATGATCGATATAAAGATTGCCAAGGCAAGCATCAAAACTCTTAAGCAAAAGGGAACGATTAAAATTTGGCCAATTCATATCGCCCTTTTCCTGATTGAAATTTCTTTGAGCACATAAGCAAAAGGGCGCACTATCAAGAAGAACTTTTCGGGGAGCCATCGACATTTGGGGATGAAACTTTAAACCTTGTTGGCAACGTTCTAAAAACTCTGAATGTCCTTCTGAGGCTGGGGATCTAAAAGCAAATGAAACCTCGGGAATGATGATCCCTATTATTAGTAGGCCTATAAGTGAAATCTTGGCCATATTCTCGTCCCAGGTAATCTTAAAAACCACCCTCAAATAAATTATAGCATGAACTTCATTTGGCGCTTGAGAACAATGCTTTAAGCCTTGTATAATGCTTGAATTCTACTCTAAGTGAAGGATTTAACATGAGATATGGACTCCTCTTCCTCCTCCTCATATGGGCAAATATCGCCTCTAGCGAAGAGCTTAGGGCAGCTCCAAAAACCATTCGTTTAGCGGTTATTACGAGTGATTATAACGACACTAAATACGACCTCGAACTTGAAGTTGATCAAAAAAACGAAGTCCAAAAAATCAAAACCCGTCATGTTGGAAAGAATAGTGTTAAAGAGTATGGACTTGATGTTCTTAATAAAAAAATTGTTCTCGTAAAAGCGATTGGAATGGAATTGATTACTTTGAGATGTGTTGAATTTAAGCCAAAATCAGGATGTGATCTTGAAATCAAATATCCAAGCAATTTAGCAGTGGCAAATTTTGGCGAGTTTCAGGCCAAGCTAGTCCGAATGGAAAAGACTTGGGAATTACAGTCAAACAATAATATTAAGTTTACAGAAATGCGCTTGATTGCCCGAAAATTAGCAAATCTCTTAGTGGGTATCAAGCGCATAGAAATCTATTAATGAATAGGTCGTATAACGTAGACATCACATGGTGAGTATTCCACCAAGTAAGAGCTAAAAGAATCGCGAAATAATCCAGAAGCTCCGTGCTTACCTCTTGTCGCGACGACAACAAGATCAGCTGAAACCTGTTTTAAGAATTGCAGAGTTTCAAGCTTTGCATCTGAGTGATAGATCACCTGAGTGAACCAATTATCCATGCTTTTTTCAGGTGATAAGACTTTCTTCAAATCATTTAGCTTAGCTTTTACAATTTTTTCAACTTCAGCTTTATTGGCACGATCTTTCATATCCAGCGGAAGATGGATGTCACTTTTCTCATTATAGACATGAAGAAAAGTAACTTTTTTGGCATTATTTAAAACTGGGGAATCTTTTAAAAACTCGAGATTATGAATTGAATCTTTATCAATTCCAACTTCAACTACGATGCTGTCATATACACTTTTCATAAATACTCCTCAAATCTAATGTCAATAGTATTGTCCAATATGATGATGCCAAAAACTCTGATCTAGGTCAGTTCTTTGAAAGATTAATATTCTAAATGGTCAAACGGATCTTCAACTTTAACGGGTTGATTTTGAAGAGTTAAATCAAAACAAGCAATCGCCCCACTTTCCATTTCAAATAACAGGTTCTTTTTATTTGCTTTTAAAGCACGATTGATAACTCGTTCAAGACCATCTAATGATTTGACTCGTACGCCATCGACGATATGAACAACATCCCCTACTTCCAAAGCGAGATCAAAGGCCTGACCTTCCAGTTGGATAAAAGTAATCATTACTCCAGAACTAATTTTACCTTGAGAACGATCGAAAAAACGCTCATAGGATTCAGGTGATAATTCGGAAAGAACAGATAAGACATGCAAATGAATTTTTTGGACGATCATGCCTTGGAAATTAATAAAATTTCTCTTATTGGTTAAGGGTTGTGCAGAAGATTCTGCAACGGTCAGCTCCGTTCGAACTTTGGCCTCGACTGTTATTTCTCGTGGTTTGCCGTTGCGAAGAAATTTCAATTTTACTTTAGAACCCAAAGGAATCAATCTTACAATGTCATAGAGATTGCGATGACGAAAATGCTCTTCATTTAAGACAAGCCCATGGCGATCAAATTGATACTTATTAATAGAAATAAGAACATCTCTTGGTTTTGCTTCGGCCTCTGCTAATAAACCCGTTTTTTGAACACGTGTAACAATCACACCTCTCGTTTCTTTGAGTTTTAAAAACTTAGCATTTGCATTGGAGTTTTTTTGTAGTCTTCCACCAAGTTCTGTTAAGGCACCAGATCCCTTTTCAATGAGATTGGTTAGCAGAATTGACACAAAATTAACTGGAGTAATAAAACCAATATTATTCGCACCATAAATGATGGCCGTGTTGATTCCAATCACTTCACCACTTGATATAATGGCCGGTCCACCTGAGTTTCCAGGATTAATTGATGCATCTGTGACTAAACGCTCCGTAAAATTGATTCCTCCGGCCATGAAATTACTAATCTCACCACCAGATATATGGGGTTCATCCATACCAAGAGGATATCCAATGGCCTTAACTTCCATTCCTCTGCGAATCGTTGTTGGGTCAGCAAATTTCAATTGAGGGGTACGACCCGCCATTTTTTTAAAACGTTCTTCTTCTCCCTCTTCAAATTCTAACAAGGCCACATCAGGATCCATGCTTGCCACTTCACCAACGATTCGCACTCTAAATGCCTCTTCACTGGTGAGATAGGAATAGATTTTTATGGTACGAGCATTTCTCACCACATGAGCGTTGGTTAAAATATGCAATCTTCCTTTGATGGCGTGAATAAAAAATCCAGAACCTGTCCAATTAGAAGGTACGTTATAGCGTGGGTCTAAGATGGATTGAGGATCGAGAGCGTTTATTCCTTCAACATAGACTTGAACTACCGCTTTCATCGCTTCTCTTGCGACTGAGGCAAAATCTTTTTTGACGGCTTTCTTTTTTGTGGTGCTCAATGGATTCCCTTTAAAATATTGTCTAGATCTGTCTTTTCTAAAGTTTCATTTTCGATGAGTTTAGTAGCAAGTTGATCAAGTAAGGGACGATGTTCAGCTAATAATTTCTCTACAAAAACTCTTTGCTCTTTAAGGATTTTTTGAATTTCATGATCGATCAGTTCTGCCGTTTTTTCAGAAAAATCTTTCGACTTCGTCATTTCCATTCCTAGAAATGGATGCTCTTCACCTGATTCGTAAGCAACGCAGCCAAGTTCATCGCTCATTCCCCAATTAACGACCATTTTGCGGGCGAGCTTAGTCGCACGTTTCAGATCATCCTCAGCACCAGTTGTGATGTCGCCGAAAATGAGTTTTTCACTGAAGCGACCGCCAAAAAGAATTTTAATATTGTCGATAATAGCACTACGGCTCATATTAACTCGATCTTCATTTGGTCTCTGCTCAGTGAAACCGAGTGCTCTGCCTCTAGGAAGAATGGTTATTTTTTGAACGGGATCTGCATTAGGTAACAACATGGCAACTAATGCATGACCTGCTTCATGGTAGGCCACAATTTTTTTATCTTTTTCAGAAAGTTTTGTTTCTCTTGGGTTACCCATAAGGACTTTGTCTCTGGCATTAGAAAAATCTTGAGCTATGACTTTTAGTCCTTTTCGACGCGCACAAAAGAGAGCTGCTTCATTGACCAAGTTCGCTAAATCGGCACCAGAGAAGCCAATTGTAATTTGTGCTATTTGTTGGAGATCAACATCAGTGTCGAGGGGAACTTTTCGACAATGCAATGTTAGAATTTTTTGACGAGCATCCATTAAAGGAAGATCAACCATCACTTGCCTATCAAAACGTCCTGGCCGAATAAGCGCTGGATCTAAAACATCGGGACGATTGGTCGCGGCCATCACCACCACCGGAACTCCTGAACTAAAGCCATCCATTTCCGCCAATATTTGATTGAGGGTTTGCTCCCTTTCATCATGTCCACCTCCAAGTCCAGTACCTCTGGTTCGCCCAATGGAGTCAATTTCATCAATGAAGATAATCGCTGGAGCTGAAGCTCTCGCCTGTTCAAAAAGTTGGCGAACGCGTGAAGCTCCCATGCCTACAAAAAGCTCAATAAATTCTGATCCCGACATAGAAAAGAAAGCAACTTCCGCTTCTCCGGCAACAGCTTTTGCGATTAAGGTCTTGCCCGTTCCAGGAGGACCCATCAACAGAACTCCCTTTGGAAGCTTTGCCCCTAGAGCTGAATAGTTTTCTGGATGCTTCAAATAATCTACTATTTCGAGAAGATCAGTTTTTGCGCCTTCAAGTCCAGCAACATCTGAAAATTTTGTCTCAGATTGAGCAGGTTTTATCTCACGCCCCTTTCCCATTCCCGGAATCATTGATCCCATTCCACCTTTGCCGCCTGCTCCAGTAAGCCTTCTGGAGGACCAATAGAAAAATCCAAAAACTAAAACCCAAGGGAGTAAATTAACCAAGATTGCTGTAAACAAACCAGGCTCATCATCAATGGCCTTGAATTCAACTCCATTCTTTTCCATTTGAGTCACGAGCTCTCGATCATCAACCGGCAAAAGGGTTGTTTTATATTGTTTGTTATCTTTTAAGGTATAAGTGAGGTGAGTCCCTTGGATTTCTACTTTGGACACAGAACCGTTTTGTAGTAGATTTTTAAATTCAGAATAAGAAACACTTGTTTCTTCAGCTAAAAATTTGGGAACGACCATAAATGAAAGAAAAATGAATAACCAAATAAGTGGCGTTATCCATTTTTGCCAAGGAGCTGGAATTTTTGGAGCGGGCAGGCGTTGGGGCATGTCTTTCTCTCAGTATATTAATTTTTCGCATCCTAACAAACCGGGCTTCTCTCGTATAGTGCTAGTTGTGACAAATCGGTGTGGCACTAAGCCTAGAAGTCCTCGAAATATGAACGAAATAATCTTAAATTTTTCATCACTTGCCCTCATTTTGAGACTCTGCATAATAAACTATCTCAGGGAGGTTTGATGTCACTTTCTCGCCATCTATTTCTTTCAGGAATGCAAAGATTCATTAAGAAAGATATCTACCATTTTAAAGGTCAACTCCCGCTTGAGGAAGAATGTGAAAAATATCGTTCAATTGATCTTAAAAAATGGCCAAAAGCTCCTCAGCACTGGTTATCCCAAAAAGATTGCTTAATGGTAGGAATGGCACTCGCTTTTAATGATCCTGAAAAGGCCATGCTTTATATGAATGATGCTATTTGGAATGATGAGAACGCAGAACTCACTGAGTACGCCAAATTTGCTGAGGCCATCACCCTTTTTAGAGAAGCCGTTCGTTCTGGGCATGATCGAATTTCTTGGATTCGACTGGCCCGAAAAAGTCTCGGCCTACTACAACTTAATTCAAAGGATCTTAAAGAACTTGCACTGATGTATATGGCCCTTTGCTATGCCGCAGAAGGAAATATTGAGCTGGCCACCAACAGCCTCTCAAAAGCTGCCAAAATACAAAATAATCCACAAATCAATGCCATGCTTAGTAATATCTATCGAAGAATGGGTCTTTTTTCTATTGCTCACTTCTTCCAACGTCGAGTTGATCGGGTTATGATGGCAGCATGAGTTCTGATTTATTCCCCTACGCTCGCGACCTTACAATCGAAGGACGTACTTGGAGTGTACAAGATGTATTGGAGAGGATCTCTCCCCATTTTTTACCTGATCGCATAGAAAAGTTGCGTCGGGTGGCTGCCCATCGCACCTATCATGTTTCAGTTTTAACAGAATATTTTTACGATACTGGAAATATAAATGCAGTCATGAGGACCGCTGAGAATTTAGGTATTCAATCATTTCACATTGTCGAGGCGACGCAAACTCATATCTCTCAAAGAACCACTAAAGGCGCAGAGAAATGGATTGATCAGCATCGATGGAAAACGACACACGATGCTTTCACTTATCTTAAAAGTAAGAACTACCAGATAGTCGCGACAACTCTTTCGGAAAAGGCCATTCCCTTTACTGAAGTCGATTTTACGAAACCATCTGTCATTGTCCTAGGCTGTGAACACGACGGCATCTCAACTTATGCCGAAGAAAATGCCGATGTTCATTGTATTATTCCCACAGTTGGCCTATCTCAAAGTTTCAACGTTTCCGTTGCGGCTTCAATCATTTTAGGAAAACTGATGATAGATCGTGGATTGAAATCGGAACTGGATCAGGTCCAACAGGATCGATTACTTGCTGAATTTCTCATTCGAGATTTCATGAGCAGTAAGAGCAAACGTCCTATGATTGGGAGAATATTTTAAACTGGACTACAATCGTGGTGTTCACTTCTATAAAAAAATCTCTTGAGTGAAAGAGAAAAAATTAGATTAAATAATTATTGTGATATGAAATATAGATGTCGAGATGATTCTTAAGCATTTGAGGATCTTTGGTCGTACACCAAGTTCTTCGAAATAATCGATTTATGTTTGCTCTCATCATGGCAAATGAATGATTCAAAGCAAACAACGGATCATAATGCAATTTTTTGAGTT